>Ga0308159_1000027_pt1 | contig 698883 bp, 660 predicted proteins | sample PhyCR1_FD_201040 | JGI IMG/M metagenome (GOLD analysis project Ga0308159, IMG submission 201040) | Phyllosphere microbial communities from UC Gill Tract Community Farm, Albany, California, United States - DLSLC.R1 | ecosystem: Host-associated > Plants > Phyllosphere > Unclassified | place... | reverse complement strand
AAAAATGGCACGGTAGGGCCCTGTAATAACAGCACTTACGGGGACAACTGTACTTATCCACAGGGATGCATGGTATGGGTAATGAGTAATGGGTAATGGGTAATGGGTAATGGGTAATGGGTAATGGAAGATAAATGATCATTGATGAATGATGATTGATCAATGATAAATAATAGGCACTCATTCACAAGCTACCAGGCATGGGTACTGTATACGTTGAGTTGCCAGCTGATATCTACTATTGATAAATATTCAGCAGCTATATTCGTATCTAATTAATATAGAAGATTTATATTATAATAAAGGACAAATAATGCTTGTAATGTAAAATATATTGAGCTGACAATTAAAAAGAGCATGCCATTATCCTGTTAAGAGTTTCAGATCTTAACTTATTAGCTCTATATCTCCCCGACTCCGTTTCAAAATATTTGCTTGAGAATTATTCTGAAGGGTGCTCCTATAAAAAGCCTGCCTCTATTATTGCAAGGCAGGCTTATATTCAATTAAGCACTCATATTATAGTGAAGGGCTGATATAAATGATAAATCAGTTTAATTTTACCTGATCATAGATTACGCTTAAAAATTCGGCAAAGGATTTTTCAAGGCCGATGATGTCACCGGATTTAAGGTTTAATCCTCCTACCCCCGAATGATCTGCTTTTACTTTTGCAGATGATACCTGGAAATACATGTTCTGATCTCCGGACTTCGGCTGTACTTTTATGGAAGATCCCAGAAGCTTTTTGGTAGAGATCGAATATACCTGATTGGGAATTATCTGAAGCTTAAGATATGATCTTGGTATTATTGTATAGTCCTTATCATTGACCGCTATCTTCTGATCTTTATCTGCTGAAGCAAATAAATACAGGTAACCCGCCTGATCTGATATTTTATCTTTTGAAATATAATACAGCCCCAGCTTATAATTAGCCGGATTAAAAGGTTCGGTTTTGCCATCTATCGTTTCAAAAGGTTTCCATGCAAAAGCATTCGCTCCGATTTCTTTCGCCTTTTTATAAATCATAGAAAAAACACCGGCATCATCACGGGAATATCCCTGAACTTCTATTTCTCCTAGATATTCAGCGTCTGAGGAACCACTATTTAAACTATAGAAAAACTTATCCTTATTGTCGCTGGTTTTTGCAACTTTCGTAAGATAGACTTTCTGTGCAAATACAACCTGAGCGAGGCAAAACAGAACTACCAGTAAGTAATTTCTCATGATACAGGTTTGTTTTCCATTAAAATAGTAATACATTCTTCAAGGCTATTTTCCCAATATTTAGGTTCGATAGCGTAGGTTTCTTCTATCTTATCCAGACACATCGTACTTCTCGCAGGCCTTTTTGCAGGAGTTGGATACTGATCAGTCGTGAGAGGGTTTAATTGTACTGAAGAACCTGAGAGCTCAGCAATTTTGCGGGCAAACTCAAACCAGGTTGTCTCCGGGTAATTGGAAAAATGAAAAATCCCATATGTCTTCCGAGGATTTTCAATGATCATCATAATAGCTTCTGCCAGGTCGTTGGCATTTGTAGGCTGGCCGAACTGGTCTGATACGATTCCAAGTTCGTCCTTCTGGGAAAAGAGGTTCATCATGGTTTTCACGAAATTCTTATTGAACTCCGAATACAGCCAGGAAGTCCGGATAATGAGGGTATGAGGGTTATTTTCCAATGCCAGCTCCTCTCCTTCTCTTTTTGACGCCCCGTATACGCCGGTAGGATTTGTAAAATCATCTTCCGAGTAACACAGATTGGTTTCCCCGTCAAATACATAATCCGTAGAGACATGGATGAATACCGTTTTATTTTCTGCACATGCCTGTGCCAGGGATGCCACACCGTACGCGTTCACTGCAAAAGCTTTTTCACTCTCCTTCTCTGCCAGATCTACTGCGGTGTAAGCAGAAGCATTAATACAGTAATCGGGTTTATGGTTGTAAAAAAAATCGCTGATCTGATCTTCATTGGTGATATCCAATGTCTGGGAATCTGTGAAAATAAATTCATATTTATTCTCAAAGTTGGGCGCAATTTTACGCAAGCAATTGCCTAACTGGCCGTTCCCTCCTATAACTGCTATTTTCTTCATGAATTTCTGGCGTTTTGTGATCTTAAAAATTTAACTCGTGACTGAAAGTCTTTCTGATCTAAATCTACATAAAATTTATGGAATGTCTCTTTAATTTCTTCAGGATGAACTTCAGATTTCCTTGCTTTGACGTTAAAATAGATAACCGTTACCCACAGAACCGCATGAATGGTTCTTTCATCCAGGCTTTTCATCAGAATTTCCACCTTGGCGGTACGGTCCTGAATTTCTATGGTTTTGCTGCTGATGACCACCTGTGTATTATACCGTACTTCTTTCAGATACGCAATTTCATTCTGTATGGCAATCCAGGTACAACCGGTCTTCTGGGTATATTCTTCGTAGGTAAAACCGTAAAATGTCTCTACATGATCTTCCCGGGCATTAAACATATAGTCCAGGTATTTTACATTATTTAAATGTCCTATCGGATCGCAGTCGCTGAACCTGACTTTTACGGTAGTTGATACTTCTTTTTCCATGCGGCAAAATTAAAAAAACCACCTCTAATAAAGAGATGGTTTGCTTTATAATATTTGTTAATTTCTGTAATTATTGAATTCCTAATTCTTTTTTTACAGCTGCAGTAGCATCCGGACCGTTTTTGTAAACGAAAGCTGATGAATTTGCATCCATGATATAGTCATATCCGCTTGCTTTGGCTACTTTGCTTACTGCATCGTTAAGTTTTTTCTCGATTGGTTCGTAAGCCGCATCCTGCTTAGCTACAAAGTCTTTCTGTGCCTTGTCGTTCATCTGCTGAATTTCTTCACCCAACTTCTTCATCTCAGCTTCTCTTGCTGCATTCTCATCTGCTGTTTTTTTAGGTGCTTCAGTCTGGTATTGCTGGAATTTAGTTTGGGCAGCGTCTGCTTTTTTCTTAATTTCTGCCTGCTTGGCATCAAGGAAAGTTTTCAGGTCAGCATCTGCTTTTTTCTTTTCAGGCATTACATTAAGAACACCTATAACGTCTAAAGTAGCAATTTTTTGAGCTTTTGCCATACCTACCGATACAACCATCATTACTGCTGCAAATAATACACTTAATTTTTTCATAACTGGTAAAATAAATAATTTAATTTGTTTTTAGATTTAAAAATGCGGTAAAAGTTAATTCTAGCTTTTACTTTTTGTTATTAGTTTTTTCTTTTTTCTCTGTACCCTTTAACAGGACATCCAGAACTTTGTCTGTGTAGTCAAACCTTTTCTGAAGGAAAATAACATTCACATTATTGCTTTTATCCAGGACAATCCCTAAGCCATTCTTTTCAGACATGGTTTTGATGGCATTCCAGATCTGGTCCTGGAAAGGCTGAACAAGATTGGTCCTGAGCTTGGTAATTTCTCCCGTAGCTCCGAAACGCAGGCTGGTAGTTGTCTTGATGTTTTTTTCAAGATCCGTCACTTCCTTCTCCCTCAGCTTAAGCTGATCTCCTACCAGCAATACTTTTTCGTTTTCAAAGGCAGACCTTTTCTTCTCGTACTCTGACTGTAAACTCTGAAGCTCATTCTGCCAGGTATCAATCTGTGCATTCAGCCTTGCTTCTGCTTCTTTATACTGAGGCATCATGCCTAAGATGTATTCGGTATCCACAACACCAATTTTCTGGGCGTTGCCTAATCCGAAAAGCAAAAGTAAAGCGAACGTGAAAAGTATCTTTAGGTTTTTCATATCTTTTATAATGACTGGTTCATCAAGAAATGGGTCTTCCATCCTGAAGGTTCTGTTCCAAGAACTGTTTTATCAAATCCATACGCGAAGTCAAATCCGATAAGACCGAAGGCACCCATGTAAACTCTAACCCCTACCCCGACTGATCTTTTGAGCTGGAAAGGATTATAGTTGCCCCATGAATTCCATACGTTACCTCCTTCTGCGAAAGTAAGAGCATAAATTTTAGCCGTCTGGTTCAGTGATATCGGGTATCTTAATTCTAACGTAAATCTGTTATAAATAGTACCTCCTCCTTTCTGTGTAATATCATCTACGGTACCTCCATACGTGGAAGCATTTTCATAACCTCTCAAAGGAATCAGTTCTCTACCGTCAAATCTTCCTCCGAACAATCCTGTTCCCCCTACATAGAACCTTTCAAACGGAGGAGCTCCCAATTCTTTATTGTAGCCATCCATAAAGCCCATTTCGGCAGAAGACCTCAATACCAGCTTCCCTACGATTTCATTGTAGACATCCGCTTTGAACTTGATCTTGTAAAACTCCATCCACTTGTACTTGTCTGTCGGAGTCATGGTTGCATAATTCTTATTGCTGAACAATGAATAAGGAGGCGTCAGTTTTGCGGAAAGCTCTATATTGGAACCTGTAGTCGGGAATATAGGGTCAATCCCGGCAGAATTCCTCGTTAATCCAAGGTTGAGACTTAAGTTATTGGCGTTACCGTAATATTCTGTCGTATTACCGAATTCAAACGGATAGTTGCTGAAATTATACTTCTGATACTGAAGCCCTGTGTATAGGAAGAAATAATCATCCGGCCACCTGAGCTGCTTGTTTAATCCTACGGATGCAGAAAAGATATTCAGCTTTTGTGCATTACCAGCACCGTCTGAATATTTTACCCTTGAATTATTGATGCTTACAGAAAGGGCTGTTGGTTTTGTTCCGAAAACCCAAGGTTCAGTAAATGAAACCCCATAATTCTGGAAGTATTGTCCTGCTTGTGCCTGGATGGATAAAGTCTGCCCGTCTCCCTGAGGAACCGGTTTGAAATCTTTAAATTTCAGGAAGTTTCTCAAAGAGAAATTGTTAAAGGTAAGCCCTAAAGTTCCGATAAAGCTGTTTCCACCATAACCGGCCTGTAACTGTACCTGTGAAGATCCTTTTTCTACAAGCTTCCAGTTGATGTTTACCGTATTATCCTGCTGATTGGGATCAATATCCTGCCCTATCTGCTGTGGATCAAAGAAAGACATTCCGGCAAGATCAAAGTAAGTTCTTTTGATATCACTTTTTGCAAAGAGATTTCCCGGTTTCGTTCTCAGTGCACGAAGAATAACGTGGTCATGGGTAGTTGTGTTACCCTGCCAGGTGACTTTATTCCAGGTTGCTTTTTCTCCTTCATTGATACGGATTTCAAGGTTTACAGCATCTCCGTTGACAGATTTTTCCACCGGAATTACATTGGAAAACAGGTACCCGTTATTCATGTACATTGACTTAATATCAGAGTCATCTTCTTTTCCTCCGTCTTCCCCAACTTTTTTATTGAATCCTACCGCATCGTAAATATCCCCCTTTTTATATCCCAGCATTCTCTGGAGATAATCGGTAGGATATACGGTATTACCGGTAAAGGTGATGTCACCAATGTAATATTTCTTACCCTCGTTAAGCTTTACATTGATTTCGTAATTGTTTCTTTTATTCCTCCATACGGAATCAGAAACGATGGTTGCGTCCCTGTATCCTAATGAATTATAATAGTTGATCAGGTTTTGCTTGTCCTCCTGATATTTTTCTTCGATAAATTTAGACGGCTTCAGAATACCGCCGATGCCGAATCTCTTCTGTTTGGTCTCCTTGAAACCCTTCTTTCTGAGTTTTGCATCCGTTACGCTATTGTTGCCCTCAAATTCGATATGATCGATTTTGACTTTTTTACCCTTTTCAACGTTGATCGTCCAGTCTACCAGAGACGGATCATTGGCATTTACTTTATCCTGAATGGTAATCTTGGCATCTGCAAACCCTTTCTTAACATATTCTTTAGGAATATTGGTCTTAAGGCTTGAAACAAGATTCTGGGTTATCTTCGTTCCAGGCTTAAGGTTATTATCTTTGGCAAGCTTTTCGTTCTTGGATTTCCCGATCCCTTTACCTGTAAATTTCACTTCCCCAAGTTCTTTAAGATCCTGAAGATGAAATCTCAGTACTACAGTTTCTCCTTCAACACTCTGTACGTATACTTCAACTTCCGAAAAAGACTGTGTATCCCAGAGTTTTTTGATGGCGTTACTGATTTTCTGTCCCGGGATATCTACACTTTCACCTTTTGAAAGGCCTGTAAATCTCAGGATCTGAGCCGGTGTGTATTTTTTCACCCCATCTACCACGATGTCTTTCAACGTGTATGTGCCTGTCTGGCTGTCTGCATGTACAGGATTATTGTTCACCTGTGTGCTGTCCTGCGGAGTTACCTGTCCATAAAAATGTGCAGAAGCAACAAACATAATGATGGGTAATAGTCTAAACTTCATTTTATCGTAGTCTTTCTTTTCTTAATGTTACTGAATCTTTATTTGTTCACCGGTCATGCCGTACCTTCTTTCCTTATTCTGATAATCAACAATACACTGGAAGAAGATATCTTTTGTAAAATCCGGCCATAGAACATTTAAAAACTGCAGTTCTGCATAGGCGATCTGCCAAAGGAGGAAGTTGCTTATTCTCACTTCACCACTGGTTCTTATCAATAAGTCAACTGGGGGGAAATCTTTTGTATAAAGATAATTTTCGAATAATTTTTCATCAATACTTTCAACATCCACTTTGCCTTCCTTTACATCGGCGCTTATGTTTTTTACGGCATTCAGTATTTCTTTCTGGGAGCCATAACTTATGGCCAATACCAAATTGCCTTTTGTGTTTTCTTTTGTAAGTTCTGTAACCCGAAGCAATTGGTCTTTGACCAAAGGTGGCAATTTATCAAGATCACCAATCACATGCATTCTTAATCCTTTACTGAAAATTTCATCGGCCTCCAGAAGCAATGTCTCTGTAAGCAGATTCATTAAAGTGCTTACTTCATTGCTCGGACGGTTCCAGTTTTCTGATGAAAAAGTATAAAGGGTAAGATAAGGAATGTTTACCTCATTACATGCATTGATGGCATTCCTTACGGCATCAATGGCATTCTTATGACCAAAAGTCCTCTCTTCACCACGCGATTTTGCCCATCTTCCGTTACCATCCATAATAATGGCAACATGTTTCGGTAAATTCTCAGAATCTATTTTATCTTTAATCAACGACATATCACTAATCACAATAACATGGAGGTCTTCCAAAGGAATAGGTAAGTCCGAGGCTTACGGTATTCATCCAGTCCCTGGATTCCTGATCTCCAATATTTCTATCTCCTATAAATTTAGCCTCTCTTTCTTTGGATACCACGTAATAAGCTCCCGACTGCAATAAAGACCCACCGGTTGAAGGGTTCAGGATATCTCCGTTATAGGTAGACACCACATCTTTTCTCAGTACTTTGCTGTAATCCAGCTGGTCTGTAAATGCATATCTGAACATTGCTTCTGCAAAGATAGCCCAGTTATGATTGAACTTATATTTGAGGCCTACACCAAAAGGCACATGCATTACCGTTTTCTTCACTGTGGAATATACGGGAGTGGTGGTAAAATCCAGTTCATTGATCGGCGCCTGGGCAACTCCGTCTGCATCTCTTCTGTAATCATTAACCAAGGTAGCCTTAGGAGCATCAAACACCAGCCCTCCTACCCCGGCAAAAATATAAGGGCTTACCAAGCCTCTTTCCTGCTCATTGTTCACCGGGAAAAAATTGTATTCAAACATCAAGCTAGCTTCATATACATTGTTCTTCCCGAAAGAATTTCTTGCTCTTCTGTAATCCTCTTTTGCCGCCTTATCACTGAACTGCACCTGATTGTATCCAAGATCCAATCTGACAGTCTGATAAGGATTAAAATTAAAACGATATAATAACCCTCCGTAAAACGGAACTCCCCAATCTGAGGTTCTGCTTAAATCCAACGGCTTTTGTAAAATATAATTTGTCCTTCCTACATCTCCCACCAGGTTACTCATACCCAGACGAACTCCCAATTCGTTTCTTTGTGCTTTTACGCTTACCACAGTTCCCAGGGCGGCAAGGAAGCTAAACAATAGTTTTTTATTCATAAAAGAATATGGATTTATGGTTATATTCAATTTTAATTTTTGCAAATATAAAACATTTTTATATTAATGATTATCTTAATGTTTAGTTAAAAATAAACAAAAAAATATAATTTGTTATAAAGTAAACGGCAAACTGCTGAATTTATTCTTTTTTCATCAGATTCATCAATTTCAATACGCAATAAACCCCCATCACATGAGGGTTTAACGCATTTATTTTCTAAATATTGTCTTTACTTTATTTCTAATTCTAATGAGGAGCGGCTCTTTATAATTTTTGTCTTCATCAAAATAACCATAACCATACCCGTAACCATACCCGTAGCCGTAGCCGTAACCATACCCTTGTTTTGTATTATAATCGTTATATACAATACCCAAATGCTTCACTTCCCCTTCGTGGTACTTTTCCGTAATCATCTTCAGCATATACTTCTCGGTATATTCATGGCGCACAACATAGATATTGGCATCCGAATACTTCATCAGCTCAAATGAATCGGCAACCAGACCTACCGGAGGAGAATCTATAACAATAAAATCATATCTCTTTTTAAGCTCTTCAATGAACTTCACGTTTCTTTCGCTCATCAGGAGCTCAGAAGGATTAGGCGGTATCGGTCCTGAAGTAGCAACATCCAGGTTGGCCACTCTGGTTTTGTTGATGATCTGGTCGATCGTTACCTCACCGGTCAGATAATTGGAAATCCCATATTGATTATCAATTTTAAAATCTCCGAAGATTTTCGGTTTCCTGAGGTCCATTCCTAATAAAATGGTTTTCTTATCACTTAATCCAAGCACCGAAGCAAGGTTGATCGAGATATACGTTTTCCCTTCACCACCGATGGATGAAGTAATCAGTACTACTTTGCTCTGGTTATTTTCACCCGACAGGAACCTCATATTGGCCCTGATCCCCCTGAAGGCCTCGGAGACAGATGATTTCGGCTGTTCCAGAACCGTCAGCATGTTGTCATTGTTATTATTACCTATCACACCCAGAAGAGGAATCCGAGTCGCATTAAGCATTTCTTTAATATTCCTGATCTTATTATCAAGCACTTCACCGGCAGCAATAAGGAACAGCGGAAGGAGCAATAACCCTCCTATAATCACCATCTTGGTTCCTTTGATATTGGGTGCAATAGGAAGCTGGCCTACGTTCTTCGCAGGGTCGATCACAGTGATATCGGACTGATTGGTAGCCAGCTTCATCTGGGTTTCATTCTGTCTTCCCAATAAACTGTTGTACGTAGCCTCAATCATGTTGTATCCTCTTTCCGCATCAAGGTATTTCCTCTGCTTTTCAGGATAAGAGGTCATATTAGCATTGGCTTCGGCTACTTTCTCGTTGATTTTGTTGATTTCGGAATTATACCTATTGTAATAATTGCCTAACATTCCTGAGGATCCCGTTTTAGCCTCCCTGATCTGCCTGTTGATCTCGAGCATCGGCTCGGAACCGGGTGTATAAATGGTCGAGAGTTCCCTTCTTTTCTCATATAATGCTTTAAGCTCAGCCACTGTGGCCCCGAACATTCCATCTTCAAACCCCGCAGCATTCGTGCTGATCATGTTATTGAAATTCTGAGACTCTATTGTATTCCTTATTCTGTTCAGTGAATTGAGCTTACTTACCAAATCCGCTTTCTTTGCTTCGAGATCTTTGATCTCTGTCAGCGTCTTTTCATCCCTGTCCTTAATATCATAGAGCTGCTCACTGGTTTTAAGATAGTTAAGATAGTTTGCACTGGAATCAAGTTTTTTCCTGATATTATCTAAGTTGTCTTTAAGATAGATTTCGGTATTCTTGTCTACCGTCATTCTGTCTGCCAGCCTTTTTTTCTGCAGCTGCCCTACTGATTTGTTAAGGAAATTAACTGTACTGTTAAGATTATATCCTGTTTTGGTAATAATCATAATGGTATTAATCTCTTTATCAAACTCAACTCCTATGGTAGAAACAATATCATTCACCATCTGATTGACGGTCGAAAGATTTACAATGATATTCGTAAGCCTGATTTTTGGTTCCAGGGTATTTTTAACCAGCCTGAACTTTAAGTTTGGAGAAGTATACCATTCGCCTACTTTTATAACTTTATTCTGAGGCCTTGCGTAAGGCTGCACATTCTGGAATCCTTCATATTGATAATTGTAAAGATTAGTGGTTTCTCCTTCTTCCGGCAGAACAACTTCATAAGTCCCGTTAGATTTGGGGATCAGCGTAATAGGATAATTAACCTGCTGTAGATGTGTTCTGTCTATCTCTAAAAATACTGGGGAATCATCTTTGTCCAGGTAGGTAGACTTGATCATTCCTTTAGTAGAATAATTAACGAACAGATCCAGTTCCTTGACCAGGAATTCATTATGGGATCTGGACAGAAGCATTTTTTTGAGATACACTCCATCCTGGTTTCCTCCCTGTCCCCATATAAAATTGATGGACTGATTGGGTGTAAAATAGCTTGCCGTATTATTGGAAACGCTTAATGATAAATTAGAGGCATAGATGTTCTGTGCATAATACTTCCCATAAACCCAGGAAATCACGTATCCTGCCAGGAACATCATTAAAAACCAGTACCAGTTTCTCAGAAGCCTCCTGATGAAATGCTCAGCATCAAATAAAGCAAAATTGCCGTATTTCTCTTTCTGAGCATCATTTCGTTCTACTTTGGAATTCTTTTCCGGAATCATGGTTATAGGTTTTTAAGAAGTAGATAAATAGATAATGCCGTAGTAATTACTGAAACGCCTGTTGTCAAGGTCTGTATCGGATCCTTTCCGAATCCGTTCAGGCTTTTCGCCCTTGTATTGAGGTAGATTTCATCTCCATTCTGTACATAATAGTAAGGGGAATTCATCAAGTCCTCACGGGTAAGGTCAATCTGAGCAATTTTGATCCCTTCAGGCAGCTTTCTGTGAATAACGATATTTTTCCTGTCAACGGTACGGTTCAGTCCGCCATTCATAGCCAGGGCTTCTGTAATGGTAAGGGTATTTTTATGGGCTACCTTTTCTCCTGAAACTCCTATGGTTTCAATATCTCCTAAAATATAATAGGTAATCCCGTTGGTATTCAGCCTTACCTCAGATTTTCCCTGCTGGAAGTTTTCGTTTACTTTTTCCTGAATCTCTTTGGCAACTTCATCTATTGTCCTTCCTTCTGCTTTAATGTAGCCGATACCAAAAACGTTAATATCCCCGTTAGATTCTACTTTAAGGCCATTGAAATAGAAATTGATGTTTCCTCCCATTCCTGAGCCAGAGGCACTCATAGCACCTCCAACAGCATTATTGACTCCGGCACCTCCGGATCCCCCTGAGGTGTTCAGGGAAGAATAAAACTGGGCTGCATCCCCCTTGGGAGTGGTTACGATATTAAGGTTCAGAATATCATTTTTAGTAATTCTGTAAATCGGAATATTGTAAGGAACAAGGCCTTCTTCATTAATAACAAGGCTTTCGTTAGGCTGCAGATATCTTACTTCTTTCGTAGTAATACAGGAAGTAAGCATACATGAAACCAGGAGTAGGAACAAATACTTATAATTTTTCATTATTTTTTTTCAATTGTTTGCAAAAATAAAAATTTAATTATTACTTTTTGTACTTCTTGCATTATAAATAAAATCCGGTATATAAGCCCCGAGAAAACCAAGAAATAAGATGATCAGCAACAGCAGATTGATGTTGATGTGCCTCAGGTAATAGGCTAAAGTAACAATAAAAAGGTAATAAACGATAATATAAAAACTGGATCTCCGGTGCGTAAGATTCAGTCTTAAAAGTTTGTGATGGATATGGTTTTTATCAGCATCAAAAGGTGATTTCCCATTGACGAGCCTCACAATAATCACATTGAGCGTATCTACAATAGGCAGAATGAGAATAGCCACTGCCACTACAGGAGCAGACTGCAAATGGTATCTCGGTACATTGGGGAGCGCCTTATCGATGAAAATATCTATGAAGCATATGGAAGTGAATGCCAGAAGGAATCCCAGCAGCATAGATCCTGTATCTCCCATGAATATCTTGCTGGTTCTGTAATTAGACAAATTGTAATACAGGAATGCCAGTACAGCACCAATAATAATTACGGAAAAAACAACCAGCGGATAATTGTACTCTCCCAACCGGTAATAACTGATTCCGAAAAGAGCACTGCATATGACCGAATACCCTCCGGCCAGCCCGTCAATACCATCAATCAGATTAAAAGCGTTGATTAATATAATGAATGTGATAATGCTGAACAGCACACTTACAAAATAGGTCAGTTCATAAATACCCAATATGCCAAAAAGGCTCCTGATACGGATATCGGACCCAATGACAATCAATGCTGAAACTACAATCTGCGCGACCAGTTTCTTATAGGCCCTCATGACCACAATATCATCCATGACACCGATATAGAGCAGAATGATAAGCGAAGCAAACAAAAACTTATACAGGTCAAAAAGCTCATAAGCAAAGATTGACGTACATATTCCGATAGAATAAAAAATAGCAATACCGCCCAAGTTGGGAATTTTCCGCAAATGGGAACTTCTCAGTCCCGGCTCATCCATAAGATTCTTTCTTTTGGAAATCTTGATAATGGTAGGAACGGAAAAATAGGTGATAAGAAACGAAAAAAGAAAGCCCAGCCCTACCTTTATATAAAAAAGGGGAATGCCTGACTGTGATAAGAGCAATTCAAAATTCTTCATTTTTTTTCTGTTCAAAAATACCGTTCTGTTTCTGAGAGGGAGTCATGAGTGAAACAGTGGTACTTAAATTTGTGTTATTAACTTTCTTATCAATGTCTTCTGCCCGGCAAAAAACAACAGATAAAAAATCTTTTTTTTCAGGGGCAAAGATAACAGATAATTTTTATCAAATCGCTTATACTTTAATATATCTTTCATTCTAAGATGCCGATCCTGCATGAAACGGGATAATGCAGCATCCATTGTACGGAATATATCTTCATCTTTTACGAAGGCCAGATAGGCCAGGAACGAATATACTCCCTCGAAAATCTGGAAGTTTTTTAATGCTGTATGTTTTTCTGCAAAAGGCGAGTTTCTGAAGACCTGCTCTACGTCTTCCACTGCCCGAAATATATCAAGTCCTCGCTCGGTATGCGTTTTTGTGATGGAATCTGATCTCTCCAGGTAATTATAAAAAAACGTCTGGGTTTGTGCCAGGATATGGCATTCCAGCAGCAGTTGCGGGATCAGCTGGATGTCTTCAAAATGCGCAGATTTTTTGAATCTTTTTTGCTGAAAGAGTTCTTTCTTAAACAGCTTGTTGCAGGCAAAATAACTCAGGTCAGAAAAAACAGAAAAATGCTCTACCAGATTGATTTTTTCAGGCATATTGGGAACTTGTCTCAGCTCCTGGACTACTTTGCACTGCTCATTAACTTTCCGGATATTGCAGATCACCATCCCGGCGTCATGCTTTTGAGCCAGTTGCAGCATTTCCTGAAACATTGTTTCCTCCACATAATCATCACTGTCCACAAAACCGATGTAGTCCCCCGTAACCCTGTCAAGGCCATAGTTCCGGGCATCGCTCAGGCCGCCGTTATCTTTATCAAATGCTTTTATCTTTTCCGGATACTGGTCGGCATAATACTGAATAACAGCTGCGGAACGGTCTGTGCTTCCGTCATTAACCACCAGGATTTCCAGATCCTCCAGCGTCTGACTGACCAGGGAGTCCAGGCATTTTGCCAGGTAGCCTTCCACATTATAAACAGGAACAATAACGGAAACCTTAGCCATACTTATGCTTTCGTCAGCCTTGAATTCAGCCAGCCTTTTTTAGCTTCGTCAAAATCTCTCCTGGAACAAGGAATGCAGTTCCTAATATCGTCATCATCCCCGAAATACCATAGGTTGCTGAAGGTATCCCGTTTAAAAGCATACTGCCGGTCATTGATAAGCACGTAAAATATCTCATACTGCCTTTCTTTAGGATGTGACCTCTGGATATTGATCCCTTCAATAAGGTACCAGAGCATCTGGGCCGCAAGCTGCTGGTTCAATATGCTGTCTGAATAAATATTATAATTGAAAATCCCTACAGACTGTAAATTTTCACTGAGCCCGATCTCCTTCATATAAGCACAGATTTCCCTTCTGTTCAGTCCGTTTACCTGGGGATGCAGGGAAAACGGTTCACCGAAGCTTTCAACTGCGTCACAGTTTACGGTTACCAGGTCTGCCCTCCTGAAGAACGGCTCAGTTTTCTCAGTAGAATTCATCATTTCCGCCAGACGTATAATATCGAATTCCACCTCTTTGATCAGCCGCACGGAATCTGCTTCGTTGAGATGCTTCTGATAGGCAAGATGATGGTAATTTCTGATTGAAAAATCTTTCGTGCTGAAAATTTTACCTAAAAAGGTGTATTCATCCATCGCTTCATCCTGCCGGAATGAGATAATATTACTGATCTGCGTATAGTTGATATTCTTACGGTAGATATTCAGGGCAGAAAACAAAGAATAGGAAAAATCATTGGAGCCTCCGATAACAACCGGAATGGCCCTCTGCTGATGACAGGCCGAAAGCACCTCCTGAATGATATAATGGGAATCCTGAACGGATTTCCCGGAGATCAGATCCCCGAGGTCCACCACCGGAACTTCAAAATCCAGCTGCGAAAGCTTATAAAATTCTTTTCTTATGCCGGTAAAGTCCTGTATTTCCGCCTCGCCGCCCGCACCTCTGCAATCCGAAACAAACAGAAGCACAATACTGTCTTCTTTAATTTGCCTGGTAATACGGTTTCCAATCTGCCAGCTTTCCGTCTTAAAATTCCTCGGTGAAAGGATAAAATCTTCAAAATTCATAAGCTAAACTGAACATCAATCTGAGAACTGTTCATGGCGCAAACTTACAAAAAACCATTGTATCAGTAGCTTTCCTGAATAAAAAAAGCCACTGGCATTAAGAGCAGTGGCTTTATACAATATTATTTTTTCTTGGCTGCGGCGGGCTTTTTTGCTGCTGCAGGCTTCTTAGCTGTTGTTTTCTTGGCTGCCGGTTTTTTCTTTTCGGCAAAAGCATTTTTATCCTGATCCGTGATCCACTTTTTAACCTCATCCAAAGAAACCGATTTCAGTTCTTCCGCTTCGTATTTGGTATCATCTTTTTTCTTCGGGATCTTAAACATTGCCTTGCCGAATTTAACAAACGGCCCCCATCTCCCATTTTCTATGGATATTTTTTCCTTTTCCCACTGCTGTATGTAACGGTTGGCTTCTTTCTCCAGCTTCGCTTCAATTAATTCATTGATATCATTCTGGGAAAGATTATCGAAGTTATACCGCTTAGGAACATTGATAAAAATATCTTTGTACTTAATGAACGGGCCGAACCTTCCGGCACCCTTGGTTACGGGTTCTCCTTTGTAGGAAGCAATCGGAGCATCGGCTTTTTTCTTTTCGTTGATAATTTCTTCTGCACGGTTCTGGTCCACAGATAAAGGATCCTCGCCTTTAGGTATGCTGATGAATGTCTCGCCCCACTTTACGTATGGCCCGAAACGCCCCACACCTACGGATACATTCTGTCCTTCAAAATCATTCAGGTCAAAAGGAAGCCTGAACAGTTCCAGAGCTTCTTGCAGGGTAATGGTAGCAATATTCTGTCCGGACATCAGAGAGGCAAAAACCGGTTTCTCTTCATCTTCCGTTTCCCCGATCTGAATCATAGGACCGAATCTACCGATTCTTGCATGCACATTTTTACCGGTTTTAGGATCTGTTCCCAAAAGCCTGTCACCGGTAGCACGGTCTGCATTTTCCTCCACATCTTCAATCCTGGGGTGGAATTTAGAATAGAAATTGGTCATCATTTCTTTCCACTTCTGATCGCCATTGGCAATTTCATCGAAACTTTCCTCAACTCTTGCCGTGAATCCATAATCCAGGATTTCCCTGAAGTTATCGGTAAGGAAATCATTCACCACTTCCCCGATATCTGTAGGGACAAACTTATTTTTATCACCGCCGAACTTTTCTTCCAGGACCACTTTTTTGATCTTGTCTTTGGTAAGCGACATTTTAACAACTTCACGGGTTTGAGGTTCAATTTCGCGCTTATCCACATAAGCACGGTTCTGGATGGTCTGGATGGTTGGCGCATACGTTGAAGGACGACCGATTCCCAGCTCCTCGAGCTTTTTCACTAAACCGGCTTCCGTATACCTTGCGCTGGGCCTCGTGAATTTTTCAGTTGCTGTAATAGTCCTGTACTTCAGTACTTCCCCTACTTTTACTTTCGGAAGGAGTTTCTCATTGCTCTCGTCATCTTCGTCCTCTGTTTTCACAATGCCATAAGCTTTCAGGAAACCATCGAAAATAATCACCTCGCCCTGAGCTTCAAAATGCTGGGGAAGCTTGGGGTTTCCTATTTCTATAACCGTCTTCTCTATTTTGGCATTGGCCATCTGCGAAGCCAGTGTTCTCCTGTATATCAGCTGGTACAGCTTATTCAATTGGGAATCACCGATGCTTTTCACACTGAAATCAGTAGGACGGATTGCTTCGTGAGCTTCCTGTGCGGATGCGGATTTTGTCGTGTATTTTCTGGGAGCAGAATATTCTGCACCATATTCTGAGGTAATCTGCTTTTTAGCTCCTTCAATAGCTTCCTGGGAAAGATTAACGGAGTCTGTTCTCATATAAGTAATGTGCCCCTCTTCATAAAGAGTCTGTGCAAGACGCATGGTAGTGGTTACATTATACCCCAGTCTGGAAGACGCTTCCTGCTGCAATGTAGATGTTGTAAACGGAGCGGAAGCTGAACGGGTCCCCGGGCGGGTCTCTACATTCAGAACTTTGAATTCGGTATCTTTTGCCAGTTCAAGAAAATGTTCGGCATCTGTTTCTTTTTCAAAATCTTTTTTAAGCTTTGCCGCAATTTCCTGTTCAGCAGTATTCAGGAATATTCCATCCAGCTTGAAACTTGCTTTCGGAACAAATTCCCTGATTTCTTTTTCTCTCTCTACAATAAGCCTTACCGCTACGGACTGCACCCTTCCGGCAGAAAGTCCCGGTTTTACTTTTTTCCAGAGTACAGGAGACATTTCAAAACCTACAATACGGTCCAGCACCCTTCTGGCCTGCTGGGCATTTACTAAGTTCTGGTCAATATCCCTTGGGTTTTCTATGGCTTTAAGAATGGCATTTTTAGTGATTTCGTGAAAAACAATCCTCTTTCTGTTTTCCGGCTTTAGTTTAAGTTCATCAGCCAGGTGCCACGCGATGGCCTCTCCTTCGCGGTCCTCATCGGAAGCCAGCCAAACCATATTGGCTTTTTTCACGGCAGCCTTCAGTTCGGTTACCAGTTTCTTTTTGTCGGCGGAAACTTCGTAATCCGGACTAAATGTTGCCAGGTCAATCCCCATTCCTTTTTTAGGAAGATCACGGATGTGCCCAAAGCTGGACTTCACCTCAAAATCCTTTCCTAAATACTTCTGAATAGTTTTTGCCTTTGCAGGAGACTCTACGATCACTAAATTTTTCGACATTCTAAAAATTTTTGCAAAAGTAAACCTTTTTTATTATATCCTTTTGACAATCACATTTTATTTAACAGTTCAACAGGAGCCACAAAGATTCTGTACAGCAAACCTTCCCAAGTAAAACCTTTACCCGACATCTCAACCCTGTACAGTAAGGAGACTACAATAATACCGAGCGTAATATAAAATGTACTGTTGAGACTAACAGGCTGATAATCCCATACAGACTGCCCGTTTTGCAGAGACATACCAAAGAGTATAATCATCAGCATCATATGGATGTACATCCACCGGCCCCAGTCGATAGCGAGGTAAAAAAGAGGCAGTGAAAACAAGAATGCACCTATGAGTAATATAGACAAAAGCTTTCTGCCTGTTAGAAATTTCAAATAATAGCCTATGTGAAAAACGCTGATGACAAAACTGATTCCATAGAGAACATATTCTTTTAAGTGCTGGATGATATATTCCCTTTCGTTGATGTTCCAGTAAAATATCCCATAAACCGGATGAACTCCTCGTTCACTCAATATTTGGAGGGATTGCCCTTCGTTAACATTCTTTCCAAACATGAAAATTGCGATCGCGGGAATACCGACTGCAAGAAAATATTTGATGTATCTCCCGTATTCCAGTTTTCCTGTCTTTACATACAGAGCAATGGCAAAGTAAGGAACAAAGAAAACAGTGACTTCATGCAGCAATGTACTGATGATTAAAAAGAAACAGAACAAATATTCCTTTTTTTTTGAAAGCTTCTGATGATCCAGAAGATAAACGAAAACCGTAAAAATAAGGAAGACTATAAACTCCTTTTTCCCTACGTATGTTACCGTGTTCAGAAGTCCTACAAATCCTATGGAAGACAACAGCAGTGAAAGGTACAGCAGATCAGTGCGCTTATACCGGATCAGCTTGGCATAATACCAGAAGAAAGAACTTATGATGCTTAACTGAAAAAAATAAACCAGGTAGTTCAGCCGCAGTCCTGTTATGTCCTGGAGCAGAAAGAAAAAACTTCCGGAAAGCCCCCTTCTTTTGAATCCTCCGTCCTGGTAGTTGATCAGCCAGTCCGCCAGGATATACCCATCATCTTTCAGATTATATACCAGTGTAAATATCAGAGTGTAAACTGCCGTAACGGCGATCAGTAAGTAAATAAATATTTTGATATTGAAACGGGAAACAATTTTTTCAAACCTCATAGATGTTCAGTTGAGTTCTACATAAAAAAGAGAGATAAAACGGCTCTTTTGTCATTTTTCATCATTTTCAGCCATGCCAAAAATATAAAATTCCAAATTGGTAAGCACTATTTTATCCCTCTTTTATAGGTCCAATATCAAAGGATTAGCTATTCTTTAATAATCTTTACAATTTCTTTTGAGTTATTGATCCTTAGAAGATAAGCGCCTGAAATCAGGGATGAAAGATCCGTCTGCATATGATCAAACTTTCCTGATTTCACCAGTTGACCGGACATATTATATACCTGATAATAATATCCCTGATCAGAAGGAGCTTTAATATACAGGATGTTTTTAACAGGGTTCGGGAAGAAAGAGATTTTATCTTCCTTAACCAGATCACTGACTTCATTCCTGCTGAGCGCCCCGGCTTGTTTCGTTACCGGCAATGAGGTAATTTGCAATCTCGGAATTACGCCTTCTTCATTTCCTGATGCATCATACTTGACTTTTACACATCGGCAGCTCATTCCGAAATAAGGATCATTATTATCATGGAATGCCACCATACGGTTGGCACTGGAAGCCGCATCAAAAAGCAGATTTATCGGCCTTCCGATATAGCTGGAATTCAGCGCTGCTGTCCATACGGCCGGATATTGAAAATTAATGAAGTTAAACGTCCCTGTAGGGCTCTGGTTAGTCATCACACTTCTCACACCTCTGGATCCTGAATTGGGATAGTTCCCTATTTTATAGGAAGAGTCGTTAAATGTATACCCAATGGTTGATGTGGTGCTTGGGTTCCTGACCCTTACTCCCAGATAATCATTCGCAATACTGTACGTGGTAGATACATTTTTATCTTTTCTATAAAAGGGAGTAAGCCCGAAATCCTGGTTGGACACAAAAGCCACTCCTGTTAAGTCAGGAATCCGCCAGCCTTCCGGACATGGATCAAACGGAGATTTCCTGCCGCCTCTTCCCCAACGGTCATACGCAAGGTTCGGCTCGTTGGATAACCAGTCGGTGCCGTTGGTATAGGCAGGAGTTGTAGAATTGTAAGGAGCAAAAGTGCTTGGAATCATATAAACCAGTGGATTACTCACAGAGTATGAAAGTACTTTTGAAATTTTATCAGAAACTTTATCCGCGGTGCTTACATTGGCGTTGGAAGCATTGGTATAGGTATTATAAGGGACAATATAGTTTCCTGAAAGGTCATTATACGTACCTGCTGCAAGCGTGCTGTAGGCAACGGTACCATTGGCCGCAACATTCCCCAGAAATACATTGTAAGAAGCCCGGTTATCTGCAAACTGGAATGTCGGCAAAGGATCTTTTCTTCCCCATTGATAATGTAATCCGGTAGAAGCCCTGATTTTTGCAAGCTCTGCTGTAGTTGGATTAAGCGGGTTGGCTATAACCGGGAATGCATCAGTTGCCCCCAGGTTCCTGTCCATAAATTCTGTCTGGAAAACATTATCGGCTTTGTTGACATAATTGACATAATTGGTAACAGAAGTCATAGGAAGTTCCGTCGTATAATTATACGAGCCTACCGGAGTATCAGTTACCCAGATATGCCAGCTCCAGTAGACCGGATTTGAAATGCTTCCGTTATGAAGGGTGACTACAGCATTTCCGCTTTGGTTGGGATTGATGGTAACTGATATCTTGGAAGCTGAAAGGCCGGATAAGGAGCCTGGCGATGGATTGATCATGGATACACCTCCAATCAGACCTGTATTGGTAGTCCAGAGCACATTAGCTTTTAAATTATTAAAATTTGCTGTACTTAATATATCCTCGTTATTCAATAGCTGGCTCTGAACGGCAAATGCTTTACTTACAGGAATATTAATGGTGAATGCAGCCGTATTTTTTACTGCCTGGTATGTATTGGGATTATTAAGCCCTTCCAGATATTCTTTCTCAGGGCTGAGATATTCTGTAGGAAAGTCATAGTTATCTATCGTGTACAGCGGATCTTTTATACACCGGCAGCCATTGGCATCAGAGGTTGCCGCTGTAGCGGTCGGAAAATACCAGTACCTGCCCTTCACAGAAGGAAAACCGGCGTCCGGGGTATCCGGTTGATATTTATCAGGGATTACGAATAGTGCCCTTGCAGAAACAGCCGGGCTTGCATCAAAATGCTTAACCATTGTGGATGTCCATAAAGCAACCTGATGCTGGTCTGTATACTGTCCCTGATGAGCTGAAATGGAAATACCGCCTGTTCCGGGAAAGATCCCCATATTGTTCCCGCCGACGTTGGATAGATCGATTCCGAAATTAGGGTAAATCCGGAATCCTGTCATGAATGCAGGTGTACCGGAATCTGTCGGTTTTATGATATGATAGTTGTTGCCTTCAAATGCATTTCGGCCCATATTCGTCCGCACCCCGAAAGGAGAAAAGTCAATCCTTACATCATCGGTGTAACCGGGAGATGCCAGGTTGGCAACCAACGCTGACGGAAGCCTCCAGCCATTGGGACACGGGTCATAGGATGATTTGTTCCTGTAAGGCTGTGCATTAGAATCATTATTATAATCATCATTGATCACACCCATAGAGTTATCAGACCACAGATTCAGTTGTGTGAGCTGATTCGCCTTTACTGATGGAGAAGTCCCAAACCAGTTGACGGGTAAATTCGCATTATTATTATAATAAGCCGGCCCGGAATTATCATTTTTGTTTACATAAATAAGGCTTACAGGATTCTTTATGGCAAGCCTGATGTTATTGGTTACAGTTGCATTGGATAACGGAACGAACTTTCTGAGATTGTCAAAATTAGTGGCATTGGTAAAGTTCTTGGCTACCCGGTGTCTTATCCTGCCAATAGTCCCCGTAACTTCGTAAAAATCATTTCCGCGGTGTACCAGTGGCGGGATAGGATCCTTTCTTCCCCACTGGTAAAGAAGCCCGGCATTGCGATTCCAGTCTCCTCCTGTAATGGTGCCGCTGAGTGCTCCCAGGTTCCTGTCCATCCATCCCCATTCAGAATCCGGGATTGTTTCAATAGTTCCGTCATCCCTCTGCCTTTTTACATTAACGTAGCTTTTATATTTGGATCCGTTGGATGGATCATCAGTCACCCAGATATGCCAGGACCAGAAGATTTCACCGTTAACGCGGAAAGCAATTACAGCATTTCCTTTTTTCGATTTATTAACCGGGACTTTAATTTTTGCATTTATGCCTGAATCGATTACTTCCAGTGCATATCCTCCTGCAGATTTTATCAGTCCCGGGGTATCTTCCCATAATACATCTGCTGTGATCTTACCCGCAGGAATGTCTGATCCGCCAATATATTGATCATTTTTCCACATGATATAAGCTTTACGCACGGGAATATATAACCCGCTGCTGCTCTGGGAAGGGTCAAACAGGTAACTGTTCGGGGCCTTTGTCCAGTCTTTGGCTCCATATTGCTTATCACTTCTACTATAAGAATTTTGAACATTGTTCAAGCCAGTCGATTTTCTCTCTATACCAGTCTGTTTTGAATTTTTCTTTAAGGGATTAACGAGCGAATCGCTCTTTGAATATAACTCCTTAACACTTTCTGACTCCATAACCACCCTGGTTTCCAGGTGATTTCTGGAATACATGACTGCTGAAACCAGACAGCATGCAACCGCCAATTTTAATGATCTTTCCATATCCTTTGATTTAAACTATCTAACACTATACAACACATGAATCCGTATCTACAACAGATTATTTATTTTACAAATAACATATACGCCATTTTTTAAGTTGTAGATTGATATCCCCAAATAATAAACAACAAAATGACATTATAGATACGTTTATAACAAAAATATATTATAATATGATAGATTTATCAATTATTCAGCCATTTTAATAAAAATAAATATTAATAAATCATAAACAGCAATACAAAAGCAACAAATAAACGCATATATGTATAATATACATAAATAATACAGTCTGATAATGTGGGAATTAGTGTTTAAAACAACACTTAAAAATGCTGTTGTTTATGTTCCCTGAAGCGGAATAATCATGAGAAAATTCAGGTTTAATTAATGATCTTTTTCAACAGACGTTGGAAAGCCGGCTCAAGAAATCTGGCTACAGTATAAGCCAGGATCCCTATAAAAATAAAAGAAAGAGCAGGAAGAAGAAGATAAGGAATCTGCGGGATATGCCGGTGGAGTTTAATCATGGAAGCGATCAGCATATTTTCATGAAGCAGATATAAAGGGTAACTGATGAAGCCTACCAGCCTGAAAAAACGGCTCTCAAACAGAACGCCAAACGGAGCCCAGAATAAAGCACCCAGAAATACCAGAATAACGCTTATAAGATAGATATATAAAACAGGATCATGAAATTTATAGGCGTAAAACACAGAACACACCAAGCTGATAATCAACAGATAAAGATATCTTTTATCATGGTCCCTATAATAGATATAAGTTAAGGCCCCTGCCACAAACCATCCGAAATGAATGAATGACCCGATATAGATTTTCATTGCTGCATTTTCCGCCAATAGCTGATGGACAATAAGGATCTGCAGAAGAGCAGCGGATACATACAATATAAAAATCCCTGCCAGTGCAGTATTCCTGTTGAATATAAAATATAGGGCGCCGAAAATCACATAGAACTTCACCTCCACATAGAGTGACCAGAACGACAGTTCCAGAACGGGAAAATCCGTGCTGAAAATCCGCTCAAGAATGCTGTTATTAATAAAAGTAATACCGGGTAGCAGCGATTTCAGCTCAGGAATACCAAAAGGCCTTTCATAAAAGAAGCCGGCTGTAAAATAGATGATCAGGCTGCAGGTTAGCATCCCCGGGAAAAGCCTGAGCCATCTGTTTTTTATAAAAATCCGGAAACCCGGTGTTTTTTCAACAGACATTAAAATAACAAATCCTGAGATCAGAAAGAACAGCTGTACACCCAGGCTGCCATATTTGAACAGAAGATTGCCTGCATACAACTTTCCGAAAGGATAATAGGCATCCCATATATAATAGCCGTGAAACAGGAATACAAGTAAGATAGCCAGTCCCCTTAAGCCGTCAAGCACCTCTATTCTCTTTTTTTTATCCGGCATAATGAAAAATATTAAGGAAGAAGGTGGTTATGGTAAAGGTCATAGGTAAATCTTCCGGACCGTATATTTTTGAAACTGGAGAAAACAATAAAGTTGAACACAATCAGTGCAATGATAAAAGTATGGATCAGTGCTTTTTTCTGGGCAGATACTACATACATCGCATTCGGAATCAGGATATAGGCAAACACAATGAATGCCCCTGCAAGGCGGGAGGAGAAAATAGGGTTATTCCTGAAGATGAAATAGGCACAGATCCCAATAACCGCATAATTGCGGTGGTATTCATAGTAAGGGTACCTCTGTACCATTTTGGTATCGAATGCAAAAAGAAAAAACGTAAGGATTGCCATCATCACTTCCGGAATCCCGATCCCCCCGTTAATCCTTTCGGCACTTTCGTCTATATAACCGTTAAAACCTACCGCAAGCGCATTGTCCCCGGCAAAGTTTCCCAGGAACTCACCGAATGATCGGTAGACTTCAAAAGGAGAAAGGAATACGGATGTGATAATCAGGATAAACATCCATGCTTTATTCAGCGGAATGCGTGCTACCCAGTACATCGGTAAGAAAAGGTAGCAGACATTGTGGATCCCTCCGGCTATATAAATACAGAGAAGGTAAGCCCAGAGTTTCCGCTCTTTGATATACCGCAAAGCAAAATACACGATGAATGACCCTAAATTCTGGCGGATCTGCCCGGATTCCCCCACGAAAAAGCCCGGGATAAACAGCAGGGCCAGAAAGGTAAAAGGATAAAACGTATTGTCTTCAATATATTTGAACTTAAAGAAAATCGCAAGAGCGGCTACCACAAGGGTTAAGATAAAAAACGGGGCATTGAATATATTGAGCAATACCTTATTGATAAGCACAAACAGCCACTCCAGCTCCATAGGCTGCGGAGTTTTTAGGTGCAGCGCGGCAAAGAGGATGGTAATATAATCTTTGGTATCCGAATAAACATAAATCCCCCTGTAACTCCCGAAGTCTGGCCCAACTCCATCACGAAGCCCCGCAATAATGATCAGGTAGGCGCCCAAATAGTACAGCCATTTCCTCTCCACCTGATGTCCGTATACCTCCTGAAAGCTGAAGATAAGCATGTATATAAGAGCGATAATAAAATACGGATGCAGTAAACTCATTGAGGGCAATATTTTTTAAACTGATATGAGGCGATAATGATTCCCGTAAGCACCAGCGGAATGAAAAGCCTGGTTTCCCAGAACAGGCCCACCAGGGCAATCATGGCAAGGTATGGAGTGGAGAATAAAAAGTATTTCCTGATCACCGATTTTCCCGCTTCATCGGCTATCTTATACCCGAAATATATGCTGATGATGCCGAAGAGCAGCCCGGCAAGATTATACGGGCTGGTAAAATTCTTAAGCAGGTATATCCCTTCAAAGAAAGAAGCCTGCTTTGGAATGGCTATCCTTAAACCGACATATGGTATGACAAAAGCCATGACCAGCAGCAAAAGCTCTTTTATATGATTATAATTACCTTTTTTAAGCAGCTGCAGATCTACAGCTATGGCTGCAAAAAATGCAATATTCAGACAGGCCGTTTCCCTGACCAGGGTAGATACAAAGATGATCAATGCCAGGACAATAAGATCGAGTGACTGACTGCTTTTAAAATATTTCAGACTGAAAAACATTCCCCACAGATAAAAAAAGACAGCAATAGAATCGCAATTGGTCGGCACATACTGTACAATAACCAGAAAGAAGATACAGATAAGATGGATAAGCCGTCTAACTGTTGAGTCAGCCAACAGATCAGTAGGCTCAAGTTTCAGAATACGGTCCAGAATCCATGAGGAAAGCATGAAAAATGTAGCGTTGATCAGAAAAATGCTGTGGTAAAAAAGAGTTCCGCTTTTAAGCAAAAAAGACTTTACAAAAGAAGGAAAAGTATTGACCAGACCAGTAAAGGCTTCCGTAACATGCACGCTCAGGTAATTAGGAATGACCCTGTAGGCATACACCGATGAAAACATAAAGTCAGGCGCTTTTTCCATGGATTTAAGCCTTACATACGAGGACTCGAAACCATAGTAAGAGATCATAAAAAGCAACAGAGGAAAAATTATGATCCATAACCATCCTTCTCTTTTTTCATCAAGTTTTGTAAACATATCAAATACAAGTTCCTTTCCTTATAATAGACTGTCTGTTTTTAAAATGCTTATGATTGGGAACTTTTGCAAAAGTATAAGTTTTTTTCATTTCACCAGAATATTTTGTTGATTTTCAGACAAAACTTATCCGGCCAAATGCTTTGAACTAATACTTAAAAAATTAAATTTGCAGACTTATTCCCACACGATGCACCGTTTTTTTATTTTTTTGTATTATCTGATTTCCAGACACAGGATACTGTCCGGAGCTGTGGCTTTATGTATTGCCGCCATATGCATCTTTTTTGCTTCCAGGATTACTTTTGAAGAGGACATCAACCAGATCATCCCTAAAAACGAAAAATCGGACCTTACTGCTAAGGTACTGAAACAGCTTAACTTCTCAGATAAGATCATTGTCATTATTGAAAGCACCTCTAAAGAGAACAGCTTCCAGCTTTCTGAAACGGCAGATACATTCCTCCAGGATCTTCAGCCTTTAAAAAAGTACATTGCAACCGTCCAGGGGAAGGTCAATGACGATGAAATTTCAAATACGTTTGATTTTGTCCGGGAGCACCTCCCGCTTTTCCTTAACGAACAGGATTATAAGAAAATCGGGGGAAAGCTCAAGAAAGACAGTATCGATAAGAAGGTGGAAAGTAATTATGTGTCACTGGTATCCCCTGCCAGCCTGGTCACCAAAGAATTCATCAAAAAAGATCCACTGGGCATTACCTTTCTGGGCGTAAAAAAACTGAACGCACTCAACCTCAGCCAGGATTTCAGGCTTGAAAACAATTATATCGTCTCCCGCGACGGCAGGCACCTCCTCCTCTTTATAGACCCTGCCCACAAAAGCAGCGACACCAAAGATAATGAAGCATTCATTAATGCGTTGAATGACATAAAAAACAAACTCAATGTACAGTTCAAAGGAAAAACGGAACTGAGCTACTTCGGATCTCCGGTGATTGCCGTAGCCAATGCACAGCAGATCAAGAAAGATATCAGGAATACGGTAATCATCTCCATGACGGCCCTGCTGGTCCTGCTGATCTACTATTTCCGGAACTTTTTCACACCGGTAATCGTTTTTCTACCCACCGTTTTTTCTGTATTGCTGGCTTTGCTGGCCCTTTATTTCATCAAGGATAAGCTTTCTGCCATTTCATTGAGTGTAGGTGCTATCCTGATCGGTATTACGATAGATTATGCGCTTCATATCCTCACGCATTACAAGCACAATCATAACATAGAAGAGTTATACAAAGAAATCACGCAGCCTATCATCCTGAGCAGCGCCACGACCGCCGTATCATTCCTCTGCCTTGTTTTCGTCCGTTCCGAAGCCCTGAAAGACCTTGGCCTTTTTGCTTCCCTCACCGTGATCTTCTCTTCTGTTACAGCCCTCATTATTGTACCGCAGCTGTACCACCCCAAAAAGGAGAAACAATCCCTTAACACCAACTTCATCGACAGAATCGGTTCTTATCCGTATGAAAAAAACAAGCCTCTAATTATCGGCTGCACGGTTATCATCATCGCCTGCCTATTCGGGTTCAGGCATGTAGGGTTCAATGAGGATATCAGTGACCTGAACTATATTCCCAAAGAACTGAAGCTGAGCGAAGCCAAACTCCAGAAACTGTCCGATATCACTTCAAAATCCATCTATACCATTTCCTACGGAGACTCTGAGGATGAAGCGTTGTCTAAAAATACCCGGCTGAACAGCTTTCTGGAACGAGAAAAGCAGGAAGGCAAGATTTTAAATTACAGCTCGATAGGCAATGTCGTCCTTTCCCGGAAAGACCAGCAGCAAAAGCTCGAAGAATGGAACAGCTTCTGGGCCGGAAATAAAAAAAATAAGGCTATGGAAGACCTAAAAGGCGCCGGTGCTCAGTTCGGATTCAACAGTTCCGCTTTCGACAGCTTTAATGATATGCTGGATAAAAACTATGCTACCTTAAGCCTTCAGGACTATGAAAAGGTAAAGGCTTTACAGGTCACTGAATTCCTGAGTAAGGATAAAAATTTCTTTACCGTTTCCAATATTGTCAAAGTCGATGAAAACCACCGGGAAGCATTCATAAAAGATGCAGAAAAAAACCATCAGGCGCTTGCCATTGACCGGCAGCAGATGAATGAAAATTTCCTGGGGCTGCTGAAACGGGATTTCAACACCCTGATCAATTACTCATTACTGGCTATTGTCCTGACCATCATAGTCTTTTTCAGGAATTTTGAACTTACTGTGCTCACCATGTTTCCGATTGTTTTAACCGGGATCGTAACAGCAGGGATTCTTTATTTTCTGGGTCTTGAACTTAACATTTTCAGCACCGTAGTGTGCACCCTCGTTTTTGGTGTAGGGGATGATTTCAGCATCTTCCTGACGCAGGCTATGCAGAAAGAGCACACCACCGGAAAAAATGAGCTTCCTACTTACAGGGTATCCATTATTCTGGCGGTATTCACGACCATTCTTTCCATCGGCTCCCTTATTTTTGCCAGGCATCCGGCGCTGCATTCCCTGGCCCTGGTAGCATTGATCGGAATGTTCTCCGTCATCATCATTACCTCAACGTTATATCCTTTCTGGTTCAGGTTCTTTATTACGAACAGGGCTAAAAAAGGACTATCCCCGATCACATTCAGGCTGATGGTCAATTCCACGCTTTCCTTCCTGTATTACGGACTGGGCGGATTGTTTTTCTCTTTTATCGGAAGCTTCTTTGTAAAAAAATCAAAAGGAAAGACATTAAACCTTATCAAAGTTTTTTCTGCCCGGTTTTTAACTTCTGTCCTGTTTACGAATCCATGGGTAAGGAAGAAGCTCATTAAAAATACGGATGAAGATTTCAGCAGACCGGCAGTCATCATTGCCAACCATACCTCTTTTCTGGATATCCTTGCAGTAGCCATGGTAACCCACAAAATGGTATTTCTGGTTAATGATTGGGTATATAATTCGCCGGTATTCGGGAAAATCGTTAAAGCATTGGGATTCTATCCTGTTTCCCAGGGGATAGAAAACGGTATTAATCCGCTCAGGGAGAAGGTGAGCCAGGGCTATTCCCTGATGGTCTTCCCTGAAGGTGAACGCTCTTATACCAATGATATCAAACGGTTCCATAAAGGAGCATTTTACCTGGCTGAGCAATTCGGGCTGGACATTGTCCCGGTGTATATCCATGGTAATTCCGAAGTATTGCCGAAAGGGGATTTTATTATTTATGACGGAAGCATTACCATTAAAGTAGGCGAAAGAATCAGTAATGATGACCCAACTTTCGGCAGCCACTATTCCGAAAGGACCAAAAGGATCAATGCCTACTTCAGAACACAGTTTGCTGCGTTGAGAAATGAGCTGGAAGATGAAAATTACTTCAGGAGCAAATTATTCCTGAGCTATCTGTATAAGGAAAATGAAGTGGTAAAAGCGGTAAAGCAGGATTTCAATACCTATAAGAAGGATTATTACGCGCTTAACCAGTATATTCCCGCTGATGCTAACATCCTGCATATGGCAGATGATTTCGGACAGAAAGATCTCCTGCTGACATTGTACCAGGCAGGAAGAACGGTATTCACGCTGATTGCCGATGAAGAAAAAAGAGCGGTGGCGAAACAGAATTATCTGGTCAAAAGAAGGAAGATCCACTATATCGGCCATATTTCAGAAGTCAAAAAGAATGTTGGTATACTTTTGGTTTCTGATAAGCGCTTTAATGTAGAAACAATGCCGGAGCTCCCGGAAAAAATCATAACACTGGACATTGAAAGCCAGGGTATTAAAGATGCAGGGTACCGTTTAGAATTTGAGTCAGGAATAATTAAAATTTACATAAAACAGTAAATACAACTGAAAAGCATATTTTTGTACTAATTAAAGAAATATAATGAAGAAAAATATACTCGTCATCTATTATTCACAGACCGGGCAATTGGAAGATATTGTAAAAAATATTGCCAGACCTTTTGAGAATAGAGATGAATACCAGGTAACGTACTATAATATCCGCCTGAAAAAGGACTTTCCGTTTCCGTGGCCGGGTGACGTTTTCTTCAATACTTTTCCGGAATCTTACCTGCAAATCCCCAGTGAAATCTACCCTCCGGAAGACGAGGTCCTGAATACCCGTTTTGATCTTATCCTCTTTGGATATCAGGTCTGGTATCTTACACCATCCATTCCGATCATCTCTTTCCTGAAAAGCCCTTATGCCGCAGGCATCATGAAGGACACACCGGTAGTGACTATTTCCGGGACCAGAAACATGTGGATGCTTTCCCAGGAAAAACTGAAGGTATACCTTAGGGATCTTAAAGCTAAGCTGGTAGGAAATATTGCCCTGGTAGACCGGCATGATAATTACACCAGCGTACTGACGATTCTCCGGTGGCTTACGACAGGAAAAAAAGAAAAATCAGGAATGCTGCCGGCTGCCGGAATTTCAGATGAGGAAATCGCCGGTTCCGTAAAGTACGGTGAAATTATCGAGAAACATTTCAGCACCAATGAGCTCGAAACACTGCAGCCCGACCTGGTGAAAAACGGTGCCGTGGAAATCCGCCCGTTCCTGGTGCGGGTGGAAAAAGTTGGCAATAAAATTTTCACCGTATGGTCTAATCTGATTATCAGGAAAAAGGAAAAACGACCATTGCTCATTAAATTCTTTAAAGTATATTTGATGGCTGCGATATGGATCATTTCTCCCATTGTGCTGGTGTTTCACATACTTTTAGCTCCGCTTCTGAGCTCAAAAAGAAGAAAACAAAAGGAATATTTACAAGGAATTAATTTAAAATAAAATGTACGACGTATTTATAACAAAAGCTTCAACATACTTACCGAATGAACCTGTTTCTAACGAAGAGATGGAAACGTATCTGGGCTTGGTGAATGAGAAACCGTCCAAAGCAAGAGCTTTGATTTTAAGAAACAATAAAATTAAAACCAGATATTACGCATTGGATAAAAACGGGAAGCCTACCCATACCAATGCACAGATTACGGCAAAAGCTGTTGAGGGACTTTTCGATGAAAAGTTCACCAGACAGGATATGGAACTGCTGTCATGCGGAACAACCTCTGCAGACCAGATCCAGCCTTCCCATGCGTCTATGGTGCATGGTGAATTAGGTCTGAATAAATCTATTGAGATCAACACATCCATGGGACTTTGCAATTCCGGGATGAACGCCCTCAACTACGGATTCCTTTCCGTAAAGGCAGGTGTTAAACAGAATGCAGTATGTGTAGGATCTGAAAGATTTTCATCATGGATGACGGCGGATAAATTCAACCATGAAGCAGAAAACCTGAAACTCCTGGAAGAAAGGCCTATCATCGCTTTTAAAAGAGAGTTCCTCAGATGGATGCTTTCCGACGGAGCCGGAGCCTTCCTGCTGGAAAATAAACCGCGTGAAAATGAAGTTTCCCTAAGAATAGAGTTCATCGATTTTTACTCCTACGCCCATGAGATTGAAGCCTGTATGTATGCAGGATGCGAAAAGCAGGAAGACGGAAGCCTTAAATCATGGGCAGACTACCCTTCTGATGAATGGCTGAAACAGTCTATTTTCGCCCTGAAACAGGATACGAAACTTTTAGATGAATACATCCTGGTGAAAGGAGCGGAAAGCCTGCGTGCTTCTTTCGATAAGCATCAGCTGGATCCGGACAGCATCGATCATGTTCTCGCCCACATTTCTTCAGGCTACTTCAAGGAAGGCCTGAAAGAAGAATTTGCCAAAAAAGGAATGGATTTCCCATGGGAAAAATGGTATTATAACCTTTCTGAAGTTGGAAACATCGGGGCAGGGTCTATTTTTATCGCCCTTGAACAACTGATGAATTCAGGAACGCTTAAAAAAGGGGAAAGAGTATTGCTTTGCATTCCGGAAAGCGGAAGGTTTGCCTATTCATGTGCCCTGTTAACAGTTTGCTAATGGGAAAAACGCTGCCGTCTGACAACCCTGCTTTTGTGGAAAGCCTGATCCCGCAAAGGGCCCCCTTTGTTATGGTTGATGAGCTTTCAGAATATTCTGAGACCCATCTGATCTCCGGATTCACTGTCAAAGAAGAAAATATCTTTGTACAGGACGGGATTTTCCAGGCATCCGGACTGGTTGAACATCAGGCCCAGAGTGTTGCGCTGCATACCGGATACAAATATTACCTGTTGGGAAAAGAAGCGCCGACAGGATACATAGGAGCCATCAAATCTTTTGAAGCGGAATCACTGCCCAAAGCAGGTGACCGCCTGGTAACGGAAGTGACCATCCTGAGCGAGGTTATGGGAGTAACCCTGGTTAATGCCGTAACCCGGCTCAATAATGAGATTATTGCCAGCGCTCAGATGAAAACTGTTGTAAAATAATTGTACCCATGGAAATCAAGGAAGAAAACATCATTAACATCCACCATTATCTGCCGCATCGTGAGCCTATGCTGATGGCAGATTATATCCTGGAACTGACCAAAGAAAAAGTGGTGACTTCCTTTGAGATTCTTGAAAGCAATATTTTCGTCCATAATAACCATCTGGCGGAGGCCGGACTCATCGAAAATGCAGCACAGACCTGTTCCTCTATTCTCGGGCAGAGCTTTTTTAAGTCTGACACTGAGATTAAAGTAATCGGTTTCATCACCAGCATTAAAAAAATCGAGGTATTCGGGTTGCCGAAAGTGGGTGATACCATTATCTCCAGGGCTTCGCTGATTTCCCAGTTTGAGAACATCTGCCATATTTTCTGTGAGACATTCAGAGAAGACGAATTATTGGTCAGGACAGAGATTAACTTATTTATCCAGGAAATACAACACTAATTAGACCCATGAAAAAACAAGACCTTCCTCAGGATGAAAGCAACCTGAAATCGGCAAACATGACCGAAGTTTTGTATGTTACTGATGAAAATGACCAGTATACTACTGCGAACAGCATCGGCTGGGAGGCGAAAAAACTTGCGCTGGAAGAATCCATGGAACTTATTCATGAAAGGATAGAAGAAGCAAAACAGAATGTAGCCCTGAATAAAGTAAGCCCGGTGATCTACTTTATGGAACTGAATAAAATGGATCTCAGCGTTCTCGCTGCTTACGTAGGCATGTGGCAATGGCGCGTGAAAAGGCATACCAAACCTAGAATATTTAAAACATTAAGCGATACCATACTGAAAAAGTATGCCGATGCCTTCGGGATTTCGGTAGAAGAATTAAAAAATTTCGACGGTAAATAACAGGCCGGACAGCAATACCAACTGTTCAATTAAAGAAATGAAACATAATCATCCGGCTTACACAAACCCAACAAGATACGAATGAAACTGAAATTCGAACACCATCAGACCGCTCATTGCGAAAACGGTGTCGCCTCCAACCTACTGCTTAATAAAGGCTTGCACCTCAGCGAACCTATGATCTTCGGAATCGGATCCGGGCTGTTCTTTGTCTACCTCCCGTTCCTGAAAGTGAACTTCGCTCCCGGGTTCAGCTACCGTCCTATGCCCGGTGCCATCTTTACCAAAGCAGCCAGGCGATTGGGAATCAAAATTAAAAGACAAAAATTTTCAAATCCGGAAGATGCCCGGAAAGCCCTTGAAAAAAACCTGGAGAACAATATTCCTACCGGGCTTCAGGTGGGAGTATTTAACCTCACGTACTTTCCCGAGGAATATAAGTTTCATTTCAATGCCCACAACCTTGTGGTGTATGGGAAGGAAGACGGACGTTTCCTGATCAGCGATCCGGTTATGGACTATGTAACTTCGCTTTCTGAAGCAGAACTGGAAAAAGTACGGTATGCCAAGGGAGCCCTTCCGCCGAAAGGCCATATGTATTTCCCGACGTTCATTCCAGAAAAGGTCGATCTGGAAAAGGCGATCATCAAAGGTATCAAGGATACCTGTAAGAATATGCTGGCCCCTGTTCCCATCATCGGAGTTAAAGCCATGCGGTGGGTAGCCAGAAGCATCCCGAAGTGGGCAGAAAAAAAAGGGACCAAGCAAACCAACCATTACCTGGGGCAGCTGATCCGGATGCAGGAGGAAATCGGGACCGGCGGCGGCGGATTCCGTTTTATTTACGGTGCCTTTCTGCAGGAAGCTGCCGATATTCTCAAAAATGAGCAGCTGCGGGAGCTTTCCAGAGAGATTACCATGATCGGTGACCTATGGAGGGACTTCGCCGTGGATATTGCCCGCGTATATAAAAACAGGAACTCCAAGAGCAATATTTATCAGGAGCTTTCCAAATCCATGCTTCATATTGCCGACCTGGAAGAAGCTTTTTACAAAAAACTGAGCAAAGCAGTCTGATATGGCAGAAAACAGTATTGAGATCAGGAACCTGTATAAAAAATACAAAAATGCTGATGAATTTTCCGTTAATGACATTTCATTAGACATCGGGAGCGATGAGATCTATGGGATCCTGGGCCCTAACGGCGCAGGGAAAACCACATTGATTTCCATGCTTTCCGGTTTAATACAGCCTACGTCAGGACATTTTACGATCAATGGATGGTCTCCTCAGAAAAATATTTCCACCATAAAACAGATCATCGGGATTGTCCCTCAGGAATACGCACTCTATCCTACCCTTACGGCAAAAGAAAATCTGATGTTTTTCGGGAGCCTGTACGGGTTGAAGCACACAACACTTGACAACAGCATCGATGCAGCACTGAAAAGAATGGGGCTTTCCAAATTTGCGCATAAGAAAATCGAACAGTTTTCCGGAGGTATGAAACGCCGCTGCAACCTGATTGCGGCGACCCTTCACCATCCCAAAGTCCTTTTTCTGGATGAACCTACGGTAGGTGTGGATGTACAGTCTAAAAAAGTCATCATCGACTACCTGCAGGAACTTAACCGGGAAGGCACCTGCATCATTTATACCTCCCATCACCTTTCCGAAGCAGAAGAATTCTGTACTAAAATCGCCATCATAGACGGAGGCAAGATCCATGCGGTAGGAACACCGGCAGACCTTATTAACCGTGTGCCCCATGCCGAAAACCTGGAAGACGTATTTATTTCATTAACCGGAAAAGAACTGAGAGATGTTGTATAAGCTTTGGAGAACCTTCCTGAAAGAAATTCTCTTGCTGAAAAGAGACATAGGCGGCATTGTGATTATTTTCGTCATGCCCCTGCTGCTGATTGTAACCATTACCCTGATCCAGGACTCTACCTTCAAAAATCTTGAAGGAACCCGGATTCCGATCATTTTTATTGATAATGACCGTTCCGAAGTTTCAAAAAGCATCCGCCAGGAACTGGAAAAGAACAAAAGTTTCGAACTGAAAACCGAATTTACGGAAGCTTCCGCAAGGAATGCCGTATTTTCAGGAGAATACCAGATGGCGATTGTCATCCCGGCGAAACTCACCCAGGACCTCAATACGACCATTGATGCCAAGGTGCAGAAAATCGTAAGCTCCTTCGGGCTTGAAACAGATGCAGCAGGTCAACAGGCACTTTCTGCAAAAGCCAAAGAAATCCATCTGTATTTTGATCCTGCGATTAACTCAGGATTCCGGAATTCCGTGATGAGTTCGGTTAATAAGATGATTTTTGAGATCGAGAACAAAAAAATTTACAAAGCATTCCAGGATCAGCTGGGCACCACCGAGAACCTGGAAGAGAATAAGAACCTGATTGCTTTTAAGGAAATTACACCTCCTAGAAATAAAAATGAAGCCATGCCGAATTCCGTGCAGCACAATGTACCTGCCTGGACGCTTTTTGCCATTTTCTTCATTGTAGTGCCTTTATCGATCAATCTGGTGAAAGAAAAAAGCCAGGGAACCAGCGTGAGGGTGCGCATAAGCCCTACCCCATACTTTATCCATATCCTGGGGAAAACATTCACCTACCTGATCATCTGTATGATTCAGTTCCTGCTGATGGTGGCCGTGGGAATGTATCTTTTCCCGTATATGGATCTGCCGGCATTCGATGTTTCAGGGAAAATGTTCCCGCTTATTATCGTGACCTTAGCCGCCGGACTTGCCGCTATTGGTTTTGGGGTGTTATTGGGAACCATTGCAGACACGCAGGAACAATCTGCCCCTTTCGGAGCCACTTCTGTGGTTGTGCTTGCGGCTATAGGAGGCATCTGGGTCCCGGTTTTCCTCATGCCGGAATTCATGCAGCATATCGCACGGTTTTCGCCGATGAATTGGGGACTGAATGCCTATTATGACATTATCCTCCGGAACAGCGGCATCAGCAGCATTGCCACAGAACTGATCTTATTAATCCTGTTTTATCTCGTGATGGTAGCCCTGTCCATTGTATATGAACGGAAACTCCACCGGGTCTGATAAAATGAATATAAAAAAAAGAAATGCAGCCTAAAGAAATGAATACCTTATCCTGTACAGAAGAAGTAAGAGTACGGTTCAATGAGACGGATCCTCTGGGAATCGTATGGCACGGGCATTATATTGTGTATTTTGAAGACGGCAGGGAAGCTTTCGGCCGTGAACACGGGCTTACCTACCTGGATATACAGAAAGCAGGGTATGTAACCCCGATCGTAAAAAGTACCTGCGAGCACTTTCTGCCCCTAAAATACGGGGAAACATTCAGGATTGTGACTACCTTCATCAACTCCGTTTCTGCTAAACTGATATACCGGTATGAAATTTTCAATACGGAAAACAAGCTGGTATGCAGCGGGGAGACCATTCAGGTTTTCTTGGATTCAGAAAGCAATCTTTGTTTATATAACCCTGAATTCTTTCAGGACTGGAAAGACCGTATGGGATTATCATGAAAAAGCCGACATTCATTACAGATTACAGCTGTGTGACGCCTCTGGGCTTCGACACTGCCTCCAACTGGGAAAACCTGATCGCCGGGAAGTCGGGGATAGCCCGGCATGCTGTCGTGGAAAATCAGGACCCATTTTACACTTCCATGATTCCTGACGACCTGTTGAATGAAGAATTCAACAGGCATTTTGATGGCGCAGATTATACCCGGCTGGAAAAAATGCTTCTGTTATGCCTCAAACCACTGGTTGAAAAGCATGGAATTACAGAACATACGGGACTGATACTCTCTACCACAAAAGGGAATGTTACCCTGCTTAAAAATCAGCCGCCCCTTCCGGAAGGGGCGTATCTTTCCGTGCTTGCCCAAAAGATGGCTGATCATTTCGGGTTTACCTCTAAACCTGTTGTCATTTCCAATGCCTGCGTATCGGGGGTTTTGGCACTGGCAGTAGCCAAAAATATGATTGCGGCCGGTACGTATACCGATGCATTTGTCATAGCCGGGGATGAGGTTTCGGAATTTGTTCTTTCCGGGTTCAATTCCTTCCAGGCGATCGCGCCGGAACCCTGCAAACCATATGATGCGTCACGGAACGGCATTAACCTGGGGGAAGCAGCTGCGGCAGCGTATGTCACGTCATCACCGGCCGGCCATGCACCTATATGCTTTAAAATATCAGGAGATTCATCGGTTAACGATGCCAATCATATCTCGGGTCCTTCCAGAACAGGCGACGGATTATATATCAGTATCAGCCACGCGATGAAGGAAGCGGGAGTAACCTCTGAAACCATCGATTTCATTTCAGCACACGGAACCGCAACCCTCTACAATGATGAAATGGAATCCATTGCATTCGGCAGGGCGGGATTGCAGCATATACCCCTGCACAGCCTGAAGGGATTTTACGGGCACTGCCTCGGCGCCTCGGGGCTGCTGGAAAGCATCATAGCTATGGAAAGCGCTTTGCATGGGACGCTCATCCGATCTAAAAATTTTCAGGAAAACGGGGTATCGGGAACACTGGATATCATCACGGAAAACCGTCCTGCAGAAATTACCCATATCCTCAAAACAGCATCAGGATTCGGGGGCTGTAACGCTGCCCTGGTCCTGGAAAAATGTTCAACACCAGGCCTATGAAGAAAACCGATATCTGTACCATAGCCGGTTCATCCATCACGGTAAACGGCGACGTGATTTTCAAAAGTGAAGCACAGGATTTTTCAGACTTTGCCAAAGAAGCCTATAAAGCACTGGAAATCAATTATCCTAAGTTCCATAAAATGGATGCTTTGAGCAAGCTTGCTTTTCTGGGGGCCGAAATGCTGCTTAAAGATCAGGATAACGACAACACCGCACTGGTTTTTGCCAACAGGTCCTCCAGCCTGGATACCGATATAAAATACCAGGAAAGCATCAATTCAAAGGAACATTATTTTCCCAGTCCTGCGGTTTTTGTGTATACCCTGCCCAATATCTGTACGGGTGAAATCTGCATCCGGCATACAATGCAGACGGAAAATGCCTTTTTTGTCCTGGATGAGTTTGATGAAGATTTTCTGCATGCCTATTCGGAGCAGCTGCTGGAATCCGGAAAAGCGGAAAAAGTACTTTGCGGCTGGATAGAACTTTATAAGGAAAGTTATAATGCTTTCGTATATTTGCTGACATTATAAATTTGATAACTTGAAAATGGGCTGATTTGAAAATACAATACCATAATCAGATTACATTAACGAAATATTTTTAAATTAATTTTTAATATATCATAATTTAATTCATTTTCAAATTATCAAATTAACCTATTTTCAAATTAAAATCTTTATGGAAAATTTAAGAGAAGAATTAAAACACAAAATTATTGAAGTCCTTAATCTTGAAGATGTTGCCGTGGAAGAAATCCAGGATACGGATCCTCTGTTCGGAGGCGGAATGGGATTGGATTCTATTGATGCCCTTGAGCTGATTGTTCTTTTGGATAAAGACTACGGCATCAAACTTTCCGACCCTAAAAAAGGAAAAGAAATTTTCCAGTCTATCGATACGATGGCTAAATTTATTGAAGAAAACAGAACAAAATAAGTAATGGGCAGAAAAATTGCCATTACGGGAATGGGCATCATTTCCTCCATCGGTCATAACGTGGAGGAAAATTTTATTTCGTTACAGTCCGGAAAGCACGGCATTTCAGATATCGAGCTGTTTAAAACCCGCCATGCGGGAACCATAAAGACCGGAGAGATCAAGCTGTCTAATGAAGACCTGATCCGCCAGCTCGGCCTGCCTGAAGACAATAACCTGACCCGCACAGCCTTGTTAGGCATCTGGGCGGCAAGGGAAGCGATTGAAAAAGCAGGGATTTCAGATATGAATGAATACAGGACCGGACTGATCTCCTCTACAAGCGTAGGCGGGATGGATATTACGGAAGACCTGTTTTATACTTATGAGAACTATCCTGAAAAAAGAAAATACATCGATGCCCACGATGCAGGCAATTCCTCGCTGGCCATTGCAGAAGATCTGGGACTGAAAGGGATGGTTTCCACCATCAGTACTGCCTGTTCATCTGCGGCCAACGCCATTATGATGGGTGCCAAACTCATCAGGGGCGGAGTGCTGGACCGGGTGATCGTAGGAGGCACAGATTCACTTTCCAAATTCACCCTGAATGGCTTTAATACGCTGATGATCCTTACCGATTCCTATAACACCCCTTTTGATCAAAACAGAAAGGGACTGAACCTGGGTGAAGCTGCGGCTTTTCTGGTCCTCGAATCTGATGAGGTGGTAAAGAAAGACCATAAAAAAGTCCTTGGATACCTTTCCGGATACGGAAATGCCAATGATGCCCATCACCAGACCGCCTCTTCTGAAAACGGACAGGGTGCTTACCTGGCCATGCAGAAAGCATTGGAGGTTTCGGGACTGGCCAAAGAAGATATTGATTACATCAATGTGCACGGAACGGCTACGCCTAACAACGATTTATCCGAAGGCATCGCCATGATCAGGATATTCGGTGAAGGCAGGGTCCCTGAATTCAGTTCTACCAAGGCATTCACAGGACATACCCTTGCTGCAGCTGCCGGGATTGAAGCAGTATTTTCCCTGCTGGCCATACAGCACAATACCATTTTCCCGAACCTGAACTTCAGGACCAGGATGGAAGAGTTTGACCTCACTCCCGTTACCGAGCGGAAGGATAAAAACATCCGCAACGTGCTGTCCAATTCTTTCGGGTTTGGCGGCAACTGTTCCACTTTAATTTTTTCAGCATCATGAGTTCCGTTTACATCAACAGTGCAGCCTGTATTTCGGCTCAGGAGACCTTAAAGAATGATTTCATCAGCCTTCTTCAGGCACAGAATACCGTTCAGGTCTTACAGGCTGTAGAACCTAATTATAAAGAGTTTATTGCACCTGCCATGATCCGGCGGATGTCTAAAACGGTAAAAATGAGTACCGTAGCGGCACATCATGCCCTGAAAGAAGCAGGAGTTAAGCAGCCGGATGCCATTATCGTGGGTACCGGGATGGGATGCTGCCAGGATTCTGAAAAGTTCCTGAAGAACGTCATCGACAATCATGAGGAATTCCTGACTCCAACCTATTTTATCCAGTCAACCCATAATACGGTAGCAGGACAGATTGCTCTGGGGCTTCAGTGCCACGCTTATAATTTCACCTATGTAAACACGTCTTCGGCCCTGGAATTTTCATTGCTGGACGCTAAGCTCCAGATCAATGACGGTGAAGCAGAGAATATCCTTACAGGTGCTACAGACGAGAAAACAGACCGGGTAATTGAACTTTTCCGGCTCAACGGGACCCTGAAAACAGAAGACAACCTACCGGCTGACCATCTTCATTCGGATACTGACGGCGTAACCTGGGGCGAAGGAGCCAGCTTTTTTGTCCTGGGAAAAAACAAATCTGAAAGTTCCTATGCAGAACTCAGGGATATCAAAATAACCAATACACTGAAGACTGAAGAAACATCAGCCTTCATAACCGAATTTTTAGCCCATAACCATACCGAGCCTCAGGAAATCGATGCTGTGATCCTCGGATTCAGCGGTGATGCTGCCTCTGACGTGTTTTATACGGAAGCAATGAAAGTTTTCCCGGATTCTGTATTGTTGTATTATAAACACCTGAGCGGCGAATTCAATACATCCAGCGGGTTTTCCCTTTTTATGGCCTGTCATATCCTCAAAGACCAGCAGGTCCCGGAAATCATGATTGCGAATACGGTAAAAAAGAACGGCATTAAAAATGTTCTCTTATATAATCACCTGAGAGGCCACGACCACAGCCTGATACTGTTGGGAAGAGCCGATTCTTAACTGATTTTATATGATTCAGATTATGAAACATTACCTGTTTATCTTGTTTTACCTTTTCTGCAACCTGTTTATTTACGGATTTCAGGGAAGCCTTTGGGTATACTTGTTCTGCTTCATTTTATTTTCATTAATCGTCGTCTGGGCTTCTTTTGATATCCGACTGGGGTATTTTGTGGACAGCATCACCCATAAAAGAACAAAAACAAAGGAGATCGCACTGACATTTGATGACGGCCCCACCGAATTTACTCCTGTTGTCCTTGATTTGCTGAATGAGCATCAGGTCAGGGCTACCTTCTTCTGTATCGGCAAACAGGTTGAGAAACATCCGGAAATATTCCGGAGGATCATTACAGAAGGCCATACTGTAGGAAACCATACCTATTCCCATTCCAACCAAACCGGGTTTCTATCAGCTTCAGGAATGGCTGAAGAGATCGAAAAATGCGATGAGGTTATGCTGAAAACCGGAAATATTCAGACCATATTGTACCGTCCCCCGTTCGGGGTGACCAATCCGAATATTACCAGAGCCATTAAAAGGACCGGCAAAAAAAGCATCGGCTGGAATGTGCGTTCCCTCGATACGGTCACCGGAAAAACCCCATCCATTTACAGGAGAATTATCAGAAAAATACGTCCGGGAAGTATTGTGCTGCTCCATGATACTTCACAAAAAACAACCCTTGTCCTGAAAGATTTATTATTATTTTTGAAAGATAAAAAGTACAGTACGTACACCATCGATTCAATCATCAAACCGGAACACCATGATTAAAAATATTGCTTTAGGAGTTTTATTACTGGTTTCAGGCTTTGCCATCGCTCAGAATACAGCGATGACAGGTACTGAAGCCAAAGCATTTGTCACAAAAGTATCGGCAGAAAGCCGGCAGATCAAAACCTTGCAGAGCGACTTTACCCAGACCAAGAAAATGGATTTCCTGGATAAAAGCATCATCACACAGGGAAGAATGTCCCTGAAAGCCCCGAATATGCTGAGCTGGAAATACACCAAGCCCTATCAGTATGCCATTGTTTTCAAAGACAATAAAATTTTCATCAATGACCAGGGAAAAAAATCTTCGGTAGATGCAAAAAGCAAAACCTTTGAAAAGATCAACAAGCTGATTGTGGGCAGCTCCAACGGGCAGATGTTCAATGACCCTGAATTTACCGTTGCCTATTTTAAAAATAACGGATTCAATATTGCAAAATTTACCCCCAAATCTTCCCAGCTCCTGAAATACATCAGACAGATAGAGCTGTATTTCCCTAAGAACCAGTCGACGGTTTCGCAGGTAAATATGCTGGAGGCTTCCGGGGATACCACCAATATCGTTTTCAAAAATACCAAGATCAATGCACCGGTTCCTGCGTCAGAGTTTTCTTTATAGCATCCTGCTTTTGAGCCTGATCAGCTGTAAGACTTATCAGCTTACGGACGTAAAGCCGGCTCTGGATACGTTGAAAACTGCGGAAAACCTTTATTTTTCTTCCGGAGCAGATTACGTGTACAAATGCCAGATGGATATTTACGGCAACCCTGTCAGCGGAATCCTCATCATCAAAAAAACGGAAGGCGGTGCCCACCGTGTTGCCCTGGCTTCTGACTTCGGCAATAAGCTGATTGATTTCACCATTTCCGATACGGATTTTAAAGTCAATTATGTCGTTCCGGACCTGGACAGGAAGATAGTCATTAACTTCCTGAAAAATGATTTCCGCAGGCTGCTGAAGAAACAGTATCCCGTCAATCAGGCTTTTGAAAACCCACAGTTCAGGATCTACCTTTCACAGTCCGGTCGGGAAAAATATTACCTGTTCTTTGACAAAGAATCGGAAATGCTTCGGCAGATCATATACACCGAAAAAGACCGTGAAAAAATAGATTTTAGTTTCGGGGCAAAAAAACATATCTTCGCAGACAGCATACAGCTACAGCACAGGGATTATAAGATCAGCATCCGGTTATTTCAGATCACAGAAACAGAATAGTTCCATGAAAAAAAGTAGTTTTCATCTCTGATGCGTCGCGTAGGCATTAATTTCGCTCCGCTTACCAAAGAATAATTTAATCTTAAAAACAACCGTATGCAAAGCATCCTTACAGACTTTTATACCGTACAGTCTATCGACAGAACAGAAAGCGGCAATTTTACTGCCCGCATCGTACTGAATAAAGAACATGACATTTTCAAAGGGCATTTTCCGGGCAATCCGGTTACTCCCGGAGTATGCATGATGCAGATTGTGAAAGAACTTACCGAAGAATGTACGGGAACGCAACTTTTCCTTAAATCGGCCTCCAATGTAAAATTTATGGCCATCATCAATCCGTTTGAAACTCCGGAACTCACTTTACAGCTGGACGTTACCGAACATGAACAGGATATTAAGGTAAAAAATGTTACGGCCTTTGGCGAGACTATTGCATTGAAAATGTCAGTACACTACCAAAAATTAACGTCATGAATTTCATCTTCTCCTTTATAGCGTCATTTATATTTTTTTTCCAGGCTACCGACATTGAATCTCTGCGGTACAGTTACGCCAAAGCCAACCAGTCAACGGCCAATACCAAAGCCTTCATCAACCTGGCGGATAAGCAATCGGGATCAGACCCTGTTATCCTGGGGTATAAAGCTGCGGCGCAGATTATGGAAGCCAAGGTGACCACGGAAAAGGGAAAACGCAAAATGTTTGTAAAAGCCGGAGCTACCAGTCTGGAAAATGTGATTAAAAGCAATCCGAATAATGCTGAACTGAGGGTAATCCGCCTGAGTGTACAGGAAAATATCCCTAAGATTGTCGGATACCATAAGAATATGAATGAAGACAAAGCGTTCATCCTGAACAACTACAGCAAACAGAACAGCAGCCTTAAAAGCTATATCAAAAGGTTCGCCTCACAGTCTAAGACCATGACTGAGGCAGAACGTTCAGCCCTTAAGTAGTCCCCATGATCCTCTCTGAAGTCCGGCACGCCATTTCTGAACAGAAAATCTGTGTCCTTATTCCCACCTACAACAATGCAAAAACCCTGCGTAGGGTTATTGACGGTGTCCTGGTTTATACGGAAAGCATTATTATTGTCAATGACGGTTCTACTGATGCTACATCTGATATTTTAGCCGGGTATCCTGGAGTTAAAACCATCCATCTTCCGGCCAACAAAGGAAAAGGCAACGCGCTGAAAACCGGTTTCAGGGCAGCTCAGGCTACGGGATATGATTATGTTATTACGATTGATTCGGACGGCCAGCATTACCCGGATGACATTCCGGTATTTGTAGGGGCGCTGCTGGAGGAAGGTGAAGATGTACTGCTGATCGGGAACCGCAATATGGCCCAGGATGGTATTCCTAAAAAAAGCAGCTTCGGCAACCGGTTTTCCAACTTCTGGTTCTGGTTTGAGACCGGCATCAGGCTGGAAGACACCCAGTCCGGCTACCGTCTTTACCCTTTGCACAAAATACCCAAAAAATATTTTACGCCGAAATTTGAGTTCGAGATCGAGATCATTGTTCGTTCCGCATGGAAGCATATCCCAGTGAAGAATGTTCCGGTAAAGGTTTTATATGATCCGGCAGAACGGGTATCGCATTTCAGGCCATTCAAAGACTTTACCCGCATCAGCATCCTGAATACTATCCTGGTTACAATTGCGCTGGTCTATATTATCCCGAGAAGGTTCATCCATAACTTCAGGAAAAAAAGCTTCAAGCGGTTCATTAAGGAAGACGTGCTGGAAAGTGACGGCAGCAACCGTATCAAGGCATTTTCCGTTGCTTTGGGCGTATTTGTAGGGTTATCTCCGCTCTGGGGATTCCACACCCTGCTGGTGATTTCATTATCTGTCCTTTTCAAGCTGAATAAGGTACTGGCATTTATGGCTTCCAACGTGAGCCTTCCTCCGTTTATTCCGTTTATCATTGCGGCTTCATTATTCCTGGGTGCGCCATTTGTACAGGGTGACAGCAATATCCTGAACCATGACCTTAATTTTGAGCTGGTTAAAAACCATCTGCTTCAGTATGTCATAGGCAGTTTTATCCTGGCTACAGTATTATCTGCCGTTTCAGGAGTCGTAACGTTTGTTCTGCTGAACAGGATAAGCCCGGATGCTGAGGAACCTCTTAACAATTCGCATCCTGCCGAGTAATTTATTTTTCCCAGGCTCATCTGAGCTTTCTGAGCGTCTTCTTAATGTACTTTTCCGTGTTTTCCCTATCCGGAACCGTCGTAATTTCTTTAGTAAGGGCTTTTTCGAACGCTGCTTTTGCTTTCACGTAATCCCTTCTTTCAAAATAATACCTTCCGGCACGGTCATATACCAACCAGAAATCAGGGTTTAAAGACTGATAATGAGCCATCCATTCTTCTGTGAGTACTATCTCTTTACTGCTGATCGCTTTTTCGATGACCGGAGTAAGCGTTTTATATTCTTCATATTTCTTAAAATCCGGGCTGTGTACAAACGGATCTTCTGCGATCGTCATTTCAGGCTCTGAGAATCCATGTTCTCCGTGCTTACCCGAAAAAATTTTATTGAGGTCGTAGCAGACAAATTCACCCAACTGATACGGATTGGAAGAAACCCAGACCAGTCCTTTTTCAGGTGAGAATATAACGGCATGGTGCGCTATCAGCTGATTGATCGCCTTTTCATTGCCGTAACCCAATGCACGTTCTTTTAATCCGGAGCGGTCCCGTAATAGGGCGGCCATTTTTTCAGGATTCAGGCTCTTGTCTTTTTCCATAAGCTCCTGAAGCTTTTCATACCGGTATTCCGAATGGCTCTCCAGGATATGTTTTCGGTTTCTTTGGTCATGAGCATAAGCATCCGACTGGAAATGGTTCGTACAGAAGACCTGACCTGAATTTTCTGCCTGGTACACTCCGAAGTTATCCGGGGATACCTCAATGATTACAGCTTTTCGGTTTTGGGCGCTTCCTACCAGTATGGATTCGGAAACGAATACTTTTCTCTTCCTGGCAATGGCTATCGCCTGATCGATGGTTTCAGCATATTGCAGTATCTCTCTGGTGACCAGTGAGATCGGTGTTTTTGCCGTTAAAGGAATCCTGGATTTCCCGGCATTGATGGTAACGGTAATCCCCGATTTATTCATCCCGGAAACCACGCCGATCATCCCCGGCCAGCTTACTGACATGTAGGGGATTCCCCTGTCCGGTTCCACGAATTCAACCACTTTATTCTGCGCGAAATCATCGCCTACATAAAAGTCGAAATTCCTTCCGATCAGCAGCTCTCCGTCATCTGTATACCGGTCCCAGACCGCAATAGAAGTACAGCCCACCATAGCCAGGTCCTGAAGGGCATGCCCGATATCATGCGCACCGTGCAGGTAAAGGTTCCTGAGGTATTTCGGGGCGATAAAATTGTAGCGGTCCGAAGAATATTGTGATAAGCCGTAAAGTTCTGCCTGGTAATCCTCACGCACATTCAGGTACATTTTCCTGTTGTACCATTTCAAGAAACCGCGCAACAGCTTTTGCTTCAATGCGGAGGGTACGAATCCCTCTATCCTGGAAAAGAAAATTTCTTCCTGCTGCTGCATCAGCGGCTGGGTGAGCGCACCATTATTATATCCTAATTCCAGAGGATTTCCTTTGATGTAGAGTTCCCAAAGCTGCTGCTTGTTTTTGGTAAGGTAATTTTCTCTGAAACTGAAGGTGGAATCATTGATCCGCTTTACATCCGGAACCCGGGCAGAATAAGCACTGACATCCGGAATATGATGCACAGATTTTGAAATTCCGCAGGAGTTCAGCAGCCATAACAAAGAAAAAACGGTTATATGATGTATCATATAATTCAACCGGCCGGAAAATCCGCCATATATCTTTCTACTGCAATGCCGAGGTCTACTGTTGGTCATAGCTGCTCTTTAATGCATTTAAACGCTCACTCATCAGTTCTCTACCGAGAATTTCGGTACAGGTACCGAATGCCCCAATGGTTACCCCAAGGATACCGTGCATATTAACCGATTGCCCTGTAAGAAAAAGGTTATCAATTTTCGTTCTCGGCGAAACCATGGTTTTCAGCGGATTTTCCGAATTTTTCAGGTATCCGTACATATTGCCTTCAAAGCTCCCGATATAATCCCGGTAAGATAAGGGTGAAGAGGTATATACATGGTCTATATATTGCCTGAGGTCCGGTATCTTTTTCTCCAGGGCATCCATCATCGCTTCTGCTTTTTCCTTCTTGAAGCGTTCATAAGCTTCTCCCCTTGAATGTTCATGAACAATTGTATTCACAGTATCTTCCCATTGTTTTATCTCTTCAAAATCCATATAGGAAATGGCGGTAAGGCTTTCTGCAAAATCAGGGTGGGTCTTTGAAGGCGTACATGAAAGCATATAGGTTTCCGGCCACAGCTCTTTACGGTACCGGAAGGCATTCCACACGTTGTCTTCAGAAGCATAGTGGTAGACATTATAATTGAAATGGGAAACTGACTGAGGCTTCAGTACCATATATACGCTGAAGCACGAGGAAGTAGGTTCCCAGCTCATGATCCGGTTCAGAAAGGATTTCTTAAGCCTGTTTTCGCCGATCAGCTTAACTGTAGCCCAGATATCGATGTTGGAAATAAACTGTTTGGCCGCGAATACTTTTCCGCAGGCGGTTTTTGCCGATCTCAGAATATTCTGTTCATCAAAAACCAGTTCTGAAACTTCCGTATGTTTGTACACTTCCGCTCCGTATTGCCTTAATTTCCTGATCAGCAGCCTGGATATCTGGCTTCCGCCTTTCACGCATTTATAAGCACTCTGCATATAAGAGTTGACGGTAAGGGCATGGACATAAAAAGGAACGTCCTCAGAATTTCCGGCATACAGGAAATTGGCGCCCAGCAATACAGACTGAAGTTTTTTATCTGATGTGATGGATTCTATGAATCTTCGGGTATTCAGGTGAAGCACCTCTTCATTATACCGTTCTTCAGTGCTAAGGTTATAAAGAGGGAACTGGCTGCATACATACCGGATCTCTTCACAGTAGTTTTCAATATTTTCTTTTTCTTCCGGGAAATAATGGGACAGGTGCGCTATAAAATTCTCATATCCCTGAGCATGCGGATAGGCAGTTGCATCTTCGCCAAAAGTAATATGGTCGTAACCGTTTTCATCCATTTGACGGATTTCAAGGTCATCCATGATTCCCAGATACGAAAAGTACTGATGGAGGTTCTGTCCCTCCGACAGCCCTCCAAGGTAATGGACCCCGGTATCGAAAATCTTTTTATTCCTTGAAAAGGTCTGAAGGTTCCCTCCATACTGGTTATTTTTTTCCAGAACGGCGACTTTCATCCCTTCTTTAGCAAGGATGAGTGCTGAAACAAGTCCTCCCAGGCCGCTGCCGATCACCAGTATGTCGTATTCTTTTTTCAATACATCCGTTTTGTTGTGCTAAATTACAATTTTAAACCGTCGGATATCTGCAGCCCGACCTGAATGGAGCTCTTTTTTATTTTTGGGAATGGGCGGGGAGAATAAAAAAAGCAGGAATGGAGGGCGGAAAAGCTGCCACCGTACTATTAAGACTGGTTTATATCATCCCAGAAATCGAAATAATTAAACCATTGCAGAGGATATTTCCTGACCATGGCTTCGAGATTCCTTGTATAGGAATTTAAAAGGCCCTGTGCATCCCTTTTTTTCACGTTTTCTGCCACTCTCGCATACAGGTGGTAATGGAGCTTTTTTTCCTTCATTACATAGACATATACTACGGGAACGCCGAGACGGGAAGCAATAAGGAATGGTCCTGCCGGGAATCTGGCACTTTTTCCCAGCAGCTCGCCTTCCAGGTATTTGGATCCTTCAAAATAACGGTCACCGGTAAAGCAGATCAGTTCATTCCTGGATAGGGCATCATTGATCTCGAAGATATGCGACATATCATCCTTCACATAGATGAATTTGGTTGTACTTTTCTTTACCGCCACGCTATCGAGGTATTCTTTAATGGCTGTAACTTCCTGATTGGAAGTTACTAAATTAATCTGGCAATCAAAATCGATGTCTGCAAAAAAGTGTTCCGCAATCTCAAAATTACCGATGTGGGCACTGATAAGGATGCCTCCTTTCTTGGCTGCCAGAAGATTACGAAGATGGTCTATCCCGTCGAATTCATAGGTAAACTGGTCCCGAAGGCCAGCAGAAATAGCCGTCTTATCAATCAGGACCGTTCCGAATGTAAAGTAGCTTCTGAAAACAGACCATTTTGACTTAAGTGTACTGTATCCCAAACGTTTGTGAAAATAATGCCGTATGGAGCGGCTGCTTTTTTTAAGGAACAGAAAGTAATAGGCTGCCACAAAATACAGCACGACATATGAACTCCGGACCCCGATATTCCTAATGCACCAGACAAATATCTTATAGCCTGCAATACTGCCTTTGGATTTGCCTTTCCATTTGTTCATGGTTCTTATCTGATATGTATCGGTCTAACAATATGCAGTGGATTTTTCATACACTGCCGGATGGGTCTGTTATAGTCTTAAGAATGTAGATTTCGATCGATAGTTATGCGTTTTTTTCAGCGATCTTATGTTCTATCGTCGAATAGAAATCTTCAAAGGTCACGATATTTTTAAAATCGGCCTCGCCCAGCTTCACGCCGAAATTGGATTCGATAACGACTACCAGATCAATATAATCCAGGCTGTCCAGCCCCAATGTCTTTTTAAAATTGGCTTCGTTGCTTATCTCTTCGCTGTCTACTTCAAATTCGTTGACCAGGAAATCATTAACAGTGGTAATAATTTTCTCCCTTTCCATGTTTTATTTATATTTTTTTACTATCAATGCGGAATTGGTCCCCCCAAATCCGAAAGAATTCGACAAAAATACATCAATTTTTTGACTTTTGGTTTCAGCAATGATATTTATCCTTTGGGCTTCATCATCAGGATGTTCCAGATTGATATTCGGAGCCACGAAACCATGCTGCATCATCAGTATGGAATAGATGACCTCACTGGCTCCTGCCATCCAGCATTCGTGCCCGGTCATCGACTTGGTGGAACTCACCGGAACATCACCTCCGAAAATTTCATAAATGGCCCGGGCTTCATTCGCATCACCGATAGGGGTGGAAGTCGCATGGGCGTTGATATAATCAATATCCTTTACCGTAAGTCCTGACTGCTGCAATGCGCGCTGCATGGCCAAAGCAGGGCCGTCTACATTCGGAGTGGAAATATGGCCGCCGTTAGATGAGAACCCGTATCCGGCAATTTCCGCAATAATATGGGCGCCTCTTTTCTGGGCAGATTCCAGGCTCTCCACAATCAGAGTGGCGGCACCACCGCTCGGGATCAGGCCGTCCCTGGCCGAGTCAAATGGCCTTGAAGCTTTAGCAGGTTCGTCTTCCCGTACTGAGAATACACCCAGTCCGTCAAAGCTGGCCATGGAATAATGGTTGGTTTCCTGTGCGCCGCCACAGACAATCATATCCTGGAAACCGTTTTTGATCATCATATACGCCAGTCCTAAGGAATGTGAACCGCTGGCGCAGGCTGCACTGATGGTCAGGTTAATACCCCTTAGTCTGAAGATGGTAGAAAGATTCATGGTTACCGTGGAATTCATGGATTTGAAAATCGCACCGGAACCCATAAGCGTGGTATCTTTCTTTTCCCGGGCAATATCAATGGATTCCACTACAGCCTGGGAAACACTGTCATTCCCGTACAGGATGCCAACTTCATGGGCATCCAGGAAATCCTGATCGATTCCTGCCTGCTGCAATGCATCGGTTGTGGCCAGGAAAGCATATTCACTTTCCTCACCCATGCTTACGCGCTGCCTTCTGCTCAGGAGATTCTTCAGGTCAGGTTTGGGAACAACACCGCTGAGCCCGGACCTGAATCCGAACTCTTTTCTTTTATCCACCAGAACAATCCCGGACTTCCCCTGAAATAGGGATTCTTTTACCTCATCCAGAGAGGTTCCTATGCAGGAATAAATTCCCATCCCGGTAATGACTACCCTATTTTCCATCTCTCTAAATTTAACAATGTATCCATCTAACAAGGTAACAATTATAACTGTTATTTATTGATATACCGGTACACTGGTATATTGTTATATTACTTAAGAATAGATTCCTCCGTTGATATTAATGACTTCACCCGTAATATAAGATGCTTTCTTGGAAGCCAGGAAGGCAACCAGATCAGCCACCTCTTCAGCTTCCCCGAAACGGTTAACCGGGATCATGGCTTTCAGTTCGTCCTCATTGAATTCCTGCGTCATATCTGTTTTGATGAATCCCGGAGCAACAGCATTCACGGTAATATTTCTTTTGGCGACTTCCTGGGCAAGTGCTTTCGTAGCTCCTACCAAAGCACCTTTAGCCGCAGAATAATTGGTTTGGCCAGCTGTTCCTTTTACTCCGGAAACAGACACCATATTGATGATCCTTCCATATTTATTGCGCAAAAGTTTCTGGATGAAGAAGTTTGTTACATTGAAAAAGCCGTTCAGGCTGGTGTTGATCACACTGCTCCAGTCTTCGCTCGGCATCCACATGAACAGCCCGTCTCGGGTAATCCCGGCATTATTGATAATAACTTCAACCACGGAATCCGGATTATTTTCCTGCCATTCTCCCAATACCTGAAGGGTTTCTTTAGCATTGCTTACATCAAATTTCAGGATTTCACCTGTAGATCCCAACTCTTCCACTTTGGCAAGCGTTTCTTTTGCTGCCGCTTCATTGGAAGTATAATTGATCAGGATATGATATTTTTTTTCTTCTGCCAGTTTGATACAGATGGCCCTCCCGATTCCTCTGGAGCCTCCCGTAACGATCGCACATTTCATGGGTTCCTGTTTCATTGGTTTGTTTTAAATATATTCTTCATCTTGGTTAAGACAGTTCATGGCTGCAAAAAGTTACATGGACTTCAGGTATCTCCTGACCTCTTCCAGGTACGGATACATCACCATATCATCCGAAAATGCAGGAATGATATTCCGCATTTCATCATAAAGCACTTTGGTTGAAGATGAAACCTGATCCTGAAAACCAAGGTAATCAATAGCCTGAACGATGGTGATCGCTTCAATACTCAGGACTTCAAATGCATTTTCAATCACTTTTCTGCAGATGACCGCAGCATTGGTCCCCATACTTACGATATCCTGATTATCGTTATTGTTCGGGATACTGTGGATATACATCGGGTTGGAAAGCATCTGGCTCTCTGCCGTAGTGGATGTTGCGGTAAACTGCACGCCCTGCATTCCGAAGTTAAGCCCTAACCTGCCCAGATTGACAAACGGAGGCAGGATCTCATTGATCTTCGCATTCAGGAGATAATTAAGCTGGCGTTCTGCCAGCATCGTAAGCTTGGTAACGGCAATTTTTAATTTATCCATTTCCAGCGCTACATAATCACCGTGGAAATTTCCTCCATGGTATACATGCTGGTCTTCAACATTGATAATCGGGTTGTCGTTGGCGGAATTGATCTCATTTTCCAGTACCTTTTCCGTATACTCCAGAGTATCCAGTACAGGACCTAAGATCTGAGGCACACACCGAAGGGAATAGTATTCCTGAACCTTATCTTTAAATATTTTTTCCTGTTCCTCAAAACGGGTATACAGGTGGTCTGCTCTTTTACGGATGAGCTTGCTGTCGGACAGGTGATCGCGCATCCTTTCCGCAATTTTCTGCTGCCCGTAATGCCTTTTGGTAGCATTCAGGGCTTCTGAAAGATGGTCATCATATGCCTGGACAATCTCATTGATAGCACAGGAAAGCTTCAGGGAAATTTCCGTCAGCTGACCGGCTTTATAAGCATTGACGGCTCCGATTCCGGACATTACGGAAGTTCCGTTCATCAGGGCCAGGCCCTCACGGATCTCTACTGCAATCGGCTGAAGTCCTTCAGCCTCAAAAACTTCTGAGGTTTGTCTTCTTTGTCCTTTATAAAAAACCTCTCCTTCCCCGATCAGTACCAAAGCCAAATGAGCCAGCTGTACCAGATCGCCGCTTGCCCCTACACCGCCGTGTTCAAATATCAGCGGCGTAATATCCCTGTTAATCAATTCCTTAAGCAATTCCACAACAGACTGATGTACACCGGATTTCCCCAATGACAGGGTGTTCATCCTGGCAAGCATGCAGGCTTTGACTTCATCAGCCGGAAGCGGGTTTCCAATGCCGGATGAATGGCTGCGGATCAGATTATACTGCAGCTGGTGTGTATCTGCATCCCCTATTTTGAATTGGGCCATCGGACCGAAACCGGTATTCACCCCATATATTACCTTATCTTTAGAAAATTCTTTTAAAAAACGAAAACTTTCCTCTACTCTTGTCAAAAGGGCGTCATCCAGCTCTATTTTTTCATTTTCAGTAACGATTTTCTGAAAGTCCTTCAGTTCTAAAAAGTTATTTATTTTCATCAATCAAAGTTAATGTAATATATATTTGTAAATTATTAATTAATTGTCATTAATTTTGCGGCAAAGATAAAAGTTATTATTAAAATAAAAAATCAAAGATGACTAAAGAATGGGTTGATGTGCTCGTTATCGGAGCCGGACCTTCCGGATGCGTATCTTCTTCTTACTTAAAGAACAACGGCATCAACGTAAAAGTGGTTGAGAAAACCAGGTTCCCGCGTCTGGTGGTAGGTGAAAGCCTGATTCCGCGCGTTATGGACCACTTTGACGAGGCAGGGCTGTTCCCGGCACTGGATGCTATGGGTTTTGAAAAAAAACTGGGTGCCCGCTTCCTGCGCGGGGACGAGGTCTGTATTTTTGATTTCAGCAATAAATTCGGCGAAGGTTGGGATTGGACATGGCAGGTTCCGAGAGCAGACTTCGATAATGCCTTAGCCCAGGAAGTCATTAAAAAAGGGATCGACCTGGAATTTGAAACAGAGGTCACCGGCATTACCTTCAACGGAACGGACTCTGTAACGACGGTAAAGAAAAAAGACGGGGAAACCAAAGAGATCCATGCGAAGTTTGTGATTGATTCCAGCGGCTACGGCAGAGTCTTGCCGAGGCTTCTGGATCTGGAAAAACCTTCAAAGCTATCCCCTCACTCGGCTATTTTCTCCCATGTACAAGACATTAACCGGGAAGAAGGCACTGAGGGAACCCTGATTTCATTTGACATCATTGAAACTGAGGTCTGGCTTTGGGTGATCCCCTTTTCCAACGGGAATACCAGCGTTGGTATCGTGGGTCCCACGGAATATATTGACCGGCTATCACAAAACGGAGATCCTGCTGAAGCCTTAAGAAAAGCAATTTCTCTGTCAGATTATTATGTAAAGCGTTTCGGAGAGGTCGATTTCCTCTTTGAGCCAAGGCACCTGAAAGATTACTCCTGTTCGGTCAAAAGCCTGTTCGGGGATGGATTCGCGTTAACCGGCAATGCTTCGGAATTCCTTGATCCGGTATTCTCTTCCGGAATGGCCTTTGCCACGGAATCGGGAATGCTTGCCGCCAAACTGGCCTTACGGCAGCTGAACGGCGAAACCATCGACTGGCAGAAAGAATATTCGGATTATATCTTATATGGGGTGGATGTATTTACCACGTACGTAAAAGAATGGTATACCGGCAACCTTCAGGAACTGTTTTTCCATCAGCCGGAAAATCCGGATGTAAAAAAGAAAATCTGCGCAGTCTTAGCCGGCTATGTCTGGAACAAAAAAAATACGTTTGTCAGGATACATGATACCGCTATTAAAAATCTTGCAGAATTCATTAAGGCAGAAAAAATGCAGTCATAAAAAATCCGCTTCCATCACTGGAGGCGGATTACTTTTTATATTCAACCTGAATTATTCAGGCGCGATCATGTCTGCTACCTCAAATCTACCAGTGTAATCGGCTTTCTGCTGGTCGGATGGAAGACCTCTTTCGATAAAACATCAAAATCAACGAGCTCAATTTTAGGGCTTACCCTAAGTTTGGCCCGGAAATGATCCTTCACTGCACCCACAAACTCTTCATCCGCCTGTTCCGAGCTCAGTTTGATAATGATTTCATCCAGTCCGATATCGCTGGAATGAATCACGATCTGATAGCACTGGATGCCGCTGAAATCATTCAGGATATCATGCATCGCCGGTGGGTACAAAGTAGTACCTTTATATTTTATCATCTGCTGCTTCCTGCCGATGACCGGACCCAGCCTCATCGTATTCCTGCCACAACGGCAAGGCTCATAATGCGCCTGCACAATATCCCCGGTCTTAAACCTCAGCAAAGGCATTGCCTCGACACCTAAAGTTGTAATCGTCAGTTCACCACTATCTCCTTCTGCAACCGGATTTCCGGAGTCATCCAGGATTTCTGTGATGATCAGTTCCGGGTGGTGATGCCCTCCTGCCTGAAATTCACATTCAGTAAAGGCCGTACTCATTTCCGTGGAAGCATAGGTTGAAAACAACTGGATGCCCCACTTTTCTTTGATCTTTTTTGAAAGGATATTATCTGTAAAATCCTGATTTTTGATGCTCTCCCCGATACATACCGCACCATAAACGCTGGAGTTTTTGTAATCAATACCGTTCTTTTCAGCATAGTCAATCATTTTCAGCAGGAAAGAAGGAACCGTAATGAGGTATTTCGGTTTGTACCGGAATATGGAATCCCATTGCAGTTCGGGAATTCCCGGTCCCATCCTCACAACGCTTGCCCCCATTTTCCTCAGCCCTAAAAAATAAGCCAGACCGGCCATAAAACGTTTGTCTATGGTCGTAATCATCTGCACCACATCACCTTTTTTAATCCCGGCACAGGCAAAGGAAATCGCTTCATTATAAGACAGCCTTTCAAGGTCATTATCTGATAATCCGAACGTTACAGGATCACCCAGCGTACCGGATGTCGTGCTGTAATCCACAATTTTATCCGGCGTAATGCAGAAAAAATCATGGTTATACTGCTGCAGGTCATCCTTAGTGGTGACAGGAATTCTCTGCAAATCTTCCAGGGTTCTGATATAATGAATTTTGATGCTGTTGTTTTTAAACAGCCGCTGGTAAAACGGCGACCGGTCCTGAAGATAGATCAACAGTTCGCGGAGTTTCTCCTCCTGAAACTTTTTGATTTCATGAATATCTGCTTTTTCAATGGATGGATAGAGTTCCAATGGGTTGTATTTTAATGGACAAATGTATTTAAAATTAAAAGATTATTGAGCAATCAACACGAAAATAAAGCCTGTTTATGCACTTAACAATCTATGCTGAAACCTCACACTTTATTTTTTTTACGTCAAGTTCTGTCGTTACCGGCATTGATATTTGCATTGGAGCTATTGAGACAGTGGCTTAATACTATCTCAATGATCTGAATACGATATGAAATATTAATAATGAAAAACTTAAAGATGAATTTTAAAAACTCTTTAAAAGGGATGGATGATTTTGACAGGATCAGCCGGGACATATGGGCCGATATGAGAGGAGAAAAAATCGCTACCAATTCCATAGAACCTTTTTTTACCAATCTGTGGGTAGATGAAAGAAAGCTTTTCACATTACTTGCTTCTTCAACAGATTTTAACACGTATCTGTTTGATGCCAAGAAAAACTTTATCAATTATGCTCAGGAAGTAGAACAAGTAAACCTGAAAGAAATACCTCCGGCAAAGATTGATAATGTACGAGTAAAGGCCAAGATGATTGAGAAATTAGTCATTCAGGAACCTAAACTGGATGAGAAACAATTTCAAAACTCTTTTCTGGAACGCCTTGATCAAAAGGTTTGGGTCAATGTAAGCCCAGGTTATATTGACCCACGAAAATACACCCACCACACGGAGATCGGAATCAGGGAGAGAAAAATAGAATGCACGATCAATATCCCTTATCGTAATTACCACCGGGAAGCTACAAAAACAGTAATAAACGAGACGGAAGCCACTGTACATTATTCTTCAGCATCTCCTGATGCCATACAAATCAGGCTGAGTGATGCAGAAGACTATATGGCTGCTATCACCTACCTTTTTCCGTACCATCGACAGGAGGCACAGGTTGCGCTTATATCCCATTTTGAAGAGGTCGGAAACGGGCTTACCTCTATTGATGACCTGATGTTCTTCTACAACCAGCTTCCTAATTTTGCCCTGACCGGGGTGGATTACAAAGGAAAAGCAAAGAAACTTTCAGACGCGATGTTATGGGATCATTTTTTACAGTTTTTAAATTTTGATTCCCAATTAATCCGTGATGTAGATTCCATAGGCAAAGCCGCTGCCTTGGCAGTAGAGCCTTTCCGCGATAAGAGCCGGTATGCGATCCGTATCCTAACAGCCATTTCCGGGGAATTTGTTTATAAAAAAATAAAAAATGACCCCAGGCTTATTCTTCATATTTATCATTCTTTAGACGGAGAGAGTGTTTATATGGGAAAAGGCATCATTGCAGATACCACACAGGCTGCTTATGGACAAATGTATGAAAACAAGGAGCTTTTCGTCATTTATGTAACGGCGTTCATGCAGGCACAGCATGCTACGGATGATGCTCATCAGCCTCTGGACAGAGGTTCTCTTTTCGCATTAGGTGTGAGCAGGGATTCTGATACGATAGAAAGGCATTGTGAGCTGACAGGGTATTTTATGGAAGGAGATCCTAACAATATCGTAACCTTGATTAATACTGTGAAAGTATTTAATCTGAAAACAAAGGAAATTGAAGCTGAAAATGAAATTGAAAACGGAGAATTCAGACCACTGGATATGCTGCACCTGAAGGTGTATGAAAAGATGAAGCTTCGGACGGGTACCGTTCAAACCCTTGAAACCGATACTGAAGTTCCTGCATTATTCTTGTATCACATTGCGCAAAAGAAAGCCGCAGAGGATGCATTAAGATGTCTCCGCGTTGTCGCGGATCTCATGGTGATCTCAGCCAGTCTTGCGACCATTGAATCCGGAGTCTCAGGATTGCCTTTATATGCGGCTTATGCAGATATCGGAGTGGCCCTTTCAGATTTTTATATAGAGACCCGCCTCAGAGATGAGCTTAAAATGACCACCAGAGGAAAAAAGCTTTTAGAATTATGGGATGATATTTACATGCTCCAGGGCGCAACAGGTGCGATGGCGAGCATGCTTCCTAAGGCAGAAAAAGCACTGGATGTCACCGTAGAAGTATTGTATACTTCCCGATATCCGCGTCAACAGGAAAGCCTGCAAAAATTAATTAAAAATGCATTATATTCGTTTCCTTTAAGGGATTTTTCTAAAAACGGATTAAGCGTTCTTTCAAAAAACGGTATAAAAAGCATCACCACGCACGCTTCTGATTTTGAAAAGTTGAAAGTGCTTTTTATAGAAAATGCAAAGAAAGAGATAGCAGTACTTTATAAAGGGAAAAAGTTTTTTCAAGCAGATTCCGCCGGAAGAACAGGGAAATTCCTAGATTATCTTTACAGGAAAGCTGGCGGTAATATTACAAAGCTTGATCAAGAGATGAGCCGTCTTGCAGGAATGGCAGAAAATATAGATACAGGCATTCAAATGACTGTAAAAGAGTTTGAGGATGGCTTTGATGCTCTTATCAAAGCTAATATTACTCCTGAAACAGCAATAGATTATCTTGATGATGCATTAATTTACTTTAATCATCACATTGTTGATGGAAAAATTGTACAAATTTCTAATAGAAATTGTATAAATGTGGTACAAGCTGTAGAAGACTTCTTAAGAACAGGAAAAATTAAGGTAGCTTCTACTTCTGAAGCACAAAAAATTAAGGTTTTATCAGATAAATATGGTGAATATTTTCTTACTTTGAAAATAGAAACATTGCAAAATAAAAATTATTTCAAAGTGGGAGAAAGAGGTATTTTATTTTGTGATAGAGGACCAAATGATTATGATCATGTATTAAGTGTTTTTATGGAAGAAGATGGACTAGTTCTTAGAGATGCACAATCAGAATCACAAGAATTTGTAACAATAAAATATCTTAAGAACACATATTTGCCAGATTTTAAATTACTCAAAACAAAAAAGATATTACCGAAAAAATAAAAATTATGTTATCAGAAAATGAAATGATAGAGGTTGCTAATACTTATTTAGCAACCCTTGAATCAAAAATCGGAGAACCTCTTGTTCTTCCACAGGAATTAATGATCAAAAAAAATTATGGAATATACTTTATATATCATTCAAAAAAATATTGGGAAACTAAAAATTGGGAGGAAAAACTTTTAGGAAATGCCCCTTTTTTAATAGAAAAGAGCACTGGCAAAATGATAGAATTTGGAACATCCAGAAGTATGGATGAATATATTAAAGAATATGAAGCGGGAAAATACTTTTAATTTTTTAAAATCACAATTTTTCCATTTGAGTCAATCGCTAACAGACAATCAAATGCTGGATATAGCAAATAAGTATATAAAGCAAATAAAAAAAGAAATTAATGTAGAGTTAATGGTTAACAATGACTTTACAATTAAAAAATCTTATGGAAATATTTATTATTACCATGCTAAAGATTACAAGAAACATCGATTGGCAGGAAATGGACCTTTTTTGGTTAAAAATGATACCGGCATTGTTATTCCATTTGGTACTGCTATGGATGTTGATTACTATATTAGAGGATATGAGGATGGTACTTGGAAGCCCGCATCATATGGTGTTTGGGATCCTAACCATAATTAGTATAACATATGAAGCTATACCAGATAAAAATTCATTCAGCGACTTTCAGTAATATACAGCCACTTTCGGGTGGCTGTATCCATTCAGGCTGTAAGTAATGATAACAGTATTATTAATGTATTCAAAAATCCTGATTGTACGGTAAAACAGCACACCCAATTCACTTATTCACGATTCATCATTCACTTTTCCCTTCATTTCCCATTTATATTTCTGAAACAGAACTTTTTAATCAGCAGATCCGCAGAAAACATATCTTATAAACCGGCAAAATTTAGTAAATTTGCCAACTTAATTAATCATCGATATTGAGATCATACAATGAGCCAGTTTAAAGAATACAAAAACCTCAACCTTATTGATATAGCCGACAATGTAGCGGAGTTCTGGAAACAGAATAAAACCTTCAGTAAGAGCGTTGAGATCCGTGAAGGACAGCCTGAGTTTGTTTTTTATGAAGGTCCGCCTTCAGCAAACGGGATGCCCGGAATTCACCACGTAATGGCCAGGGCTTTAAAGGATATTTTCTGTCGTTACCAGACCCAAAACGGAAAGCAGGTGTTCCGTAAAGCGGGTTGGGATACGCACGGACTGCCGGTAGAGCTGGGTGTGGAAAAAGAATTAGGAATCACTAAAGAAGATATTGGCAAAAAGATTTCAATTGAAGATTATAACAAAGCCTGCCGTGAAGCGGTGATGCGCTATACGGACGTGTGGAATAACCTGACCGAGAAAATCGGGTATTGGGTAGACCTGGATGATCCGTACATCACCTACAAATCCAAATACATGGAAACGGTATGGTGGCTGCTGAAGCAGCTGTATGATAAAGAATTGCTGTATAAAGGATATACCATCCAGCCGTATTCGCCGAAAGCAGGAACAGGGCTTTCTTCCCATGAACTGAACCAGCCGGGAACTTACCGGGATGTTTCAGATACAACGGTAGTAGCACAGTTCAAGGTGAAAAAGGAGTCTTCAGAACTTTTCCGTGATGTGGAAGGTGAGGTAAGCATCCTGGCCTGGACGACTACCCCATGGACGCTCCCATCCAACACAGCCCTTACCGTAGGAAGAGATATTGAATATGTACTGGTACAAACCTTTAACCAGTATACGTTCGAACCGGTAACCGTGGTTTTGGCCAGCGTTCTTCTGCCTAAAGTTTTCGGTAAGAAATATACGGAAGGGACAGACGAAGATTTTGCCAATTATACCGCAGAAAGCAAAACCATCCCTTTTAAAATCCTGAAAGAATTTACCGGAGAAAAACTGGTAAACACAAGATATGAACAATTAGTACCTTGGTTTACCCCGAATGACCATCCTGAAAATGCCTTCAGAGTAATTTTAGGCGATTTCGTAACCACAGAAGACGGTACCGGGATCGTACATACTGCTCCGACCTTCGGTGCCGATGATGCGCGTGTGGCTAAAATGGCCCAGCCTGAAATCCCGCCGATGCTGGTGAAGGACGAAAATGACAACCTGGTACCATTGGTAGATTTACAGGGGAAATTTATCAAAGGGGAACATGTACCTGAACTGTTTGCAGGGAAATATATTAAAAACGAATATTACGACGAAGGTACAGCTCCGGAGAAATCCTGGGATGTTGAACTCGCGATCTTGTTAAAGACTGAAAACAAAGCCTTCAAAGTGGAAAAATATGTCCACAGCTACCCGCACTGCTGGAGAACCGATAAGCCGGTATTGTATTACCCGCTGGATTCATGGTTCGTAAAAATGACCGCGGTGAAAGAAAGGCTGGTCAACCTGAACAAGGAAATCAACTGGAAGCCGAAAGCGACCGGTGAAGGCCGTTTTGCCAACTGGCTTGAAAATGTAAACGACTGGAATTTATCCCGTTCAAGATACTGGGGAATTCCGTTGCCGATCTGGAGGACCGATGACCTGAAAGAAGAAAAGATCATAGGCTCCGTAGAAGAGCTGTACAACGAAATTGAAAAATCGGTAGCGGCAGGACTGATGGCAGAGAACCCTTTCCAGGGCTTTGTGATCGGGAATATGTCTGAGCAGAACTATGCCCTGGTAGACCTGCATAAAAATGTTGTGGATAAAGTGGTGCTTGTTTCGGATTCCGGAAAAGCGATGAAGCGCGAAAGCGACCTGATCGACGTATGGTTCGATTCCGGGTCTATGCCGTATGCACAGCTGCACTACCCTTTTGAAAATAAAGAATTAATCGACACCCATAAAGCATTCCCGGCAGATTTCATTGCTGAGGGTGTGGACCAGACCCGTGGATGGTTCTATACACTGCATGCCATCGGAACAGCCGTATTTGATTCCGTTGCCTATAAAAATGTGATGAGCAACGGGCTTGTCCTGGACAAAAACGGACAGAAAATGTCCAAACGTCTCGGAAATGCTGTGGATCCGTTTGAAACGCTTGCCGTATACGGGCCTGATGCCACGCGCTGGTACATGATCTCCAATGCAAACCCTTGGGAGAACCTGAAATTTGATATCGAAGGGATAGACGAAGTGAGGAGGAAGTTCTTCGGGACATTATACAATACCTACTCTTTCCTGGCTCTGTATGCCAATGTTGACGGATTTACCTATGCTGAAAAAGACGTGGAAAACCGCCCGGAAATCGACCGCTGGATCCTTTCTGAACTGAATCTTTTAATTAAAGAGGTTAAGGCATTCTATGAAGACTATGAACCGACACGGGTTGCCAGAGCGATCAGCACTTTTGTGAATGACAACCTGAGCAACTGGTACGTAAGATTATGCAGAAGGCGTTTCTGGAAAGGGGAATATTCAGAAGATAAAATCTCCGCTTACCAGACCTTATATACCTGTCTTGAGGTGATCGCCAAATTATCGGCGCCTATTGCCCCGTTCTTTATGGACCAGCTGTATCAGGACCTCAATGCCGTTACCGGAAAAGAACAGTGCGAATCGGTACACCTTACGGATTTCCCTGTGGCAGATGAAAGCCTGATCGATCAGGACCTGGTTGAGAAGACCCACCTGGCGCAGAATATTACCAGCATGGTATTCTCTTTAAGAAAAAAAGAGAATGTAAAAGTACGTCAGCCATTGCAGAAAGTGCTGATCCCTGTACTCGATGCCAGAGCAGAAGCGCAAATCCTGGCTGTTGCCGACCTGATCAAGCAGGAGGTAAACGTAAAGGAACTTCAGCTGATCAATGCGGAAGAAGCCTCTCACCTGATTATCAAGCAGATCAAGCCGAACTTCAAAGCCCTGGGCCCTAAACTGGGCAAAGATATGAAGACCGTAGGCGGAGCCATTGCCGGATTTACGGCAGAGCAGATTGCAGAGCTGGAAAAACAGGGGTCAATTGACGTTCAGGGATATGAAATCACACTGGATGATGTGGAAATTTCCACTAAAGATATCCCGGGATGGACCGTTACTTCTGACGGCAAAACAACTGTGGCACTAGATTTGAAGTTGACTGACGAGTTAAAATCTGAAGGGATTGCGAGAGAGTTCATCAACAGGATTCAAAACCTGAGGAAGGACAAAGATTTCGAACTGACAGACCGGATCATCATTTCAGTGGAAGAGGATACGCCTTTCCTGAATGACATCATGAAGAACAAAGAATATATTTCTTCCGAAGTTCTGTCCGACGAAATAAAAACGGTACCTTCCCTGCAAAATTTTAATGAAATTGAAATTGATGAGGTGAGTTTTAAGATAAATATTCAGAAAAATTAACATTTAGTTATTGTATTTCAAATTCCATTTCATAAATTTATTAAAAAAGAGAAGAACAACATGACAGACGAGAGAATCAGATACAGCGATTCCGATTTACAGGAATTCAAAGCCATTATCCGTGAAAAAATAGAAAAAGCTGAAAGAGATTTGCAACTGATCCGTGAAAGCTTTATCAATGACCAGAATAATGGTACCGACGATACTTCCCCAACCTTCAAAGCATTTGAAGAAGGGGCTGAAACACTGAGCAAAGAGCAGAATTCAATTCTGGCAGGGAGACAGGAAAAATTTGTGCGTGACCTTAAAAATGCACTCATCCGTATTGAGAACAAAACGTACGGCGTATGCAGGGTTACCGGCAAACTGATCCCGAAAGAAAGGCTTCTTGCCGTGCCTCATGCTACCCTGAGCATCGAAGCTAAAAACATGCAGAAGTAACGATTCACTGATCATCATACATTTAGGTTTATATCGTATTGCAACAAAATACGATGTAAACCTAATTTTTAATTTCCACCATGACGGAATTGTTAATTTTAATTCTTATTATTGCTGCCGTGTTGGCGTTCTTTAACCGCACCTGGATAAAGGACAGATTTTTCCCGGACCGCCGGAAAAACTATACGATTGACGATCAGTTCAATTCGGAAAAGCGGGAGCGGGAAAAAGAAATAGACCGGCTGTTAAGTAAAATGGGCAGGAACGGCATCAACGACCTGTCTGCCAAAGACAGGAAACGCCTTGATGAACTGTCTAAAAAGTAAAACTCATAGTATAATGGAATCCATAATTGTCCACACCAAAAATGCCATGGAACTGAATGCGCTGAAAAGCGTGTTGAAAGACATGAATATCAAATTCGAGAAATTCCACACCAAGAATACACACCACAACCAGAAAACGATTAAAAAAATCGTTGACCAGAAAAATGAGAAAATAGGAAAACCATCAAAACCTAAAGGACTGTAATGAAAAAGATTGTATGGGTCACTTTCCTTATCCTACTGATTGATCAGGCTTCAAAAATTTATGTAAAAACGCATTTTAACCTGGATGACAGCATTCCGGTTTTCCCCGGGTTTAAGCTGACCTTTGTAGAAAATCCAGGCATGGCTTACGGGCTTCATTTCGGCGGGGTCATCGGCAAGTATTTCCTGGTGATGGTACGCATCTTCCTGATCGGGGGAATGATTTACCTGTTTAAAAAATGGATCCAGAAAGGGGAATCCAATTACCTGCTGATTCCTATGGCCATGATTTTTGCCGGAGCCATCGGAAACCTTATTGACGGGATGTTTTATGGTCTTATCTTTGACAGCGGAACGGTTTACGATGCCAGCATTGACCGATGGATCGGATATGGCGGAATTTCCAAACTTGTCCCTGTAGGCCACGGATACTCCACATTTATGAGGGGCTGCGTGGTAGATATGCTCCACTTCCCTCTGGTAGACTGGAACGTTCCGGAAAGCTGGCCTCTGATCGGCGGAAAGCATATTGAGTTCTTCAAATACATTTTTAATGTTGCCGATTCGGCCATTACGGTAGGCGCCGTCCTGCTGCTGGCTTTCAGGAAAAAAGCATTCCCGAACGGACTTGAATTTTAAAATGGAAGAATGATGAAAAAATTCATTAAAAATATTCTTATCCTTTTCCTGCTGCTTTTTGTTGCAGGAATTGTTTTTATCGGCTGGGCGAACTACAGCATCAAGGAAAACAGCGATCCATATATTTCGTATACCATCTCCGATCTTCCCGAAATCAAGACAGCCCTGCTGCTGGGGACCAGCAAAAACCTGGATAATGGGCTCCCGAATGCTTATTTTTATAACCGGATCCAGGCGGCCATTGACTTATACAAAAGCGGCAAAATCAAATACATCATCGTCAGCGGCGATAACAGCAGGAAAGACTATAACGAGCCTGAAGACATGCAGCTCACCCTGATGAAATACGGCATTCCCGAAGACCGTATTTATGCGGATTTTGCAGGATTTAGGACCCTGGATTCCGTTGTACGGGCCAGGGATATTTTCGGGCAGAAAAAAATCATCATCATTTCGCAGAAGTTCCATAATGAGCGGGCAGTTTTTATCGGGAGGAAAAACGGTATTGAAGCTTTTGGATATAATGCCAATGACGTGAGCAAAAGCGCAGGCTTTAAAACGCATATGAGGGAATACCTGGCCAAAGCCAAAGTATACTGGGACCTGCTTTTTGGGGTGGAACCGAAGTTCGGGGGCGAAAAAATCATCATTCCCTGAGTGCAGTGCCGCCAAATAATCCTGTGCATCTTTGAAATGCGCGGGAGAAATAATTACATTTGCAGTTCATTAATTTTAATCATAAAACAATGTCAAGAATTCTTACCGGCATTCAAGCCACCGGAACCCCGCACCTTGGGAATCTTTTAGGTGCGATTATTCCTGCCATAGAGCTATCCAAGCAGGAAGGAAACGAATCATTTTTATTCATCGCAAATCTTCATTCTCTTACACAGATCAAGGATGCGAAAGAACTGAAACAGAATACCTACGAGATTGCAGCGGCTTGGCTTGCTTGTGGGCTGGATACGGAAAAAACATTTTTCTACAGGCAGAGTGATATCCCTGAAACCTGTGAACTTTCTTGGCAGTTATCGTGTTTTTTTCCCTATCAGAGATTGACTTTAGCCCATTCATTCAAAGATAAGGCAGACCGTTTACAGGATGTCAATGCAGGGTTGTTTACCTACCCGCTCCTGATGGCCGCGGACATTTTACTGTATGACGCGGAAATTGTTCCTGTAGGAAAAGACCAGCTCCAGCACCTTGAGTATGCAAGAGACGTAGCGTCCAGGTTCAATAACCAGATGGGTGAGACATTTATCCTTCCACAGTCTGAACTTCAGGAAGACACCAAATACGTTCCTGGGACTGATGGCAATAAAATGTCGAAATCCAGAGGGAATATCATCAATATTTTCCTTCCGGAAAAGGAACTGAAAAAACAGGTGATGAGCATTGAAACCGATTCCAAGGCTCTGGAAGAGCCTAAAGATCCTGAAACCGATAAAATCTTTGCGATCTACCAGCTGATTGCCACTCCGGAACAGACGGAAGAACTCAGGGCAAAATACCTTGCCGGAAACTTCGGGTACGGCCATGCTAAAAAGGAGCTTCTTGACCTGATCCTGACCCGGTTTGAAAAAGAAAGGGAACTTTTCTCTTATTACATGAACAACCTGGACCAGCTTGAAAGCAAGCTTCAGGAAGGAGCCGCAAAAACAAGGGTCATTGCTGTTGAGACCATAAAACGCGTGAGAGCAAGCTTAGGCGTTTAAACGTACAATATTGATAAGCCTTTCTTTCCGAAAGGCTTATTTTTTTGAAATAATCAGCTGGTGCATTTCATTCTCAAAGCAGTACGCAATGCTGAGCCCGGGATACTGCCTGATGATGGAATGGACGATCGATAATCCCAGTCCTGTTGAAGTATGGTCTGAGCCCTGCTTATAGAACCTGCTGAAAATCTGATCCTCGTCCAGGGGATATTTTTGCCCGGTATTCATGATCATGATCCTGTCATTTCCAATAATCACTTTAATGATCCCATCGGAAATATTATACTTAATAGCATTCTTAAGCAGATTGGAAATCAGGATATGGGCAAGATCGGCATTGAATGATGCACTGAAATTCCCGCGTTCAATTGTTTCAATACTGATTCCCTTATGATCGGTAAAGTCCCGGTAATCCGCGATCATCTCTTTGATGAGGCCGTTAAAGTCTACTTTCTCTGTCGTACTGAACTGGTTGTTATCAATCTTGGACAGCATCAGCAGTGATTTATTGAGGCCTGCCATCCTCGTAAGGTTTGCTTTGATGTCCATTAGGAGATGCATATGGTGTTCATCAATCTTCCCATCCTGTACCGAAAGATCGATTTTATTGATCATGATGGCCAATGGTGTCTGCAACTCATGGGAAGCGTTTTCTATAAATTTCTTCTGCTGGTCAAATACCTGCTCGTTCCTGCGGATCATCTCATCGATTTCCTCATCGAGCTGCTCAAATTCCCTGATGGAATATGCCTGCTTCCGGTCATCTGTTTTTTCTCCGAACTGATAGTTCCTCAGTTTTTCCAGAATGGTGTAGAATGGTTTCCAGGCTTTGTTCAGGAGAAAACCGTTCACAAAAAGGATGCTCAGCACCAGGAAAAAATAGAGCACCACAAGAGCTACACTCAAATCATAAATCAGATCATCCTCCTCTACCGTTGAAGTCCTGATCACCAGCTTCCGGTGTCCACCGAACTGATCGGTAAAGCAGGTTTCCAACACGCGGTAGGGTTCATCATCATCGTCATACTCCATATAATACGTCCTGTTGTAGAACTTATTCCTGTTGTTGCATTCCTCCTCTGAAACAGGAACGATTTTAAATTCATTAAATTCAAAATCCACATTATTGAGCAGCTCTCTATCTTTATAGACCGCTTTGATCAGCTGGATTTTCCTGTTCTTCAGGCCATCGTCCACATTATCGTATACCTCATCCAGGATGAAGGCATAAAACAGCGCGGCCCAGACCGCAATAATCAGCAGCAGGGCGACCACGATGTACTTCAGGGTATAGTATTTTAAAGACAGCTTCATGAAATTAATTTATAACCGATACCGTATACGGCCTGAAAATCTGCCCTGGCTCCGTTGTCCTTCAGCTTTTTGCGGAGGTTCTTTATCTGGGAGTAAATAAAATCAAAGCTGTCTGCCTGGTCAATATAATCCCCCCAGATGGCCTCTGCCAGCATGGTCTTCTGGAGAGTTTTTTCAGGATTGCTCATAAAATAATACAGCACATCATATTCTTTCCTGTTCAGGGCAAGTTCCTTATCGCCTATCGTGACTTTCCTGCTGTCGGGATATACGGAGATATTACTGTATTGAAGCCTGCTCTCACCATCCTGGTTCTTCCTTCTGATGACCGATTTTATCCTGGCCAGAAGTTCTGCCAGATGGAACGGCTTGGCAAGGTAATCGTCTGCTCCTATTTCAAGACCGTTCACTTTATCATCAACCGAATCCTTAGCTGATAATATAATGACGGGATCTTTCTTATCCAGCTTTTTAAGTTCCTTCAGCAGGTCCATTCCGCTTCCGTCCGGCAGCATGATGTCCAGAAGAATGCAGTCATACTCATAGGAAATGATTTTATCCATCCCCGACCGGTAGTCTTCTGCATATTCCACCAGGAATAATTCGCGTTCAAGGAAATGCTGTATGACAACCCTTAATTCAGGTTCGTCTTCAATAATCAATATTTTCATTCTGTGTCCGGTGTGGTATTTATTCTCAAATATATAAATAACCTTCGTTTCTGAAGGTTATTTATATACGATACTATGGGTAATGATGTAAAACCTTATCAGTCATCAATTTTACTGAAATTCCCATTGCGGTCAAACTCTACATCCAGGCCGTTGGATAAATCGGTCTTATATTTCCAGCGTTCCTTCTTGATCTTTGTTATATAAGTATTGGGGAAGTTTTTGGCCACATAGTTCCTGATGGAAGCAGGAACGAAACCATTGGGAACTTTCTGGTGTTCACCGTCCACTTCCTTCCAGTTTCCTTTGCTGTCGAATTCAATCTTCATCCCGTTTCCTAACCTTACCTTATATTCGTCAACGCCGTAGATTTCCCGGTCTTCAATAGCTGAAGCGATGGGAACGCCCCTAAAGTTGGCAAACAGGAAATTCTTGGCTGTCTTAGGCAGCTGGTTCTGGTTAATCACTCTGTCTTGTCCGTACACGCAGCCGGTCATTAAAGTCAGGATCAGTCCTAACATTACGGTAATACTTTGCTTCTTTTCCATAATTTTATATTTTTTAAATTATTATTATGAAGCAAATTTCAGGATCAATTTGGGAAAGATTTAGGAATAGGAAAAATTGATAAAAAATAATGCTTTGCCAATGAACCGCATTATAAAAATTCCCTGATCTGCAAAAGATGTCCGATCACCTTCAGTCCTTCCTCCTGCGGGTTTTCATTGAAAACATCAAAGAAAATCGCATCCATACCGTAGTTCCTGGCACCTACAATGTCTGCAATCCAGTCATCCCCGATCAGGATGCTCTCCTCAGGTGCTGCCTGGGCAAGATTCAGTGAATACTCAAAAATTTCAGGTCTTGGCTTTCTCACGCCAACGGTATCGGCGCTTGTGATGGTCTGGAAATAAGGTGCAATTCCTGAGAGCAAGCATTTCCGTTCGGTAACTTCTTTAAATCCGTTGGATATGATGTGTAAGGTATAGCCTTTGCCTTTCAGGTATTCTAAAATAGGGGCAGCGCCTTCCACCAGTTCATTGTAATTCAGTATCCTGTCCAGAAAATGCTCCTCAAAATACATAGAAAGCTGTTCGTCCTGTATATTGAAATGGCTAAAAGTATCGTAGAAGCGGTGTTTCCTCAGATATTCCTTATCAATGATCCCGTCCCGGATATCTTCCCAGAGTTTTTCATTGACGCGGTGGTATACGGCATGGAATTCTTCGAAGTCAATCTGGTAGTTCAGGCCGATCTCTTCTTTTTCAAAAAGGTCTTTGATGGTGAGGTAAGCGTTTTTGCGGTGATCCCAGAGTGTATTGTCGAGATCAAAAAAAATGTGCTGAATATTCATACAGCACAAAATTAGTCAATTTAATTTTTGGAAATCGGATAATTCTTTTCCCTGACTTTTACTACTTCCAGGCTTTTGGAGTAGCTGAGCAGAAATTCAATAGTTTGTTTCTTTGGTTTCAAAGTTTTCACTTTTAAGGAGTCATCTTTTCTCATAAGCGAGAGGTTTTCCTTAAAAACGTCGAAGTCGGGTATTTATTATCTGGTTAATACAATATTCTTCTCATCCATGATTTTTCTCAGGTTGATCAGCGCATAACGCACTCTTCCGAGGGTCGTATTGATGCTCATATCCGTATGTTCGGCGATTTCCTTAAAGCTCAGCCCGTCAAAAAACCTCAGCTTGATCACTTCCTGCTGGTTTTGCGGAAGAAACTGAAGCATTTTCAGGAGATCCTCCTGTATCTGGTTGGTAACCAGCTGGTCTTCAATATTTTCAGAAGGCTCCCTGATCATGTCAAAAATGGAGTATTCATCCGTTTCAAACGTTGTTTCGGATACTTTTACATTTTTGGCTTTGGATCTGAAATGGTCTATGATAAGGTTGTAGGCGATTCTTTTGGCCCAGAGTATAAATTTACCTTCTTCGTTATACCGGCCTTCTTTAAGCATAAGGATAATTTTCATGAACGTATCCTGAAAGATATCATTTGCCAGGTCTTCATCATTAATTTTGTAAAAAATGAATGTAAACAGTTCTTTCTGATGGCGATGGATCAGCGTAGATAATGCTTCTTCATCACCGTTCTGGTAAAGGGATATTAATAGGCTATCCGATTTTGATTTCATAACTCTTCTCAATAAATATATTTGCAGACAGGCTTTATTCCAGATATATCATCCGGCATCAGCTGTAATTACAAAACAGTTTTTCAGAGTAAAGTAGAATCAATAGGCAGTATCATTTTTATTGTTGTAAATATAATAAAAATTTAATAACTGTTAACCTTTTCTAAAATATTTGCGAGAAAAATTTAAAAAATCCTATTTAAACATATCATGAATAAATGTGGTAGGGATATTTAGTGTGAAATTAATATTCAGTCCTTTCATCTGTTTTCCGTTCAGAAGGGCATCTCCGATGGGGAAAGCATAGCCCCCGGTAAGATCCAGGATCCCGAAAAGGCTCACCCCGATCTTAGGAGCGATGTATTTGTTGGTCCCTTCGGCACCGGCCAGGAAATAATAGGAGTGGTAGAAATCCACATTCCTTTCGAAATTCAGGAGCACATCCGCCTGAAGCTTAGGCATGATGGAAAATTCACCACGGGTGGATCCCATTAGGGCAGAACCTCCCAACCTGTAAATCACATCATCATTTTTCAGGAAAAGCAGCCTTCCGCCTACTTCCCCGAAACTCTGGTTCTGGTAAGCATAACCCACCTGGATCATCTTATGCACCGTATACTGCGCTTGGGCAGCAATGCTGAAAAAAAATATCGAGAGTACGGCCAGTGCCGCCCTGAAATTCATCATCTTACTATTATTTAATGTAAAAATAAAAAAAACTGCCTTATCTATGACAGATAAAGCAGCCTAATTTATGTGTAAAGGAGGATTAAATGCCGAAAGCAGCTTTAATTTCCTCTACTTTGTCCAGTTTTTCCCACGTAAAGAACTCCAGGTCTTTCAGGGTAATCTCATTTTTATGACCTTTGTTGAAGGTCTTGTCACCTTTGTAATATTCCTTACCCATATGCCCGTAAGAAGCTGTTTCCTGATAAATAGGATTTCTCAGTTTCAGGTTCTGCTCAATCGCATACGGACGAAGATCAAAAATCTCTGACACCTTTCCGGCAATTTCACCGTCATGAAGGTCTACCTTTGAAGTTCCATACGTATTGATATACAGTCCGCAAGGCTCAGCAACACCAATGGCATAAGAAACCTGCACCAGGACTTCATCAGCTACCCCGGCAGCTACCAGGTTCTTGGCAATATGCCTTGTAGCGTAAGCAGCACTACGGTCTACTTTTGAAGGGTCTTTCCCTGAAAATGCTCCACCTCCGTGTGCACCTTTTCCTCCGTAAGTATCCACGATGATTTTCCTTCCGGTAAGGCCGGTATCCCCGTGAGGACCTCCGATAACAAATTTACCGGTAGGATTGATATGGTATTTGATCTGATCGTTGAACAGGGCTTTGATCTCTTCAGACTGTTGCGCTACCACTCTCGGGATCAGGATATTTTTGATGTCTTCACGGATTGTATTCAGCATCTCCTCTTCAGCTCCGAAATCATCATGCTGTGTGGATACCACAATCGAATCGATCCTGATGGGCCTGTGATCATCAGAATATTCTATGGTCACCTGGCTTTTGGCATCCGGGCGCAAATAAGCGATTTCCTTTCCTTCTCTTCTGATGGCAGAAAGCTCTTTCAGGATCGTATGGGCAAGGTCAAGCGCAAGAGGCATATAGTTGGACGTTTCGTTGGTGGCATATCCGAACATCATTCCCTGGTCACCGGCACCCTGAGCGTTGGCTTTGGCTTCAAAAGACTCATCATTTACCGCTCTGTCAACTCCCTGGTTGATATCCGGCGACTGCTCATGGATCGCTGAGATCACCCCGCAGGAATCCCCGTTGAACATGTATTCGCCTTTAGTATATCCGATACCGTTGATCACCTCTCTCGCAATACTCTGAACATCAAGATACGCCTCAGACTTTACCTCTCCTGCCAATACTACCTGTCCGGTAGTTACCAGTGTTTCACAGGCTACTTTTGAGTTTTTATCGTAAGCTAAAAAATGGTCGATTAATGCATCGGAGATCTGATCGGCAATTTTATCCGGATGTCCTTCTGAAACGGATTCAGATGTAAATAAATAAGACATATTATTCTATGTTTTTAAGATTAAGTAGGGAGGAAAAAACTGAATACATGGCCCGGAAAGCTGAAAAGAGAATACTGTTTTAGCTTTTTTTTATAGAGGTTGCAATCAGGTCAAATTTCCTCGTAAACGTGCGCAAATTTAAGTACTATTTTTTTAATACTCAAATTTTTGCGCGTTTATTATATTTTTGTCGGTTCGGATCATTGATCCTTCTGGTCTGAAAAGCCTACTGCGGCTTGATGCTTACGTAATCTTTCGGGTTTGCAGTATAGTTCAGTTTTTTCTCCAGCGAAGTCCTGATGGAATGGGACAGCTCATCGATAATCTTCTGCTTGAATGTAGGCTTATAATAGATGATGCTGATTTCTCTGTATGGAAAAGGCTTCTTGAAACGGAACACATTTTTTCCCTGCTCTTCCGAAAGCTGGCTCAGGGCAAGCTCCGGCAGGATACTGATTCCTCCTACCTTATCCACCATATGTACCAGGGTCTGGATATTGGAAGCCAGGAAATCCAGGTTTTTAGGCTTCAGCGTATTTTCCTTAAGATGGCAGATATTTTCAAACTGGTTTCTCAGACAGTTCCCTTCTTCCAGCAGCCACACTTTTTCCACATTCAGTTCCTCCGGAATAATGTAGGCATTTTTCTTATTGGCTTCGGTATCCGAACTGTAGATCATCAGTTCCTCATTGAACAGGAAATCCTGATAGAATTCATCAGCCGTATCATAGGGCGTGGAAATAATACCGGCGTCCAGCTCTCCTGATTTCAGGGCCCGGATAATATTATCGGTAGTCATCTCCTTAACGTTCATCTGGATCTTCGGGTTATCCTTGAGGAATTTGAAAATTTCCGTTGGCAGGATAAAAGAAGAAACGGTGGGAATGATCCCGATGTTGATGGTTCCTCCCAGAATATTGTTCAGCAGGTTGGCTTTATTTTTCAGTTCATTGACAGCCTCTATAATTACCTTGGCCTGATCGATGATCTGAAGACCTACATCCGTTGTACGGATGGGATGCGTAGTCCTGTCGAAAACCTTCACATCCAGTTCATCCTCAAACTTCTGTATCATGGCACTCAATGTAGGCTGGGTAATAAAACAGGCCTGAGCAGCTTTACCAAAATGTTTATACTTATCCACTGCGATAAGATATTCCAATTGCTGAATGTTCATCTGATTAATATTATCTATGACAAAGATATGATGTTTTTGCCATAAGAAATTAAAAATTCAGCTAAATTTGATAAATTGTATGCTGTGCATTTTGCAGTGTACGGGGGATAACAATCATACAAATCATAAGTATATGGATTCTAAAAAGTTAACATTAAGCAATGGGGCTCCTTATTTCGAGCACCAGGACTCTCAGACCGCCGGTCCCAGAGGTCCGGTATTGCTTCAGGATTTCATTCTTCAGGAAAACCTTGCGCATTTCGTAAGAGAGAGAATTCCTGAGAGAATCGTCCATGCCAAAGGAAGCGGCGCTTACGGTACCTTTACCGTAACCCACGATATTTCAAAATATACGAAAGCGAAATTATTTTCCCAGGTCGGCAATTCATGCAGGATGTTTGCCCGTTTTTCTACCGTAGGAGGTGAAAAAGGAAGTGCAGATACGGCAAGGGATCCGAGAGGTTTTGCGCTCAAATTTTATACGGAAGACGGAAACTGGGACCTGGTAGGAAATAATACCCCTGTATTTTTCATCAAAGATGCCAAGAAGTTCCCGGATTTTATCCACACCCAGAAAAGGGTTCCTAAAACCAACCTGAAAAGTGCGACCATGATGTGGGATTTCTGGAGCCTGAGCCCGGAGTCGCTGCACCAGGTACTGATCCTGATGTCCGACCGCGGTACGCCGTACGGATTCCGGCATATGCACGGTTTCGGATCCCATACGTTCTCTATGATCAATGCTGCCAATGAGCGGACATGGGTAAAATTCCATTTCAAAACCAAACAGGGTATTAAAAACTTCACCAACGAAGAAGCAATAAGAATGGCCGGTGAAAATCCGGATTTCGCTCAGGAAGACCTGTGCAATGCGATTGAAAACGGTGAATTCCCGAAGTGGACCATGTACATCCAGGTAATGACCGAAGAACAGGCCAGGGAATTCAGATGGAATCCTTTTGATATCACCAAAGTCTGGTTCCAGGACGACTTCCCGTTAATTGAAGTCGGTGAAATGGAACTGAATGAAATCCCGGCCAATTATTTTGCTCACGTTGAGCAGTCTATATTCTCCCCAAGCAACCTGATCAACGGCATCAGCTTTTCACCGGATAAGATGCTCCAGGGAAGGCTGTTCTCCTATCCGGATGCACACCGTTACCGCGTAGGCGTCAATGCCCACCAGCTGGAAGTGAACCGATGCCCTTTTGCAGTACATAATTACCAGCGTGACGGCTTCATGGCAGATGCTTCAGAATATGGTGACAAGCCGAACTATCATCCGAACAGCTTTGATGATATCCAGCCGGATCCTGCTTACAAAAGCTTTGAGTATGAGCTGGACAGTACGCACGTTGCTTCCTATAACAGGAATGAAAATGATGACGACCACTACACCCAGCCCGGGCTATTGTATACCAAAGCGATGAATTCGGAAGACCGTGAACATCTTGTACATAATATTGTAGAGAGCATGAAAGGCATATCCGGACCTAAACGTAATGACATCATCAGCCGTCAGTTATGCCACTTTTTCAGGGCTAATATTGAACTCGGCATGAAAGTGGCATCAAAGCTCAATGTTAATATTGATGCCAATATGATGAATCATATGAAATAAGTATGCATCAAATAATTCAATCAAAAAGGAAAAAAGCCTACATTTTTTCCTTTTTTTATGTAAAAAATCTCTAATTTGCAACCGTAATTATAACCAAGATGAACTACGAGAATATTCTACTTGAGAATGAAGGACCGGTATCGGTAATTACCATCAACAGGCCTGAAAGCCTTAATGCACTGAATGCCAAAACCATTCAGGAGCTAAGTTCTGCACTGAAAGACCTTGACCAAAACGCAGCCTGCAGAGCCGTAATCATTACCGGGAGCGGGGAAAAGTCCTTTGTTGCCGGTGCTGATATTAAAGAGTTCAGTGATTTCGGACAGGAAAAAGCGGAAGAGCTGGCAAGAAACGGACAGCATATCCTTTTCAATACCATTGAGAACATGAAACGCCCTGTAATAGCTGCGGTTAATGGCTTTGCCTTGGGTGGCGGCCTTGAGCTGGCTATGGCCTGCCATATCCGTTATGCCTCAGAAAACGCCAGGCTGGGCCTTCCGGAAGTTACCCTGGGGCTGATCCCGGGATACGGCGGTACGCAGAGGCTGCCTAAACTGGTAGGGAAAGGCATGGCTAATGAAATGATCTTTTCTGCAAAAATGATCCCTGCCCAGAAAGCCAAAGAAATAGGGCTGGTCAATGAAGTATTCCCTATCGAAGAATTACTCGCTAAAACCAAAGAGCTCGCCCAGACTATTGCACGCAATTCCCCTATGGCGATTGCCAGAGCAATACATGCCGTCAATCTCTCAGATACAGACCAGGGATTTGAAACCGAAATCAAATATTTCGGGGAACTTTTTGAACTTGACGATAAGAAAGAAGGGGTTTCCGCTTTCATGGAAAAGAGAAAGCCCAATTTCTAAACGACGACCATAAGATTAATGTATTTCGGAAAAATGATGCCGCTGTATGAATAAGTTTGATAAAGCTTATCTGAAAATGGCCCAGGAATGGGCAAAACTGTCCTACTGTAAAAGAAAACAGGTAGGTGCACTGATTGTAAAAGACCGTATGATTATTTCAGACGGGTATAACGGAACCCCTTCGGGATTTGAAAACTGCTGTGAAGATGCAGAGGGAAAAACACAATGGTATGTCCTGCATGCAGAAGCCAATGCCATACTGAAACTGGCTGCCTCAACCCAGTCTGCCAAAGGCGCCACTTTATACCTTACCCTCTCGCCGTGCAAAGAATGCAGTAAGCTGATCCTGCAGGCTGGTATTACCAGATTGGTTTATATCAATGAATATTCCGATGATGACGGAATATCATTTTTAAAAAGCCATGGAATTGAAATAGAACAAATATCGGATTTTGAACTAAAAAAATAACACACAATGACTTGGGATGAAAAAATTAAGGATTTTGAAATTTTTCTTCGTTTTGAGAGGAATTTCTCAGAAAACACTCTCGACGCTTACATACGCGACATCAGAAAACTAAAAGAGTACGCAGAGGAAGACCTGGAGAATATACCTCCGGCCACCATTACCTATGAACACCTTCAGGAATATATTTTCAAGCTTTCCAAACAGAAATTCAGCGAAAGGTCGCAGGCCAGATGGATTTCTTCCATCAAAGCTTTCTTCAAATTCCTGCATGAGGACGAATTCCGCGAAGATAATCCGGCCGCCCTTCTGGAAGGCCCTAAGCTGGGCTTATACCTCCCGGATACGCTGACGCTTCCGGATATCAATAAAATCATCAGCGCCATTGAGATGAATACGGATCTGGGCAGGAGAAACCATTGCATCGTTGAGGTGCTGTACGGGTGCGGACTGCGCGTTTCAGAACTTATTGACCTTAAGATATCCAATATCAATTTCAAGGAAAATTACATCAAAATCAACGGAAAGGGGAACAAAACCCGTTTTGTGCCTTTAGCGGATTACACAGGAGAACTCCTGAAAACGTACATCCTTGAAGTCCGCGGCAAGAATAAGGTGAATAAAAAACACGAGGACACGCTGTTTCTGAACAGCAGGGGCACCTCCATGTCCAGGGTCATCGTTTTTCTCATCATTAAGGAACTGACGGATAAAGCGGGTGTGAGCAAGAAAATTTCACCGCATACGTTCCGGCATTCTTTTGCTACCCACCTGTTGCAGAACGGCGCAGACCTACGGTATATACAGGAAATGCTGGGTCATTCCAGCATTACGACGACAGAAATTTATACACGCCTTAAAACAGAAGAATTACGGGATGTTATCCTTACTTATCATCCCAGAAACACCAATGTACTGGAATGAAGGAACTATCCTACTGTCCCGAATGCGGACATGCAACCCTGAAATGGGAAGGTGAAAAAAAGTGGAGCTGCACAGAGTGCAGCTTTACGCTTTATCATAATGTCGCAGGAGCTGTGGCGGTAGTCATCCGGTACGGAGATGAGGTTTATCTTACCAGAAGGAACCGGGAGCCTGCAAAAGGCTTGCTGGATCTTGCCGGAGGATTTGTAGACCCCAATGAAAGTGCCGAGGAAACCTGTAAAAGGGAACTTTCTGAAGAACTGAATATTGACATTGATCCCTCCAGGCTAAGGTATGTCACCAGCCTGCCCAATATATACCATTATAAAGACATTGATTACAATACCATCGATCTTTTTTATGAATATGAGATCCAGGAAAAGTTTGAGGAAAATATTGAACTGTCGGAAATTTCAGAAGGCATATGGATTCCGGTGCATCAGCTCAGGCCGGAAGATCTCGCTTTTGATTCCCAGAAGAAATTCTTTAGCAGGTATCTGCAAAATAACTAATTTACTGTGCGCAGATTTTAATCTTGTAAAACCTGCATCTATACGTCAGCTGCCTAATACGATTCTGTTGCAAGCATATTTTCAAAATACTGCTCCAACAATGTCCTTTCCGCCTCTGAAAGATTGGCTTCCGGATGGTACACTATGTAGCCGGGCATCGGCATCGTCCTGTTTTGCAGGGTCTGTATGGAATGGCTGAGCATGTTTTTTTTCAGGTCCTTATTATACGTTTCCCATACTGAAAAGTTCAGGTGTTCCCTTCCTTCATCAATATGGCTTTTTACAGACCATGAGACGGGTGCTATAAAGGCATACTTAGGATATACGGTTTCATTAGAATGGCAGTCGTAACAGGCATTTTTGAGCAGGACTCTGATCTTGTCCGGTGTCTTTTTTACCTCAACAAAATTCTCAGCCCTTTTTACCGGCGGATTGATCCGGTTGACTGGTATAAACTGGATGACCACGAATACGATGAGGGACCAGAACAGTACTTTTTTTGCCGTTTTCATTAGCGTACGGGTTTCAGAAGTTCCGTTGTTGTTTTCATTTCCTTATTGCTTTGTACCGGTATTGGAGGGGTTGTGGCAGGATTTGGGCTTCCCGGTGCGGCAGTCTCTGACCCGGTAGCAGAAGTTCCTTTCGGGTTTTCCAGGCTTCTCGTATCATTCAGATCCCAGGTTTCATTGGTATCCCAAAGCGGCCTGATCACCACGGTTTTATAATAGGTATAAGCGTCCTCGGCAAAGACCTGGTTCTGGAAATCGGCTTCATCCCAATATCCGTTTCCGTTGTTATCGGCAAGGATCCGGACAATATATTCTGACGGCTTGAGAATATCAAACCGGACCTCGTCTCCTTTGGTGTACTTCTGGTAAACCACCTTATCTGAAGCATCCAGCAGCTGGATCCAGTAGCTGGAAGCCGGGGCATTCTGCAATGTGAGCGTCAGGCTTCCGTAATTATCCGCTTTATCGATTTCAAAATCGAAACGTTTAGACTGAGGATTCCTGGCATAAAATGAAGAAACCGTTTCTTTAGGTACGGTAAGCTGGTATTTTTTACCGATCACAAAATCCGACTTTACCATGATCTGATATGGATTGGTCTGCGAAATAACCGCAGTGAACTGCTGCTGGCTAAGACTGTCACCGGCTACCCTCAGCGTCCATTTTTCAGGTTCAATCTTATCTATAATGTAATTAGATGCCATTTTAAAATCAGCCTTCGGAGGGATCAGGGCGCCACCGTTATCACTGTCCAGCGTCATGGCACTCTTGGCATTATACCGATAAAATACGGAAACAGTGTCCTGCTTTTTATCCGCATCGTAACTGAATTTCAGGTTTTCATTAGTCGTCTGCCCGACATTGTTTTTTACAGCATCAAACCAGATCCTGACCGAATCGGATTTTGGACGGTGCGTCACTTTGATGTCCTGCAGCTTGTCGTTGAGGGAAAGTACTTTCACATTTTCCGGGGCTCCTTCAAAGGTCATCAGGATTCCTCCCGGCACTTCCTTCATTTCACCGTATTTCAAAGGCTTTTTGGATGGGTATACTTTCAGGTTAAGTCCGGAAATGGATTTTTCAACCGTAACAGGTTCTTTCACGAAACCTACCCTTTCTTTTCCGGGATCATAGACTGAATTCCCGTTTTCATCGTCGAATGCAATCACTCTGTATTTTCCCGGTGACAGGTAATTCAGTTCGTAATATCCGTCGTTATCTACTTTGGTAATGTAATAGGGCTTCTGCTTGTAATTCATGGTGTCCTGAACTTTGTACAGGCCTACAACCAGTTTATTCTCAGTGGCATTGGCCTGCTTTTTCGCAGCCAGTGCATCTTTAACTTCCCCACTGATGTACAGGTCATCCAGCTTATCGCCGGTGGAGAATGCAAAATTAAAGTAAGGAAGAACATTGGATTCATTATTGTCTACAATGGAATTCCCGAAATTAAAATTGTAGGTGGTATTCGCCTGTAAAGTATCGGTCCACTGGATCAGGACAAATTTATTGGCAATATTCGAAGGCAGGATGCGCTTGATATTTTTGATCGGAGGAGAGATGATCAGGTTTTTACTGACATCTTTCAGGGTTACATACTCATCGAAATCCAGGCGTAGTTCTTTGATATCGCGTGATACATTGATCCTGGTCGTATCAATATTCGATCCCAGGAACTTAGGCGCGAGCGTATCTTTTTTTCCTCCCACGGGAGATCCTACCCTTGCGCAGGAATGTACGAGTACCGTGATGAGGAATAATAAAAAAAATCTTTTCATGAATAGGTTTGGGCAAAAATAAACATTATTCTCCAGAAAACTCCCGTTGCCCGTTTAAAGTATCCCTGTTGTCATCCATCACACTGTGAAGCTTCTCCTGCTGCGGCGGGAAGTTCTCAAACAGCCCGGATAACGCCAGTGCCGAATAGACTTTGTTGGAATAACAGTTGCCGATAGCCACAATGGTCACCTTGGATTTCAGCAGGTGGGCAAACACGGAATTGGTCCCGTGCCACCATCCGTTATGGTAGGTAAGCTTTTCACCGTTGTCATAGATTTTCATCCTGAAACCCAGGCCGTAATTATTCATACCCGCTTTTTCATTGCTGTACGGTGTGAAAACCATTTCCATCAGTTCAGGCTTCAGGAAATTCTTGGAGAACATTGCTTTTGAAAAATTCAGCAGGTCCCTTGGTGTGGTATACACATTTTTGTCGCCGTAGATCAGGTCCAGCCGGTCCAGCGGATACAACCTGTTCCCACCGTAATAAAAAGACTGTGCTGCTACCGGAATGTCTTTTTCCTGAAAAATATAGGTATGGTTCATTTTCAGCGGCGTGAAAACCATTTCTTTCATCGCCTGCGGAAAAGGTGTTTTAGTAATCTTTTCAATCAATAGGGCCAGTAAGGCAAAGTTGGTGTTGCAGTACATAAAACCGGTTTCAGTTTCGCGTGCCAGTTCAGGCTTGTACTTAATGATCATATTCAGGATGTCCTGGTTGGTAATGAAGGTTTTTGAAAGCTCCTGCGGGGCGGGTTGAATCTTCGTGATGAAATATTCGTATTTCGGCAGTCCGCTTCGCTGGCTCAGCAGGCTTTTTACCGTAACATCAGGATAGGGAAAACCAGGGAAAAACCGGGTAAGATGATCAGAAAGGCTGATCTTACCTGCTTCTATCAGTTTCATCATGGCCATAGCCGTCATGGTTTTGGAGACGGATGCCACATGCATCGGGGTATCTCTCCCGATCGGCATCTGCTCCCCTTCCCTTCCGAATCCCCGGTAATTTTCGTACAGGATATCATCGCCTTTTGCCACCAGAAGGCCTCCGCTCAGGTTTCCGCGTTCCCAGACTTTTTTATAGTACTGGTCAACATACCGGACAATGGCAGGTTTATTGGGCAACCGGTCATCGGCAGGGGTAAATATCTTCTGTAAATCTACGGTACCGTAATTCGGGAGATTGGTTGTGCTTTGGGTGACGGTTTCTTTAGATTCTGCATTCTTTTTACAGGAGGAAAGAAACAAAGAAACAGCGAGAACAAACACAAAATTAAAACTCTTCATACGGCTAAAAAATGAGTGGCAATTTAATGAAAACTCAAAATAAATTTAAATCTGAGCAGGATATTATGAATTATTTAACATAAGTCTGTTGATAAAAACAGGCGTATGAAATCAGCACAGGCCTGCAACAGCCGTTCTTCAAAGAATTCCGTAAAGCTGTACCTCTATTTAGCTGAACGAAGACAATATTTTATCAACGATCACCTGTGCCAGTTTTTCCTTGCTCTGATGGGTCCAGCCTGCGATATGAGGGGTAACAATCACCTTATCGGATTCCATCAGATACGTAAGGTCTTGATTATTTTCCTCCAGGTTCTCAAAAGATGACTTTTCATATTCCAGCACATCGAGGCAGGCTCCTTTCACTTTTCCTGACTGTAATGCCCTGACAAGGCTTTGAGTATCTACATTTTTCCCTCGTGCGGTATTGACGAAATAAAAGTCTTTATGCATCCCTGCAATAAACGCTTCATTTACCAGGTACCGGGTCTGGTCCGTCAGAGGAATGTGCAGACTGAGGATATCCGCAGACGCCTGAAGTTCTTCCATGCTGACTTGTGTGGCAAACTCATCGGAAAGCCCGGGAAGGATGTCATGGAAAATCACGCTGCATCCGAACCCGGAAAGCCTTTTCGCGGTAGCTTTTCCCATATGGCCATAGCCGATGAGCCCCACCGTTTTACCCAGGAGCTCGTCTCCCCTGTTTTCCTCACGGAGCCAGATGCCTCTTTTCACTTCCTGGGAGGCAATGAACAGGCGGTTCATGAGGATCAACAGCATTCCTACAACGTGTTCCGCCACAGAATCCCGGTTGCCTTCAGGGGAATTAATTAACTGAATCCCCAGTTCCGCAGCTGCTTCAACATCAATATTTTCCATCCCGGCTCCTACCCTGGCAATGAATTTAAGGTTGTGTGCTTTTTCCAATAAGCTTTTGTCAAGAGGAATCCTGCTCCGGATGATGATCCCGTCATACTGATCTATTTTCCGGCCAACTTCTTCGTAAGAAGACGTGAAATCCTCTTCCAGTAAAAAGTTTTTTTCTGAAAGCTGAACAGTAATCAGCGGATGGTTTTTATCTAACAAAAGAATTTTCATGCATGGAATTTTGGGTGATAAGGAGAAAGGAATTCTTATCAGGATGAAAGAATTTATTGTGTCTTTGACCATGAAGAAACAACGGCATCTGTAGTTAAATCACACTTACATACCTTTATCCCTTCATGATGAGAGCATGTTATGCCTGAATTTATTTTTTATCTCCGGCAGGTTCCTGAGGCTCCTGAAACAGCTTCTTCAGCTCTACTGATTCCAGCGGCTTCATTCTTCCGGAAAGGATGAGGGAAAGTTCTTTCCTGCGGAAAGCAGCGGCATACCTCAGCTTTTCTTCTTCGGTTTCCGGGATCATTTCCGGGATCGGGATCGGACGGTTGAATTCGTCTACGGCCACAAAAGTATAAATTCCTTCATTTGTGTGCACTTTTTTCTGGTTGATCGGATCATCCAGCCATACATCCACATATACTTCCATGGAAGTGGAAAATGCCCGGGATACTTTGGATTCCAGCACGACAACCCCGCCTTCAGGAATCGGGTGGTTAAAGGAAACGTGGTTTACGGAAGCCGTTACTACCCTTCTTTCGCAGTGCCTGGCTGCAGAAATAGATGCGCAACGGTCCATTTTAGCCAGGAGCTCGCCACCAAACAGGTTTCTTAAAGAGTTGGTTTCGTTCGGAAGAACGATATTGGTCATAATCGTCAGGGAATCTGACGCTTTTTTTATTTTTGCCATGTAGCCTTAGTGGTTTTTGTCTTGGTATTAAGATTTTTTGCAGCAGGCAGTATTGCTGAATCCTTTTTCAGCGAATCTTTTTTCAGCGAATCTGCGACCTGCGGTGCATGCACCTGTATTTTTATGGTATCTTCCACAATCCTGTGGGTTTTGGTCTGTACAGAAACCTCATTGAATGATTTCTTGCCGAACAGAAGATCGCTCTGGGCATAGGCCAGATAGATAAGCCCCAGAACAGGAATAATCAGCAAAAAGATCCAGAGGATGGATTTCTTAAGCCTGTAATCTTTTTCAGGGTTTGCCGACAGTGCTTTTTTCTCCGGCGCAGTGTGGATGTCCGAGAGGATAATTTCTTCCAGTCCGTAAAAATCCGGATGGTCTGCCGCCAGTCGGTTTCCTTTGAAGCTTACCGTCCCATTGTCTAGGAAAGCCGTTCCAAGGTGCTGAATTTCCAACTGATGTTCCGCCTGAAGCTTTTTTTTCCAGAAATCCGTCTGTATTTTCAGATCGGTAGCCGCAGCCTGGGGAGACCGCTGTTCCTGAGCGCTTATAAAAACGGAAAGGTCATCAGACTTCACCTCATCATTAAAGACGAATGCAATCTGGCTTGCCGGCGGAAGGATGCTCCCGTTTTCCGAGTTGATGATGGCTTTTGATTTTCCGAGTGAAAAAACGCCAAAACCCGGAACTGTAACAGAACCAAATTGTTTCAGATATTCTAAAATGTAAGCAGATATATTCATTTGGCAGCAAATTTATAACTTTTTCATGACTTTTCGGATGATTTATTGCCATGAAAAAAGACTGCAACAGCAGCCTTTATGGTGTACCTTAGGTACTATTTGAAACAGATTTGGTTTTAAAAAATTTTACTCGAACAGCTTTTACTGAATTTTCCAGCTGATCCCGAACATAAAATTGGTCCCTGCCTGTGAAAAATAATACGGCTGTCCGTCCCATACGGCACCGTTATTCACATATTTACGGTTAAAGATATTGTTGACCAGCAGTTTCAGGGCGACATCGTTATTTTTGATTTTAAACTGGTACTGCGCATTGAAATCCATGAGGAAATAATCATTCAGGCGGAGATCTTCATTTCCGGTATTATCCAGGTACTGCCTTCCGACATACTGGTTGATCAAGGCCAGGCGGAAGTGTTCATTCGGGTCGAATTTCACATTAAGATTGGCAATAAGGTCCGGAGAAAATGAAATCCGGGTATTTCCGAGGTCCTTTACTGCGGCTCCCTCTTCCATCTTAAAATCCAGGTTCCTGTTCTGGCTGGCACTGATATTCCCTGAAACCTCCCATTGTTTAGAGAGCTTAGCGAGTGTCCCCACCTCTATTCCCCTCCTGTAGCTTTTACCGGAATTGGTTCTGATGAATGCCCCGACATTATTCAGCTCGCCGTTGAGCACCAGCTGATTGACATAATACATATAGTAAAGATTGGCCGTAAGGGAAAATATCCCGATCTGCTTTTCAAAACCGGCTTCATAATCATGGAGCTTTTCTGCCAGGACATTATTGTTGGCCATCAGGTCATTCCTGTTCGGCTCGCGGTGGGCATGGGCATAGGAAACAAAGACTTTTCCATTGCCGATGCGGTAATTGATCCCCATTTTCGGGTTAAAGAACAGCCAGCTTTTATTAAGGTCTGCTCCTTCACCGTCTCCTGCCTGCAGGATCCGGGTATTGTAATCGACATTCCTCAGCTGCAGGTCTCCGAAGAATTCAAAATCGTCTACGTGGTACAGCGCTTTGGCAAATCCGGCTACCTCATTTTTAACCGAACGGTTCCTGTAGTATTCATGCTCACTGATCTGAGGATAAAATACTCCGGTCACATTTCCGAAATGTCTCCCGTAATATTGGTTTCCCACGACTCCGAAATTCAGGTCCAGGTTATCAAACTTCCCGTATAAGGTAGAAACGATTCCGTAGAAATCATTGTTCAGCCATTTCTTACGGATAAAATCGGAGTACTGCTCTACCTGGCCGTTATTCATGAAATCCGGCAAGTTGTACCGTACAAAAGGATCTCCCTGTTTGTAATTCTCATAATAGCCCTTGCCTTTGGTATAATGCAGGGTTGTTTCCAGGTTCCACCGGTCATTGAACTTCTGCTGCCAGAGCAACTGGTAATGGCTCTGCCTGTAATTATCCGTTTCATTATCGTAAAACCCGGTAATATTTTTCCAGTCGGCATCGTAGATCGCACCTGAATAGTTGAATCTCGGATTGGTTTCCCATGTTTTCCTGTCGATCCCGTTCCATGCCTGATAGGTTTTCTCCTTTCCTCCGAAAGCCATCAGCCTTATGCTGGTTTTGCCCTCCTCAAAGAGCGCCGTGAAATTATAGGAATGCAGGTCCGAAGAAGCCCTGTCTATATACCCATCCGAATGGATATTGGTATACCGCCCCATAACGGAAAGCCTGTTTTTCCAGAATTTTCCGGAACCGGCTTCCGCAGAATATTTATAGGTATTGAATGAACCGTAGCTGTCATCCGTTTTTACGTAAAATTTTTCTTCCGGATCCTTGGAAATCACATTGATGCTTGCACCGAATGCTGCGGCCCCGTTATTGGAAGTTCCTACTCCCCGCTGGATCACAATCTGGGACGCAGAGCTGGTCAGGTCCGGCACATTAACGAAGAAAGTACCCTGGCTTTCGGAATCATTGTACGGTACGCCGTTCATCATCACGTTGATTCCCGTCCCGGAAACACCCCGGATCCTGAATCCTGTGTAACCCACTCCGTTTCCGGCATCAGACGTTGAAATCACCGAAGTCTGATTTTTTAAAAGAAACGGCAGGTCCTGTCCCAGGTTCCGGCTGTCCAGGTCTCTCTGGACATTGATAATTTCTTTGGCTACAGGAAGTCTCTTGGTAAAATTAACGGCTTCTATTTCCCCGGTTTTCAGGGTGTCCCTGTTCTGGGTCTGTGCAAAGCCCATGGCACTTGCGGTAAGCCCTAAAAAAATAAATCCTTTCATTCTATAAATTTTAACATTTAATGAATAAAAGGGGTAAATTATGATGAGTAATGAGTAACGGTAATCAGGAATATTTTACGATTCATTCCTTATTACCTATTGCTTATTTAATTTCCCTAAACAGCATTATCCGTTCCAGGTTCATTGGGTATCATCTCAGCCTTTTACAGCACCCCTTTATTTCAGACTGCGAAAGTACGAAAAATTTGTGAAAAGGGCTGCTGAATCTGTTACGGGTTTGCTATCTCTGATGAGAACGTACCGTAAAATAGGCTTATCAGTACGTTTTATTGTTGGAATCTACATAATAATAATTTTTGCTGTCTTTGGACACTTCAAACATATGCCCGAGTTTCCAGCTGAAATTGCGTTTGATATCGTCATATTCAAATGGGATGATTACCTTATTATGGACATCGATCACCCCGAATTTATCATTGTAGGAGGCTATAATCATTGGGTTTGCAACATCATCACCTTCCAGGATAAACAGGTACTGGTACTGGGGATAGATCTGGTAATCCCGGTAATCTGCCGCGTTAGCAAACTTTTGCTTATCAATGATCCCGTAAAACCCGTTCAGCACATAGGCCTGGTACAGCTGCTGATTGTATTCCACAGGCTTGCACTTGGCAATATCCGAATCTTTGAACTGGTATACCCTTTTTCCGGACTGGTTGATTCTGTAGGAAATCATATCTTTTTCTACGGTAGCGTATTCATTGGTGCCGAACTTCCTTACCTTCTCATTGGGGGAATTCAGCAGGTTACAGTCTTCATAGAAGAACACGGCAATATGATATTCCGGGGCAATGATGAATTTCCCGTTCTGATTCACATACCCGAATTTCCCGTCTTTTTTCTTCGGGATCAGTACCGGAAGATCGCTGTTGACTACCGGAAGATCCAAAACAGGCGCAGCCGGTGCTTTTTTAACGGATGCTTTTAAAGTTCTGCTAACCGGATTTTTTTTAATCTGTTTGCCCTGGGAGAAAACAAAACAGGAGATCATAAGACAAAAGATATTAACTGCATTTTTCATATTCAGCATTTTCATGCAAAAGTACAACCAAAAATAGAATCTATAAAACTCCTATTTATAAAGAATCTAAATAATTTCGTTCTTATAAAATAGTAAAATTTCGTAATTTTGAAGACAATTTTAATTGTTTGATAATTTTAAAACGTTTGAGATATGACATTTGATATTGATATGATCAAGAAAGTGTACGAGCGTTACCCTGAAAGGATTGCTGCGGCAAGACAGGCAGTGGGAAAACCTCTTACACTATCAGAAAAAATATTATATGCTCACCTTTGGGAGGGTAATGCTACACAGGCTTATGAAAGAGGGAACTCGTATGTGGATTTTGCGCCGGACAGGGTAGCGATGCAGGATGCAACTGCACAAATGGCTCTTCTCCAGTTTATGCAGGCCGGGAAAACCAAAGTGGCTGTGCCGTCAACGGCTCACGCAGACCACCTTATCCAGGCTAAAGTAGGTGCTGATAAAGATTTACAGGAAGGGATCAATAAGAATTCCGAAGTGTTCAACTTCCTGAGCTCTGTTTGCGATAAATACGGAATCGGCTTCTGGAAGCCGGGTGCAGGGATCATTCACCAAGTGGTGCTTGAGAACTATGCTTTCCCTGGAGGAATGATGATCGGTACTGACTCCCATACGGTAAATGCAGGCGGTCTGGGAATGGTTGCCATTGGTGTAGGAGGTGCAGATGCTGTAGATGTAATGGCAGGAATGGCATGGGAACTTAAAATGCCTAAACTGATCGGGGTAAAATTAACCGGTAAAATGAACGGATGGACTTCTGCAAAAGACGTTATCCTTAAAGTAGCCGGAATCCTTACCGTAAAAGGGGGAACCGGATGCATCGTGGAATATTTCGGCGAAGGGGCGGAATCCCTTTCTGCAACCGGAAAAGGAACGATCTGTAATATGGGTGCTGAAGTAGGGGCTACTACGTCCACTTTCGGGTATGATGATTCCATGAGAAGATATCTTGCCGCTACAGGAAGAAAGGATGTGGTGGATGCTGCAGACCAGATTGCCGAGCACTTAACCGGTGATGCTGAAGTATATGCTAACCCTGAGCAGTATTTTGATCAGTTAATCGAAATCAACCTTTCTGAACTTACTCCTCACCTGAACGGACCTTTTACTCCGGATCTGGCAACCCCTGTTTCTGAATTCAGAGCAAAAGCGGAAGCTAACGGATGGCCTATTGAAGTAGAATGGGCACTGATCGGGTCTTGTACCAACTCATCTTACGAAGACTTGTCCAGAGCAGCTTCCATCGTTGAAGATGCAGTAGCGAAAGGCGTAAAACCTAAAGCGATCCTGGGAATCAACCCTGGTTCTGAACAAGTAAAATATACCGCTGAAAGAGACGGATTCCTGGACTCTTTCAGAAAATTTGAAAATGCACGGATCTTTACCAATGCCTGCGGACCTTGTATCGGTCAGTGGGACAGGGAAGGTGCCGAAAAAGGAGAGAAAAACTCCATCATCCACTCTTTCAACAGAAACTTTGCGAAAAGAGCAGATGGTAACCCAAATACCCACGCTTTTGTAGCTTCACCGGAAATGGTAGCTGCAGTAGCGATTTCAGGAAGACTGGATTTCAACCCGATTACCGATACGTTAACAACGGAATCCGGAGAACAGGTAAGACTGAATGAGCCTAACGGTTCTGAACTACCTTCAAGAGGGTTTGCCGTAGAGGACAACGGATACCAGGCTCCTTCTGAAGACGGATCTCAGGTAGTGGTTAATGTAAGCCCTACTTCAGACAGGCTTCAGCTGCTGGAAGAATTCCCGGCTTGGGACGGTAAAAATATCGAAGGTGCCAAAGTACTGATCAAGGCTTTCGGAAAATGTACTACAGACCACATTTCCATGGCAGGTCCATGGCTGAAATACAGAGGTCACCTGGATAACATTTCCAATAACATGCTGATTGGTGCCGTTAACGCTTACAATATGGAAACCAACCATGTTAAAAACCAGTTAACCGGTGAATATGGTGAAGTGCCTGCCGTACAGAGAGCTTATAAAGCAGCACACATCCCGTCTATTGTTGTGGGAGACCAGAACTACGGGGAAGGTTCTTCAAGGGAGCACGCTGCCATGGAGCCAAGACATTTAGGGGTGAAAGCGGTATTGGTGAAATCATTTGCCAGAATCCACGAAACCAACCTTAAAAAGCAGGGAATGTTAGGCCTTACTTTTGCCAACGAAGCAGATTATGATAAAATCCTGGAAGACGATACCGTAAACTTCCTTGATCTTGATCAGTTTGCTCCGGGTAAACAACTGACATTAGAATTCGTTCATGCGGACGGAACTAAAGATACTGTAATTGCCAATCATACTTATAATGATCAGCAGATCGAATGGTTCAAAGCAGGTTCTGCCCTGAACCTGATCAAAAGACAGGAAAAACAGAATTAATTGTTAGATCGGTTAATCATAGAAAAGCAACTTCAATCTGAGGTTGCTTTTTTTATTTCAGCCTCTGCAGAAAGCCGGCCCGGTAGCTTTCACCCACCGGGATCTCCTGATCTGATAAAAGGGTAACATTTCTGGACCCGATGCTTTTAATGCGTTTCAGATTAACGATAAACGATTTATGGATGCGGGCGAAAGAAGATTCCGGCAGCTGGATTTCCATGGATTTCAGGGTGTCCAGCACAATGTATTCCTGCGTTTCGGTACGGATATTCACATAATCTTTGATGCTTTCCACATACAGGATGTCTTCAAAATTAATTCTATGCTGCTGACCGGAACATTTAACAAAAAAGTGGGTTCCTGTTTTATTCTCTACGGTCATCAGCCTTTGCTGGACCTTCACGGCACTTTTATAAAACCGTTCGAAAGAGACAGGTTTCAGCAGATAATCGATGATGTTGTGCTCATAGCCTTCCAATGCATATTCGGAATAAGCTGTTGTTAAAATATATTTCTTTCTGTCACCAAGGATTTTCATAAAATTGATTCCGGTGAGCTCAGGCATCTGGATGTCCAGAAAAATAAGATCTGACGGATGGTTCTGAATGTATTCCAAGGCTGTTATTGGATTTTCTGCAGAAAAAACAAGCTCAAGAAAAGGAACGTTCCGCACATAGCTCTCCAGCAGCGAGATGGCCAGAGGCTCGTCATCTACAATAATGCATTTAATTTTTTCCATCCCTTAAATCAATGGTTAAATCTACAATAAATTCCGTTTCGGATTCATCAATGGCCAGCGTATACTTGTTAGGATACAGGATTTCAAGCCTCTTCTTTACATTATCGATCCCGATACCTGAAACCACATCTTTCTTCCGGTCGTTTTTGAAATTCAAAAGGTAAAAGTGCAGCATCTGGTCTTTATCTGATATTCTCATCTCTAATCCCTTATTCCGGAAATCCCCATGTTTGAAAGCATTTTCTACAAACGGTACCAGAAGCATCGGGGAAATATTGAGGTGCGGGTAACGGATATCTTTTTCAATCACCATCAACTCCGGGTTTTTGAGCCTGAGTTTCTCCAGTGCGGTAAGGCTGTCTATATATCCGATCTCTTTATCCAGGGGAATACAGTCTTTTTCCAGGTCCTTGGTACTGTATCTCAGTAAGGTACTGAGCTCTTCAATGGCCGGCAAGGCTTTATCGGATTGCTGATAGACCAGGGAATAGATGTTATTCAGCGAATTAAAGATAAAATGCGGATTGATCTGGGTTTTCAGGGCCTGTAGCTCTGCTGTCCTCCTGGCCTCAACAAGTTGGGTCTTTTCTGCTTCAGCATTAATGTAATACTTAAAAAACCAGAAGGTTGTGCTGATAAAAATGGCAAGGCTGCTGTAAAAAATATTGTCGTAAAAGTAAAACCAAAAGTCCGTTCCTTCCATATAATTCCTGAATCCCAAAGTAGCCGGCAATAGAATCTCTTCTGCTGAGTACCGGACCATTACAAAACAGGTGACATTTAAAAAGAATGCGATTACCAATTTATACAGCTTCCGGGCATCATAAAGCCGGGGAGTGATAAAAAAGTAATTGACATAAAAACATACAAAATTGGCCAGGAAAAAAGTAAATTCAAGCACCATTCCCTTTGTTGAGTTTAATCTGGAATAGTCAACCAAAAATTTCCCTGGAATGTAGCTCAGCCAGAATAATATATGTAAGTAAATAATTTTATTGGTTTTCATACAACAAAAATAAACCATCCGGGATGTCAGGTACATACTATTTTCGACGAAAGCAGTTTTTTATCCGATGAACATATTTTCATCGGGATAATTGACGGCCAAATCTAAACGCTGTTTCGGACAACATGTACTAAAAATACATTTGCAGTAAAGTTATCAAACATGAAGAAAACATTGTTATGTACTGCCCTTTTAGTTTCATCCGCAATTTTTGCCCAAACCCGGAAAGACAGCATTAAGAATATAGAACAGGTTGAGATCCTGGTGAAGAAAAAACTGCTGGAAAGAAAAGCGGACCGGATGATTTTCAATGTGGAAGCTTCCATCGCTTCGCAGGGAATGGACGGCACGGAAACATTAGCAAACGTCCCGATGATCAAGGTTGACGAGTCCCTCGGCACCATTTCTATCACAGGAAAAAGCAGTGTGAATGTAATGATCAACGGCAGGATGCTGAATCTTTCCGGTCCTGCCCTCATGAATTACCTGAAATCCATCCGCTCTGAAAATATAGCCAGGATAGAAGTGATTACCACTCCGCCAGCCAGGTATGAAGCACAGGGAAACAGCGGCCTGATCAATATTATCCTTAAGAAGAACCCGAACATAGGCTTTAGTGGAAACATGACTTCAAACCTCATCCAGAGGGCTTACTCCGGATTCGGCAACACCGGAACGGTTAACTATCAGACCGAAAAGTTCAGCAGCAGCCTGAAGCTGGTCTATTATGATTCAGCTAAACGGACCAGCGAAAACTATGATATTATCGGCACCACGCAGAACTACAGCAACTCGATCAGAAGGGATATGTGGAACGAACTGACGCCCAGCATCAATATGTCCTACAAAATCACTAAAAATTCTGAAGCGGGCTTTGAATACATGTATGCCCATCAGAAATCCGGAATGGACATCGTTAATACCACCAGGAATATCAGCCCCAACTTTACAGAAGAAAACCTCCTTACGCATACATTTCACCGCGAAAAGGAACCGCCCCATACTTTAAGTGCTTATTACGACTTGAAACTTGACTCTTTGGGGAAAAAGCTGAGTCTTACAGGGAATTTCTATAAAAACAACTCGGATACGGAAGTCAATTTTTCCACACAAAGGCTTTCCGCTAATACGGTCCAGGATGTGAAGACCCTTTCGTTGGTCGCTCCAAAGATATTTTCCGTGCAGGCAGACCTGGAACTTCCTTTTTCTTTCGGGACCATCGAAACGGGAGCGAAATTCAATCAGTTTAAAAACAATTCGGATTTAAAATATTTCAACTTAACGGATAATGGTTATGTTGCTGATGCAACCAGAGCCAACCTCTTTCAGTATCAGGAAAAAAACTATGCGGCCTATTTCAGCTATGCCAAAAACTTCGGTACACACTGGGAAACGAAAGCCGGCCTGCGATATGAACATACGGTAGCGGAAAGCTATACCCCTTCCAGTGGTTCCGGCAATTCGTACCGGTACGGGCAGTGGTTTCCCTCAGCGTATGTTTCCTATAAGAAAGATAAAAATATTTTCAGCCTGTCATACTCAAGGAGGATTAACCGTCCGGGAATGGGTGACCTGAATCCTTTCCGATGGTATTCCAACCCTTACTCCTACTCTTCCGGAAATCCTTTATTAACGCCTTCGTACATTAATAATCTTGAACTTACCTACACGTTTAATAACAAACTGACCACCAGCATGTACTATCTCAGAGTAAAGAACGCATTCGGGCAAGTATCGTTTCAGGACGGTCTTTCCCAGGTCTCTACATATCTTAATTACTACAACAACAATGCTCTGGGGTTTAATGTTTCATATACCGACACCTTTTTCAGATGCTGGGAATCTTCTGTTTCTGCCAATGCAAACTATCAGGATTCTGATATGTTCGGCGTGAATGCTCAGACTCAGAAAGGGGCTTCAGTAAGCTATTCTGTCAACAATACCGTTACCCTGAATAAAAATAAAACCATTGCCTTCTTCCTGAATTATGAACAGGATCTCCCCCACAGGAGTGTCAACTATTACCTTTACAACTTTTCCAATCTTTCATCAGGTTTTAAAGTTTCGCTGATGGATAAGCTGCTCCAGATCAATGCAACCGTTACCAACATCTTTGCCCAACGGTACCGGGGAGATATTTATTTTACAGACCGTGTACACCATATGAACAATTACTGGGATGGGAGGAGCTTCCGCCTGAGTGTGAACTATACGTTCGGAAGCAAGAAGAAGATCCAGAAAAAGGACATTAAATTTGAAGAAAAAGAAAGGGCTCAGTAAATCACTGTAACAAAAACCGCTTTTCTGTGTCTAATAGGACAGTAGAAAGCGATATGAAAAAAATTATTATTACTCTGGCATTTCTGGGAGCAGTTTTGGTTTCCGCTCAGGAAAAAACCAGCAACCAGGTAAAAGAAAAGCAGATTGAAGGGGTAACGATTACCAAAACTAAAAAGGCCGTTGAGCAGAAAGCAGACCGTACGATTTTTGATTTTTCGGAACAGCCGCAGCTGAATAACGGGAATGTCCTGGAAGGCATCAAAAAGCTTCCCGGATTGGTATCCACTGATATTGCAGGGATGATGTATCAGGGAAAAGTCCTGGACGTGTACCTCAACGGAAGGCCCCTGAATATTACGTCCAACGAGCTGAATTCTTTCCTGGAAGGCATGCCGGCCAACTCCGTAGACCGTATTGAGGTAATCACACAGCCCGGAGCCGAATTCCCTGCGACTTCCGGCGGTGCCATTATGAATATCATTACGAATAAGAATGCGAATAAATATTTAACAGCGACCTATTCCGGAAACTATTCCTTCACGAATTATGATAAATTCAGGAGCAGGACAAGCAACTCACTCAACTTAAATGCCCGGAACAAGCTGTTCGGATGGCAGCTGAATGTAGGGCAGAATTACCGTGAAAGCATGCTGAATACCGACCAGAACGGATTGCTTTTAAGCAATACAGACCGCTTCGGACGCGGATATTTTGCCAAATCGGGGCTGACTTTTGATCTTGGGCAGGACAGGCTCTTATTAAACTACGATATTTACCACAACAGGAACAGCAATTATACCTTAAGTAACGGGGAAGGCGAACAGAAACAAGCTATCCCCAACACCAATCCCCAGGAATATGTTTACAGGGACTTCAACTTCAATACATCAGATGCCGCCTACACCAATAACCTGAGGCAGGAAGCGGTAGTGACTTATCAGAAACGTTTTTCAGATAAGGCACAGAAGCTTGATTTCCAGTTCGGCTATACCAAATCCGACAGCAAGTTTGACCAGGATAATATTTTCCGCCTCGGTCAGTTTTCAGACGGACAGCCGATTCCCAATGCACCCGGAAGAGTTCTGAGCAACAATTCCGATATGAGGGTGGCCAATTTCAAAATCGATTATTCCCAGCCGATCAAAATCATGGACGGTGGAAAAGTAAGCGCCGGAGGTTTGTATGAAAAGCAGAATTTCGATACGGAAAGCTTTGGGATTACCAACCTGGAATATCAGCGGCAGACCGCATCCACTTACCTGGAATTCCAGGCTAAGCTGAAGAAATTCGACTTTATTCTGGGAACAAGGGCGGAAAACTACGATATCAGCGGGGTAACCAGAAGGGTTGACAGTACAGCGTCCATTGTCCAGAAAGATTTGATCCCGTTCAACAAGTTTAAGTTCTTCCCCAATGCAAGCGTGCAGTACAACCTGATGAGCCAGGTACATATTACCGCCAATTACAACAAAAAGATCAGCCTGCCGAGCATTTCTGCCCTGAACCCGAATAACACAACTTTCCAGGGACCGAATACCCAGGTAACCGGGAACCCGAATCTTCAGCCAACGATCTTCAACAATTATGAAATGAAGATTTCCGCATTCGATTATGCTTTTATCGGGTATAATGTAAGCTCCGCTAAAAACCAGGTCGCCCAGATCATTAGAAAGGATGGCAAAAACCTGTACAATGAGCAGATCAACATCGCCAATATGACGATTCACAACTTCAACGTCGGCCTTCCTGTTCCGTTCATGATTTTCAGCAAGCCGCTCAGCGAAATTATGAAGTTTGACTTCAATCCGGATAAGATCAACTTTATGTACCTGTATGCCGGCTATCAGAAGCATGACATCGACAACCTGAACAACAGGGGGTTCTGGATCTTCAACATCATGACCCAGATCATTCTTCCGAAAGACATCAAGCTAACGGCCAATTACAGCTACCTGACACCTAAAGCAGGATATTTTTATTTTACCGCAGAAAAACCATTCAATAATTCCTTCGACCTTACGTTAACGAAGAAATTCATGGATAACCGGCTTACGGTTTCTGTTTTCGCGAATGACATCTTTAACGGACAGGTGATGCAGGTACGTTCCAATCCGCCATATGGGGAAACCGTGTACATGAGGAATAAATACGATACGAGAAATTTCGGCCTTTCGGTAAACTATAAAATCCCGACGAAGAACAAACTGGCCAAGGAAGACCAGAATATCCTGAACCAGACGAAGAAAGAAGATACCGGCGGGGTCATGCCGCAGGGACAGTAAAAACAGATCCAGATAACAGAAATAACAAGCCCCTTTGATTGAAGAAATTAAAGGGGGTTTATCGTATAATCCCGGAAATCCAATGATGCCATTAAAAAAATCTTAATATCCGTATCAGCCTATGCAATGAGAAACATTTTTCTTTATTTTTAAATAAAAATCTGAATGACAAAAATTAAGACCAAGGAAAGCTTCTTTTTAAAGATAAGCCCTCTGAAAAGGGGGATCATCAGCCTTCTGGCTTCCGTGCTGGTTTTCCTTCTGATCTTCAGGCTGGACCTTAAGCCGCTGATTATTCTCATATTCTGCTGGCTGGCATTTTCTGTGGTTTTTCTGTTTCTGGACTGGCAGGTTATTCTCCACAGGAAAGTGGATGACATCCGTAAAAAGGCCAGAGCTGATGACGGAAATGCATTTTTTGTTTTTACGACCATTATAGTCGCATCTTTAGCAAGCATGTTTGCCATCTTTTTCCTTATTACTTCCAAAGATAAGGGAGTGCAGAAGGAAATCTATTTTCTGCCGGCTGTTCTCGGCGCGATGATCCTGTCCTGGATCATGGTACAGACCCAGTATATCTTTCATTATGCACGGGAATATTATGATGAGGATACGTCGGGGAAAAAGGAGGAAATAGGCGGATTGCAGTTTCCGACAGAAGACAAGAACGAAATATATCATCCTGACTACCTGGATTTTGCTTACTATTCGTTCTGTATGGGTTGTACATTCCAGGTTTCTGATGTGAGCATTACATCAAGGAATTTAAGAAAAATAACGATGATCCACGGGCTGCTCGCTTTCTTCATGAACACTTTTGTGGTAGCACTTACCATTAATCTGGTTGCAGGCCTTAACGGTTAAATCTTCTACACAGATATTGCTCCTTCGGAGCAAAGCAAAAATTTTTTAAAGGGAGCAAAGCGGTGCGCCAAAGCCACTGATCAAGCAGACGGATTATTCTTGCGCTTCATCAGATCAGCCTGCTGATCCTTTCTTTGCCTTCTGAGCATGTGCAGAGCAAAAGCAAACTTTGCGTAAAAAACAGGTAAAATCAGAATTACAAGCAATACCGATTTGAAGCTCTTAGCCTTGAGATCGATACACAGAATTTCCGGCCTTCAATTCTCCTATTCTAACCATTAATCTGATTGATCTTTCGGTCAGCATAATTTCTGCCTAAAAACCGACTGTCTGAAAAGTCCAGTTGAAGGTATTAATCAATGTCAGTTTATTGACAGGCACCTGAAGATCAGTAATTATTTCCAAAACCAAATTCGCCATCATGCTTCCCACGATTCCCGGTAAAGCACCCAATACGCCAAGGCTGTCACAGTCGGGAATATGTTCATCGGAAGGCGGTTCCGGAAAAATATCCCTGAGGTTCCGGCTGCCCTGACAGTTAAGAACCGCAACCTGTCCGGAAAATCCGAGAATGCTGCCGTAAACAAGAGGCTTTCCCAGCTTTACGCAGGTATCATTGATTAAATATCTGGTCCTGAAATTATCGGCACCATCAACTATGATATCATAGCCTGAAATAAGCTCCTCAGCATTGGTATCATCTATTTTCAGGTAATGTCCGGTAAAATTCACCTGATGGTTCAGGCTTTTAACGAATTGTCCTGCACTTTCCACTTTGGCCATACCGACTGAATGTTCCATATGGATCACCTGCCGGTTTAAATTATGCAGTTCCACCTTATCAAAATCTGCTACGGCCAATGTACCGGTTCCTGCTGCAGCCAGGTACTGGATAACAGGACTGCCCAGCCCTCCTGCTCCGATCACCAGGACTTTAGCATTCATTATTTTCTTCTGCCCCTCTAAACCAATCTCTTCTATAAATATCTGCCGGCTGTACCGGGAAAACCGGTCTTCGTTATTCATTGTTCAATATTATGGTTGATTGAATCCCGCTGTAAACGGCATCCCAGTCTTTCATGACCGGGTCATAACCGGCATTCCTGATCATCGTCCTTATGTCTTCCATGCTCCTTTCATCACTGGTTTCGAACTGCTCGAGGGATTCTTTGTCTACGGCATAACCTCCTGGATTGGTTTTGGAAGCGGCGCTCATAGCAGTCGCTCCCAACGAGACGATATGATTCCTGAAGGTTTCATTTTCCCGGGTAGAGATGGAAATTTCCAGGTCTTCATTCCAGAGGCGGTAGGCACAAATTAACTGTAATAAATCTTTATCGGACATGATAAAATTGGGTTCAATAATTCCCTCTGCGGGCCGGAGCCTTGGAAATGAGACGGAAAACCTGGACTTCCAGTACTGTTTCTGAAGGTAATCGATATGGAGTGCATTAAAAAAGCTGTCTATCCTCCAGTCTTCCAGCCCCAGCAGAACCCCAAGGCCCATTTTATGGATTCCTGCTTTACCTATTCTCTCCGGTGTTTCCAGCCGGTATTCAAAATTGGATTTTTTTCCTTTCGGATGGTATTCCTTGTAAACATTTTTATGATAGGTTTCCTGATAGACCAATACGGCATTGACGCCCTCCTGATGCAGGAGAAAATACGCTCCTTCCGACAAAGGCTGTACTTCAACAGAAATATTGGCAAAATGCGGCTTCAGGAGACGGACTGCATTGATAAAATAGTCGATGCCGACTGTTTTATTGGCTTCACCGCTTACCAGCAGAACATGGTTTACGCCCATGGATTTCAGGACGCTGGCTTCCACCATCAGTTCGGTGTCCGAAAGCGTCTTCCTTTTGATCTTATTATCCAGGCTGAAACCACAGTACGTACAGATATTCTGGCACTCATTGCTGAGGTACAGCGGGGCATACAGCTGGATGGTTTTCCCGAAACGTTTCCGGGTAAGCTGCTGCGCCATCTTGGCCATGGTCTCCAGTTTTACAGCCGCGGCCGGAGCAATCAGGTTGATAAAGTCTTCCAGGGTCCGGTGTTGTTTCCGCAGGCTCCTTTCCACATCCTGTACGGTGACCTGATTGAGCTTACTGCGTATCTGGTCCCATGAATACTGTTCAAAAATATCCTTAAAGCTGTTCATAATTAGTCAAATAAAAAGGACGTCAGGGGACTTGAAGCTTCAGCATGATGGGAGACGACACCTAAACCGGACTCAAATGCCCGCCTTCCTGCAATAACGCCTTCTTTAAAGGCTATAGCCATCTGAACGGGATCTGCCGCTACGGCAATGGCAGTATTCACCAGTACGGCATCGGCTCCCATTTCCATGGCCTTGGCTGCATCCGAAGGTGCCCCAATCCCGGCATCTACCACCACCGGAACCCGACTCTGGCTGATAATAATTTCAAGGAAATCCATCGTCCGCAGTCCTTTGTTCGTTCCGATAGGTGCGCCCAGCGGCATAACTACCGCTGTTCCGGCATCTTCAAGACGTTTACACAACACCGGATCGGCATGGATATAAGGCATGACCACAAATCCGAGTCTGGCCAGTTCCTCTGTCGCATAGAGGGTTTCAATAGGATCAGGCAACAGATATTTCGGATCCGGGTGGATTTCCAGTTTTACCCAGTCCGTTTCCAATGCTTCCCTGGCCAGTTGTGCTGCCAGTACGGCTTCCTGAGCAGTACGTGCCCCGGAAGTGTTGGGCAGCAGATGGATGTTGGCAGGCTGTAGTGCGGTGAGCAGGTCATCATCTTCCGCAGAAGCGGCATCAATCCGTTTTAGCGCCATGGTTACCATCTGGGATTCCGATGCTATGATGGATTGAGTCATGATTTCCGGGCTCCCAAATTTTCCGGTTCCCAGGAAAAGCCTGGAATTGAACGTGCGTCCTGCTATGGTTAAATTTTGGGTATTCATTGTAATGCTTTTTTAAATTGGCTTATTAGTGAAGGGTCCTGAGTAATCTGCCCTGAAACAGCTACTCCGTAAATACCTGTCGGCTGTAAAAGTTCAATATCGTCAAGGGTAATTCCGCCGATGGCAAAAATCTTCGGGATTTCTATTTTCAATGACTGCAATTCATCAATGATGTTAATATAACCTTCGAAGCCTAAAACCGGACTCAGCTTTTCTTTGGTAACCGTAAACCGCAATGGTCCCAGGCCGATATAGTCACAGCCTTCCTGTATTCGCTGTATAACATCTGCCGTTGTATTCGCTGTCCCGCCGATGATCTTATCCTGTCCCAAAATAGGCCTTGCTGATGCTACCAACTGGTCTTCCAGCCCTAAATGAACGCCGTCAGCATCTATCTGCCTGGCAACCTGGACATGATCATTGATAATGCATACAGCTCCATAATCCGAGCATAGCCGTTTAGAAGATTCACAAAGCCTCATCAATTCTTCCGGTGGTGCATTTTTCCATCGCACCTGGACCCATCGGATGCCATGATCCAGCACAGCCCTGATGTTATTCTCCTGCCCGATCCGAGTTGTTCCCTGTGATATGTATTGTAATTTTTCCATTTTTTAGGAGTGGTATCCTACTAAAGAAGGATTGCTTTTTAAATAGTGTTCAACATATAATTTTGCTTTCCTGCATGCTGCTTCTGTATCTTCTCCCCTGGCCAGCCAGCTGGCAATTGCCGAAGAAAGCACACAACCTGATCCATGTTTGGGAGTATATAATCTGCTTTCACCTGAAGGCTGAAGAGGAATTTCCATTCCATGCTGCAGCAGAACATCAGTTCCCGGCCGGTCTGTCCGGTGCCCGCCTTTCATCAGAACGGAACATATATTTCCCTGAAGCAGATGATTATCATTAAGCAACTGATATTCAATTAAGTTAGGTGTTACAAGACTTAATTTGCCCATGACTTTATCCAGCTGTGCAAGCGTGTCAAGATCAAAAAAGGTAAATTCCGAAGTGCTTTTCAGGACCGGATCCCAGATGATTTTTATTTCTGTATTACTTCTGATAATAACCTCCAGGATTCCACCCAGCATAGCTGCATCTTTCACGACACCGATCTTCACTGCCTGAACAGGATATTTCCTCAGAAGGAGCTCTGCTGTGCATGTTATGGACTCCATCGGCTGCCATTCCAGGCCTAGGCATTCAGACTCCGTCTGCATCGTCATGGCAGTGCATACGGCAAGTCCGGACGTTCTCAGCTGCTCCATGGTTTTGATGTCTGCCAGAACGCCTGCTCCGCCGCTCGGATCATATCCTGCAACGGTCATAACGAAAGGACGGCCTGTCTGCATTCTATATACATTTGTACGGGTTCTTTACTTTCCCAGACAGCTCCCAATAAGGCAGCACCGTCAACATCTTCTGTAAAAACAGCATCAATCATATGCTGGCTGATGCCTCCCAGTGCGATGAGCCCTGAACGGTCATTTTTTCTGTACTGGATGCTTTCCAGTATTCCGGAATCAGTTCCATAGCCTTTTTTGGAGATGCTGGGGAAAACCGGACTGATAAAAGCATATTCCCACCGGGCATCCAGTTCGTTAAAGCAGTCTATGGTGTGCACGGAAGTGGATAAAATATATTCATCGAAAAAATGATCCGGAACATTTTGCCGGTCCGCTTCCCTGAAATGGATCCTGGAAATACCAAATTCCTCAGCCAGGCTGTAATGGCTGTGCAGAACCAGCTGACTGTGGTAATCAGGATGGATCCGGCCGATAAACTCCCTCATCGCCTCCATGCTCATACCGGGTTTCCTGACATGCAGGAGGTCCAGCTTTTCCCTGAACAGCTGATGGATGACATCCGTTTCGTTCTGTACCGGGTTTTCAGGTGTAATGACCAGGATCATAAGTAAATCTCTTTTCCTTTTTCAATGAATTCCAAAGACTTGTCCATCATTCCTTTCTCCGCAGATTCACGGATTTCCTGCGTAATTTTCATGGAGCAGAACTTCGGCCCGCACATGGAACAGAAATGGGCAATCTTAGCACCTTCTGCCGGAAGGGTTTCATCGTGGTATGACCTAGCTGTCTCCGGATCAAGCGAAAGGTTGAACTGGTCTTCCCATCTGAACTCAAACCTGGCTTTGCTTAACGCATTATCCCTGTACTGCGCACCGGGATGTCCTTTAGCCAGGTCTGCCGCATGAGCCGCCAGTTTATAGGTGATAACACCGTCTTTTACATCTTTTTTGTTCGGTAGTCCCAAATGTTCTTTCGGAGTAACATAGCACAGCATGGCACATCCGAACCATCCGATCATAGCAGCTCCGATTCCTGAGGTAATATGGTCATATCCCGGAGCGATATCTGTAGTTAAAGGTCCCAGGGTATAAAAAGGGGCTTCGTGGCACTCTTTCAGCTGCTTGTCCATATTTTCTTTGATCATATGCATCGGTACATGGCCCGGCCCTTCAATCATGACCTGGACATTATGCTTCCAGGCAATCTTAGTGAGCTCCCCCAGAGTTTCCAGCTCAGCAAACTGTGCCGCATCATTGGCATCAGCGATAGATCCCGGGCGAAGTCCGTCCCCAAGGGAAAAGGCGACATCATACTTCTTCATGATTTCACAGATTTCCTCAAAGTGCGTATATAAGAAATTCTCTTTATGATGGAACAGGCACCATTTGGCCATGATGGATCCTCCTCGGGAAACAATTCCGGTAACCCGTTTCGCCGTAAGATGGATGTACCTCAGCAGCACTCCTGCATGAATCGTAAAATACGATACGCCCTGTTCTGCCTGCTCAATAAGAGTATCCCTGAATATCTCCCAGGTAAGATTTTCAGCAATCCCTTTTACTTTTTCCAGTGCCTGATAAATTGGAACGGTACCGATGGGAACCGGGCTGTTCCTGATGATCCATTCCCTGGTTTCATGGATGTTTTTTCCTGTAGATAGGTCCATGATGGTGTCGGCACCCCAGCGGCATGCCCATACGGCCTTTTCCACTTCTTCCTCAATACTGGACGACACGGCACTGTTCCCAATATTGGCATTGATCTTGACCAGGAAATTCCTTCCGATAATCATCGGTTCGCTTTCCGGGTGGTTGATGTTATTCGGAATAATGGCCCTTCCGGCAGCAATTTCATTCCTTACAAATTCAGGGGTTATTTTCTTTGGGGTATTCGCTCCGAAGCTGTTCCCTTCATGCTGGAAAGCCATTTCAGGACTAACGGCTTCCAGCTGCTGAATGCGCTGGTTTTCCCGGATGGCTACATATTCCATTTCAGCGGTAACGATTCCCTGTCTTGCATAATACAGCTGGGTCACTTCTTTTCCGTCCCGCGCCACCTTAGGCTGATGGTTGTATGAAAAACGTAATGCATCGAGTTTAGGATCAGCAAGCCTTGCTTTTCCATATTCTGATGTAATGCCATCCAATACATCAACATCATTCCGGTTCAGGATCCATTGTTCCCTGATCCTGGGAAGGCCTTTCGTGATGTCGATTTCTGCATGTTCATCGGTGTAAGGCCCGGATGTATCATATACGGTGACGGGTGGGTTATGTTCCATCGTTCCGTTGCTGAGCTGTGTAGGACTTAGTTCGATCTCGCGCATGGCTACATGGATGGGATGCAGGTCTCCTTCCATATAGATTTTTTTGGAATTCGGAAACGGCGAACGTGTGATGGTATGATCCATAGTGTTGATTTTATATGGGTTTAACCGCCTTGGGTGGCTGTGATGATTAGAATTGAATCGTTTTTTGTGAGAAGGGTTTCCCTCCAGAGTGCCTGGGGAATAATACGGTTGTTGAGGGCTACGGCAATGCCTTTCCGTTTTCCCGGCATTTCCGCATGCAGCAATGCCTCCAGGTTTTCCGGGAGGGTATCGAATGTTTTGGTAATGTGATTGATTATAAGTTCCATTCCTAAATTTTTAAATACACTTTAGGAATGGCTGTTATTGTACAATAGAATGCACAGCAAAAGTCATCTACTTTTCCCTACGCTGGTATGATCCAGATCAGGTTCAAAGGGTAAAATCTCAGTCTGTTGGTACAGACACCCCTAAAGTTGGAAGCGAAGTTAATTATTTTTTCAGAACAGGCAATGCATTATTGAAAATAAACATGGAAAAAACCAATGCTATTTCTCACATGGATAAGAAATAATTCCCAATTCCATAAATTAATACTACTTTTGCCGAAACGGCTAGCAGGCATTTTATCTCCGTACGACACGGAGCTTACCGTAAGGCAACAAACAATAAGCCGGCTGGTTTAATTTAATAAAAAGTAATAAACATGAAAAGAAAATTATTAATGGCGCTCATCCCGATGGCATCTCTGATGTATGCTCAGGAAAACGCATCCGGACAAAAATCATTTTTTGGTGTACAGGCAGGCCTTTTCGGGGTTAATGTCTACAATGAATACAGCATAAAAGAAAACTTTATCCTGAGGACAGACATAGATTTTTCTCCTTCCATATGGGGCGGCGACCTGTACACTAAGACCGGCTTTGCCGTTGCACCTGAACTGAGGGTTTCCCCCAAATGGTATTACAATCTGGACAAAAGGAAAGCGGATTCAAAAAACACAGCCTATAATGCAGCCAATTACCTGGCCGCCAAAATAGGATTCGTGCCTGATTTCGTTTTGATTTCCAATGCGGACGGAATCAAGGTAAATCCCATGATCTCCTTTGTGCCGACATGGGGGCTGAGAAGGAATTTTGCACAAAATTTCAATTATGAACTGCAGCTGGGATTAGGAGTAGGTAAAATATTGAAGTCCGGGTATGACATCCAGGCGGTTCCCAATCTGAGCTTTAAAATAGGCTATGATTTCTAAGCCATTCAATTGATTATATGAAACCGGGACAGGAACTGTTCCGGTTTTTTTAATACTTGTAAATGAGAAAGCAGGAAAAAAGGACTGTCAGATACTGACAGTCCCGGAAATATTTTTGAACAGAAACTTATCTTGATCCGGTTTCACAAGCCTGCCAGATGGCATCCTGACCGGGAACCGGAGCTATAATTTCAATATTCTCTTTCGTCACCGGATGAATGAATTCCAGCTTCCTGGCATGGAGGTGAATACCGCCGTCGGCATTGGAGCGCGGCGAACCGTATTTAAGGTCACCTTTGATAGGAATCCCGGTTTTGGACAGCTGCGCACGGATCTGATGATGCCTTCCGGTTTCCAGATCAATTTCCAGCAGCATATAATGATCCAGTGACTGAATAATATGATAGGTTAGAATTGCTTCCTTGGCTCCTTCTGTCGGTTTCGGGAAAATAATGGCTTTATTATTTTTCTCATTCTTTTTCAGGTAATGAATCAGCCGCTGGCTTTGCGGAAGAGATTCTTTAGGAACCACTGCCCAGTAGGTCTTTTTAATCTCCCTGTTCTTCACCATCTGCGTTAACCTGGATAAAGCCTTGGAGGTTTTGGCATAGATAACAAGGCCGGAAGTAGGCCGGTCGATACGGTGGACCAGACCCAGGAAAACATTGCCGGGCTTATCGTCTCTCTTTTTAATATGATTTTTAATGGATTCAAGCAGGGATTCATCCCCTGTCTTATCTCCCTGAACCAGCTGCCCTACCTTTTTGTTGATGACCAGAAGGTGGTTATCTTCATATACGATCTGTTCTTCCATATATTACCGGCGGAAATTTGACCTGTTAGACAGTGAAACGATCACACCGATCAGCAACCCGAGTGTCTTCATGCCCGAAATCCTGGATTCCAGCGGAAGCAAAGCGCCGATAAAGCACAGAGCAGCAGCTCCATACATCGCATAAATAAATTTCCTGTCGAAAAGAATCTGAGCCTGCAAAACGAAGCTTACCGAAATGAATATATAGAACATCCTGGCAGACAGGAATGTATTAACATCCTGAGGAAACAGGCGGAACCATCCTGCGGCGAGGCACAGGACGGCAATAATGGAAATGACTCCCTGAGCCAATGCAATATTTTTCATTAATAGCTTTCGTTTTCATTAGGGAAATCAACGTTCTTCACGTCTTTTACATACTGGGCTACCGCACCGGTAATTTCAGTATAGAGATCAAGGTACCTGCGTAAGAATTTAGGGCTGAATCCCTTATTCATGCCCACCATGTCATGGTAGACCAGAACCTGGCCGTCACAATGAGGTCCGGCACCGATTCCGATGGTAGGAATAGAGATGCTTTCCGACACTTTTTTAGCCAGCTCAGCAGGTATCTTTTCCAGAACGACTGAAAAACACCCCAGTTCTTCCAGAAGCTGTGCATCACTGATGAGCTTTTCCGCTTCTGCATCTTCTTTTGCCCGAACTTTATAAGTCCCGAATTTATAAATGGACTGAGGAGTCAGTCCCAGGTGGCCCATCACAGGAATCCCTGCATTGATGATTTTTTTGATGGATTTTGAAATTTCTTTACCGCCCTCAATTTTTACGGCGTGGGCACCGCCTTCCTTCATCATCCTTACGGCAGATTCCAGCGCCTTTTCAGGATTGCTCTGGTAGGTCCCGAACGGTAGATCAGCCACCACTAGTGCTCGGTCCGTCCCTCTTACCACACTCTGGGCATGGTAAATCATCTGATCCAGCGTGATCGGCAGGGTGGTTTCAAAACCGGCCATTACATTGGCTGCGGAATCACCGATCAGGACGGCATCAATACCTCCGGCATCCACCATTTTCGCCGTGGTGAAGTCATAGGCTGTAAGCATGGTTATTTTTTCCTTATCGAATTTCATTTTCCGTAAGGTTTCAGTCGTAACTTTCTTGATTTCAGAATGAACAGACATAATAGATCTATATTAAAGTTAAAAAGTCGGCTTTCGCCGACCTGTATGTGTATGGAATTATAAAACTACGTGACCGAGTTTCATGAGTTTGTCGTGGTTGAGAATTTTGATGTTCCGGCCGTCTACTTCAATCAGATTATCCTGTTTGAATTCTGAGATCAGGCGGATGGCACTTTCTGTAGCAGTCCCGATAATATTGGCGATCTCTTCTCTGGTAAGGGAGATTTTAATGAACCCTTCAGGATCAACGCCCAGCTTCTGCTCCAGCAGGATCAGGATTTCCGCAAGCCTTTCGCGTACGGTTTTCTGAGCCAGGAACGTAATGGTATTGGAAGACTCTCCAAGTTCGTAGGAAATTTTCTGAAGCATCACAAATGACAGCTGCGGATCCACTTCCAGAAGGTGCATAAAGATGTCCGAAGGCAGAAAAGTACATTCAATTTCTGTCATCGCCTCAGCCTTTGCCTGGAAATTTTCCCCGCAAAGTAAAGAACGGTAGCCTATGATATCGCCTTCCTTGATAAACCTGAGGATCTGGTCTTTCCCGAATGCTCCGGATTTGGATAATTTAGCAGCTCCTTTTTCCAAAAAATAAACTCCTTTCGGAGTTTCTCCATCCTCAAAAATCGTATCGTGTTTCTGAAAGCTGAGTTTTTTCTTGCCTTTGATGTATTTATCGAAATCTGCACTGGAAAGTCTTTCCTTGAATGATTTATCATTAAAAACTCTGGCGAACCTATCTTCAATAGCAATCTGTTGTTCCTGCGACATTTTATATGACATTTATCACAAAAATAGAACATTTTGATTCGATAAACAAAAAAATTTGTTATAATTTTGTATCTCAATATTTTATGGAGGTGAGCGAGAACTGTTTTCATTGTGGTCAAGGGATAGAAAAAGAAAGAATTTTATTCGATGAAAAGACTTTCTGCTGCAACGGTTGTAAGTCGGTCTACGAAATTCTGAACACCAATAATCTTACTAATTTTTACGAACTTAATAAAAGAGCGGGGATCCGCCCGGGTGATGAAAATACGTCTCAGTTTGACTACCTGGATACCCCTGAAATTTTTGAAAAGGTTACTGATTTTTCGGAAGGCGATACCAGCCTTGTAACGTTCAAGATTCCGGTGATCCACTGTTCTTCCTGCATCTGGCTTCTGGAAAGCCTTCACACACTGAATAAGAACATTAAATATTCACAGGTCAATTTTACCCGGAAGACTTTGCAGATCTCATTCAACCATAAAGAATTAAAATTAAGCGAATTAGCCAATTTCCTGACGAACCTCGGCTATAAGCCGGCGATCAGCCTTGAAACCGCGGACAAAAATGTTGACCATCTGGACAAATCGCTTCTTGTGAAGTTTGCCATTGCCGGTTTTGCTTTCGGAAACGGGATGTTCCTGGCATTTCCCGAATACATCGGCGGAGAAGATTACTGGATGGACCATTACAAAGGGCTTTTCAGGACACTGATGTTTTTACTGGCCTGCCCGGTCGTATTTTATTCCGCTTCAGATTATTACAAATCCGCCTGGTACGGACTGAAAAATAAAATTGTCAATATCGACGTGCCGATCGTGCTGGGTATCCTGGTGCTTTTTGGAAGAAGCGTCTATGAAATCGCTACGGATTACGGTCCCGGTTATTTTGACACCCTATGTGGTCTTCTGTTCTTTATGCTGATGGGAAAAATTTTCCAGAAAAGGACCTACAATGCACTTTCGTATGACAGGGATTATAAATCCTTTTATCCGATCGCGGTTACAAAGGTAGATTTCAACGGAAAACAGGACAATATCCTACTTTCTGAAATCAAAGTCGGCGACAGGATCCTGGTGCGGAATCAGGAAATTATCCCTGTAGACGCGATCCTGATCAGCGGAGAAGGAAATATCGACAACAGTTTCATTACAGGTGAAAGTGTAAGCATCAGCAAACAGCCGGGAGACAAAATTTTTGCCGGAGGAAAACAGATCGGATCTTCGCTTGAACTGGAAGTGATTAAAAACGTAGACCAGAGCTACCTGACCCAGCTGTGGAACAAGGAGGCATTCAAAAAGCATGAAACAGGACTTGACACGCTAACGAATAACATCAGTAAATACTTTACGTTCATTATTTTAGGCATTGCCTTGATTTCCGGAATCTACTGGTCATTCATTGATCTGGAAAAGATGTTCCAGGTAATTTCCGCCATCCTGATCATTGCCTGCCCATGCGCCCTTGCGTTATCAGCACCGTTTACATTCGGGCATATCATGAGGATCCTGGGAAGGAATAAGTTTTACGTCAAAGACACCCTGACGATTGAAAAGATTGCGAAACTGGATACGGTAGTCTTTGATAAAACAGGAACCATCACCCAGCGCAAAAAATCGAATATCAGGTATGAAGGTACTGAGATTAGCGAATTCGACCTGCTGAACATCAAAACACTGCTTAAGAACTCTAACCACCCGCTGTCAAAATCCCTGTATGAATTTGTAGACGTCAGCGACGATTATTTCCCTGTAGAAAACTTTACTGAAATCTCAGGGAAAGGATATGAGGCACAGGTACGAAGCAATAGGTATAAAATTGGTTCTGCAAAATACAACGGGCAGGCATCGAAGAATCTGGAAACAGCCGTCTATATCAGTAAAAATAACGAGTATATCGGTAAGTTCATCTTTAAAAATGAATACCGTAAAAACCTGAAAGCCCTTTTCAGCAGGCTTACGGCATACAAAATATTCATCCTGAGCGGAGATAATGCCTCAGAAGAAAACCAGCTGAAAGAACTTATCCCGAACTGTGAGGGCATGGCGTTCAACCAAAATCCTGAAGATAAGCTGAATTATATTCAGGAACTTCAGAACCGGAACCTTAAAGTGGCTATGTTAGGCGACGGGCTTAATGATGCCGGAGCTCTTAAACAGAGCAATGTGGGAATCGCTATTTCTGACGACACAAATACCTTCACCCCTTCCTCAGATGTCATCATGGACGGAGACAAAGTAGTGCACTTAGATCACTACCTGAACGTATGCAAAGGCTCCATCACTATTGTGAAAATGACATTCATAATCAGTTTTCTTTACAATATTGTCGGATTAAGTTACGCGGTGACAGGCCATATGCACCCGCTTTTCGCTGCGATCATCATGCCGATCAGCTCGATAACCGTCGTAACATTTACGACACTTTCCACCTGGATCCTGGGAAGGAAATATTTCAGGAAACCCGCTTAAAAGCCCGTTATTTAGACTGATTTTAAATTAGCCAAACGCGCTATTTCGTGATGAATATCATTATTTTTCATTAAATTTGAAACCCGAAAATAGGTTAATTTTGTTATCCAAATGGATATTCTATATTTAATGATCCTATGCAGTGTTTCCTTGGCTGCAGTTTTCCTGGTCGTTTTCATTATTAACGCCAGAAAAGGACAGTTTGAAGATGACGAGTCACCGGCTGTAAGGATTCTCTTTGATTCTGATGAAATTAAGGAAGAAAAAGAGCATGATGACGAGAATCATACTGATGAAGAGCAAGAAAAAAGTAAAATTGAAGATAAAAGTGAATAGTTGATATGGAAACACAAAAGTTTAGTTATGATAACAGTATTGTCCGGGCGTTTTTGTACGCGACCGTGACTTTCGGGATCATAGGATTCTTATTCGGGCTGACGGCAGCGCTGATGCTTTTCTACCCGGAGCTTCCGGAATTTTTATTCGGGACGGACGATACGACCATCAGGAGTCTGGCTTCCGGTAATATTCAGGGACTGATTAATACACAGGGAGCATTCGGATTCGGTAGAATCAGGATGCTGCACACCACGACTGTAATTTTCGCCTTTGTTTGTAACAGTGTATTTGTGGGAGTATATTACTCGCTGCAAAGACTGCTTAAAACAAGGATGTACAGCGATACATTGTCATGGATCCATTTCTGGTCATGGCAGATCATGATCATTGCGGCTTACATTACGTTCTTTATGGGGATCAACACCTCAAAAGAATATGCAGAGCACGAATGGCCGATTGATATTTTAATTGCATTCTCATGGATCGTGTTCGGTATCAACATGTTTATGACAATTGCCAGAAGAAGGGTACGACACATCTACGTGGCGATCTGGTTCTACATCGGAACATGGATTGCTGTAGTAATGCTGCATATATTCAACAACCTGGAAGTTCCGTTGTCTTTCACCGGATGGAAGTCTTATTCTGCTTATGCAGGGGTAAAAGATGCCATCGTACAGTGGTGGTACGGACACAATGCGGTAGCTTTCATCCTTACTACGCCTGTTTTGGGTCTGATGTATTATTTCCTTCCTAAAGCAGCTGACAGACCGGTATTCTCCTATAAACTGTCGATCATCCACTTCTGGTCACTGATCTTCGTTTATATCTGGGCCGGCCCTCACCACCTTCAGTACACTGCGCTTCCTGCATGGGCTCAGGCAGTGGGAACAGGATTCTCCATCATGCTGATCGCCCCATCCTGGGGAGGAATGCTGAACGGTCTCCTTACGTTAAGGGGAGCGTGGGATAAAGTAAGGGAAAACCCGATCCTTAAGTTCTTTGTCGTAGCAGTTACCTGCTATGGTATGGCAACTTTCGAAGGTCCGCTTTTAGCCACTAAGAACATCAATAAAATCGGTCACTTTACCGACTGGGTTATCGGTCACGTTCACCTGGGAGCGTTAGGCTGGAATGGTTTCATGGCGTTCGGGGTTATCTATTACCTGATCCCGATCCTTTGGAGAACGAAACTGTATTCAACAAAAATGGCCAACTGGCATTTCTGGCTGGGTACTTTAGGAATCATCTTCTATGCAGTACCGATGTATATTTCAGGATTTACTCAGGGATTGATGTGGAAACAGTTCAACCCGGACGGAACCCTTGTTTGGAAAAACTGGTTAGATACGGTAACGGCGATCATCCCTTACTTCAAAATGAGGTTTGTAGGAGGATTCCTGTACTTCTCAGGAGGGATTTTAATGGTAATCAACCTTATTGCAACGGCAAGAAAGGGATCATTCCAGAAAGAAGTGCCTGCAGAAGCACCTGCTCTGGCTAACATCAGCGGAAAACGTAAAGAAGGAGAAGGAACTCACCTTTGGTTGGAGAGAACTCCGGCGATCATGGGTATCCTGTCTTTACTAACGATATCTATAGGAAGTATGGTAGAGATTATCCCTACCCTATCCTTAAAGAAAAGTGTACCGACCATTTCAGCCGTAAAACCTTATTCACCGCTGGAACTTGAAGGTAGAGATATTTACATCCGTGAAGCATGTAACTCGTGTCACTCACAGATGGTGAGACCGTTCAGGGATGAGATTGTAAGGTTCAACGGTAAAAACGGACAGTATTCAAAAGCCGGGGAATTCGTATATGACAGGCCGTTCTTATGGGGTTCCAAGAGGACAGGGCCGGATTTACAGAGAGAAGGGGGTAAAAACCCAAGCTCATGGCATTATAAGCACATGTACAATCCGAGATCAACATCTGCCGGTTCTATCATGCCTCGTTTCCCTTGGTTAATTGCCAACAACCTGGACAGATCCAAGATGGTTGATAAAATGGTTCTTATGAAAAACGTTTTCGATGTTCCATATACCAAAGCTGAGATCGATACGGCTAACCAGTGGGCCAACAACCAGTCTGCCAAAATCGTAAAAGATATCTTCTCTGAAGCGAATGACCTTAAACAGGCATATGCCAAGAGACCTCAGGGCGAACTGGAGAAAAAAGAGATCGTAGCACTGATCGCTTATCTTCAACGATTAGGTACGGATATTAAAACAACCGAGATTAAAACAGCAAGCAATAATTAACATTAAAAGGTTCAAGCATGATTCCTCAGAACTTTAAAGATATATTATCCAATACAGACAATGCTGGTTTTTACCAGACGCTGGCTCTGATTTTCTTTATGCTGTTCTTCGTAGCGCTGGTGGTCTATGTATTCAGCAGACCCAAGAAATACTACCGTGAAGAAGAAGAGGCCCCTCTGCAGGATGATGAGGATGAATTGAATTCAAAAAATTAAACAACCATTATGAAACAAAGGACACCGGTTTTCGTAAACATTTTAATAATAATCGGACTTTTAATAGTTTTTTATTATCTGTTTGTACAGAGCTACTCGTTTTTAGGTTCACCATATTTCTGGGGGACAGTGGTTATCGCAGGTATTTTAGCCTATATCCACAGCGCCATCGGTGACCTGATTGAAAACAATAAATTCAAAAGGTTATCACAGGAGGAAAAGGCTGCTTACCTGGCAGAGAAAAGAATCCCTTATTTCAAAAGACTGTATGATGCTGCCTTTAAAAAGCAGACTGCATCTGAGGAAAAAGATATCCTTATCGACCATGGTTTCGACGGAATTATGGAGCTGGACAACCAGTTGCCGAAATGGTGGGTAGGTTTATTCTACTTTGGGACTGCTTTTTGTATTCTGTATGTAGCGGCTTACTCTTTTACAGATTTCGCTCACCCTATCAATGAGTATGAAATTGAATATAAAGAACAGATTGCCAGTATTGCAGAGTACGAAAAGACACAGCCTCCTGTAACGATTGAAACCGCTAAGTATTCAGCCGATAATATTGCAGACGGTAAAGAACTGTTTAAGACGAACTGTGCATCATGTCACGGTGAAGACGGACGCGGAGGAATCGGTCCTAACCTTACCGATAACTACTGGATCAACCAGCCGGAGAAGACGTTATTTAAAAACGTATTCAATATGGACTGGAACGGTTCCCCAAATAATCCTGCAATGAGACCATTCGGTAAAAACGGAGAGGTTTCCGGAGCAGAAATTGAAAAGATTGCTGCTTATGTATACCACATCAACCAGGAACAGCCTCCGATTACACCCGCTCAGGGCGGAGCCGCTCCTCAGGGAACAGAAGCACATTGGGAAAAAGAATAATTTAATTTTAAATTAGAAACCTATGAAAAACATAATTTGTTATTAGAAGAAAAAATAGTAACGAATTATGTTTTTTCATTTTTAAAATAGAGTATACAACATGTCAAACATAGAAGAAGTAGAAGTACGCGGCGGACAGGGCCAGGTTCTGGAACCTGAGACATACAGGGATTCTATAGGAACTATGGAACAATCCGGAAAGAGGAAATGGGTCTTTCCGCGAAAACCCAAAGGTAAATTTACCAACTACAGAAATATCGTAAGCTATCTTTTATTAGCCGTTTATTTCGCTACCCCATTCATCAGCATCAACGGAAACCCGTTTCTGTTGTTTGATGTCATAGACCGGGAATTTTATATCTTCGGACAGCCGTTTTATCCACAGGATTTTTTTATCCTGACATTGGGTGCCATTGCATCCCTGATATTCATTATTGTATTTACGATTGCTTTCGGGAGAATTTTCTGCGGGTGGATATGCCCTCAGACAATTTTTCTGGAATTTATTTTCCGTAAGATAGAATATGCAATTGAAGGGGACAGAAACAGGCAGATGAAGCTCGACAGGCAGGAATGGAACAGTGAGAAGATATGGAAGCGAAGCCTTAAATGGAGTATTTACGTGGTGATTTCACTGATCATAACGCATTTCATGTTCATGTACATCGTGGGCTACCGAGAAGTATTCAGGATTGTTTCTGAAGGGCCTTTTGCCCACCCTACGAATTTTATCGTTATGATCTTATTCTCGGCAGCGTTTTACTTTGTTTTTGCGTGGTTCAGGGAACAGGTATGTACGCTGGTATGTCCGTACGGAAGATTACAGGGCGTATTGATCGATAAGGATACGATCAATGTATTCTACGATTTCAACCGCGGAGAAAACAGGGCGAAATGGAGAAAAGGAGAAGATAGGAAAGCTGCCGGAAAAGGCGATTGTATCGACTGTCATCAGTGCGTAGTCGTATGTCCTACCGGAATTGATATCAGGGACGGACAGCAGCTGGAATGCGTGAACTGTACCGCCTGTATTGATGCCTGTGACGAAGTTATGGAAAAAGTAGGTCTGCCTAAAGGCCTGATCCGTTATGCCTCGGAAAATGAAATTGAAAGGAAAAGCTCCTTCCAGTTTACCGGCAGGATGAAAGGGTTTACTGTAATCCTGATCTTCCTGATGGGATTCCTGGGATATTTACTGTATAACAGGGGCGAAATGGAAGCTAAGTTCATCAAGCCCGCAGGAAGTACATTCTTTGTAAGAGATGGTAAAATCACCAATACCTATAATTATACATTCCTTAATAAGACGAATGATAAGAAGCTCGTAACCGTAAAAGTTATTGAACCTTCCCATGGCGAGGTTACCTACAGTGCCTCAAGCAAAATACAGGTAGACCGGGATAAAATATCCAAAGGAACCATCAATATCAGCTTCCCGGAAAGCGAGATGAAGCTGTCTAAGCAGAATATTACTATCGGTGTTTATGATATGAAAGGTAATCTGATCGATTCATACCAGACGTATTTTGAAGGACCGTTTAAATTGCAATTTTAAGTTTTAAACATGAAAAATTTTAGTTGGGGCCACGGTGTGGTAATCGCACTGGCAGCCTTTATGATCTTTATACTTTCCATGATGTTCCTGTTTCCTAACGGCCAGAAGAATTCTGAAATGGTAACGGACAATTATTATGAGGAAGAATTAAAATACCAGGATGTTATCGATGCCAAGAAAAGAGCGGATCAGCTGGAAGAAAAGCCACAGTATTCACAGAATGCAAGTGGTATTACGATATCATTTCCCAAAGACTACAATAATTCCAATACTACCGTTAAATTTGTTTTGAACCGAACAGACGACCAGAACCTGGATGTAAAGAAATCTGTACAGCTTAATCAGGTGCAGTCCTTTATAATTCCGGCGCAGGTACTGAAACCGGGGAATTACACCCTGCGACTGATGTGGACTAAAGATAAGACCGACTACAGGATGGATTTTGATGTGATATGGAAATAGCACTTATTGTATCGGCTATCGGGCTGGGCTTTGCTTCAGGTTTCCATTGTGTGGGAATGTGCGGGCCCATCGCACTCTCTATGGGCTTAACGAAAAAGCAGGCCACCAATTTCTATCTGCAGAACCTGACTTACCAGTTTGGCCGTATTTTTACCTATGCCCTTTTGGGTGCTGTTCTGGGGATCATCGGGGAAGGGTTTGAAATGGCCGGCATACAGCAGTACCTCACCATTGCGGTGGGAATCCTGCTGATCGTTATGGCTGTATTCTCTTTTGGAGGAAAAGACTTTGCCTCAAGGATTCCCTTCTTTTCAAAGTTTTTATTCTCTGTAAAATCGAATCTCGGAAGGCTGCTTCAAAAGGCGGACTATCGTTCCAGGTTTACAACCGGTATCCTGAACGGGTTCCTTCCCTGCGGAATGGTTTATATGGCCCTCACCGCAAGTCTTGCCAGTGGCGGAATATGGCAGGGAGGTCTTTATATGGCCTTATTCGGGCTGGGAACACTTCCGTTCATGTTCGCGGTAGTTCTGGTCGGAAACCTGATGAATCAGGCATTCAGGATCAAAGTCCTGAAAGCGGTTCCGATCGTAATGATCATACTCGGCGGTTTATTTATCGTGAGAGGACTGGAGCTGGGAATTCCGTACCTTTCTCCCCGGGCTGAAGCCATGACGGTTTCCAAGGATAACCAGGGAGATTGTCATTTGCCGGGAGACCATAGTACCCATCATCATGATGGTACGAATTGCCATTAAAGAGCATATTATTGTCTATAAAAAAGCCCCACTGTAAATACAACGGGGCTTTATTTTTCAATAAAATGAATGTTTTTAACTGATCAAATCGAATCTCGCGTATTCAGCGACTTTTTTCGGAAGTCTGATGCCTTCTGCGGTCTGGTTGTTTTCCAGCAGCGCTGCCATAATTCTGGGAAGTGCCATTGCTGAGCCGTTCAGGGTATGCACGAGCTGTGACTTCCCATCGGTTTTGTACCGGCATTTCAGACGGTTGGCCTGGAATGTTTCGAAGTTGGACACAGAACTTACTTCAAGCCATTTCTCCTGGGCAGCACTCCAAACCTCAAAGTCGTAGGTCATGGCAGCAGCAAATCCGGTGTCGCCTCCGCAAAGCCTTAAAACTCTGTACGGCAGCTCAAGGTCTGTCAGGATTTCTTTGATGTGCTCAACCATTTCTTCAAGGACCGTATATGAATTTTCAGGCTTTTCAATCCTTACGATTTCCACTTTCTCAAACTGGTGAAGACGGTTCAGTCCGCGTACATGGGCTCCATAGCTTCCCGCCTCTCTTCTGTAACATTGGGAAAAAGCCGTATTCTTGATCGGAAGGTCTTTTTCTTCCAGTAAAACATCACGGTAAAGATTCGTTACCGGCACTTCTGCTGTAGGAATAAGGTACAGGTCATCCTGACCAATGTGATACATCTGCCCTTCCTTATCCGGCAATTGCCCTGTTCCGTAGCCGGATGCTTCATTCACTACGTGAGGCGGATTGACTTCCATATATCCCTTTTCGATATTCTTATCCAGGAAATACTGGACTAAAGCCCTTTGCAGCCTCGCTCCCTTTCCAAGGTATACCGGAAACCCTGCACCGGCAATTTTTACTCCCAATTCGAAATCGATAAGGTTATATTTCTTAGCCAGTTCCCAGTGCGGAACAGCACCCTCTCCCAGTCCTTCGACATCATGGGACTGATAAATGATTTCATTATCATCTGCAGATACGCCGCCTTTCACAAGCTCATAAGGGATATTGGGAATCTGATATAAGATATTCAGTAATGTCTGCTCTTTTACATCCAGCTGGGACTGCAATTCTTTACTCGACTCTTTGTATTGTGCTGTTTTAGATTTTGCAGATTCAGCATCTTCTTTTTTCCCTTCTTTCATCAAAAGACCGATCTCTTTCGAGATTTTGTTGATCTCGGCAAGCTGGGAATCCAGTTCAAACTGAATTTTTTTTCTTTCATCGTCGGTAGCGATTGCTTCATCTACCAACTCAAGATTCTTGAATTGTCTTTTTTTAAGACCTTCTAAAACGCGTTCTTTATTGTCGCGCAAAAAATTAACCTGTAACATTGTGTTGAGATGTTAAATATTAGAAATTAGCTTTTTATGGGCTAACCATTTGCAAATGTACTTTATTTTATGATAGTAACCACATTGGGGGATCCGGGCTGCTTGGTAAATTTAAGATCGTTGTTGTAGTAGACCTTTGAGACTTCAAAGACCGAGGGTGTCCAGCGGTACTGGATCTCAAGGATGTCATTAATGGTATCGGTCACATTGTTCTGTGTCCTTCTTAAAGAAACATTGATCCTGGAACGGTAGGTCCTGTTGTCCGGGCTTACAGAATCCAGCGTGACCCTCCTCGCTCCTGCAATGTATTCGATATAATACAGTGAATCAGCAGTTACTTTAAGCGTATTGTTTACCGGTGCATTATCTACAGTCCCGAATATGTCCGTCATATTATAGCCCGAGAAAGAACCGTTTTTCTTGGCATTCAGTAAATCCTGCCCTGCACTGTTTTTGATATAGATATTCAGGATCTGATCAATATTCTGAACAGAATCTTCATCACTCCTGCAGCTCAGAAGTGCGAATAGAACCAGCGCTGTACCAAAAAAGACGTTTCTCATCCCAACAAAGATAGAACTTAAGTTTTATTTCTTCAAGAATTTATTCACTAATATCCGTATTTCCGACCGGGAAAGGATAAAATCACTGAAGTAAAAAGCAGTCCCCTGATAAAACCGCCAGAACAGCAATGAAGAGGAAAGACAGTAGGAAAGAGAAGTAATGATGCAGGCCCCCGTGATCCCCCACCGCGGAATAATAATAAAAGAGGAAACCAGGGTGAAAACAAGCCCTATCAGGGATTTCATATTTAAGATCCGCAGCTTATTGATCCCCGCAAAATAGTATCCGATGATATTGCTTACCGCAATGGCCATGATACCGGGAGCCAGCAGCAGCGTAATTTTCTTGACCTGTGAAAAATCCTTTCCGAAGATCATGGCATACCAGTGGGACGGCACTAAAAGAATGATGGTGATAAACAGTAAAGTAATCAGGAAACTGATCCTCATGGAAACCTTAGCTTTCTCAATGGCTGCATCGGAATTACTGCTGTTGACCACATCGGCATATAAAATTACCGACAGGCTCCTGCTGACCGTCCAGATCGCTTCCGAGAATGCTACCCCCACAGAAAATACCCCAACACTCATCATGCCCCGGAAATATTCCAGGAAATAAAAAGACAGCCGGTTATTCAGGAACTGAAAAAAAGAGCTCAGCTGTATCTTCCAGCCATAACTGAATAAAGAATTCAGTACAGACCCGGAAAAAGAAAGTTGCGGCATCTGCCTGCCTTTCATGACCTGGAAAAGGCTGATGATGAACAGTATACTGTAACACGCAATCTGTGCTATGAAATAAGAAGAAACCGATCTTGCTCCGATCCCATAGACGATAATACCGATGAAAGCAATATGGACTGCCTGCTGCAGGATGGTATAAATATTAAACATCCTGATGTTCTTCTGGCCTACAAACAGATTGACATTGGCAGCAAGCAGAGATGACGAAACAGAAAGGCCGATAAGATATCCTAAATGCCCGGTATCTTTTGTAAAGGCAAACAGCAAAGGAATGGTAGTCCCGACCAGCAAAGACCAGGCATAGGCATACAGGAGGATCTGTTCTGTTTTATATTTGGGCGCAAAATAAGTAATGCTGCTGCCTACAAAAATGCTGGCAAAGAAACTGACTACCGTTAAATCCGCAATGACAATCGAAATCACTCCTTTCCCTTCACCGCCCCACATATTCGTGGAGTAGATCACCAGCCCAAAATTCAATATCAGAATCAGGAAGCGGGAAACAAAAGTTTTGAGGAGAGTGGCATGTTTCATTTCAGCATTGATTTTTTGACAAAATCCGTAAATGAATTTTTAATGGCTGCCCAATTGTACTGTTCCTCAAATACCGCTCTTGCTCCATGCGCATGAGCTTTGTAAAGCGCAGGATCATCAATATAGGCCATTACTTTTCCGGCTATGGCATCTGCACTTTCGGGATCAACCAGAAACCCGAACCTTGAAATATCTACAAACTGCCGGGTTGCCTTCAGATCACTATAGATCACCGGCTTACCGGAAGCAGCATAATAGAATATCTTGATCGGAAGGCAGTGATGGTTTTCAAAATTAATTTCCCTGAGGTCAAAACAGATGTCTGCCTCAGCATATGCCTCCGTAAACTTCTCAAAAGAGGCCGGCTTACGAAGACTGATGTCTTGCCATTGGTATTTCTCCAAAAGGGCGTCAAAATAAGCCTGGTCTTTTTCTGTCCGGGCTCCTCCGATAATGAGTATGGAAATATGTAAACCTGGCCTGAGGCTCCGGAAACGGTCAACCGCATTAAAAAAATTCCCGATCCCTTTTTCTTCTGAGATCTGGCCTGTATAGCACAGCTTTATCCTATCTGCTTCAGGCTCCCTGATGCTTGTATAAATATATTGAGCATCCGGGAAATAAGGAAGGATGATGCTTTTCTTAAACGGGAAACAATAGGCCAAAGGAAACTTTTTGGTCTTTTCCCCGAATATAAAGTGCGTACTGAGATAGCCGGCATACAGCTGGATCATCATGAACCTGAGGGCATGAAATATCTTGAGGAAAAAAGAATATTCCCGGACCATTCTCATCGACGGATACCACTCGGTGATATCATAGATAAGGCTGGCTTTGTGCCTTTTCCTGTACTCTTTAACAGCAATAATCGCAAGAGGTTCTGATCCGATGATACAGTCCGGAAGGAAAGTGTCGCAGACCTCCTGAAATATCCTGGCTTTCTCATCCGAGCTTTGATCCAGTACAGCATACGATTCAATTTCAATCCCATCGATAGAACCCTGATATTCTGAGCTGAGGCTACAGATTTTTATCTCATACCCACAGCTTTTCAGCTCTTTTGCCTGATGGTAAAAAATCCGGTCGTCATTGTACCGGTGGGCTGTTGTTAAAAAAAGTATTCTGGGCATGGGTTATATCATCAAAACAGATTCAGCAGTCAGATTCCGTGCAAATATACTAAAACGAAAAAAGTGGAACTCCTTCCACTTTTTTTATTTTGTACCGATGATCATACTTATTGTATCGATGATGCCCAGCTTTTATCAAAAGGCAGTAAAAAGTTACTCAGGAACTCCAGGTAAGTATTTTTTGAAAAATCAAAAACCTGAATATCTTTGGAAAGCTCACCGCTTCTTATTTTTGATTTGAACTCCTGCAGCTTCAATGTTTTCACCGCTCCGTCTTCCACGTAGCTCGCTTTCATGCGGTCAAAAAGTCCCAGCTGGTACTCTTCGTCAATTTCCCGCATCAGTTTTCCCAATGCATCTATGCTGCATCCTGAAGCGAGCTCTTTTTCCTCATCTATACAGATCACGATAAACTGGTTCTTTTCTATCTTAAACGATGAGCTCAGCGGCTTGCCGTGAGCAGCCCAAGTAGCCAGGAAATCAAAGAGTTTTTCAGTAATGGTTTTGGCTTCTTTGGTGCTGAAAGGCCTTGATGCAGGGTATATGATGATTCTGTAGTCGTTGGTTTCTACAATGTTGGATTCTTCAATTTTCATTTCCGATATTTTAAAGTATAAATTTATGAATTATTATTGATTCATAAAAAAAGAAAAAAGAACCCTGGAAAATCCCGGGTCCTCATTCATTCTGTACGTTATTTAATCAAATTTATAAATCTTCTGCTTCAGCCAGAAGTTCTACAATATCTTTTACGGCTACTTCCGTATTTTTATTAAAGTGTTTTACTCCATCCGTAAGCATGGTATTGCAGAACGGGCATCCGGTAGCAATCACCTTCGGCTCGAATGACAGTGCTTCTTCCGTTCTCTCAATATTTATGTCCTTATTGCCTTTTTCAGGCTCCTTGAACATTTGCGCTCCGCCGGCTCCGCAACAGAGCCCGTTGCTTCTGCAACGCTTCATTTCCACCAGTTCGGCATCCAGTTTTTCAAGAAGCATCCTCGGAGCTTCGTATTCGTTATTCGCACGGCCAAGGTAACAAGGATCATGGAATGTGATTTTTTTACCTTTGAAAGACCCTCCTTCAATCTTCAGCCTTCCCTCTTCCATCAGGTTTTTCAGGAACTGGGTATGGTGAAGGACTTCATAATGTCCCCCTAAGCTGGGGTACTCATTTTTAAGGGTGTTGAAACAGTGCGGACAGGCCGTTACAATCTTTTTAATTTCGTAAGCATTCAGTACCTCAATATTGGTAAGGGCCATCATCTGGAATACGAATTCATTACCGGCACGCTTGGCCGGGTCTCCCGTACAGCTTTCTTCCTGTCCCAGCACTCCGAATTCAACCCCGATTTTATTCAGGATCTTGCAAAATGCGCGGGTAATCTTTTTGGCACGGTCGTCAAAGCTTCCTGCACATCCCACCCAGAATAGAACTTCCGGTGATTTCCCTTCGGCAGCATATTCTGCCATTGTTTTTATATTGAAATCCATTTTTTTCTTAATTTGAAAATGTATGAATTTGGAAATTTGAAAATACAATTGATCATTTTCAAATTTTCAGATTGTAATTGATTATTTAATCCTTTGCCCAATTCAGACGGTCTGCCTGATTATACTGCCACGGTGCCGCATTATTTTCCACATTGGCCATCATCAGGTTAAGTTCCTGTGGTGCCGCAGACTGTTCCATAACCAGGAACTGCCTCATGTCAAAGATAATGGAAAGCGGGTCCAGCAATACAGGACAGGCTTCCGTACAGGCATTACAGGTTGTGCAGGCCCAAAGTTCCTCCTTAGTAATATAGTCATTAAGAAGCTTTTTACCGTCATCTACAAACTTGCCGTTGGTGTCGATATTTTTTCCTACTTCCTCCAGACGGTCTCTGGTTTTCATAAGGATTAATCTCGGGGATAATTTTTTTCCGGTAATGTTGGCCGGACATACCGCAGTACATCTTCCGCATTCAGTGCAGGAATAGGCATTCAGCAGCTGGACCTGATTTAGGTCAAATACATCCTCTGCCCCAAACTTTGACGGCGCTGCTGCTGCATCACCTTCCGCAGGTGCGGCATACGGATCAGCATTAGGGTCCATCATCAGTTTTATCTCCTTCGTTACGGATTCCAGATTATTGAATTTTCCTTTTTTCTCCAGATTAGCATACCATGTACTTGGAAACGCTAAGATGATATGGAGATGTTTGGAATAGTACAGGTAATTCATAAAGAAAAGGATCCCTACAAAATGGAACCACCAGGCAGCTCTCTCGGAAAAGATCAGTGTGGTATCTCCGAAATTGCTGAACAGGGGTGCAAAAATATTGGCACTGACCGGGAAACTTCCATGCGCTGCCAGTAAGCCTCGCTGTTGCAGCACCCAGTCTGAAGTATTCATGGTGAAGAAAGCCACCATCAAAGCGAATTCAATGATCAGGATCCAGTTGGCATCCTGTTTTGGCCACCCGAAAAGTTCTTTCATCGTAAGCCTTTTCACCCCGTAGAAATTTCTCCGGATAAAAAAGATCACGACTCCTATAATAACCAGGAGCGCCAGGATCTCTAACGTTGCCGTAAAGAAATTATATACGCTGTGCCCCATAATAGACGCCAGGAAACGGTGGGTCCCAAAAAGCCCGTCTACTACGATTTCAATCAGTTCGAAATTAATGATAATAAAGCCAACATACACAAAGAGGTGCAGGATCCCCGCAACGGGACGCTTCACCATTTTGCTCTGTCCCATGGCAACCCGTGCCATGGTAGCCCAGCGCTCGTCTTTCCTGTCGCTGCGGTTGACAGCCCTTCCTAATGTAATGTTTCTGTATATTTTCTGCAGACTCCTGGCAAACAGCCCAAAGCCGGCTATGAGCAAAATAAGGAAAAGAATATTATCGATATACTGCATGGTTATCAATTAGTTTTTACTGTTCTTCCCGAATACTGAGAAGTTGACATATTTTTTCGGATTCGCCTTAAGGTCTTCAATTAACAGGTTAAGATTGGTGGAAGCAGCATTCAGGTTATTGTACAGCTGATCATCTTTCATGATCTTGCCTAAGCTTCCCTGTCCATTATCGATTCCGGTAACCACCTGATTGAGTTTTCCTACTGTAGCATCCAAATTAGCAATAGTAGCATTCAGCCTTTGTGTGTCAATACTTTCCGCTAAATTACCATATTTATCCAAAGTAACTTTTCCGCTCTGCATGGTAAGGCTGGCATCATCAAGAACCTTTTGCAGTTTAGGATCATTATGCCCTACCAATGAATTGACACTTCCTGCAGTGGTCTGCAATGCTGCCACTGTTTTGTTAAGGTTAGCCAGCAATAATCTGATCTCTTCCCTGTTCTGGGCATTGACTACTTGGTTGGCACTGGACATCAATGAATCCACACGATACAGTACGGTCTGAAGCTGGTCCTTTACGGGACCTACCTGTGAAGAAAGGCTTCCAAGAGTTCCCAGCTTGAAGGCACCCCTGAGGGTATCCCCGTCTTTTGCCGTTGCTCCTCCGTAAGCAAGGTTTACCCTCATTTCTTTTCCGGACATCAGTCCCGGTTCAAAGATTTCAAGAGTGGAATTTTTTGAAAATTCAAAATTATTATCAACCGTAATTTTAACGATAAAATCAATTTTACCTTCCTTGGAAGTCTGAGGGATAATCTTATCCACCTGACCCACTTTAAGACCATTGATTGACACCGGCGAAGACTGCGCCAGCCCTTCTACATTATCGTATTTTGCGTAAAATATATTGTCGGTAGTGAAGAGGCTTCTCCCCTTCATAAATTGAAATAATACCACGAAGCCTACAATGGCTAGGAGAGCTATTAGACCTGCTTTTAATTCTTTACTGAACTTCACTTGCTAAATTTTTCTTATGAGCAAATATAACACATTTTAAATTAATGTCTTTCTGTATTGCCCTGTGTTAAACCACAAAAAAAGTGGCAAAAATTCTGCCACTTTCCTATAGGTATGTAAATTTATTTTTATTGTTGCTGAGAACCCAGTTTATTCCAGATTTCGATCCTGTAATCTTTGATGTCAGCGTTATCCTGAAGGCTCTTTAACCATGCCTGCCCGAACATTCCTGCGTTTCTCTGGGTAATACCCTCAGTAAACTGTTTCAGGTCTCCCGGCTGCTTGTTTACAGTCTCATTCTTCTTAAGAACAACATACACTCCTGTTCCTCCTTCAACCGGATTGGAAAGTTTTCCTTTCGCAACACCGAAGGCAGCTCCCGCTACTTTAGGTTCCATAGCTCCTGCTACAGAAGGGTTCAGAAGGTTTACCTGTGCAGACTGTTTTGTTGCAGAGAATAATTTGGCAACCTGATCCAAGTTGGAAGCTTTAGCGGCATTGATTTTTTCAGCAATCTGCTTTGCAGCCAGCTTGTTTTTCACAATGACTTCGATCTGGTCTCTTACAGACTCAGGATCAGCCGTCCCTTTTTCCTGAATACCGTTCAGGTAAACCACGATTTTATCTCCGGTTCCGTCTACGGTAAAGAATTCGGTATCTCCTTTGGATCTTTTCTTATCAAATGCCCAGGCAAGGATGTCCGCATCCTTATCTGTCCCTAAGCCCTGAAGCTGTCCGTCAAATCTCTTTGCAGACTTAGGATTGGAGAACTGGTAGTTTCCTTTTTTAGCAATGTTGACAAAATCATTGAATGATTTGCCCTGTACCTGCTGGATGAATCTTCTTGCTTTCTTATCGGTATCCGCTTCTGTAGCATCAGAAGGCTTCACCGCTTTTACCAGGTTAGCTACTTTATACGCCATAGCTCCCGGCTTTTTATCTTCGATGTTGATGATATGGTATCCGAACTGGGTTTCTACCACGCCTGTTGCTCCTTTAGGGTTGTTAGCCAGGTAGTGCAGGAATTCTGGTACGAAAGGTGTTTCAGGAGTAGTCCATCCAAGGCTTCCTCCCTGCGCAGCAGAGTTAGGGTCATTGGAAAGCTTAAGGAATTCCGTGAACTTAGCCGGATTAGCCTTTACAACAGCTCCGATAGAATCCGCTAATTTCTTAGCTTCCTCTTTGGTTCTGGTTACCCCTTCTCCTGCAGGGCTTCCTTTGAAAGCGATCAGGATATGTCTGGATAAAGTGGAATCTGAAGTTTTCTTATCGATAAGCTTGGACACCACATAGAAATTCTGCTCCTTGTACGGGCCGAAAGTCTGGCCGATAGCCGCCGTAGCGATAGGTCCCTGGATCGTCTGAGGCAGTTGTTCAGGCTTAAAATACTGGTTAGTAAACGGCATATCCGAGTTAGCCATTACGAAAAGGGAATCATTGGTTGTATTCTGGAAATTCTCTTTACCGCCGCTCGCATCGGTTCCTCCTGAAAACAGCTTGTTGATTTCCTTCTGGGCTGCCGCATCATCTGCCGCACTAGGCTTGGAAGGGAAATAAACAATCCCGAGGTTTCTGCTCGCTTCTGTTTTGAACATCACAGGATGCTGCTTGATATAATCTGCAAGATCTGCTGTGGTTACTTTGACATTGTTTTTCTGAAGATAAGAGGTGTAATCGATTTTCACAAAATCAATATCCGCCATCTGGTCTCTTTCTCTCATCAGTTCTTCAGCTTCTTTTTTCCCGGTAGTGATTCCTGTGGAAACATTAGCAAATACCTGTCTGGCCATCAATCTGTATTCAATAGATTTTCTGGTTTTCAGCCACTGGTTGTAGGCATCAGGATTCGTTGCCTTGATTTCCTCGATCTGTTTTTTAAGCTCCTGGGTTTTAAAGTTTCCTTTTTCGTCAAACAACTGCTTGTTCTGAGCAAACATCTGATCGTACTGGATCTGGTTCCAGAAATAATCATCCGTCATTTCGAAGCCCATTTTCTCAAACTGCTGCTTCACCAGCTTGGATTGTACCAGCAATTGCCACGCCTGCTCTTCAAGACCGTTTTTAGGCTGGCCCTGCTGCTCTGCCTGCTGCTGAAGCACAAAAAGCTGATCGTTAAACTCTTCGCGGGTGATCTTATCGCCGTTTACTTTTCCTAAAACATCAGGATTTTTACCAAAAACCTTATCGATGCTGTCCGGGTTCACTAAGAACGCTAAAAGCGCCAGTGCAATTACTCCCATCAAAAGCCAAGGTCTGTTCCTAATCTGTCCTAAAATTGCCATTATATAAATTATAGTTTTTTATCAGTTTGCGAAAATACACATTTTTAAGAAATTACAGAAATCTGAGGCCTTTTTTTAATTTTTAAAATCCAAATAATGTGAAAAAGGAAATTTTGGCCGTAATTTCCATGAAAAAACAAATGGCATAAGTCTTGTGCATTCTTATCCCCAACGGCATATGATGTGTTTTTCAGGGATGTTACTGCTGCCGTACTTAACGATTTAAAAATGGAAATGACAATTTGTCATTCAATGACCTATGACAGAATTTGAAGATATAAGTTTAGAAGAAATGATCAATGACGGATTTGATATTGTGGCTGAAGAAATCAATCTTTCCGACTTTTCGGAAACAGATCAGGACTCCGAACAGAAAATATTTCCCATCCTGCCGGTAAGGAATATGGTGATGTTCCCCAATGTGGTGATTCCCATTACTGCCGGAAGAAAGAATTCAATTCAGCTGCTGGAAGAAGCACAGGCCAATGGCAGTATGATCGGTATTGTAAGCCAGAAGAATTCGGATGTGGAACAGCCTCATGAAAAAGATATTTTTCAGGTGGGCACACTGGCGAAAATCATTAAAATCATCAAGCTTCCTGAAGGAAATATTACCGCCATTACCAAGGGTTTTTACCGCTTTAAAATCAGGAAAATGATTGAGAAGCAGCCTTATTTCAAAGCTGAAATCACACGCCTGAAAGATACGAAGGCCAAAAATACAGAGCAGTACGAAGCGCTGCTCGAAAACATCAAAGATCTTGCCTTGAAGATCATAGAGCTGGATCCTAACATTCCTAATGCGGCCAATTTCGCTATCAAGAACATCACTAACAATGATGACCTGCTGAATTTCATCTGCACGAATGCCAATTTCCCTTCATCTGAAAAGCAAAAACTGCTGGAGGAGAAAAACCTGATGGACAGGGCAAAAAAGTCCTATGAAATGATGCATGAAGATTTCAGGAAACTGGAACTCAGGAATCAGATCCATCAGAAAACTTCCAAAGACCTGGATAAGCAGCAAAGAGAATATTTCCTCAACCAGCAGATCCGGACCATCCAGGAGGAACTGGGCGGGGGACCCGAGAATGATGCAGAGGAACTGATTAAAAAAGCTGAAAGCAAGACTTGGTCTCCGGAAGTAGAAGAGCATTTCCAGAAAGAAATTGCCCGCCTGCAACGCCAGAATCCCAATTCACCGGATTATAATGTCCAGCGGAACTACCTGGATTTCTTTACGGACCTCCCGTGGGAAACCTATACCAAAGACCTTTTTGATATTGCCAAAGCAGAAAAAGTTTTGGACAAAGCTCATTTCGGCCTGGAAGACATAAAAAAAAGGATCCTTGAGCACATGGCAGTGCTGAAGCTGAAAAACAATATGAAATCCCCTATCCTCCTGTTATCCGGGCCTCCGGGAGTAGGAAAGACATCTTTGGGGAAATCTGTAGCCGATGCTTTAGGAAGAAAATACGTTCGCCTGTCCTTAGGCGGCCTTCATGACGAAAGCGAGATCCGCGGACACAGGAAAACCTATATCGGTGCTATGGCAGGCCGGATCCTGCAATCAATTAAGAAAGCGGGAACCTCAAATCCGGTGATTGTCCTGGATGAAATTGACAAGGTTGGGCAGGGAATCCACGGTGACCCGAGTTCTGCGCTTCTTGAGGTACTTGATCCTGAACAGAATAAATCTTTCTACGACAATTTCCTGGAAATGGGTTATGACCTGTCCAAGGTAATGTTCATTGCTACAGCCAATTCATTATCTACCATTCAGACCCCGCTTCTGGACCGTATGGAGATCATCCAGATTGCCGGTTATACCCTGGAAGAAAAAATTGAAATTGCCAAAAGACACCTTATCAAAAAGCAACAGCATGAGAACGGCCTGGATGTTAAATCATTCAAGCTGGGCTATGACGAGCTGAAACATATTATTGAAGCCCACACTTCTGAAAGCGGCGTGAGAACCCTTGAAAAAAGAATTGCTGCCGTAGCGCGCTGGGTAGCATTGCAAACGGCACTCCTTAAAGAGTATAACCCGAAAATTTCAATTGATAAGATTGATGAAATCCTCGGCGTTCCGCGACCGAAAAGCCTGTCGGAAATCACCGGCGTTCCCGGTGTGGTAACCGGACTGGCCTGGACGAGTGTAGGCGGTGACATCCTTTATATAGAAAGTATCCTGAGTAACGGAAAAGGAAACCTTACCATGACCGGAAACCTGGGAACCGTTATGAAAGAATCGGCTACGATTGCCCTTGAATATATCAAGGCAAGGCATGAAGACCTGGGCATTCCGCAGGATGACCTGGATAAGAAAAACATCCACGTACACGTTCCTGAAGGTGCTACCCCAAAGGACGGTCCTTCTGCCGGGATTGCCATGCTGACGTCTATGGTTTCTTCCTATAAAAATAAAAAGGTAAAACCACACCTGGCTATGACCGGTGAGATTACCCTCCGTGGCAAAGTACTTCCGGTAGGCGGAATCAAGGAAAAACTGCTGGCTGCCACAAGGGCAGGAATACAGGACGTTATTCTGTGCGATGCCAACAGGAAAGATGTGGAAGAAATCAAAAAAGATTACCTCAAAAACCTGAAAGTACACTATGTAAGCCGCATGGAAGAGGTGATTGAAATTGCTATTGAACCTTAATTTCAGTACTGAAACTCTACTTTTAAAGATAAAAATAAATGATAAGATAAGGTTAGAGCCCCTGCACCACTTCATTCTTTTGCAGTATTATTATTTTAACGATATTTTTATTAATACCTCATCTGTATATGGTGAGGTTTTTGGTATTTTTATACGGCAAAATCACTATCGGATATGAATTATTTTAAACTCCCTTTTCTCCTCAAGCTTACGCTTGTCGTTATCTCTGTTATAGGCCTAGGTTACCTGTTGGCTTTAGGCCAGAGCATCATCGCTCCTTTTTTCCTTGCTTTCCTCATGGCCATGCTTTTTCTGCCTCTGGCGACCTTTCTGGAAACAAAGCTGAGATTTCCCCGGTCATTATCTACCATAACTGCTGTTTTACTGATGCTGATCATCCTCACCGGGCTGATTTATTTCTTCGGATCGCAGCTCTCCAGTTTCAGCAAAGACCTGCCTCGCTTACGGATGCAGTCCAATACTGTATTCAACGACCTTCAGCGCTGGGTTTCCAAGACATTCCATGTAAAAATCAAGGAACAGCTGGATTATATCGACCAGGGACTGAGTAAACTGCTCTCATCTTCAGGGGTCATCCTGGGGTTTACATTCGGGATATTCTCCACCGGCATCGGCTTCATTCTGTTCTTCATCCTGTTCTTTATTTTTATCCTGAATTACAGAAGGGTCCTGAACAATTTCATCTTGACAGTCTTCAATGAAAAACATAAAGCCAGCGTACAGGAAGCTGTCACTGAAATCCGGATCATGACCAAGAAATACATCATCGGATTATGTCTTCAGATTATTATTGTATCAACTCTAACGGGAATTGCACTTTCCATAATCGGTGTACAATATGCTATTTTGCTTGCCGTCCTCACCGGATTGCTGAATGTTATCCCTTATTTAGGTATCTTCATTTCGCTGTTTATTTCATGCTTTATCGCTTTTGCCACAGGTACCCCTTCCACATGCATTTATGTCGTTATCGGATATATTGCAGTACATATTATCGACGGAAACATCATCCTGCCATTCGTGGTGGGGTCTAAGGTGAAAATCAATGCCCTTTTCTCATTCCTGGGTATTCTTGTCGGCGAACATTTATGGGGAATTGCAGGAATGTTCCTCTGCATTCCGGCTATCGCCATCCTTAAGATCATATTTGAAAAAATTGAAGGCCTGCAGCCTTGGGGAAGATTGCTGGGAGAAGATGAAAAACCTGATAAGAAGAGAAAGACCTATAAGATTTCAAAGAACATAACTTTGAAGGAGATGGATTGAGGAAAGTTAGACATAAATAGTCAATATGCTAGTCAATCTGAAATTCAATATTTAACTTTTTGTAAATAAAGAAGCCTTCAGTTAACTTGAAGGCTTCTTTATTTTATAATGCACAAAGTGGTTGTGTTCCGTTTGGACAATTTTGGTCACAAGGAATGTAAGCCTGACTGTCCGGACAGTATCCAACCGGATTTCCAGGATCACCAGGACCACCACCTCCTGCCAAGCAAGGATGACCAGGTGGGATTTTGCACGGACACCCTTCAGGACCAATATCACAAATTTCCTTACCACCATTAATTTCTTTTAAATCATAACGATTCAATTTCTTAAGATTTTTCAACATAATAATTAGTTTTTAATTGTTGCATAACAAATATAAATAATCAAATGATACAATAGTTCAAATATCTCTAAAAATAGAATTAATTAATTTTGATCTAATAAATGTAATACGATCAATAATGATTTTTTGCTAAGTCAATAAATCTCTAAATTGAAAATCTAATATACATTTTTAAACAAACGCGCTGAAACCGGTAATTGATCTTCCGACAATTAAAGAATTGATTTCTTTCGTACCTTCGTAAGAGTAAATAGCTTCGGCATCTGCCACAAACCTTGCCACATCATATTCCAACAGGATTCCGTTTCCGCCCAGGACCTCTCTTGCCCTGGAAACGATATCACGGGTCCTCAGGGTACAGAATACTTTTGCCAGGGAAGCATGTTCATCTTTTAAAATGCCTTCATCCTGCATTTCAGAAAGCCTGAATACCATCGTTTGCATAGCCGTAAGATTGGACAGCATTTCCACAAGATGGCCCTGTATCATCTGGAAAGAGGCGATCGGCTTCCCGAACTGTTCCCTTTTCCGGGTGTAATCCAGAGCGCTTTCATAGGCCCCTCTTGCACAGCCTGTAGCCATCCAGGCCACTCCTGCCCTGGTCATCCGCAGTACTTTTCCGGTGTCTTTAAACGAATTGGCATTCTGTAAACGGTTTTCCTCTGTGACCAGGCAGTCTTTCAGGGTGATCAAGCCGTTCTGGACGATCCTGAGTGCCATTTTACCTTTGATTTTTTCTACGGAATAGCCGGGATTATCTTTTTCTACAATAAATCCTTTCACTTCACCGTCATCCAGGTCCCTTGCCCAGATGATGACCAGGTCTGCAAATGTTGCGTTCCCGATCCACTTTTTCTGTCCGTTAAGCATCCATCCTTCCGGCGTTCTTTTGCAGGTAACGGTAAGTCCGCCTGCTGCCCCTGAACCTACTTCAGGCTCAGTTAGCCCGAAGGCCCCGATTTTCTCAAATTTCTGCATCTGCGGCAGCCATTTCTGCTTCTGCTCTTCCGAACCGCAAATATAAATGGAACCCATCGCCAGGCCGGACTGTACCCCAAAGAAAGTAGCTATGGAAGCATCCACTCTGGCCATTTCCATGGCAATCACTCCTTCCATCAGGAAAGGCATCCCGGGACAGCCGTATCCTTCATAGGTTACACCACAGATGTCCAGCTTTTGAAACTTCGGGATCAGCTCATAGGGAAATTCATCCCTGAGCCAGTAATGGTTCACCAGAGGTTTTACTTCCTTTTCCATGAATGCCCTTACCTTGAGCTGGATTTCCCTCTGCTCCGGTGTTAATGTATGGTAGATATCATAGAAGTCACCATCAATGGGTGGAAGCTCTTTTTTCTTTTTATTGGGATCAAGCATTTTCATAAGTCCGCTGAGCTGCTTATCGTCAAGCCTGGAGAAATTCTCCATCAGCTTCGGCAGATTGACCTTCTGTGAGATGGTGCTCAGCTGGTCGAAATCTATGGACCTGAATAATTCTATTGCGTTTCTGATTTTCGAAAAGGTATTTGACATAATAATGGATTGTGTTTGACACCTAAAAGGTAGCAAAAATTAATCCGAAAACCAATGCCTACCTTATGCCTTATTTTACAAACCGCTAATTGTCAAATCTTTGAACCGGAATTTCTCTTTACAAAGCTTTTGCGTCCGATTTTCAACCTTTACAAACGATTCATCCTGACCTTTGGAACAGACAACCCTTAAAAATCAATATTATGAAAACCATTTGCATTCAGCTATCGCTGGCTTCCGTTCTGTTATTAGGCTTATATTCCTGTAAAAAGGGAGAAGCAGTAGGCAAAGATTATGAAGCTTCTGCCACAGCAGACTCTGCCGCTGCACTTACTTCAGACAGCATTTCCTCTGTAGCAACCATGAACGTAAAGGATAAGCAGTTCGTAAAAACCGCAGACATTAATATGGAAGTACAGGATGTATACGAGACTACCATTTCCATAGAAAAAACCGTACAGGAGATGGGCGGATTTGTAACCAACAGTAATTTACAGAGTTCAGTATTATCAGAAGAAACGTACAACACTTCCGATAAGGATGCCATGCTCGTTAAAAAATACCAGACGGAAAATTCAATGAAAGTGCGCATTCCGACCCATAATTTAGGAGAGTTCCTGTCGCTGATCAACAAGAAGAAACTGTTCCTGAATTCAAGAAGCATCACTGCCGAAGATGTTACCGCGGGAATACAGTATGCTGCTCTTGAAAGAAAAAGAATGAAGACTACTGCCGACCATATTTCCGTACTCAAAAGCAGTAAAGATAAAGTGAAGCTCAGTGACGAGAATATGTCTGAGGACAATATCCAACAGCTGGGCAATATGGATATCACAGACCGCCTCAAGTACAGTACGGTTGATATCTTCATTAAAGAGCCCAAGCTCCGGATTTCAGAAGTTGCCATTACCAATACAGCCCATACTGACAATAAATACAGGATCAGTTTTATTTACAGCATAAAAAATGCCTTTGCGGAAGGCTATTATCTGATCCAGGAAATCGTCGTACTGCTGGTAACCATCTGGCCACTATGGATGATCGCTCTACTTATTTTTGTCTTTATAAAAAGAAGAAGAACTGCCGGAAAAACACGGAAAACGGTTTCTGAGTAAATCCTTGTCAGCCTTTATCAATTATGTTATTTCCCATAACCTTCAGATGTTGCTTCTGAAGGTTATGGCCTCTTCAATTGCTTCAGAATTTCAGCCTCAACAGGTCCGGCTTTGTCTTATACAGATGAAGGATCAGTTCGCCGAACAGCGTGTTGGCCCAGGCAAACCAGGACCGGGTGAAATTTTCAGGATTATTCACGTCAAACGACTCATGGATAAATCCGGTTCCGGCATGGGTGTTTTTTAATGTCTTCAGACAGTAGATGATCTCTTCCTCATGATCTGTGGTCAGTGCCTGCATGATCAGGCCTAAAGGCCAGATTTTATGCTCGCCGATGTGAGGGCCGCCTATTCCTCTGGCAAATCTCCCTGTACTGAACCATGGATTGGCATGGCTCAGGGAAAACTTTCTCGTGTTCTGATATAATGCATCCTCCTTTTCAGCATATCCTAAATACGGGATTGAAAGCAGGTTGGGTACATTGGCATCATCCATGAACAGGGCATTTCCAAAGCCGTCAATTTCCAGAGCGTAAATCGCACCTGCTTCAGGATGCTTCAGAACGGCATATTTGCGTATGGCCGCATCAATTTCATCTGCAAGACCCATACAGTCCTTTGCCATAGATCCATCCTTAAAAACCTGTCTGAAAATCTCAGCGGTCTGTCTGAGCGAAACGACGGCAAACATATTGGATGAAATAAGAAACGGGTAAAATGTAGCATCATCGGAAGGCCGGAACATAGAATGGATCAGCCCTGTCTTTTGGGTTGGATTTCCATATCCGCCTGCAAACTGAGTATCCAGAGGATTTCCGTCAGCCCTCTGGAAATGGTAAGGCCCTTTTGAATCTTTCCTCTGCTGTTCCTTAAATGTCTGTACAATTAATGTCATAGCACTTTTCCAGTCGGCATCCAATACAGATGCATCTCCGGTTATCTTCCAGTAATGATAGGACAACCTCATCACATAGCACAGCGAATCCACTTCCCATTTGCGTTCATGGATGCCCGGCTTCATCTCGGTATGGTCATCTTTCCATTCGCTTACTTTGCCGGGATCATCATAAAAAGCGTTGGCATAAGGATCCAGCAGTACGAATTCAACCTGTTTATTAATGACACCTTTCAGGAGGTTTTTCAGTTTTTCATCTTTACGGACAAGATTGAGGTATGGAAATACCTGCGCCGAAGAATCCCGGAGCCACATCGCATCGATATCACCGGTAATGACATACGTATAAGGCTTATTGTTCTTATGGTAAAAGCTGACAGTGGTATCCAGCGTATTCGGAAAGCAATTCTCGAACATCCAGGCCAGTTCCGGATCGGCAATTACTTTCTTGACCGAGCGTATGGTTTTCTCTACCTCCCCGGAAATGAACTTCCTTTTGCTGACCTCCGGCCTTCGGGAAATAAAACCCTCAGGTGATAAAAATTTTACAGGGCCCGGCAATAAGGCATATCCTAAGCCTATTCCGGATCTTTTAAGGAAACTTCTTCTGTTGAGCATGGTTACGAATGAATATGGATTAAAATTAACCATTTAAAATTATCCGCTAAAATTTTTCATCCGTTCAATTTTCCGTAAATTTGCACTTTAATTTCAACGGGAAGACATTCCGTCATCTGTTGAATGCTCAATCTTAAAACAGAATTTACTATGCTGTCAAAAATAAATCCTCTTCAGACGGAAAGCTGGAAAGCACTAACGGAACATTTTGAAAACAATGATTTTGACCTGAGAAGCCTCTTCCAGGATAATGAAAACCGTTTTGAAGAATTTTCCATCAAGAAAGACAATTTCCTGTTCGACTATTCCAAAAACCTTATCGATGCAAGAACAAAAGAATTACTGCTTAATCTTGCAGAAGAATGCGAACTGAAAGATGCCATTTCCAAAATGTTTTCCGGTGACAGGATCAATGAAACGGAAGGAAGGGCGGTTCTCCATACGGCATTAAGGGATTTTTCCGAGCAGGAGATCCTGGTTGACGGTGAAAATATAAAACCGCAGATCAGAAGAGTCCTGGACCACATGAAATCTTTCTCCGAAAGCATTATTTCCGGACAGCATAAAGGTTTCAGCGGAAAAGAAATTACCGATGTGGTGAATATCGGGATCGGCGGCTCAGACCTGGGCCCGGTAATGGTATGTTCGGCACTGAAGCATTTCAAGACCAGGTTAAACGTTCATTTCGTTTCCAACGTTGACGGCAACCACATCGCTGAAGTGGTGAAGAATCTTAACCCTGAAACGACTTTATTCATCATTGCTTCCAAAACGTTTACCACACAGGAAACGATGACGAATGCCAATTCTGCCAAGGACTGGTTCCTTCAGAAAGGGCTGCAGGAAGATGTGTCGAAGCATTTCGTGGCATTATCCACCAATGTGCAGGAAGTTAAAAAATTCGGGATCGCAGAAGAAAACATCTTTGAATTCTGGGACTGGGTTGGTGGAAGATACTCTTTATGGAGTGCCATCGGACTGAGCATTGTGCTTTCAGTAGGATATGAAAACTTCGAGCAGCTTTTGAAGGGGGCTTCTGATACGGACCAGCACTTCCGTAATACGGATTTCTCTGAAAACATCCCTGTACTGATGGGAGTTTTAGGGATCTGGTATCGCAATTTTTATGCGGCGACCAGCTACGCCATCCTTCCGTATTCCCAATACCTGGACCGATTCGCCGCTTATCTTCAGCAGGGAGATATGGAAAGCAATGGAAAATGTGTAGACAGAAACGGTGAATTTGTAGAATACGAAACAGGACCGATCATCTGGGGTGAACCGGGAACAAACGGGCAGCATGCCTTTTATCAGCTGATCCACCAGGGAACAGAACTCATCCCTGCAGATTTTATCGCGTATGCCAAAAGCCCGAATAAAGTTTCTGACCACCAGGATAAACTTCTGGCGAACTTTTTTGCCCAGACGGAAGCCCTTGCTTTCGGAAAGACAGAAGAGGAAGTGGAAGCAGAACTCAGAAGTTCCGGTAAATCTGACGATGAAATCGATACTTTGCTGAATTACAAGGTCTTCCAGGGAAACACCCCTACCAACTCCATACTATTCAACGAATTAACTCCATTCTCTCTGGGTCAGCTGATCGCATTGTACGAGCATAAGATTTTCGTTCAGGGAGTGATCTGGAATATTTTCAGCTTTGACCAGTTCGGCGTGGAATTAGGGAAAGTGCTGGCCAATAAAATTTTACCGGAACTTGAAAGCAGTGAGGCCGTTAGCTCTCATGATTCTTCAACCAACGGTTTAATTAACTATTATAAAGCAAATAAATAATTTGAAAAAGAGAAACTAGATCAGGACATTAATTTTTCAATATTGATATGTTCTGAAGACTTGTCTGACTTCTAATCTCTGAAATCTAATCATCTAATAAAAAGTACAATGGCAGAAATTCTTGACGGACTGAAAGTATCCAAAGAAATTAAAGCGGAAATTAAGGCAGAAGTAGATAAGATCCTTGACAATAAGAGAAGGGCACCGCACCTGGTGGCTATTCTTGTCGGGAACAATGGTGCCAGCAAAGCTTATGTAAACAGTAAGGTAAAAGACTGTGAGGAAGTAGGCTTCCAGTCAAGCCTGGTTAAATTCCCGAGCACCGTTTCAGAAGCTGAATTGCTGGAAAAGATCGATGAACTGAATAAATCCAAAGCAGTAGACGGGTTTATTGTTCAGCTGCCCCTACCGGATCAGATCGATCAGGAGAAAATCATCAAGGCTATCGACCCCAGAAAAGACGTTGACGGATTCCATCCGGAAAACTTCGGTAAAATGGCCCTTGAAATGGACACGTTCCTGCCGGCTACCCCATTCGGGATCTTAACCCTTCTGGAGCGGTACAATATTGAAACCAAAGGCAAGGACTGTGTGATTATCGGAAGAAGCAAGATTGTGGGAAGGCCGATGAGCATCCTGATGGGAAGAAAAGATTTCCCGGGGAACTCTACCGTTACCCTTACGCATTCTTACACAAAAGATATTGAAGAATATACCAAAAAAGCAGACATCGTGATTACCGCCCTCGGAGATCCTCATTTCCTGAAAGGAGATATGATTAAGGAAGGAGCCGTAATTGTGGATGTAGGAATTACCAGAGTAGATGACGATTCTCCGAAAGGCTATTACCTTGCAGGAGATGTGGATTTCGACAGCTGTGCTGCAAAAGCCAGCTGGATCACGCCTGTTCCGGGAGGAGTGGGACCGATGACCAGAGCCATGCTGATGAAAAACACCATCCTCGCCTATAAGACTTCAGTCTATAACGACTAAATTGATAATGAACAGCGAAGAAAAAAATATTTTATTGCAAGAAGGTAAAATGCTCCCCGTAATGGAGCATTTTTACACTTTGCAGGGAGAAGGGGCACATACAGGGAAAGCAGCTTATTTCATCCGGCTGGGAGGCTGCGATGTAGGCTGCCACTGGTGCGATGTAAAGGAAAGCTGGAACCCGGACCTTCACCCATTGATGAGTGCGGAAGAAATTGCAGAGACGGCAGCAGCCCATTGTAAAACCATTGTGCTCACAGGCGGTGAACCGCTGATGTGGAATCTGGATATCCTCACTTCCAGGCTAAAAGCTCTTGGATGTACCATCCATATTGAAACATCAGGAGCCTATCCTGTGAGCGGACAGCTGGACTGGATTACCTTATCGCCGAAGAAAACCGGACTCCCGAAAGAGGAAATCTACCAAAAGGCCCATGAGCTGAAGGTGATTATTTTCAATCAGCACGACTTTACCTTTGCTGAAGAACAGGCTGCCAGGGTTTCTGAAAGCTGTAAGCTGTATCTTCAGAGCGAATGGAGCAAGCGTGATGAAATGTATCCTAAAATCACCGATTTTATTCTGGCCCATCCGCGGTGGCAGGCTTCCGTCCAGACCCATAAATATCTGAATATCCCTTAAAATTACGTACATTAGCTCCTTGTATCGCTAAAAGAATTAGATGCAGAGAATTCGATATTCGAGATATGTGAAATCGATTATTATTTTGCTTGACCTTCTGGTTATTGCATCGGTCTTCATATTCTTTTTTGTGAGCAGGAACGAACACCTGAAGTATAATCAGGAAACCTGGTATCAGAACATGTTTTCCCTGATCCTGCTGTTTTTATTCTGGATGCTGCTAAGCGGCAGGACAAAAATATACAATATCGCAAGGAACCTTACCTATACCCTGTTTCTGGAGCGGTTGCTGATCCATTGCCTGCTGTTTATCCTCGGAATCCTGCTGATCAGCAAGGTGAGCTATAATACCTTTTTCAATTCGGATGTATACTGGCTTTCTGTATATCTTTTCTGCTTTATTTTCCTGGTTAAATCGCTCATTTACTTTGCTATCAAGTATCTTCGGAGCCTGGGGATCAATCACAGGAATGTAATGTTCCTGGATGAAAATGCGGCCACGGACGTCCTGAAGAATATACTCACGGAACGGAAAGATTACGGATATAAGATTTTTGATTACGGTGCAGCGGAAATTAATGCGGACTTATTGGTCAGTTTCTGGAAAAAGAATGGCATCTATACCCTGTTCCTTCTCCTGGAGAATTCCCTCAGCGAAGACACAGAGAAAGAGGTCTTTAAGCTGGCGGAAAACAACAAGGTACATATCTCCCTTGTGCCCAGTATTGCACAGAGCGATTTCCTGTTGTATGACATGGGCTACATCCAGACCCAGCCGGTCCTGAACCAGGCCAGGTACCCTCTCGATTACTTTTCGAATTTTCTTTTAAAAAGAATCTTTGATATTGTTTTTTCGGTACTTATTTTGGTACTTATCTGTTCATGGCTTTTTCCGGTTATTGCATTGGTCATTAAAATGACTTCAAAAGGCCCTGTATTCTTCATCCAGAAGCGATACGGCTTTCATGAAGAGGTTTTTAACTGCATTAGATGCCTCAGTTCATTAATATACTGAAAGGAGAAATGTCCGTAGCAGGCCCACGGCCCCATATGCTGGCTGTTGACCAGTATTACAAGCCTAAAATAGGACGGTACAGCCTGAGGAGTATGGTAAAACCTGGTATTACGGGCCTTGCCCAGGTAAACGGTTTACGGGGTGATTCCGGGGATGTTGAAGTCGAAATGAATAAGCGGGTGCTGGCTGATACTTTTTATGTACGGCACTGGAGTTTCATCATGGATCTGGTGATTATTGTAAAGACAGTAGTACTGGTGATCACCGGAGATAAAAATGCAAAATGAATAAAGCTTTAATAAAAAAAGTCTAATTTAGCGATATGTTAAAAAAGTTTTTTACAGCCATAGGAGAGTATATGATCCTTTTGGGCAAATCTCTTCAGAAGCCCCAGAAAATGAGAGTTTTCTGGAAGCTGTTCATGAGGGAAATCAATGATCTCGGGGTCAATTCTTTTGGCCTGGTCATCTTCACTTCCATATTCGTAGGGGCGGTAGTCGCTATTCAGATGTTTAACAATTTTGATGCGTCTTCATTCCCTATTCCTCCTTCATTTGTAGGATATGCGACCAAAGCTGTACTGGTACTGGAGTTCTCTCCTACCATTATCAGTCTTATCCTTGCTGGAAAAGTAGGTTCTTATATTGCGTCCAGCATCGGTACCATGAGGGTATCCGAACAGATCGACGCCCTGGATATCATGGGGGTTAACTCACCCAATTTCCTCATACTCCCCAAAATTATGGCCTGTATGATTTTCAATCCCCTGCTTATTGCCATCAGCATTGTGTTCGGTATTGGCGGAGGCTACCTTGCCGGCATCTTAACAGGCAACTGGACTGAAAATGATTATGTTACCGGGATCCAGATGTATATGCCGAATCTTTTTGTTTATTATGCCTTTACCAAAACCATTGTATTTGCCCTTATTATTGCTACCGTTCCTTCCTATTTCGGTTATTTCGTAAAAGGAGGATCACTGGAGGTGGGTAGAGCCAGTACACAGGCGGTAGTATGGACCATGGTGTTCATCATTATTTCGGAATTAATTTTAACCCAGTTAATACTAAGCTGATGATTGAGGTAAAAGATCTAAAAAAGAGTTTTGATCAGGTTGAAGTGCTTAAGGGAATTTCAACAACGTTTGATAAAGGAAAGGTAAACCTCATTATCGGGCAGAGTGGTTCCGGAAAAACGGTTTTCCTGAAAAGCCTACTGAATGTCTACCAGCCTTCTTCAGGAGAGATCCTTTTTGACGGTAAAGATATTAATGTGATGACCAGGGATGAAAAGCAGCACCTTCGCTCGGAGATCGGTACGGTATTCCAGGGAAGTGCCCTCTTTGACTCATTAACTGTAGAAGAAAACATCATGTTCCCGCTGGATATGTTTACCAATTTAACATTCAGGGAAAAAAAGAAGCGGGTTTTTGATGTCATCGGCAGGGTGCACCTTGATAAGGCCAACAGAAAATATCCTTCTGAAATCTCCGGAGGGATGCAGAAAAGGGTAGCGATTGCAAGAGCGATTGTAAATAATCCTAAATACTTGTTCTGTGACGAACCGAATTCCGGGCTGGACCCTTATACTTCAAATGTGATCGATGACCTTTTGCTGGAAATCACGCAGGAATATAATACCACAACTATTATCAACACCCACGATATGAATTCCGTAATGACGATTGGTGAAAAGATTGTTTACCTACGATTGGGTATTAAGGAATGGGAAGGGAATAAAGATATTCTGATTACTGCCGGCAATAAAAACCTGATTGATTTCGTTTATTCATCAGAGTTGTTTAAGGAACTGAGGGAATATTTACTGGAGAATAACAAAACTATTGATAATACAATCACTAAACTAGACGATAATGAAAAAGGTACTTAGTATAGCATTAGTTAATGCGGCCCTATTCGCTTCCGCGCAGATTTCCTTTGCAGGTAAAGCCAACCTTATTTTTCCTACAGGATCTCCTTCCTGGAAGAATATCAAAGGGACCGTTAATACGGCTGTTGAAGGAGAAGGAAAGAACAATGCAGGCTTCAATGTAGGTCTTTCGATGAAAGTAGGCATTCCTATGGCTTTCTATGTGATGCCGGAACTGTATTATACCCATTTTAAGAATGAGTTTACAGCTGCCAATACCACATTTGATATCCAGAGCAACAGAGTGGACCTTCCTGTCCTTTTAGGATATAACCTATTGGGAAACACACTGAGTGCTTTTGTAGGCCCGGTAGCCAGCTATAACCTGAGCAAGGAAGACACCTTCAACGACTTCAGGGAAAATGCAAGGGATAACTTTACGGTAGGTTACCAGTTCGGAGCCCAGGTAGAATTGAAGCAACTGATTATCAACGCAAAATATGAAGGTTCCTTCAGCAAGGATTCCAGGGATTTCATCAACAGGGTTTCCAATGAAGAGATCAGATATGACAACCGTCCTAACTTATTTATGGTGGGATTAGGATATAAGTTTTAAAGCCTAAACCCTTCTACTGCTAAAAAAAATTAAATCCTCAAATATTAAATTTGAGGATTTTGATTTTTATAGGAAGCTTCTGCCTGTATTTCCGCTTCTCTTCTCGCCAGTTCAGCGGCCTGTTTCTCAAGCTCTTCTTTCTCCTGCTGCAAACGTTTGTATTCTCTTCTTTTTTCTTCTTCCTTCACCGCACTGCCTTTACTAACATATCCTACCATTCCGCCTATGATGAGGCCGATCCCGATGCCTGCCATAACGCCCATGACGTGGGACAGGGTAATTCTTTCTACGGTAAAATCTGTCGTCAGGTAAAATAATAATGCCGATATGGCTAAAAGTACAATCCCTGTAATTGATAAGCTTTTCATAATAATGTGTTTGTTTTTAGTTAATATAAAGAAAGCCTTATTCCATAGATACTGATCCGGATAAGGCTTTCTTCATGATAGATTAAAGTGTTGTTGTTGATTTATATTTTTCCTCCGGCTGCCCTGTAGTATTCGAGAGCTTTCGGAAGGTCTTTCTGAATGTCTGAAATTCTGGTTTCAGGATTCGGGTGGGTAGATAAGAATTCAGGCTGTCTGCTTCCTTTTGACGCAGCTTCCATTCTTCCCCAGAATGCGGTCGCTTCCCGAGGGTCATAACCTGCCATAGACATCAGGTAAAGCCCCATTTCATCAGCTTCTGATTCCTGATTTCTACCGTACTTCAACAGGGCAACCTGCGATCCGATCGGATATACCTGCTGGAAAACACTCGCCCATTGTGCATTGGAAATCGTACCGCCGAGAATGGCTCCGCCATATTGTGCTACCATCGCCTGGGAAATCCTTTCGTTACCGTGTCCGGCAAGGGCATGGGAAACTTCGTGTCCCATTACTACGGCAAGTCCGTTATCATTTTTAGTGACCGGCAAAATACCTGTATAAACGGCAACTTTACCGCCGGGCATACACCATGCATTCAGTTCGTTGCTTTGGATCAGGTTGAATTCCCAGTTATAATTAGCCAGATCAGCAGATCTTCCTATATTCTGATAGTATTTCTGGGCGGCAGCTTTTATCCTGCTTCCCACATTAACTACTCTCCTGGCATCTGCAGTTCCGGTAATAACTTTGGATTTTGAAAGTGTTGTCCTGTATTCCTGTGCAGCCATGGTTGCTATTTCAGAATTATTAGCCAGCTGCAATGAAGATCTTCCGGTAATAGGATTGGTTGTACATGCCATTACAGAAAGTGCTATTGCGGACGTTCCTAATAAGTGTTTTATTTTCATATTCCGAGTGTTATTTATTTCAACTTTAACAATTATTATTCCAAACAAATAAAGCTTGCTATATTTGCATGCATTTTGCTCTTTACAATTCCTAATTATCCTATCATGAAAAGACATATTCCGCTTTTGGCCCTGCTTGGTTTTTTATTTTTTTTCCAGAACTGTTCATCCCAGGGATCTCTTGATTCCAAAACGGTAGACACCCTGGTTAACTCACAGGAATTTACGTTTTATGCGCAGAGGGCAAATCCTATGAACTATGATGTGATCAACGTTATGAATTCGATTCCTAATTCCGCATCATCCAATATCTTACAGCTGAACGGAAACTATACGGTAGTTGTAAAAAACAATATGCTGGACGTTGCTCTTCCTTATTTCGGAAGGGTATTCAACCCTACCTACGGTACGGACAACAGCTTCAGGTTCACCACAAAGAATTTCACCGTCAATAAATCCCAGAGTAAGAAAGGCAACTGGGTCATTAGGATAAAACCTGACAGGAATGATCAGAAGAATATTGATGAAATTACCATTGAAGTCTATAAAAACGGAAGGGCTTTTACCTCTGTACGAAGCACTGACCGACAGCCGATCACCTACACAGGGTACATTTCAAAAAATGAAGAAACAGCGAAACCTTAGGGCTTTTTAAAAAGCACGTTTTCAACAAATATTTTTGCTTCGGTACTGGGATTGGAAATCCTGTCTGAAGCATTTTTTTTATGGGCAGCATAGGCTTCTTCTACAGCAGCATCCTTTTTCATCATATTCAGCAGGTAATGCTGCACCCAGTATTCAAACCTTTTTTCTGCCTGCTGTTTTCTTACCTCAGCAAAGCTTCCGGATTTCTTTTTAAGGGTGATAAACACATTAATCTGTTCAAAGACTTCACTCAGTCCCTGGTTCTGCAATGCGGAACCTAACAGCACCGGCACTTTCCAACCTTTTTCCTTCGGGGGCATAAAATCCAGTGCACGCTTGAGTTCGAGCCTGGTATTTTTGGCTTTGGAAAGGTTATCCTGATCCACTTTGTTGATGAAAATAATATCTACCATTTCCATAATGCCCCGCTTGATGCCTTGTAGTTCGTCTCCTCCCCCGATGATCTTCAGGAACAGGAAAACGTCGCTGATATCCGCTACCAAAACTTCGGATTGCCCTACCCCTACGGTTTCGATTAAGATATAGTCATATCCTGAGGCTTCACAGATCATCATGGTTTCAAAAGTCGTATTGGCCACCCCTCCTAAAAAGCCTGAACTGGGAGAAGGGCGGATAAAGGCATTTTCTTCCCGGGAAAGCTCTTCCATACGGGTTTTATCGCCTAGAATACTGCCTTTGTTAACTGAAGAACTGGGATCTATAGCCAGGACAGCCACTTTTTTTCCATTGGCTATGGCCAGTCTCCCGAAATTTTCTATAAAGGTGGACTTTCCGGCTCCAGGAACTCCGGTAACGCCTATCCTGAGCGAATTTCCTGTGAAGGGCATGATCCTTTTAAGCAGATCCTCTGCTTGCTGCCGGTGTTCTGCCTTTTTACTTTCAACCAGGGTAATGGCTTTTGCAATCAGGCGTTTGTTTCCTGACCGTATCCCGTCAATAAGCTCTTCTGTAGAAAATTTCATTAGGTCAAAAATATAAAATAACCGGGAGAATCCTTTCCCAGCCTTTAATTTTATTGTTTCTAAATTAGGTTTGGCTTTATCAACCGCTAGCGGAATTGATTACATTTGTTTTGTTAAGCCTAAATACCGGATATGAAAAAATTCATCGCTGCAGCATCATTTACTGCTGTTTTATTGATTTCCTGTACGCCTAAGACCCAGACACCTACAGCAGCTACAGGCCCTGCAACTTCCACCGCAGAACAAATTGCCCAGGGAAAAACCATTTTTGAAAATTCATGCGGAAGATGCCACAAGCTTCCGGACCCTTCCAGCCATACTTCTGTACAGTGGGTAGGAATCATGAATTCCATGGCGCCTAAAGCTAAGCTGACAGATGAGCAGCATCAATGGGTATATGACTATATTGTCTCTGCCGGAAAAAAATAAGTTCGTATCAATTCACTAAACACTACCATATGAAAAATTCAGTTCTGATCCTGATGGCTGCCGCAGCATTCCTTACCTCATGCGGACCGAAAAGCACTGCTGTAACAGGACCCAAATACTCCTCCACCGAGAAGATTGCCGAGGGGAAAACGATTTTCGAAAATTCGTGTAACCGCTGCCATAAGCTTCCCGATCCTGCGAAGCATGACGACCAGGGATGGATAAAAACATTAAGCAGGATGGCCCCAAAAGCTAAATTATCCGATGAGCAGCATCAGATGGTGTATGATTATCTGGCTTCTGCCAATAAAAAATAAGTTTTCGGAGAATGCTTATTGAGTGATCATCCAGGACAGTGATCTGCTCTGGAAACTGATTCAGTGTCCTGATATAAAAAATTCACAAAAAAGGAGGCCTATCCGGCCTCCTTCCTATTCCTTTTATTCTTTTTCGCTTTCTTTTCAGGCATTTTGCCTTTAATCAACTTTTCCCTTTCATTCAGGAAATCTGTCATTGATTTATGATAGCTGAACTTTTTTGCTTCTTTGAGGTACTGCAGGCTTTTTTATACTCTTCTTTCTTTTCATACAGAAAAGACTTCCTATACAGCAAATCTGCTTTGGCAATCCCTTTTATTTTCAGGGCATAGGCAATCAGCTTATCTGCTTCATCATAATCTTCATGATCGATAAGGCATGAAATATAGTATTTCGGGGTATTGACATTGCTGACATTGCTCTGCATTGCCATTTCAAAATACGATTTTACCGTCTCATAGTCTTTAAGGGTTTCTGCATAGATCCTTCCCATGAGGCACAGGCTGTCTGCATCTTCCGGATCATAAGAAAGCGCATAGTTCAGGGCTTCCAGGCAATCCGGAAGGTTATAGGAATAGTTATCCAGCGCTTCAAAATAATATTTGCTTTTAGTTAAGGTCATTTTACTCGTTTTTTAATTGGGTTTTTAAAGCATTCCGCTGCTTTTTAAACGACCGGTCCTGATGGTGATTCTTAAAATCAGTACCGATAAAAGTGCGTACGGGATTTCCTCTTTCAACCTGAAGATGGTTGTTCCAGGTATTCTGCATCCTTTTTTCCAGCTGCCTGATATGAAGTTCCACGATCTTTTCGCGTAATCTCATTACCGCCAGTTTCTTATTTTCCAGCTGGGAACGGGAATCCTGGGCAAAAACACTGATTCCGGTGGGAATATGCGTCGCCCGTACCGCGGTATTGACTTTATTCACGTTCTGGCCGCCGCTTCCCTGGCTTCTGGTGGTCTGGAACCGGATGTCTTTTTCACTGAACGTAATTTCGTTCATTCCTTCCAGTTCAAAAATACCGATATACCAGTTGCTTCTTTTGTGCAGCTTACGGAACATGCTTTTCCCCGTCCAGCAAATACTTCCGGTCCAGCTTTTCAGAAAACCGGTCAGGTGCTCTTCTTTTGCTTGAAGGAGCAGGGTAACGGATTTGAGGGTGAGATTTTCATCACCATTCTCCCGGTGAATGATTTCGTAATCTATTGTATTGTCTTTTGCCTCCTCGAGGAAAGCCTTCAATACCCGGGCAACTACCCACTGGCATTCCAAAGGCCCTCTTCCCGAGGTGATCTGTACTAATTTTTCCATGTTATCCAGGTATTTTGCTGAGGTCAGGATGGCCGATGGGATCAATATTCTTATCCAGCAGCCCTTTCGCAGCCATCACAGCCCAGCATTTATCGCTTGAGTGGATATTTCTGTAAAAGGAAAGCAGAACCTGCGGTTCAGGAATGGTAAAGCCGTTTACTTCAATAGTGCGCAGATCGTCCCGCTCAAAAAAATCTATTGTGATCCTGAGCAGCCTGCCGGTTTCCGTTTCTACGGTTTTTTCATACCGCCTGAAGTTTTCTGCGCTCGGCAGATGGTCATACCGGGTCCAGACTTTGGAAAATCCTTCCTGATGAAGCAGCAGTACGACTTCCGCTACATTCTCCCTGGTTACAAAAATATCGATGTCTTTATGGTCATGGGCGTGCTTGTATTCCGTATGTCCGTTTTCAGACATGAAATGCCAGGCCCAGCCTCCTGATATAATGACTTTATGTTTTAATTGTTCTAAAATTTCCAGGCCGTACTGAATTCTGTATTCCGGCCATAGTTCTCCGTATCTTCTGGTATTATGTGGTGCTCCCATTTGTTTTTTAAGTTTAATTGTAGGATTTAGGTTGTCAGGGGTAAAATGCAGGATCAGCATGTCTTTAACTTATGACATAAACATTACTCATTACCTATTACCCATCACCATACCTCTCATCCTTTTCTTTAAGCCAGACAGGGTTAAACCTGCCCGGCTGATTCATTATTATTTATCCATCCTCACCATTCTCGGCTGAAAGGTTCCCAGGATATCCACCAGTTCGCTCTGTGCATTCATCACTTCATGGATGTCTTTGTAGGCCATAGGCGCTTCCTCCGTATTTCCGCCCATCAGGGTGACATTGTTGAGTTTAAGCTCTTTTTTGATGTCATGCTGGGTAAACCGGCTTCGGCATTCCCCTCTTGAGAAAGCCCTGCCGGCCCCGTGAGAAGCTGAATTCAGTGCTTCGGGATTTCCTTTCCCCCTGACAATGAATCCTTTTGCCGTCATGGAACCCGGAATCATGCCCAGTTCACCGGCATGAGCCGGCGTTGCGCCTTTACGGTGGACGATAACCTCTTTGCCGTTATGAATTTCTTTCCAGGCAAAATTGTGATGGTTTTCAATCCTGGCTTTCACGCGGCCGCCTACTGCTTTCACCAGCCTCCTGTGGATATCGTCATGGCAGGCAGAAGCATAATCTCCTGCAAGGTTCATGGCTGTCCAGTATTCAAGTCCCAGATGGGTATTCAGGTCCAGCCAGGCAAACTGCTGTGCTTCTTTGGGAAGCGGGCACTGTTCTGCCGCTACCCTGGAATAATACTGGGCGATTTCTGCTCCCAGGCCGCGCGAACCGCTGTGCGAAAGGATGCCTAAGTACCTGCCTTTGGGAAGCCCGATCTGCTCATCCTCTCCGGTAATTTCTACCTCACCGAATTCCACGAAATGGTTTCCGCCACCGGAAGTCCCCATCTGTTTTACAGCTTTTCCTTTCAGCCTCCGCAGTATGGGGATGAGATCGAATGTATCACGTTCAAAAATCTCATGGTCTACATGCGATTTATGGGTTTCATACATTCCGAACCTGGTATGCTCTGCCAGTGCTTTTTCATACTTTTCTTTTGCACCGTCAAGGTAGGAAACCGGTGTATCCAGAATGCTGAGGCTCATCCTGCATCCAATGTCCATACCCACTCCATAAGGAATGACGGCATTTTCCACGGCGAGTACTCCGCCAATCGGCAGCCCGTATCCGCTGTGGGCATCGGGCATTAGTGCGCCCTGTACCGATACCGGTAATTTCAGTGCGGTATACAGCTGATTTTTGGCCTCGTCTGAAATATTGTTCCCAAAAATCTGAAAGGAAGCACGCTGACTATTCAGCATTCTTTTTTCAGTTTTCCGTGATGAGAGCAAAGCTTCGGCAATCTGTCCGAATGTGAGGTCCTGCTCAAAATGTTTCGGGTTCAGCAGAATATCTTTCAGGACCGATTTTACATGATGGATATTTTTAGTGGCAAAGTTCCGTTTCATTACTTCCAGGGCAATGTTGACGCTCTGGTTGTTCGGATAGCCTAATTTTAATATGTCTTTTCCTTTAAGTTTTAAATTTCCCATTGTTTTTGTTTTAGGGGTCGGACGTCAGATACCAGATACCAGATGTTAGACATCATATTCTAGATGTTAGACTTTGACATTAGGTACTGATTTCAGATATCAAATTTCCGACGAAATGTTTAGTTCAATGCTGCCATCTGATGAATGGTCAGCATCTGAGCGGATGCCTTTTCTAGCCCTGATTGCAGCGGTTACCCCGCAGCGAGCCTGAAAGACGAGCGAGGAGTAATAGCGGAAAGCAGGAAAAAGCTCCTGAAAAAAAGATCCGGGTTAAACTTAAGTTTGAATATTGCGCAATAAAAAACCCGGAACCTCTAGGCTCCGGGCGGTATATTTTGTACTGTTGTTCTAAGAATGTACCCAACCACGAAGCCTTACCACCATAAGCGGTAATCCAACTGTAGAAAAATGTTGTGCTTTGAACATTGCTTCGTTATTTTTAAAGGGTTAATACTGATTTTCAGATGCAAATATATGTCTTTTTCCGAATATGCAAAATTTTACATGAAAAAAACCTGAACGTTTGTTCAGGTTTGATGGTATATTTTGGTGCTATATCAGTCTTTTGAACCCTGGCTGTCCATTTCATCTTCCATGCCGCGGGCATTTTCAGTGTCTTCCCTGTTCGATCCCAGGAAATAGATGTTGTGCCTTGCTTTGGCAATGATTCCGTCATACACTTCCTGTGACATGCCTGCCGGTGCACTTTCATGGCTGTCTGATTCTGCTCCTTTACGCTGTACCTGGATAGCGCCTCTTTCATTAAGGACGGTTTTCGCTCTCTGCGCTTCTTCCAGACTGTCTGTGTAGACAATAATATTGATTTTTCCTGCGCTTTCATTCCGGTAAGCATCCAATGCCTCCACATCATTGGCAAACACAAAATCCCAGAATCCTCTGTCCTTTACGTCATTCTGATGGGTTTCTCCTGACACGTCAGTGGCTGAAGTGGAATGTGAGACGATAATGTCCGAATCACTAAATCCGTAATTTTTTAATTCATTCTTGATTCCTTCGGTATCTGCACCGGAAGGGAAAATTGAAACTACTGTATACGCCATAATTAATATTTTTCATTATCTATACAAAAAGCGTACAACTTCTGGTTCAGGAATTCTGTTGCAGGAATTTTTCCAGGATATCCACGGCACATTTCGGCAGGTTGGTTCCCGGCCCAAAGATAAAATCGGCCCCGTTCGCATACAGGAATTCATAGTCCTGCTGCGGGATTACGCCTCCTACAACAATCTCGATATCATCTGCGCCAAGCTTTTTCAGCTCTTCCACTACCTGCGGAACCAGCGTTTTGTGGCCTGCTGCGAGTGAGGAAACCCCCAGGATATGGATGTCATTTTCCACCGCCTGCTTCGCCACCTCTTCCGGGGTCTGGAACAGCGGTGCGACATCGACGTCAAATCCCATATCTGCAAATGCGGTTGCCACTACTTTGGCTCCCCTGTCGTGACCGTCCTGACCCATTTTGGCTACCATCAGCCTCGGCCGCCTTCCTTCTTCCTCTTCAAACTTCCGGGTCAGGGCAAGTGCTTTTTCAAAATATTCGTTTTTTCCTGCGTTCATGGCATATACTCCTGAAATGGTCCTGATATTGGCCTTATACCTGCCGAAGCTCTCTTCCATCGCATCACTCATTTCCCCAAGCGTCACTCTTCTGCGGGCAGCCTCAATGCAAAGCTCGAGGAGGTTTCCTTTTCCTGTCCCGGCACTTTCGCGGATGGCTCGGAGGATTTCTTCAACAGCATCTGTATTTCTTTCCGCTTTTATGGTATTTAAACGTTCGATCTGTTTCCTGCGGACTTCCGTATTATCAATGTCCAGGATTTCTATTTCACCCTGCTTCAGGGCAGACCTGAACGAATTGACCCCAATGATGAATTCCTCACCGCTGTCGATCTTAGCCTGCTTTCTTGCTGCGGCTTCTTCAATCCTCATTTTCGGGATCCCGGCTTCTATGGCTTTGGTCATTCCGCCTTCCTGCTCTACTTCATCAATATATTTCATGGCTTCCTCAATCATCTGCTGGGTGAGGCTTTCCACAAGGTGGCTTCCTCCCATCGGATCTACGACATCGCAGATCCCGCTTTCCTGCTGGAGGATGATCTGGGTATTCCTGGCAATTTTCGCGGAGTAGTCTGTAGGAAGGGCAATAGCTTCGTCCAGTGCATTGGTGTGTAAAGACTGGGTTCCGCCCAAAGCTGAAGAAAGGGCTTCGATAGCAGTCCTGGTGATATTATTGAAGGGCTCCTGCTCCGTCAGTGACCATCCGGAAGTCTGGGAATGGGTTCTTAAGGCTAAAGATTTAGGATTCTGGGGATTGAACTGTTTCAGCAAGGTCGCCCAGATATATCTGGCGGCCCTCATTTTGGCAATTTCCATAAAGTGGTTCATCCCGATGGCCCAGAAAAAGGATAATCTGGGGGCAAAATCATCGACATTCATGCCTGCCTTAATCCCGGTCCTTACATATTCCAGCCCGTCCGCCAGGGTATAAGCCATTTCCAGAACCGGAGTAGCACCGGCTTCCTGCATATGGTATCCTGAAATGGAGATGGAATTGAACTTTGGGATGTTCCGGGAAGTATATTCAAAAATATCGGCAATAATCTTCATGGACGGTGCCGGTGGATAAATGTAGGTGTTCCGTACCATGAATTCTTTCAGGATGTCATTCTGAATGGTCCCCGAAAGCTGGTCCTGCTTTACTCCCTGCTCTTCAGCTGCTACAATATAGAAAGCCAGGACCGGAAGCACTGCCCCGTTCATGGTCATGGATACGGAAATCTGATCCAACGGGATCTCATTGAAAAGAATCTTCATATCCTCTACAGAATCAATGGCCACGCCTGCTTTCCCCACATCTCCCACCACTCTTGCATGATCAGAATCATAGCCTCTGTGCGTTGCCAGGTCGAATGCTACGGAAAGCCCCTTCTGCCCGGCAGCAAGGTTCCTCCTGTAAAAGGCATTGGATTCCTCGGCCGTTGAAAATCCGGCATACTGACGGATGGTCCAGGGTTTCTGAACATACATAGTGGAATAAGGCCCCCTAAGATAGGGTTCTATACCGGGAGCAGTCTGTGTAAGCGACCGATCTTTGATATCTCCTGCATGATAAGATGACTTCAGCTGAAGCCCGTCTTTTTCAAATGAATAGATTTCCCTGTTTTTTTCAGATATGGTAAATTGAGGAGTTTTGTTCTGAACTTCTCTTCTCATAATGTCAGATTTATTGTCCGGCTAAAATTACACATTTTCGGGAGAATACATTTTTATTAATTCTCTCGGCCAAAAAAAGCGAAATTGCCCAAGGCAAAATCGCTTTTGAATTCAGTACTACTTATTGAAAAGTATTTTTAATTTACTTTTTTAATCCCCATTTCATACAGCGCAAAGGAAATAAGATCCGCATTTTCTCCGATGACCTGTTCCGTAGATCTTCCTGCACCGTGACCGGCATTTTTCTCAATCCGCAAAAGAATCGGGTTGCTGCATGCCTGCTTTTCCTGGAGTTCCGCACCGAATTTGAATGAGTGCGCAGGAACTACCCTGTCATCATGGTCACTGGTAATGATCATCGTAGACGGATAGCAGGTTCCTGCTTTTACATTATGAACCGGCGAATAGGATTTTAGGTAGTCAAACATTTCTTTACTGTCTTCCGCTGTTCCGTAATCATACGACCATCCTGCACCGGCTGTGAATTTGTTATACCTCAGCATATCCAGAACGCCTACTCCAGGGAAAGCCACTTTGGCAAGGTCCGGACGCATGGTCATGGTAGCGCCTACCAGCAATCCGCCGTTTGACCTTCCTGAAAGGGCCATATACTGTTTTGAAGTATAGCCTTTGCTCTGCAGATACTCTCCGGCTGCAATGAAATCTTCAAAAACATTTTTCTTCTGCATCTTGGTTCCTGCGTCATGCCATTTCTTACCGTATTCGCCGCCGCCGCGGATGTTCGGAACGGCATAGATGCCTCCGTTTTCCATCCATATGGCATTTACTACGGAAAAGGCAGGCTGCAGGCTGATATTGAATCCGCCGTAAGAATAGAGCATCGTAGGATTCTTACCGTCCATCTTAATGCCTTTTTTATAGCTGATCATCATCGGGATTTTCGTTCCGTCCTTGGAGGTATAAAATACCTGTTCAGAAACATATTCATCCGGATTAAATTTTACCTTCGGCTTTTGATACACTTCCGATTTTCCTGAATCTGCATTAAATTTATATGTGGTTCCGGGCGTTATATAATTACTGAATGAATAATACAGCTCTTTTTCTTCTTTTTTACCGCCGAAACCTGCCACATTCCCTTTTCCCGGCAGTGTAATTTCTCTGATGAGCTTTCCTGCCCTGTCCAGCTGTTTTACCTGATCCACGGCATCCACCATATAGGTAGCAAAGAAGTATCCTCCGCCTGTGGAGATGCCCAGAACATTTTCGGTTTCCGGGATTACATCTTTCCAGTTTTCCGGAGCAGGGTTTTTGATGCTGGTTTTCACCAGACGCATATTGGGTGCATCCTTATCTGTAAAGATGTACAGATTATCGCCATCGGTATCCACAATACTGGCATTGATATCAAATCCTTTCACAACCTGCACAAAATCGCCGCCTTTCTTTAAATCTTTAATATACAACTCATTGCCATTCGTAGCATTGGCGGCAGAGATAATCAGGTATCTCTGGTCTTCGGAAACGCCTGCTCCAAGGTATCTCCTCGGGGTCTTTTCACCGCCGAAAATCAATTGGTCTTCCGACTGTTTTGTACCCAGCTTATGAAAGTAGACTTTATGTTTATCCGTCATTCCGGAAAGCACGGTTCCTTCTTTAGGCTTATCGTAACTTGAATAATAGAATCCTTCATCACCCTGCCAGGAAATGCCGCTGAATTTCACATCAGTCAAAGTATCATCCATCTGTTTTCCGGTAACGGCATTCAGGATGATGATCTTGTTCCAGTCGCTCCCGCCTTCAGAAATAGAATAGGCTGCAAGATTTCCTTTTTTATTGAATGAAAGCTGTGCCAGTGAGGTCGTTCCTTTATCGGAGAACTTGTTCGGGTCCAGGAATATTTCCGTTGCCTTGGTTTTACTATTCGTTCTGTACAGCACAGATTGCGCCTGTAATCCATTGTTTTTATAATAGTAGGTATAATCGCCTTCCTTAAATGGTGCTGAAATCTTTTCATAATTCCAGATATCCCTCAGCTGATCCTTAATCTGCTCCCGGAACGGAATTTTAGAAAGATAGCTCTGGCTGTAGGCAACTTCTTCGTCCACCCACTTTTTTGTGGCCTGGGAATCATTTTCCAGATCCCGGAACGGGTCCTGTACTGCGGCCCCGAAATACGTATCGGTCTGGGTTCCTTTTAATGCTTTAGGATAATTCATTTTCTGAGAATAGAAAGAAGCGGAATACAGGATTCCTGCTGTAAGTAATATGGGTTTAAAATTCATGTGAAAGGATTTCATCAAAAATAGGGAAAGTATCGGACATAAAAAAGCTGTCCTTCGCGGACAGCTTCTGTGCTAATCTATATTTTTAAAATAAGCCTCTTCCAGGTTCCAGGATAGGACTTCCGGCCCGCCATTCCAATAATATATATTTCCGTCTTTATATTTCTGGTACAACCTGAATGTATTGGCAATCACAACCTGCTTATCAGCTTTTTTAAAACGTGAGGTAAGGTTTTTGAGGTGCTTCTTCATTTCAGCCGCACTGAATTTTCTGATATCTTTTCCTTTCATATCCAGCGGCTTAGACGGTACTTTAACATTTATCCGGTACATAATTTCCGTCACTTTCTGCCCTGCAAGCTGTTGATCGTCAATATCCGATATGCTTTTGATCTGATAGTCCGCATTTTTAAGCTGGTCCAGCAGTGCTGAAAAATAATTTCGTGCATCCGGCTGGCAGGCTGCTGCCACCTGATCCGGAAGGGTGGAAAGGAAAATTTTGGTGAGATGGTCCACTTTATCGCTGAAGTTCTGGTCCCGGACGCTTTCAGTGTCCAGAAACCGGCTGTTATAGACATTGAGCGCATTGAGCGATGGATTATCATACCTGACATAGGCATTAAAGTACAACTGAAATACCTTTTCAGGCTTTAAAACGGGATCCTGCGCCTGCAGCTGCTGTACACACAGCATCATCAGGAGCATAAAAAATACTCTACACTTTTTCATAGCTTAACTCTTTAATATAACTCAAAAAAAGACTCCTGATCAACAAGAGTCATTAAGGTATAAATATAGAATATTTTTATAGATTTTCTTCTTCTCCCTTCATTTTTTCAGCATTTTCTGCCATAATCACGGCATCTATCATTTCAGAGATGTCTCCGTTCATGTAGGCATCGAGGTTATACATGGATTTGTTGATCCTGTGATCCGTTACCCTTCCCTGAGGATAGTTGTATGTTTTGATCTTTGCCGAACGGTCCCCGGTAGATACCATAGTTTTTCTCTGGGCAGCAATATCTCCCTGAACTTCCTGAAGTTTTATATCGTAAAGTTTAGCACGGAGCATTTCCATAGCGAGTTCACGGTTCGCCAGCTGGGAACGTGCCTGCTGACATACCACTACCAATCCGGACGGCTTATGGGTCAGCTGAACCTTGGTTTCCACCTTGTTTACGTTCTGCCCTCCTGCTCCTCCTGAACGGGAAGTCTGCATTTCAATATCGGCCGGATTGATTTCCACATCCACTTCTTCCGCCTCCGGAAGGACTGCAATGGTAATCGCCGAGGTATGCACCCTTCCCTGGGATTCTGTTTCGGGCACCCGCTGCACCCGGTGAACACCGGATTCAAACTTCATGATTCCATAAACGCCTTCGCCTTCCACTTTCATGATGAGTTCCTTATATCCCTTCGCCGCTTCATTAGCATCGGTTACCTCATGCCTCCAGCCTTTCGATTTGAAGTACATGGTATACATCCGGTAAATATCTTCCACGAAGATTGCTGCTTCATCGCCTCCCGTTCCCGCACGCAATTCCACGATAACGTTTTTATCATCGGCAGGGTCTTTAGGAATCAGCAACACTTTAAGTTCTTCTTCCAGTCCCGGAATTTTTTCCTGGGCTTCCATTTTTTCCATCTTAGCCAGGTCTACAAGATCCCTGTCTGATCCGTCTGCAATAATTTCATCGGATTCTTCAATCGTATCCAAAGCAGATTTGTACTGGTCATACACCCTTACGATCTTTCCCAGGTCGCTGTATTCTTTGTTCAGAGCAGAATATCTTTTCTGATCCGAGATCACATCGGGCTGGATAATAAGGTCTGCTACCTCATTATATCTTTGTTTTATTGCTTCTAGTTTAGGGACTAACGATTTAGACATGATGGAAATTTTGTGGCTGCAAAGATAAGAATTATTAATTCAAATTAAAAACCGGGTATGGGTCTGATTTATAAAGTCTTTTGGTGTAAAAATGCTTATTAACAGAAGAGGCTGCTTCAAAGCAACCTCTTTTTAAATGATGATGTAATTGACATTAAGGAATAATCATCTTCTGGATGGCTGTCCCATTATCTGCCTTCAGGTGGACCAGATAAGTCCCGGCAGGATACGCTGCCCTGAATTCATACGTTCCGTTCTCCTGGTTCAGTTTAAATGAATCCATTTTTTTGCCGCTCATGTCATAGATGACAATCCCTGCATTTTTGGCTTTATAATACACCAGTCTTGCCTGACCGTTCTTTACAGGGTTATCTGCAACTTGCAGGGAAAGCCGGTGAGCCACATTCTCATCGGTGGAAAGGGATCCGGTATAATTTCCGAAAATCCTGAATTCACCAGGCTGGAGCGTGATAGGAGCTGTAGTGGAGGTTATATTTGAAACCGTATTGTCCATGAGGTTCTGCCATGCGCCGGTATAAGGGAAATAAGGCACCACATTCTGGACAGAAGTATTGTAATTGGCCAATACCACAATATTTTTTACGCCCGCGGTGAGCAGGTTGTCATATACATAAATCCTGGTGATGAGGCCATTCGGATCATTGGAAAGGTTGTTGGATTCAATCGTATAGGTTTTTGATTTAAATACCGGATTGGAATTCCTGATGTTGATGATCTGGGCCCAGGTATTATACACGGCCTTTCTGTTGGCATTGTTATCATAACCCAGCGTGAATGCTACAGGCTTTTCATCTGTACGGCAGTTATTGTTGATTGTACCGTCCGTACATCTGTTGATGCTGAATTCATAGCCCAGTTCCCCGAACTGCCAGATCATTTTAGGCCCGGGAATGGTAAAGAACGTGGCCCCGAAAGTCTTCATTCTTTCCAGTGCCGTATTCAGGTTTTTAACATCATAAGAACCGTTGGCAGCACCATAAGCAAGGTTTTTAAACATCAACCTTTCTTCATCATGGCTTTCCCCGTATCCTACCGCACTCATATTGGTAAATCCGTGAAGGGTATGATTCATCCTGTCGTAACTGCTGTTTTCCTTGTAGCCCATTGTATTCTGGTTGTAAGGATCGGTTTGCTTATTCCACATCAGGACGCCTTTACCTTCTGCGATGCGGTAATTGGCCCATTGCTGCTCTTCTGCGTCTGTTCCCAGGTGTTCAAAGATCATGTAGGAATTAGGATCAATTCCCCATTGCTTATCGGCATAGTATTTCAGGATGTCTACCCTGTCCTGCTGATACGCATTGGTACAGTTTTCATCGTTGGCCGTACAGTTCTGGGTAAATCCTTTGGTAAGGTCCCAACGGAAACCGTCAATACGGTATTCGGTAAGCCATTGCTGCAGACATCTCTCCACATAATATTTCGTGGCGGCACTTGTATGGTTAAAATCATTGAATACGCTGTACGAATGCTTTGCTACCTGGTTAAAATATGGGTTATTGGCCGCGACATCTCCGTATCCGTCGCCATCCGGATCGATATTCCAGAGCCTTACCAGCGGAGATCTTCCCGTGGCATGGTTAAACGCTACATCCAGGATGACAGCAATCCCGTTCTGGTGACACAGGTCTACAAATTCCTTGAATTTCTCCGGCGTACCATATGCTTTATCCAGCGCATAATGGAATGACGTATTATATCCCCAGGATACGTTTCCGTCAAACTCCATGATCGGCATCAGTTCAATCGCATTGATATTCAGGTTTTTGAGGTAGGTGATCTTGTTGATCAGCGACTGCCAGTTTTTTTCCTGCGTAAAATCCCTCAGCAGCAATTCATAGACAACCAGGTTATCTTTGGAAGGCCGCTGGAAGTTGGTTATCTGCCAGTTATAAGCAGTTTGTCCGGTTTTGAATGTAGAGACTTCAAAACCCTGCCCGGAAGGAAACGGCGGTAAACCCGGATAGGTTGTTGAAGAAATCCACTGGTCATCATAAGAGGATAAAATCTGTGGAGAATAAGGATCTGCCACTTTCTTAAGGTCATTAGTCCTGTACTGGAATGTATAAAGCTGCTGAGGTGTCAGACCGCTCAGTTCAATCCAGTAAAGATCAGGATTGGTCGTATCCCTTTTCATCAGGTAATTGTCATTGACCGTCCAGTTGTTAAAACTGCCGATCACATGAACAAAGTTTTTGTAAGGTGCATATAAAGCCAGTCCTACTTTGGTATTGTCTGTAGGGTTATAATTAATGCCCTGTTTAATCCATGAAGGAATGGCCTGTGAAACCACATTTCTCGGAACCTGCACTATAAACGCCGCAGATTTGGAGGTAGATCCCTGGGTTGCGATCAGTTCCATATCGGCATCACCGCTTACCATATAACTGTACGAATAAGAAGTTGATGGTGAAGAACTGCTGTTCACAACTACGCCATTGGCTTTCAGCTGAAAGGTTGCCGCGACATTTGTGGTCCCAGTCACCGTAACAGAATTTCCTGACGGCACGGATGTAAGGCTGTTGGCAACCGGATTGGTAAGGCTTAAACTGAGTACTCCTACATTCACAAAATTATCTGATGTCTGATGGGCACCTGTTTTATCCTTTAACAGAAACCCGATCCGGCCGATCCCTGTCCTGTTGTACAATACAGTTGGGGTAAAGGTTAAGGAATAGGTGTCTGTTGTTGCATTGTATGTCAGTTTGTTGAGATCATTGGAATTGTTCCAGCTTCCGTTGGTAGGACAGTCCTGACTGTTCTGGTAATTGGCATCAAGCGACCAGGTCCATATATAAATGGCATTATTGGTAACGCCCCATGCAGATTCGTCGATCTGGTTCCCGGGTACCGTAAGCGTGATCTGATCCGTTTCATTGAACGGGTTCGGGGTAATGCTGTAACTGATCTGCCCGAAAATAAGGGCCATCACGAACAGCAGTACGCCTGAGTAAAGTTTTTTCATACTATTGATCTTTCTTGATAATTAAATTTTATTGTTTCCGTAAATTACTAAACTTCAAATTACAGAAGGTATTGCAAATGTAATTTTTTATTGTGAACACCCATGATTTATTTTTCCCATACCACTGTGTCACCGATGATAAAGGTGTAAAACAACCTGTCTGTATGGTCCCAAAAAAGGCCCATCAGTCAAGATGAGCCTCAAGTCAAATAAAAAATTGAATTGTATTGAAAAAATGACCTTATTTATAGAATAACAGGCTAATAGACCTGTGTCGGATTATTTCTTAATTATTTTTTCGGAAATTGTTTTTCCGTTTTGCAGCTGTACGTGTAAGATGTATACGCCATCTGGCACTCCTAGCATATTGATTTGATTTGCGGAAAACCGAACCGGTAGTTTCTGGCCTGTTACAGCAGTTAAAAACACTTCTCCTATAGATGAATCTGTTTTAACAAATACAATATCACGGGTCGGATTCGGGTAGATGGCCATGGTATTCAGCCTGATATCTGATGTGCTCAATCCGGTTACCTCTTTGATGCACCTTACGGATGCTCCCTGTCCTCTTGGTGCTCCTGACGAAGCATTAGCATTAGCCGTACCGATGTACAAATATTTCCCTCCTGAATTAGCTGTATCTGAGCTCCAGAAGTATCCTCGCTGGCCTACAAAAGTAAACCCTCCGCTGGTATTGCTCCTGTATCCGCCTGCAGGCAGTTTCAGATTGCTCGCATGTGCCGATGCCGGACTGTTAACAGTTTCTGTCCCGATAAAGCTGGTCCAGTCTGCCTGTGACGGCATTTTCCATCCCGGACCGATTGCCTTGCAGGGATCTGCACCGTTGGCAGAAGTTATTGAAGCGGCATTCGATGCCGACCATTGATCCGAAGAACCGTTTCCGGACCACCAGGACGCAGTACTGCTGCCCAGGATAAATGAACTGCTTGCTCCAAGGCCATCGGGAGAATTGGGTGATGGTGCAGCAGCCGTCGCTGAATTCCTCAGCTGATGCCCGTCATCCCATCTTCCCCACTGAAAGAGGTCTCCGTAAGCATCAGCGTCTGAAACAGCACCTGCGACCTTTGTACTTCCCAGATTTTGCTGCAGCCAGATCTTTCCGTCCGCACCTCTTACGGTAGCATAAGTTACATTCTGGCCCCTGTAGGTGAAACTGACGCAGCCTGTACTCCCCGGTGCTGTTGCCGGATCTGTGTTATTACAGGTTTTCGACTGGATCCCGTTTCCTGCCTGCTGAGCAGAAAGAGAGCCACTAATCAATGCAGCCAGCCATAATGATGTTTTTATTTTTCTCCCAAAGCATATATCTCCTGCCATATCCTCATTGTATGTATTCTTTATTAAAATTGTACTCAAAATTAGTACGGTTTCATAAGTGTTGCTTATCATCCGCCAATTTTCTGTTATCCGCTTTATAAAAAGACGCTTTTTTATTAAAGCGCCTTTCAATGCCGGACTGTAAAGATTAATTCTTCATGATCTTCTCGGAAATCTTCTGCCCGTTCTTCAATGTTATTTCTATGATGTATACTCCTCTCGGTAAAGATGTCAGCTCAATATGCTGTTGTCCGAAATTTACATTCATCACTTGTCCCGAAACGGTATAAACACGTACTTTTTCAACAGCAGAGTCTGCTTTAATGTTAAGGATTCCGCTGGTCGGGTTAGGATAAATACCGATGGATGCCTTTCTGATATCCGTGGTTCCCAGTCCTGAGGCTTCCGTTTTGATGCACCGTACAGACTGTCCGCCATCCCTGCCCCCTGAATTGGTAAGGCTGGAAAACTGACTGATGTATAAGTGTTCACCGGAGCCGGTATATGCAGATGGTGTAGAGGTCCAGAGATATAAGCGGGTACCCGGAGAGAAAATTCCGTTATAATCTTTCATTCCGGCCGGAACGAGTTTAAGATTACTGGAAAGTGCTGAATTCAGTTCTGTGATATTTTCAGCAGCTATTGCCGCTTCCACCTCAGTTTTGGCAGGCATTCTCCAACCGGTCCCTATGGCTTTGCATGGATCTGCACCGTTCACAGTACTCACCTGGGAAACATTGGGAGCATCCCATTTATCTGTGGACACGCCATCGGCCCACCAGTTTGAAGATGAATTATAGGCGGCTGAGTAAAAAGAGGTGCTCCCTCCATTCAGTCCGCCGGGATTGTTCTGAGCCGGTGAGACAGCGTTCAGCGCAGAATTCCTCAGCTGGTGCCCATCATCCCATCTTCCCCATTGAAAGAGGTCTCCATATGCATCCGCATCTGAAAGAGAACTGGCTACTTTCGTGCTTCCTAAATTTTGCTGTAGCCAGATCTTTCCGTCTGCACCTCTTACGGTGGTATAGGTTACATTCTGGCCTCTGTAGGTGAAATTTACGCAGCCTGTACTTCCGGTGCCGGTTCCTGGATCGGTATTGTTACAAACCAGTCCCGCACTGCCCTGAAAGATTTTTTTTACTCTGACACCGCCCTGGGAATAAATCAGGACCAGGTTATTATGAACATTATCAAATGCAAGGTCGTTAAAAGTAGCTTGCCCGTCTGAGATAAAATCTCCGCCCAACGGAGCCCAGGTCTGTGTGGACAAATCAAATTTATATACGCTATTCCTCGAATAATTATCGTTCTCCCAACGGCTGGCTACCACGTACGGCTGTCCTGAAGCACTAACGGCAACCGCTATATGCTGAACTCTCCCATCTGAGAAATTAGGAGCTCCCAATTGTACCCAGGATGTCCCGTTGAATTTCTTCACATTCAGTTTCCGGCCGTTTGCGGAACTGGAAACATAGGCTACATACAGGTTGTTCGCCGCATCAATCGCAATATCCGAATTATATTGTTCTGAAGATGATGAGGCATCCACAATGCTTCCGCCAACCAGGCTCCAGTTATCCGATGCGCCGGCTGTAGCGGAATTTTCATATACCTGTACTCCGCCCGAAACATTACAGGTATACACTTTATTGTTTGATCCGATAACCATTTCTGCGTAGGATGCTCCGGAGGAAAACCCTGAGTTGCCTACCTGCTCCCAGGCTCCGTTAACGAAACGCTTTACAGTTCCTGAATTCTCTCCCGAAAAAGTAAACAGAACGCCGGAAGGGGCTACCGCTGAAGCATGGTAATTGAGGGAAACACTGGCTGCATCCGGCAGCTGGTTCCAGGATGAGCCGCTGAATTTACGCACTTCCATGCCTGTCCCGGGCCATCCTATCTGGTTGGTGTAATACACATTTCCTGAATGATCTGCTGATAATGAATTAAATGTGGCTATTCCTGATGTAATGCCTGCAGATCCTCCCACATATGACCATGATGTGCCGTCAAATTTCTGTACAGAACCTTTTCCGGCTGAAACATCATAATAAGAAATATAGTAATTCCCTACATAATCAATAACAAGGTTGGTATAACTGCTTCCTCCGGCTGAAACCGGCTGTGTATTTCCTACATTTTCCCACTGCTGTGCGTGTAGATTGCCGTTGGCAAATAGTACACAGCTCATGGCAGCAATGCTATTGAACAGGACACGAGATAAAACTTTGAACATAATCAACTATTATTTTTATTTATTCTAAATTATATTTATTTTTGTGCAAAATTAATCTTCCATGATCCTTCTGAGTTATCATTTGCAAACTATCAGTTATCTTACATGAGCATCCCATATCTACATAATGTAATGCTTATGAAAAAGTTATCTGAAAAAAAGATGCTGTTCTGTTCTGAAGATATCAGAATACAATGGTATAGTGACCGGTCTGCAAATTGCTATCTCAAATCCGATACCCTGGAAAGCAGGCCAGGTTTTACACTTTTATTCGTACTGAGTGATGCGGTTCACCTTGAAGCCCCAGACTGCGGCACGTCTTTCCGGTTTACAAAAAATCAATATATTCTTCATTGCCTGGAAAGAGAAGGCAAAGCAGAAGTCTGGACAGAAAATCAAACAACCCTGGAATACCTCCAGATTGATATTGATTACCAGTATATGCTTCAGCTGATCCGGCCCGCACCGGATGGCGAAAGTGCAGAGCTGCTGGAACAACTGATCAAGAACAGGTTCATTTTCCTGCAACCGCACACGCCACCATTTACTACGGTCGAAATGCACATGATCATGAAAGAGATTTCAGGATATTCCAGACAAGGAGTATTGCAGAAACTGTTTATTGAAGCCAAAGTGATTAAGCTGCTTATGCTTATTTTTGAGCAATTCAGTGAAAAAGACCATACGGATCAACCTTCCGAGACACCGGAAACCGTAAAGAAATATATTGATGAGCATTACCACACCCATTTGAGAACGGAGGATATCGCACGGCTGATCGGCATCAACCAGAATACGATAAGAAAGGAGTTCAAATCAAGGTACCATATGACGGTAAGCGATTATATTGCAGAACTGAGGATGCTGAAAGCTAAAAAAATGATCATCGACAGGAAGGTGATGATTAAGGAGATTGCTATTGAATGCGGATATGAATATGTACAGAATTTCACCCGTGCCTTCAAGAAAAAGTTCGGTATCTCACCGGAAAAGCTGAGGAATGAATAACAAAAAACCACTCAGTATACTGAATGGTTTATATATGTTGTTTTGCTTTGATATTGCCTTTTCAGAATTCAGGTGAAAAAGCAATGACAATATCAATTAATGATGATGTCCGTGGTCATGGATGAAAGGCCCGTTACCTTTAGGTTCATTAAAGATCACCTCAGTACCTTCCTGCTCGTAGATTTTCTTTCTTCTGATATCTTCCGGATCAAAAGGCTTTACCTTCCCGAAATATTCTTTCAGACCTTCAGTCAGCCATAATGGAATAACGAAACCGAAGAACATAAAGATACACCAGAACCCTACCAGGAACATGATGATGAAGAAAACAGTCCAAAGGAACTGATAAAACGGCCAAAATGCTGACAAAATCGTGATCATTATCTTATAGATTTTAGGCAAAAATAGAACATTTTTCCTTTTTACACAAAAGATGCATGCCCTATTTTTTAATTTATTTTGATTTTAAATTGATTCTGAGCCACTTTTTTACTTTTTAACGGCATTCAGGACTTTCTTTGCCATGTCTTTCACGACCTGCTTCGGGGAATGGCAGTCGCCATTGCTGAACCCGATCACATAGATATCCTGGAACGGAATGTATACCGCCATAGACTTGAATCCGAAAACACTTCCGCCGTGTTCCCTGGTCGGAATACCATTGATATCTTTCAGGTGCCATCCGTAACCGTAGGTCAATTTTTCTACGTTTTTGAGTGAATAAGGCGTTAAAGCTTTTCTGGTGTGTTCAGCATCAAGGACCAGACCGGCATTCAATGCATGCTGCCAGCGCACCATGTCTTATACAGTTGAGATATCAGCGAGCCTGATACGATTTCATTCTGATAAAATCCTTAGTACCTGAAGTGTTGGTCAGAAGAGGGCTGAAACACAAAGAGAATCAGCAGAAAAGAAAGTACAATATTCTCCATCGATGCATAATTTGTACTGCAAAGACATCTTTTAATTTTAATAAGACGCCTTGCAATACAAAGCAGCGTTTATTCTACAGTATCTTTTCTAATGCGCAAGATTAGCAAAGAAATCATTGCCTTTATCATCGGTGATAATAAACGCCGGGAAATCCTTCACTTCAATCTTCCGTACTGCTTCCATCCCCAGTTCTGGGAAATCTACCACCTCAACGGAAAGGATATTATCTTTTGCCAGGATGGCAGCAGGTCCGCCAATCGAGCCAAGATAAAATCCTCCATATTTCCCGCAGGCATTGGTCACATCCTTACTCCTGTTTCCTTTCGCAAGCATGATCATGCTTCCGCCATGACTCTGGAATTCATCCACATACACATCCATCCTTCCTGCCGTAGTAGGTCCAAAGCTTCCTGAAGCCATTCCTTCCGGAGTTTTTGCAGGTCCCGCATAGTAAATCGGGTGGTTTTTAAAATACTCAGGCATCGGCTGTCCGCTGTCTATAATCTCCTTGATTTTTGCATGGGCGATATCTCTTGCCACAATCAGAGTCCCGTTAAGTTTCAGCCTGGTTTTGATAGGGTATTTTGACAGCTCAGCCAGAATTTCCGGCATCGGTTGATTAAGATTGATTTCTACCGCCTCCTCAAGGTGCGGCGGTGTTTCAGGTAAAAATCGCTTAGGATCCTGCTCAAGCTGCTCCAGGAAAATCCCTTCCGAAGTAATTTTCCCTTTGATATTACGGTCTGCAGAACAGGAAACGCCCATTCCTACTGGACAGGATGCTGCATGGCGCGGAAGCCTGATCACCCGTACATCATGGGTCAGGTATTTGCCTCCAAACTGGGCTCCGATAGAACTTTCCTGACAGATCTTCTGCACCCTCGCTTCCCATTCCAGGTCCCTGAATGCCTGTCCGGCTTCATTGCCTTCTGTAGGAAGGTGGTCATAATATTTTGCAGAAGCTTTTTTCACGGCAGCCAGGTTGGCCTCTGCAGAGGTACCTCCGATCACCAGGGCTAAATGGTACGGCGGACAGGCCGCGGTCCCTAAATCGGATATTCTTTCCCTGATGAATTCTTCCAGTGACTTTTCATTCAGCAGAGACTTCGTTTTCTGGTACAGGAATGTTTTATTGGCAGAACCTCCACCTTTTGTCAGGAACAGGAATTCGTATGAGTTTCCCTTCTTAGCGTAGATATCGATCTGCGCAGGAAGGTTGGACCCTGAGTTTTTTTCATCAAACATGGTTAGAGGAACCACCTGTGAATACCTCAGGTTCCTTTTCTGGTACGTATTGTAAATTCCTTTGCTCAGATATTCGCCGTCATCCGCTCCGGTATATACGTTTTCTCCTTTCTTCCCCATTACGATGGCTGTTCCGGTATCCTGGCAGGAAGGAAGGGCGCCTTCTGCTGCCACAGCTGCGTTCTGTAAAAGGTTATAAGCTACAAACCTGTCGTTATCCGTTGCTTCAGGATCATCGATGATCCTTCTGAGACTGGCAAGATGGGAAGACCGGAGCATGAAGGAAACGTCTGCCATAGCTTCTTCAGCCAACAGTTCCAGTCCTTTGGGATCGATGGTTAGGATTTCCCTGTTGCCCAGTTGTTCAACCTTAACATAGTCTGAAGTAAGCTTTTTGTATACCGTATCATCTTTCTGAATCGGATACGGATCCTGATATCTGAATTCCATTGAATTTTGTTTGGCTGCAAAAATAAAACATCCTCTAAAAACATGAGGAAAATCACTCTGCCTGATTGATATTTATAATGATTATAAATTGTAAGGTTTTTCAGTAATGAGTATTTTTATAAACTACAAATCGGAAATTCCAATCATATGAATTACAGAATAGAAAAAGACACGATGGGAGAAGTGCAGGTCCCTGCAGACAAATTCTGGGGAGCCCAGACGGAACGCTCCAGGAACAACTTCAAAATCGGGCCGGAAGGATCAATGCCCCATGAAATTATGGAAGCCTTTGCTTACCTGAAAAAAGCAGCCGCTTTTGCCAATACTGACCTTGGAGTGCTTCCGGCGGAGAAAAGGGATATGATCGCCAAGGTTTGCGATGAGATCCTGGAAGGGAAACTGAACGACCAGTTTCCGCTGGTGATCTGGCAGACCGGATCCGGAACACAATCCAACATGAACGTGAATGAAGTGATTTCCAACCGTGCCCATGTCAACAACGGCGGGACCCTGGGAGAAAAATCTGACGTCCACCCAAATGACGATGTCAACAAATCACAGTCTTCCAACGACACCTATCCTACCGCCATGCATATTGCAGCCTATAAAAAGGTTTTGGAAACAACCATTCCTGCCGTTGAAAAGCTCAGAGATACCTTAGCTGAAAAATCGGAAGCCTTCAGAAATATTGTCAAAATCGGCAGGACACACTTAATGGATGCCACGCCACTTACCCTAGGACAGGAGTTTTCCGGATATGTAGCCCAGCTGAATTTCGGAATCAGGGCATTAAAAAATACTTTACCGCATCTTTCCGAACTGGCCCTGGGCGGTACTGCTGTAGGAACCGGACTGAATACGCCTCAGGGCTATGATGTAAAAGTCGCCGAATATATTGCAGAATTCACAGGGCATTCTTTCATCACGGCTGAAAATAAATTTGAAGCCCTTGCTGCCCATGATGCCATTGTGGAATCGCACGGTGCCCTGAAACAGCTGGCCGTTTCATTATTCAAAATTGCACAGGATATCAGGTTGCTGGCTTCAGGACCGAGATCAGGGATCGGGGAAATCCATATTCCTGAAAACGAGCCGGGATCTTCCATTATGCCGGGTAAAGTAAACCCGACCCAGAATGAGGCCATGACCATGGTTTGCGCACAGGTTCTGGGGAATGATACCAGCATTTCCTTTGCCGGAACACAGGGGAATTATGAACTGAACGTATTCAAGCCTGTCATGGCCTACAACTTCCTGCAATCGGCACAGCTGATCGCTGATGCATGTATCTCATTCAATGACCACTGTGCTGTAGGGATTGAGCCTAACGAAGCAAGAATCAAAGAATTGGTTGATAAATCATTGATGCTGGTCACTGCCCTGAATACGCATATCGGTTATGAAAATGCCGCTAAGATTGCTAAAACGGCCCACAAGAACGGGACGACGTTAAAAGAAGAAGCCGTTAATCTCGGACTGCTGACGGCCGAACAGTTTGACGAATGGGTAAAGCCAGAAGACATGGTAGGAAGCATGAAATAAACCATAAAACACTCCGGAAATGATTTTCCGGAGTGTTTCGTTATATATATGTTAGAGAATATGGCGTCGGATGATAACCCTCTGCTGTATGGCTACCGGATGATCAGGAAAATTATAACCCGATTCCTATCCCGAATATAAGAGCCTTATCGTTTTCGAAATAGCCATCCTTGAAGAAATTGCTGAAATCTTTCTTCACGAAGATGCTGAAATCTTCATACGATAATGTCAGCTGTGCCCCATATACGAATGGGTTAACCTGATAGTTCCCCCGGCTTCTCAGTTCTCCGATATCACTTTTGACAATGTTATTGCTGGACATCTTTATGCCTCCGTAAACATTTGCTGTAACCCGGAATCCTTCGGCATAGGGCCTATACTGGACATCCATTCCGGCATTCTTCAGTTTGGAGAAATTATACTGGAACCCCAGCGGGATCATAATGTAGCCTGTTCTCAGCTTACTCTTATCTAGGCTGCCGTCATGCTTGGTCAGGAAAACGTCAGCATTGCTGTTTTTGGCAAAAAGCATATTATTGTCCAACCGAATGGTTCTCCAGGAAAAATCCAGACCTGTTACCAATCCCCAGGCGCTGGTCCTGCCGAACTGGTAATTAAGTCTAACGCCTAGCTCCAGGTCTCTGCCGCGTTTCATATTCTTGTCCAGGTCATTATCAGGGCGGTTATTGGTAAAGGTCATCATCCCTGTAGTGAAGTATGGTGATATTTCTTTGGTAGGACGGAACTTTTTCAGCAGTTGCGCCTTCATTTCCTCATTGGAAGCAACATCGGAATTCAGGAGTGAGAACCTTACCTGTTTCTGGATGACCTGATCAAGGTCAAATCCAAGGTCGTGAATCCTCTGGTCAATCTTCTCAGAATACCGGTCGGCAACTTTCGTTTTTTCCTCATCGAATTCAGCTTTCCCGAGTCCTTTTTCCTGGAGCCTGATTAATTCGGCTTCCATTAATTTTTTTTCTTCCTGGATGATGTCGTTGATTTTCACGGCATAGTCCTCCATCTTTTCTTTGACAATGGGGCTCACCTCCGTATCTTCCTTAGGCTGCAGGCTGAATTTCAGGGCTCTCTGGCCATATGCTGAAGCTGTTGCAAGACATATCATTCCTGTAATGATAAATTTCCTGATCATTATTATATTTTTTTTGTTTAAGACTGAATTATCTGGCATTAAGGTCAAGCTTTGCTACATTGCTGACCCCTTTTGTCTTTTCTATAGCGTCTTTATGCTCTACGGAGAAAAGAAGCGTACCCGCATCGGTATACCGTTTCTTATAAACGGGCACTTTAGACGAATCTGCTGCGGCAAAGGCTTTCGAAGCCGGTATGTCAACAGCATATACTTTACTTTCTATTTTTTCTTCAGGCACGAAATGTATTGCGGTTAACGGCATAGGCTCCTTTTGAGATATGGCCTCTGTTCGGGAAGACTGCACTGCATGTTCTTCAGCGGATGTATGCTCAGCGATCCTCCGGCTGATTTCCCTGTTATGGTCAGGAATTACTGAACTTATGGGCGCTTCTTTGGGTCCTTTATCTGTATGAATGGTGTATACTTTTTCAACAGCCTGAACTTTCTGGCTATTATCATCCTTCATTAGGAACAATACGGTTCCCATAACTGCTATCAATATGGAACAGGCTGCGGCCAACATCCATTTTGTATTTCCCGATGACCGTTTAACCGGCTGATGTGTCTGGATTTCTGCCCACAAATCCCGGGAAGGGCTAATTTCCCTTTCATTGATCTGCTTCTTGATCTGTTGTTCGAAATTATGTTTAGACAAGTTCATTTTTCAGGATTTTTTTTTGTTGCTTAAAATAAATTTTTCTCATCTTTTCCTTGGCTCTGAAGAGTTGTGTTTTACTGGCCTCAACGGAAATGTTCAACGCAGAGGCTATTTCCTGATGTGAATATTCTTCAATGACATAGAGGTTGAAAACCATCCGGTACGGATCCGGCAGCTGGTCAAGAAGCTCCTGTGCATTGAAATCGGAAATCACCGCCTCCTCATAGATTTCCTCCAGAACAGAAGGATTCACCTCATCCAGATAGAATATGGTTTTATGGCTTTTGATGAAATTGAGGCATTCATTAACCACAATCCTTCTTGCCCATCCTTCCAGTGCCCCTTCGCTCCTGAAGCTTTCCACAGATTTGAACATCTTGCAAAAGGCTTTAATCACACAGTCTTCAGCCTGGTAAAGGTCGCTGATATAGCTCCTGGCTACGCTCAGAAATTTCCTTACATTCTGATCATAAAAAATTTTCTGTGCAGCCGGATCCTGTTTTTTCAGGCGGCTGAGCAAATCCTCTTTCTTATTTCCAGATAAAAACTTCATGGGAATCTTGTTTCTATAATAAAGACAACAAAAATGTACAATGGTTACAAAAAAATTCTTTTTTCCTGACAAATAAATATAAAATATTGGAAATAAACAATTTATCAAATAAAAAAACCTGCAGGATTCCGGGATCGTGCAGGGTGATGGTGTTAAGATATGATGAAAGTCTATTTCAGTTCTCCGGAAAGGTTAACCTGGTCTGCAAAATACTGCTCCAGTTCCTTCAGGGTTTCAGGATGCGTCTGGATATCTTTCACCAGCTGTCCTTTATTCACCACAACAATCCTATTGCAGACTTCCGTAGTATGGGAAAGGTCATGGCTTGATATCAGAAACGTAACCCCATCCTGCTTGGAAAGTTCCTTAACCAGGTTTTTAAGCTTGATCTGGGTGGAAGGGTCAAGATTCGCAAAAGGCTCATCAAGGATAATGATTTCAGGGTTTCCGATAATTGCCCCTACGATACCTACTTTTTTCTGGTTTCCCTTGGAAAGGTCACGGACGTACTTTCCTGAATTCAGGATCTCCCCGTTGAAAAGATCATGAAACTGCTTTAAAAATTCGTCTACGGATGCCTTATTCTGTCCTCTCAGCTCACCGATGAAATAAAAATATTCTTCCGGAGTCAGGTAACCGATCAGGAAAGAATCGTCAACGAATGCGGCCACTTTGCTCTTCCATGCTTCCGATTCATTGACCTTGATGTCATCAATGCTCACATACCCTGTTGTAGGCTGGATGAGATCCAGCATCAGGCTGAAAAGGGTGGTTTTCCCGGCACCGTTATTCCCTACGAGACCGAAGGTTTCTCCTTTAGGAATTTCCAGATGCTCAATATTAAGCACAGTAGCTTTCCCGTATGTCTTGGATAAATTATGGATTGTAATCATATTAACTTTTGTTTTTAAATGCGTCTAATGTGCTGTATTTCTCAACTTTATAATGGCGTACGATAATATTGAATATTTTCTCACGGAATAAAAACCCGATAAGCCCAAGGATGGCAATGCTTACAACGCCTGCCGTAATCCCGAAGAAATATTTGGTCAGTGCGAATACAGCCATCGGCAGCAGTAACTTTGGAATTAACAATAGCATCGTTTTCAGGTTGAAGCTGTTTTTCTGCCCGATCCTTTTCTCTTTGGAATTCAGGTCTATCTGTGTTTTATTGAAAGCTCCTGACCACAGGGTGAACTGTGAATTGACACCGATATTATATAGGCCGGCTGCAAAAAAGGTAATATAGGTCTCCCAGCCCCAATAGGCATAAAAGAGAGCAGCTACAACAGACGCTGCGGTCACGATGTTCATCAGCCACCATTTTGCTTTCAGGTATTCTTTATAAGGAACATTCTGGGTCATCATCAACGGATAATAAGAACTGTCGAAAGCAGGTACCCTCTGTCCGAACAGGAACTGGAATCCGCCGGTTACGAAAAGTCCCATAAACATCATCATCATCGGCGTGCGGTACACATCGGATGTAAACATCAGCAACCCGTAGAACAGGAACATAAAGCTGCCCAGGAGAATGCCTTTGGTCACTTTGTTCCGTTTCAGCATTTTGATATCGTTATTAATGAAGGTTCCTATAGCCCCATATTTATTTAGGAAAGCAATGTTTTCTGTTTTTCCCACTTCTTTTTTGGCTTCCAGGCCCTGGTCCAGATAGAATTCTTTATGGATGAACCTGTAGCAGACCCACCATAAGACCGCAAATATCACGATAGGAAATATCACGAGATAAGGCTGCTCATAAAAACTGTGGAAGAACTGCTCAGAATAGTCCAATACAGGCAGGATATCATAATAAGAGAGCCCGGCAACGATAAGGAACAGGATCCCGACTGCAATGGCAACAGTTTCTTTACCGTTGAACAGGATATTGATAAAAGTATTCAGGTAAAACAACAGGGATGTCCCGACAAACCAGGTCATGATGCCTAATGCGCTGTACCCGTTGACCAAGGCAATAATGCAGAAGGTAACCAGGAAACAGGAATTGATCCAGCTGAACACGGAAAGGAAGGTTTTGGTGAGCATATAGTTAACCAGTGTACGCTTCGGAATGTTCAGAGTGAGAAAAGGCTTGATGTTCTGGGTAGGCATTTCCTGCCAGATATACTTCACAATCAGGTCCAGTGCCCAGGCAACAACCATAAACCGGGAAATGATTTTAACCGCATCGGCGTGCATCTGCTCCTCTACATAGAAGAAAGCGATAAAGGCACCTCCGATCAGGCATCCCATAAAGTAAAGTATCCCGAAAAACCTGAGGATCTTCATGGCAAGATTGACCCCGACGGAACTTCCTCGGAAAAAACTTTTGTACTCTAATTTAAGGAACTGTAAAAACATAAGCTACTTTTTCTGTATTAGTTAAAAAAGCAGGCAATATGTTACAGAATGAGATCAATAAGAATTAAATTCAGAGATTGTGGAGCGATAATCTCCTCAGGGTTAGCCGATCAGTTCCCTGGCCTGTGCGAGTGCAGCCTCTGTAATCCTGCTTCCGGATAAAAGCTGTGCAATTTCATTCAGCTTTTCATCCTCATCAAGCGGAACAATAGTAGACTGGGTTTTCCCTGAAACATCCTGCTTCACCACTTTATAGTTGTTGTTGCCTTTGGCAGCTACCTGTGCAAGGTGTGAAATAACGATCAGCTGCATATCGGCGGACATTTCACGCATCAGATTCCCGATCTCTTCGGCAACCTTTCCGGAGACTCCGGTATCAATTTCATCCAGGATCAATGTAGGAAGCTGGTCGCTTTCCGCAATAATCTTTTTCACGGCGAGCATCACCCGGGACCGTTCCCCACCTGAAATCGCAGTCTGGATCGGTTTTAAAGGGAATCCGGAATTGGCCTGGAACAGGAGCTGGATGTTTTCTTTACCGAACGCATTAAAGTCTTCCGCCGGTTTCAGCTCAATGTCCACTCTGGCCTTTTCAAGCCCCAGCTTTTTAAGCAGGCCTTCCGCTTTTTTAATGAAGACAGGAATGCTTTTCTTCCTGTTGTCTGAAAGTTTCTGAGCCAGCTTCTGAAGCTTCTGCTCCTTGCTTATGATGTTCTGCTCCACTTCCGTAATCAATGCCTCCAGTTCGGAAGCCCCTTTCTGCTCACCGGCCAGCTGGTCCCTGATATCTTTCAGCTCCTGGACGTCTGCTGCATTATGCTTGATAAAAAGGGTATTAAGCCTGTTATTCAGCTCTGAAAGCTGCACTAAGTTATCCGGATTGGCTTCGATATTTTCCGCTTCATCTTCCAGTTCTGAGATAATATCTTTTAATTCAACAAAAGAAGCTTCAAGCCGGCTGTCGAGTTCAGCGAAGCCGTTTGACACTTCGGAAATCCTGGAGAGCTTATTTTTAGCTTCATTGAAAAAAGACAGGATACCGATTTCTTCCTGATGGAACCTGGATAATACCTGCGCCAGGTTTTCGGAAATCATTTCCGCATTTTCCTGGATGGAAAGCTGATTCTGAAGGTCTTCATAATCTATGGCATCCAGCTGTACATCTTCCAGTTCGGAAAGCAGGAACTGTTTGTAATCACTTTCTTTGGTGTTTTCTGAAAGCTGGGTCTGGTACTTTTTGAGCTGGATTTTCAGGCTCTGGAAATCGGAATATTCATTTTGGTATTCCTCGATCCTGCTTTTATTATCAGACAGCCCGTCGATAATTTTAAACTGGTATTCCGAAGTAAAGAGATTGGAGGTCTCGAACTGGGAATGGATGTCGATCAGCTTTGACGACAGTTCCCTGAGAACATCCAAAGTAACCGGTACATCATTGATGAACGCTCTGGATTTCCCTGTCGGCGAAATTTCGCGGCGGATGATGGTCTGGAGGTCATAATCCAGGTCGTTTTCTATAAAAAATTTCTTGAACTGATTATCCAGGGAAAATTCAGTTTCCACAATGCTTTTCTCACCGGTATTGGCAATGGACTTTACATCTGCGCGCTCTCCTAAAATAAGCCGTAAAGCACCCAGTATAATGGATTTACCCGCTCCGGTTTCTCCGGTAATGACTTGTAAACCGTTGTGCAATGATACTTCAAGCGTATCAATAAGGGCAAAATTTTTAATGTAAATTCTCGAAAGCATGTGATCGTGGCAGATTACTTTAGGTACTGCAAATATAGAACTTTAGAATTCAGGATTCAACAAGAGGTGACACTGCTTTTGGAATTATTTCCATTTGTTCCATTTGTCATCCGTAAATTTCGGAGCAAACAGGATCATCAGCTGCTTCAGGTCATTGAGCACAATTCCGCCGTTGTTGCCGGAATTGAAGATATTGTAGATCTCGTCGCTTTTGGTGGTGATGAACAGGTTGAAGAAATAATTCTGCTGAAAGGAGTTTTCATACATCTTCAGCTGCATCAGGGCATCGAAAATAGCTCTTTTGGCACCGGTCTGGTCCTGGTTAAAGAGATTATCCATTCCGCCTCTGTGGTAAGTGTAGAAGGATGACCGGAGCTGAGCCATATTCGGGTTAAGGATCTCACCGATCAGGATAGAACGGCTTCTCGGCTCATTGATCTGCTTCCAGCCGTCATAGGTATTCTGGGACTGACCGTTCTGAGCGATCTGCTGCGCTTTCTGGAACCACTGGGTGCCCGACATGGACTGAAAGCTGTCTGCATCATATCCCAGGATCAGATAAACATAAAAGCTAATCACGTCAATAAGGTTTTTCCCGGAAAACTGCCGTTCGTTGAAAATAAGGTTTTCATTTTCAACATAATCAAATGTAAACCGGGTGTCCTGCAGGTTGATGAGCGGAGACTCGTATGTGGTCCCGTATACTGGCCTCACTGCCTGAACGACGATGCTCGCGGTGAACCGGTTTCCTTCCCTGCTGGCGACTACAATGGCAAAGTTGGATTTTATTTTCTCAAAATTCTGAAGCTTTTTTCCTGTCCAGCTTGTATTGTTGATGAAATCCTTGAGGCTTTTCTCAAGTACTTTGAAGGCCTGCTGGTTACTTCCTGCAACTTGTTGCGAGTTCACCTGCACGGTGGCTAACAGTTCCTGTGAAAATGAAACGTTATATAAGAAAAGCAGTAAAAATAAGCTGATAAGTTTTTTCATTATTCCTTTAAAAGTTGAGAACGGAAAATTATTAAATTTATTTGAGAATCTCTGCTTCAATACAGTCGAGAATATCCCGGGCCACTTCATCTTTGGATTTCAGCGCGAATTCTTTTTCACCGGTAGGCGTGAAGATTTTTATCTTGTTGGTATCATTCCGGAAGCCGGCTCCCTCGTCCCGCAGGGAGTTCAGGACAATCATATCCAGGTTTTTCTTCTTCATTTTACCGCGGGCATTTTCTTCTTCATTCTCGGTTTCCAGGGCAAATCCTACCAGGAACTGATGTACCTTTCTCTCACCCATGGTTTTGAGGATATCCGGGTTCTTAACGAGTTCAATGGTTAAATTCCCGTCATTCTTTTTTATTTTTTCTTTCGCAACTTCCTTCGGGGCATAGTCTGCCACTGCAGCGCTGGCTATGCCGATATCCGTATGGTCATAAAATTCGAATACCTTAGCCATCATTTCTTTTGCTGAAGTCACCCTGTGCAGCTCAATGGACGGATGCTTTGCATCCAGGCCGGAAGGCCCGGAAACCAGGATGACCTTTGCACCTCTTTCTGCTGCTGCTTCAGCCAGGGAATACCCCATCTTTCCGGAAGAATGGTTCCCGATGAACCTTACCGGATCAATCGCCTCGTAAGTAGGGCCCGCTGTGATCAATACCGTTTTTCCCTGAAGGGTCTTCTTTTGGTTCGCCGAACTGAAAAACTGCTCTATAGTACGGGTTATTGTTGCCGGCTCCGCCATCCTTCCCTGGCCCACCAATCCGCTGGCCAGTTCACCGCTTTCAGCAGGAATGATGAGATTCCCGAAGTCTTCCGCCATTTCGAGGTTTTGTCTTGTGGAAGGATGCTGGTACATATCCAGGTCCATGGCAGGTGCAATAAATACCGGACATTTGGCAGACATATAGGTAGCAATGACCAGATTATCACAGATTCCGTGGGTCATCTTGGCCAGTGTTCCCGCTGTACAGGGCGCTACAATCATCACATCCGCCCACAGCGCCATTTCAACATGGCTGTTCCATGTTCCGTTATCACTGTAAAAATCTGAGTATACAGGATTTTTGGATAAGGTGGATATACTGAGCTTGGTTACGAAATGCTCAGCATCCGGGGTCATGATGGCCTGCACTTCCGCGCCTTGCTTAATGAAGTCGCGGATCAGGAAATGAATTTTATAGGCTGCAATTCCACCGGAGATTGCGATAAGAATTTTTTTTCCGGAAAGGCTGCTCATTCAGTTTGGTTTTAAGCGGTAAATTTACTTATTTATCTTTTATGGTAAACAGACAAAGGTCATAAAGAACAGATTCCTTATGACCTTCATATATAAAAAACACAAATGATTATTTTCTATCGTCAGTTTTTCTGAAGTAGACATCTCCGTTCAGCCACTCTTCTACAGCAATAGAGGTAGGCTTAGGTAATTTTTCATAATGCTTGGAAATTTCGATCTGCTCTCTGTTTTCGAAAACCTCTTCCAGTGTAGAATTATGAACGGCAAATTCGTCAAGCTTATTGTGCAGTTCTGTACGGATCTCCGCATTGATTTGCTCTGCTCTTTTACCCATGATAACAATAGCCTCATAGATGGAACCTACTTTTTCTTCAATCTTATCTTTATCGTAAGTAATCGTATTGACTTCTGCTTTGGTATCTTTTACACTCATTTTGAGAATATTATTTTATTTTAAGATGGCAAATTTACAAATTATCTTTGAATTTTGAAAGTCGCTGCCGGCGGAGGGGTCTGGATGGCCGCACTATCCCTCTGGATCTGCATTGCTTTTTTCTCTGCATCTGCCTGATCTTTCATCTGCTGCTCCGCTTTTCCTTTGTCTGCAAGCCTATCTGCTTCTCTCTTCTGCTTGGCTGTAAGGGCCGCAATTCTGGCTTCAGTCTGTTTTTTCACGATGACGAAATCCTGTTTTTCTTTTTCCAGTTTCGCGTTCAGGTCCTGGGCAGTTTTGGCATATTCCGTATTAGGAAGTTCTTTTTCTACCTGTCTGGTAAAAGCAAGGGCACTTTCAATACGTTCATCTTTAAGGTCATAAACAGACTTTGTAGCCAGCTCAAACCTTGACTTCATGATGTAGTCATAGATTTTCGGGCGGAGCTTGGTACTCGGGAAATCATCCAGTACATTCTCAAACGCTACATTGGCAGCCTTGTATTCTGCCATTTTATAATACTGGCGTGCATTTTCATACGCTTTGAATTCCAGTTTATAGGCAAGCTCATCAATAAGCTGATTGATATTTTTAGACCTTTCGGAATTAGGATAGTTGTTCAGGAAGTCCTGCAGCTCGTTGATCGCAAGTTCCGTGCTGGACTGGTCCAGGTTATAATCCATTGAACCTTCGTAGTAGCAAAGGGCAGACATGTAGGCAGCCTCTTCTTTTCTGCTGTCCTGCGGGAAACTGATGGAAAAATTCTTGAACTGGCTTCCGGCCAACCGGTAGTTTTTATCGTAATAGTTGGCATACGCAGAATTGAAAACCACATTCGGTGCATCATCTGTACCTGCCACCAGGTTGGGAAGCCTGTCATACAGTGCCAGTGCATTTTTCCATTTCTTTTTGGCAAAATTCTCATTGGCTACTTTCAGGATGTAGTTTTTATCAGCACTCTTCATTGCTTTGTCCTGCTGGCTTATACATGATGAAACAACCGCAATAGCAAAAAGACCTAAAATATATTTTTTCATAAAAAGTTCAACAGTTTTCGGATTCTTCCGATCTATTAATTTGCAAAAATATAACTTTTTTGCCAATAGATTTTTTTTTATGATTATTTAACGTAAATTTAGTCTGCAGCGTATCCCAGAATGGCAAAAATACTGAGTAAGAGATTCATTCTTACCTTTTTTTCCGCTTCCTTGGCATAGGTTTCTTCATTTTTATTCGGCACATACATTTCATAGAAATTCCGGTTCCGGATAACAAATAACGTAGATCCGATAATGGTGGTAAGAACATCTTCCGGTTTTGGGGTAAAAGTAAAAACGCCGGAAGCCACTCCTTTTTTTATCACGTCATCCAGTTTTTTCACAAAGAGCTGGTAAAAATCCAGCAGCTCATTCTTCACACTGTCCGTATGGCGCAATTCCTGGGTCACAAAACCATGGAAATAGTTGTATTTAAACAGTTGCCCGACAATATATTTAATGATTTCCTTCATCTGCATTTCCGGTTTGCCATCCTTAATGGTATCTGCAAATTCCGAAAAGTTTTCCCGGGTCTTCAGTACCCTGTACTGATAGAGGTAGGACATCATTTTTTCCTTTGACCCGAAATAGTAGGAAATCATGGCGACATTAATGCCGGCTTTGGAACATATATCTCTGACTGACGTGCCTTCATACCCCTGCTTGGCAATAAGTTCCTCAGCAATATCCAGTATATAGATTTGTTTTTCAGTAAATTTTTTTCTCATATAGCGCAGTTTACGTAAAGTTATGAATTTTTTAACAGAAATAATAAACGTTCGTTTAGCAATTGCGATGAAATATCAATAATTTATTGGCTAATTTTGGAGATGGAATTTTTTGATTTTCACCATCATAACAAAGACCGCGCTTTCGGGATCTATAATTTGGACTCCTATGATCCCGTGCCTGATTTCCCATATTCTGCGGGAATCCATCCTAAAGATATTGTTGAGGACGGAATGGACATGCAGCTGAATCAGCTGAAAGAACTTGCCTCCCATAAACTTTGCGTGGCTATCGGGGAATGCGGCCTCGATGCTATGGTAGGAACAGAGCAGCATCTTCAGGAAGAAATTTTCCTGAAACAGGTCCTTCTTTCCAATGAAACCCGCAAGCCTCTGATCATCCACTGTGTACGGAAGTATTATGAGGTGATTTCTTTTAGGAAAAAAGCTGAGCAGGCGATGGTGATCCATGGTTTCAATAAAAAACAAGGCATTGCCGATGACCTGATCAGGAATAATTTTTACCTGAGTTTTGGAAAAGCGGTTTTGTATAATTTATCTTTGCAGGATACTTTGAAAACGGTTCCCATCAACAGGATTTTCCTGGAAACGGATGATGCGGATTTCAACATCGCGGAATTGTATCAGAAAACCGCAGCAATAAAGGGCATTCCGGTGGAGAAGCTCAGTGAACAGATTAGAGAAAATTTAGCACAGATACAAAATGGATAAATACTGGTTGGAAAGAACGGAGCTTCTGGTAAAAGAAGAAGGCCTGGAAAAACTGATAAAATCGAATATCCTGGTGGTTGGCCTGGGAGGCGTAGGTTCTTTTGCCGCAGAGTTCCTGGCCAGGGCCGGAGTAGGCAGCATGACGATTGTAGATGGTGATACGGTGGATATTACCAATATCAACAGGCAATTGCCGGCTTTGAGATCCACCGTCGGTAAACATAAGGTAGAAGTAGTTGCCGAAAGGCTTATGGATATCAATCCGGATCTTGCACTGACCAAAATCAATGAATTCCTGAATCCTGAAAGGATGGATGAAGTACTGGATTCCGCGCCTTTCGATTATGTCCTGGACTGTATCGACAGTGTAACGCCTAAGCTGTGCCTGATTATTGCAGCCAAGCGGAGAAGGATTAAAATCGTAAGTTCCATGGGTGCGGGAGGAAAAACAGACCCAAGCAAGGTAATGGTGAGGGATATCAGCAAAACTGAACACTGCCATCTGGCAAGGCAGGTAAGGAAAAGGCTGAAAAAAGAAAAGATCGACAAAGGGGTTCGATGCGTTTTTGCCAATGACATCCAGGATGAAGACAGCCTGAAAATGACAGACGGCACCAATTATAAGAGGTCGTTCTATGGCACGATAAGCTATATGCCGGCTATTTTCGGATTGTATGCCGCCTCGGAAGTGATCAACTACCTGCTGGATAAAAAATAATTCAGGACCGGAATAAGTATGGCCCCCTTACCCTTCCTGAACCGGTGAGCCAAATAAAGACTATCTTTACAGCCAGCAATGACGAATTTTACCTATCCCAGAGCCGAAAAACTTAAGAAAAATACTGAAATTTCCCTGCTTTTTGAAAAAGGCAGATGGAAAACGCATGGGAACCTGAGAATCATAGTCCTGAAAAATAAACCTTCTGCTCCCATAGAACAGGGTAAATTTGCCGTATCGGTCTCCAAGAAATTTTTTAAGAAAGCGGTACACAGAAACAGGATCAAAAGGCTGTTGCGTGAATGTTATCGCTTGAACAAGGGTCTTTTCAGGGACGCTTTCGGAGAGCAGTCTATCGCCATGCTGTTCTGGGCATCGCCGGAACTGCCTGCACAATTCCGGGATGTTGAGGCACAGTTCATCAGCCTTTGCCGGTCGCAGAAGAAACCCTGATCCTCTGATCCACAAATAAAATTATGAACTTACATCTGCACATGCAGATTCAGTATAAACTAAAATATGGCGGCGGAATTTTTCCGCCGCCATATTTTAGTTTATTATCTATATAAGAATAATGGCGATCAAATAATCATGATCAGCCTTTTGTCCGGAAATCTTTAATTTCTTTGATCCTGTTTTCAAAATGCTCTTTCTTATCAGGATATTTATTGATCAGGATTTCAAAGGCCTTGATGGCTTTTGTATAGAGCTTCTGCTCAAAATACAGGTTAGCCAGGGTCTCCGTCATCAAATGGGAAATATCATCGTTCTTTTCCCGGATCACGAAGCTGCTTTCTTCTTTCAGCTGGCTTATTCTCGGATTGTTCTCAATAAAAGCTTCAATGACTTTATTCTTGATTTCCGTTTTTTCCTTTTCAGGTTCCTGGGGCCGGTCTATTTTCAGCCAGCTTTGCCAGGTATTGATGAATCCCGGCACATTGCTGTCTGCCGGGTTCTGTACAGGTTTAGGAGATGCATCTGCAGGCTTTTCTCCGCGCTGCTCCTCTTTCTTACCCTGGTCAACGGTCCAGCTGGAAATATCGGAACTGAAGAATGAGACATTCATGACCGGAACCTGTTCATCATTTTCTTTAACTTCAGGTGCTTCAGGATCCTCTTTTAGAGGTTCATTATGGCTTTCCATGTCTTCTGAATGGTCTGCTTCCAGCGTTAATGGCATCTCTGGTGCAGGTGATACTCCCGATTTATCACGGCTTTCAGGCTCCGGAGCCGGTTCCTTTTGCTGTTGAGGAATTTCTGCTGCTTTACTGATCAGGGAATCCGGAATATGGGTTTCAAAGCTCATGGGTTTCCATGCCGCAGCCGGTTGTTCAGTTGGAGATTCTTCCACAGTTTCCTGAACCGCATTTTCTTCTTGGGCATCTTGCTGTTCTGCTCCGGAAAGTGATTGCTTTGTATGGACTTCTTTATTTTCTTCTTGAGATTGCCCAGTTATACCGGCAGTTTCGGGCATATGGAGAGGCTCGTGCTTTTCCTCTTCCGGATCTGCCACAACGAAGCTTTGCGTTTCTGCGAAACTGATTTCATGTGCGGAATCCTCATCCTCTTTTTCTGCCTGTATTTCCGGGGTGCTCCTGGAGGATTTCATTTTTTTCTCTACTTCTTCAATCAGGCGCCTCATTTCCTCTTCATGTTTATTGATGGATGGCTGGGCAGGAACAGGTTCCGGCTGATCTTTATGAACAGCCTGGATCTGGACATCCGGCATGAAAGAATCCATTCCGTGAAAGCTTAGTTCGGCTTTGTCCTCAACCTTCTCTTCTGTCTTTTCAGAATCGATTTTATCCTCGCTGATCATTTTTTCATGCGAAAAATTCAATCCTTTCTCATCCGCTTCTGCCTCAACGGATGAAGCCTGCTCACCTGCATTATTTCCTTCAGCGCTGGTATCCGGCAAGAAAGCTTCTGTTTCCTTAAAACTTATCTCTGAAGGATCAGTTATTGTTTCCTTGATAACCTCTTCCGGCTTTTCTTCCCGATTAATGACTGCATCTGAAGAAAATTCCGTCATTGCTTCAGCGGCCAAAGTTTCTTCGGGCTGTTCCTGATCATTATTTCCTTCTTCACTTTTGCTGGTGCTGGTTTCCGGCGTCAAAGGTTCCGTTTCCTTAAAGCTGACCTCTGAAGGATCGGTTATTGTTTCCTTTATAACCTCTTCAGGTTTTTCTTCACGGTTAATGACTGCATCTGAAGAGAATTCTGTCACGCTTTCAGCAGCAACAGGTTCTTCAGGATTTTCCTGTTTCTCGGCTGCCCTGTTTTCTTCCAGATTTGCCGGGTCAGTTGAAATCAACTCCTCAGCATCATGTATTAAAACAGATTGATCTTCCTGCCCGTTTGTTTCTTCTTCAATTCCTGAAGGTGCATGAGTATGTTCCGGTTGTTTAGGTTGGGGTTTCTGGGTGACGATAACTCCGGATTCCAGTGTAGATTCAAGGTCTATGACTTCATGGTCATGGTCATCCATGAAATTTTCTTCCCCTTCAAACAGGATCCTGTTGCGCTCCCCATTCGCATAAACATGCTTTATTTCCGGTTTCGGCGCAGGCTGGAGGTACGATGTTTCCTGATGGTTCTCAGCAGCGGCTGTATTTTCTTCCGTTTTCTCTTCCCTTTTTATCGGGAAGCTGCCTTTATTATATGAGTATTTAAAATTCTGCGGAGCCTCCGTTCTTTTCTCTTGTGCTGCGGGCTCTTTCTGCTTCTGCTGCATTTTCCCGTTGATCAGCTGATAAAGGATTTTCTTATCGGTAGTATAAGCAGCAGTGGTAGCCAGCTCTTTCTGATAATTGTCTTTATCGTGCAGGTGAACGCCATACAGATGCAGTGCCCTGATATTCTGAACATAGGGAAAAGAATTGATTTCTTCTTTCAGAAGGGTTAAATCTTCCGGCTGAATATTTTTAGGCTCTTTTAATAATTCTAAAACTCTAGGATTCATCTTACCAGTTTGCTACAATATCGTTAAATATCTTATTAATAATTCTCTCTGTAACCAGCTTTACCTGAGAAGTTTCTATATCACTCTGCGAGAGGTTGTTATTGAATACCGCTTCATCGGAATAGGTCCTGTCAAAACTGAGTTCCGGATGCAGCTTATTTTCATAATGAACTTTTACGGTAATGGTCAGTTTATTCTGGGATTCATTGATGACCCCTCCGGTATTGGTTGATGTGGTCGTGGAGCTGATCGTCGTAGGTGTAATGGAATAATCCGTAATCTCTCCTTCCACCAGGATGTCCGGGTTTTCCTTGGTTCCTTTCAGCGTTGTCCTCTGCAAAAACCGGTTCTGAATATCCGTTGAGAACTGCTGCGATAAGGTTGGATTGACCAAAGCGGCATTATTCGGAAATTCATTGATCTGGATCGTCTTTTCATCCGTAAGAGAGGATCCGGTAAAGCTGTAACAGGAATGAAGCATTCCCATGCAGAATACCAGCAGGAAAGAGATCCTGAGGCACCGGGTACCCTGTTTTTTATTAATATTCATTTTTTAGTCCTATTTCTGTTATGTCGTCGTGCTGGATCTGCTGCAGGGCATCTTCAATAGCCATATAATTGCTGGTATATAAAAAAGGAATGGTTAAAAATATCCCGATCCCGCACAGAAGAATACCAAGTTGTGCCAGTATACTGGTAACAATCACCAGCAATATGATGGATAATAAATTATTTTTGGTCATTGTAGTAGACATTTTCCACGCTGTTTTAACGTCTTTCACCCCAGCAATTGAAATCAGGCCCGGCATATAGAATGCCTTCAATGCTACGATAACAAACACTACCATAATAATCAGCATATACGGGATCATGATCGCCGCAAAAACAGGGGAAGGCTCACCATCCGCAGCCCCCGCAATAAATCCAACCAGCATCATAGGGAGATAAATAAGGATTATTCCGGCGAATACAATCAGCTGCAATATGAAATACGGCACAAAATCCCCGAAATCAAAAATATCCCCCGGAGCAGAAGGTTCCCCTTTCCTTAATTTATGCATATAGCGGTATAAATTCCCCATTCCCAAAATCCCGCAGAAAGGGATAATATTCATAATAAAGCAAAAGAAATAGGCCAGCAGGATGTTCCCGAAATTGTTTTTATAAAATTCAAATCCTCCGTTCAGGTACTTGCTGAAATCAAAATTAACCGGTTTTACGTTAAGTTGCATCATAATTTAGTCTTCTAAGTTATATTGTTTTATTTTTCTGTATAATGTCCTTTGGGAAATCCCGAGTTCGTCGGCAGCTTTGTTCCTGCGTCCTTTATGTTTTTCCAGCGCCTTGATAATCAGGTCTTTTTCATTGTTTTGCAGCGAAAGAGATTCCGGCCTGTTTTCTTCCACTTCAATGTCCTCGATGTCTTCATAGCTGCTGTCCGGGTTCGAAATGATCGTAGGCGTCTGGATATTGTCCCGGTCTTCAAAATACAGCAGGGAATTTGACTGGGCAGGCTGCTGCTGGCTCTCCGAAGGCGTATAGATCCTGTTGATCAGGCTTTTCTCATGGCTGCTCAGATCCGTTCCTTTATTTTTGATCAGCTCTGAAGTTAGGGACTTCAGATCATTGATATCGTTCCGCATATCGAAAAGGATTTTATACATAATTTCCCTTTCGCTGCCGAAGTCATTCTGTTTTGTATTATTCGGTGTATTAACGACCATGGGCAGATGGGATTCCATAGGAATATATTCCGCAAGTTTTTCTGCCGTTACCTTCCGGTTGCGCTCTACCACGGTCATCTGCTCCACCAGGTTTCTCAGCTGGCGTACGTTTCCGGGAAAGGTATAGCTTTCAATATAATGAACACCGCTCGGCTCCAGTTCAAGCTCGGGCATCCTGTATTTTTCGGCAAAGTCTATGGCGAATTTCCTGAACAGCAGATGGATATCGCCTTTTCTTTCGCGTAAAGGAGGCATATCAATCTGTACCGTATTCAGACGGTAGTACAGGTCCTCCCGGAACCTGCTGTCCTGAATAGCCTTCATCATGTTCACATTGGTGGCTGCCACGATCCTTACATTCGTTTTCTGGACCTGTGATGAACCTACTTTCATAAATTCCCCGCTTTCCAAAACCCGTAGAAGGCGTACCTGGGTCTGTAAAGGCAGCTCTCCTACCTCATCCAGAAAGATGGTTCCGCCGTCTGCCACTTCAAAATACCCTTTCCGGGTAGCCGTAGCTCCTGTAAAGGCACCTTTTTCGTGACCGAATAATTCGGAATCAATGGTTCCCTCCGGAATTGCCCCGCAGTTCACCACAATGTATGGCTGATGTTTTCTCCTGGATTCTGAATGAATGATTTTAGGGATAAATTCTTTTCCCACACCGCTTTCCCCGATAACCAGAACGGAAATATCCGTAGGCGCTACCTGGATGGCTTTTTCCAGGGCCCGGTTAAGAGCCGGGAAATTCCCGATGATCCCGAAACGGTTTTTTATATTCTGAAGTTCTGCTGACATGTTTAATTAAGGTTTAATTGCCGGTCTTGCGACCAAAGTTAATTCAAGTTACTGAACGGTCTCCCCTAAAAGCGTGCCCTGTGTATTGTCGAAGACAAAAACGTTCACAATGTCACCTATCTTCTGTCCTTCTAGTTTATCGAATACACAAACGGCATTCTGGGAATTCCTTCCCTTCCACTGGTTCTCATTCTTCTTTGAAGTTCCTTCAATAAGTACCTGATGTGTCTTTCCTACATACGACTTCATCCTGTTCCTGGAAAGTTCGCCCTGCAAAGCAATCACTTCTGCCAGACGCCTCTGCTTGATGTCTGCAGGGATATTATCTTCCATTTTCTTATGGGCAGGCGTTCCGGGACGTTCCGAATAGGCAAACATATATCCGTAATCGTATTCCACTTCCTTCATCAGGCTCAATGTATCCTGGTGGTCTTCTTCGGTTTCATTGCAGAACCCTACGATCATATCCTGAGAGAATGCGATGTCCGGAACAATCTCCTTTGCTTTTCTGATCAGCTCCAGGTATTCTTCACGCGTGTGCTGACGGTTCATGGCCAGAAGCATATTGTTGCTTCCGCTCTGTACCGGCAGGTGCACATATTTGCAGATATTCTCGTGTTTGGCGATCATCCTGAATACGTCAAGGCTCATATCCTGAGGGTTTGAAGTAGAAAAACGGATCCTCATTTCCGGTACTGCTAAAGCCACCATGTCCAGCAGCTGGGCAAAATTAACAGCAGTAAGCTTCTGCATTTCCGAAGCTTTGGCGAAGTCCTTTTTCGGCCCTCCTCCATACCATAGATAAGAGTCTACATTCTGCCCCAAAAGGGTAATTTCTTTATAACCGTTGTCCCGTAAGCTTTTACATTCTTCAATGATAGAGTGCGGGTCACGGCTTCTTTCGCGCCCCCTCGTGAAAGGCACCACGCAGAAGGTACACATATTATCGCATCCCCTGGTAATGGTAACATAGGCAGTAACACCGTTGCCACCCAGACGCACAGGATTGATGTCTGCATAGGTTTCTTCTTTGGAAAGGATTACGTTGATGGCATCCCTGCCGTCTTCGGTTTCTTTCAGAAGGTTTGGCAGATCCCGGTAAGCATCAGGGCCTACAACAAGGTCTACCAGCTGTTCCTCTTCAAGGAATTTGGTTTTCAACCTTTCTGCCATGCATCCTAAAACTCCTACCGTCATATTCGGCCGCTCCTTTTTAAGGTTTTTAAACTGGGAAAGCCTCATCCTTACGGTCTGCTCCGCTTTTTCACGGATAGAGCATGTATTCAGAAGGATTAGGTCTGCCTCCTCCACTTTCAGGGTGGTATTATATCCCTGTTCATTAAGGATAGAGGCCACAATCTCAGAATCTGAGAAATTCATCTGGCAGCCATAGCTTTCCAGAAAAAGTTTCTTGGAGTTGCCGGATCTTTCTGCAATAGCAAACGCTTCTCCCTGTTTGGTTTCGTCTATATATTTTTCCTGCACGTTCGTATATTTAAAGTTCTGCCTTCCTGAAATTCAGCTCATTTCCGGTTCTGGCAAAACAGTTGAGTTTGCAAAGATACAAAATATTGTGACAGAATGGCAGGATTATCTTTCATAGAAATTTGCTGAAAAATTTATTACAGATCGGTAGCAATGGAAGTGAGGTTCATCTTTATTTTCACTTGAGAGGCTACTGGTTTTCCGTTGCAGCTGGCGGGCATCCAGTTCTTTTTGATCCTGCGCATAATGTATTTCATATCGTCAAAAAAAACCTGGCTGTTGGCAACCTTTGGAGAGCCTTCGATACCGGTTACTTTCCCGTCTTCATCTATCGTCAGCGTAAAAGTAAAATCTCCGTTAAGAACATAAAAATCCGTATTCAGGTACACGTACATATTTTTTCTCAGCATTTCTTTGTATGAAGGGATTCCGCCCTCAATATCAGCCGCTTTGAAATCGTTGCAGTTTCTGACGGCAACCTGGAAGAACGGCTCCTTAATATCTATCTTCAGAATATTTTTATTGTTGCTGCTTTCGTTCATAAAGGTATCATCCCTGTCTTCAACATCATATTGTGCCAAGCAGAAATTTGCCATTAAAAGCCCGAAGAACAAGATTACCATTTTCATAATCAAGATTGTTTTGTCTGTAACAAATTTAAATTTTTCCTCAAGTTGGAAAAAGAAAAACTTCATAGATCATATGAAGTTTCCTTTATGTTGACTCCAATACTCAGTTCGCTGCAACATTTACTTTTCTGCCTGTCTCCCTAAGCAGTAATGAAATGAAAATAGCGAGTACAATCCCTGCAATCCAGAACAGAACCGAATGCTGAAAATGTATATTTCCGGGTTCTATTCCGAGACTCTTCCCAAACCATCTGCTGAATACAGGATTAAGCAGCGTCGTTACGCCGAAAGTAATAAAATTAATAGCTCCCGTAGCACTTCCCTTTACATAATCAGGGTTTGCTTCCTTGATGACGGAATATGGGATCATTGCCGCTCCTGAGCCAATCCCGAGGATAAACATGCTGAACTTAGCCGGATACAGGTCCGGCAGGTAAGCCAGCTGAAGCAGGCTCAGGATCATCAGGATGGCTCCTCCAGCAAGAACAGGTTTCCTAAGGCCAATTTTATCTGTAATAAAGCCCAGCAACGGACAGCCGAACACCCAGCCGAACGCTACCATAGCACTCGTCATCGCGGCATCGGAAAATTCAAATCCCTTATCTTTCTGGAAAAATGCGACTGCCCAGGTCATGGCAAAAATAGTAGTGGGCGCAAACAGCAGCCCGGAAATGATTCCGCACAGCCATGACTGGGGGTTCCTGAAGACGATCTTATAGGGTTCCAGTAAACCCAAAGCCTTTTCTTCCTGATCATTTTCCTTCGTTTCGCGGGGAATTACAAAAAACAGCACAATGGCTGTGATAAGGGTAATAATCCCGGACCAAAGCCAGAAGGTGTTGATGTTCATCCCTTCCTTAATCCATGGTCCAACAACAAACTGTCCGGCAGTTCCGCCAAGCATGCCGATACACTGGGTTACCCCGATGGCGGTTGCAAGGGATTTTGAAGAAAAACCTTTGCTCGCCAGGTACACACAGCCGGGAAATGCAAAAGCACATCCTGCACCCTGCAAGAGCCGGCCTGTAATTCCAGCCGCCTGACTGGACAACAGAAACAGCAGGCATCCTATTCCCAGAATGAAGGTACCGGCAAATACGGAACGCTTACCGCCGAATTTATCCAGGGCAATCCCCGCAATAAGGCTGCACGTGGAATAGGTATAATAATAGGTCCCGACCATACTGATCAGTTTCAGCTCCGTTGTATTGAAGTTACTGACCAGTTCAGGGATCATTACGGCCGGGGCAGACCTGATGACATAATCAAGGAAATAGAAAACAAGCCCGAAAACCCAGGCAATGACATAATACTTCTTCAGGGATTCGCTAATCATAACAGGTCTTTAATGTGCTTGTAATTGCTCTTCACGGTATCCATTACCTCATCCATCTTTCCGCCGAGCATCAGCTGTGCCATGGATTTCGTCATTCCTAATACCTGGTTCATTTCAATTTTCGGCGGCAGTGCAAGTGCATTAGGGTTTGTGAATATATTGAGCAGGTAAGGCCCTGTATGACTGAGGCATTCTTTAATGGCCTGCTCCACTTCTTCAGGATTGCGTACGTTTTTACCGGGATATCCCATGGCCTGAGCAATCATGGCGAAATCAGGATTGATCATATCCGTTTCATTATCGGGCATTCCTCCCACTTCCATTTCCAGCTTTACCATTCCTAAAGCCCTGTTGTTGAACACAATCAGCTTTACCGGTAGCCTGTACTGAAGGATGGTGGCCATATCGCCCAACAACATGGATAATCCTCCGTCACCACACATGGCAATCACCTGCTTTCCCGGATAGGCCAGGGAGGCTCCTATTGCCATCGGCATTGCATTGGCCATGGAACCATGATTGAATGATCCTAACATTTTCCGTTCTCCGGTTCCGCTGATGAACCTTGCGCCCCAGACGCAGCACATTCCGGTATCTACCGTAAAAATAGCATCCTTTTCGGCAATCCGGTCCAGCAGGTAAGTTACGTATTCCGGCTGAATGGCATCTTCAGCACCTGGATCTTTCACATAGGTCATCTGGTTTTCCTTTACTTTTTCATAGAATTCCAGTTGCTGGTTAAGGAAATTTGTGTCCGTTTTTTCTTTTAAGAGAGGCAACAGGGCTCTCAGGGTTTCTTTGATATCACCGGACAGCCCGAGTTCAAGTTTTGCTCTCCGCCCCAGTCTTTCAGCACTTTCATCAATCTGAACGATCTTATTTTTAACCGGCATGAATTTTTTATACGGGAAATCGGTTCCCAGCAAGACTACCAGATCTGCTTCATGCATCGCATGATAGGCCGAAGGAAGGCCTAAAAGGCCTGTAAGGCCTACCTCATTGGGATTATTCGGCTGTATGGCCATTTTCCCCCTGAATGAGTAGCCTACCGGAGCCTTCAGGTATTTAGATAGCTGAATGACTTCACTCGCAGCATTTTCAGCACCGATTCCACAGAAGAGGGTTACTTTCTTATTTTCATTGATCATGTCTGCCAGGCGATGCAACTCTTCATCGGAAGGGCGGATCACCGGATTCGTCCTGAATATCTGGGAAGAAGTGATGGATTCCTCAGCTTCCAGCTCGGAAACGTCTCCCGGCAGCCCGATCACAGCAACTCCTTTTTTGGAGATGGCATGCTGGATGGCAGTCTGTACGGTGCGTTCCACCTGCTCCGGCCTGGTAATCATCTGGTTGTAATAGCTGCAGTCATCAAAAAGCTTAATGGTATTGGTTTCCTGGAAGTAATCCATTCCCATTTCATCACTCTGGATGGTGGAAGCGATGACCAGCATCGGAAGATGGGAACGGTGGGCCTCATAGACGCCGTTGATCAGGTGAACGTGCCCTGGTCCGCAACTTCCTGCACAAACGGCAAAGCCATCAAGTTCAGCTTCGGCAGCAGCTGCATAGGCACCGGCTTCTTCATGCCTCACATGAATCCATTCGATACTGCTTTTCTTAACAGCAATATTCAGATGGTTCAGGCTGTCGCCGGTTACTGCATAGATTCTTTTTACCTGGGCATTTTCGAGCATTTCAACGATCTGCTCAGCTATGTTTTTAGCCATAATTGATATTCTTTTGGTGTTATTATTTATTTTTTGGTCTTTGCCTTTAAGGAAGATGGAATACGGAAGGACAGAAAAAATGTGACCTAACCCAAATTTAGTCAAAAAATAAGGAACCGCAGCCGTTGTTCCTGATAAAATATTCTTAAAAAACAAAAGCCCCGCATGGGTGCGGAGCTTCTATACATTGTTATATAATTTGTCTGAATAATCTTACAATACTTCGATCTGATTTTTCAGCAAGTCTTCAAATTCATCACGCTTACGGATCAGGTGTGCCTTACCGTCAAGGAATAAAACTTCCGCTGGCTTCAGCCTTGAATTGAAATTGGAACTCATTTCAAAACCATAGGCTCCTGCATTGTTGAATGCCAGGATATCGCCTTCCCTTACTTCGTTCAGCTTCCTGTCCCAGGCAAAAGTATCAGTCTCACAGATGTTCCCTACTACAGTATAAATCCTTTCAGCACCTTTAGGGTTGGAAAGGTTTTCAATAACATGGTAAGAATCGTAGAACATAGGACGGATCAGGTGATTGAATCCTGAGTTCACACCCACGAAAACAGTAGCTGTCGTTTGCTTGATCACATTAGCCTTTACCAGAAGGTAACCGCTTTTCCCCACCAGGAATTTTCCCGGCTCAAACCATAACTCGAATTTCCTTCCCGTTGTCTTGGAATAGTCTGCAATTACTTTTTCAACTTTTTTACCTAATGTCTTCACATCAGTTTCCTCTTCAGTGCTCTGATAAGGGATTTTAAATCCGCTTCCCATGTCCAGGTATTTCAGGTTCGGGAAGTTTTCCGCAAGTTCAAGCATAATGTCCAACGCCTGCAAAAATACTTCAGGATCCTTGATCTCACTTCCGGTATGCATATGCAGCCCTTCCACATTCAGGTTTGTGGTCTTCATCACCCTTTCGATATGCCTCAGCTGGTGGATGGAGATCCCGAACTTGCTGTCTATATGCCCGGTGGAAATCTTATAGTTCCCGCCTGCAAAAATATGCGGATTGATCCTTACGAAGATAGGATACGTATTCCCGTATTTGTTCCCGAACTGCTCGAGGATGGACATATTATCGATATTGATATGCACGCCTTGCTGCATCGCCTCTTCAATCTCTGCCAGGTCTACACAGTTGGGGGTAAACAGTATTTTTTCTTTCGGAAAACCTGCTTTCAGCCCGAGTTTAACTTCATTGATGGATACACAGTCCAGGGATGCCCCCAGGCTCTTGACGTATTTAAGGATATTGATATTGGTTAAAGCCTTCGCTGCATAGAAGAACTTCGTGTGTTTTAAAAAAGAAGAGGTAAGTTTCTCATATTGAGTTTTAATAGATTCGGCATCATAAACATACACCGGTGTGCCATATTCATTGGCAATCTGTAACAAATCTGTTGCATTCATAATTGGGTAAGTAACTTCTTTTTGTTATTAAGGAAGTGCAAATGTAAGGAATAGCTGTCTATTTCGGTAACGGTAGTGTCTCAAAATCACCGCGGAGCAGTGCAAGCTGTAATTCATTGTTGAGCTCCGGAGTCTGAAGAGGAAGGTCGATTTTCAGTTTGGACAGCTTACTCATAGTCTGGATCTGCGTAAAAAGATCATAAAAGCCATAAGAAACCACTTTGCCGTCCTCAATGATCAGAAAAAGTTTTTCTCCCAGCCTTCTGCCCGCACCCAGCCATAATTCGCTGCGTTTTCTGAAATCTATCCTGTTCCGGAGTGCATCCACATCCCTGAACGTCTCATGTGAGCTGATGAACTGGACGGCTTTTGCCCCTTGCGTAAAGGATTTGAACTTCAGGATCGGCCGCTCTGTTTTATTGAGCTTGTTTTTCTCCACAACATAGGCATCATTCCTGTAATAAAGCCCGAAGGGAAGATGTTCCCTTTTTTTAATATTCCGCGAATTCAGGATCAGCTTAGCGATGATATCCGTTCCTGTTACCTCATAATTGATCTGCTGCACCTGAGACTGTATCTCCTCCCATCTTTTGGACTTGGAGTTGAATATTTTTTTGGAGAACCTGTTGATATTCTGTACATGATCTGAAAATATAATGTCCCCGGTTCCGCTCTGGAAGTAGACGAAACCTTTTTCATTCGGCAGGTCCTGGGTCAGTATCTTGATTTTATTGACATAGCTTTTGGCATTGGTTTCTTCGTACTGCTTGCTGATAATCTCATTTTCGGTGTCCTTCAGAATCAGGAGCCTGAAGAGCTCCAGGGTAGCCCTTGCGTCACCATCAGCCCTGTGGTGGCTGACCAGGGGAATACCGAGTGATTTGACCAGTTTCCCCAAGGAATAGCTGACCTCATCAGGAATCAGCTTTTTAGCGAGAGGAATGGTATCTAAAGTATTGATTTCGAAATTGTATCCCAGGCTTTGGAAAGACTGTCGCAGCATCCTGTAATCAAATTCGATGTTATGACCGACCAGGGTGGTGTTCTGAGTAATTTCAATGACCCTCTTGGCGATTTCATGAAATTTGGGCGCGGTTTTAACCATTTTAGGCGTAATGCCGGTGAGCCTTTGTACAAAAGGGGTAATATCACTTTCAGGATTAACCAGGGAAATAAACTGGTCTACAATCTTTTGTCCGTCATACCGGTAGATTGCAATGTCAATAATGCATTCTTTCCTGTAACCTGCACCATTACTTTCTATGTCTATAATCGAATACATTCTGTGTTCTCTCTTTACTGCTGCTTATCTTGATCCCGTCTGACCCTTATAAGGGCCATGGAAAATCTGCTAAAATAAAAAAATTATGTTAAAAAAAGCCAACACGACTTATATTGTAACATGAGCCTGCAAAATCTAATCCAAAATTTCAGCTGTAATACCACATAAACCATAAAAACAATAATTCTTCTTTCTGCCGGCTTACCTCCGTTTGCGGCCCAGTCCGAGCATGCCTAAAATTGCTTTGGCCCCTTCCCGCATCAGCGTACTGGTGAATGTTTTTCCGGCTTTGCTCTGCAGGATCTGCTCAAACATTCCCGGCTCTTCTTTGGCAGGCTTTGTTTTCTGGTCTGGTGCAGCATTCTGTACGGCCGTTTCCATTCTGTTCACCAAGATTTCGTAAGCGGATTCGCGATTGATCACCTGCTCATATTTAGCCACCAAAGCAGACCTGGAAGTCAGCTCCGAGATTTCAGCATCGTCCAGCACATCCATTCTGGATTCGGGAGAGATCAGGTAAGTATGGACCAGCGGAGTCGGAATTCCTTTCTCATCCAATGCCGTAACAAAGGCTTCCCCGATCCCAAGGTTCTGGATTAATGTGGACGCATCATAAAATGTTGTCGTCGGGTAATTTTCCACCGCTTTGGAAATCTCTTTTTTGTCTTTCGCGGTAAATCCCCGTAATGCATGCTGTATCTTAAGCCCCAGCTGAGACAGTATGGCTTCAGGCACATCGCCCGGAATCTGGGTGATGAAATATATACCCACTCCTTTTGACCGGATGAGTTTAACCATCGTTTCAATCTGGGAGACCAAAGCTTTGGATGATTCATCGAATATCAGGTGGGCCTCGTCTATAAAGAGGACCAGCTTGGGCTTTCCGCTGTCTCCTTCTTCAGGAAAAGTCATGTAGATCTCGGCAAAAAGCGAGAGCATAAAAGTCGAAAAAAGCTGCGGCTTACTCTGGATATCGGCCACCCTGAGTATATTCACAACTCCTTTACCATCCCTCGTCTGTAAAAGATCATGAACATCAAAGCTCAGCTCACCGAAAAATTTTGCCGCTCCCTGTTGTTCCAGCGCAACGATAGACCTCAGGATCGCACCCAGGGACGATGAAGCGATAGAACCATAATTGGCAGCGAGCTCTGCTTTTCCCTGTGCATTGTCCGTCACATACTGCAATACCTTTTTAAGATCATCGAGATCGATGAGCGGCAGGCCTTTATCATCACAGTATTTGAAAACGATCGACATAATGCTTTGCTGGGTATCATTCAGCTGCAGGATCTTGCTGAGCAGTACCGGCCCGAATTCCGTAATGGTCGCGCGCAGCTTCACTCCCCTTTCGCCTGAAATCGTCATCAGTTCTGCCGGAAAAGCCTGTGGCCGATAAGGAAGCTGGGTCCGTGCATATCGTTCTTCGATGGCAGGATTCATTGTCCCGGCCTCTGCAATCCCTGAAAAGTCTCCTTTGATATCCAGCACCAGTGAAGGAATCCCGGCGTGCGACAGCTGTTCCGCAAATACCTGTAAGGTCTTTGTTTTTCCTGTCCCGGTTGCCCCTGCAATAAGGCCGTGACGGTTAATGGTCTTTAAGGGTATGGTTACATTAACCTCCGGAACGACTTCACCATCCAGCATGCCTTTTCCTAATATAATATGTTCCCCTTTGGGAGTATATCTTGCATTAAGTTCTTCAATGAATTGTGTTTTAGGCGTCATGATTGTTTTTTTAATTTCTAAATATAAAATTTTTTATAAAACCCTTGCCGCTAAGGCATCAGATATTTTAGGCTGCTGTTGCAGATCATCCATCTTTTGGCTAAATTAGGGCAATTATTTTGTTAGGACCGACTTTATAGATTTCGTCTATTAATAGTGATTTTCTATTTTGTCTTCATTTAAAAAAATAAACACGATTTTTGTACCATTAACAAACAACCGCTACAACCATAATGAAAGTTGAACAAATATATACAGGATGCCTGGCTCAGGGTGCCTATTACATCGTATCCGGAAATGAAGCAGCCATCATAGACCCCCTGCGGGAAGTAACGCCCTATCTGGAACGCCTGGAAAAAGACGGTGTCACGCTAAAGTATATTTTTGAAACCCACTTTCATGCGGATTTTGTCTCGGGACATCTTGACCTGAGTAAAAAAACGGGTGCTCCTATTGTGTACGGACCAACCGCGGAACCTGATTTTGAAGCGATCATTGCGGAAGACAACCAGATATTCAATATCGGGGAAGTTACCATCAAGGTGTTGCATACACCAGGCCATACGATGGAAAGCTCGACGTTCCTCCTGACTGATGAAAACGGTACTGAAACGGCCATTTTCACCGGCGATACCCTTTTCCTGGGTGATGTCGGCAGGCCGGACCTAGCGCAGAAGGCAACGAACCTTACCCAGGAAGATCTGGCAGGCATCCTTTACGAAAGCCTTCAGGATAAAATTATACCGCTGGATGACAGCATCACTGTTTATCCTGCCCATGGAGCAGGTTCGGCATGCGGAAAAAACATGCAGAAAGAAACGGTGGATACCCTGGGCAACCAGAAAAAAACCAATTATGCCCTCAACCAGCCTGATAAGGAATCTTTTGTGAGAGAAGTGCTGGACGGACTTACAGCTCCGCCGAAATATTTCGGAATGAATGTTGCGCTGAATAAGAGTGGCTATGAAAGCATTGATCATGTCATGAGTAAGGGCCTGAACCCAATAGATCCTGCCGACCTGGAAGCTATGGCTGAAGATACCGGTGCGCTGATCCTGGATACAAGAAGCCCGGGAGAATTTCATAAAGGATTCATTCCCAATTCTATTAACATTGGTCTAAAAGGAGACTTTGCACCCTGGGTAGGAAATATGATCGTAGATGTGAAACACCCTATTATCCTGGTTGTTGAACAGGGCAGTGAGCAGGAAGCCATTACCCGTCTCAGCCGTGTAGGTTTCGATAATGTCCTGGGATATCTGCAGGGTGGTTTCGAAGCATGGAAAAATGCCGGCAACGAGGTTGATGAGATCAGAAGAATTTCCCCTTCTGAATTTGCTGAGCAGTTCAGCACAGATGCCAAAGTTATTGATGTCAGGAAACTGACGGAATATTCAGCGGAACATGTTGAAAACGCCTATAACAAACCTTTGGACAGCATCAGCGATTGGGCAGGAACGATAGACAGTTCGGAACATTTCTTTATCCACTGTGCAGGAGGCTACCGCAGCATGATTGCCGCAAGCATCCTGAATGCACGCGGAATCAGGAACTTCACAGAAATAGAAGACGGCTATAACGGGATAAAAAAAACCGAAAAAGTACCTACGACCAGCTTTGTATGCCAGTCAAAAACATTGTCGTAACCGTGAGATTCAAGACTATCATAGCTGCTGTATGCGTAGGCATCATGTTGAGTGCATGCAAGAGCACGGCTATCGCAAAACAGCCGGAAAACAGCATCACTGATGTGGTCAATAGTACAGATGTTGTTTTGGTAGATGTAAGGGTTCCCGAGCAATACCGGGAGGGAACGGCAGACAAAGCAATAAATATCCCGCTGAAGGAACTTCCCAACCGGCTAAACGAACTTAAAGGAAAGAAAGTTGTAGTCTTTTGTAATAAAGGAATACAGGCCGACCAGGCCATGCAGATCCTGGAGAAAAACAGGATTGAAGCCTATGACGGCACAACATGGAAGAATGTACAGGCCATACAGCACCTCAATACTACCGAAAACCATTAAAGTATACACTATGTCACAAAAATTTCAGGAAATCATTGATTCGGAGCGCCCTGTTCTGATCGATTTTTTTGCCACCTGGTGTCAGCCCTGCAAAGTGCAGTCATCAGTCTTAACTACGGTCAAAGAAAATATTGGTGAGGGAGCCAGAATTATAAAAGTAGATGTAGACCAGTATCCTGCGATTGCTTCCCAATATGGAGTACGCGGAGTTCCTACACTGGCCATCTTTAAAAAAGGAGAACTGCTCTGGAAGGAAAGCGGTGTGCACGATGTGAATACGCTCACCAGCCTTCTCCAGCAATATGCCTAAATACAGCGGCTGGACTTATTTCTAAGTCCAGCCGTTTTTTTATGGTTCTACACTAAACCGGTCCCTGTCATCCAGGAACCTGAAATGGCTCCTGAAATCCCTCAGTTCCTGGAGGTCCGGGTCAGCAGAAATAATATTTCCTTCTTTAACGGAGATCTCTTTTCCGTCAGCAAAAAAACAATGTGAACTTTCCCTGTACAATAGATCATTCCCGTCTGTCCCGATCCTGTTCAGGCCGAAAACAAAGCTCAGGTTTTCGATAGCACGGGCTTTAAGCAGGTGCTCCCATGCCTCTGCCCTTTTTTCAGGCCAGTTGGCTACATAAATAATCATGTCATAATCATCATTATTCCTGGCAAACACCGGGAATCTGAGGTCATAGCAGACCTGGAGCAAGATCCGGAATCCCTTATACTGGACTATGACCCGTTCTTTTCCGGGCGTATAGACCTGATCTTCCCCTGAAAAAGAAAACAGGTGCCTCTTATCGTAAAAATCCGTTTTCCCGTCCGGATGCACAAAATACATGCGGTTATAATAGTTCCCGTCCTGTTGCACCGGCACACTTCCGCAAAAAGCAGCATTTTTTTCTCTGGCCATTCTTCTCAGAAATGATAAGGACTCTTCATGGCTGTCTGCCACTTCAGCAGCATCCATACAGAATCCTGTGGAGAACATTTCAGGCAGGACGAAAATATCCGCTTCGCGGCCTTCAAGTGCCTGTTCTATATTCCGGAAATTCGCTTCTTTATTTTTCCAGATGATATCCAGATTGATTCCTGTAATTTTCATAAGCATCTCTAAAACTTCTATAAAAATAGGGTTTTTAAATGATTTCGGTTTTATTTTTGCTGCGGATAATTTCCAATACTAACTTTTAACGGATCGAGTATATGAAGAAATTGGTTTTAATTTTAATGGTTGTATTCACGGGAATTACAGCCAGCGCACAGGCATGGAAAGGGAAAGGAGATCAGAAAATCCAGCTTGGGCTCAATGCATGGGGCTACGGAACCGGGGTAACCGGAACATATGATTACGGCCTCAACAAACTGATTTCCGTAGGAGCCGGGCTGAATGCTTATTTCGACGGATACAAGGATAATGATAAAGACAACCGTGTATTTGTTTTTGGCCGGCTGAACTTCCACCTGCAGGAAGCCCTTGACCTTCCTGAAAAATGGGACATCTATCCGGGAGTTGACCTGGGCGTCCTGGGAAAAGACTTCGGGATCGGGGCACATATCGGAGCACGGTACTTCTTTAACGACAGGATCGGGGTATTTGCAGAAGTGGGCAATAATGGCAGCCTGGGAGTATCCTTTAATTTGTAAGCCAGCATGAAATATATGACAAAGCTTCTCATTTAGAGAAGCTTTTTTATTTGGCATAGTATTGATAATTGTTACCTTTGTCAATTAAACCTAAAATTTATTAATGGAATTAGCAATTAAGATTTTCCAGTTCATATTAAGCATTTCAATCTTAGTCATTCTTCACGAGCTCGGGCACTTTATCCCCGCTAAACTATTCAAAACCAAAGTTGAAAAATTCTATCTGTTCTTTGATCCGTGGTTTTCCGTTGTAAAGAAAAAAATCGGCGAAACCGAATACGGGATCGGCTGGCTTCCTTTCGGAGGGTATGTAAAAATTGCCGGAATGGTGGATGAAAGCATGGATACGGAACAGCTGAAACAACCTGCTCAGCCATGGGAATTCAGGGCAAAACCGGCATGGCAGAGGCTGATCATTATGATGGGCGGAGTTACCGTAAACTTTTTCCTGGCATGGCTCATCTACAGCTGCCTGTCTTTTTTCAACGGGGAAATGTATACTGACCTTACGAAATTCAAAGAAGGTATCGGGGTTACTGAAGCCGGGCGCAAAATGGGATTCCAGAACGGAGATAAAATCATCAGTGTTGACGGAAAGCCGGCAGAAAGGCTTGAAAATACTTCTATCAACATCCTTTTCAGCGATGATGTTACGGTTTTAAGAAACGGTAAGGAAGTTACCTTTAAAGTAAACGAAGACGGCGTGGCTGATGTGATCAAACAAAGGGAAGCCAAACTGTACATTACGCCAAGGTTCCCGATGGTAATTGACTCTCTTGCGAGCCCTTCAGCGAAAGCATCAGGCCTTGCAAAAGGCGACAAAGTAGTATCCATCAACGGTACTCCGACTTCTTATTTTGATGAGGTTACCACTGTTTTAAACCAGAATAAAGGCAAAACCGTATCTATTCAAGTACTGAGGAACGGAACACCTGAAACCTTATCTGCTGCTGTTGACAAAAACGGTAAATTAGGTGTAGGACTGGACCAGAAAAGCATTGCCAATGTGATCACGGATAAAAAATATTCTTTCGGGGAAGCAATTCCGAGAGGACTCACCAGGACTATTGAAGCCCTTACCATGCAGGTAAAGCAGTTCAAAATTATGTTCAACTCAAAAATCCAGGGTTACAAAAATGTAGGCGGACCTATTGCTATTGTAAAGTCTATGCCGGTAGACAGGGATGCCAATGGTGATTTTGCCATCAACTGGGCAGCATTCTGGAGCTTTACAGCCATGTTCTCCATCTGGTTGGCCTTCCTGAACCTTATTCCGATTCCGGGACTGGACGGAGGCCACGTTATTTTTACGCTGTATGAAATGATTGTAGGAAAACCGGTACCGCAGAAAGTGCTTGAGAACGCCCAGATGATCGGAGTGGTATTCCTTCTTGGGCTGATGCTGTTAATTTTCGGAAGCGATATTTTCAAGATCTTTACCGGAAAATTATAATTGAAAAAAAATTATTCTAAAAATTTGGCTGGTATAAATATTCGTCCTATATTTGCACCACTTAAAAACATAAGGACATTCCTCCTTAGCTCAGTTGGTTAGAGCATCTGACTGTTAATCAGAGGGTCGCTGGTTCGAGCCCAGCAGGAGGAGCAGAGAGAGTTACAGCAATGTAGCTCTCTTTTTTTTGTGATGACCTGATCCGGTTTTATAAAAAAGATCAGTTTTGTAAAATTTTAAATCTTTGAAAACGAGAATTTAAGCCTGCAAACATCCGTTTTAGCCCATAAACACGGGATAAAAATTTGCTTGATATAATTATTCGTTTTATATTTGCACTACTTCAACGAGGAAATTCCTCCTTAGCTCAGTTGGTTAGAGCATCTGACTGTTAATCAGAGGGTCGCTGGTTCGAGCCCAGCAGGAGGAGCTAAAATCCATCAGAAATTTCTGATGGATTTTTTATTGCCCTTTTCCGGGAACTGTATTATGTAGCCCGTCAACCGCTCTGCACAAGATATCCGACCATCAAAACAAAGTAAAAAATAAAGCATACACTTAATAAAGGTTTTATTAAATTTGCACCAAACCGATAAAAAATGAAAAAGTTATCTTATCTGCTTATGTTCAGCTTATTGCTTTTTACAGCATGCAAGAAAGATCAGGTGGATGCTACCAATACCAAGACGCTGCAGTCGAGCATTAACGACATGACGTCCAGCCTGCCTACCATTAAACAGATCAAATTTAACGAGGCTCTCTATATCCTTAAGACATTCGGCGTGGAAGCAGACGGCGATGTTGCCGAGCTGAAAGCACTGGGCCAACTGATTAACGGGAAAAAAGTTCCTGAAATCCTGGCCATGGCAGATGAAGTAGCACAGAAAAACGGGATTGAATGGGCCAGTAATGCCCCTCCATCCTTAGGAGAAATGAACATCTTCGGTGATGAAAAGGCCAAAGAAAGCGATCCAAACGACGTCAGAGCCAATGCGCTCAGCATCATCACCAGACCTATAGGAGATGACGGCACGGGCGCCACTTCCCTGCAGATCATTCCGAGGCTGGTAGATAATGCCGGAAATCCTGTTTCTTTCACCGGAGCCGGTTTGGAAACCACGTTGGAAGTTTTCAGCAACGGCGTAAAGATTTCAACATCGAAAAACCTGATGCAGGACAATAATTTCAAAGGATTCAACCTGAGGTATTCCTCTATTCCTGCTGCAAAAGTAGTTGACAATAAAATAGACATTACGGTTTCTGTAAAGACCACTGCAAAGACATTCAAAATGTCTAAAATCGGGCTGGATGTAAACCCATCCGCTCTGAAAGTGCCTGAAGCACCTAAATTGGATTCCACAGCAGTATTGCAGGATCCATCGGCTGTTGATCCTAATAATCCGGGAGCAGCTCCGGGAACCATTATGGATCCTGCCACCGGTACAACAACGCCTGCTGCTCCAAAACAGCCTTCAGCAGATCCTAAAACCACCGTTAATAAATTCCTGAACAATGTAAGTTCGCAGAATCTGAAAGCTGCTTTCGACGCATCGAACAATCCGAGCTGGGGCAGCTATGAAACATTCTCCAACCCTAACTCAGGTTTTGGCTCTGTGAAGAATGTAAGCGTTAAGAATATTTCCACGAGCGGTGCGAATACCAACAGTGCCAGCGTTAATGCAACCTATGATGTAACGGACAAAAACGGAAGGACCACTTCACTCAGAGCAACTTTCGGGCTTAAAAATGTTAACGGGGAATGGAAAATCTCCAGCTATAAAATCAATCCATAATGGCATCACAGGAACTGATCAGAAAACTTGACGAAACCATAGAGAATATCCCGGATTTCCCGATTCCGGGGATACAGTTTAAAGATATCTCTCCCGTTTTCCTGAATCCTAAACTGTATGAAGAAGTGATCCTGGACCTGGTAGCTTTCAGTAAAGGAAAAGTGGATGCCGTATGTGGCATCGAGAGCCGCGGGTACCTTTTCGGAATTGCCATCGCAGTTGCGCTGGACGTCCCGTTCATCCTGATCCGGAAAAAAGGAAAGCTTCCTCCGCCTGTCATTTCAGAAGAATACGACCTGGAATACGGAAGTGCAGCCATTGAAACCCGCGAAGGACAGATTAAGCCGGGCCAGAGAATCCTGATCCACGATGACCTTCTGGCCACGGGAGGAACTACAGAGGCTGCCGCCAAATTGGTGCAGAAACAGGGCGCCATACCGGCACAGTTCAGTTTCCTGATCGGGCTGAAAGATTTAAACGGTAAAGAGAAACTGGAAAAGTTCAATGCTGATATTTACCATACGCTTGAATATTAATACGTCAGCATAAGCAAAAAAGAATCAGAAACCCGCTGAGCAGGATAAAAACAAGTCTGTGATGCAGTTTTATCAATAATACGTACAAAGTATTTTGTAAATCATTCAGAAACAATTAAATTTGCATTTCAATTTTTAAGAATTTATGGCAAAACTTACAAAGAATGCTCAGCAGGAGCAAGAAGGTAAAGAAACGGTAGAGTTTTTTAAAGACCTTGATAAAGAAGCTTTGAACACTGAGAGGTTCCTGGAAAGGTATTCAAAACCGCTGAGTATAGTATTCGGAGTTCTGGTATTGGGAGTTTTAGGATTTTTTGCCTATAAGCAGTTTGTTATTGCCCCCAAAAACACAGAAGCTGTTAAAAGTTTCCTTGCTGCCCAGAAATACCTTGCCGAAGGAAAAGACAAAGAGGCTTTAGGAGGTAAATCTGCAGCCAATCCTGGTTTCTTAGGAACTTACAATGAATATTCTTCAACAAATATCGGGAAGCTTTCTGCTTACAATGCAGGCATCCTTAAATTTAAGGAAGGAAAATTCCAGGAAGCCTATGATCTTTTAGATAAGTTTTCTTCCGATAACAAAACGATGACCGCAATGAAGTACGGGGCTATGGCAGATGCCAAATCCGGACTTAATAAAAACGACGAAGCATTACAATTGTTGGACAAAGCGGCTTCCGCATCTGATGATCCTTATACCATTTACTATTTTACCAGAAAAGCAGGTATCGTAGCTTTAGGACTGAAGAAAAAATCAGAAGCTAAAAAGTATTTTTCTGCTATCGATGAAAAATACCAGGATTATGACAACGGAATGTCTGATTCTTATATTGAAATGACTAAATACTACTAAAATAATGGCAACAGTTAATCTTTCCGATTACAAGCCACTGAATATTACTAATGCCGATGAGTTTTCTATCGGCATTGTTTTTTCTGAGTGGAATGATTTTGTAACCTACAACCTTCGTGATGCCGCTTTGGAAATCCTTGAAAAAGAAGGGGTAAAGCGTGAAAATATCAGGCTTTTTGAAGTCCCGGGTGCTTTTGAGCTGAATTACGCAGCCATGCAGCTGTGCAAAGAGCGGAAGTATGACGCCGTCATTGCGATCGGATGTGTGATCCGTGGAGAAACACCTCATTTCGATTATGTATGTTCAGCAGTGGCCCAGGGAATCAAGGACTGTAATATCCTTACGGATACCCCTACCATTTTCTGCCTGCTGACGGATGACAACAAGGAACAGTCAATCGCCAGAAGCGGCGGCAACCTTGGCAACAAAGGCGTGGAAGCAGCAGTGACCGCTTTAAGGATGATTGATTTTAAAAAGAACCTTTCGGACAAAAAAGGCAATATCGGTTTCGGGCATTCTTAAGAAACGAAGCGAAAAAAATATTTCAGGAGGCAATTGGCCTCCTTTTTTTGTTACCATATCCTGAAATACAAGTGCTGTTTAAAGACAATTCTTAAAAAAAATTTAAATTATTTAATAATGTATTTAAAAATTGTTCACATCATTTATCTTTGCAGTTCAATACAGATGCTCCATGGACTTAAAAAAGACACAGCCATTCCTATACCTCGGACTATTTTATCTCATCATATCCTTTATTACCCGGATCATTTTTTTCTTTCATCCGATTACCTCAGCGGAATTTACCTTTCCTGAAGTCCTGAAAGTCCTGGCGATAGGCATCGCCAATGATGTCTTTGTGTTCATCCTGGCAAGTTCTGTACTGGCGCTGTACTTATTGTTTCTATCCGATTCAAAATATAAAAAACCTTACGGTCCCGTAATCCTGTCCCTGCTGGTCCTTATTTTCCTGTATATTCTGCTGGTCCCGAACAATATTTTCAAGCAGTACGGAGGTTCGGTAACAAAAATAGCCCTGGTTTTCGTCGGATTGAAAGCTTTTCTGTTTGGCCTGATGTTATTCCTGCCGCAAAAGAGGCTTAAAATAAGGAATATACTGTATTTCATTACTTTATTCCTATACGTCCTGCTCATCGTTTTCAATGCGGTAAGTGAATATTTCTTTTATAATGAATTCGGTGTACGGTACAATTTCATTGCCGTGGATTACCTGATCTATACGAATGAAGTGATCGGCAATATCATGGAAAGTTATCCCGTGGTGCCGCTCTTTAGTGCCATATTCATCATTACCCTTGCTATTACCCTGTTGATTTACCGTAAGACCAGGGGTGAATTACAGAACCTGCCTGATTTCAGACAAAAGATGATCCTGTTAGGTTCTTTTGCTGTATTAGTAGTGATCAGCCTTCTGACGCTGCCGGTGATGATGCAGATCAAATCCACCAATGTCTTCGCCGATGAGATCGGTTCCAACGGCATGCCTAAGTTTTACTGGGCATTTACCCATAACGAGCTGGACTATTTCCAGTTTTATACCCAAATGGATGAACAACAGGCAGAAAAAAACTTCCTGAGCCAGTATGCAGCTCCGTCTCTATCCAGGCCTGTAGGATCTGACCAGCCGGAAATGAAGAAAAACGTAGTGCTGATTTCGGTAGAAAGCCTGTCCGCAGACTTCCTGGAACATTATGGAAATACACAGAAAATTACGCCTTTCCTGGACAGCCTTGCAGACCGATCGCTGATGTTCACCAATCTGTATGCCACCGGAAACAGAACGGTAAGAGGGCTGGAAGCACTTACTTTATGCATCCCTCCTACCGCCGGCGAAAGCATTATTAAAAGGGAGAACAATAAAAACAGGTTTACCACCGGCGGCGTGTTCAAAGCCAAAGGGTATGATGTAAAATTTCTATACGGAGGCTACAGCTACTTTGATAATATGGAGGATTTCTTTGCCGGGAACGGCTACGGTATTGTAGACCGCAACAACTTCAAGCCTGAAGAAATCTCTTTTGCCAATGTCTGGGGAGTAGCTGATGAGGATATGGCTAAAAAAGCAATACAGGTGATGAATGCAGAGGCAAAATCCGGAAAACCGTTTTTCAACCACTGGATGACGGTTTCCAATCACAGGCCTTTTACATATCCGGATGGCCGGATCGACATCCCGGGAGATGCAAAATCCCGTGAAGGCGGTGTGAAATATACGGATTATTCACTCCGGAAGTTTTTCGAGATGGCCAAAAAAGAATCCTGGTACAGCAATACCGTATTCATCATTATTGCAGACCACTGTGCTTCCAGTGCAGGCGATACGGAACTTCCGATGGATAAATACAGGATTCCTGCAATGGTCTTTTCGGAAGGGTTTATCCAGCCCCAGAAATTTGACCGCCTGATGTCCCAGATTGATGTGATGCCTACGGTTTTCGGGCTGCTTCATTTCAATTATACATCTAAATTCCTGGGACAGGATGTATTCACCAAAGAATTCCAGCCGAAAGCTTATATCGCCACCTATCAGGATCTCGGACTGGTAAAGGACAACTACCTCACCATTCTTTCCCCGGTAAAAAAGGTAAAACAATATTCCCTGTCTCCGGAAACAGGCAAAATAGCCCCTGAATTCAATATTTATTATAAGGAAACCCTGCTGCTGAAAAATCCGGAGCAGAAGCTGGTGAATGATGCCGTATCCGCTTATCAGTCCACGTCATACTGGGTAAAAACAAATGCCCTTACCCGCTGATAAGATGCGGAATGAACCGGCTCTGGTTATTGGTGATCAGGTGCACGCTTTCCCGGATTCCGATTCCGGCAGGCTCCTGCCCGATCACCCAGCTGCCGATAACAGGATGGTTACCGTTAAAATCAGGAAGGTTAAAAAGCTCCTGGTAGATAAAGCCTTCTTTTTCATATCCTCCGTCATTATGTTCAAAGGCCACTTTATCCCTGTACAGCGTAACATTAGACCCTTCGCGTGAATAGACCGGCTTCCTGGCATAATCTTTCATATCTCCCGGTCCGTCAAAGTACGCTTCCAGCAGATAAGGATGTCCCGGATAAAGTTTCCACAGCACCGGCAGGATGGCTTTTGATGAAAGCAGCACCTTCCATGCAGGCTCTATCCATTGCGAGCGGAATGCATTTTTTACAAGCTTTTCGCTGAATCCGTCTTCCAGGATCCATTCATAAGGATACAGCTTGAAAATATACTCCATGATCGTCTGATCACCAGAGATAAACTCTTCTATATCGTCTGCCCAGCCAATGTCCTGCACGGGAATGAACTCAGTCTCAAAACCCGCCTGTGTCGCACAATCCCGCATGTATTCCACATTGGTGACATCTTCGATATTGGTAAGCGAAGCAAAATAAATATGGCGCGGGTTCATGTATTTGGTGAGGTACTTCCAATAGTCGATCAGCTTTTCATGAATGGAATTGAACTGGTCCCGGTCCGGGAATATATCCTGAAGCCAGTACCATTGGATGACCGAAGCTTCATATAGAGAAGTCGGGGTATCCGCATTGAATTCTAAGAGCTTCAGGTTTTTTCCATCAAATCCGAAATCGAACCTGCCGTAAACTGAAGGATGGTCCTCTTCCCAGCTGGTCACGATATAATCCCTGAAATGCTGGGGAATGTTGAACCGTTCCCAAAGGTTTTCTGCAATGATATAGTCTACCGCCTCGAGGCACATCTGCCATAGCTCAGCTGTGGCATTTTCAATAGCATCAATTTCGCTTCCGGTAAAACGGTAATAATGACCTTCATCCCAGTACAGGCCTTCCAGTGAATGATACCCGAATCCTAGGTCTTCAAGCTTCTTTTCCCAATCCTTGCGTATTTCCGTCTGTATTCTTTCCATAATTTATGAGGAAGCCCTGAACCCGCTTCTGCCTAATAATCCTCTTGTTACATTCCCTTTGTATGTGCTTCTCCCGATATTGGATTTAGAGCTTATGGCATCACTGTAATATCCGGCACGGCGGTATACCCCATTACTATAGGCTCCGTACGGCCGGAATGCATGATACCAGAAATATCCGGGCATGAATCCATGGCTCCTGGTATAGGATGCGGTGGTATCGGAACGCATATAGACTTTTTTTTCATTCTGCCATTTCGACTGGGGCTTCTCCTGCGAACAGGCGGCCAAAATACCGGTTACGAAAAGCAGTGTTATGGAATCTGATTTTTTCATGATTACTGAACGGTTATATAAAATTCGTAATCTTTCCTGATATTGGCGGTACGGCTGTTTCCTTTGTCATCCTCTATGGTCTGCAACGTGTCTCCTAATGTAGGGATCGTATCGCGTTGGATAAGTTCCTTAACAAGCTTATGGTCTTTCCATATCTTGTGCCGGCTGACCAGGATATCCACAGGGCCTGCATGCTGAACAGAAAGCTCTGTTTCCACAGCCGCTTTTTTATCTACCGTATTCACTTCATCAGCTTTGGATTCATTTTCATTACAGCCTCCAAAAGCGGCCAGACCTGCCAGTAAAAGATAAGTTCTGATTTTCTTCACTTTGGTTACAATTTTGCACAAAAATACTCATTTAATAAAGACATTAATTTTAAATCTTTACATTTACTAACACAAAATTACTGACTATGAGATGGACAGACGACAGGAGCGGCAATGTTGAAGACCGCCGCGGGCTGGGCGGTGGCGCCGTTGTAGGTGGCGGGCTTGGAACGCTGATTATTGCTGCAATTGTATTTTTTCTGGGTGGGGATCCTTCATCCATCCTTTCTTCTTCCGGCAACACTTCTGCGCCTACGGAGCAAAGGCAACTGAATGACAAGGAACTTAAGGTCCGGGAATTCGTACAGATGATCACTGCCGAAAATGAGCAGACCTGGACTAAAATTTTTGCTGAAAACAATATGGAGTACAGTCCTGCCAAGGTTGTCCTTTTCGAAAACACCACCCAGTCCGGATGCGGAACCGCACAGTCGGCGATGGGACCGTTTTACTGCCCCGCAGACCAGACGGTCTATATGGACATGAGTTTCTTTAAAGAATTGCAGGAGAAGTTCGGAGCCGAAGTAACAGAATTTACCATTGCCTATGTGATGGCGCATGAAATGGGGCACCACGTCCAGACCTTACTGGGCACTACCCAGAAAGTAGATGAAATGAGGAGAAGCGGCCAGTATTCTGAAGCGGATATGAACCGCGTTTCGGTAGCTACCGAGCTTCAGGCTGATTTTTATGCAGGTGTGTGGGCCAAACAGACGGATAACAGGGAACATATTCTTGAGCCGGGCGATATTGATGCCGCCATCAGCGCGGCGGAAGCCGTAGGTGATGACAATATCCAGGAACGTTCCCAGGGATATGTGAACCAGGAAAGTTTTACCCACGGTTCATCAGCACAACGTAAGGAATGGTTTATGAAAGGATACAATACCGGCGACATCAAACAGGGAAATACTTTTGACCAGCTTTTAAAATGATTTTGAATACGAAAAATAAACCGGGCCATGAAAATTCATGGCCCGGTTCCTTTATTTCAATTCTATAGGATTGCTGTTTTTCTTCGCTTCATCTTTTACTCTTTCTTCCATTCTTTTTCTGAAATCTCCGGAATTTCCGCCGCCGAAACCGCCACCACGAGGTCCGCCGTCACCGCCGATTCTTATTTGACCTCCACCGCCGCCCTGAGTCATGAACGACATTGGATCTTCCTGAAACTTTTTCTGTTGTTTTATATAATCTGCTCTTTTTACCTTGATTGTATTTCCGAATTGATTCATGGCAGGAAAGTCTGCAATCTTATAATTTTTCATTAAATCAAAAGAATACTCACCTTTATCATCTTCTACTTTTACAATAAGACCGGGAAGGCCTTCAAACTTATAAGGGCCATCCTGATACGGCAGATCTGTGGTAAACCAGGCCGTCCATTTTCTTCCGCCAAAATCTGCTTCAGCTTTCTGAACTTTATAATCTCCAATTTTTGTGGTTTCAGAGAAAATTTTCCAGGTGACCGGTCTGTCTTCTTCATAAGTATAAACATCTCTCCCGATTCTGTCTTTGAAAGTCATCTTCTGAGTTTTTTTATCCTTTTCAATGGAATAGTTGATATTAGACCTTAAGCCTTCCATCTGTTCCCTGTTAAAGCCTCGTGCGCCTCCGCTTTGGAAAGTCGCCTGCATGATAGAATCTCTTTTAATTCTGTTCTCTGAATAAAAAACAGATTTATCCTGAGAAATATCCAGATATGCATTTTCTGTTTTTACATCGCTTTTGTTCGATGCATCCGGTTTCATGGTAACCTGATAGACAAATCTGTTCATCTGTGCAAAAGCCGTCTGCATAAATAACATAAAAGCTATGATGCCTAATTTTTTCATTTTATAGTATATTTTATTTTAGTTCTATCGGATTTTGATTTCCCATATCAGAAGGGACATTTATATTTCCTGTACTTTGCATTGAAAAATTATTATTCCGCCCATCCATTCCATCGCCACGCATTCCGCTACCTGCTCCACGATGACCGCCACCCTGCATTCCTCCCATACCGTTATTCATTCTACCCATTCCTCCACCGTGTCTTCCGCTACCCCCAAAGTTTTGCATTCCGGCACCATTACTTTCCGCTATGGATTTTCTGTTCTTCATAAATTCCAGTTCCAGTGCGGCTCTATCACTATGAAAATCAACCCTGGTACTTTCTTTTGCATCAGGACGTATGGGTTCTTGAAAGGAATTTTTAATGGTAATTTTTTTTACTAAATCAAATTTATAATCCCCTTTATCATCTTCCAGCTTTACAATTAATCCCGGTAATCCTGAGAATTTGTAAGGTCCGTCGGAGACACTAATCTCTTTTGTAAACCAGGCAGTCCAGATTCTTCCGCCGAAACTGGCCAGTGCTTTTTGAGCCTGATACCCATTTTGCGTTTCTGATTCATTGGTTATTTTCCATTTTACAGGTCTGTCTTCTTTATAATAAATTTGTTTTTCTCCTACTTTATCATAATAATAAACCTTTTGCTCAGGAATACTTTTAGTAATAAAATAGTCAAAATAAGTAGGCTCAAAATGTTTCTTGTTTACCGGTTTGGAAAAATCTTTTTCTCCTTTTTTACGGGCTTCTTTTTCTTCCGGTTTAAAAGAAGCAAACAGAGAATCTTTAATTAGTTTATTTTCACTGATAAATACCGATTGATCTCCTTTCACATCCAAAAAAGTACGTTCTACCATGGTACTTACCAGATTGATTGAATCCGGATTGACTGTTGTTTCATAAATATATCTGGTAGTTTGCGCCTCGGAAAATGTTATTAAAAACAATATAAAAAAACCAAGTAATTTTTGTTTCATTATTAATTTTCTTTATAGATAAGAAATATCTTTCAAAGTTAAATCAAAAACGTGTTATGAAGGTTTTTGACCTACATTTTATATTCTTTTAACATTAACCCCAAATAAAAAAGAACGCTATTAATAACAGAATCATCAAAATAGACATCTTCGATTTTAGATTGCGGAAATTAGTTTGTATTTTTGCATCATTAAATCATTCTAAATAAATACAATGATAAAAGTATCAGATCACGCAAAAGAAAAAGCCATACTGCTCATGAGAGAGGATGGATTTGACGCTTCTGAAGATTATATAAGGGTTGGGGTAAAAAGCGGAGGATGCTCCGGTCTGGAATATGTACTGAAATTTGACAATCAGAAAACAGATGCAGACCAGGTTTTTGAAGATAACGGGATTAAAATCATAGTAGATAAAAAATCGATCCTGTATCTTGCAGGAACTACCCTGGAATATTCAGGAGGACTCAACGGAAAAGGATTTGTTTTTAACAATCCTAATGCAGCCAGAACCTGTGGCTGCGGGGAATCTTTCAGCCTGTAAAGGCCATTGAAAGATTTAGAGATTAAGAAATTTAAAAATTATATGACTGTTTCGTTTGAACATTTCCCGGTTTATAAAAAGGCAATTTCATTTACAGTTGAAATTTTTAAAATTCTTGATGATGAAAATTTACAAAAAGAATTTTCTCTTAAGGAACAACTTAAAAGAGCTACATTATCAATAAGCAATAATATTGCTGAGGGCTCGGAATATGGAAGCAATAAGCAATTAATCAGATTTCTTTGGATCGCCAAAGGGAGCTGTGCTGAAGTAAGAAATATGCTGTTTGTTTTATTCCGGTTAGAGAAAATTGATGCTAAGATTTTTCATTCACTAAGTCATGAGTGCCTGGAAATCACAAAAGAAATTTATCATTTTATAAAATATCTTGAAAAGAGCAATTTAGATTCTAGAAATTCCTGAATTTCTTAATCTCTGAATCTCTGAATACATTATGAGTAAATACACAGAAGACGACCTAAGGGTTGATCTAGAAAATAAAAAATATGAATTCGGCTGGGAAACCCAGATTGATTACGAGGATTTCCCCATCGGCCTGAATGAAGATATTGTCCGTGCCATTTCCGCTAAAAAGGAAGAGCCGGAATGGATGACGGAATGGAGACTGGAATCATTCAGGATCTGGCAGAAAATGACGGAACCGGAATGGGCCAATATCAAATATGAAAACCCTGACTTCCAGGCCATCAGATATTATGCCGCGCCAAAAGTAAAACCGGAGCTGGGCAGCCTGGATGAGGTAGACCCTGAGCTGATCAAAACATTTGAAAAGCTGGGCATCAATATCGAAGAACAGAAGAGGCTTTCCGGAGTAGCTGTTGATATCGTTATGGACTCAATTTCCGTAAAAACAACGTTCCAGGATACACTGGCTGAGAAAGGGATCATTTTCTGTTCCATTTCTGAAGCAATCAGGCACCATCCGGATCTGGTGAGGAAATACATAGGAAAAGTGGTTCCTCGAGGCGATAACTTTTATGCAGCGTTGAATTCAGCTGTGTTTTCAGACGGAAGTTTCTGCTACATTCCTAAAGGCGTACGATGCCCAATGGAACTTTCTACCTATTTCCGTATCAACCAGGCGGGAACAGGCCAATTTGAAAGGACACTGGTAATTGCTGATGAAGGCAGTTATGTATCTTATCTTGAAGGGTGTACAGCACCGTCAAGAGACGAGAACCAGCTTCACGCTGCTGTTGTTGAACTGATTGCCCTGGACAATGCTGAAATTAAATATTCAACGGTTCAGAACTGGTACCCGGGTAATGAAGAAGGAAAAGGAGGCGTATTCAATTTCGTAACGAAAAGAGGGCTTTGCGAGAGAAAAGCAAAGATTTCCTGGACACAGGTAGAAACAGGTTCTGCCGTAACATGGAAATATCCGTCATGCATATTAAAAGGAGACGGTTCTATCGGTGAATTCTACTCTATCGCCGTAACGAATAACCACCAGTATGCCGATACGGGGACGAAAATGATCCATATCGGGAAAAATACCCGTTCAACCATTATATCCAAAGGGATTTCGGCAGGTAAATCACAGAACTCCTACCGTGGTCTGGTCAAAGTAATGCCTTCGGCTAAGGGTTCAAGAAATTTCTCCCAGTGTGATTCCTTACTGATGGGCAATGAATGCGGAGCGCATACATTCCCATATATTGAAATCAAAGATCCGTCAGCACAATTAGAACACGAAGCTACCACTTCAAAAATCGGTGAAGACCAGATCTTCTACTGCAACCAGAGAGGAATTGATACGGAAAGAGCAATTGCCCTGATCGTAAATGGTTTCAGTAAAGAAGTTTTGAATAAACTGCCAATGGAATTTGCCATTGAAGCCCAGAAACTCCTGGAAATTTCATTAGAGGGATCTGTAGGATAAAGATATGATAGCGACAGAACGGTTAATTTTAAGGAAGCCCGAAAAAGAAGACTTTAAAAGGTTCTTTGAAATTAATAATGATCCTGAAACCAACAAACATAACCCAAGCGGGCCAATGAATCTGGAAAAAACAGAAAGCACATTTTCAAAAATGCTTGAACATTGGAAAAAACACCATTTTGGGAGCTGGGCGATTGTTGAAAAGGATAATCCTGAAAACATTATCGGTTTTGGGGGTCTGAGCTATAAATTATACGGAGCGGAAGAAAAGCTGAATATTGGCTATCGTTTTGCTCCCGGGGCATGGGGAAACGGATATGCCACAGAATTCACGAAAAAAGCTATAGACTTTGGATTGAATGACAGCAATAAAGAAGAAATATTCGGAGTTGTTCGTCCTGATAATGTAGCTTCCGTTAAAGTTTTGGAAAAGGCAGGAATGGCCCCAGTTGGAACATTAGATGATGTTCCTGGTCAACCTGAAAGTTTAGTATATAGAATTCAAAAATAATTTGTTTAAGCAAATAAAATGTTAGAAATTAAAAACCTTCACGCCAGAATCGAAGACGGCGCACAAATATTAAAAGGGATCAACCTTGAAATCAAGCCGGGAGAGGTCCATGCCATTATGGGTCCTAACGGAGCCGGTAAATCTACCCTATCCTCTGTTATTGCGGGTAAGGAAGACTATGAAGTTACGGAAGGTGAGATTATTTTCGGAGGAGAAGTGATTAATGAAGATGCTCCGGAAGAAAGAGCACACAAGGGAATTTTCCTTTCATTTCAGTATCCTGTAGAGATCCCGGGGGTTTCTGTAACGAACTTCATCAAAGCCGCCCTGAATGAAAACAGGAAAGCCAACGGCCTGGAAGACATGCCCGCCAAAGAAATGCTGGCCATGATCCGGGAAAAATCCGAGCAGCTGGGCATCAAAAAAGATTTCCTTTCCCGATCACTGAATGAAGGATTCTCCGGAGGGGAAAAGAAGAGAAACGAAATTTTCCAGATGATGATGCTGAATCCTAAGCTGGCGATCCTCGATGAAACGGATTCCGGACTGGATATCGATGCATTGAGAATTGTGGCAGATGGGGTGAATCATTTTAAAAACGAAGGGAATGCAGTCCTTCTGATTACCCACTACCAGAGATTGCTGAACTACATCCAGCCTGATTTTGTCCATGTACTGGCTAACGGTAAGATCATCAAAACAGGAGATAAATCCCTGGCACTGGAACTGGAAGAAAAAGGATACGACTGGCTTTTAAACTAAGATTGAAATTCTGAGGCCGGTTGATTCACCTGCTCTGAAGGTGATGAATCCTGATCTCAGATATATACAAGTCTATTTCCCGGAATAGCAATTCAGCCTAATAAAAAGAAAACAATGGTGCGAACCACAGATATACCAGTAATGGCATTAAAAGAACAGATTACAGAAAACCACAATGAATTTTTGGAAAGTCTTCGTCACAGATTCCTTGATGAGGACCGGAAAGCAGCGCTTGAGAGATTCGAAAAAAAAGGTTTTCCATCCAAGAAAGACGAAGAATACAAATATACCAACCTAAAGGAGATTATTGAAAAAGGATATAACTTTTTCCCGAAAGAATCCCATACCATCACCAAAGAACAGCTGGACCAGCTGCACCTGGGAGAAGAGAATTTCGACTGGATTACCTTCGTTAACGGTAAACTGAGTAAGGAACTTTCAAAAGTTTCCATTGAAAATGTGGAATTCCTTTCGTTCAATTATGCGCTGAATGATGAAAAGTACAGGGATGTCTTCGATCAGTACTTCAACACGATTGCTTCTAAAGATTCTGCATTCACCAACCTGAACCAAGCCTACTGCAAATACGGATTTTTCCTTAAAGTCCCTAAAAATGTAGTGATCGAGAAGCCTATCCATGTGTTTTACATCTCCCAGAACCAGGAGGAGAATACGTTTTACAATACCCGGAACCTGCTGATCGTTGAGGACGGTGCTAAAGTAGAGATCATAGAAAGCCATCATAACTTTGATGCCTCTTATGTATTTACCAATTCCGTAACGGAAATTTTCACGTATCCGAATGCGAAAGCTGACTGGCATAAACTACAGAATGATAACGATACGTCCTATCTTGTCGACAGTACTTTTGCCAGGCAGGAAAAAGACAGCTTAACTACAGTGAATACGTTTTCATTTGGGGGTAAACTGGTCAGGAACAACCTGGATTTCATCCATAACGGATCCAACATCAATTCGTTCATGAACGGGATCACCATTATCGGTAAAGATCAGCTCGTTGACCACCATACTGCCGTTCACCATAATTTCCCGAACTGCGAAAGCTACCAGAATTACAAAGGGATCTTCGACGGCAAATCGCATGGTGTTTTCAACGGAAAAGTTTTTGTAGACAAAGAAGCCCAGAAAACCAATGCTTACCAGCAGAACAACAATGTATTGCTGAGTGAAGGAGCGGCTATCGATACCAAACCTCAGCTCGAAATCTTTGCTGATGATGTTAAATGTTCTCACGGATGTACCGTAGGGCAGCTGAATGAAGATGCACTATTCTACCTGAGAGCAAGGGGAATCTCCAAGAAAGAAGCTCAGGCGCTGCTTCTGTATGCATTCGCCAATGATGCCATGCAGAACATTGACATTGAGCCCCTGAAAGAAAAAATCTCCAAACTCCTGGTTGAAAAACTGGAAGTGGATATAGAATTTTAAGAATTTATTTCCCTATAATCATAAAAGCACTTCAATGACGAAGTGCTTTTATGATTATAGGGAATTGCTATGTTATTTTTTAATCCACCACTGACTATCCTGACGGCCGGAACGTTTCACACCGTTATCCACCGTATAGGCAAATCCTATTCCCAGCGTCTGTTTCAGCTGGGTTTTCTGGATCTGGTTGTGGTCATATAATACATCTACAGTTATATTGGTAGAAATATATTTGTTCACCTTCATATTGAGGATCGCACCATAGGCAAGAACCAATCTTTCCGGATGGTCCAGGTAATTGGAAAATACAGAGGCCGTATTGGTAAGGTTAATATTTTCCATGATTTTCAGCTTGTACAGGGCTGTTCCCAGGAAACCGAACTGCAACAGCGAAGTATCGCCGTCTTCTTTGAGACCGTATGTTCCAGCGGTCTGAAGATCGTTGTCCAGCACCAGGGTCCATCTGGCATTGGTAGGCCTCAGGTTGACGGTAATATTGTCATCCGGCCTGTAGGTGATCCCGAGACCTAAGTTCAGGTAGCCGGGAGCCATGAAATTAGAGATTTTTTTCGCTTCCGGATTATTTCCATCTTCATAACCGGCAGAGAACTGGGTCTGCAATCCTGCACCGGCTGACATATACCAGCTCTTGGAAAACTTCCTTCCGTAGTTCGTGGATATATTGATGACATCCTGGGTCTTCCGTGTTCCTACACCTTTGGTATTATTCTGCCCATAATCCAAAATAATGATGTTTTCCCAGAGGTCTTTATCTTTTTCATACGTGAGGTTGTAATTAGCACCGGCAAGCCAGCCCACATTATTGGCTCCCCCGCCTACCCACTTTGAAAAAGCAGTCTGGTTAACCATTAAAGTATTTTTCCCGAGGACAGACCAATGTTTTACCGTATCAGATACCGGCTGCTCATCAGTTTTTTCTTCCTGAGCATGAACATATATTCCCAAAGAAACAGCAATCGCGAATACAAGTTTTCTCATATTTCAAAACAATTTTGCTACAAAAGTAAAAATATAATTTTTGCCGTTCGGCTGCTTTGTATGATGAATACTCATTTTATAATCAAATCATTAAGAATAAATAAAACGAAAGCATCATATCGGGACAATATTTTCATTTCGAAATATCTTTTTTTGAAAAATCTACTTTTTGTCCTAAAAATGAAGTGCTTCTGCAAATCTTCGCCAAAATTTCCGGAATTTATTCTTGGCTTCCCGTTTGACGTAGTCTATCCATGCTAAAAAATGTAATTTCCAGAAAAGCTGTCATCCATCCCTTATTGATGCTGGCTGCCATGTGGCTGGGTTACCTGCTGCAGATGGCGGGCTTTTTTGAAAATTGCTTCGGAGCCATCATTCCACTGCTGCCGGAAGGACTGCTGGGTGTTATCACCTCGCCTTTGCTGCATGGTAACCTGGATCATATTATCGGCAATTCTATCCCGATAGCGATCCTGATGTTCCTGTTATACCAGTTTTATCCATTGGTTGCCAATAAGGTTTTTGTCATCGGCTGGCTGGCTACAGGGCTTTTATTATGGCTTCTTCCTCCTGTAGATATCCTTACCGGAGAATACATGTATACCTGCACGATCGGAGCCAGCGGCATTGTTTATGTCCTTGCCTTTTTCCTTTTTTTCAGCGGGGTATTCCGGTGGAATGTCAAGCTTCTTACCATTTCGCTTGTAGTGGTTTTATATTATGGGAGCCTTATATGGGGGATGTTTCCTGAAGAATTGTTTTATAACCTTCAGGCACCAAGCAAAATTTCCTGGCAGGCCCACCTTGCAGGGGCTATTGTAGGAAGCATCATCGCTTTTGCCTTTAAAAACGTGGGAGAAAAGAAGAAAAAATACATCTGGGAATTCCCCAATTATTACAGTGAAAGAGATGATAAGCTCTGGCAGGAATACAAGGACAACCATCCTGAAGATTTTTCTGAACTGCCCTACAAGAAAAAAGACGATATCTGGGATCATCTGGACGAATTAAGAAAGAAATAAATCTTAATTTGTTACATTTGATAAAAAAACACCTATGATTTCTGAAGAACACCTATATGCCATCGCGCTCCGCGAGTGCAGCCTCATTGGCGACATCAATTTCAGCAAGCTCGTTAGAGCCTTCGGCAGTGCAAAACTTGCCTGGGAAAAAGCAGCCCGCGAGTTGGGAGCGGCAGACGGAATCGGACGTAAGGCAGTGGCAGATATCGGCAATACAGACTACCTCAGGTTCGCAGAGAAAGAAATTGCATTCTGCGAAAACAACAACATTACGATCAAATTAAGGCACCTCCGTGATCTTCCTCCGCTGCTGAATGAATGTGATGATGCACCGGCTGTACTGTACCAGAAAGGAGAATTTGATCACGCTTTGAAAACGGTGAGTATCGTTGGAACCCGGAATATAACGTCTTACGGCAAATCTTTTATAAGCACTTTTTTTGAGGAGACCCAATCATGCAGATACTGTTCTGTAAGCGGCCTTGCCTTAGGAGCAGACAAAGAAGTCCATGAGCAGTCGCTGAACTTTGCTATCCCGACCATAGCGGTCCTTGCCCACGGGTTCCATACCTTATATCCTTCCAAAAACAGGAAACTGTCGGAAAGGATACTTGATCATGGAGGTGCACTGATCACAGAATTCAATTCTTCCCGCAAACCGGACCGGGAGAATTTTATCCAGAGAAACAGGATCATTGCCGGATTATCGCCGGCAACGGTAGTTGTAGAAACTGCTTTCGGAGGAGGTTCTGTAAGTACAGCTACATTTGCCAACCAATATAACCGCGATGTCTTTGCCCTTCCCGGAAAAATTACGGATCCTTACAGCCAGGGCTGTAATCAGCTGATCTTTCAGCACAAAGCTTCTGCAATTTCTACGGTTAAGGACCTGATCGACCAGCTCGGTCTTAACCGTCCTGAGGAGAGAATGGAGGAATTATTTCCTTACAGCGCATTAACTGTTCAATTAACTGAAATTCAGGAACTCATTTATGGGTGTATTAAAGAACATCAACCGATATCCCTGGACGATATGGCAGCATCCACAGAGCTCCCGGCATACCGGATTTTACCTGTTATTCTGGAATTGGAGCTTTTGGGGAAGATAAAAACGCTTTCCGGGAGGCAATTTACAGCAATCTGACAATTAACAATTTCTTAATACTGCATTATTTAAGAGATAACATTTAATTTTCGGCAACATTTACAATAAAATTATTAATTTAACAATATTAAGTCATTACATTATTAAATTATAAACAATCATCGCATAAGGTGTTGTGAATCTTGAAAAAAAAATTAAATTTGTTGGCAATAATATTCAACCTTAATATATGGAACAATATAATATTGAGCAGAAAATTCAGGAGTTTATTGCTAAGATAGAAGCAAAAAATCCTAACGAACCGGAATTCTTACAGGCGGTGAAAGAAGTGGCTGTTACTGTAATTCCGTTTATTGCTACCAAGAAAGAATATACCGGTATGAAGCTCCTCGAAAGAATGGCTGAAGCCGAAAGAATTATCATATTCAGAGTTCCATGGGTTGATGACAAAGGAGAAATTCAGGTAAACAGAGGATTCAGAATCCAGATGAATTCTGCTATCGGACCTTATAAAGGAGGAATCCGTTTCCATCCTACCGTTAACCTTTCCGTACTGAAGTTCCTGGCTTTCGAGCAGGTATTTAAAAATTCACTGACGACCCTGCCTATGGGTGGAGGTAAAGGTGGATCTGATTTTGACCCTCAGGGGAAATCTGACATGGAAGTAATGCGTTTCTGCCAGGCGTTCATGACGGAGCTGTGCAAGCACATCGGTCCTGAAACGGATGTACCTGCAGGAGATATCGGAGTTGGAGCCAGAGAAATCGGTTACCTGTTCGGACAATACAAAAAAATCAGAAACGAATTTACCGGAGTACTTACCGGAAAAGGGTTGGCTTACGGAGGATCTCTGATCCGTCCTGAAGCTACCGGATATGGCGTGGTATATTTTGCTGAGCAGATGCTTAAGACCATCGGACAGACATTCCAGGATAAGACCGTCACGGTTTCAGGTTTCGGAAATGTAGCCTGGGGCGTAATCAAAAAAGCAACCGAACTGGGTGCTAAAGTAGTGACCATCTCAGGACCTGACGGTTATATCTATGACAAAGACGGTATCAGCGGAGAGAAAATCGATTATCTGCTTGAACTGAGATCTTCAGGAAATAACAGAGCGGAAGATTATGCTAAAAAATATCCGTCTGCTGAATTCCATGCAGGAAAAAGGCCGTGGGAAGTGAAGTGTGATGTAGCCTTCCCTTCTGCAACCCAGAACGAACTGGATCTTGAAGATGCTAAAATACTGGTTGAAAACGGATGTGTATGCGTAACGGAGGCTGCGAATATGCCGTCTACACTGGATGCGATCAACTACTTCCTTGACAATCAGGTACTGTTCTCTCCGGGGAAAGCGTCCAATGCCGGTGGAGTAGCTACTTCAGGACTTGAAATGACACAGAACTCTATCCGTCTGAACTGGACTTCTGAAGAAGTTGACGCCAGACTGAAAGAGATCATGATCGGGATCCATAAAGCCTGCAGGGACTACGGAAAAGAAGAAAACGGCTACGTAAACTACGTAAAAGGAGCCAATATCGCCGGCTTTGTAAAAGTAGCAGAAGCCATGCTGGCACAAGGTGTGGTATAATCATATAAGGCCGGGAGAATCTCCCGGCCTTTTTCATACAGCCTGTCCCGGGATAATGGGAAAAAGTAAAAAGTGAAAGGAGAAAGCATTGATAATCATTCAATGCTTTTTTTAGCCATAAAAAAGCCTGAAAGAGGTATCTTTCAGGCTTTTCATTTTTATCTGAGATGCATTATCTCACTTTCTTTTTGGATTTTTTAGTTCCTTTCACAGCATCTCTTGAACCGTCCGTTTTAGCCGTATCTATAGCAGGGCTGTCGGTACGCGTATTATTCATGCCATTGTTATCCATGGTTCCGTTATTCATGTTGGTCCCACTGTTCAGCGTTCCGTTTGTAGTGGTATTTGTACTGTTATTGGTATTCGTACCATTATTCAGATCACGGTCTTTCTGCTGCTGTGTCGTCGTCCCCGTGTTTGTTGTGTCTGTTCCCGTTTGTGGAGTTACCTGCGCTGAAGCAGTAATTAATCCTCCGACTACAAATGCCATTGCTAAAAATAACTTTTTCATAATGTAATAATTTATGGTGTTAATTGTAAGTAGAACGACAACTATTATACTAAAAGTATGGTAGAAAGTTTTATTTAACTGAAATTATAATCTTTTATAACTAATTGGGATCAAAGTTTATTTTTTTATCCTTGTCATCATACTTTCTACGAATTCATAAGCAGCGGGACATATGACCGTATTTTTTATCATCAGATTATTGATCTGGTAGATTTTTTTACGATCCGTATGAGGATATTCCCGGCACGCTTTAGGGCGGACATCATAGATGGAACATGTATTATCGTCATTAAGAAAAAAACAAGGCAGATGTTGCAATACCTTATCGTTATCCTCATCAGTCCTGAGGAATTTAGCCTCAAAATCTGCGGGCTTCATCCTGAGATGCCTGGCGATCCGTTCGATATCTTTTTCAGTATACAGTGGGCCGGTAGTTTTGCAGCAGTTGGCACATCCTAGGCAATCAATAGCCTCAAAGACTTCTTCATGTGCATCCTGAACGATATAATCAAGATTCTTGGGCGGTTTTTTCTTAAGCCCTTCAAGGAATTTGCGGTGCTCACCTTGCTTTTGAAGCGCCTGTTTTTTATATAATTCTAGATCCATTATTTTTCCTCTTTTAAAACAGGCAATTCTGCTTTTGTATACTCATTGATTTTTTCCAGGTTCAGTATGGTAGATCTTTTATCCTTTGAAGGATAATACATCGGAGTAAAGACAGCTCCGTATATGATTTCATCTGAAACATAAGAAGTACGCTGAACGACGGTATTGGAAAAGACTTCATCAAAAGCCCGTACATGGATGATGATTTCAATATCCGTATTCTTAAAGTCCTGCTCTGTAAATCCGTAAAACGGAGAATCTTCATCTATGGCATGGACAATTGTCCAGTTCAGGGCCAGTGTATTGATGTGGCTTAGATGAGTTTTCAGGCTGTAAAATTTACTCTTATGATTTCCGTTTTCATGGACCTCAATAGCCGCTGAAACGATGACATCTGCATTCGTCAGGGTATTATTCTTATAAGGAGCCAGCCTGAACATCAGCGCAGAAGCGTTATGAAAAGGTGCAACAAGAGCTATATCCGAAAAGGTAAGGTATGCCCGGGGACGTGAAAAGCGTCCGTAAAAGAGCCCTGTGGCTATTGCAAATGTCAGCAGCCCTAAAAATGCCTCAAACGTTGCGACAAGGCTTGCCATAAATCCTACCGGAGCTATTCTCCCGTACCCTACCGTAGTAAAGGTCTGTGAACTGAAGAAAAAGACATCGATAAATTCGTTTATCGCATCTCTTTTATCAATTCCCGTTAGATGCTCTACACCGATTAGATAATACACTAGCGCAAATACCAGATTAACCAGAATATAGGCAACCACCAGATATGAAAGGAACCTGAATGTTGAAAGCTCCAGCATGGTATGGTACCAGCTGAAACGGTTTAGCATGGAGACTCCTTTGCGCTCTACATTAGGAAGCCCGTCTTTTTTGATGAACCTTCCGGACGCACGGTCCCCAAAGCCGCTGTTTTCCGTGCTCTTCTGAAGGATTTTCTTTCTGAAACCGTTTGCCATCTTTTATCTTAAGTTTTATATCAGCCGGGAAATATCCTGCAAAGATAAAATATTGTTTTCATGAAATTTATCAACATCCCTATTGAATTTTCAAATCGATTTTAAATTAACTTTGATCCATGAAAAAGCTTGAAACCAGACAGGATATTGAGTATCTTGTCAATTCATTTTACGATAAGGTAGTGCGCGATGAAACCATCGGTTTTTTCTTCAATGACGTAGCGAGGGTAAACTGGGACAGCCATCTTCCTAAAATGTATTCCTTCTGGGAATCCATACTTTTTGGCCAGATGACTTATAAGGGAAATCCTATGGGTGCACATTTTCCCATTAATGAGCTTCAGGCGATGGAAAAGCATCACTTTGAGCGGTGGCTGGAATTGTGGATCAGCACCATTGAAGAGCACTTCGCCGGAGAAAATGCGGATATGGCGGTCTATAAAGCACAGAATATAGCAAAACTGATGGCCTTTAAAATGGAGCTTGCCAGACGTCTTTAAGGAACAATTACCGTAAATATATATGCAGCAAGGTTCACCAGAAGGACCGTTCCGTACAGGATATTCGTTTTTCCCCTGCTCAATGACAGCATAACGATAAATACGGACAGGGACAGGAGGATGATATCTTTTTTATCCAATCCTAAAACCAGGGGAATATCATACATAATGCAGACCATAGATACTGCAGGGATCGACAATCCTATACTCGCCAACGCAGAGCCCAATGCCAGGTTGAGGCTGGACTGGATCTGGTTCCCCCTTGCGGCACGGATAGCGGCCAGACCCTCCGGAAGCAGGACTACTGCTGCGATGATGACCCCGACCAGAGACTTCGGCGCCCCAACGCTTTGTACCATATCTTCGATGGTAGAAGAAAGGCCCTTCGCCATCATTACTACAATAGCAAGACAGATGACGAGGAAAACAAAGCTGATCATTGTTTTCGTCATGGAGGGAACATAATGTTCTGCCGGATGTTCGTCAGGGATTACAAAATAACTTCTGTGACGTACGGTCTGTACCATCAGGAAGATCCCGTAAATGACCAGACAGGCAATAGAAACAAATATAAGCTGGGCATTATTGTAAAAAGGCCCGTTGACACTTGAGGTAAAATTAGGAAGAACGAGTGTCAGAATCAATATAGATACAATACTTACCAGATAAGTGGTCGCTGAACTGCGCGCAAAGAACTGTTCATAATACTTCACACCGCCTACAAGGATACAGATCCCCAGAATCCCGTTTAAAATGAGCATTACCGCTGCAAAAACAGTATCCCTCGCCAAGGTAATAGCCTGGTCTCCCCCGGCAACCATGAGTGAAATGATTAAGGCCACTTCAATAATGGTAATACAGAGCGCCAGAATAATGGTCCCGAAAGGCTCCCCGACTTTATGAGCCACCATTTCAGCGTGATGGACAGCCGAAAGAACACTTCCGGTAAGCAGGATCCCGGCAATCACATCATAAACAACCCCGTTGCCAATAAGTCCTGAAAAATAATACAGGACGGCCACTACGGGAAAAATATAGGTGTAATGTAAAAATTCTTTTGGTTTCATAAGCGTCTACAAAATACAAAAAATCTATCATTTTTGAAATAATGAAAGAGGATATTAATCATTTTAATGACACCAGAAATTAAAATCCTGGAAATCCGTGAGCATATGGAGCAGCAGTCCGATGGCAACGATCCTGATGTTTCCTCTGAAAAAGAGCATCAAAAAATACACCGCAATGGCATAATAAGAATGCAGGAAATGAAATCCTATGCTGTTCCGGGAAGGATCGAAAACAGGATCAGCAAAAAGATGGTCCAGATCTACGAGCATGGTTGCCAGCAGGATGAGATACGTTCTGAACCAGGTTTTCCTGTAGAACATCAGGGCAATAAAAACCGGAAAGACCAGATGCAGGAAATAGTGAACAAGGGTTTTCCAGAAAAAACAGTCGGGCATATTTATATTTTTCCTTTTAAATACTTCTGGCGCAGCGGTTCGTCCAGTTTTTCAATGGCATACCTGAGACAGGTCCTCGGCATTTCAAGGTAATATTGATCAAGGTAACGGATCAGTTCATCAGGAGCCTTTTTCCCCATTTCTCTCAACATCCAGCCGTTTGCTTTATGCATAAGGTCATGCGGATATTTCAGGTTGTGAGTAACCAACTCTTTCATCAGTTCATACGAATGTTTCCTAATAAAGTATAAGGTGGCTACGACTCCAATGCGCTTATGCCACATGTGATCTGAACGGGCTAACGTCCGGAGCAGATCCGCTCTGTCATATTCATATGCATAACTGCCGAGAATCGGATAGGAACTTGAATCCGCCAGGTCCCAATTGTTTATATACGCCAGATGCGACATATAAAAATTCGCTATACCCTCTTTTTCTGATGGGATTTTAGATTTCTGAAACCGGTTCACAAGGATAAACAAAGCGGTAAGCCTGTGTTCATGATATTCCGATGAAAGAAGTTGGCTGATTTCACCCAACGAGACATCAGGATAAAAGGCTTTTGCTACGGCTCTCTGATCCGGAACCGATATTCCCAGAAAAATATCACCTTCACCATACTCTCCTTTCCCTGTTTTAAAAAACTTTTGGGAGATCACGGCTTTTCCGGGTACAGCCAGAGCAGCCAGTGCTTCACGGATATTAGTAACCGCTGAATCCATTACTGATGTTCATCTGAAATAACTGCTTCTATTTCTTCGCTCACGATCTTTTTGGGATTAGCCACTTTTGCAATGGTAAGTCCCTGAACGATAATAGAGAATACCACTACACAATAAGTAATACTCAATATAGTATTGCTGTATTCATTTTTAGGGATGGATAAAGCCAGGGCGATGGATACCCCACCGCGTATGCCTCCCCATACCAGTACTTTTACCGTTTGCGGATTAAACCTTGTTCTCAGGGACATAAATTTGGTAGGCACCCAGATAGAAATAAACCTTGCCAAAAGCACCACTACAATAGAGATGATCCCTGGGATCATGAAATATTTCAGGTCTTTGATCATCAAAAGCTCAAATCCGATGAACAGGAATAATACGGCATTCAGGATTTCATCAATCAGTTCCCAGAACTTGATCAGGTAATCCTGGGTGATGGATTTCATATTGAACTTGGTATTGAAATTTCCCATGAACAACCCGGCAGCGACCATGGTCAGCGGTCCGGAAATATGCATCTGCCTGGCAATAAGGTATCCTCCCATCACTACGGACAGAGTAACCAGGACAGAAATGATATAATCGTCTACTTCACGCATTAATCTGGAAGTAACCCATCCCAACACAACCCCCAACAATAGCCCTCCGCCGGCTTCCTTCAACAAGAGCATTCCAATACTTTCAATGCTGAGGTCAACCTCCTGGCCGATAGCCAGCTGCAGTATAACCGTAAAGACCACAACTGCCATACCGTCATTAAACAGGGATTCTCCGGCAACCTTGGTTTCAAGGGATTTGGGAACATTGGCCTGTTTAAGGATACTTAGTACCGCCACAGGATCTGTAGGCGAAATCAGAGCCCCAAAAACAAGGCAATAAATCAACGGCAGCTGAATCCCTACCAGGGGCAACAGATAATAGGTCCCGAAACCTACTACGAATGTTGAAATAACCACTCCTGCGGTAGAAAAAATGACCACAGGCCTGAACTGCTCTTTGAGGTCATCAATATTGATATGGATTCCCCCTGCAAACAGAAGGAAGTTAAGCATCGCTCCCATCAGTACTTCGGTAAAATCGATGCTGTTCATCAGGTCATTAAGATGGCCGAATGTTCTCGGCAGAAACGTTTCCCCGAACAGGACCAGAAAAATGGATACGACAATGGCAATAACCATAATCCCGATGGTGCTCGGAAGCTTTAAAAACCTGTAATTGAGGTAAGCAAATATGGATGCCAGTACAATTAAGGCAGAAAATGAATAATATAACTCCACTAAATGTGTTTTTTATAAATTTAAATAAAGTATTTTAATATAGATTTTATTGTTTTCTTTCTCCCAAAGATCTATAATGCCGTCTTTGGATGATTTTGAAGCTTTAGTATAGCCTTCACCGATATTCAGCATATTCAGCAGGATGTATTCATCCCCGACTGAGTTTACCAGATAGGCTGTCTTCTCAGATTTTCCGTCTCCGGAACTTCTGATAGCACCGGTCAAGGACCGTAGCTGGCTCAGGTGGTAAATAAAATTTTCTTTGTCCTGCTTGGCATCGTAGGCCCTCAGCAGGATGAGAAGGACATCCAGGTTGGTCGGGTCTTTATCATACAGAATTTTGCCCTGGCGAATGCATTCATCAAAATTTTTATCTTTGAATGCCTGCGCAAGCTGCTCAAACCTTTCATCCGCAGTAGAAATCCTGTCTTTGCTGAAATTCCTTCCATAGTACAGATGCTGTGCCTCGAGGCTGTCGAGGGATTTCGTAAAGCCCCGGTATTTAAAGATCAGCTTTTCGTAGAAATAAGGAGAAGCTGAATCTTTCATGTCTTTACTGATTGCCTTTAAATCAATTGCCGGTTTCTGGCTGAAGCCGAAAACAGGCCAGAAGATCAGCAGGAAAAAGAAGTAATTTTTCATGAACCGTTATTTTCTTCGTCGTCGTTATCGAAATATTCAAACAGGAAATCATTATATGGAAATCTCGAAATGTGTATTTTCATCACCTCATCATAGATCATCTTTTTCATTTCCGGGAAGTTCTCTTTCGTTAACGCCGAAATAAATACGGTAGGGTATTTTGATTTGGCCATCCAGGTCTTTTTCCATTCTTCAAGGGAAATGTTCTTACGCGTTGAAGGCGTAAGGTCATCTTCTTCTTTTTTCTCATAGCTGAAATCATCGATCTTGTTGAATACCATGATCATCGGCTTTCTGTGGGCATCAATCTCCTGAAGGATCTGATTCACTGAATCAATGTGGTCTTCAAAGCTTTCATGCGAAATATCCACTACATGGATCAGGAGATCCGCTTCCCTTACCTCATCCAGGGTAGACTTGAATGATTCTACCAGTTGGGTAGGAAGCTTACGGATAAAACCTACGGTATCTGTCAGCAAAAACGGAAGGTTTCCGATGACCACTTTCCTTACGGTAGTATCCAGTGTTGCAAACAATTTATTTTCTGCGAATACTTCGGATTTGGACAGGGAGTTCATCAGGGTAGATTTTCCTACGTTGGTATATCCCACCAGCGATACACGGACCATCTTGCCCCTGTTATTTCTCTGGGTTGCCATCTGTTTATCAATGGTTTTCAGTTTTTCCTTCAATAAGGAGATCCTGTCACGGATGATACGCCTGTCGGTTTCAATCTCTGTTTCCCCGGGTCCTCTCATCCCGATTCCCCCACGCTGGCGCTCAAGGTGGGTCCACATCCGGGTCAGCCTCGGTAAAAGATATTCATACTGAGCAAGTTCCACCTGGGTTCTTGCGTAAGAAGTCTGTGCCCTCTGGGCAAAAATATCAAGGATAAGATTGGTCCGGTCGAGTATCTTCACTTCAAGTTCCCGTTCAAGGTTCTTCAGCTGGGAAGGGGAAAGCTCGTCATCAAAAATCACCGTTCCGATTTCGTGCTCTTTCACAAAATCCCGTATTTCCATTGCCTTTCCGCTTCCTACAAATGTTTTGGAATCCGGCTGGGACATTTTCTGGGTGAACCTTTTTTCTACGGTAGCCCCTGCAGTATAAGCCAGGAATTCCAGCTCATCCATATATTCCTTTAACTTTTCTTCATCCTGGTCTTTGGTTACCAATCCTACCAAGACCGCTTTCTCATAGTTATGTTCTTTCTTGTCTAGCATTCAGTTCTGTCTGTATTGTGAGATTTACAAGATACTATTTTTAGGAGGAAATTCCAAAAAAGTGCTTCTGAAATATTTTTCCTATCCTTATCATGGTTTATGTAAAATAGCAGATAATGGATTATTTTTAATCCCAATCCGCGGCAATGAATTTCATGGAGTCGCCGTTTTCATCTGATAGAATAAGATAATGGCCTTCCATCCTGTAATGATTCATTTTTTTGAAATGTGCAGCAAAAGAAGTTTCCAGCTGCATATTATTACAGGCCATCATGGTGCCTCCCACTTCAGAAACGGAAAGCCTGTTTCGATTGCCGAATTCAGCTGTAAAAAACATCCTGTTGCATCCCATAAAAGCGCCGCCCTGTATTTTGCCGTTCTTCTCCGGCGCAGTAAGATTAATTGCGGCTTTGTTTTTTATGAGTTCTTCCTTGGAATAAGTACCAAAAGAAACCAGCATCCATTCCCTGCGGATCTGTGGTTTCCCGGTAGTTGACGTAGCACAGCAGATGGCTGATTCCGCCATAAAAATGACAAAAAGTATATAAATCAGTTTTTTCATAGTGGTAATTGTGCCATTTTTATACCATCCCGGGACTGAATCCCATAAAAATTAGTAAATTAGCGACACAAAAATTAATTTATATAATGAAAAGAATAGTTCTATTATTCACTTTCCTGCTGAGTTTTGTTCAGATGAGAGCGGACGAGGGGATGTGGCTTCTGATGCTCATCAAAAGGCTTAATGGTGTTGACATGCAAAAAGAAGGTCTTCATCTGACTCCTGAAGAAATTTATTCCGTTAACAATTCCAGCCTGAAAGACGCTATCGTAAGCTTCGGAGGATTCTGTACCGGGGAGATCGTTTCCAGCCAGGGGCTTATTTTTACCAACCACCACTGTGGTTACGGAGCGGTAGCCGCAGCTTCCACACCGGAAAAAGATTATCTTAAAAACGGTTTCTGGGCCATGAAACAGAAAGACGAATTCAATGCCAAGGACCTGTATGTAAGATTCCTGGTAAGAATGGACGATGCTACCCAGAGAATCAACTCCAAGCTGAATAACTCCATGACTGCTGAACAGAGAAAAGCGGTTATTGATGCTGAAAGCAAGGCTATCCAGGCTGAGAATTCCGAAAACGGAAAATATACCGTTGTAGTAAAAGATTTCTTTAACGGAAATGAGTTTTATTATTTTGTATACCAGGATTATAAAGATATCAGGCTGGTAGGTGCACCACCATCTTCATTAGGAAAATTCGGAGGCGATACGGACAACTGGGAATGGCCAAGACATACGGCTGACTTCACGGTTTTCAGGGTATATGCTGATGCAGCAGGAAATCCTGCGGAATTCGCTCCCGGGAATGTTCCTTTAAAACCTAAGCATTTCTTACCGGTTTCCCTGAAAGGAATCAAACCCGGTGATTTTTCTATGATCTTGGGATATCCGGGAAGAACCAACCGTTACCTGACGTCATACGGAATCGAGCAGATGGTTAATAAAGACTATCCGGCATGGGTGGAAGCTTCCAAACTGGCTATGGATGTCATGAAAAAATACATGGATAAGGATAAAGCTACTCAGCTGAACTATGCTTCCCAGTATGCATCTGTTGCCAATTACTGGAAAAACAGACAGGGAACGATTGATGCCGTTATTAAAAACGGAACGATTACCGACAAGCAAAAAATTGAAGATATCTACAGAAAATGGTCTATCCTTCCGGGAAATACCGAATATGACGGTGTTCTTGATGATATTGCCATATACTACAAGCAGGTATCAGACAGAAATGTGGAACGTAACTACATGAGCCAGCTGTCTAGAAATGCGAAATACATTACCCTTGCCCTTCAGGTAGGTTCTGTACTGAATTCTTATGCAGCACAGGACATGCAGGGAAGACTTGCCATGAAGCCGAAAGTGGATGCCGCCATCAAAGCAGCGTATGAAAACTTCAATACGCAGCTGGAGGGCGAAATGCTGAATTCTATGGTAAACCTTTACCAGACAAGAGTGAAAAAAGATGTGGCTTCTCCTGCAATTATGGCACTGGATGCCAAAACGCTTTCTAACGTAGCCTATTCTTCTATCTTTGCCAATAAGACTTCGGCAACGAATTTCATCCTGAATCCGGACCGTCTGAAGCTTGACGCAGATCCGCTTTGGAAGATCGCCAAAGGATTGGTGGAAGACCAGAAGCTGGCTGCCGAGAAATACTCTAAAATAGACGATAACTTCGCTAAAAATAACCGTCTGTTCTTAGCCGGACTGATGAAATCGATGCCGGACAAGAAATTCTATCCGGATGCCAACTCTACGATGAGGCTGACTTATGGAACGGTAGACAAATTGCCGATCCGAAGCGACAGAAATTATTTCGGTGTTACGGATAATTATTATACGGATATGACCGGTCTTGTAGGCAAATACAAAAAAGGAGATGAAGAGTTTGACCTTCCTCAGCGTGTGATCGACCTTTACAATATGAAAGATTTCGGACAGTATGCTGATGCGGCAGGATACATGCCGGTAAACTTCCTTTCCAACAACGATATTACAGGAGGAAACTCAGGTTCTCCGGTAATTGACGGAGACGGAAACCTGATCGGTATTGCCTTTGACGGAAACAGCGAAGCATTGAGCGGGGATATCGTTTTCGAGCCGGAATGGCAGAAAACCATCAACGTAGACGTTCGTTTTGTTCTTTGGACCATCGACAAATATGCCGGTGCCAGAAGACTGATTGACGAGCTTCAACTGGTAAGAGGTGAAAACACGCCTGCCGATACGAAAACCAAAGCTCCTAAGGCTGAACGTAAAACAACAACAGGTAAAAAGAAGAAATAATTCTTTTTTAATATAGATAGAAAACCGTGAATATCTTTCACGGTTTTTTTTATTTTTGACAAGACGAATATCTTATGGAAACACAGCCCATCCATTTTACAGTCATCATTCAGCAGCACGGCAATATGAACGCTGCCTATGTTGAATTTCCGTTTTCTGTGCAGGAACTGTTCGGAAGAAAAGGACAGGTAAAAATCAGGGCAGTCTTTGATGGTCATACAGAATACCGCGGCAGCCTCTCCAAAATGAAGTCTGATCATCACCTTCTCGGCCTCACCCAGGAGATCAGGAAACAGCTCGGGAAAACATTCGGGGATGAGGTTTCTGTTTCAATCACCGAAGATACTGAGGAAAGAACAGTGTCTATTTCAGAAGACATTGCTGCCGTACTGAATGAAAATCTCAAAGCAAAAGCTTTATTTGAAGCGATGAGCTATACGCACAGGAAAGAATACATCCGCTGGATCGAGGAAGCCAAGAAAGCTGAAACCAGAGAAAGAAGGATGCTTAAAATGATTGAAATGATCCTGGAAGGGAAAAAGGGAATCTGATTAATAACAATCATTTCTATTTCAGCCCGATAAGCTGTAAGCTAAACACCATCTTGCGATAATAACACATCAAAGCCCCAATTCTTTAACCGAAATTTCCCGCATTTCCACTTTCCGGATTTTCCCAGAGATGGTCATCGGGAATTCATCTACAAATTTCCAGTATTTCGGTACCTTGTAATGCGCAATCCGTTCTCTGCAGAAACCCGTCAGTTCTTCTTCTGTAATGGTATACCCTTCACGCACTTTAATCCAGGCCATAACCTCTTCGCCGAATTTTTCACTCGGAACCCCGATCACCTGGGCATCCAGTATATTGGGATACTGATACAGGAAGTCTTCGATTTCCTTGGGCGAAATATTCTCTCCGCCGCGGATGATGAGGTCTTTAATCCTTCCGGAAATATTAATGTAGCCTTCCTCATCCATCATGGCCAGATCACCGGTATGCATCCATCGCTGTTCATCCAGGACCTGACGGGTCGCATCAGGATTATTCCAGTATTTCAGCATAACGGAATATCCGCGGGTACATAATTCGCCGTGTTCTCCCCGCTTAACTACGGCTCCGGTTTCAGGATTGATGATTTTAATTTCAATATGGTCCTGAACGGTTCCTACAGAATTCACCTGTTTATCGAAGGGTGTCCCGATCCTGGTCTGGGTAGATACGGGCGAGGTTTCAGTCATTCCGTAGCAGATCGTAACTTCCTTCATATTCATCAGGCTTCCTACCTTTTTCATGATCTCAGGCGGACAGACCGAACCGGCCATAACTCCCGTCCTTAAAGACTGCACGTTAAAATCCTGTGACAGCATTTCATTCAGCATAGTGATAAACATGGTCGGAACACCATACAGGGAAGTACATTTTTCCTTTTCCACCACCTGTAATGTTTTTACGGGATCGAAACTGTCGTTCGGAATTACCATAGTGGCACCATGGGAAGTACAGGCCAGGTTTCCGATCACCATTCCGAAACAGTGGAAAAAAGGCAGGGGAATACATACCCTGTCGTGTTCGGAATAATGAAGCCGGATGCCGATGAAGTATCCGTTATTGAGAATATTGTGGTGTGAAAGGGTTACGCCTTTAGGGAAACCGGTAGTCCCGGAAGTATACTGGATATTTACCGGGTCATCAAACTGAACCACGTCCTCCCAGTCTTGCAACTGCTCATCAGAAACAGAGTCTGCACCATTCAGGAAACGGTCCCAGCTTTCGTCCCAGAAGATTTCATTCTTAAGAACAGTAGCAAATTCCCGTGCATCCTCTATCATTTTTTTATAGTTGCTGGACTTGAATTCAAGCGCAGAAAACAGATGGGAAATTTCAGACTGGTTCAGCACAAAGATCAGCTCGCTGGTCCTGTAGGCAGGATTGATGTTAACCAAGATCACCCCGATATTTGCCGTTGCATATTGCAGCAGCACCCATTGATAGGTATTCGGGGACCAGACTCCTACCCTGTCTCCTGCCTGTACGCCTAAATGGATCAGCGCTTTGGAAACCTTTCTCACCTGCTGATAAAACTGGCTGTACGTGGCCCTGTAATCCTGGTGGCTGCATACCAAAGCTTCCTGATCAGGAAACCTTTCTGCCGTCCGCTTCAGGTTTTCGCCGATGGTCTCTCCTAAAAGTGGAATATCGGATGCTCCGTGTACGTAAGAAAGTGTATTGTTCATCTTGATTTTTTTTAAATTAAACCCGCTTTTCAGATGAAAGCAGATATAAAATTATGGATATTTTCAGAGACTGAGGCCTGATTTCATAGGATTAAGTTCTTTTTCTGGTTACTACTTAAAAATCACGTTATCATACATTCCAAAAATCCCTGTCCAGGCTCCTGTATTGTATGGCTTCAGAAATATGGTAGGATAAAATACGGTCAGAGGCTTCCAGGTCGGCAATGGTCCGGGCTACTTTGAGGATCCTGTCATAAGCCCTTGCCGATAGGTTCAGCTTTTCCATTGCTGTTTTGATCAGGCTGAAAGAAGTTTCATCCAGCTCGCAGAAGCGCTCGATTTCTTTAGGGCCCATCTGGGCATTATAGCTGATCTTTAAATCCTTATACCGTTCATGCTGTATTCCGCGGGCCTGAAGGACACGCTGCCGGATATTTTCACTGTTCTCGCCTTTCCTCCGTTCAGCCAGCTGTTCAAACTCTACTTTCTGCACCTCGACATGGATGTCAATACGGTCGAGCAACGGACCGGAAAGCTTATTCATGTAGCGCTGCATCTCATAAGTAGACGAGGTATTGTTGGGATCATCAGGAAAATACCCGCTCGGGCTTGGATTCATAGAAGCCACCAGCATAAAGCTGGCCGGATAATTTACCGTAAATTTCGCCCTTGAAATCGTGACTTCCCGGTCTTCCAGCGGCTGCCTCATGACTTCCAGCACCGTTCGTTTAAACTCCGGCATTTCATCCAGGAAAAGGACTCCGTTATGTGCCAGTGAAATTTCTCCCGGCTGCGGATAGCCGCCACCACCCACGAGGGCCACATCTGAAATGGTATGGTGCGGGGCACGGAACGGGCGGATGGTCATCAGTGAAGTCTCAGTCCCCATCTTTCCGGCTACCGAATGGATCTTTGTCGTTTCCAGGGCCTCCTTAAGCGTCAACGGCGGCAGAATACTGGGCAGCCTTTTGGCTAACATGGTTTTCCCGCTTCCGGGAGGGCCGATCAGGATGATGTTATGCCCTCCGGCCGCGGCTACTTCCATCGCTCTTTTAGCCGTTTCCTGACCTTTTACTTCTGAAAAGTCAAACGGAAAGCTGTTGATTTTTTCCTGGAATTCCTTGCGGGTATCGAGCACGGTCTGCTCTATCGGTTTGCCTTCGTTAAAGAAGTCGATCACCTCTTTGATATTTTCTGCTCCCAGAACTTCCAGGTCACTGACGATCGCTGCTTCCCGGGTATTCTGTTTTGGAAGGATGATCCCTTTAAAGCCTTCTTCCTTTGCCTGGATGGCAATCGGCAACACACCTTTGATGGGCTGAAGTGTCCCGTCCAGTGAAAGCTCGCCCATAATGATGTATTCCTGAACACGGTCTGCCAGGATCTGATCGGATGCTGCAAGAATGCCCACGGCAATACTGAGGTCATAAGCGGAACCTTCCTTCCTGAGATCGGCAGGAGCCATATTGATCGTGATTTTTTTACCCGGGATTTTATACCCCACATTTTTGAGGGCCGCAGAAATGCGGTAGCTGCTTTCTTTGATGGCATTATCCGGGAGCCCGACAAGATGGTATCCGACTCCTGTATCCACATTAACTTCTATGGTAATCGTCTGCGCTGCGACGCCATGAATGGCACTTCCGTAAATTTTGATCAGCATACAATGTGTTTTATGGTAAATGTAATAAGAAAACCAATGATATCAAAGTGATCCCTACCTATTCTTATCCTATCGCTTCTAAAATCTTATAGAATCATAAAAGCCGCCTCGCAAGCGAGACGGCTTTTATGACGTGTGACCGATGTATTGTATTAAACAGCTAATCCTGGAATGTTAATCAATTGGCATAGACCGATCTGTTCTGAAAGACATTCATCCCTGCCACTTTATTTTTATCGGTATTGTAAATAATTTCCACTGAAAAGCAGGAGACCTCATACAGGGCATACTTTAAATTGTTGATGGTTTTTTCATTCATCATGCGTCCCTGATTGATCACAAGGTTGTATTTGGATTGCTGATCCGGTAGGTTCTGAAAGTCGTAGTAAGAAATATTCATAGCTGTTGATTTACTTGTTATATACTATTGCTATGCAATTTTTTAACCAATTTTACCAATATTTATCATTTTTTAATAAAATTTTGAATATTGACTTTGCTTATCATAATGCTTAGGCTATCAATGCCTTATTAACTCTGGATTAAAGTAGCATCATGCAATTGCAACAGCATGTATAAAATATTTTTTTAATAGTTTATTATAAGAGTGGTCTTTTACATTTTCATTTGATTTCTTTGATGCAAAGATGAAACCGGCCAACGACAAAAGTTGACGTGTTATTCATTATTTTAAAATTTAACAAAAAGCATCATAAAAGTATTTTATGAATCTGCCGTAGTAAATTTTGCCCTCAGTCATTCTTGGCATTCATGCATTTTTAATACATTTGTTAAAACGGTACAATGAACTTTGAGCAGATCCATCTTCATCTCGATGCTTATAAAAAGCATCATCAGATTAAGGAGGCTGCGGAATACCTGATCCGCTCCTTCCAGTTGGAGCATGAGAATTTTGCCGGATTCGGGTTCAGGGAAGAGTTATCACCCAATTCTTTACTGCTGACTGCGGAAGGCCAGCTGGGAAAACTTCAGAAGGTGATGATTCCCAGGAACCTGTTTGACTTCGATCTTAATCTCGTCCTTAATATGATCGCACATGAAATGCTCCATGTAAGGCAGAAGGCACCCGGTAATGTGGTAGAGGATAAAAATGAACGCGAATTTCAGGCCTATTATGAAATGCTTTTTCACCGGGTTTTCCCCCTGATCCCTGAGGTCTCGGATTATCATAAGAAGTTTTTCGGCAATAAAGCGCTGGAATATTATAAAAGAATGGGCGAAGGCTCTGAACTTCAACAGAAGTATGCCGTACAGAAAGCTGAAATAGAACATTTAATATATTGATGATGATAAAACCTGAAATATCGTGGGAAGATTTTGAAAAGATCGACATCAGGACAGGAACTGTTCTGTCCGTTCAGGACTTTGAAAAGGCCCGAAATCCTTCCTATAAACTGGAAATTGATTTCGGGGCATTGGGCATTAAGAAATCCTCTGCTCAGATCACCGCATTATACAGCAAGGAAGACCTGATCGGGAAACAAATCTTAGCTGTAGTTAATTTTCCTAAAAAACAGATTGCCAATTTTTTAAGTGAGTGCCTGGTCCTGGGCATCTATGGAGAAGATATCAAAGACGTTACCCTTCTTACTCCTTCATTACCTGTTAAGAATGGTCTGCGGGTAGGCTAACCAGATATAAACACCAAATATATGATACAGCGCATTCCTTTAGATAAAGTTTTATTCCTTGATATTGAGACCGTTCCGGGAGCAGCGTTATGGGAAGACCTTACGGAGGCGGAACAGATGCTCTGGGACAAAAAGACAAGGTTCCAGCGTAAGGAGGACGTTGAAGCCGGTGATTTTTATGTGGAACGGGGCGGAATTATGGCAGAATTCGGAAAGATTATCTGCATTACGATCGGGATGCTGGAAAAAAACGATACCCTGAAAATCAAAAGTTTTTCAGGCCACGATGAAAAGAAGATGCTGCTTGAATTCGGGGAGATCTTCAACAGCCCGAGGCTCAGGGACGTTATACTATGTGCCCATAACGGTAAGGAATTCGATTTTCCCTGGATTGCCAGGAGGTTCCTGATCAATGGCCTGATGCCGCCGGTACCGTTTCAGATGTTCGGCAAAAAACCCTGGGAGATCCCGCATATTGATACGATGGAACTGTGGAAATTCGGAGATTACAAGACATTTGTTTCCCTGGAATTGCTGGCCCACGTCTTCGGAATCCCGACGCCAAAAGATGACATCGACGGATCAATGGTTTCATCAATTTACTACATAGAGAAAGACTTGCAGCGAATAGTGGACTATTGTGAAAAAGATGTCTTAACTTTGGCCAACGTTTTCCGGCGCATGCGCCAGGAAGATTTATTGAAAAGGTACATCAATTTAGACTAAAATGAAATTTACAGACGATCAGATTGCTGATATTGGTGAAAACATCATCAGAGTGCTTAAAACCGTATATGACCCCGAAATTCCGGTAGACATCTATGAACTGGGACTCGTGTATGACGTACAGATTTCCGATGACGGCGATGTTAAAATCATCATGACCCTTACCACGCCTAACTGTCCGGTAGCAGAAACCCTGCCTCAGGAAGTGAAAGATAAGGTGGCAGAAGTGGAAGATGTGAACAGCGTGGACCTCGAGCTTACGTTTGAACCCAGCTGGAATAAAGACATGATGAGTGAGGAAGCAAAATTTGAACTTGGAATGCTTTAACAGATAAAATGCAAAATAAAATAAGGCTGCCAGAACTGGCAGCCTTTACTGTATCCGGTATTTTAAACCTCTTTTGCAATCTCTTTTCCTTCCCTCCTGCTCCACTCACTCCAGGAGCCTACATAGAGCGAAGGCGTATTAAATCCTGCGTGCTCCAAAGCTAAAATAGTGTGGCAGGCGGTGACTCCTGAACCACAATGAATGATCAGGTGTTCCGGTTTTCCCTGTAAAAGATCCCTGTATTTTTCTCTCAGCACCTCCGGCTTCAGGAAATGCCCGTTTTCATCTAGGTTTTCAGAAAAAGGAATATTGATAGCGCCTGGAATGTGTCCGGCAATTAAATCAATAGGCTCAGATTCTCCTCTGTACCGGTAGGCATCCCGTACATCAACAACAATAGAAGAATGGTTTACTAATTCATTTTCAACAGTTTCCAGCGATGATACAGGAAGAAGCCAACCTTCTTTTCTGATGACATCAGTTTTATCAAAAACTTCTTCACCTGATGAAAATTCTAATCCTTCTCTTTCAGCATGCTGAAATCCTCCATCCAGAACACGCACATGGTCAAACCCAAAAGCTTTAAGCATCCACCAGGCTCTTGCTGCTGCATTAGCCCCGCTCTTATCATCGTATACGACGATGTGCGCCCCTTCATCGATCCCAAGGCGGGATAGGGTCTCAGCGAATTTTTCGATATCTGGAAGCGGATGCCTTCCTCCGAAGGCTGCATCCTTTCCTATCTGCGCCAGGTCCCGGTCCAGATCTATGAACCGTGCTCCTTTAATATGTTTGTCCAAATAATGCTCACAGCTGTCTTTCCCTGCTCTTGCATCAAGGATGATGAGGTTTTCGGACGGAATATTTTTCAGTTCGGAAGGTGAAATAACTGGAGGCATAGTGTCGAATTTTGTTTTAAAATAAATCAGGTCTCAATACTTCATTCTTACCTGAAATTAATCGTAAGCGTTCAAGATATCCTTTAAAAATTAAAAATATCCTTAGCCTTGTTGTAAGAACTTTCAAAGTTGAGCAGGTTCAGTTTATGGTCCGCTTTTTCCACGCTCATAAAATTGATCACCTGTTCGGTAGGCATATTTCCTACCAGGTCATCTTTGGCCATCGGACAGCCGCCGATTCCTTTGATGGCACTGTCAAACCTCCTGCATCCCTGGTCGTATGCCGCTTTTAATTTGGAATACGAATCTTCATACCGGTTATGGAAATGCCCTCCGAAGTTAATCTCCGGGTATTGGGCCGGGATTTTTTCAAACAGGAGCGTAATGGTCTGCGGTGTCGCAACTCCTGTAGTATCAGACAGCAAAATATCTTTGACTCCGATCTCTGAAAAACGCTGTGCCCAGAAATCCACATCTTCCCATTTCCACATTTCGCCGTACGGGTTTCCGAAGGCCATGGAAAAATAAATGTTCAGCTGCTTTCCTTCTGTTTTTACCAGCTCCAGCATCCTGATGATGTCATTGAAGGCTTCTTCCTGGCTTTTATTGGTATTCCGGTGCTGAAAGGTTTCGGATATGGAAAACGGGAACCCCAGGATATCCACCGAAGGATGTTTCAGTGCTTTTTCCGCTCCCCGGTAGTTTCCGATGATCGCGGAAATTTTAGTGTTGGATAATGACTTGTCTATATTTTCAGCCACTTCGTGGGAATCGGCCATCTGGGGAATCGCTTTCGGGGATACAAAACTCAGGCAGTCCAGCACGTCAAAGCCTACTTCCATTAAAGAATTAATGTAATCTATCTTTTGGTGTGTAGGAATAAATTTTCCCCAACCCTGCATGGCATCTCGCGGACATTCGGTAAGAAACATTTTTACTTTTGATTTTTTCAAATATAATAAAACTAAACCACAACAGCCATGACAGAGCCAAGAATTACAAAATGCTGATTGAGAGCTTTTTAAAACAAACATTTCATTTCAGGCCCTGAGCTTGTGCTTCATATAATGCATTCTGAAAATCAAATTTGCTAACTTTGCTGAAATTTATACCATCAGATGAGTACAATAGAATTCAACCCTTTGTGGAAAGAAAAGTTACTGAACCGTTTTTTAAGTTATGTAAAGATATATTCAACCAGTGATGCAGAAAGTGAAGCAACCCCTTCTACCCCGCAACAGTGGAATATTGCCAAATATATTGTAGAAGAACTGAAAACCATCGGCCTGGAAGATGTTTCCATAGATGATAACGGCTATATTATGGGCTATGTTCCTTCTAATCTTGAAAATGACCAGAAGCCAACCATCGGCTTTATCTCCCATTATGATACATCACCGGATTTCAGCGGGGAAAACGTTAATCCTCAGGTTTGGGAGAATTATGACGGCAATGACCTGGTCCTTAACCAGACTACCGGATTTACATTATCACCGTCAAAATTTGAAAGCTTAAGAAAATATACCGGGCAGACTTTAATTACTACGGACGGAAACACTCTTTTAGGTGCTGACGACAAAGCAGGCTGTGCAGAAATCGTTACGGCTGCGGAATATCTGATCGCCCATCCTGAAATCAAGCACGGAAGGGTCGCTGTAGGATTTACTCCTGATGAAGAAATAGGAAGAGGAGCCCATAAATTTGATGTCGCGAAATTCGGGGCAGAATTTGCGTATACGATGGACGGAGGCGAAGTTGGAGAATTGGAATATGAAAACTTCAACGCCGCCGGTGCTGTTGTTAAGATCCACGGACTGAGCGTGCACCCGGGATATGCATACGGAAAGATGGTGAATGCCGCACTGCTGGCTTCTGAATTCGCCCAGACGCTTCCTGCCAATGAAACGCCTGCCACCACCAAAGGTTTTGACGGATTTTATCACCTGATGGACCTGAATGCAGATATTTCTGAGGCTAAGCTACAGTACATCATCCGTGATCATAACGAGGAAAAATTTGAGGCCAGGAAGAAATTCATGGAAGAGAAAGTGGCTGAATTCAACCAGAAACATGGTGCAGGAACAGCTGAAATTGAGATTAAGGAGCAGTACCGGAACATGAAGCAGCAGTTTGAAGGAAAGATGCACATCATTGACCTGGCTGCAGCTGCTATGAAAGAAGCGGGTATCGAGCCTAAGATTAAAGCGATCAGAGGCGGAACCGATGGCGCTCAGCTATCCTATATGGGACTGCCCTGCCCGAATATTTTTGCCGGCGGGATCAATTTCCACGGACCGTATGAGTATGTAGCGCTTGAAAGCATGGAAAAAGCAATGGAAGTGATTGTGAATATCGTGAAAGCATAAAGCGTTCCCTCTATAAAACAGAAAGCCGGCTCGATGAGCCGGCTTTCTTAATATTTTATGTGCAGTTCTGTTATAAAATGTTCAGGATCTTTGTTGGAATATTTAATCCCGATAGAATCTCCTAATTTTTTATTTCTGAAGCCTCTTACCCATTCAATGCCTTTAATCGTAACTCCTTTTACGACAAATTGTACTCTGATATGTTTTCTGGGATTATACCCCATTTCTGTGATCATCCCTTCTGTCAAGCTGTAATCTTTGTTGATTTCATTGACCTCTTCAATTTTTTTCAACGTCAGATACCGGACCGTAAGTGCCACTGACCCTACGATGATTGTCATTACCAAGGCAACTTGAAGATATTCCTTTAGTGTGGGCTTGGCTTTTGGCGGCAGTCCTTTTTTATCCATAGTCAAAAATAACTTTAAAAGCGTTTACATATTTATCCTCTTTTAAAATCAGACAACATCCAGAACGTCAGATACCATTAAATAATTACTGCTCCTGCCGGTTTCCCAGAAAAGCATCCCAACCCTGTGCTGTCAGTGCGACCAATTGGTTGGATCCCCGTGCTACCATGAAGTTTCCTTCTTCTTTCTCAACAGCGTGGCCGATGATGGTAAAATCCGGATGGTTTTTAATCTTATCAAAATCAGCTGCGGAAATGGTAAACAGCAGTTCATAATCTTCGCCTCCGCTTAAGGCGGCCATCACAGGATTCAGGTTAAATTCATCTGCTGTGGTGATGGTAAGGTTATCCATCGGGATCTTTTCCTCATACAGCCTGAACCCTACTCCCGACTGATCTGAAAGGTGTAAAATCTCCGAAGCCAGACCATCGGAAACATCGATCATGGAAGTCGGCAGGATATCCAGCTGCTCCAGGATTCCTTTGACATCTGTCCTGGCTTCCGGCTTCAGCTGGCGTTCAAGAATATAGTCATACCCTTCCATTTCAGGCTGCATATTGGGATCAGCCAGGTACACGGCATGTTCCCGCTCCAGGATTTGCAGCCCCATATAGGCGCCTCCTAAATCTCCGGTCACCACCAGCAGGTCATTGGGCTTTGCAGTGCTTCTTCTGACAATCTTTTCTTCGTTCTCTATTCCGACTGCCGTAATACTCATCACAAGCCCTGCATTGGAACTCGTCGTATCGCCGCCGATCAGGTCCACCTTATATCTTGCGCAGGCCGCCTGGATTCCGGCGTATATTTCTTCCAGCGCTTCTACCGGAAAACGGTTGGAAACAGCAAGGGAAACCAGGATCTGTGCAGGCGTTGCATTCATTGCAGCAATATCGCTGAGGTTGACCACTACTGCCTTATAACCCAAATGCTTCAGCGGAACATACCCCAGATTAAAATGAATGCCTTCCGCAAGCATATCTGTGGTAAGGACTACTTTCTTTGTGCCCGGATTAACAATCGCGGCATCATCTCCCACGCCAAGCTCGGAAGACTCGTTGGATAGAGGGAAATATTGTGTTAAATGTTTAATAAGGCCGAATTCGCCTAATTTGGAAATCGGTGTCAGTTCAGGATCTTTATCTTCAAACATATGTTTATTTATAAGTAATGGGAATGAGCAATAAGTAATTTTTATTGCGGTTTGATTCATCAATGATCATTCATCAATCATCATGTATTCATTTGAATACCTCCGGATCAATATTATGGGGATGGAAAGGGAATTTCTTGAAATCCTCTCTCGTTAACACCACGGTTTCCGGGGACTTGTACTTGTTCATGGCTTCTACCACATCATCCGGCGGAGTCGTCATCTTTCTCAGCATCATATCGATCCATACGCCGGTGGCTTCTGCTGTGGCGCAGTGTATTCCATCCGGAGTGTAAAATTTATGCACAAACCTGTAGATGGAAGAATCGTCTGAACATCCGTCGATTTCCACACTCACGATAACGGTCTGGTCCGCATAGATTTCCTTGAAAAAAGAATACCTTTCATGAAGGATGACAGGCCCTATTCCCCATCTGCTGAGCTGGGTAACCCCCATTTTTTCTTTGGTCATAAAAGCCATCCTGGCCTGTGCACAGTACTGCACGTAGGATGAATTGGCTAAATGTTTATTGGCATCAAGGTCGCTCCAACGTACTTCAAAGGTATGGTAGTAAATCATTTAAGATGTATTTAAATATGAAATTCAATTTATATGGACGCGAAAGATATAGAGCCAACTGCCTTACTTATTACAACAACTGAACTCCATGCATTTGCGGCGCCTTTTTTCGATTAAAATCAAAAAATTATATTCATCAAAATTACTCAAATAAGATGGTTTATAAAAATTGTAGTTTTGCAAAAGTAATCTTGAGCATAAGATTAAGGAATCATGAAGAAAATTATCATTATCGGAGGAGGGGCAGCAGGATTTTTCTGTGCCGCCAACCTGGACGAAACCCAATACCACATCACCATCCTGGAGCAGAATTCGGATGTGCTTCAGAAAGTAAAGGTTTCCGGAGGCGGACGCTGCAATGTTACCCACGCCTGCTTTGATCCCAGGGAGCTGGTTCAGTTTTATCCCCGCGGGAATAAGGAATTGCTGAGCGTTTTTACGAAATTCCAGCCGGGAGATACCATGGACTGGTTTGAACGCAGGAATGTCCCGCTGAAAATTGAACAGGATAACCGTGTCTTCCCGGAAAGTAATTCTTCCCATAGCATCATCAACGCCATGGTGCAGGAAATACAGCACAAAAACATTGAGGTAAAGACAAAATGTTCAGTAAAAGAAATTGAAAGGCAGGATGGCACTTATCTGGTCAGGACCAGTTTAGGCGATTTTAAAGCCGACATTATCATTTACACAACCGGCAGCTCACCCAAATCGCTGAAAATCATTGAGAACCTCGGCCATACAATCATTGATCTTGTTCCTTCGCTTTTCACCTTCAACATTAAAGATGACCTGCTGAAAGATCTTGCCGGAACCAGCTTTGAAATGGCAGAAACCTCCATCCCGCAACTGAAAACGGAAGAAAGTGGCCCGCTTTTGATTACACACTGGGGACTATCCGGGCCTGCTATCCTTAAAATATCTGCCTGGGAAGCCATCAGCCTGGCCAAAATGAACTATAATTTTGAAATCGAAGTCAATTTCATTTCAAAACCGGTGGACGAAGCAGAAGAAATGTTCCTGGATTTCAAGCAGTCCAACCCTAAGAAGACCATCGGGCAGTCAAAAATTTTTGATATCACCAACCGCTTCTGGCAACGGACTTTAGAAGTTTCAAAAATCGACCTTAATAAGCAGGTGGCCCATCTCTCCGGGAAAGAAATACAGGCTGTCATTGAAAATCTATGCAGAAAGAAGCTGAAAGTAACCGGTAAATCAACCTTCAAAGACGAGTTCGTAACCGCCGGAGGCATTGATTTAAAGGAAATTAACTTCAAAACCATGGCATCAAAACTGTTGCCGCAATTGTACATTGCCGGAGAAGTGCTGAATATTGACGCCGTAACCGGAGGGTTCAATTTCCAGGCGTGCTGGAGCGAAGCATGGCTGATCGCGCAGGATCTGAATCTGAAAAGAGATAAACAAATGAGAGACAGATAGATGAGAGACGGATAGATAATAGATTGTAGATTTAGAAAAATGATATTTAACGAGAGATAAATTTATGGCTGCTTGGCGTTTGGCCTCTGAACTGATCTATTTTTTTAATACTTTTTACAGGCAAAATATACTGTTCAGGCTTCTATCAATTTTCGCCATCCCTTTCTCCAGAAGAATCGGTCCGCAATCATTTTTTTTATTCCAGATTTATATTTAGTTTATATTTTTGCTTACATTTCTGTATGTAAACAGCCTTAGACTGTATAAATAATATGATCTGTAAACCCATGCATACCATCAGAAAAAACATTTCGGATATCCTTAAAATCCTTTTGATCCTGGGATTCGGATATTTCTTTTGGCTGATGCTGCAAATTACCCTGGAATATGTTCCGCTGAGGACCGACGTCAGTTTCCTGATGATCAAACAGACGGAAGTTGACCACCGGCCGGAATACCTATACTTTTTCTATACCCATGTATATACCAGTATTTTTGTGCTCCTATCAGGATTTTTAGGCATCATCAGGAAAGATTTCGGGATCAGGAACTTCCATAAGAATGCGGGAAAAGTGTATATTTTCCTGATCCTGCTCCTTGCTGCCCCTTCAGGAATTTATATGGGAATTTTCGCCAACGGAGGGCTTTTTTCAAAAATCTCATTTGTCATTTTAGGTTGCCTGTGGTGGGCTTTTACGTATAAAGCCTATCGTCTTGCCGTACAGAAAAAGTTCAGGGAGCATAAACAGTGGATGTGGCGCAGCTTTGCCCTGACATTATCTGCCGTTACCCTTAGAATGTGGAAGGTAATTATCGTATATTTATGTCACCCGAATCCCATGGATGTATATCAGATCATCGCATGGCTAGGCTGGGTACCCAATATCCTATTAATTGAATATTTAATCGCAAAAAAACAGATATGAAAAATTCAAAACCTGCGCTCCTCGCTATTCTTGCCATACTGGCAACCGGGTGTAAAAAAGAATCCGAAAGCACGACTAAACAAAAAGACAGCCTGTCGGCGGCAAAATCTCCTGAGATTGAGGAAATACACAAAGAATACTACGGGGTTTACAGCGGAGACTTTATCGGTAAAGAGAAAATGCTGGATGAAACCGACGGTACGGAATATGAAGGCGAAGTCTTTAAAAGGATTTCCCTCAAGATCAACCGCATTACCAAAGACAGCGTATACGGACAGAGTATCGTAGACGGGAACCAGCGCCCGTTCAGAGGGGTTTTCAACAGCAGTTCCCAATCATTTATCCTGGATGAACCGGGGAATGATAAAACGGACGGGAGATTTGAGGTGAAGCTCAGTAAAGACAGCCTGACCGGAAAATGGGATGCCTTTAATACCAAAGCCGTAAAATCCCCTGTGAAAGCCGTCAAGCTGGCCAAAAAAGAATTTGTCTACAACCCGAACTTTATGCTGGACAAAGATTCTGAGCTGATCGACTGGGACAATCCGAAGGAGTTTGTTGAAAAATACACGAATGAATCGACCGGTAAAACCGAAAGCTATACCACTCAGAAAAACAGGATTGCCTCTGATGCCGTCTTTACTCTGAACGGATCCAAGCAGAAGCTGACTGAAAGTGAGCTGAAGAACCTTCGTAAACTGGATCTTGAAATCATTAAAAATTCTATTTTCGCACGGCATGGGTATGCGTTCAAAAAACCTACCTACAGACACTTTTTTGAGCAGACACAATGGTACATCCCGGTATCTGACAATGTAGACAAGGACCTTTCCCCCATGGAAAAAGAAAATGTAGAGCTCCTGAACCGCTTCATTAAATACGCAGAAGACAAATACGGCAGTTTCGGAAGGTAAGGGGAGCTATCTTTTCAGTCTGACAAAACCATACAGGATAATACATCCGGCAGCATAGCAGGCAATATCGATCCACGAAAAGGAATTGCCGATGACAGTATACATTATGCTGCCGGGTCTGAATCCCAGGCGTTCAGCAATATTAAAGTATTGTGCCGTCTCAATCATGCATGAGAATATAAAAATACCTAAGATCAGCCTGGCTTCATCCATCCATACAAAGCTGCGAACGAATGCATACAGAAGCATAACCACCAGTACATCTCCCAGGTAAGCCCTGATGAAGAAAATGTCTTTTAACACAGTGGCAATGAGTACCTCAACCAGAAAAATCAGGATAGCGGCAATACCATAGCGGTAATTGAATTGTATAGACATTATAAAACTATTACCGGTTATCCTCCGATCATTTTCTTGATTGAATTCAGCTTCATCAAAGCCTCAATCGGGGTCAGGGTATTGATGTCTATTTTTGTCAGCTCTTCACGGATATTTTCAAGCACCGGATCATCAAGCTGGAAAAACGAGAGCTGCATATTTTCTTCCGTAACCCTTTTAATGGTATCCGAAGATGAACTTCCGCCCTGGCTGCGGCTTGATTCCAGGGTTTTTAAAATTTCATTGGCCCGGTTCACCACCTTGGATGGCATCCCGGCCAGTTTGGCAACATGGATACCGAAGCTGTGCTCGCTTCCCCCCGGAACCAGCTTCCTGAGGAAAATAATATTCCCCTTATTCTCCTGGATAGAAACATGGAAGTTTTTTACCCGTTCAAAATTCACCGTCATTTCATTCAGTTCATGGTAGTGCGTGGCAAATAAGGTTTTAGCCTGCGTAGGATGCTGATGGAGGTATTCTGCGATGGCCCATGCGATGGAAACGCCGTCGTAGGTAGAAGTTCCTCGGCCGATTTCATCCAGCAGGATCAGGCTCCTGTCGGAAATGTTGTTGAGGATATTGGCGGCTTCATTCATCTCCACCATGAACGTAGATTCACCGGCAGAAATATTATCCGTAGCTCCCACTCTGGTAAAAATCTTATCCAAGACCCCGATCTCAGCATGCTTTGCCGGAACAAAGCTTCCGATCTGAGCCAGTAAGCAGACAATCGCGGTCTGGCGGAGAATGGCCGATTTACCGGCCATGTTCGGTCCGGTCACCATAATGATCTGTTGGGTATCCTTGTCCAGGAATATATCGTTCGGAATATATTTTTCACCCAGGGGAAGCGCATTTTCAATAATCGGGTGCCGGGCTTCTTTCAGGTCGATAGCAAAGCTTTCGTTCAGTACCGGTCTCGTATAGCTTTCAGACACGGCCAGCTCTGAAAAACCTACGGCTACATCGAGCTGTGCAATGATGCCCGAGTTTTCCTGAATCTGGTCAATGTACACCATCGTTTCAGAGCACACTTTTCTGTACAGCTCATTTTCAAGGACTCCTATCTTTTCTTCTGCCCCGAGGATCTGGTTTTCGTATTCTTTCAGCTCTTCGGTAATATACCGTTCTGCATTCACCAGCGTCTGTTTTCTCACCCAGTCATCCGGAACTTTGTCCTTATGGGTATTCCGTACCTCAATATAATATCCGAAAACATTGTTGAAATCGATTTTAAGGCTGGTAATCCCTGTTCGTTCCACTTCGCGCTGGCACATTTCGTCCAGGAAGCCGCGTCCCTTACTCTGAAGGTTCCTCAGGTGGTCAAGCTCCTCAGAAATACCTTCCTTAAGGATGTTGCCTTTCGCAATGCTTACCGGCAGTTCTTCGTTAAGGTGATCCTGCAGGAAAGTAATCAGTTGCTCCAGGTCGTATAGAGGTTCCAGCCATGCCAGTACATCAGCATGCGGATGCAGCAGCCCTTTGATCTTATGAATATTAATCAGGCTCTGGCGGAGATAACCCAATTCTTTGGGAGACAGCTTTTCAGCAGCCAGTTTTCCCATAAGCCGGTCCAGATCGGAAATCGACTTCAGCAATTGCCCTATGTCATATTTGAGCTGGTCATGCTCGTTCAGGAAGTCAATCAGCGCAAGCCTTCTGCCGATCTCATGCACGGATTTCAGCGGAAGGATGATCCTTCTCCTGAGCAGCCTTCCTCCCATAGGAGTGCAGGTTTTATCTATAATATCCAACAGTGATTTTCCCTGCGGGTGGCTCGGATATACGATTTCAAGATTCCTCAGCGTAAAGTGGTCCATCATCAGGTAATCATCCTGAGGAATGATGCAGATTTTAGTAATATGCGAAAGCAGTTTGTGGTGGGTATCTTCTACCAGATAGGCGAATATCGCTCCGGCAGCCGTGATGGCAAGCGGCAGATGATCTACCCCAAACCCTTTCAGTGACTGGGTTTTAAAATGACCGGTCAGCTTTTCGTAGGCGAATGTATGCTGATAGGCCCAGTCCTCAAGCTTAAAGGCACTCCTGCTTTTCAGCTGGTCCGGCATCTGGACACTGCGCTGGTAAATAATCTCGCTGGGATCGAATGTACTGACAATATGCAGCAATTTATCCAGGTTGCCTTCGCTCACCAGGAACTCCCCGGTAGAGACATCCACAAGGGCAATCCCGTATTTTTCTTTTTCTTTGTGAAGAGAGAGCAGGAAATTATTCTTTTTTGAATTTAGGACCTGATCGTTGAATGTAACGCCGGGTGTCACCAGTTCCGTTACGCCTCTTTTTACGATCCCTTTCACCATTTTCGGATCTTCCAGCTGATCACAGATGGCAACCCGCATTCCTGCCCGCACGAGTTTCGGAAGGTAGGAATCTATGGAGTGATGAGGGAATCCAGCCAGCTCTACATGTCCTTCACCATTATTTCTTTTGGTCAGTACAATGCCCAGGATCCGGGAGGTTTTAACGGCATCCTGCCCGAAAGTTTCATAGAAATCCCCTACCCTGAAAAGCAGAAGCGCATCAGGATATTTTGCCTTGATGGTGTTGTACTGCGTCATGAGCGGGGTCTCTTTCTTCGTTTTTGCCATTAAAATATGTCTTAAAATTGGGACGGTAAAAGTATGAAATAAAAATAAAAGCAGTAAGGGCTTTGCACAAACTAGTTCATCCTACGTGATGAACAGGCATCTGGCAGTATACGCATTGTATCCGAAGGAATTTATACAGAATGTTTCTTCAGCGCCTCGGCGCTCTTCTGATGTGCCCACTGCTGTTTATAATTTACCCACCGGGCTTTGAAAATCCGGCGCATCAGCTTATCCGTATACCTCATGATGAAAACGTGGTAGAGCATATTCAGGAAAACACCCGGCTGACTCGGGAGTGCCCTGAGCGACATCGAAAAACCGGGTTCCAGATACCTGTTGAAGTGCCAGAATCCTCCGGGAATGAATAAGGCATCTCCGTGTTCCATGAAAATTTCAAAGCCCTTCGCATGTTTCAGGGCGGGAAATTTCTGATAATCGGGATTTTCGTAATCAATATCGTAGACTGTATGTACGGACAGTGGTACCTTATATAAAAATGCAGACTGTTTCTGGTCAAACAGAAGGATCCTTTTCTTTCCCTGAAAATGAATATGGATAAAATCCCCAAGGTCCACATCGTAATGCATGAGCACCCGGGCTTCGCTTCCTCCGAAAAACAAAGTCGGCAGGCGCTTGAAAAATCTCATTCCGAGATCAGGATAGGTGAAGTTTTTGAGCAGTTCCGGCAGACGGTCGGTAATGATATAAAAGAAAATACGCAGGTCCGATGGTTTGCTTGTGATCCTATCGATATAATCACGCATTTTCATGTGCGTAACCGGTGCATCAGAACTTTTGGAAGCATCTGCGGGCTTGTTATCATATAAAGGTACTTCCTGATCTCCCGCTTTTTCCCGGATAAAATCAAAGTTCCACTGATCGAACGCCTCCCATCGGCTGGCAAAATTCCTAATCAGGAGCGGCCTGTGCTTTTTAAAATAATTTTTCTGAAAATCTTCTTTACTGATATCCGTTACAGTATCTACGTTTTCAAGGATCATTTGGTGTTATTTTTTAATGCGAATAAAAATACAGTTTTTTTGAATTTCAGAAAAATTTTCATCACGAAATCACTTATCATCTTTCACTGTACTGTATGAACCTCAATGAAAAATACACCACAAAGCCATGATGGTTCCACCAAAAAACAGTAGTGCACAGCCCTATGGACTTTTAAACTTTTTTTTCCTGCTCCATGAATGTGCATCATGTCCGCTGGGCTATTTTCTCCCTTTCTGAAATGGCCCTTCCTCTAATATCCCATCTTTTTTCTGGAGAGAAAAAGAAGAATCTACAGAATGTCTTACGGTTTGCCATAAAGAAGATATATGATGAAAACATTTATATTTGTACACCAATTACCATTATGAGGGCTTATAATACCAAGAATTTCCTGAAAATCCTGTTCAGCTTACATAAAAGCGACACCCTGAAAATCCTGTTTCCTACGATGATCCTGGTAGGACTGTATTCTTACGGAATTGCCTATCTGGAACTGGAATACCTTCATCTTAACTCAAAATCCAAAGTGAGCAATGTGGGCCTTATCCATTCCTTATTAGGGTTTGTGCTTTCGCTGTTGCTCGTATTCAGGACCAATACGGCGTATGACCGCTGGTGGGAAGGCCGTAAGTTATGGGGAAAACTGGTCAATGATTCCAGAAATTTCGCTATTAAAATAACCATTCTTCTTGAAGGACACCCTAAAGATATCCAACAGATTGCACGGTACCTGAAGTTTTTCCCTCACTTTCTGGCCAAACACCTGTCGAAGGAATCTACCAGGCTCGCCCTTGATGAAGATTATTCCGAAATCGAAAAATCTTTAAAGCAGCATGGCCCCAGCGAAATCATTATGCTCCTTTCTCACAAACTGAATCAGCTGAAAAAAGAAGGTAAGATCTCGGATGTGGAGATGATCTACCTGGACACCCAGCTTTCCGGCTTCCTGGATGTCTGCGGGGCCTGCGAACGGATTAAAAACACTCCAATCCCCTATTCCTATTCATCATTTGTGAAAAAATTCATCATCCTTTACGTGATGGCCCTGCCGGTAGCGTACGTCATCAATATAGGGCTTTTTATGATTCCGCTGACGGTTTTCGTATATTACGTCCTGATGAGCCTTGAACTGATTGCAGAAGAAATTGAGGATCCTTTTAACAATGATGAAAATGACATCCCGATGGAAACCATCGCACAGAATATTGAAAAAAACGTCCATCAGATTATGGATACAAAATAATCCGCTGTAAAATCCGATTGATTAATAGGATCGTACATATTATAAACCACACATAAATCAAAAGAAAAGTATTTTGGTACAGAAATTAAAGTTGGAGGAACTGAACAGGATCGATGTAGAGACCTTCAAAAAGACGGATAAGATTCCGTTGACCGTTGTTTTAGACAATATCAGGAGCATGCACAATGTAGGAGCCACATTCAGGACGGCTGATGCTTTCCTTATTGAAAAGATTATTCTCTGCGGCATTACCCCGCAGCCGCCGCACCGGGAGATCCATAAGGCCGCGCTGGGTGCTACGGAAAGTGTAGACTGGATATATGAAAAGGATATTGTAACCGCAGTTAATGATCTGAAAAGCTCAGGCTATAGCGTGATCGGTGTGGAACAGACCACCAGCAGCAGGATGATTTCTGATTTTGAGATCGATAAAAGCCGAAAATATGCGGTGGTGTTAGGAAACGAAGTAGACGGCATCAGTGATGAAGCCCTTCAGCACATGGATGTGTTTATTGAGATTCCGCAGCTGGGAACAAAGCATTCACTCAATGTAAGTGTGTGCGGAGGAATTGTGATGTGGGAATTTGCCAAAGCCCTGAAATAAAAAAACTGCATATGTCTTTGTGAGACAGTGCAGTTTGAAATAAATCTAATAAAAAGTAAAAATGAAAGGCTACAAAGGTAATTCTTTTTACATCACAAACCAATTTTAACCGTACTTTTTTTTCTTTCCTAGGAAAAAAAAGTACGGTATCCGGAAATAATTTTATTTTATTTTTTATAAATTAGCATCATGTTTATCAAGGATTATATCTCAAAAGATTTCCCGTGTTTCAACTTCACTGATTCCATAGAATCAGCAAGAAATACATTAGAGGACTTCGGATATTCCCATATTTTCATTAAAAAATCCAATCTTTTTTACGGAGCTATTGCCAAGGACTTCCTGTATGAGGAAGACGGCCTCCTGAAAGGACTGGAGCATCAGATCGAACGGTTCGCGATCCTTGAGGATCATAATATTATGGACAGCATCCGGCTGTTCCATACGTTCAGTGCGAATGTGATCCCGGTGATCAATAAGAATGAAAAATACCTGGGCTATATCTGCTGTGACGATATTTTCCAGGACCTGTCCAAGTATCCGCTGTTTTCTGAATCGGGAGCCATTCTCACGGTAGAAACCCCGGCCAGAAAGTATTCCATGACGGAGATTGCCAATATTGTGGAAAGCAATAATTCCAAGTTTTACGGTGGATTTATCAGCTTTATGTCTGACGAGGTCATTCATGTCACCATTAAGATCAGCAACGAAAACCTGTCATCGGTGGATGCTACTTTTGACCGGTATGATTACAGGATCGTAGAAAAGTATTATTCCGACGATAAATCGGATCTTTTTAAGGACCGGTTCGGATTTTTCCAAAAATTTATAGAAATATAGCATGAAGGCAGCCATATACTCTCAGAAAAAAGATCTCGATACCTTTTTATATCTGAGCAAGTTTATTTCAGAACTTGAAAACAGAGGAGTAAAATCAGTTTTATATGATGAAATGGCTGAAGCACTTCAGTTCTCGAAAATCTTTGAGACCTTTACAGGCAAACAGGACCTGATTGATAAGGAAGTGGACCTTTTCTTTACCTTCGGGGGCGACGGGACTATTGTCAACTCCCTTATTTTCGTGGAAGACCTGGAGATTCCGATTGTCGGGGTTAATACCGGCCGGCTCGGTTTCCTGGCAAGCTTTACCAAAGAAGAGGCGTTCAATGAACTGGACTCCATCCTGAAAGGCAATGTAAAGACCAGCAGAAGAGCGGTTATCGAAGTTATTTCGGAAGGCCTTGAAGGGATTTTCCCGTATGCACTGAATGATGTTACTATTTCCAGGAAGGAAACCACTTCCATGATCACTGTGGATTCTTACATCAACAATGAATTCCTCAATGTGTTCTGGGGCGACGGCGTAATCATTTCAACACCTACAGGTTCTACCGCATACTCCCTGAGCTGTGGCGGACCGATTATCTCGCCCAATAACGAAAATTTCGTTATCACCCCTATTGCACCCCATAACTTGAATGTAAGGCCGCTGATCGTTAATGATAAGGTGGAAATCAAATTCAGGGTGGAAAGCCGGGTACCGCAATACTCCCTTTCACTGGATTCCAGGCTGATCCATATAGAAACGGATAAGGAAATCATCATCAAAAAAGCGGCCTTCCAGATCCTCCTGGTACAGCCCAACAACCTGAGCTTTTATGAAACCATCCGGCAGAAGCTGCTGTGGGGCAGAGATAAAAGAAATTAGTAATTCATCAAAATTTAGTACCTTTACAAGGTTTATTTATAATATACAATACATTCATTAAAAATTAAGATATGAGCAGAATTTTCCCGGCAGGAGTTGCCACAGGACAGTTAGTTACCGATATTTTCCAGCACGCCAAAGAAAACAGATTTGCTTTGCCTGCGGTGAACGTTATCGGATCCAGCAACGTGAACGCGGTTATGGAAACAGCTGCCAGACTGAACTCTCCTGTTATCATCCAGTTTTCGAATGGAGGAGCTGCTTTTAATGCAGGAAAAGGATTAAGCAATGAAGGGCAGAAAGCAGCCATCCTGGGTGCGATTGCCGGAGCAAAGCATATACACACGTTAGCGGAAGCTTACGGAGCAACTGTTATTTTACATACGGACCACTGTGCGAAGAAATTGCTTCCATGGATCGACGGGCTGATGGATGCGAGTGAAGAATTTTTCAAACAAACCGGAAAATCGCTCTATTCATCGCATATGCTTGACCTTTCAGAAGAGTCTTTAGAGGAAAACCTTGAGACTTCATCCAGATATTTTGAAAGAATGGCAAAGATGCAGATGACCCTGGAAGTGGAAATCGGTGTTACCGGAGGAGAAGAGGACGGTGTAGACAATTCTGACGTAGACAACTCCAAGCTGTATACTCAGCCGGAAGATGTAGCCTACACCTATGAAAAGCTGAAAGCCATTTCCGATAATTTCACGATTGCAGCAGCTTTCGGAAACGTACATGGGGTATATAAGCCGGGTAACGTGGTACTGACTCCGAAAATCCTTGACAATTCCCAGAAATATGTTCAGGAAAAGTTCGGAACTGCCGACAAGCCGGTGAATTTCGTATTCCACGGAGGATCAGGTTCCACTATTGAGGAGATCAGGGAAGCCATCGACTACGGAGTAATTAAAATGAATATCGATACTGACCTTCAGTTTGCGTATACAGAGGGCATCAGAGATTATATGGTGGACCATATCGATTACCTGAGAGCGCAGATCGGAAACCCTGAAGGAGAAGAAAAACCTAACAAGAAGTTCTACGACCCTAGGGTATGGGTAAGAAAAGGAGAAGAAACATTCTCTGCAAGACTGGTTAGGGCATTTGAAGATTTAAATAACGTCAACACTTTAAAATAAGAAACGGTATACTGTATTCATGCAAAGGGAATCATATCCTGCATGAATACAGTATATCATTATACATTAATACAAGCACAATGGCATTCGACTGGTTTAAAAGAAAAGCACAGAATATTACTACTTCTACAGATGAAAAGAAGGATGTTCCCAAAGGCCTCTGGCATCAGACACCATCCGGAAAGGTCGTGGAGCATGACGAGCTGAGAAGAAACAATTACGTTTCCCCGGAAGACGGATTCCATGTAAGGATCGGTAGTGCGGAATTTTTCGATATTCTTTTTGATGAAGGAAAATTTACTGAACTCGATGCAAATGTTGAGAGTATTGATATCCTGAACTTTAAAGATACCAAGCCTTACGCAGACCGGCTGAAAGAGGTAAAAGCCAAAACAAAGCTTACCGATTCCATCAGAAATGCCGTAGGAACCGTAAAAGGGACTGAAATGGTGGTTTCGTGTATGGATTTTGCCTTCATCGGAGGATCTTTAGGATCTGTAATGGGTGAAAAAATCAGGAGAGCGGTTGATTACTGTATTGAAAAGAAACTTCCGTACATGATCATCTGCCAGTCCGGAGGAGCCAGGATGCAGGAAGCAACGTATTCCCTGATGCAGCTGGCTAAAGTGCAGGCTAAGCTTGCGCAGCTTTCGGAGGCAGGGCTTTTATACATCGCTTACCTTTGTGACCCTACTTTCGGGGGAATTACCGCATCATTCGCCATGACCGCTGATATTATCATGGCTGAACCGGGTGCACTGATCGGGTTTGCCGGACCACGGGTCATCCGTGAGACCATCGGAAGAGACCTTCCGGAAGGCTTCCAGACTTCGGAATTCCTTCAGGAAAAAGGTTTTGTTGATTTCATCGTCAAGAGAACAGAAATTAAAGATGTCGTGGCCAAAACAGTTAACCTGTTAACGGTACATGCGTAACCATTAATTAAGATATTTTCGAATCTCTCTCATACCGGGAGAGATTCTTTATTTATGAGGACATTCAAGATATTTTTCAATACCATCCGAAGCATGAGCCTGAAAAAGATTTTCCGTCTTTTGTCTCTTGTGCTGCCCCATCCTTTATTCTCCGTACTCAGCTTTTATGCGACCATTAAAGCTTACGGGATTACCCAGAAAAAGTTTCCGAAAACCGCCTCCAATAACGGCATCGGAAATTCATTCAGGCATGCGTTATGGTGCTGCCTGATCATGATGTACTGCTGTAAAATATCTTCTCCGGAAAAAGCCCTGAAATTCTGCAAAAGAATTACCGATCTGCATGAAGAGCTCTTCCCGAACAAGCCTCTGGAGACCAAAATGGACCTTCACAACAATAAAATCGGGATGGATTACTTTATGGAGCTGCTCCCTGGAACCCACCGCCAGTTTTTTGAAAAAAGCTTTTTCATAAACGGCCTGGAAAAAAAAATGAAGGACGCCAAAGTCCTGAAAAACCTGGATGACGAATTTGATGGCTTCCTGGTTTATCTGGATGAGCGATAAGCGGGAAACGGTGAATCGTGAATTTGCACCGGCAGTCAATGTTTCTCCGCAAGTGAATTTTTATAGCAACCAGAAATTGACCATTGACCCGAAGGATTTGACCATTACATTATTCTTGTCAAAACCATCTGCATACTTTGTAATCTGGAGTTTTTTTGATAAGTTTAACCCAACATAATTCAATCCGATGGTTCTCAGCAGAATTTGGTCCGCATTTATCATAGTGGCCATTGCTATCGCAAGTATAAAGTACATTTCATCAGACCAATATAAAACCATTTTCAATGATATGGTGGTAGGGAAAGGCGGCGATACGGTACAGATTGCCACACAGAAAATGACTGCCCTGTCCCCTGTCGTTCGCGACAGCCTGATGAAAAAACCTGATTTTGCAGACAGCAGGATTCATTATAAGACCGACTCTCTACAACAGGATGTAAAGATATACCGGGTGCAGGAAGCCGATGGCGTCATCGGGACATCTGAAACGGCAGTAAAAATCTGCCTCGGCCTTATTGGCATCATGGCCCTGTTCATGGGCTTTATGAGCATTGCTGAAAAAGCAGGGGGAATCAATCTCCTGAGCCGGCTGATTCAGCCTTTCTTCTCGAAACTTTTCCCTGAAATCCCTAAAAACCATCCTGCATTTGGCCATATGCTGATGAATTTCAGTGCCAATCTTCTCGGTCTGGACAATGCAGCAACGCCTTTTGGACTGAAAGCCATGGAAAGCCTGCAGACCCTGAATCCGGATAAAGACACGGCCACCAATTCACAGATCATGTTCCTGTGCCTTCATGCCGGAGGAATGACCCTGATTCCGGTTTCCATTATCGCGCTCAGATCCTCTGCCGGTTCCAAGAACCCCACTGATATTTTCCTGTACTGCATGATTGCGACCTTCACGGCAACGCTGGCAGCGATGATCATTGTCTCTTTATACCAGAAAATCAATTTATTAAAACCCGTGGTTTTAGCCTATGTCGGAGGAATTTCCGCATTGGTCGGACTTCTGGTCTGGTATTTAACAGGGCTCAGCAAAGAAAACCTGGACACGTTCAGCCAGATTTCAAGCAATGGCCTGATTCTCTTTATTTTCCTGGCGATTGTCATTGGTGCGGTTTATAAAAAGATCAATGTCTTTGAAGCCTTTGTAGACGGTGCAAAAGAAGGTTTCACCACCAGTGTGAAGATTATTCCTTATCTGGTCGGGATGCTTATCGCTATTTCGCTCCTCAGGACTTCCGGTGTTTTCGATGTGATGATTGACGGGATGAAATGGGTAGCCAATGCAGCGAATTTAGATGCCCGATTTGTTGACGGGCTTCCGACAGCACTGATCAAACCATTATCCGGATCCGGAGCACGGGGCATGATGATGGATACCATGGCGACTTTCGGGCCGGACAGCTTCCAGGGAAAACTGGCAGCCGTTCTCCAGGGAAGCTCAGATACGACGTTTTACGTGATTGCTGTCTATTTTGGGGCCGTAGCCGTAAAGAATACCCGATATACGGTTGTTGCCATGCTATTGGCCGATCTCGTCGGGATTATCACTTCCATCGCACTGGCTTATCTGTTTTTTGCATAAATCCTATGAGAATATATATACAGACTTCTGAAAACGGAGATGTTTACCATGTCAATACTTCCACAGAAGATTATTTAAACTTTTAACATCAAAAAAATTGTATGATTACCGATAAAGAATTTACACTGCGACTCATCCGTCAGCTTTCCCAGGCACTGGAAAAACTGATCCTTGACAAACCGGAAGAAAGCCTGATGCAGAAAGAACTGGATTTTGATTCTTTGATGCGGGACATTTTCAAAATGGACTTTACGGAGATTTCCTCCAAGACCAAAGAAGATCTTATCGGGATCGTTAATGAAAGGCAGGAAAGAGACCATAAAGATTACTATGAAATGCTGGGCAACCTGTTCTACTTCAAAGGAAAAGCAGAACACAATAATGATTTCCTGGATAAAGCCAAAACATTCTATGAACTGTACCTGCAGACCAGCGGTATTTTTGCCCTTCCCATCATCAACAGGATCAATGAAATAAAAAAAGCACTTGAATAAAGTGCTTTATCTTTTTAAAAGGTAATTTTATAGGATCCTGTGGAAGAAACGCTGGATTTTTCAGCTTTAACGTATTTCCGTACCCAGGAAACTGCCGTAGAACTGATGCATGGGTCAGAAGTTCCCCCGGATCTCCTCGCAGAAACCACATTTCCGGCTTTATCCACCGTATAGGCAATGGTAATGGTTCCGCTGGCAGTACAGTTATTGGCCGGCTGTGCGCCTCCCCGTCCCATGGTTCCCGGGATAAACCCGACAAGCCTCCTGTCTATTCCCACTTTGCTGTCACCGTTTCCGTCGCCTCCTAGAGGATCTCCTGCATTTCCGATGCCGTCTCCGTCACCCTGGCTTCCTGCTTTGCTCCCTCTTCCCCGGATCAGGTTTCCGATCGCTGCGGTTCCTTTGCCGTCACCGGTTCCGGTTTTGGAATTGGATGTGGTAGCGCCGGATTTTTTGGTATTTTTAGAAGCGCTGGTACTGGATGCTGATTTTTTATTCTCTTTGGATTCTTCCTTTTTAGGTACCGTGACCTTAGGATTATTTCCGGTAATGATTTTTTCCTTGGCTTCGGATTTCTTTGTTTCCGGCTGCGGTTGCGGTTCAATGGTCGTTTTCGTCTCCGGAACTGCTGTTTCCAAAGGATCAGTGGTGACTTCCTCCGTTGCGGCAGCCAAGCTTCCCGGCTGGTCGGCAGGTTCCTCTTCCCCGCTCCCGTTCCTGTTATCCCCGAAATTGACCAGCATGGTGGTGACCACTTCTTTTTCCGGTTCAGCAGGTTTGGGGGTGAGTTTATATAAAAAAACAAACAGCAGGATGGCAGACCAAATCAGGACTGAAAGCAACGCGCTCTTAATCCTGTCCTTGTTTTCCTCCTTCCTGTCTATGGTATGGCTTTTCATATAGTCTTATTTTCCGGCCTCAAGCCGTTATTTATCCTTAACGGTTGCAATGGCGATGTTAAACTTATGCTTCTCGGCAATTTCCATGGCAAAAACCACATCTTTATGCAGTGTGCTTTCGTCGGCACGTATGGTAAATGATTTATTGGTTTGCGAAGCTAGTTTATTGACGATGGCCTGCTCAAGCTCTGTTCTGCTGACCGGGACATCATCCACAAAATAAGATCCGTCCGGTTTAATGCTTACCGTAAGCGGATTCGGGATATTGTCATCCACTGCGCCCGTTTTCGGCAGCTTTACATCAATAGCGCTCTGGTTAGCAGCGGAAGAGGTGATCATAAAGAAGATCAGCATCAGAAGGATGACATCTGTCATCGCAGCTAAACTGAATTCCGGGCGTGCTTTATTTTTTCTCTGAATTTTCATCTGTTGACGGGTATTATTTAAATAATCAGACGGAACCTTGCGGTTTCATACCAAAGATTTATAAAGGTTTATTGATGATATCTAAAAATTCTCCGGACATATTCTGCGCCCTCAGGACGAACTTATCGATCCTTGTCAGTAAGATATTGTAGAAAAAGTTGGCCGGAATGGCTACCGCAAGACCTACCGCCGTTTGCCCTAGTGCGGTATAAATACCTTCTGAAAGGGTTTTCGGGGAGAAAGCACCTTCCATATTGGACAGGTCAAAGAATGCAATGATCATCCCGATAACCGTCCCCAGAAGACCCAGCATCGGAGCGATACTCGGTACGACTGCCAGAAGGTTCAGGTTTTTTTCCATATTGGCTACTTCCACCTGTGCCTGGGATTCCATCGCACTTACGATATCCGAAACCGGGCGCCCCAGCCTTGAGATCCCTTTTTCAAGGATCCTACCTTCCGGGGAGTGCTGCCTTTTACAGTAATCTGCTGCAGACTCAATCTTGCCTTCCCGGATAAAATCCTCGATGTTATTCATAAAGTCGGGATCTGTTTTTGAGACCATTCTTTTAATGAAGAAAAAACGCTCAAAGAAAAGGTATACAGAAAATATCCCGAGCAGTAACACGGTAACCATTACAATTTTTGCGAATACGCCTCCGTGAAACATGATTTCCCAAAATGAAAATACTTTTTTAGGTGCTTCTGCCACTGCAGATGTTGTAACCTGTGCGAATAAAATCTGAGTAAGTTCCGTTAACAGCATTAATGTGTATTTTTATAAAAGTTGTAACGACAAATGTAGTGGAATATTATGAATCGTTCTCTTAAAATTTGCTTAAAAACAGGAAATTTCCTCTCAAAAAAGATTTGAAAAGAAATTTACGGATGCTATAATGGCGAAAGATCTTTAGTCTTCGTCTATCTCAATCTGGTCCTGCTTAAACTCGCATTTCAGCCTGAAAGGAATGGGCGTATCGGAGCCGGTATAAAAATCATCAATGGTTCCCTTCCAGATCACCTGCAGTTCGCCCTCTTCATTTTTTTCAAATAAAAGTTCGTTATCATAGATATAGGCGTCCTCATCATCATAAAGGTCTACTTCCGTATAGGTTTCCTCATCAGAATCTGTAATGGTGAAGGTTTTGCCTTCGATTTCTGCGGATTCTATAGGAAAATCGATAATCTCAAGTGATAACTGCGGAAAATTGTATTGCAAAGAATCATCTTCTACGTGATCCAGGCCGTCATCCGTAATGATTTCAACCTCTAAAAAATGTTGCTGGTTGCTGTAGACCGCTTTACAATATGTGTTTCTGATATTGTATTTCAGCGTTTCTTCCGGATGGTAAATTTTTAAAATCCCTTTCATTTTTTCTTAAAAAAGAGCGGTAATAATATGATTGCTAAATGTTTTTAACAAAGATAGAAAATTGGCTGAATGTGTAACATGTTTTAAAAATTATTTTTTAAAAATCAACCTTTTCAGGAATCCGGTCATATCTTAATAATACTTATTTTTGCGTTAAAGATCCGGAAATGAAAAACATCATCTTAAAAAGCATCTTCAGCCTGGGCCTGCTGGCGGGGATCACTGCCTGTAAGAAATCTGATTCTCCTTTAACGAAGGTAACACCGTCCAACCTGGACTCTATTGCTTCCAATTACTATGAACAGTATCTCAAGCTGTATCCCCTGGATGCCACGTCACAGGGAGATATCTGGTACAATGACCAGCTCCCGATCAACATCGACAAAGATTTTATTTCCGGAGAGGTCGCTTTTTACAGTTCAGTCCAGAAACAGCTGGAAAATGTGGATTACGAAAAGCTTTCCGATGAAAGCAAAACAGTCTATGACGTACTGGATTACACCCTTCAGGATAAGATAGAAGCCTACGCCTATCACCCTGAGTATATTCCTTTCACTCAGTTTTCAGGGCTGCCGCTTACTTTCCCGCTGTACGGGAGCGGACAGGGTCCTCAGCCGTTTAAAACGACTCAGGATTACGACAACTGGCTGAAGAGGATGGAAAAGTTTCCGCAATGGATGAATGCCGCCACGGAAAATTTCAGGGAAGGAATCACCAGCAAAATGGTGCTGCCCAAGAAACTGGTGATTAAGATGATTCCCCAGATGAGGGCTCCGGAAATCATCAGCACTGATCTTAAGACGAATATTTTCTACGGACCGATCAATAATTTTCCGAAAAATTTCACGAAGGCACAGAAAGATCAGTACACTGCGCTCTATAAAGAATCTGTCACCAAAAATATCATTCCTGCTTATACCAAAATGGGCGATTTCCTGGAGAAGGAATACCTGCCTAAAGCCAGAGATACAGATGGTTACAACAGCCTTCCCAACGGTAACGATATCTACCGGTACTATGTAAAAAGCTGGACAACCACTAAATATACGCCTGAAGAAATCAATAAAACAGGCCTTCAGCAGGTAGCTATGCTCCGTGCCGAAATGGAAAAGGTAAAACAGCAGGTAGGCTTTACAGGAACCCTTGAAGAATTCATCAGTTATGTGAAGACAGATCCGAAGGCCATGCCGTATAAGACCTCAAAGGAAGTGCTGGACGCCTTCAACGGGATCTTAACCAAGATTACGCCTAAACTGAAAACGATGTTCAGCGTAACCCCGAAAACAAAATTTGAGATCAGGCAGACCGAAAAATTCAGGGAGGCCAGTGCAAGTGCGGAATACATCCAGGGCACAGCAGATGGAAAGCGCCCGGGTGTTTTTTATGTCCCGCTTCCCGATCCGTCCAAGTTCAATGTGACATCCGGTATGGAATCGCTTTTCCTTCATGAAGCAATTCCGGGCCACCATTACCAGGTTTCCCTGCAGCAGGAAAATACAAAACTGCCTAAATTCATGCGGTTCGGCTGGTTTGGTGCCTATGGCGAAGGCTGGGCGCATTACTGTGAAACTTTAGGCCCTGAATTCGGGCTGTATACAGATCCGTACCAGAAAATGGGCTACCTGAGCGACCAGATGCTGAGAGCCGTACGACTGGTGGTAGATACCGGCCTGCATACGGGAAAAATGACCCGCGAGGATGCCATAAAATATTTCCTCAGCAATATTTCCTATGACGAAGCCGGCGCAACGGCAGAAGTGGAACGCTATATGGCTATGCCTGGACAGGCCCTGGGATATAAAATAGGATCTTTACGCATCCGGGAACTGAGGGAACAGTATCAGAAAGAATTAGGGAAAAAATTCAGCCTCGCCAAGTTCCATGATGAAATACTGAATCAGGGATGCCTTCCGCTGGATGTCCTTAACAGGAAGATGGCACTTTGGGCAAAAAAGCAACAGTAATCAAATGCTACACAGGTATGTTTACGGTAGAACAGATTGAAAATGCCCACGGCAAAGTACAGTCGGGATCCGATTTTCCGAGTTATATCCGGGAAATTAAAGAGCTGGGTGTACAATCTTTTGAAACCCGGGTAAAAGACTGTTGCACAGAATACTTCGGCGCATGGTTTCAGGGCAAAATCAGGAGCCAAATACCGGGACCTGCCCATCCGGAATACAACTGATGAGAATGCATTCAGGGAATACTTAAAAAGCCATGAGAGAGGGGAAACAGATTATAAGACGTTCTGCGTCCACTGCGCGGAAACCGGCATTGAGAAATGGGTTGTTGATTTGGACCACTTTAGCTGTACTTATTATGATGGATCCGGAAAGGAAGTATTAAAGGAAGAAATTCCTCATTAAAATATAAAGTCACAGGTTGCTCCTGTGGCTTTTAATCTGGTAAAACCTAGCTCTGATAAAGATAGAACTCAATTTATGATTCCATGTCTGAAACAAGCCTGTTCGGCGGCACTCCGAATTTCATTTTGAAAGTACGGGAAAAATGCGGCAGACTCTGAAAGCCCAGGTCAAGATAGATATCGGAAGGCTTCATCTTTTTTGTCCCGATGAGGTATTTTGCTTCGGCAAGCCTTTTATCCAGGAGCCATTGACGGGGCGGCAGCCTGAATATTTTTTTAAAATCCCTCTTAAATCCCGCCAGGCTTCGTCCGGTTAGCTGAGCAAACTGCCGGACCGGTATATTGAATCGAAAATTGTTCAGCATGAATTTTTCAAGATCAATCTTACAGGGTTGAGAGAAATCGAATAAAAGGTTCATCAGTTCCGGTTGGGCATGGAGCAATAATTTAACCCCTTCTTTCATTTTCAGGATGCCTAATTCATCAGTCATCTCTGTTCCCGACTTCCGGGCATACGGAATTACAGACTGAAAGTAACCCTTCAGGAAGTCATTAAACGGAATCAGCATATTTGGTAAGCCGGTATATTTCCTGTCTGCCTGATATTTTTCTTCCAACGCAATCTTACGTAGGGCATCTTCCTGTAAAGAAATAACGATGGTTTCATAATTTCCGCCGGATACCGGAGTTTTGATCAGGGTACCGAGCTGGTTTTTACCAATCAGCAGAATCTCTGATCCTTCTACTGAAATATGTTGCCCGGCAGTTTCCAGGGTAAGGGATCCTGAAACCTGCAGTATAATGGTATGATGGTTCCATATGCAGGGTTTCTCCTTTTTCTCTTTGGAAAGATAGGAATAGAACAAAACACCGGGAAGAATTTCTGTAGGGCTTTCCATTTAACGCTGCAGATAAGTGTCACCCCATATTTCTCCGGCTGCGAATGCCGTATCCAGCTGATTCATTTCTTCTGCCGTAAGCACCATATCCATGGCTGCGATATTTTCCGGCAGCCTGGACCTCCGGCTCATGCTTACCAGCGGCATGATATGGTCACCCTGAGCTTTAACCCATGCAATAGCAAGCTGCGTAGGAGAACACCCCTTACGGACAGCAAGATTTTTCAGCACCTCAGCTTTTTCTACATTATGAATCAGGTTTTTACCCTGAAAACGGGAGAAATGATTGCGGTAGTCATGTTCAGCGAGAGGAAGTTTCAGTTCTCCGGTCAGAAGTCCTTCAGCCGTATTGGCAAAAGCAATGACACCAATGCCCAATTCTTTTGCAGCTGGCAGCAAATCATGCTCTATCTGGCGGTCTGCCAGTGAATAGCCTATCTCAAGCGCTGTTACAGGGTAAATGCTGTTGGCCTGACGAAGCTGGTCGGCAGTAATTTCAGAGACACCGATATGCCGTACCTTGCCTTCTCTGATCAGATCGGCTACCGTTCCGATAATATCTTCTACCGGAACACTGCCATCCATACGGCTCGGCTGGTAAAGGTCTATGGTTTCAATTCCAAGGCGGGTAAGGGAATAGTTGACAAAGTTCTTGATCGAGACAGGACGAAGCTCCATCCCGATCGGCTGCCCGTTATGAAACACGGCTCCGAATTTAACACTGATAAAAGCATCATCCCGCCTGTCCCTGATGGCTTTGCCTATGAGCATTTCATTATGGCCCGCCCCATAAAAATCACCGGTATTGAGAAAGTTAATGCCATGGTCCAGTGCCTCATGGATCGTAGCAATACTTTCTCTTTCATCGGGTACCGGGCCGCCCCAGATAGAAGACATACGCATGCAGCCTAATCCAAGACCGGATACAAGTGGCCCATGGTGGGCTAACTGAATTTTTTGAATATTTTTCATACTACAAATATACCGGTATGGCAGAATACATGTTTGCCTGTATGGCTCATATTATTTGTCCCTATGGCTCAAAACCATTCACCCTCAAATATGGTTTCCTCAAAAGGAAGCCTGTTTCATTCTGTGGTAGTAAACATAGTCAAACTTTAAGGTCATGAACATGACTGATAAGTTCTGACTTATTTTTCAAACAGCATCTTCGTAATGAAATCCTTTTCTCCTTTTCCCCGTGCCGGAGAATATTCCCTTCCGTAATAAATGATCTGGAGGTGAAGTTTATTCCAGGCGCTTTCAGGAAAAATTTTCTTGGCATCCCGTTCTGTTTCCACTACGTTTTTTCCGGAGGTAAGCTTCCATAAGGTCATCAGGCGGTGGATATGGGTATCTACCGGAAAGGCAGGGAATCCGAAGGCCTGGCTCATCACCACAGAAGCCGTTTTATGCCCTACTCCCGGTAAGGCCTCCAGCTCTTCGTAGGTAGCAGGGACCTGCCCATTATGTTTTTCAATCAGCAGTTCCGCCATTCTTTTCAGATTCTTGGCTTTCTGGTTAGACAGCCCGATTTCCTTGATCAGTTCCTTGATCTCGTGGACTTCCAATCGTGCCATCCTCTGTGGCGTCCCGGCTACACGGAAAAGATCAGGCGTTACCTGATTGACTTTTTTATCCGTGGTCTGTGCAGAAAGGGCTACGGCTACAAGCAGGGTAAAAGGGTCGGTATGATCCAGGGGAACAGGGACCTGAGGATATAGTTTTTCTAATTCGCGCTGAACGCGCTCGGCTCTTTGCTTTTTTGTCATGTAACTGTTAAATTTGAACAAAATTAAAATATTATGCTTAAAGTAGGAGATCATTTACCGGAATTTAAAGGAACTAATCAGGACGGCAAAACCATAGATTCATCTGAACTGATCGGTAAGAAATCGATTATATTCTTTTATCCTCAGGCCAATACACCAACCTGTACGGTTGAGGCATGCAACCTCAGTGACCATTATTCGGAGCTGGAAAAGGCGGGATATACATTACTGGGAATCAGTGCAGACTCCGTGAAAAAGCAAAAAAACTTCCACACTAAATTTGCTTTCCCTTATGACCTGATTGCTGATGAAAACCACGACATCGTTGAAAAATTCGGGGTTTGGCAGGAGAAAAACAATTTTGGGAAAACCTATATGGGAATTGTAAGGACCACATTTATCTTTGATGAAAAAGGGATCTGTGTAAGGGTCATTGACAAAGTGACTTCAAAAACAGCAGCAGCGCAGATCCTGGAAGGATAAACAGGCGGGCCGCGTTTAGAGTTCTACTCGGTTTCAAAATACATCAGTTCTTCATCATCATTAGGGATTGTGACATATTTTTTGAATTTCAACCCGAGCTTCCCGATTAATTTCTGGGAAGCAAAATTATCTTTTGTCGTAATCGCAGATAGCCTGGTTAGCCCGAAATGATCCATGCCAATAGATTTCACCTTTGTGGCTGCCTCAAAACCATATCCTTTGCCTTCAAATTCTTCCAGGAAGGAAAATCCGATATCGGCAACCTCCAGTCCTTCACGCTCAAAAATGCCTGCTGCACCTATCTTTTGACCTCCGGATTTTTCTACGATAACGTAGTTGCCGAAACCTGATCTTTCAAACTGGGGGATAAATTTTTCGCTGATGTACCGCTCTGCATCATGGATGCTTCTCAGTCCGCGGTCGCCGATGTACCGGATAAAGTTCGGACCGTTGTATAATTCCAGCATAAAAGCGGCATCATCCAAAGAAACCGGATGCAAGATCAGCCGTTCGGTTTCGTAAAAGCTATTTTCTTCGGGCGGGTTGTTTTGTTTTTTTGGGTTCATCTGCCGGCACTTCTTTTTTTTCTATTTTTAAAAGCCTCGGATTGTTCGTACATTTCTTATTGTACAGTTCTATATACGTCCCGTTATCCTTTGCACCGGTTATCTTTCCGCTGGATTTGTTAACCGTAAGCGTAAAATGGGTTTTCTGGTACGGGCATTCCTTTGAGGTCAGTTTCCCCAGGTCAATATAATAGTTTGACGCATCCTGATAATAGTTTCCGGCTACATTTTTGAATTCCTCATCGATGAAATAGCCTTCCGCCGTAGCATCAATTACTGCTTCCTCGACATTATCAATGGTCCCTATAAAGGTTTTCAGGCCAGAAATATCCGTTATATAATCAACTTTTCCCGCTTTGGAATAAGCGATATAATAAAAGCTGTCTTCTTCCGGGAAAAGGTTGAAGCCTGAAGACTGCGGAACATAGTCTTTTTTCGTACCGGAAATTTTCAGCTCCTCATTTTTCCCGTAATGGTTATGTACCAGCACCCAGAAATCTGTCCGGTCATCGGGAATGACCGATTTGAGGATCTGCGGAATGCTGCCCAGCTGTTTTTTTTCCTGGGCCGTCATGCAGATGCCCAGCAATAAGAAGATGAAGATGATATTTTTCGTGATGGTTTCGCTCATGCTTTAAACAGGCTGCAAACCTGTACTGTTAAATGAATTTATCCCCTTTTTTGAGGTTTTTTAGGTCCAGCACATAATCCTTAATCAGCTGGTCATGTTCCCTCGGGCAGATCATCAGGACCTTATCGGTATCCACTACGATATAATCTTTAAGCCCATCTATCACCACTGCTTTATTGCTGTTCTTTATATGAACGATATTTCCGCTGGAATGGTATGTGAGCACATGCTTTTGTTTTACGGCATTTTGATTTTCATCTTTTTCCGTGTTTTCATAGACGGATGTCCAGGTTCCTAAATCGCTCCATCCCAGGTCGGAAGGAATGACATATACATTTTTAGCTTTTTCCAGGATCCCGTTGTCTATGGAGATTTTCTGCAGCTTAGGATAAATAAGCTCTATGCATCCCTCTTCACCATCGGCATTGTATTCACAGGCCATGAACTGCTGCGTCATTTCAGGGAGGTATTTCTCAAAAGCAGCATGGATGGTTTGTACACTCCACACAAAAATACCGGCGTTCCAGAGAAAATCACCACTTTCCAAGAACGTTTTGGCGATTTCGAGGATGGGCTTTTCCGTGAATGTCTTTATTTTAAAATAGTCGGATCCTTTTTTATCAACGAACTGGATGTATCCGTATCCCGTATCGGGCCTTGTAGGGGTAATGCCCAGGGTAACAAGGTAATCGTTTTCTGAAGCGATCTCAAAAGCCAGCCTGACCTTGTCAAGAAATACCTCTTCACGCAGGATCAGGTGATCTGCCGGCAAGATGATCATCTTCGCATCAGGATTGAGTTCAGCAATTTTATTGGCCATATAAAGGTTGCACGCCGCCGTATTTTTTGCTAAAGGCTCTCCTACGATGTTCTGCTCCGGAATTTCCGGCAGCTGCTGATGCGATAGGCTTACATATTCTTTATTGGTAATAACAAATATATTCTCATCCGGAACAATTTTACGGATTCTGTCATAGGTCTGCTGAATCATCGTACGGCCTACACCCAGGATGTCCTGAAACTGCTTGGGAAACTTCTGCGTGCTCATCGGCCAGAACCGGCTTCCTATCCCGCCTGCCATGATGACACAGTATTGATCTGATCTTACCATGTTTAACTACATTTTTTCACTCTGGCCAGCGGCTTGAAAGAGTACTGCCTCCCGGTAACCAGGTTCCTGCAAAGATAGTTTTTTTTGATCAGACCTTCCAACAAATACTTCTCATCGCGGTAGATAAAGGAATCCCCTTTTTTAAGCTCTTCCATAAACTGGAGGTCATCTCCTTCCTTTCCGATATGGAAATACCTTACCAGCTCCGGACTGGACATAAAATTAGCTTTGGGAGACCTGGAGAACCTTGTAATAATCGGCCTCAGATCCTGCTCATATACCTCCAGGCTTTCCAGAAGCATTTTCCGGAAGGTGTCCTTCCATTCTGCTCCGTGCGGGGAAATCCTCCGCCCGTACTTCTCAAAGGCAATAAGATGGGCCAACTCGTGCGTCAGAACAAAGAAAAAAAGTTGGGGGACTAGTGTGGAATTGATGGTAATTTCATGTGACCGGTCCGCCAGTTTCCTGTAGTCCCCGAGTTTGGAATGCCGGTCACGGGTAATTTTAATATGGATATAATACTCTGAAAACCAGTTTTTCAGATATGGGAGGGTGTTGTCAGGCAGGTATTTCTCAAGGTTCTGAATAGACATTTTACAGGCTCAGCGGAATTCCCGCATAGAAATTCAGCAGCTTCAGGCTGAATAGATAATTGAACTTTGCCTGCGCCACAGAGCCCTGCGCGTTGGCATAATTATTACGGGCAACGTTGACATCATAAATGGTTGATCTCCCCGCCGCATAGCTTTTATCTGCAAAATCCAGCGATAAGCGGGTGCTTTTCTCAGCTTCCACTGCGGCAAGATACGCCTCATAATTGGCATCCACATCAAACTGGGCCTTCTGAACATTCTGCCTTACGGCCTGTTTCTGCTGCTCCAGTGAATTTTTAGCAATATTTTCATTGATTTTGGACTGCTCCACCTGCAGTTTCGTAATTCCTTTGTTAAATAACGGAACATTCAGGGAGAGTGCCAGCTGCTGACCGAAGTTATCTTTATACTGCTGGAAGAAACTGCGCTCAACCACCGGGATCCCGTTAATGTCAACCCCCGTGATATTGGTATTTAACCGGTTATTGTAAAAACTTCCCAATCCTGCACTCGCCGTTAAAGTAGGCCAGAATGATGTCCTGGTAATTTCCGTCTGTGCCTCTGCCGATCGTATCCTGCTTTCGGCAGCTTTGATCTGGGGTTGCGTCTGGTATGCGGTTTCCAGGACTTCTTCCACAGGCTGAAGCTGAGGAGCCAGCTGATCCGGCACACTCACATCTTCCACATCGAAGTCCCTGTATTCCTTAAGCTGTAACAGCTGGGCAAGGGCAAATAAACTCCTCCCGACATTGATTTCAGCAGTCTTAAGGTTTTGTTTTTCTCTCGCCAGTCCGGATTCTGCCTCTGCAAGTACCGTCTGGGCAGTCGTTCCTACCTGAGTGGTAATTTTCGCCCTGTCGTACTGTTTTTGTGCATTTTCAACAGCGGCCTCTGAGATTTTAACGATTTCCTTATTCAGCAAAGTCGTCAGGTACTGCTGGGCTATCTGAAGCGATATATCGTTTTTTACCGTTTCTATATCATACTGGCTGGCCTGTACATCATATTCCGTTTTACGGATATTCTTTTCGATCCTTCCGTTATTAAACACCGTGATGTTGGCCCCTACATTGGCACTGTTGCTGAAGTTATCATTCCTGATGCTGGTGTTGATGAACTGGGTCTGCCCGAAACTGGCCGAATTGCTGATGCTTCCGGATACCGAAGGCAGGTATTCCCTTTTGGCCATCTTAAGGTTGGAATCCTGAATCTGTTTTGAATATTCATTTTGGATCACCTGCAGGTTATGCTGTACGGCATAGTCCACACATTCTCTCAAAGACCACTTCTTCTGGGCATTGGCTCCCAGATAAGACAGTCCCAGAATAATAATCAAAACTTTTTTCATGCTGAATTTTTACCTTATTAGACGTGTCAAATATAAAAAAGTTACAGTTCAGGACAATTAAATATTCCTTTTTAAAAAAACTTTTGAGAATTTTGCATCATGACAGCAGAACAATACCGCGAAGCCGTTGAATGGTTATTTGTACAGGCACCCAATTACCAGGTTGACGGACAGAAGGCTTATAAGCCCGGACTGGACAATATCATTCGCCTGTGTGAGTTTTTTGGCAATCCCCAGGAAAAAATACGCTGCATCCATATCGGGGGAACCAATGGAAAAGGGTCTACCAGCAATATGCTGGCTTCCGTACTTCAGGAGGCAGGCTATACCGTAGGGCTGTACAATTCCCCCCATCTCATCGATTTTACGGAGCGGATCAAGGTAAACGGCAAGAACTGCGATACAGGTTTCGTGTATGATTTCATCATGAAGCTGAAACAGCTTCCGGAAGATATCCAGCCCTCTTTCTTTGAGTTCACTACCATTATGGCTTTTGAATACTTCTATCAGCAGCAGGTGGATTTCGCCATTATTGAGGTAGGCCTTGGCGGCAGGCTGGATTCAACCAATATCATCACACCAATGGTCTCAGCCATTACGAATGTACAGCTTGACCATCAGGATCTGCTTGGAGACACGATTGAAGAGATCGCTGCTGAAAAGGCCGGTATCATCAAAGCCGGAATTCCTGTGATCTCCGGAGATGAGGAGGAGCCGGTAAAAAAAATCCTGAAGAAAAAGGCCCAGCAGGAAAATGCCTTTTTTTCAGATGTTACCGGAACAGAAACCCATCTGCAATCCGATCTTAAAGGAAACTATCAGAAAAAGAACATCCGGGTCGTTTTGGGAATCATCGGTGAACTGCAGAAACAGAACGTGAATATTTCAGAAGAGCATATAGAACTCGGCCTGATGAATGTGCACCGGAATACCGGTTTTATCGGGCGTTGGTTTGAGTTTTCCAAAGATCCGCTGACGATCTGCGATACGGCGCACAACCAGGCCGGCCTAGAGCAGGTTTTTGCCCAGCTGAATTCGATCAACCGCCGTAAGCATATCATCCTTGGTTTTGTAAATGACAAAAAGATTGATGATGTTATGCGCCTTCTTCCGGAAGATGCCGTTTTCTATTTTGCAAAACCGGCCATTCACCGGGGCAGGCATCCGGAAGAATATGAAAACCTGCTGAAAGAGGCGAAAATAAATTACAAAATTTTCAATTCCGTGCAGGCGGCATATCTTTCTGCTAAACAGGAATGTATGAAAAATGAAATGATTTTTATCGGGGGAAGCAATTTTGTAGTGGGAGAATTTTTAGAAAAAAATTTGGAGATTTCCGAATAAGTCGTATATTTGCACCACTCTAAACGAGAAAACAAGTATAGAGGGTTCTTAGCTCAGTTGGTTCAGAGCATCTGGTTTACACCCAGAGGGTCGGGGGTTCGAATCCCTCAGGACCCACAAAAAGGAAACGAAACCTTTCAAAAAAAGTCGGGCTCTTAGCTCAGTTGGTTCAGAGCATCTGGTTTACACCCAGAGGGTCGGGGGTTCGAATCCCTCAGGGCCCACAAAAAATCTCTCAGATTTCTGAGAGATTTTTTTATTGCATTTTCCTCAGAAGCCAGGCGAGCTTATAAACATCCAAAAGCCTGATTTCGGGCTGCTCTGAAACCAGGTTACGGTATATCTTTTTCTCGGCCAGCCTATACATAAAAAGAAATACAGCATCCAGTTTAAGCTTTTTCAGATTTGCTGCCGCCTTATAGACGCGGATATCTTTAATCAAAGGAGTGTTATGAGGACTGATGATCAATCCATACAGCGTATCCATACTCACCTGCGTTTTCTTCAGGAAAACAGCATTATCCGTATCATCAACATGAATAACCGGATTATTGAAAGCAAGGAAGCAAATACTATTCTTTTCCAGAAGTTTTGCAAAGACATAATCTTCATACCCATACTGAGTGAGTTCCTCATTGAACGGAGACTCTATCAGAATTTCTTTTTTAATGGCAAAATTAACGGTTTTAAAAACCGTGATATCAGAAGACCGGTCTCCGGAGAAGATTTCCCTGGCCACAGAATAGCGGTTTCTGAGGCTTGCGGAATACTGTTCCGCGATCCTGAAATTTCCGTAAAGAAGGTCCAATGCAGGGTTATGCTCTATTTCAGCGATGTACTTCCGCAGGAAATCAGGATGGCCTATCCCGGCATCACAATCCAGAAATAAAAAATAATCTCCGTCGGCATACTTTGTGAAAAGATTCCTGATCCTTGAACGACCGATATTCTCTTCCAGAAAAATCAGTTGATGCACCTGATGTTTAATTTTTGTATTGATTTCCCTGAAAGCATATTCTGATGCATCATCAATCAGGATGATTTCTGCATCCAGCGCATAGGTATGAATTTCTCTGTTCAGCGCTGTAACCAGTTCCCGGACATCGAAATTATATACCGGAATACAGACGGAAATTTTCATTCCGAAGAAATTTTATCAATGATTTTCTGAATATTGAGCTCTCCCAGGCATGCCCAGTCTCCCCTGAAGCATTCTTTATCGCCAAATACAGAGCATGGCCTGCAGGTAAGGTCCTTAACCTCAACCACATCATCTTCACTCTGCCCGAACCCTAAAAATCCGGCATAAGGGTGCGTCTGCCCCCAAATGGAGACACACCGGGTTCCTGCGAGGCTGGCGAGATGCATATTGGCGGAATCCATGGAAATCATGAGTTCCAGTCCTGCAATGGTCTGAAGTTCTTCGGAAAGACTGAGCTTTCCGGCCAGGCTTACGGTATTGGGAATTTCTTTTTCCCACTGGCTGAGGGTTTCCGTTTCTTTAGGACCTCCTCCGAAAAAATAAATTTTTTTCTTCTGAGCCAGGATCCGGGCCAGTTCATACGACTTTTCAAGAGGCAGCATTTTGCCTTTATGCTGGGCAAAAGGAGCGAAACCGATCCCTGATTTTGGATCTGCCTGTGGACGTAATGCATGGGTAAGCTCCACCTGAAACCCCATCTTCCGGAATACATCTGCATACCGCTCCACTGTTTTTTTCAGCTGTGCTTTATCCAGGTTCCAGATATCTGTTAAATGTTCTTTTTCTTCTTTCCCTTTATTGATTTTAAACACTTTCAGCCCTCTCCTGCCGTAAATCTTATCCAGGACTTTTGTCCGGATTACATCATGGAGGTTGGCTATGATATCCGGCTGAAACTCTTTGATCAGTTCGTGGGCCAGCCTTCTCAGGCCGAAAAAGCCTTTGTAATCATCCAGGTCAATCCCTTTAAAGATAATATTGGGAATCCCGGAGAACAGGCTTTCGAAATTTTTCCTGGACACCATAACAATTTCCACATCCGGATTCTGTTCCAGGAAATCACGGAAAACCGGGGCCGTCATAGCGACGTCACCAAATGCTGAAAAACGGTATGCTAAAATTCTTGTCACGGTCGGTTATGCCTTCAGCTGGTACGCAACAGCGTAAAATTTAATCTGTTTGGTCATAGCCATAAGTCCGTTGGCTCTGGACGGAGAAAGAAATTCCTGTAATCCGATCTCAGAAATGAAATCAAAATCAGAATCCAGGATTTCCTGGGTGGAATGGCCGCTGTAAATGCTGGTAAGCAGTGAAACGATCCCTTTTGGGAGGATCCCGTCTGAATCTGCATCAAAATACAGCTTCCCGTCCCTGAATTCAGCATCGATCCATACTTTGCTCTGGCAGCCTTTGATGAGATTTTCATCAGACTTTTTATCTTCAGGCAGACCTTTCAGTTCTTTCCCAAGATCAATGATATATTCATATTTCTGTTCCCAGTCTTCAAGAAAGGCAAATTCATCAATTATTTCCTGCTGTTTTTCTTTGATGCTTTTCATAAATTTATTTATAATGCAAAGATAACCAATTTTAGGAAGATATTCCTGAAACCATTTAACATAAATAAAGGGTTAACCCTCCCTGAATCATCCCTTTAAAGGGATTTGAATAATTAATCCGGTTACTGTATTTTTTCAAAAACCTCAAGCAGTTTCGGCTCTTCATTTTCCCAGCACAATACTCCTGCTGCTTTTTCCAGTTCATCCTGAAAGTTTTGGCGGCCTTTATCCAATATGTATCGGATGGCTTTGGCAATATTTTCCGGATGGTGGCTCTCAATAATTTCCCCTACATCAAACTGCTTTTTAATCTTCTGCATTTCAGGCATATTTGACAGGATCAGAGGCACGCGTGCCTGGATACAGTCGAGAACTTTATTCGGCAGGGAATAAAAATAGCTTTCGCCCCCGTTTTCTTCAATGCTCATTCCACAGTCTGCGGTGAGGGTAACTAAACGCAGGTCTTCCGGTATCAGCTTACCTAAAAACTTTACCTTATGCTGAAGGCCTTCCCGGATGACCAGCTGTTCATACTCCTCTTTCCTGGGGCCATCCCCTGCAATCTTAAAGATAACATTTTCGAGGTGATGCATCGAGAGTATAGCTTTGTCAATGCCACGGAACGGATTGATCGCGCCCTGGTACAATACAATTTTCGGATTATTGTCCGGGATTTCAGAATTAAAACCTGCTTTCCTGGGGGCATTCTGGATGACCACAGGATGCACACCATATTTTTTCCGGAACCACTGGGCATAGCTTCCGCTGGCGGTGATCATGAACTTGATCTTAGGAAGAATGGATTTTTCTGTGAACCGCCATAATTTCTGTGACATTTTGCCCTGTATGGCAGGCATTTCGGAAAATATTTCATGACTGTCAAAAACCAGGGGTATATTCAGTTTTCTGGAAAGGATATAATTGGGGACCAGGGCATCCAGATCATTGGCGTAAAGGATGGTATCGTGGCTGGCTTTTTTTTTCAGGATGCGGTAGAGCTTCCAGTTGAATTCAAAGTATGCCGTTTTAAGGCTTTTTGAAGCCAATTTTATCCTTGAGAAAGGATATGGGCGGGACATTTCCTCGGCACCGTTCCAGCTATTGCCGATCAGCTCAATATCATAGCCGTTTTCATAGAGGGTCCTGCATACCTTTTCTATACGCTGGTCCGTATACAGGTTACTGAATGCTGAAATGATCAGTTTCCTATGCATCGGCTTTCTTTCCTACCATGAGGTGGTACAGCTGGATAAAGCAGATCAGTCCGTTGGGGATGATCACCGGCCAGAGCATTCCGCTGAATATCCCGTAGATCACGAAACAGATGCATCCTATGAGATTAACGACCCTGATTTTCCGTACATCTTTCAGTATAAAACTCAGTACGATGAACAGCGAAGCTGAATATCCGATATAGGTTGCCATTTCAGGATTCATAATCAAAATTTAGGGCCACAAACTTAATCATTTTCAGCAAGATAATAAAATTTTTTCTGCCATAAAGTCATTAATTGGTTTTTGGTAGAATATTTGTAATTTAGATAACGGATAAACGGTACCTCTACCTTTATTCTAATTGAGACATACTATGGATTATAAGTTTTCACAAGGTTTGAGCCAGGTGTTCAAACAAAGCAAGAGCGAAGCGAAGAGGCTGAAAAGTGAATTTCTTAATACAGAACATCTGCTTTTGGGGATTATAAAAACAGAAAACTCTGCAAAAGAAATCCTTCAGGGCCTGAATGCGGACTTAACACAGATCAGAAGAAAAATTGAAACTCTAAATACAGCAAGTCTTAATCCTGTTTCAGAGGAGGTGAGCAATATTTCCTTCACCAAGATGGCAGATCATGCCGTTAAACGTGCAGAACTGGAATGCCGGCAGTATAAAAGCAATGAAATCAATACCGTTCATTTGCTCCTCGGTATTCTGTACAAATATGAGGACCCAACCTCCAGCATCCTGGGAGCTTACGACGTTGATTATGAAGGCGTTTCAAGAGAGTATCAGACGATGCTCAAGAATTCCGGACAGGCACCTAAAATGAGTGCTTATGACGACGATGATGAAAGGGAAGATTTCGAGCAGATGAGAAAACCTGCCGGAAACCTGGGCGCAGGAAAAAGCAAAACTCCTACGCTGGATAACTTCGGAAGGGACTTAACTTCCTTAGCCAGAGACGGTAAACTGGATCCGGTTATCGGCCGTGAGAAGGAAATCGAAAGGGTTTCGCAGATCCTTTCCAGAAGGAAGAAAAACAACCCGCTGCTGATCGGTGAGCCCGGAGTAGGTAAATCTGCCATTGCAGAAGGGCTGGCTTTGAGGATTCAGCAGAAAAAAGTATCCAGAGTACTGTATGGGAAAAGGGTAATTACCCTTGACCTTGCCAGCCTCGTAGCCGGTACAAAATACAGGGGCCAGTTTGAGGAAAGGATGAAAGCGATCATGACGGAACTTGAAAAGAACCGTGACGTCATCCTCTTCATTGATGAGCTTCACACCATTGTGGGAGCAGGTAGCTCTACCGGAAGCCTGGATGCTTCCAATATGTTCAAGCCCGCCCTGGCAAGAGGAGAAATCCAATGCATCGGGGCCACAACACTGGACGAATACCGACAGTACATCGAGAAAGACGGTGCATTGGAAAGAAGGTTCCAGAAAGTAATGGTAGAACCGACTTCCATTGATGAAACAATTCAGATTCTGAATCAGATCAAAGATAAGTACGAAGAACACCATAATGTAATATACACTCCGGAAGCTATTGCCGCATGTGTTAACCTGACTTCGAGATACATTACGGACCGCTTTTTACCGGACAAAGCTATTGATGCCATGGACGAGGCCGGTTCACGAGTGTATATCAAGAATATGAAAGTTCCTACGGAGATCATTGATTTTGAAAAGAAAATCGAAGAAATTAAGGAACTGAAACAGAAAGCGGTAAAAGCTCAGGATTATCTGGAAGCCAGAAAGCTGAAGGACGAAGAAGAGCGCTTACAGATGGAACTGAATTCTGCCCAGGATAAGTGGGATAAAGACGTGAAGGAGAAAAAAGAAACCGTAAGCGAAGAAAATGTAGCGGAAGTGGTTTCGATGATGAGTGGTGTTCCGGTAACCAAAGTAGGTAAAAACGAGCTGGATAAGCTAGCCGGAATGGATGGAAACCTGAACGGAAAAGTAATCGGCCAGGAAGATGCTGTGAAGAAAGTTGTTAAGGCAATCCAGAGAAACCGGGCCGGGCTTAAAGACCCGAACCGTCCTATCGGTACCTTTATATTCTTAGGAACCACCGGTGTCGGTAAGACTGAGCTGGCTAAAGTAATGGCCAGGGAATTATTTGAATCTGACGAATCCCTGATCAGGATCGATATGAGTGAATACATGGAAAAATTCGCCGTATCCAGACTGGTAGGTGCGCCTCCGGGATATGTAGGATATGAAGAAGGAGGACAACTCACGGAAGCCGTAAGAAGAAAACCTTATGCTGTAGTGCTTCTGGATGAGATTGAGAAAGCCCACCCGGACGTATTCAACATCCTGTTGCAGATCCTTGATGAAGGCCATGTTACAGACAGTCTCGGTAGGAAGATCGACTTCAGAAATACGATTATTATCCTTACGTCCAACATCGGGACAAGGGATCTTAAAGATTTCGGGGATGGTGTAGGATTCGGGACCAATGCGAAGAAGACCAGTACGGATTCCAGAGCTAGGAGCACGATTGAAAATGCCCTTAAAAAAGCATTCTCTCCGGAATTCCTGAACAGGATCGATGATATCGTGATCTTCAATTCTCTTGAGAAAGATGATATCAAGAAGATTATTGATCTTGAACTGAATAAATTGTACAACAGACTGGAAAAACTGGGCTATAAAGTGGAACTGACTGAAGAAGCCAAAGACTTTATCTCGGAAAAAGGCTGGGATAAGGATTTCGGAGCAAGGCCATTGAAGCGAGCCATTCAGAAATACATTGAAGATCTGCTAGCTGAAATGCTGGTGAACAAACAGCTGAATGAGGGCGAAACAGTCATTCTTGACCTTAATGAAGCCAAAGATGGATTAGCAGGAAAAACGTCCAAGTCTAAGAAATCTGCAGCGGAAAAATCATCTTAATTAAGAGATTAATTTTAACTCTAAATAGAAAAGCACCGGAAATTTCTGGTGCTTTTTTTGTTTTTAGTGGAATATTTTAATCACCCCTGTATGACCCTAAGATAATTCACCTATATTTGTATAATTATCAAAATACAGTATATATGAAATTAAGACCTTTATTATTTATCCTTGCTTCTTCTGTATTATCCGCTCAAAGCTTCAGCTATGAAAGGAGCTGGGCCACGTACTATGGCGGAATCAGTTCAGGAATCAGAGAAGTGTATGAAGACAGCTCGATGAATCTTTCAGTGAGTGGATCATCAGCTTATCCCGGAGGATCCATTATCCCTTCTGTAGATTATTACAATCAATTTGTATCGCCGGGCGGAAACTTATTTACCGCGTTTACAAATCCCTCCATAAATAAACTTATCGGACAATTCTCTCCTTCGGGTGCATTGACCTTTGCAGAATACCATCCACAGGGAAATTCATATGCTGAAGCCATATACCCGATCCTTAGGGATGAACAGGGAAACCAGTATGAAATTGAATTCAATATCAATTCTTTTCCGGCATTATCTTTTGGAACATGGCTTTCAACCCATACTTTAGCCAGTGATATCATACTGGCGAAATACGATGCAAACGGTACGCTGCTCTGGAAGACTTTTCTTCCGTCAACCGGCAGTGTTTTTCTCTTAAAGGCTGACTCTACAGGAAACGTCTATTTCGCGGGTTCAACAGCACAACAAAATTTGGGTGATCCCGGGACCTATCATCCCGGATTCGCTACTGTATATGATTCTACAGGCACACAGCTGCTTGATAATCATTATGTTGTTAAACTCAATCCGCAAGGCCAGAAAGTATGGGCAACGTATATTCCGACACAGGCAATCAATGATATAGAAGTATCTGAAGGAAAGTTGTATATCGCAGGAAATGCAGATCTGGATACCAATGCTTCCGAGCTGGCTACTCCCGGTACTTTTCAGCAATCAAAGGCCGGACAAAGCATTACATGCTTAAACACGCTAAACGGACAAAGGTTATGGGGAACCTATTACGGAGTCCCGGGAAATAGTATAGAGGCAGGCGTGATCAATATCCGGGCTAATGCTACGGGGGTTTATGTAGTGGGCAATACATGGGCACCGGGCAACTATTATGCAACCGAGAATGCTTACAAAACAAGTACTACAGACGGATTTGATTTTTTCCTGACTAAATTCAATGATTCAGGAAACAGGATATGGAGTACTTATTTAGGCAGTGACGGGTATGAAGTAGCCGTAGGATATAAATCCAGTGATATCAAAGACGATAAGATCCTGATTTCCGGCTTATCTTCCGGAAACCATAATATGGCTTCACCCGGGGCTTTTGTTTCCACTAAGCCAAGCCCTGGCTTCAATGATTTATTTTTCAGCATGTTTAATGCTTCCGGTGAACATATTTTTACTTCTTATTACGGAGGAAGCCACACCACAACTGTAGTTACTCAATCCATCAGCCCCAGTTTTTCCGAAAATTCTGACGGATTTTACCTGTATGGAAACACTGAAAACCAAAATGGATTTACAACATCAAACGGCAACCAGCAAAGCATTATCCTGCCTTCCGGATTCAATAAGGGAATAGCCGGATTTATCGCTAAGTTCAGTCCGAAAACACTTTCCACCTCAGATACAGCTCCTGCTGAAGATCTGGTTGTATATAACAATCCGAGCAACGGAAATTTCACCTTAAAAGGATCGGTTTTAAAAAGGGAGCCGCATCTTGTTACCCTTCATGATCTATCCGGTAAGCTTATCTATTCCAAACATATCCGGAACAATGCTACCCAGCAGGAACACTTCAATCTTGAGCCTGTCCTTACAGAAGGAAATTACCTGCTGTCCGTAAAAAAAGCTGATGAAACCCTGATAAAAACCTTTAAGCTTACGATTAGGAAATAAACCCTGCTGATAAAAGTTGCAGAATAGTAATACCTGCCCCTGAGATTGTTTTTATCGATGTTTACCATCACCACTTTTTTGCGAGTCTATTTAATTGTATTTTTGCGGCATCAAACTAAGGACTCCCGTTAAGAGTTCCGTAAAATTGAATAAGATGAAAGTAGTTGTAGGATTATCAGGAGGGGTGGATTCCAGTGTGACCGCCTACCTGCTCCAGCAGCAGGGCCACGAGGTGGTGGCTTTGTTTATGAGAAACTGGAATGATGCTTCAGTAACGCTGGAGGATGAATGTCCCTGGATTGAGGACAGCAATGATGCCCTGATGGTGGCCCAGAAACTGGGGATACCGTTTCAGGTCATTGATATGAGCGACCTGTATAAAGAACGCATCGTAGATTATATGTTCGCTGAATATGAAAAAGGAAGGACTCCGAATCCGGATGTCCTCTGCAACCGGGAGGTGAAATTTGACGTATTCATGAAAACGGCAATGTCTCTGGGAGCAGATAAAGTAGCCACCGGGCATTATGCAAGGGTTACTTCTACACCTGATGAAAATGGCAGGGAAATATTCCATCTGCTCGCCGGAAAGGACAATAATAAGGACCAGTCGTATTTCTTATGTCAGCTAAGCCAGGATCAATTGTCTAAAGCATTGTTTCCCATCGGTGAACTGACGAAACCCCAGGTAAGAGAAATTGCCAAAGAAATCGGTTTGGTAACGGCGGATAAAAAAGATTCCCAGGGCTTATGCTTTATAGGAAAAGTAAGCCTTCCCCAGTTCCTGCAACAGCAATTGGTTCCGAGAGAAGGTGAGATTGTAGAAATTTTCAGGGATTCGCTGCTTTTTGTACAAGAAACACCTCAGTTTTCTTCAAAACAGGAGGAACTGGCTTTCCTGAGTACCAAAATCCACTACCAAAAGTCTGATGGGAAAGTCATCGGAAAGCATCAGGGGGCGCAATTCTTTACGATCGGACAGAGCAAGGGCCTTGGTATCGGCGGACACAAAGAAAGCTGCTTTATCATCTCCAGAGACATGGAAAATAATATCCTGTTTGTAGGAGAAGGACACAGCTTCCCGGGATTATTCAGGAAGGCCCTGAAAATTGATCCTTCGGAAATACACTGGGTACGGGAAGATCTTGCGATTGAGAATGGCGGGTCCAGAGAATTGATGGCCAGAATCCGTTACAGGCAACCTTTACAGAAAGCGGTGCTGTACCAGTTTGAAGAAGGGCTGTATATTGAATTTGAAGAACCTCAGTCTGCCATTGCAGAAGGACAGTTTGCTGCGTGGTACCACGATGATGAACTGCTGGGAAGCGGAGTGATTTCATAAGAGTATGATTTCGTTTTTTTGTAACATATTTTGAATTGTTATACTTACTCTGTATATAACAATAAAAAAATATCATTATGAAAACGATCCTGGAAAACAACTATTCATTCGTTAATCAACTGATCATTGCTATTGTATCCATTTTTTTCGGATACAACCTGTATCAGGAAATAGTAAGCCCTGAAAAATCACAGCTTACCCTAAGCATTATATTACTGGCCGTTACCTATGGTTTGATCAGCAAATACGGAGCAAAGCCTGTAAGGAATGATAAAAAATAATCATTAAGATACTATTATAAGCCCGGGATGTCACTGTTCCGGGTTTTGTTTTTATTCCCGAAAATTTTATATAGATTGAATGTACGGCCAAGCCATTGCAGCATTATTTCCGGATAATAACCTATCAAGAATATTTTGCTGTTCTAAATAACAACTTCCGGCAATGGCATTCTGTTTTAAGAGTAAAAGACAGCCATAAAAAGCTGAAAGACCCAGAGTATAAGTTCCATGAATTGCATTGTATAAGTATGTGTATCAGTTTTAACCAGGAACAGATTGGCCTGTTTGAAATCTTCAGGAAAACAGACCGGAAAAACTTTGTTCCGGATTCCCCGACCTTCCCTGTTGACAGTGATGAATCCCAAATCCGTCCTATAGCAGCTTGAAGATCCTGAAGCCAACATAACCGGCTTCAAACAGATCATAAACCCATAAACTATTCAGAACAAAATCCGTGTCTTGCCCATCAGTATTGTCCAACAACTCCCATAGAACGGTTTTCCTGATTCCTGATTCCTGGTTCTTGATTCTTGGTTCTTGACTCTCGGCTCTTAATTCTTATCTTCTACCTCACCAGCCAGTCCTTAAAATCCTTCACCCGCTCGCGGCTGACGGTAATTTCATCTTCAGGCTGAAACTCGAGCTCAACCTTATAATACGGAGACGTATGGATATTCCTGATGTGGTCTGAATTGATGATAAATTGCCGGTTGACCCTGAAAAATTTGTTTTCATCCAGCACATCGGCCAGCTCATCCAGGGTGAAATCTGAAGGATAAGAACGGTCTTTAGTCTGAAGGTAGACAATTTTATTTTCGCTGAAAAAACAGCTGACTTCATGGGTCTGTACAATTTTCAGGTTGTACCCGATCTTTACCAGGATTCTGGAAAGCGTGCTTTTATCTTCCTTGATCAGCTGCTTGATTTCCTGTGAACTTACTGCGTTCCCGGATGGGATAAAGGATTTGAATTTTTCCACGGCGCCGGCAAGGTCTTCATCCAGGATAGGCTTCAGAAGATAATCGATGCTGTTCAGCTTGAAGGCTTTCAGCGTATACTGATCAAAAGCGGTGGTATAGATGATGAATGCTTTGGTAGGAAACTCCTGAAAGATGTCGAATGATAACCCGTCTCCCAGGACGATATCAGAAAAAATAAGCTGTGGTTGGTCGTTTTCAGAGAACCATTGTTTACCCTCCTCTACAGATTCTATCCTGGCCACGATTTCGATATCGGGAAAACTGCCCAACATCCGTTCAAGCTTTCTTAAAGCCGGTTTCTCATCTTCAATAATAACCGTTTTGATCATTGTTTATGTCTGTTTGATTTCTGAATTAAAGCAACTGAAAGTTCCGGCATGTTAAAATTTAACCGGGTCCTTATGTTTACCCATTTCTTTTTCTACAATGCTTCTTTCCCAGTCGGCATCAAAGATAAATAACTTTACGGCTTTTACCGTCAGAATAATTCCCCAGATCAAAAGAATAACTGATCCATCCCAGTATGAAATATTGAAAATTCCTTTTTCAAAGAGGTCATCGGAAAAAATAATGATGGCGATAATACCGAACCATATAAGGCTTTTATAAAACCTTTTCAGTTCTTTTACCCGTTGTTGTGCGTGATAATAATCCATGATAATTTGTTAATGGTGGTTACAATTAAAAAGTTTTTGCCTGTTTGTTCTCTTCGTCCATCAGTTCCCTGATCTTCTTTTCTTCCCAGTTTCTCCCGATCCCGAAAGTACTTACGCCATGGGCAGCGATCCCTATGCCCCACCCCAGCATCGGCCAGAAAAACCAGAGATTCTCAGGGGATGTCAGCAGATTTAGAACGACCAGGAAAGGGATGACCAGGCAGTACGAAGTAAGGTTGCTGTAAAAGCCTTTGATTTCTTTTACTCTTCGGGCTGCTTTCTCGTATGCCCTGCTTTCTGTGTTGAATGATGTTTCCATTTTTTTATTGTTTAGATTAAACTGTTTGTTTTTGTTGAGACAAATGTAGGTCAATGTTCACCTCCTGATCAATTTTAACTGACCGAACCGTAGAAAATGAATACCGAACGGTGAAAACGGGTATTACTATGCAACGCTCGTCTGCAAAATGAAAAAGATAAGGAGAAATCCGGTTCTCTCTAAAGTAAATACTGCCAGACCGTATTAAAAAAAATATCTATTGCAGGCAGAGCATACAATAGATATCTAGTCAGAAGAACTGACTTTAAATCATTCTGAAAACAGGAAACTTTGATCGCAGCTTTTTCTTTGATTGACCATAAAAACATTCAATGCACAGCTGCAGAAATTGATCCGCTGAAAAACAGATTTTAATCTTTAATAGATAAACGGAATGAGCTTCCTGGTTTTGCGCCGGTATTCCAGATACTCTTCCCCAAACTGCTCAATAAGCGCAGCTTCTTCAATCTTAATCCTGTAGCTGAAAGCGATGAACGGAGGAATAAGCGCTAAAGCCAATGAAAGCCAGTTGTTAAGGTATAACCCAAGGCCTAAAGAAGTAAGCAGGGAAAATGTATAGGAAGGATGCCTGAGATACCTGTAAAAGCCTTCTTTTTTAATGGTGTGGTCTTTCCTGATCGTCACATCAACGGTAAAATACTTACCCAGAGAACGGATGATGATGAACCTGACAATAATTCCAATCAGGATCAGCGCTTCCCCTGTATACAGGATCCAGGTACCGTCTGAGATCGGAAACCGGGTGTAATAAGACAAGGTTACTGCACTGATAATGGAAAACGGGATGGCGATCCAAAGGACATTCAGGGTAGACCGGTCTTTCCCTTTCCGGTCTGTTTCACCGGATTTTAAGATGTTCTTATACAGGAATTCGCTGATAAACCAGCCTACCATAGAAATGGCAAATACAATCTCCAGAGCATTCATTTGTTTAGTATTTTAATCTGTTACGGGAATTCATTTCCTCGTCCATAAGCTGTTGGATCTTCTTTTCTTCCCAATGGTTCCCCAGGATAAAGCTAGGAACAAATACCCGCAATCCGTATACCAAAAGACCGATTCCCCAGAACAGCGGAAGGCTGAAGTATTTGAGGTGCCAGAGGGTCTGGCCCGGTTTCAGTTCGCGGTAATTGGTGATTAAGATGAATATGTTCACCACGACATATACAAAGAGGAATATGTAGAAGTTCTTGATTTGCTTCACTCTTTTTTCTGCCTGCTTATAGCGGATATCGTCCTGGCTGATCTCTTCCATAAAATTTGTTGTTTAATGATTATCGTTTATGCTGTTTTTCTAAAATTTCCCGGATCTTTTTCTCCTCCCATCTTTTACCGATTCCGAAAGCGCTGATTCCGTGAGCGGCGATGCCAATTCCCCATCCCAGCATCGGATAATAAAACCAAAGGTCATCCGGGCTCGTGATCAGGTTAATGATAATCAGTGACGGAATTACAATGCAATAGGAAGTAAGGTTGCCGTAAAAACTCTTCAGTTCCTTCACGCGTTTCTGTGCCCTTTCATAGGCTTTATCTGAAGTATCCGTTTTGATACTGATTTCATTAGGTTTACTGACCAACACCGGAAGTTTTACTTTAAAATAGTCTTCTGATTTTTCAATGAATACATTCCTTTTCGTCAGCAGTGAATAGCGCTGGACAATATTGGCCAGACCGATTCCCGAACTTTCCTTGATCTGCTCCCGGACCTGAAGGTTGTTTTCAATGCAGAGGGTATCATTTTCAGAAAATATTCTAATGATGAGCGGCCTTGATGAGGTGGCAAAATTATGCTTTATACAGTTTTCCAGCAACAGCTGTAAAGAAAGCGGAACGACAAACCTGCGGTAATCCTCTTTCCTGACCTCAAAGATAAAATCTACACTGTCTTCGAATCTGGTTTTCAGCAAGTCGCAATAGGTCCTGGCAAATTCAATCTCATCTTCCACCGTGACCAGCTCTTTGTCTTTCTGCTCCAGGACATACCTGTAAATCTTTGACATTGAAGCTGTAAACTTCTGGGCCTGGTTCGGGTTTTCATCGATCAGGGAACTCAGAACATTCAGGGAATTGAACAGGAAATGCGGATCCAGCTGATTCTTTAAGCTTTCAAACTGGGCATTGGCGGATTTGGCAATGAGCTTCTGCTCTACGACTTCCTTACGGGAAGATTTTTTCAGCTCTTCCATAAACCCTTTGGCATGGAGGAAGGCTGAAATCAGCAGTGCGATATTAATTGTAAACCAATTGATGAAGCTGTACCTTCCCGAAAAATATTCTTCTGTAGTCGCAGCTTTGTGAAAAACGACAAAATTCATGTAGTTGCAGAAATACACCATTATGGTATTCGCGATAAGAATCGACACAATACTGATTATGGCTCTCCTGGTAGTGGCTTCAGACCACGGAAACCTTTTGTTCAGGAAATCGTTGATATAGCTGTTTCCCATCGCTAACACAAAGGAGTACATAAAGCATACAACCACGGTAAGCAGAAAATTACTCAGCGTCTTTTCATCTGTAAACCCGAAGAAAAAAATCATGGATGTTGCCAGTGATATCCAGCATAAAGTAATAAGGTTCCTGCGTTTCATAAATGGTTTTCCTGGTTCAAAATTAATCTATTAGAGTATTCACGGCAATTATTTTCTCCCGAACAGTCATTTTTGAAGACTGAATGGTATAAAAAAACCTTCCTTAACGGAAGGTTAGTTGGATATCGTACATTAATTATTTAGCCTGGCTTACGAAATATTCCGCTTCAGATTTTCCCCAGTTAGGATCCAATGCTGTTTTCGGAGTATAGGACTTGAACTTGTTCAAAGCATCTTTAAACATTTCCATTCCCTTTACTTTGCTTCCTCCGTACTGCTCCGGCATAAAATAAACATCCTCAGCTTTGATCAGCGCGATTCTCGGGTTATTCGGATCCAGCTTTTCAGCCTTTTTAAGTTCTTCAGTAGCTTTTGTCCCATCAGTCATATACCTTTGCTGAGGGTTAACCATCATCTTTAAGGAGTAAGCCATTTTGCTCAACAAATGGAGTTCAGCATTATCGGTAGGCGCTACATGGGAAGCTGCCCCAATGTATTTCTCTGCCTGGCCTGCAATGAAATCAAGATCCTGTGTTTTACCCTGCTGCATCAGCACCCTTCCTTTCTGAATGTTCGCCAGCGCTGCATAATAAAACGGAAGCCAGTTGTTTTCATCTTTTCCTGCGATCCTGTGGAAATCATTAGCCAGGGCCTGGAAATCTTCCGCTGTTTTAGCCGTTTCTATCCTGGCTACTTTTTCAGTCATCACTTTTTCGTAATCAGTCTGTGCAAAGGCTGTTAAGCTTACAAAAGCCAGCGCAAAACTCAATAAATATTTCTTCATTTTTTTCAATTTTTTAAGGTTACTGTATAATTATTCAAAGATATATATTTAATTTATATAATAAAATCATTACCTGTACTGATTCTTCATCATTTACAAATTATTATTAATGGCATCCTCCGTTTTATCTACCCCGAAACTGATGAAGGCTCCTACAAAGACAAAGGTATTGGAAGGAGGAACAACGGCAGAACTCCTGGCTCCGTCACCGGAAAAGTTATATCCGTACATGTTCTTCGTCCCTAAGACATTAGAAATACTCAGCACAAATATAGTAAATGCTTTTGCATCCTTTTTTCCAAGGTTCGGCAGGTAGTTAAAGCTCAGGTTCAGGGAGCTGTAATCCTTTAATCTTCCTTCATTCCGGATGACATTGCTGTTCTGCTGGCTGACGATATCATAATACGGCCTTCCTTTAGCATACGTATAAGACAGGTTGGCCCCCAGTTTCCATTCCGTAATGAACCTTTTGGCTACCACAGAGAGTGTATGCTCCGCAGCAAAATTAGGTTTCAGGCTTACCGGATAATTCATAAAATCCCTTTTGGAATCCAGATAGGAATAGCTGATCCAGTAATCGATATTTTTAAACGTCTTCTTATCGCGCCAGAAAAATTCTGCTCCTTTGGCGTATCCATAGCCGTCATTATTAAGAGCTGTCTGGATCTGCTGGTTCTGGCTTTCACCAGGATTTAGCGTAAAGGTTTTGATCAGCTGGTCATATTTTTTGTAAAATGCCTCCAGTCTCAGGCTTCTCCCCTCTGAGGCCCTCTGGATCTGGAAAATATAATGCTGTGACTGCTGGAATCCGAGGTTGGCGGGTGCATTGATATACCTGCTTTCAGGATTCTGGTAGAAAAGCCCATAGGCAATAGAGCTGGTCCAGTTCTTATCCAGCCGGTAAGCAAGCGCAAGCCTCGGCGCGATATTATTTTTATCCAGAAAGGATGAATGTTCTGCCCGTACGCCTATTTTTGCAGACAGCCGGTTGCTGAATCCCAGATCCGACTCCACAAATGCGGAGGAGATCAGGTCATTGTATTTTTTGTTTACCTGCTGGAAATGAAGCTGTTCATCTGAGTTATTGAATTCAAATCCGCCCCTCAGTGCGCTGATCCTGTTGATCTTCCTTTCCAGGACTGCTTTGAGGTTGATATAATTCCCATCGGTCAGCAATTGGGTCCGGGCAGATTCCTGGCCCGCATTCTCCGTTGAAAAGTTAAGGTCTGAACGGTTGTAGGAATACGAGCTTCCTATATTCAGCAGATATTTCCCGAATTTCTGCCTGAATGATAGGTTATGATAAGTATTTGCCCCCTTCAGCCGTATCAGCGCAGCATCGTACTGAGGCTCAAGACTTTCGGTCCTTACTGCCATCCTGTTCGTATCGTATTTCCCATAATATTTAAAAAATCCGCCGGATTTTGTTTTTATCCTGAAATTCAGGTCTCCATTCATGCTGCGCGGGGATTGTATAAAGTCTGTATTGAAATGCAGTACATTCTGCATCAGCTCCAGGTTGGAATAGCCTGCTGTCGCTCCATAAGAATAATTCTTATTCTTGCTTAAACGCTGGAAGCCTGCATCAATGAATATCGGTGAAACTCCGATATCATAAGAGCTTTCATTGGGCAGGTCAACGCTTTCCAGCATCAGTGCCCCGGAAAGAGCCTGTCCGTACAATGCTGAATAGCCACCGCTGGAGAATATATTCCCTTTGAACAGAGACGTATTGAAACGGTCTCTTCCTGCAATGCCCGGTACGGAGTTGGAAAAATAGTTGTTGATAAGGCTGCCGTCCATAAAGATTTTGGATTCGGCTCCGGTTCCGCCGCGGATGAAAAGGCCTTCGGACTCCCCTACTTTCTGTACCCCGGGAAGATAGGTTAAGGCTGAGGAAATCTGCCCGTCTGCTCCTGCGGTAGTATAAATATCGATCGGCGTCAGCAGAGCGGTAGCCCGTTTTTTATCGCTTGCCTCAATAGATCCTGCGGAAACCACTACGGCATCTATTTCATTGATCTGCTCCTTCAGTTCTGCATTTACCGTGATCGCCTGGTCCTGGATCATTACCGGTTTCTCTACATCATCGTATTTGGGATGGGTAAAGGTAATGGCCTGGCTGCCTTTTTCATTGGTTTCAAAGGAAAAGTTTCCTTCAGCATCAGTGGTCGCACCGTCATAAGTGTTTTTTAAAGTAATATTCACATCTGCAACGCCTTTGCTTTTATAGGTTACCTTACCGGATACTTTTATCTGGGCAAGGCTCAGCATAGAGCATAAAAAAGAAATCAGAAATAATAGTTTTGTTTTCATAACTGTTGATTACGGTTCAAAAGTAGGACGAAATTCAAGCACAGATAAATTTTTGTTTCTGAACGGTCATTTTTAGAACCTGAACGGTTAATTTTATTTTTTACACAGAGGAAATACCGGTTTTGCGGGAAAATTGAAGGTAAATTCAATCTGTATAGTAAAATACCCCTCTATCGGAGCGGTATTTTAGCTAACGGTCAATGAGAACATGGATCAATGAATCGGGATACAGAAATCAACGGTCATTTTTCCTTCGGGATGTTCGCGGAAATTGGTATGGTAGATCTCAAAAGGAAATGCTTTTCTTACCGAATGGTTATGCTCCTTCATCCATAAAAACAGGGAAACCCAGCACTGTTCAAAATCATCCAGGGTGACTTCACCGCTTCCAATGATGAACTTTCCGGTTTCAACGGTCTCAGGAAAGACTTCCCCTTCCTGTTTCTGCAAGGGTTCATCCAGAAGCATACAGGCATGGATTCTCACTTTATCCGGTGGAGTCACCTTAAAGCTGTCATGGTATACAGAGAGCATTTTCACCTGATCGCGGGGAAACAGGTTTTTGCTTTTTGCCCAGTCTGTCAGCGTACCGAAAGAGGATTCAACATGGGCAATACCCAGGCTCATAACAGCCGCCAGGTGCATTTCCGGAAGATGGCCTACTTTGATTTTTAAATTCATATTCATCCAGTTTAAAAGGTTTTCTGTATTACAAATGTACTGGCTGAAAATGGCATCCCTATGTCCTTTCTTGCTTTCTTTAATAGCAATCCTGTGAAAGTTTTCCGGAGCTGCTTTGCGAAATCCCGACGGGGATATCCCGTAATATTTTTTAAAGGCTTTATTGAAAGCGGAATGACTGGAAAAGCCTGACTGATGATAAACATCCGCGATACTGATGTCTTTTCTCAGCGCCAGGTAAAAGGCACTTTTTTCGGTCCTTCTCCTTGCTGTATAGTTCTGTAGGGTTTCTCCAGTGATCAGCCGGAAAATCCTGTGAAAATGAAATGGAGAATAGGCGCCAGCCCCTGAAACATTCTCCAGTGAAAGTTCCGAATCCAGATGGTCTTCTATATACCTTATGGCTTTTATGATGCTCTGTTTATGCATATCCAATTCTGATCATGTACTGCAAAAATAACAACCGGGAACGAAAATGACTGGTCCTTTTTTGCTAATAATGGATTTATGGAAAAAATTAAGCTGCTGCCTGAAAAACATGACCCGTTTATACCTTTTTTGTTAAATCTTTCTTTACATTTATATTGTAATCACTAAATCATAGTAGAATGAACCTTAAAACATTAACATTATTAGCCGGAAGCACATTGTTTGCGGTATCCTGCGGAACCAGCCACACTTACCAGGTGATGTCTAAAAGCAATACCCAGACCGGTGGAACGGCAAAATTCACTCAAAAAGGGAATGACGTTATTATGAAGCTGGATATAACCAACCTTACACCGGGCATCCACGCCGTACACATCCATGAAAAGGGAGATTGCTCAGCTCCTGACGGAATCTCGGCAGGAGGCCACTGGAACCCGGCCAAAGACGACCATGGCAAATGGGGCGCCGAACATTTCCATATGGGCGATATCGGGAATCTTAATGCAGACCAGAGCGGCAATGCCACACTAACGTTCAAAACGGATAAGTGGTGCCTGGGATGCGAGGATGCTTCCAAGAATATTATGGGGAAAGGCCTTATCATCCACGCAGATAAAGACGATTTTCATACCCAACCTACCGGAAACGCTGGCGGAAGAGTAGGCTGTGTGGAGATCAGGTAAATTAAAAAGCATAAAAAAAACCACTAATTTTCATTAGTGGTTTTTTATTGTTTATTAAGCTTTAGAATTCATATCCGCTATGATATTCATAGCTTCCTGAAGGTAAAGGTCTTTTTTAAGGTTTTTAATCCAGAGTTCGGATTTCTTTTTGAACGCTTCATCTTTTTTCTCCCGTTCAATTTCATTCTGGTACATCATAAACTGAAGGCCATTCTCAAATTTGGTCAGCGACTTGAATTTTTCAATCTGCGCCTTTCTTTGCTTCATCAGCTCATTGAATTTGTTGATGTTAAGCGTAATGGTTTCTTCCTTATCCAGTTTCTCCCTCCATTGGGCAGATTCCAGTAACAGCTGGTAGTTGGTATTCTTAGCCATTCTGTCAGCACTGGCTTTTTCCAGGGCTTTGATATCAAAATAATTCAGTTTCTCGAAGCTTGTTCCCGGAATTTTGTCCCAGGCAAGGGCATAATCATCAAACCGCTCCCCGATTTCTGCATAAGTAAAGAAGTCTTTCATCTGGATATCGGATACGATCCCTTTTCTCTGGGTAGATTCTCCGGTAATCCTGTAGAATTTCTGGATCGTCAGTTTTAAAGATCCGAAATCATCTTCCGTATTCAGGAACCTGTTCAGGTCTACGAAAGACTGTACGGTCCCTTTTCCGAAGGACTGTGGCGATCCTACGATAATCGCCCTGCCGTAATCCTGCATAACTCCGGCAAGGATTTCTGAAGCGGAAGCAGAAAGTTCATTCTGCATGATCACTAAAGGACCGGTCCAGATCGGTGTTTCATTCTTATTCTTAAGGGTCTGGATCTTTCCGTTACTGTCTTTTACCTGTACATATGGGCCTGATTTCATGAAGAGCCCCATTATATCTCCTACTTCGGTAAGGGATCCCCCTCCGTTGTTTCTAAGATCCAGAATAATTCCCTGGATATTTTGGGCTTTAAGCTTAATGATTTCATTTTTAATGTCATCAGAAGCATTTCTTCCTTTTTCATTTTCAAAATCAGCATTGAAGCTCGGCAGGTTGATGAACCCGTATTTTTTACCGTTCGGTGCATTCACGATAATGCTTCTGGCGAAGGTATCTTCAATAGCTACTTCCTCCCGGATCATGGTAACATCTTTTATCGTCCCGTCTTTCTTCTGTACGGTAAGCGTTACAGGAGTCCCTTTTTCACCTCGGATGAGCCTTACCGCTTCATCGGAAAGCATTCCTACGACATTTACCGCATCTTCTTTCGGTTTAGACTTTACTTTCAGGATTTTATCTCCTTCTGAAAGCTGCTTTGATTTCCAAGCCGGAGCCCCGATGGTAAGCGCACCCAGATACAGGTATCCTTTTTTCTCCTGAATGATCGCTCCGATTCCGATTACCTTTCCTGTAAAGCTGGTATCGAAATCTTCTTTGTCTTTCGGTGAATAATAATTGGTATGCGGATCAAATACTTCAGTGTAAGCATTCATATACACCGTAAACCAATCCATTTTCTTTCTTTTCTTGAATCTGGTAAAGGTTTCTTTCACCAAGTCTTTTACCTCATCAGTAGCTTTTTTAACCTTCTCGTCCGGAGTAAGGATCTTAAGCTTAATGGTATCTTTAAGCTTGTACTGCTGCACGGAATCTTTCTTCTCTTTCTGAGCTTCTTCCTTGCTGTTCATGGATTCTATCTCCTGCAGGATGTTGTACTTGATGAATTTTTTCCATTCATTATACTGTTCCTGCTTATTGGAAGGTACTTTCTTGAGTTTTGGCTCCAGCGTCAGGGTTTCATCTTCATTCAGATTGATCGGCTTGCTGAAGATATCCTGGGTTACCTTATCAATTTCATCCACTCTCTGATAAAGCCGGTCTACCGTAAGCTTGTAAAAGGTTAGATCACCGGTATTCAGGTAATCGTCCAGCTTAGTCTCATGCTTGGCAAATTCGTCCATATCCGACTGCAGGAAATATCTTTTGGCCGGATCTATCATTTCAAAATATTGCTTATACACATCTCTTGCATAAGCATCATTAATAGGTTTTGGACTGTAATGTAAATAGGAAAGGGTGTTTTTTACGCTCACCATGATCGTCTGCATTTTTTCATCATCATTTTTAGGTGAGTTGAAGCAAAACATTAGACTGGTTAAAGGAATGAGGAGTAAAAATTTATTCAGCTTAAAATTTTTCCACATAGAAGGTCATGTATTTTTATTAATTAAAAGTATAGTAATTGGTAGCAATAATTGAATTACTGTTACAAACGATCAAATTTAATACCTTATTTACAAATATCGGGCAGTTTTGATTTTTTTTGTTATAATTGGTTATATTCTGCGCCCACAATGAAATTTCTGAAAAATAAATTCTGCTTACCCTGCAATAACAGCCGTTGATGAGTCTTCACATTTAAGAAAATTTAACGGCAAAATACCTTACGGCATCAAAACTTTTAGTTACTTTTGAGGATAGGATACCGTTCGCTGTTTCTCTTCGGACGGGCACTGTTCTATTTTTAAAAATCAATCTTTATATGGAAAAACCACTAATTCTGGTTACTAATGATGACGGCATTACAGCACCGGGCATCAGAAATCTTGTGAGTTTTATGAACGAAATCGGTGACGTGATCGTAGTTGCCCCTAATTCACCGCAGAGCGGAAAAGGCCATGCGATCACCATTAATTCTACGCTGAGCTATGAGGAAGTCCACCTGGATGGTCCGCAAAAAGACTTTTCATGCAGCGGAACTCCCGTAGACTGTGTAAAAATGGCATTGGATAAAATCCTGCCGAGAAGGCCGGATATTGTCGTTTCCGGGATCAACCACGGCGCCAACTCCTCTATCAATGTCATCTATTCCGGGACTATGTCTGCTGCTGTAGAGGGCGGTGTGGAAGGGCTGCCTTCCATTGGATTCTCTCTGCTGGATTTCAGCTGGGAAGCCGATTTTACCCAGGCAAAGGAATACATACAGAATATTGTAAAAAGAGTCCTTGAGCAGCCGATGCCGAAAGGAATCGTGCTGAACGTCAATATTCCCAAACTTTCCAAAGAGGAGATCAAAGGAGTAAAAGTATGCAAGCAGGCCCATGCCAAATGGGAAGAAAGCTTTGATGAAAGGGTTAATCCACACGGTAAAAAATACTACTGGCTTACCGGATACTTCAACAATATGGATGAATCTGAAGATGCCGATGAAACAGCATTGGCTAATGGCTACATTTCTATTGTTCCGGTAAAGTTCGACTTAACCGCATATGAATACATGAATACATTGAGTGAAGTAATGAAATTTGATCATGTACAGTAAATTAGACAGTCCTGTATATCACGCTCTTAATGAATTCCACGAAAAGTTCTGCTTACAATTCGGGGATACTAAATTCTACACCCCCGAAGTAGCCGCCTTTGGCGGTTCGGCACATGTTTCGGGAGAGAAAGACATCACAGCCTATGCAAAATCCTGTGATGACTTTCTCATCTTCGGAGCAAAACCTAAGACAGATCAAAGCATTTCCCGTTTAGTCTGTGACCAGTATGTCCTGGAAAAGATGATAACGCTGGACTACACAGAAGAAATCATTCAGCTTAAGGAAGAACATTACGAAGAGCTTCTTGCTTTTATTGCGAAGTTTTATCCGTATTATTTTAAAAACAGGACTCCTGAACTAGGACGGTATTTTGGTATTTTTAAGGAGGGTAAACTGGTTGCCGTTACCGGTGAGAGGATGCAGATGAATGACATGACGGAGCTGAGCGCCGTAATCACTGATACCGGTTATCTTGGTAAGGGATATGCCAAACAGCTTGTAGCCCATGTTTCAGGAAAAATACAGGAAGATAACAAAACGCCTTTCCTGCATGTTGCCGAAAGCAATGCAGGCGCCATAAAGCTTTATGAAAAGCTTGGGTTCAGCCACCGCGGCAAAATAGACGTATGGGGTATTAAAAGGTAATTCATGCGGTTGCTTTCATACCCTTCCTGAATGAATTCCGGATGGTTGCGCTGCAAACCTTCAGAATAATACGCTATCCTCTTTTCTGAGTTCTTCCAGATATTTGATTTTATCATCCCTGTAAAAGAGATTCATCGTTTCAAAAGGGATCAGTTTCAGGTCTTTATTCACAATATGGACGCAGGATTTCTTTACAGCCCGCACGTCAAAATCATGGGCATCCATAAAATTCATAATGATGATCCTGAACAGGTTGTCATAATCAAGGTCAGGAGCACAGACTTCCGGAAGGCAGCACAGCAACTGATTGACTTTGGGCTGCACCCTATCCACTGAAATTCCGGTACTGAAAATATCCAGCAGCTGCATCTGCAGTCCGGTATCCTGTTCGTAAACAATGGTATTCCGGGTTTCATTATTCAGCAGATCCGCAGGATTAATATACCGGGTCAGCGGAATGGTTTCTCCTTCCAGCTTCAGGATATAGCCCATAGCGAGTGCATCGGGATTACACGGCACCGGAATGATATCATCACTGTTAAGCAATGGGAACTGGTTTAAAATTTCCTGCCGGACTTCGGTAAGGGTTATTTTCTCATATGGTGAATCTGCCCTGTTCCTTCCGGCAATCTCTACGGGCTGGAAGGTAATGCCGCGTACACATTTCTGCCTGAGGGCAAACTCAATGATCTTTCCGATCTCGTCAATATTTTTGTCTTTCTGAAGCACAACAACCAAGGTAGTGGAAAGATTCAGGGCATTCAGTTTTTCCAAAGCCCTCATCCTGACATCCGTAAGGTCTTTTCCCCTGAAATCCTGCAATACTTCAGGTTTAAAGGAGTCAAACTGCAGGTAAATCTCGAATTCCGGCGCATATGTAGCCAGCTTTTCTGCAAAGCCGGGGTCGTTGGCAATCCTGATTCCATTGGTATTCAGCATCAGGTGCTTGATCGGCTTGGATTTCGCTATATCCATGATCCTGAAAAATTCAGGATGGATGGTAGGCTCTCCCCCACTGATTTGTACAACATCCGGTTCGCCCTCATTCTTCACGATCACATCAAACATGGCTTCAATCTCTTCCAGGCTGCGGTGGCTGCCATAATGAGGGGATGACATGGCATAACAGGTCGGACAGGTCAGGTTGCAGCGGTCCGTTACTTCAACAATAGACAGGCAGCTGTGCTGTTCGTGGTCTACGCAGAGACCGCAGTCGTACGGGCATCCGTACTCTACATCTGTTCCGAAATGCAGCGGCATTTCCGAGGCTTTATTATAGTTCCTGATATTCTTGTAGTAATGAACATCTGAAGCAATTTTGGTTTTGAAAAAGCCATGATCCGGACATCTTTTCGTCATAAAAACGCTGTCTTCCTCAATGATGATCTTGGCGCCTACCCTTTTCAGGCATTCGGGGCAAAGGCTGATGGTATAGTCGTAATAGGTATAGTTTCTTACCGGCATAATAATGAGTGGTGTAATAGTTCAACAATGTAACAGCTAAAAACCTGTATTTAATGATTTAAAAACCGCCGCCGCAGATATAGCCGCTGATCAGGCCGAAAACAAGCATGCAGATCAGCATGGTCTGTATAAACTGTTTTTTTGAAAAAGTCTTATTATTCCCTGATTCGTAAATAAGCTTGACAATCAAGGTTATGATGACTGATACCACCAGTGCCACAAAGAGGATGATAAGAATGATGATCAGTAAAAATCCTCCTAAACCCAAATTATTAACTTCCAGAAGCGTCAGCGTTTTCATATGTTGGATATTTGATGTGAATGTACGGATTTTGTATCTTTTATTTTAAAAATATAATAAATGATCACACAAAGGCAGACCAGCTGGATCGTTCCCAGGCTCCAAACAAGTTCCACTCTCGGCTTAATAAAATCCAGGCAGAACCTGAACATGAAATAAGCCATCATAAACAGCTGAAAAACAAATCCGGAAACATATTTCCGGCTGTTCTGAATTTTTTTCAGGAAAATCCAGAGCATGATTAAAAATGCAATTTCATATAAGGCAACCGGATGCCTCAGGTACTGATCTCCCAAATGCATACCGAAAATGAATCGGGTCGGGATCCCATAGGTTTCCTCATAAATCCCGGTCAGGAAACACCCAATCCTCCCGATGATCATCGCCAGCATCAGGGGAAAGACAATCAGGTCGCCCGTGCTTTCCCTGTGACCGACAATTTTTTTCGCCAACTCTACCCCGGCTAACCCGAAAGCCAATCCTCCTACAATGGTATTATTGGACCAGAAACGGGCCAGGCTGAACTTTTCAGAAAACAGGATGAAGGGATTTTCCAGGTTCCCGATCAGTTTCGATCCGATCAATGCTCCTGCTGTAGCACCGATCAGTACGGCAGCCGAAGTATTGAAAGACAGCTTTTCCGGTGACTTCCTTTTAAGATAAAAATAGTACCGCATGCCAACAAACATGCCCACCGCTTCAAACAAGGGATGCGCCAGGATGCTTTTACCGAATATATGAAAGGTGACAGGAAAATCCATGATACCAAAAATAAGGTTTTCGAAGTTAAATAAATACCTGTTGATGATTTTATTTCGGAAAATGGAATCCTGTTCTTATGATCTTATATACTTTCAAAATAGCCATGATATAAGTAATAATTATATACTGAATTTAATCTGAAGCTGTACAAATAAAAATCATAACGGTCTATTAATGAATATTTAACATATAAATACAATCTGATATATAGTTAATCAATAATTAATATTACTTTTGCGCGGAGAATTTTCAGCAAAAGTCTGAAAGTTGTGAAATAAAAAAAGTTATATGAAGACACATCTACTCACTGCAAGTACTTTATTGCTTTCTATCCTTACATATTCACAGGTAGGAATTAATAATCAAAGCCCGAAATCTACCCTTGATATTACGGCCAAAACCACAGATGGAAGCAAGCCGGAAGGAATCATTGTACCAAAGCTGACCGGGGATCAGATCAAAGCCGGAAATGCACAATACGGCTCAGACCAGAAAGGGTCTATCCTTTATGCTACCGCTGCAGTTACTGTATCAGACAGCAAAACAGCTAATATTACTGCTGAAGGCTATTATTATTTTGACGGAAGCCTCTGGCAGAAAATGGGGAACGCCGCCGCCGCCGCCAACTGGAGCATGACTGGTAATGCAGGCACGGATCCTGCCACCAACTTTATCGGGACTACTGATGCCCGTGCGTTGGTGATCAAAACCAACAATAATTTATCCGGTTACATCGGGACAACGGTTTTCGACAACCTTACTCTGGGGATCAATGCCGGAAAAACAAATACCACAGGTAACCTGAACGTATTTATGGGCACTAATGCGGGCTTCGCTAATACACTGGGAAGTTCCAACGTATTTATGGGACCTTATGCAGGGACTTCCAATACCACCGGAAATTCCAACGTATTTATGGGTTACAATTCCGGAAGCAGCAGCACAACCGGTGATGGCAATTCCTTTGTAGGCACATGGGCCGGGAATACGAACACAACCGGAGGCAATAATGCTTTTATGGGTTACCAGGCAGGAAACAGCAACACGGCGGGAAGCAATAATACTTTTCTGGGCTACAGCTCGGGAAGGAACAATACTACGGCAAATAATAACGTCGCTGTAGGGAATATGGCAGGACAGACGATTACTACGGGCGGTAACAATACGTTTATAGGAACCGGTGCGGATGCGGATACCAACAACCTTACCAATGCCACGGCCATCGGGTACGGCGCTAAGGTCAGCGCCAGCAACAGCCTTGTTTTGGGCGGTACGGGAGGATCTGCGGTAAATGTAGGAATAGGAACCTCATCTCCTGCCTCAAAGCTGGAAGTTGACGGTGCTTCTACAAACAAATCTGCTTACGATGCGGGAAGCAGCACAACCATTGATTACAGTAAGAGCAACCTGGCCTATACTTCAGCTTCTGCAGGAAACTTTACTCTTCAGAATATCAAGGATGGCGGAACGTATACTTTAAGTGTAAGAGGAACCACTTCCGGAACATCCGCATTTACGGCTACAGCCTTTACGTTTAAATATGTGAACAACAACGCAAGTATAGCCAATACCCATACTTTATACACTTTTGTTGTTATAGGGACTATCGTGTATGTATATTGTGTAAGAGGATTATAATGGGTAAGAAAATGAATATGAGAATAATACTGTGTTTATTTTTCCTATTGGGATTATCTGCTTTGCATGCACAAATTCCGGGTACGCCTATCATACCTCTCAAAGAAAACAGGAATGTATTCGGCGGAACATCTGTTGATTTTGCAAGATCAGCAGTGGCTACCACAGACGGAGGATATGCCTTAGCAGGATATTCTGCTTCATCCGACGGAGATGTGTCTGCAAATAATGGAAATATTGATTTCTGGATTATTAAAGTCAGCAGTTCAGGAAATCTGCAATGGAAGAAAACCTTGGGAGGGTCAGACAATGATGAAGCAAGATCAATTGTCCAGACCGCGGATGGAGGCTATGCCATTGCAGGCATTACTGCATCCAATAACGGAGACGTATCAGGCAATCATGGGGGGAATGATTTCTGGATCGTAAAGCTGGACAGCTCCGGGGCATTGCAGTGGCAGAAAACATTGGGAGGACCGGCAGACGATAACGCCTATTCTCTGGTACAGACTTCAGATGGAGGGTATGCAATAGCCGGGTTCACTGCTTCAAACAGCGGAGATGTGTCCGGGAACCTGGGAGGATTTGATTTCTGGGTAGTAAAACTTGATCAATTCGGAGCGTTACAGTGGCAGAAAACATTAGGAGGTTCAGGCACTGAAAGCGCACTATCCATCGTCCAGACAACCGATGGAGGATATGCCGTAGCCGGATATAGCGACTCAACTAACGGCGATGGGGTAGGAAATAACGGAAATCAGGATTACCTGATCGTTAAGCTGAGCAATACAGGAACCGTAGAATGGCATAAGGTCTTCGGAGGTACGGACACTGATCTTGCCAATGCTGTTATCCAGACTGCTGACGGAGGATTTGCCGTGGCCGGATATGCGCTTTCAAACAATGGAAATGTATCCGGAAACCATGGCGTGTATGATTCCTGGATAATAAAACTGGATAATATAGGAAATTTACAATGGCAGAAGGCGCTGGGCGGCAGTGGTAGTGAGAATACGTTTGCCATACTGCAGGATACCGATGGAACCTATGTAGTGGCTGGAGATACCCGATCGAACGACGGAAATGTTTCCGGGAATCATGGCGTAGTGGATGCCTGGGTGGTAAAACTCAGTACTACAGGAAACTTATTGTGGCAGAAAGCTATTGGCGGAACGCTCGGTGATTCAGCCACTGCTGTAGCGCGCAGCCAGAATGGCTATGTCATTGCAGGACGGAGCAACTCAACTGACGGCGACATAACCGGTCCGGTTAACGGTTCCTCTGACTTTTTACTTCTTAAAATAGACACCAACGGTAATATCATCCGCTTCTGGGACGATACGGCACCATAATTCATGTTCTGAGATAAAGATATCATATCGGAAATGGATTCAATAGCATGAAGACGAAACGTAAATTAAGGGCCGGGTATGGTTAAAGTGCCTGCACAATTCTTTTACGTTGAATCTTTTTGCTATTTTTATTTAAATATTTCCAAAATTATGAGAATAGAATATGATATAAAGCTGGGATTCAAGGATGTGATGTTCCGTCCTAAACGGTCTACACTGAAATCCCGGTCTGAAGTGGATCTGGAACGTGAGTTTACTTTTCTCCATACCCAAAAGAAATGGAAAGGAATTCCGGTTATTGCGGCCAATATGGATACGGTAGGAACTTTTGAAATGGCAGTAGAGCTGGCAAAAGAGAAGATCATTACCGCAGTGCACAAACATTATTCCCCCGAAGAATGGGATGCATTCCTGGACAGCCAGCCGGAAAGCATTTATCAATATATTGCATTAAGCACAGGTACCGGCAACGCTGATAAAGAAAAAATCCGCCACATCCTCGAAAAGCACCCTAAAATCGAGTTTCTCTGCATTGATGTAGCCAATGGATACTCTGAACATTTTGTAGACTTTGTGAAGGCCGCAAGGAGTAATTTCCCCGATAAGATTATCATCGCCGGAAATGTGGTAACCGGGGAAATGGTGGAGGAATTGTTACTGGTGGGTGCCGATATCATCAAAGTAGGCATCGGGCCGGGATCGGTATGTACCACACGTGTAAAAACAGGCGTAGGCTATCCGCAGTTGTCGGCCATCATTGAATGTTCAGACGCTGCCCATGGATTGGGAGGCCATATCATAGCAGACGGAGGCTGCAAAGTTCCGGGTGATGTAGCCAAAGCTTTCGGCGGCGGTGCAGATTTTGTAATGCTGGGCGGCATGTTTGCCGGACACGATGAAAGCGGAGGCGAAATAGTGGAGGAAAACGGCAAAAAATTCCGGTTATTTTATGGAATGAGCTCCAAAACAGCCATGGATAAGCATTCGGGAGGAGTCGCAGAATACAGGGCTTCTGAAGGCAAAACCGTCAGGGTACCCTACAAAGGTCCGGTTGCCGGAACGGTAAAGGATATCCTGGGCGGGGTACGTTCCACATGCACTTATGTAGGCGCTTCAAAATTAAAGGAACTGTCTAAGCGCACAACATTCATCAGAGTCCAGGAACAGGAAAACCAGGTATTCAAAGATTAAAATACAGGAAACGCCGGATGTAGTATCCGGCGTTTTCATATTATTGATGCTGGTACAGCAGCTTAGGTTAACATCCCTCCGTCCACGTTCAGGGTTTGTCCGGTAACATAAGCAGACATGTCACTTCCTAAAAATACGCAGGCATTGGCTACATCTTCCGGTTTCCCGCCTCTCTTCAGAGGAATACCTTCCCTCCACGTCTGAGTGGTTTTTTCATCCAGGGCAGCAGTCATTTCCGTTTCAATAAATCCCGGTGCAATAGCATTGCAGCGGATATTTCTGGAACCTAATTCCAGCGCTACGGATTTGGTAAATCCTATAACACCGGCTTTGGATGCTGCGTAGTTGGCCTGACCGGCATTTCCGCTGATCCCCACTACTGAAGTCATATTGATAATAGATCCGGATTTGGCCTTCATCATCGGCTTAATAACTGCTTTCGTAAGGTTGAATACAGAATCCAGGTTTACTCTCATGATTACATCCCAGTCCTCTTTGGACATTCTCAGCAAAAGGTTGTCTTTGGTAATCCCTGCATTATTGATCAGGATGTCGATCTGGCCGAATTCCGCCATCACTTCATCAATTAATTTCTGGGCAGCATCATAATCCGATGCGTCAGACTGATATCCCTTAATCTGCGTTACAGAACTTAAAGCGGCTTCCAACTCTTTGGCTTTATCTACGGAACCTGCATAGGTAAAGGCTATTTTGGCACCGTGTTGTGCAAAAACTTCAGCAATTCCTTTTCCGATTCCCCGTGTAGCTCCCGTAATCAGTGCTACCTTTCCTTCTAATAGTTTCATATATATGACAATTATTTCTTAAACGATTTAATATCAGCAGGGTCTGACCCGGAGAGTTTTACCATACTGCTATGAAAAACGTGGTCCGCAAAGATATTATTAATTTGGTATTTAACCCATTTTAAATTATCAAATGAATTGATTTTTACCTGTTTTTAACACGGTAAGCAGCCACAATAAGTAACTATTGGGAGACGTATGGATTATATTGAATTGTTTACAATAAGCACAATTTCACCTTTAAGTGTTTTGGATTTTGAAAACTCGATCAGTTCAGTAATGGTTCCGCGCTTTGTTTCCTCAAATTTTTTGGAAATCTCACGGCTCAGGCTTGCCCTGGTATTTTCTCCGAAAAATTCTTTGATCTGCTCCAGCGTCGTATTGATCTTATGGGGGCTTTCGTACAGCACAATGGTTTTCTTTTCTTCTGCCAGCTGCTTGAGCTTGGTCTGCCGTCCTTTTTTCTGGGGAAGGAAGCCTGCAAACAGGAATTCATTATTCGGCAGCCCGGAAACCACCAAAGCAGGTATCAGCGCAGTAGCGCCGGGAAGGCAGATCATTTCGATGTCATGGTCTGCACCTGCTTTTCCCAGCAGGTATCCGGGATCTGAAATCCCGGGAGTTCCGGCATCGGTAATAATCGCGATATTCTGCCCGCTTTTAAGATCGGCAATCACTTTTTCCGTTGCCTGGTGTTCATTATGCAGATGATAGGATTTCAGGGGTTTTGAAATTTCAAAATGCTTCAGGAGGATACCGGATGTCCGGGTATCTTCACAAAGGATGTAATCTACTTCTTTCAGTACCTTCACTGCCCTGAAGGTCATATCTTCCAGGTTCCCAACCGGTGTGGGAACAAAATATAGGATTCCGCTCAAAATTATATGAATTTATTTTCCACCAATATCCAGAGCCTCTGGGCATATTCGTCCACCTTGTTCCACTTCCTTTCGTAGTAAAGGTCACTTAAATATTCTTTGGCTTCGTCAAGGCTTTTAAAGCTGTTTAAATTTCCGATCACTTCATTCAGGTCCGTCTGGCTTCCTCCGAACAGCATTTTCGTAAATGCAATCCTGTCATTGAGGTCCAGTTTAAATTGCGGCCTCGCCTTTTCAGCTTCCATGAAATTCGTAGGAATATTGGTCTTAAGGATGCTTCCGGCATCAGGCCTGATTTCGTCAGTTTTTTCATGAGAATGCCCAATCTGCAGATGATCATCGTCAAACAGGCTCTGCACGGCTTTCATTCCCTTGATATGGGCCAGCCTGATTTTCTTTTCCTGCTGATACGCATCGAGGTCCTCAAAGTTTTTATCCGAAGGTTTATGCTCCGAATCTTTGTGATCTGAAGTTATATGAGGATTGAAAATATCGGTGATTTTCCTTCTGTCATTGATTTCTGCCAATGTACTTTCTTTTTCTTTACCTTCTTCCTCTGAAGGCTCATTCTTGATTTCACTCAGCATATGATCCACACTGGAAGTTTCCGTTACCATTTCACCCTGTTCCATATTCGTCGTGCTGCTGCTCAGGAACTGGTTTTCGTGTTCTTCAATCAGGATTTCATCTTCTGTCATTCCGGTATCGAAAATGCTCGGGATAACCGCTTTCATATCAGCCTTTTTTTCTTCCTCCTGGCCGGAAGCATCAAAACCGTCCCGGATCCGCTCTTCTTCCTCAAAATCATTATTGGGAACGTTTCCTTCATCAGAGATTTCATTTTCAAAACCTTCAATTTCATTGAGCTGATTATTGAATACCGCTTCTTCTTCCATAGCTTCATCCGTAGACTCCGGAACGCCGGAAATGCCTGAATCCTCAGGTTCCGTTTCTTTATGGGAGGCTACATCTTCATTCCAGTTTTGCCCGGACACTGCTTCCTGATGGCCTTCTGGTTCCTGTGATTGTTCTTCAACAAAATGAACAACGGTTTCGTGCAGTTCATTTTCTACAATTTCATTCAGCTGGTTATTGAAGATGGCTTCCTCTTCCGTCACTCCCTTGAATGCCTGTTTTTCGTACTCAGGAATTTCATTGAATTCATTGTTGAAGATCGCTTCTTCTTCGGTAACCGGCTCGTAGGGCTCATAAGACGCTGATTCCGTGACAAAAGGCTGAAAATCGCCTTTCTCCTCTGGCCGGTGTGCGGCATGCTTTTGCAGTAGACTCAGTAAGGTAATCCTTTCAGCAAGATCATTCACAAGATCCTGGCAGGAAGCTAATTCGTCCGCGTGGTTGATTTTATCCAAAATACCAATGATATTCCTGGATTCGAAAAAAATCTTTTCCTTTAAATCTTGGATGTTCTGCATAGAAGATTGTTGTTAAAATTGCTTACTTTTGGTCTTAGAAATATACGGCTAATTTAACAAATGTTTTTAGAAAATACAATTAATCATTCCAAACAAAGCGGTTGGATGGAAGTTATTTGTGGCTCTATGTTTTCGGGGAAAACCGAAGAACTGATCCGGAGATTGCGGAGGGCAGAAATGGCAGGACAGAATGTAGAAATTTTTAAACCTAAAATGGATATCCGGTACTCTGAGGAAGACATAGTATCCCATAATCAGAATAAGATCCGCAGTACAGCAGTAGATTACCCGGGTGAAATCCTCCTGCTGGCTTCCAATTGTGATGTAGTGGCTATTGATGAAGCACAGTTTTTTGACGACAGCATCGTTGATGTAGCCAATACCCTCGCCAATGGCGGGATCAGAGTAGTGATTGCCGGACTGGATATGGATTTTCTGGGCCGTCCTTTCGGGCCGATGCCGAACCTGATGGCTACAGCAGAATACGTTACCAAGGTACACGCCATCTGCAGGAGGACCGGGAACCTGGCTAATTATTCCATGAGGATTTCCCAGGGAAATGACCTGGTAGAGCTGGGAGAAACGGAAAGCTATGAAGCGGTAAGCCGACGGGTTTTTATTGATGAAGTGCTTTCCAGGCAAAGAACAAAATAAATTTTTAAATTTGATCCGGGGATATGAAGATATTACCCGGATTTTAATCAGTACAAAGACGCAAAATAGTATGATAACCTGTTTCAGGATGTAAGATTTCAAGAGGAAACCATTAATTCTTTCTGTAATCCCGGTCCTGAAAACTTAAAGCAATAAACTTTGCGCCTTTATCATTAACCTACAGCATACACGGGCGTCTATGAATTATACAGTACAGGAAATATCAGCCATTACCCAATCCAGATCCATTGGAAATAAAAAACTGATCGTCAGAAACATCGCTTTTGACAGCAGGACCATTTATTCCATCCAGGATACAGCATTCATTGCCATCAATACCCATAAAAATTCCGGTGAGAAATTCATTGAGTCTGCTGTAGACAGGGGGATACAGGTCATTATTTCTGAGCACCATTATCCCCGGTTCGATCAGGTCACCTGGATCATTGTAGAGAATGCCGTTGATTTCCTCCAGCGGCTGGCCGCCCATCATTTCGGACATGCGCATATCAAATCCATCGGAATCACGGGAAGCAACGGAAAAACCATTCTGAAAGAATGGCTGTACCAATGCCTCTGGAATGAATTCTCAACCGTCAAGAGCCCGAAAAGCTTCAACTCCCAGATCGGGCTGCCGCTGTCTTTATTGCAGATCAATGATACTCATGAGCTGGGTATCTTTGAAGCAGGGATTTCAAAACCAGGAGAGATGCAGAAGCTGGAACATATATTCCATCCGCAGATCGGTCTCCTTACGCATATGGGGAATGCCCATGCAGCCAACTTCCGCTCTGAACAGCAGCTTATCGAAGAAAAGATCATCCTGTTTAAAAATTCAGAGGTGATCATTTACAACGGAGACAATATCCTCACAGACAAAAAGATAAAAGACCTTTATTCAGGCAGGAAATTAATATCCTATGGGCTCAGCACTGCCAATGATGTGTTCCTTAAAAAGAATGTGAAAGATGAAGATATCATCGTTCAGTATTTTCAAGAGGAGATCAGTTTTCCTGCCCATCAGAGGGATGAAGCGACCCTCACCAATGCCATGGCGCTGATTACAGTGCTGAAAGAGCTGAATCTGGATCATGCAAAGATTGTCGAGAAGATCAATGCATTAAGATCGGTGGAAATGAGGCTGGAAGCCATTGAAGGCATAAAGGGCAATATCGTGATCAATGACTCTTTCAATCTTGATCTCGATTCCCTGAAAACAGCCCTTCAATTTCTGAAGGAATATAACAAACCTCAGAAGTCCCTTGTACTGACGGATATCGTAGGTGTTAATTCTAATTCTGAGGAGCTGTATACCGAAGTTGCAGACCTGGTCAATGAACAGCACTTCAATACGGTCTTCCTGATCGGTGAAGAAATTACTTCGTTCAGCCATTTATTAACTCCTGAAACATTTACTTTCAATAATACTCAGGAATTAATTGACAGCAAACGACTTACAGAAATCAATAACCAGATCATCCTGCTGAAAGGGGCAAGGAAATTTGGTATTGAAAGGCTTAAAGATATTCTTGAACTCAGAAAACATGATACGGTACTTGAGGTTAACCTCAATGCCATCCTTCATAACATCAATTATCATAAATCGCTCCTGAATCCCGGGACCAGGATGATGGCTATGGTGAAAGCCAACGCTTACGGGCTGGGAAGCTACGAGATTGCTGAGTTCCTGCAACACCATCATATCGACTACCTGGGAGTCGCATATGCAGATGAAGGTGTCGAGCTCCGTAAAAAAGGAATTACAGCGCCCATCATCGTCATGAATCCTGAACAACACAGCTATGAAGCAATTATTGAATACAGCCTTGAACCGGAAATTTACAGCCTGAGAGTATTGGAGCTTTATAACGATGCGGTTCAGAAGGCCGGTTATGATGAACGCTACCCTATCCATATCAAACTGGAAACCGGTATGAACAGGCTTGGCTTCAAAGAAGCTGATCTTGCACCGTTGCTCGAGGCACTCCGGCATAAAAATCTCCGGGTGGAAAGTATTTTCAGCCACTTATCATCCTCCGATATACCTTCTGAAAAAGAGTTTACGCTCCGGCAGATGGCTGTTTTCAGGAAAAACTCCGATATACTGATTAAAAACTTAGGCTACCAACCGATACGGCATATCCTCAATTCATCCGGAATTACAGAATATCCGGATTACCAGTATGACATGGTAAGGATCGGAATCGGAATGCTGGGAGAATCACAAAATAGTGATATAAAAAAACAGCTTCGTCCGGTAGTAAGCTTTAAAACGGTTATCTCACAAATTTCCCAGGTACAGGAAGGAGAATCTGTAGGCTACAGCAGGAAATATAAAGCCGATCATCCCACCAGGATTGCAACCATTCCGGTAGGCTATGCGGACGGGATTCCGCGCCTCATCGGAAATCAGGTCGGTAAAGTGGGAATAGGCAAAAAGCTGGCTCCCATCGTAGGCAATATATGCATGGATATGATGATGATTAACATCGACGGTATCCCGCATGTAAAGGAAGGCGACCCCGTAATCCTGTTCAATGGTCAGCCAAGCCTTAAAGAATTCGCAGGCTACTGCAACACCATTACCTATGAAGTATTAACATCCATCTCGCCACGGGTGAAACGGATTTATATAAAAGACTAAATATGAAAAAAAAATTTCTCGTACTCTTCTGTCTGTTCTTATTGCATGCGATGCACGCACAGATCCGGAAAGATCTCAAGATTCCGAAAAATCCAAGGATCGGTCTCTCACTGGCCGGTGGCGGGGCTAAAGGATTTGCTCACGTCGGTGTCCTTAAAGTCCTGGATTCCCTGGGCGTAAAGGTGGATTATATTGCCGGGACCAGTATGGGTGCCATTGTCGGAGGCTTATATGCTTCCGGTTATTCGGCAAAGGACATCGAAAAAATTGTCATGGATACAGACTTCTATTCACTGATCCTGGATCCTAAATCAAGACAGGAATCTACCTTCTTCAACAAATCAGTGGATAAATATCTTTTTTCCATTCCTCTTAAAAACGGTAAGATTACCCTTCCCTCCTCCATCAGCACCGGCCAGAAGAATGTCTACCTCCTGAAAGAACTCCTCAAGAACGTTTCGAATATCAATGATTTTTCAAAACTGCCGATTCCGTTTATGTGCGTGGCCACCAATCTGGAAAGCGGGGATATGAAAATATTTGAAAGCGGGGATCTTGTACAGTCTATTATGGCCAGTTCTGCCTTTCCTTCTCTCATGGATCCCGTAAAAGTGGGTGACAGCATTTATATAGACGGAGCTATGTCAGTGAACTATCCTTCAAAGCCATTAAAAGATAAAGGAATTGATATTGTCATTGGTGTTGACCTGAACCAGGATCTTTCCAAAAGAGAAGATTTAAACAGCATCATAGCCATACTGAACCAGGTGATTGATTTTGGCATCAGGAGAGATACCAAAAGACAATATGAATATACGGATATCAATATTAAACCGAACCTAACCGGAATGAGCGCTACCAGCTATGACGACAAGAAAAAAATACTGGACAGCGGCTATACGGAAGGAAAAAAATATTCAGCGATCCTTAATGAACTTCCCAAAAGGACCTATGACCGTTTAAGGCAGCCCATGAGCCCGATCTATTCGAATGTCTATAAAATAGACAGCATAGAATTGATCGGAAGCAGGATCTATGGTGAAAATTATGTATTAGGTAAAATGGGACTTCGCCTCCCTTCCATGCAGACGTACGGAAGCGTTAATAAAATGATTGATAAACTGGTTGCCACAAACAACTACCGCTTCATCAATTATGATATTGTTACCCAAAATAACAGCAACTACCTCAAACTGTATGTTACGGAAGATGATACCCGCCATTTCCTTAAATTCGGATTGCATTATGATGAGGTCTTTAAAACAGGCTTGCTGGTAAATTACTCTGCCAAAAGGCTTTTATTCAGGAATACGAACCTGTCTCTGGATGTCATCGTGGGAGATAAGCCGCGGTACTACCTGAACTACTTTATCGATAACGGTTATATTCCCGGATTTGGAATTTATTCCTCCGGAATGAATTTCGATCTCAGGGATCAGCAAAACAATGAAATAGACAATTGGGAATGGTACAGGAATGAAGCCTATATCCAGTCTATCTGGAGAGATAAATTTGCCATTGGCGGAGGAATCAGCCATGATTACTTTGAAGCCAATATGAACGGAAGCAACAAACGGTACAGCCGGTTCCTGAATCCTTATGTATTTGTAAAAAGCGATACCCAGGATGACAAAGAATTTCCTACCAAAGGCTTTTACCTTTCTGCTGAAGGAAAAGTAATCGATATTTTGAGTTCGGAAATGAGGGATAAACCGGTACAGGTGCAGGCGGATATCCGCATCAATATTCCTGTATCAAGACAATTTTCCTACCACCTGAACCTTTATGGCGGGATCACAATCGGTGAGGAACTGCCGGAATATTACCGATACAGGCTTGGAGGAATCTTCGAACAGAACGTCATTAACTTCAGGAGTTTCGGAGGATTTTATTTTGCCCAGCTGGCAACCAATAATATCCTGATGGCCTCCAATGACCTTCAGTTCCGCTTTAATAAAAATTACTTTATAACAGGGACATTTACCTTTGCCAACCTTTCAGATTCTATTTCGGTGGAACAGGCAGTGAAGCTTAATTACAGTTCACTGGGTATAACGGCAGGCTACAAATCTCCATTCGGACAAATAAAAGTGAATTTCAGTCATTCACTCAGAAATAATCAAAAAGGCATTTTCAGTGTTATCTTAGGACACTGGTTTTAACAATATGATACAGTTTTTTTACGAAACCCAACCGGAATCTGTCAATACAGATTACAAGCAATGGCTGGAAGCCATCATTATTTCAGAAGGCAAAAAGCCAGGGGAAATCAATTATATTTTCTGTGATGATGAGTATCTTCTCAAGATCAATCAGGACTATCTGCAACATGATTATTATACTGATATCATCACTTTTGATTACGTGAAAGGCAAAACCATAAACGGGGAGATTTTCGTATCTTTGCAACGTATTTCAGATAATGCTTCTACTCTTTCACGGGAATATGAAGAAGAGCTCAGAAGGGTTTTAGCCCATGGTATACTTCATTTATCAGGTTATAAAGACAAGTCTGAAGAGGAAGAAAAGCTTATGAGAAGCAAGGAAGATTTTTATCTGAAACAGTATTAAAGTTTATTTGAACATATCTATAATTAACTTTAATCACCTGGGTTAAAACCCCGTATATCAGGCATTTTAATTACCCATTCTCAACCAATGTTTCACGTGAAACATTTTAGATAAAATAATAAAATTAGCGCTCTAAAGAGCTTATAAAGATGATTTCAGAAGTTTATGATGTAATTGTAGTAGGTGCAGGACATGCCGGTTGTGAAGCCGCAGCTGCCGCTGCCAATATGGGTTCAAAAACCCTTCTGATTACAATGAATATGCAGACCATCGGACAGATGAGTTGCAACCCTGCCATGGGCGGAATTGCAAAAGGACAGATTGTAAGAGAAATTGATGCGATGGGCGGATATTCAGGAATTGTAGCTGACAAGTCTGCCATACAGTTTAAAATGCTTAACCTTTCCAAAGGACCTGCCATGTGGTCTCCGAGAACACAAAATGACAGGATGCTTTTTGCTGAAGAGTGGAGACTCGCTCTTGAAAATACGCCTAACCTGGATTTCTTTCAGGATATGGTGAAACAACTGATTGTTGAAAATAATACCGTAAAAGGAGTGGTCACTTCTTTAGGAATTGAAATAAAAGGAAAATCGGTAGTATTAACCAATGGTACCTTCCTGAATGGATTAATCCATGTGGGCGATAAACAATTGGGAGGAGGCCGAATGGGTGAGCCCAGAGCTTTTGGAATTACAGAGCAGTTGGTATCTTTAGGATTCGAAGCCGGCAGGATGAAGACCGGTACCCCACCCCGCGTAGACGGAAGAAGTCTGGACTATTCTAAAATGGAAGAACAGAAGGGAGATGAACATCCTCAAAAATTCAGTTATCTGGATACACCAAAGTTAACAAAACAGTTAAGCTGCCATATTGTATATACTAATGAAACTGTACATGATATTTTACGGGAAGGTTTCGACAGAAGCCCGATGTTCAATGGAACGATCCAGAGTTTAGGACCAAGGTACTGCCCTAGTATAGAAGATAAGATCAACAGGTTTGCAGAAAGGAACAGACATCAGCTTTTTGTTGAGCCTGAAGGATGGAAAACCGTTGAAATCTATGTGAATGGTTTCAGTTCTTCCCTTCCGGAAGACGTTCAGATCAAAGCCATGAAACACATTCCGGGATTTGAAAACGTAAAAGTTTTCCGGCCAGGATATGCTATCGAGTATGACTACTTCCCTCCTACCCAGCTGAAACATACCTTGGAGACAAAATTAATCGATAATTTATATTTTGCCGGGCAGATCAACGGAACTACAGGATATGAAGAAGCAGCCGGACAAGGATTAATGGCAGGAATCAATGCCCATAATAAAGTTCACGAAAAAGATGAATTTATCTTAAACCGGGATGAAGCTTACATAGGCGTTCTGATTGATGATCTGATCACAAAAGGAACTGAAGAGCCTTACAGGATGTTTACCTCAAGAGCAGAATACCGTCTTCTTCTGAGACAGGACAATGCGGATATCAGATTGACGGAAAAAGCCTATCATTTAGGATTAGCCAAAGAAGAAAGACTGAAGTTAGTAGAAAAAAAAGTGGCTCAAAGTGAGGAACTTGAAGCATTCCTTCGCGAAACTTCTTTAAAACCGGGTATTATAAACCCGATTCTTGAATCTATTGAAAGCAGTCCTGTTGATCAGGCGTACAGAGCATCGCAGATCCTGACCAGGCCTAATATGACGTTAGAAAAACTGGAAGCTGTAGAATCCATCAATGATTTTATTTCCCAATACAACGAGGAAGTGCGGGAACAGGCTGAAGTGAACATTAAATACAAAGGGTATATTGAAAAAGAAAAGGAAAATGTAGCTAAACTGAATCGTCTGGAAAATATTAAAATCCCTGAAGATTTTGATTTTACCAAACTTTCCAGCCTTTCTGCGGAAGCCAAACAGAAAATGACCCGTGTACGTCCTAAAACCATTGCCCAGGCAGGAAGGATCAGCGGCGTTTCACCCGCAGACATCAATGTTTTACTGGTTTATTTAGGAAGATAGAAATACATATGTTTCACGTGGAACATAGATAGAATAAAAGATTAAAAGTTATACCCAACTTATCCACAATCCATCGCTTTTAACAGCGATTTATGCATAATCAATGAAAATTAAAGATCATTTTCTTTCACAGGAAATTTTTGATATTACAGAAACGGAAACTCAGGGAGTATTTAAGACGTCCCCTGTTCCGTCTGACCTGTCACGGTATTATGAAAGTGAAGATTACATTTCCCATCACCAGGATTCAGGAAGCCTGAAAGAGAAACTTTATAAATTCCTCCAGTCTTTTAACCTGAAATATAAAAAGACGATTCTGCTGGACCGGATTTCAAAAGGAGGAAAAGTACTGGATTATGGATGTGGTGCCGGGGAATTTGTAAAATTTATTGAAAATGATTTTGAAACGTTAGGATTCGAGCCGGATCCTGATGCCAGGTCTGCAGCCTCGTCTAAAGTAAAAAAAGTCCTGCTTCTTGATGATATCCGCAACATTGAAGACCACACCCTGGATGCGATCACCTTATGGCATGTCTTTGAACATATAGAAAACCAGGAGGAAATGCTCAGCATCTTCCATGATAAATTAAAGGAAAAAGGACTGCTGATCATAGCAGTTCCCAATCCTACTTCTTATGATGCCAGACATTATGGACCTTACTGGGCAGCCTATGATGTACCCAGGCATATTTTTCATTTTTCTAAAAACGGAATGGAAAACCTGATCAAAAAGAAATCCGGATGGAAGCTGAGAAAAATCAAACCTCTCGTCCTTGATTCCTATTACATCTCGATGCTCAGCGAAAAATATAAAAAATCACCCGTGTTTTGGCTGAAAGCCATCATTCACGGAACGATTTCGAATGTAAAAGCTCTTTTTTCTAACGAATTTTCGAGTTTGATATACATTATCGAAAAAAGATAGAAAATCGATTTTTGAGGCATTTATGAAGATCAAATTTTCGCTTTTTTAGCAAAAATTGGGCTCTGAATGAAATTTTAAGAGCAAAAGTAGACTCTGAAAATTACAGGCGAGAAAATCAGAACTCCCCCTACTCTTCTGTTTTAAAATAATTTTTTTATTATCAGATAAAAAATTCATCAACCAAATTATTTGAATAAATCATAGGCGATGCAGATGATGCGTAATTTTATCTTGACATATCATTCGCAGACGTGAGGTTACATTTCCTCAACACAAAATACCTGAGTAAAAACAAAAGGTCCGCTGATTATTCAGCGGACCTCGTTTATAAAAAAAATATGTTTATTGATTGATGGCAGCCACTCCGGGCAGTTCCAGCCCTTCCAGGCTTTCTAGCATGGCACCGCCTCCGGTAGAAACGTAGCTCATTTTATCTGCATAGCCGAACTGTTTTACGAACGCAACACTATCACCTCCTCCCACTAAGGAAAACGCACCTAATTTAGTAGCTTCTGCTATACTGTCTCCCAATGCAATGGTACCGGCAGCGAAATTAGACATTTCGAACACGCCGATTGGCCCGTTCCAAAGGATCGTCCTGGAATTTAAGAGCACATCATTGAACTGGTCTCTGGATTTGCTTCCTGCATCCATACCCATCCATCCGTCAGGAATCGTATAAATGTCAACTTCTTTTCTCTCCGCTTCATTATTGAAACTTTCGGCAACGATAGTATCTGAAGGTAAATAGACTTTTACATTATGCTCTTTTGCCTTTTTCAGAATTTCTATGGCTAAGGATAATTTATCATCCTCAACCAGTGAATTCCCTATCTTACCTCCTAAAGCTTTAATAAAAGTAAAAGACATCCCTCCGCCGATAATCAGATTATCAACTGCAGGAAGTATATTTTCAATAACGGTTATTTTAGTTGAAACTTTAGATCCACCTAATATGGCAGTTATGGGCTTCTCACCGCTTTTCAATACTTTATCGATAGCTTGTAATTCTTTAGCCATCAATAAACCGAAAAATTTAGTTGATGGAAAGAACTGAGCAATAACTGCGGTAGAAGCGTGTGCCCGGTGTGCAGTCCCGAATGCATCGTTCACGTAGGCATCTCCCAGCTTTGAGAGCTGCTCGGCAAAACCCTCATCCCCTTTTTCTTCCTCTTTATGAAATCGCAGATTCTCCAGCAATAAGATTTCACCCGGCTGAAGTGCCTGAGCAGCCTGTTCAGCCTTTTCTCCTACACACTCGTCTACAAATTTCACGTTTTTTCCCAATACATCAGAAACTTCATCCACGATATGCCTCAAAGAGAACTCATCCTTCACTTCACCTTTAGGTCTTCCCAGGTGCGCCATCAGGATTACAGCACCTCCGTCTTCCAGAATCTTGTCAACGGTTGGCTTTACAGCGACCATCCTCGTATTGTCTGTCACTTTCAGCTGGTCATCCTGCGGGACATTGAAGTCAACCCGCACCAGAGCTTTCTTATCTTTAAAATTAAAATCTTTGATTGTTTTCATAAAATATCCTAGAATTTTCTCTTTCACAAATGTAAGATTTTAAAATCTGGGAAAGAATCGGAACAAATAAAAGTTTTCAAAAAAAATAATCCGCAGACCCAACACTCACTAACCAACAATTTCTTTTTCTATAAAAAAAAATAATGTTACTGTTGTTGAGTGTTGTGAATTTAGGGGATAAGTTTTCAGGAAATACTTCATAACATTTGTTTGGAGGTGCAATTCACATTTTATTTACATTATAATTTTTTGAAAATCAGTTTTTTCAGGTACTTATTAACAAATATGGATAACTTTTCCCCAATTTCCATTATGAATAACTGATTTCTGGAAAAGCCGGAGAATTTCTGCCGGAAAGTTCCGCGAACATTTTCCTTGAAAATTTGAAAAGGATTTCTATTACAAATTTTTTCAGTGTTACGAAACATTTATTTTGCCGGACTTATCCACACTTACTAACAAACCTTTTAACAATTAATCCCCGATCCGCTAACAAACTTTGTGAATATTCTTACCTTTGTAAGGAAATAGATCAAAAAGAGACTTAATAAAATTGTTATGAAAAGAAAAATCGCTATTGCGGCTGACCACGCTGGTTTTGAGTACAAAGAAATTGTTAAGAACTTTCTTTCAGAAAACTTTGAGGTTCAGGATTTTGGAACTTTATCCACAGCGAGTGTGGATTATCCTGACTTTGTACACCCCGCTGCGACCTCTGTGGAGAACGGAGAAAATGAGCTGGGTATCCTGATCTGCGGAAGCGGAAACGGAGTGCAGATTACAGCCAATAAGCATCAGAAGATAAGATGTGCGCTTTGCTGGATGCCGGAGATTGCAGTACTGGCAAGACAGCATAATGACGCCAATATGATTTCCATCCCGGCAAGATTCATATCCAAGGAGCTGGCTATAGAAATTGCAGAGAAATTCCTGTCTACCGACTTTGAAGGCGGCAGGCATCAGACCAGAGTAGATAAAATTGCATATTGCTAAGATGATACAAGGCTTGTAAATTGATTTACAGGCCTTATTATTTTTTATTCGTATATTTGCAGGGTCTGGCAGAAAAACAATCTGTCAATTCCATATAACCTGTAGTGTGCCGATGAGCATTTCTGTCAAAGGTTACCCCCACTTCTCCACTTTATACCATCAACTAAAAACTTCTGTTAACCGGCAGTTGGAAAGAAAATTGATGTTGTAAAACAAATATTGCATTACATTTGAAGTAAAATCTTTGCGTATTTTTATTCCGTATTGCAGGAATGAAAAAATACAATCGTTAGAAAATGTAAAAAACAGGATCCGGAAAGGAATAATCAAAGCATTTAATTGTCCGGTCCCAAATAATCATCGGAGCCATGCGGCTCATAAAAAGAATTTAAAATGCCAAAAAAAAGAAAATATATAAGTCAGAAAAATGACCATAAGCTCCAGGAGATCGGAAAGCTGATCCTCCGTTATATGAATGAAAATTCAACAAAAGTTTATAATTACAAGCAGATTGCTGACGGAATCGATTATAAGAATCCGAGGCAGAGAGAGCTGGTCATCCAGGCGCTGCATAAACTGCAGGCGGCGGACAGGATCAAAGAATCCGAAAAAGGAAAATACATCGTTAACCTCAACATTAAGGGAACGCTGACCGGAACCATAGATTTTAACCAGTCGGGTAATGCCTATGTAAGTGTAGAAGGTGTGGAAGATGATATTTTCATCCATTCCAAAAATGTGAAAGATGCCCTTCAGGGCGATAAGGTTTTAATTGTTACGTATACCTACAAAGGCAAAAAGCTGGAAGGTTCCGTCCTGGAAGTTCTGGAAAGGACCAGAACGGAATTCGTAGGTACTTTGCAGGTCGTTCCTCATAAGGATTTCGGGTTTGTGGTCTGCGATAAGAAAACGATCAATACCGATATATTCATTCCGAAGGGTAAATTCGGAGGAGCGGAAAACGGTGACAAGGTGATCGTAAAAATGACAGAATGGAGACCGGGAGACAAAAATCCCGAAGGAGAGATCATCCAGGTTTTGGGCGCTCCTGGAGAGCACGAAACTGAAATCCATTCCATTCTTGCCGAATACGGGCTCCCGTATACATTCCCTGAGGAAGTGGAGCGGGATGCTGATACAATAGACCGCAGCATCAATGATGAAGAAGTCGCCAAGCGCTGGGATATGCGTGATGTATGTACCTTCACCATTGACCCTAAGGATGCCAAAGATTTTGATGACGCCCTATCCATCAGGAAACTGGATAACGGATACTGGGAAATCGGGGTTCACATTGCCGATGTATCGCATTATGTAGTTCCGGGAACACTGCTGGATGACGAAGCATACCAGAGGGCGACCTCCGTGTACCTGGTAGACCGTGTGGTCCCGATGCTTCCGGAAGTACTGAGTAATGATGTCTGTTCCCTGCGTCCTAATGAAGATAAATTTACCTTCTCGGCTGTATTCCAGCTGGATGATCAGGCCAGAATCCAGAAACAGTGGTTTGGCAGGACAGTGATCCATTCAGACCGCAGGTTTACGTATGAGGAAGCCCAGGAAAGAATTGAAACCAAGCAGGGAGATCTTCAGGAAGAAATCAATGTGCTGGACAGGTTGGCTAAAATCATGCGTGCGGAAAGGATCCGACAGGGAGCCATTACCTTCGACCGCAGCGAAGTACGCTTTAATCTTGATGAAAACAATGAACCGATCGGCGTATACTTCAAGATCAGCAAAGATTCAAACCACCTGATTGAGGAATTCATGCTGTTGGCCAATAAAAAAGTATCTGAATTTATATCGCTGAATAAAAAAGGGGATATCTCACAGAATACCTTCATCTACAGGGTCCACGCGGACCCGGATCCGGCAAAACTGGAAGCACTGAGAGATTTTGTCTCTACTTTCGGATATAAAATGGATTTAGCGAATACGAAAAAAGTAGCCGAATCCCTGAACCGTTTACTGCATGACGTAAAAGGAAAAGGGGAAGAAAATATGATTGAAACCCTTGCCATGCGCAGCATGAGCAAAGCAGTTTATTCTACGGAACCGATCGGACATTACGGACTCGGATTCGATTATTACAGCCATTTCACTTCTCCGATCAGGCGTTATCCCGATCTGATCGCTCACAGGCTGCTTCAACATTACCTGAACGGAGGCAAATCCCCGGATAGGAATGCTCTGGAGGAACAGGCGAAACACTGTAGTGCCATGGAAAGACTAGCTGCTGATGCCGAAAGGGATTCCATTAAATTCATGCAGGTAAAATTCATGGAAAAACATCTGGGCGAAACATTTACCGGCGTAATTTCCGGCGTAGCGGAATTCGGGTTCTGGGTGGAAATTCCTGAAAACGGTGCTGAAGGGCTGATCAAGCTAAGAGATCTTGTGGATGATTCCTATACGTACGACGCCAAAACCCATGCGGTGTATGGCAACAGGCACGGAAAAAGATACCAGTTGGGAGATCAGGTTCAGATCAAAGTGGTTAAAGCTAACCTGATACAGAAACAGCTGGATTTCAAGATTGTTGACTGATTATATCGAGAAGGTTAAAATAAACATATCCTTTTAAGAGCAATATAATTTAAATAAGTACTGATATGCTCCGAAAGAGTGAAATCAATAATCAAAATTTAAAAGATCACAATTTGTGGTCTTTTTTCTTTTGTTTTAATTCAAACTCAAAGACAGTTTTAATTCAAATAAAAATATAATCTTTAAATTTGGCTTTGAAACAAATTAGAAATGTTTGAATTAATAATTTCTGCCGTTATACTGGGGTTCATGCTGAGCCTGGTTTTTATAGGACCTATTTTTTTCCTGTTGATTGAAACCAGCTTTTCCCGGGGCCCGAAACATGCCTTAGCGCTGGATATCGGAGTCATTTCAGCAGACCTCTTATGTATTGTTGCAGCCTATTATGCGAGTGCAGACATTGTAACGCTGATTGACAAGCATCCGGGGTTCTACCGGATCACCTCCATACTCATCTTCGCTTACGGAATCGTGATGATGGTCACCAAAACCAAGATGCACATGCACGGCGAAGAGAAATTCATCAGTCAGAATTACGTCAAGACGTTTGCCAACGGATTTTTCTTCAACCTCCTGAATGTCGGCGTTATTCTTTTTTGGCTGGTAACGGTGATTTCGGTAAGGAATCAGTATCCGGATACGGGCAATTTTATTTTATACATCGGCATCGTTATTGCCACCTATCTGGGCATAGACCTTGCTAAAATATTTCTTGCCAAACAGTTCCATGATAAGCTGACCCAGAAACTGGCTAACCAAATCAGGAGAATCGTAGGCGGAATTTTAATTGTTTTCAGCTTCTTTATTTTTTTACAGAGCTTTAAAAAATTCAATCAGTTTGACAAGAGGCTGGAAGAAGCCGAAAAGACTGAAGTAAAATACCAGAAACACCATGAGCAAAATAATACTTCCGGAACCACTAAAAAGCGGTGATGCTATTGCTATCATCTCTCCTGCTGGTTCTGTAGATCCCGCTCAGCTGGAGCAGGGATTGCAGATGATCCGCAACAAAGGCTTCGAACCTGTTTTGGGAGAGCACGTATACAGCCGTTTTTCAAACGGGTATTCCTATGCAGGAACCGAACAGGAAAGGATGGAAGACATCAGCAATGCCCTTAATGATCCTGACATCAAAGCGGTCTGGTCTTCCCGAGGAGGATACGGATGTCAGCACCTGCTCCGGAAGCTTAAAATCAAATCATTCAAAAAAAGTCCGAAATGGTATATCGGCTATTCAGATAACACGGTAATCCAGAGTTACCTGATGAAGAAAGGATATGCCTCTGTCCACGGACAGACGGTAAAAACATCCAGTTTCGGAGTAACGGAAGAAAGCTATGAAAGGATCTTCGGCATCCTTGCCGGGAACCTTCCGGACTATACCCTGCTTCCCCACTCCCTCAACCGGGCCGGAGAGGCTGAAGGAAAGCTGATCGGAGGAAACCTTGCTCTGGTATATGCCCTTCTGGGCACCAAATATTCTTTTGATTTCAAAGACCACATCCTTTTTATCGAAGATATCGGAGAAAACTTTTACGCGCTGGACCGCATGATCATGAGCCTGGAGCTTGCCGGTGTCTTTAAGAAGATCAAAGGACTGATCATTGGTGGCATGACCAATATGGGAGAGGAAAAGGATAATGCAGAATATAATGAAAGCTTTGACGGACTGGCCTACCGGATCATCTCAGAAAAGGTTTCGGGATATAAGTTTCCGGTTGCTTTTGGCTTCCCGAACGGGCATATCCGGGATAACAGGCCTTTGATTATAGGAGGGCACCTTTCCTTAAAGGTGGGAGAAACTGTTTCATTACATTTCAGGAACTGATGCTGTATTCAAAATTCATATTAGCATTCTTACTGATGGTTGCCGGGATCGTACATTTTGTGAAACCGCAGATCTTTCTGAAAATTATGCCCGGTTACGTTCCGTTTCACTTGCCCATGGTATACATCAGCGGGATCGCTGAAATCGTCTGCGGAATCCTTCTGCTGTTCCCTGCTACCCAGAAGATCGGTGCCTATCTCTGTATCGCTTTGTTTATAGCCGTGTTTCCTGCCAATATCGAAATGGCAAGAAAGTTCTACCTGATCCATCATCAATATTTTTGGCTGACTGTATTAAGGCTTCCCCTGCAGCTTGTCCTGATCTGGTGGGCCTGGCAGTTCCGGAAGTAAAGAAAGAATAGCACCGATATATCGTATTGTCAATGAAAATCAGCAGCTTAAAATAAAACTCTCAACTCAGGAACCCTCCTACCCTAAAACTCAAAAAATCGATGGCAACACACAATGATTTCGGTAAAAAAGCAGAAGATCTGGCTGTTGAGCATCTTCTCAGAAGCGGTTACAAGATCTTGTCACGGAACTTCCGCTTCCAGAAAGCAGAAATCGATATCATTGCTGAGAAAGAGGACCTGATTATTATTGTGGAGGTAAAGGCACGCTCTACCGATGCTTTTATGCTGCCACAGGAAGCGGTTAAAAAATCAAAAATAAAACTGATTGTCTCTGCGGCGGATCGTTATCTTGAAGAATACAACAGGAATGAGGAAGTCAGGTTTGATATCATTACCGTGCTTCCCGATGAGGAGAGGAATTTGGTTATCGAGCATATCATCCATGCCTTCGATGCCTTTGATGCCAATTAAAGAGTACGTTGCAGCAATCTACCAGTTTAACAGTATAATAATAAATCATGTACAGATCGTAATGGTACATTTAGTTTTAAAAATATAGAATTATGAAAACGATATTGGTGACCGGAGCCACATCCGGAATCGGGAAGGCAACGGCAGAGCTGCTTGCTGAGCAGGGAAACAGAATCATCATCTGCGGGAGGAGGACTGCTGTACTGGAAGAGGAAAAAAAACGACTTTCTGCTTTTACCGAAGTCCTGACGCTCAGGTTTGATGTGAGGAATCTTGAAGAGGTTGAACAGGCATTCAGCACGCTTCCTGAAGAATTGAGGGCCATTGATGTTCTGATCAACAATGCCGGCAATGCCCATGGGCTCGATCCGCTTTCGGCCGGGAAAACCGATGACTGGGATTCGATGATCGACGGTAACGTAAAAGGGCTGCTGTATGTTTCAAAAATGGTCATACCGGGGATGAAGGAACGGAATTCTGGGCATATTGTCAACATCAGTTCGGTGGCAGCCAGGCAGACGTATGCTAATGGTGTCGTGTACTGTGCCACGAAAAAAGCTGTGGATGTTATTTCCGAAGGAATGAGGCTGGAGCTGACCGAATTCGGAATCAGGGTAACCAATATCCAGCCGGGCGCTGTGGAAACCGATTTTTCACTGGTACGATTCAAAGGTGACCAGGAACGCGCAGCCACCGTATATGCAGGCTATGAAGCCCTGAAAGCTGAAGATATTGCCGATTCCATTGCCTACTGTGTCAATGCGCCGAAGCACGTCTGCATCTCTGATATGACCATCTACCCTTCTGCACAGGCAGAGCCAAGGACCATTTACAGAAAGTAATTTCAGAATAATGGCTTACATTTGCCTATTGATAAACGGTTACAATTAAAATGAAAATATTATACCTTGAAACGTCTTCCAAAAACTGCTCGGTAGCGGTATCTGATGATGAAAAGCTGCTGTGCCTCTGTGAAGAAGTTTCAGAAAACTACAAACAGTCGGAGAGCCTGCATACATTTGTGGAATGGGCACTGGAAGGAGCAGGATTATCATTGAAAGAAATTGAGGCGGTATCATTAGGTAAAGGCCCGGGATCATATACCGGACTAAGAATCGGGGCTTCTTCAGCCAAAGGGTTCTGCTATGGCCTCAAAGTTCCTCTTATTGCCGTCAATTCCATGGAAAGCATGATAGAGCCTTTTTTAGGACAGAACTTTGATTACATTATATCTTTAGTCGATGCAAGGCGAATGGAAGTGTATACGGCAGTATATGACGGGATAACAGGAAATGAGATTTCTGCTACCGAAGCCAAAATACTCGATGAACAATCATTCGTGGAATTCAAAGACAAAAAAGTAATCTTTGTGGGCGACGGAGCCAGGAAAGCAAAAGAAGTGCTACAGCTTCCGGATGCAGTGTTCAATGATACCGTCTACCCTTCCGCACAGTACCTGATCCGCAAAACACTTGAGAAAGCCGGAAACAAGGACTTTGAAGATATCGCCTATTTTGAACCTTTCTACCTGAAAGATTTCCATGGCGTAAAGAAAAAAAGGATGTCCGGTCAGGATTGAGTATAAAAAAATAAAAGCGAAGATGATGAGTCTTCGCTTTTATTTTATTGTGGTTTCGCAGGCATATTACCGGAATTATTCTGCATCCGCATTTGCTGCATATTAGGGTTGGTATTGTTGCCGGGTTTTTTCGGCTGGTTATTATTGTTATTCGGCTGAGCCGGCGGCCCGTTTAAAACGGCGTTCACATTCTGGGCTGTCCCCTGCTGGCTGGCAGCTCTGTTTGCCTGCGGGTTCATTGGATTTCCCCGGTTGTCCGTAGGCTGGAAGCTGAGGTCGCTTTTCAGGTAGTTGAGCATTTCTTTTGCTTTTAACCCTTCCGGCGTTTTGGAGTAATTCAGGGCAATCTGTTCCAGCTGTAGGATCATCACCTCCTTCCCGCTTGATTTTCCGGCGTTGAAAGCATTCAGCAGATACAGCTTCGGAACCATGGCATCCTTAGGATATTTCTGAATCATCTGGTCCAGGACCTCCCTGCTTTCCGCAAATTTTTCAGATTCAAATAAGGCATAGGCCCGTTTATATTCGTTTTCCACCTCCGGAGACGACTTTACAAATGTGCTGTTTTTAGGATTTCTTGCAAATTCAGCATAGGATGTATAGGGGTAATCTTTCAGGAGAATCTGTTTGGCTCTTTCTGCAGCCTGTGGATTCTTCAGGTAATTCATGGCAAAGATTTCATATAAAGCCTGCAGCATGACCTTTTCTTCAGGTATTACATCCACCAGGTCATAGAGCGTTTTGGTGGCCAGCGGAGTATTCGTGAAATAGTTCTGATACATAATCCCCAGTCCCAGCGAGGCCGTGTCACGGTCTTTTTTCAGGACGTCCAGTTTGCTGGCGTCTGTAGGGATCTGTTCGATATAAAAGGCCGGTTCATAACGCCTCGGATTCGGTGCTGCCGCTACGCCCAGGGCCTCGCTCTTCATATCCTCAATAGTCGTCATTTTCTTGGAGTACCTCCAGTTATCGACCAGTGCACGCTCTCCCCATACCTGTTTGAATGAAGAAGAACCTTTGCTCACCGTTCCGGTATTGGAGAAATAAAACCCTCTGGAAGCCACTCCGAAATCCTCGAAAGAATTGGAGCTGTTGGCAAAGACAGAATTGGCACTGTAGTCTCCTGTATCAAAACCTTTATTTCTTTCCGCACGCCTTCTTTCCAGTTCCTCTTTTTCCTCTTTGGCCTTGAGCTTGGCAATGTATTTTGAAAAGAAATCTGTTTTCTGGGCATCGTTCATCTTGGCTAAAGCCAAGATGCTGTCGTTTTTCTTGATCAGATAATAGTTTTTGGAAATCTTTTTGATGTAGGCAGCCTGATCCTGCAGAAGGATCTTGGAAGGCTCATAGGTCATTACCACCAAAGCAGAATCATAATAGCTCCCGGCCCCGATATAATCATTCTTATCCAGGTAGTTCTTCCCTATTTCATAATACGCCAGTCCGCGTACCTGAGGGTCTGAAACTTTCTCTTTCAGGGATTGCCTGAAAAACTGCTGGGCCTCATCTTTTTTACCGGCTTTGTTGGCCATTAATCCCAGTGCGTAATAGAACTCATTTTTCCGGGATGAATAAGTTCCTTTGCTGCTGATGTTTTCGAGATAAGCCCTCGCTCCGTTATAATCCCCGGTCCCATTGAACGTCTTCGCGATTTCGATCTGTGATTTCACCTCAAATTCAAAATCGTTGGCATATTTGTATGCAGCAAGGAAGCTTTCTCTTGCCTTATCGTTTTGGTTGAGGTTTTCAAGCACCTGCCCTCTCAGGAATGCAATCCTGCTTTTCAGCTTCCTATCGGTATTCAGGTCAAAGGCATGGTCGAGCTCCTTTACGGCTTCCTGCTTTTTGCCTGCATCCAGCAGCGATTCCGAATAATAAATACTCAGTAATTTATCCTGGGATTTATCTACGCCTTCTGCCCTTGTTTTTTCAAAAATCTCCTGCGCCCGGTGGTAATCCTTCATTTCATTGTAGGCTACTCCCTGGTAAATTTTGGCCAGCGGGGCTCTTTTATCATCCTTCATATGGGTAAACACATAATTCAGGGCGTCCAGTGCTTCCAATGGCTTATTCTGGTAAATCCTGGACTGTACCAGGATCATGTAGGCATCAAAAATCTGCTTGTTTTTTTCTTCCCCGTTTTTAATAACCGAATATTTATTGATCGCCTTTAAGGCTTTTGCTTCTGCAATCTGAAGGGTGGATGCCCCTTTCTTTTCCGGCTGATTGGGATCTTCTGAAATAGAATTTCCCGCAGTTATTCCGCCTGGTGCTCCCGGACCGCCCGGCATACCCTGTGGCATCTGCGGAGGCATTCCAGGGGCTCCCCTGCCATTATTGTTGGCCGGCTGCCGGTTCACTTCCGCCATTTTCATGGAATTTTCGGCAAAAGCAGCCGACTGGCCCAGGTCGCTGCCCAGAGGCTGGTCTTCGTAGGTAAGGATGGGGATGTATGGTGCGTAGAAATTGTCCTTATGGTTCTTATCCCTGCTTTCAAACTCACTGTTCAATGCATCCTTTGCATTGAACAGTGTATTGTAATATGTGGAAAATCCTTTCATGAATTTGGATCGCTGTTCCGGCCGTTTGGTTTTTGTGGCACAGGAAGCGACCAGGCAAAATGCTAAAAGGAAGAATATATTCTTTTTCATTATTCAATATAACTCGCTAATCTGCTTTTTATTATAAGCAGGCTGATAATTTTGTAAAAATAATAAAATTTATGTTGGGAAATGATTATATTTCTTTGAGGATTTTGTAAACCAGATGGGTGGGCAGCCCCATGATGGTATAGAAGCTTCCTGTCATCTTTCTGATTTTGGCCATGCCCAGCCATTCCTGTATGCCATAGCTTCCGGCTTTGTCAAAGGGCCTGTAGGTCGTGATATAATACTCTGCTTCTTCCCGGGTAACGCTGTCAAACTCAACTTCAGCGGCATCTGTCATGGTCATGGATTTTTCAGCTGTTTTTACCGTAATGCCGGTATATACAATATGACTCCTCCCCGACAACTGACTGATCATAGCCCTTGCCTCCTTTTCATCCGCAGGTTTTCCCAGTATGGTGTTATCAATTGCGACTACCGTATCGGCGGTAAGGAGTACTTCATCACCGGTAAGGCTTCTGAAAGTGTCCGCCTTCAGCTGGGAAAGATAAGCGGCTACCTGGTCTATGGCTGTTCCTTCCGGGAGAATCTCATCACAGTTAATGGATACCACTTCAAAATCGAAGCCTAATCCTGAAAGCAGTTCTTTCCTTCTCGGCGATTGTGAGGCTAATAGTAATTTCATCGTTTTAAACAGATTGTGTTTGATCGTCATTCCATGTTCCCTGGACTTTCATTACCTGTTCGATCACGTCGCGCACTGCGCCGGTACCGCCAGGTTTCGGGGAGATGTAATCTGCGATCTCCTTAATTTCGGCAACGGCATTCGGCGGGCAGGCGCCGATAGCAGAATGCTTCATGATATGAAGGTCCGGGATGTCATCCCCCATCGTCAGGATTTCTTCGTTCTTAAGTTTGTATTTTTTCTTGAAATCTTCAAAATCAACCATCTTGTCATGGGATTTAGGGTAATAGTCTTCAATGCCGAGATATCCGATCCTGTGCTTTACCATTTCATCATTGCCGCCGGTGATCACGCCGATGCGGTAATTGTTTTTCAGGGCTTTAATCACCGCATATCCGTCCAGGACATTCATCACCCGGCACATATTGCCTCCCGGAAGAAGGTATACGCTCCCGTCGGTAAAAACGCCGTCCACATCAAATACAAATGCCTTGATATCTTTTAATTTCTCTTTATAGCTCATACATGTTCTGAATAGAATGATTCATTGTTTTATAAATTTCCAGGCTTTCACCATGAAGCAGTTGCTCATGAAGTTCCAGAATTCTCTTATCGTTGCGTACTGCGGGGCCTGTCTGTGCCTCTTTCGGGGCTACCAAATGAATTTTCTGCACAGTTTCATCGATCAGCGGAAGGAAGTAATCAAACGGGATCTCCTGAGAATCTGAAATTTCCTTGGCCCTGGAAAAAAGGTGGTTTATAAAATTGCATGCAAAAACAGCCGTCAGATGGATGTATTTTCTCTTTTCATAAGTACTTTCCATCACATACCCGGAAATACGGGAAGCCAGTTGTAACAATAGGGTCTGGTCTTCTGCATGGTCTGCTTCGATGAAGAACGGGATTTCGGAATACTTCAGTTCCTTGGCCTTTGAAAACGTCTGCAAAGGATAAAAGCTTGCTTTACGGTACTCCCCTTTCAGGATTTCTTTCGGGAGCGAACCGGAAGTATGGGCAACCAGGCAGTCTTCTTCACTGATCAGGCCCGAGACGTCCTCTACAGCATTATCGCTCACACAGATGAGGTACAGGTCTGCTTTTTCCGGGCGTCCTGTTGAGTAAGGAATATTCAGTGCTGAGGAAATATTTTTTAATTCCTGTTCATTTCTTCCGACAATCTGTGCTACGGGGACCTTATTCATCATGAATGCTTTCGCAAGGTGAAAAGCAACATTTCCGGATCCGATGATTACAATTTGCATACAACAAAGATAACGGTTTTCACTTAAGTTATGAGAACGTTGATGCCGGCTGCAGATATTGGCATTTGCTGCAAAGTCTTAAGACATAAGATCTACAGTGTTGTCATTTATAAAAGTATCCGGATGGAGACCGATTTTGCCGTAAAGACGGGGAGAATTCTTATATTTATCCGATAATGGATTAAAAATTGAATAAGTAATTTAACTTTCAGTTATTTTTGTAATCCAAAACAATGAAAGCATCTTATGAAGAGTAAGGACGCGGAGATTATTTCAATGATGCAGAATCCCCGGACGCAGGAAAAAGGCGTCCGCGCACTCATGGATGCTTATCAGAGTAGATTGTACTGGCACATAAGAAGGATTATTGTGGACGCGGACCTTGCTCAGGATACTTTGCAGGAAACATTTATAAAAGCTTATCAGAACTTTCATCAGTTTAAAAACGATAGCCAGCTGTATACCTGGCTGTACAGGATTGCTACCAATGAAGCCCTCCAGCAAATCAACAAACTGAAGAAGATGCAGAAGACGGATGAAGATCCGGATTATTACATGCAGAACCTTGTTGCAGACAATGCAGGAGGCGATGCAGAAGAAATACAGATATTATTGCAGAATGCCATACAAAGCCTGCCTGAAAAGCAGAAACTGGTATTTACCATGCGGTATTATGATGATCTGCCGTACGAAGAAATATCCAAGATAGTGGATATGTCCGTAGGCACGCTTAAAACCAATTATCATTATGCCAAACAGAAGATAGAGGAATATATAAAAGAAAATTACGACAGATAATTTCTGAAATGACCAAGATGAAAGAGTTCGATATAGAAAAATTAGAACGTAAGAATATTTACAAAGTTCCTGATGATATGTTCCGGAATATCCAGGATAGCGTAATGAAGGATGTACAGGCCCGTAAGAAGGCCCCTGTTTTTAAGCTGAACTGGGCTTATGCGGCGGCGGCATCAGTCGTTTTGATCTTTGGTGCTACATTTGTATTGAATTCCGGCGGAGATGATCCGGTGAATGATTCAGCCGGTACCACAAAAAATTATGCATCAAATGCTGCGCCTGCCAGAGAAAGTGAACAGGCATACAAAGTTTTACAATCTGATTTAACCTCTGTTGAAAAAAGTAATCAAACAAGTGAAAATCGTGAAAATAATTCCGGATATGCCCAGACTTTGACAGACAAAAGCGATAAAAAACCACAGACAGTAAAAACTGTTTCTAAACAGACAGAAACTCAGATGAACGAATACCTGGATTCATTTTCCAATGCTGAAATCAGTGAACTGGCTAATAATTCAACCCAGGATGTCTATCTGGATCTGTATAATTAAGAGGAACATGAAAAAAATATTATTCACGCTTTTTATAATCTACGGTTTTGGCCTGAATGCCCAAAGGATGGATTATGACTGGAAGAAGATGGACCCGAAGCAGAGGAAAGAGATTATCAATAACCTGTCTCCTGAAGAAAGAAAAGATCTTCTTAAAAAATTCAGGAACAATATGGTAACCGATAACCTGGATATTGATGCTGAAGACAAAGCGGAATTTACTCAGCTGTATGATGAATACCTGGAAAACCAGAAGCAGATCAAAAGCCAGTTTAATCCGGATTTTGACCCGGAAGCCTTATCTGATGATGAAGCAAAAGCCAAGCTGCAGCAAAGTTTTGAAGTAGGACAGAGGTTACTGGATAACCGTAAAAAATATGCTGATAAAATGCAGCAGATTATTCCCTGCCAGAAAGTCCTGAAGCTGTTCCAGACCGAAGGGATGATGCGCGATAAAATGAACGAAAAGAAATCTTCACGGAATAAAGCTACAGGGCCTAAGCAGAACCCATAATAGTTTATTTTTTTAATGTTGGACGACTCTCATCATTCTTATGATGAGAGTCGTTTGATTTATGCCTGTTGGACCTGAGGAATTAAATCATTTTTTTACATACATTAGGGATATGAAAAAAATACTTATCCTTTTGCTGTTCTCAGGCGTAGTATTAGCCCAGAAAACAGAAGTTATAGACCTTTCAAAATCTGTGAAGGACAGTAAGAATTCAGTCGGAAGTTTTTCCGTAATAGACCAGAGGGCAGACCAGCAGGTAGGATCGGTCATGTATCATGATGACCCGGTACCCATCCTGTTTGAACATAATGCATCCCAGGATATCAAAGATTGGTTTTATAAATACAACCCGGGAAAAGGCAGTAATAATATGGTTTTTTTACTGGAGGACCTGAAAGTGTCGGAAGACAAGAAAGAAAAGTATTCTGTCGGTAAGCTGGAACTTCGTGCCAGCATTTTTATGAAGAAGGACGACGGATACCATTTTGTGTACAGAAAAGATACAGTAGCCACGGTTTCATCACGGAATACCCCGTATATGGCACAGAGCCTGGCAAAGAAAATAACCCTTATTTTTACCGACCTCCTGAAAGGATCTTATACCAGGAATCCCTGGGATCTGAGCATCCGGGAAAACGAACTCTCTGATTATGCATCTTTGTTAAAGGGAAAGCTGGACATCCTTAAGGCAGACAGCCTTAAAGATGGCGTCTATAAAGATTATTACAGCTTCTTTACACACCATCCGGAATCCGGATTTGTATTACAGGCCAATGATAAAGGCGTTCTGACCAAAGCGGTGAAAGGAGAGGAGAAAACACCCTTAAGGAATTTCTATGCAGTCGTATATAAGGGTGTAGCCTATAAAATTATTCCTGTAGGCTATGCCGAAATTTTCAGAAATGAAAATGGTCTTTTTATAGAGGCTAAAAGGGAAGAATTGTTTCCGGCAAGCAATACGAGCTTTGCTCAGATCGGCGGGGCAACAGGCGGTCTGGTGGGTGGCCTGATTGGTGCCGTCATTGATGTGAGCACAGCAAAACAGAGAAAACGGATTCCAGGATCTGAAGTATACATCGATCCGCTCACCGGCAATTACATCTTACCGGAAGATTTCGGTAAATACAGATAAATCAAAAGAGACAGCCGCGAGCTGTCTCTTTTGATTGTTATGGCTTAGAATAAGAATACGGAAAATCCTTTTCATCCGTTCCCCGGTCTTTATTCGGCTGGGAAACCATTTCAAAATTCAGCTTTGCCCCCTTCATCAGTTCCTGATGACTGAGCCAGTTTTCGGAGTATTTTTTTCCGTTGAATTTTAGCGATTGTACAAACCGGTTATTGTCATTATTATTCCTCGCATTAACCTCAATCGTTTTTCCGTTTTCGAGATGGACGATAGCTTTCTTAAATAGGGGAGCACCCAGAACATATTGGTCCGTAGCCGGCGTTACCGGATAAAATCCGAGTGCTGAGAACACATACCATGCTGAAGTCTGGCCATTGTCCTCATCACCGCAATATCCGTCGGGAGTAGGCTGATACAGGCGGTCCATGGTTTCGCGCACCCAGTACTGCGTTTTCCAGGGTTCCCCGGAATAATTGTACAGATAGATAATATGCTGGGCCGGCTGGTTCCCGTGGGCATACTGTCCCATATCGGCATTTACCATCTCCTGTATTTCGTGGATGGTTGAGCCATAATAGCTGTCGTCGTATACCGGCGGCATTTCAAAAATGGAATCCAGTTTTTTAGAGAACTCCTTCCTACCGCCCATCAGGCCTGCTAATCCTTCGATATCCTGGAATACGGACCAGGTATAGTGCCAGCTGTTTCCTTCCGTAAAAGCATCGCCCCATTTGAAAGGGTTGAAAGGGGCCTGGAAACTTCCATCCTGGTTCCTGCCACGCGCAAGCCTGGTCTCAGGATCAATCACTTTCCTGAAATTCTGGGAACGCCTGTAATATTCGCCCCATTCGGATTCAGGTTTTCCCAATGCTTTTCCTAGTTGGGCAATAGCAAAGTCATCATAGGCATATTCCAGGGTCCTTGCTGCATTTTCATTGATCTTCACGTCATAAGGCACATAACCCAGCTTCTTATAGTACCCGATGCCAAGCCTTCCGGTAGCCTGCGGCCCTTCGTTATTTGCACCATGGAGCAGGGCCTGATATAAGGTTTCAATGTCGTAGCCTCTCAGGCCTTTCAGGTAAGCATCAGCAACGACGGAAGCTGAATTGTTGCCGATCATGATATCGGAATAGGAGGGGCTTGACCATTCCGGCAGCCAGCCGCCTTCTTTATAATCTCTGATCAGCCCTTTCTGCATTTCTACATTGATGCCCGGATAAACCAGATTTAGGAAAGGGTAGAGTGCCCTGAAGGTATCCCAAAAGCCTGTACCTGCAAAACGGTATCCTGATTCAGTCTTTCCGGAGTACGGGCTGTAATGAACGATCTTTCCGGTTTTATCAATCTCATACATCTTATGCGGGAAGCAGAGCATCCGGTAAAGACAGGAATAGAATGTCCGCATCTGATCGATGGTTCCGCCTGCGACTTCCACTCTTTTCAGCTTTTCATTCCAGGCAGCTTTCGCTTTCGTGTAGGTATCATCAAAGGAATCTTTATTCAGCTCCCTCTGTAAATTCAGTTCCGCCTGCTCCTGGCTGATGAATGAAGAAGCAATCCTCAGATGGACTTTTTCCCCTTTCTTCGTCGCAAAACCTACGACTGCTCCACAGTGATCACCTTTAATTTCCAGTGCGCCCTGTACAAAATCTTTATCTTTCCATGCCGAATACCGGGTGAACGGCTTGTCTGCATAGATCACAAAATAGTTCTTGAAACCGGTGAGCTTACCGCGGGAATACCGGGTTGAGTAACCTGTAATTTTGTTCTGTGAAGGGATAATCGTAATTGCCGAGCCTTTATCAAAAGCGTCCACCACAAACCAGGAGTTTTCGGAGTCCGGATAGGTCAGGCGCATCTGGGCAGCTCTTTCCGTAGGCGCAATTTCAGCCTTGACATTGTGGTCAGACAGGTAAACACTGTAGTAATAAGGTTTTGATACTTCGGATTTATGAGAAAACCAGCTGGCTCGTTCATCCTCACTAAAACGCATTTTTCCTGTAACAGGCATAATGGAAAACATGCCGTAATCGTTCATCCACGGCGAAGGCTGATGGGTCTGTTTAATGCCCCGGATCTTATCGGCATCGTAGGTATACTGCCATCCGTTTCCGTTTTTCCCGGTCTGTGGTGTCCATAAGTTCATGCCATGAGGGACAGCTACCGCCGGATAGGTGTTTCCGTTTGATAAAGATGGTTTGGAAAGCGTCCCGATAAGCGGATTTACCAGCTCTTCAGGATGGGATACGGCATGTTCAACCCATTGCGATGGTACGGCAATAAAAGGGAAGATAGCCATCAGCAGGAGAATTTTTTTCATAAGTACTATTGATTTCGGCTTTTCTTAAAAAGATTTAAAGTGAAAAGGTAAAAAATATTTATTACATACAGGCAGGATTGCGGATTCTCACTAATGATCAATGGTTGTCATGCTATTTCGTGCAGTCCGGACTTTACTCCTATGATCAATCCTGTCCGGAAACAAAAGGGTATTAAAAATTCCCGGTTAAAATAATTTTTGCTCCATCGGATTAAGAATGAGGAATTACCTTTCAATTTATTATCTTTGCCAATTACAAGGTTCTTAAATGAAAAACATACGAAATTTTTGCATAATTGCCCATATCGACCACGGAAAAAGTACGCTGGCGGACCGTCTTCTTGAGTATACGAATACCGTGACTCAAAGAGAGCTGCAGTCTCAGACCCTGGATGATATGGATCTGGAAAAAGAACGAGGGATTACCATCAAGTCCCACGCCATCCAGATGGATTATGAATACAAAGGAGAAAAATATATCTTAAACCTCATCGATACACCGGGACACGTGGATTTTTCCTACGAAGTTTCCCGTTCCATTGCAGCCTGTGAGGGGGCGCTTCTTATCGTGGATGCGGCTCAGAGCATCCAGGCCCAGACCATCAGTAACCTGTACCTGGCATTGGAAAATGACCTTACGATCATTCCGATCCTGAATAAAATCGACCTTCCTTCAGCCAATCCTGAAGAAGTAACGGATGAAATCATGAACCTGATCGGGTGTGATTATGAAGATGTCTTAAGGGTTTCCGGAAAAACGGGAGAAGGCGTTCACCATCTGCTCGAACAGATTGTAGAAAGGATTCCTGCTCCGGTAGGTGATCCGGATGCACCGCTTCAGGCGCTGGTCTTTGACTCGGTATACAATCCGTTCAGAGGGATCGAAGCCTATTTCAAAGTGGTTAACGGAAGCATTTCCAAAAATGAAAAAATCAAATTCTTTGCTACCGGCAAAGAATACGGAGCTGATGAGGTAGGAACCCTTAAACTGAAGCAGGTTCCTAAGAAAACCGTTGGATGCGGTGATGTAGGTTACCTGGTTTCCGGAATCAAGGATGCCCGTGAGGTAAAAGTCGGGGATACCATTACCTCATTCGATAAACCTGCTGCAGGGCCGATTGAAGGTTTTGAGGAAGTAAAGCCGATGGTTTTCGCCGGTATTTACCCGATTGATTCCGAAGACTTCGAAGAACTCAGGTTCTCTCTCGAAAAGCTGAGGCTGAATGACGCTTCCCTGGTTTTCGAGCCGGAAAGTTCAGCGGCATTAGGTTTCGGGTTCCGTTGCGGATTCCTGGGCATGCTCCACATGGAGATCGTACAGGAACGTCTGGACCGTGAGTTCAACATGAATGTGATTACAACGGTACCGAACGTATCGTATTTCGGGTATTCTAAAAAAGAGCCTGAAGTTCCGATCCTGATCAATAACCCATCAGAAATGATGGATCCTTCCATCATGGACAGGGTAGAAGAACCGTTTATCAAGGCTTCCATCATTACCAAATCCGATTTTGTAGGCCCGGTAATGACTTTATGCATCGAAAAAAGAGGTGAAATCGTTAACCAGAGCTACCTGACTTCGGAAAGGGTTGAACTGGTGTTCAACATGCCGCTGGCAGAAGTGGTGTTCGACTTCTACGACAGGCTGAAATCGATTTCCAAAGGATATGCGTCCTTCGATTACCATCCGATCGGATTCCGGGCTTCCAAGCTCGTAAAAATGGATATCCTGATCAATGGGGATATGGTGGATGCTTTATCATCATTGATTCACGATTCCAATGCCTATTATATCGGTAAAAAGATGTGTGAAAAGCTCCGTGAGCTGATCCCGAGACAGCAGTTCGATATTGCCGTTCAGGCAGCCTTAGGAACAAAAGTAATCGCCAGGGAAACCATTAAAGCGCTGAGGAAAGACGTTACCGCAAAATGTTACGGAGGGGATATTTCCAGAAAGAGAAAGCTATTGGAAAAGCAGAAGGAAGGTAAGAAGAAAATGAAGCAGATCGGAAGGGTGGAAGTACCGCAGTCGGCATTCATGGCAGTACTGAAGCTGAATGATTAATAAATTCATAGCCCTCGAATGGGTAAATAATAAAAGAAGTCCGCAGATCTCTTTCTGCGGATTTTCTGTTTATGACACAAATCCTTTTTTTACGATGATCTAAACCGTAACTTTGTGTACTCACAACGCAAATCAGGGCAATGAACACTCCAAAGAAATTACAGGATATTAAAGTAGCGGTAGACGCAGTTGTTTTCGGGTATTTTGATAAAGAAGACCTTCAGATCCTCCTGATCAAAAGAAAAATAGAACCGTTCCAAGGAGGCTGGGCCCTTCCCGGCGGATTGGTACTTGATGATGAAAACCTGGACGATGCCGTTAAAAGGGAACTCCATGAAGAGGCAGGCATAAAACCCGATTTCCTGGAACAACTGTATACCTTTGGCAATGTAGGCCGGGATCCCCGAAACAGGGTGGTTTCCGTGGCTTATCTGGGGCTTGTGAACCCTTCCTACCATGAACTGTCGGCTGACTCCGATGCAGATGATGCGCAATGGTTCAGCGTCAACCGCTTGCCCGCACTGGCTTTTGATCACCAGATCATCATCGACCTGGCGTTGAAGAGGCTCCGTACAAAAATACAGTACCAGCCGATCGGATTCAATCTGCTGAATGATGAATTTCCGTTTTCAGACCTTGAGAACCTGTATAAGACCATTATCGGACAGGAAATCGACCGCCGGAATTTCCGGAAAAAAATTATGAGTTACGGACTATTGAACGAAACCAATAACCTCAAAAAAGAAGGCAGTGGCAGGCCGGGGAAAATGTTTACTTTCAACCAGGAAAAATACAAAGAACTGGAAGAGCAGGGCTTTTATTTTGAAATAAAATAGGTCCTGATCAGATGATTACATCTGCTGATTGGTCAGCAACGGATAATTTTCATCCTTAAATACTTCATATACCTCTTCAATAACAACAAAACCCATAGGATCTTCATCAGGCATCATCCATCGTGTTTCACTGGAATTTATTGATTTGTCCTCATCAGCCTTTTCTAGATTGTAAATTTTTATATCTGAAAATCAGATACTTATTTTATTTAGCGTAAAATTAACGCAAATTAATTTGGTAGATAAAACCATATTCTTTTAAATTTGTGTAAAAATAACGCAATAGTTGAATTTATCTTATGGTCTATTGGGATTTGCTTTAATGGATGTACGGGATGAATTGAGAAATAAACACCAGACAAAAACGGAATATTATGGAAAAGACAGTATTGCATACGCAGATATTTCTGATCGAGGATTTCCTGACTGATCAAGAATGTGATCATTATATCACACAGGCAGAAGACCAGGACTTCGAAGAAGCAAAGATCAACATGCAGGGCAGGCAGGTGATGAGCAAAGGAATAAGGAACAATGACCGGCTGATGGTTTTCGATAATGAACTGGCTGAAAACCTTTTCAGGAAAGCCGCTGAATTTCTTCCCCAGTCTCATGAGAACTACCGCATTTCAGGTTTTAATGAAATGTTCAGGATCTATAAATATTCGCCGGGACAGCGATTCAAGATGCATAGGGATGGCAGTTATGTCAGGAATGAAAATGAAAAAAGCTTTTACACCTTCCTGATCTATCTGAACGATGATTTTGAGGGCGGAGAAACCGAGTTTGAAGGCTTATTTACTGTAGTTCCGAAGAAAGGTTCTGCCCTGGTCTTTTATCATCCGCTCAGGCATGAAGGAAAAACACTGATCAGCGGGTTGAAGCACGTCCTGAGGACAGACGTAATGTATACTACACAATCATAAACGAAATATTGAATACATCTGTATTCTTCTAAAAGTCAGCTGTAAGCTGGCACATCAACAATATCAATGGTCTTTAACTAAAATTTAAGTTATGGGAAGTACAAGATACGATATGGACGCTCGTTTCGACAGAGCAAGAAAGATGGGCTATGCATCTAAAAGTGCAGGTGAAATTTTCACTCAGAATGCTAAAAGAATGGCACATGAATCTATGAATCCAAACGGCATCCTTTTCAGGGAAGCCAGGGACTCATCCGTACACCCGGAATCATTTCCGATTATTTTAGGACTGGATGTGACCGGAAGCATGGGTCATATCCCGTACAACCTGATCCAGGAAGGCCTTCCAAAACTTATGGGAGGAATTATCCAGGGCGGGGTTCCGGATGCCGCATTGCTGTTTATGGGGATCGGAGACCATGAATGTGATCATTATCCTTTACAGGTCGGGCAGTTTGAATCCGGAGACGAAGAACTGGATATGTGGCTCACCAGAACCTATATTGAATCCGGCGGCGGTGGCAACGGCGGAGAAAGCTATCTTTTAGCGTGGTATTTTGCCGCTTTCCACACCAGGACAGATGCTTTTGAGAAAAGAAACCAGAAGGGGATTCTCTTTACGGTAGGTGACGAACCCTGTTTAAAAACCCTTCCAGCCTCTGCCATCAGGGAGATTATGGGAACGGGACAGCAGACATTCAGCCATAAGGAACTGTTGGCCGAAGCTCAAAGGAAATATGAAGTATATCACATTAATGTTTTGCATTCAGACCAGGCAATACGTGCAGACCGCGGATGGAAAGAATTACTGGGACAGAACTGTATTTCCATTACAGACTACCGGGATGTTCCTTATGTGATCAAAGAAATTGTCTGCAAAACCCGCAGAACTGGAAACACTGAACACAAAGACGGGTGGGGCGGAATTTTACAAAGATTCCTGAAATGAAAACAGCAGATATCATCATAGGTTTGGGATTCGGGGACGAAGGAAAAGGGATTACCACAGATTTCCTGGCAGCCCGGAATCCCGATGCAGTGGTCATCCGGTTTTCCGGAGGCCAGCAGGCGGCGCATACGGTGATGATCGGCGACCGGAAACATGTGCATTCCAGCTTTTGCAGCGGGGCTTTGCGGGGGCTCCCATCTTACTTCACCGAGCACTGCACCATTCATCCTGTTTTCATGTACAATGAGTGGAAGGAACTGAAAAGCAAGAATGGAAATACCAGCCTCCATATCCATCCGCTGGCTAAAGTAACCACCCCTTTTGATGTCCTTAACAACAGGAAAGACATCAGGAATACGGAGCACGGAACCTGCGGGAAAGGTATTGGAGCTACGATGAAACGGCATGAAAGCCCATACCGGTTGTTTGCTGCCGACCTGATAGCGCCGAGAGTCATGCTGATTGAAAAACTGAAAGGCATTGCTTTCTACTATGGTTTTTCGGACGGAGAAGAAGTACAGGCGGCCCTGGATGACTTTCTGCATGCCATTGATCAGATGGAATGGAAAATTGAGGGCTACAGCTACCTGAATACATTTGACCATCTGATTTTTGAAGGAAGCCAAGGAATCCTGCTCGATATGGACCACGGTGTATTTCCGAATGTGACCTATGCCCATACCACCTCAAAAAATGCTCATGAGGTATGCAGGCAGATCGGAATTTACCACATAGAAATGTATTACGTAACCAGAAGTTACGCAACACGCCACGGAAATGGCTGGATGAGCAATGAAAAAGAGCTTTCATTACAGAATAATGACGAAGAAACCTGTACCTTTAATGAATATCAGGGAGCCTTCCGGACCGGTGATTTGGATGATGACTTGTTGAATTATGCGCTGAAAGTAGATGAAGGGTATGGATTTTCAGATCGGAAGAATCTGGTAGTTACCTGCCTGGATCAGCTGGATGTACCGTTTAAGCTTGAAAAACTGGAGGTAAAGTTTGAAGCGGTATTTGGGTCTTATGCTCCGTATTCAAATGCATTCAGAAGAATTGACGGTTTGGAATAGCCTGTCTGGTGCAACCGATGTATCGATTGTTAAACGGACAAGAATAAAATTAAGGATGAACACGATAGAATATCTAAAAGGCGACGCAACAAGGCCGGCATCTGAAGGAAATGCCATCATCGCCCATATCTGCAATGATATCGGAGGCTGGGGAAAAGGTTTCGTCATGGCCATCTCCGGAAAATGGAAGGAGCCGGAAGCAGCGTACAGGAAGTGGTTTAAAAGAAAGGAACACTTCAGCCTTGGTGAAATTCAGATGGTTCAGGTAGAAGAAGGCCTGTGGATCTGCAATATGATCGGGCAGCATAAAACAATTTCAAAGTCAGGAGGAAAGCCGCCGATCCGGTATGAGGCTGTAGAACAATGCCTGGAGAAATTGGCTGCTGAAGCTTTGCAGCGGAATGCTTCCGTTCATATGCCTAGAATAGGCTGCGGACTGGCCGGCGGAAAATGGGAAGAAATAGAACCTATTATTCAAAGCACATTGCTTAAAAACAATATAGAAGTGTATGTTTACGATCTGTAATAAACCGTAACAATTTTATCACTAGGAATGGGCTTTAGCCCATTTTCAAAAGAAAAATATCCAATGGCTTTAGCCAAAACCTAATATGAAATAACCATGAAAACACAAACCTTATACAGACCGGTCGGAGAAAAAGAAATGCTGTTAATCATCGAAAGCGGTTATACAGCATTTCTTCCCAGACTCCAATGGCAGCCGATTTTTATCCTGTTTTGAATGAAGACTACGCTGCTGAAATTGCAGAGAAATGGAATACACGTGATCAGGCAGGAAACTATCTTGGATTCGTTACCAAATTTGAAGTACGGGAAGAAATCATAAATCAATATACTGTACAAAATGTTGGAGCGAAAAATCATAATGAACTTTGGGTTCCTTCAGAGGAACTGGAAGATTTCAACAGAGCGATTATCGGAAATATTGAAGTGACAAAAGTCTTTATTGGGAAAGATTTTAAAGGAGCTGCAAATGCAGCAGTAGAGAAATTATTAAAATTAGAAAGTGAAACTCAAATTAAAAAATTATAAAGAACAATTACAACATTGGCCACAGGAAGGACATCACATTATGGCGCAATATGATGATGAAAAAATTATTGTATATCAGTCATACCGGAAGGAAATCGGAGAATTTGCTGTTAGGAATCAATACTTCGGAGGTTCTTTCAGTTTAGAAAGGATGACCTGGATTAAACCGAATTTTCTCTGGATGATGTATCGCAATGGCTGGGGAACAAAAGAAGGTCAGGAATATGTGCTGGCCATCCATCTGAAAATGGATGCTTTTAGAAAATACCTGGAAAATGCCGTTTATTCTGACTACAACGATAGATTGGGAATATCCAGAGAAGAATGGCAGAATCAGGTAAGGGAGTCTTCTGCAAGGTTGCAGTGGGATCCGGATCATCATCCTTCCGGGGCAAAACTGGACAGAAGAGCGATACAGATCGGTTTGAGAAATAATCTGATAAAATCTTTTGCTCAGGATGATATTCTGCTCATTGAAGATATCTCGGAATTTGTACAGGTGCAACATCACCTTGTTTTGAATGATGATCTGGACAACCTGATCATTCCGGAAGAAAAAATGCTGCGGTTTGATGATGAGGATTTAAATACAAAATTAAGGCTAAATAATGACAGATAGACTTTTATATGCTTCGGAATCATTGGTTGGTATATCTACAGGTGATGCTTTTGGTGAGAGTTTTTTTGGAGAGGAGAGTTTAGTTAAAGCAGATATTCAACAAAGAATTGTTCGTGAAAATTCTCTTGATTTTACGGATGATGCGATTATGACTATTGCTGTTTTCAAATCGTTGGAAAAATTCGGGAACATCAATCAGGATTTTCTGGCAGAAGAATTTACCAAAAATTATTATATAGATAGTAATCGTGGATATGGTCCATCTATGCATCAGTATTTCAGGGCTGTAAAATGTGGTGAGTACTGGAAAGAAGTTTCTTATGCAAAATTTGGAGGACAGGGCTCAATGGGAAACGGCGGTGCTATGAGAGCTGCAGTTATTGGTGCTTATTATCATGATGATTTTGATACACTTAAAAAAAATGCATATCTATCTTGTGAAGTCACCCATGCCAATCAAGAAGCAACTGAAGGCACAAAAGCTATTGCAGTTGCTGCTGCCTTTGCAGTTCAGGAACGAAATGGGCTTTTAAGACTCGATCAGCAAAGTTTTATTCAGAAAATACAGGATGAATTAGATGATTCAGATATGAAAAGTAAACTGAATAAGGCTTTATATTTAAATGGTGATGCAAGTACTGAATTATTGACTGCAACTTTAGGAAACGGAATCAGAATGACTGCACAGGATACTGTTCCAGTGGTTATCTGGATGCTTTCGAGATACCGGCATGATTTTGAAGAGTGTTTATGGAATACGGTTTCTGTACTCGGTGATAGGGATACAACTTGTGCTATGGCTGGTGGAGTATCTATTTTGTGTTGTAATGAAAGTACCATTCCGAATTGGACAAAAAATGTTGAAAACTGGAAAAAAAGCAAGTTTTATGAAGATCGAACTCATTAAAGGCGATATTACCAAAATACATGCAGACGCTATCGTCAATGCAGCCAATTCCTCTTTGCTTGGAGGTGGTGGAGTAGACGGGGCCATTCACCGGGCAGGCGGAAAGCAGATCCTTGAAGAATGTATCGTGATCAGAAATAAACAAGGAAAATGCAATACCGGGGAAGCGGTAGTAACTACAGCGGGAAATCTTCCGGCGCAATATGTCATTCATACGGTTGGCCCGGTCTGGAATGGAGATGAGGAAAAGTGCGCTTCTCTGTTGGAAAACTGCTACAGGAATTCATTGGAACTGGCAGAAAGCCTGGGGGTAAAAACCATAGCTTTTCCTAATATCAGTACAGGAGTGTATCGTTTTCCGAAAGAACGGGCAGGAAAAATCGCGGTGGAGACTGTAAAGAACTTCCGGTCAGACAGCATTGAAAAAATTATTTTCGTCTGTTTTGATGATGAAAATGAAGCGATTTATAAAAGGCTTTTAGCATAATGAAAAAGTATAATTTCAGATTTGTACATGATCCAGAAAATCAAAATATAGGATTAACCACTGATGAAATTAATGTATTTCAAAAAGAATTAAACCTGAAATTTCCGGAAGCTTATATATTGTATCTTCAGACTGCAGGGAAGAACTCAAATGTTTTTCCTGTTGAAGGTAATCCTGAAAAATTAAAAAGAATCCAGGAGGAGTTGAGGGCAGAATTAGAGCAGATGGAACTGCATAAAAATAAAAAAGTTTTTTGCTTAAGAAAAGATAATTATTATTGTGAACATTTTCAGAGAAACTTTGAATCGTACCTGTTTTTTATCTTGTATGAAAACGCAGAAAATTCTAAACTGTATCTTCTTGATGAAATTTGCATCAATGAAGGATGGAATGCTTTTCAGAAACAGGTGACAGAAAAAGATGATTTTGTATCGTTTATTAACAATAAAACGAGAGAGAAATATGGAATCAGTATAAGGCAGCATTTTAAAAATATTCCCTTGTACATTATTTCTGTACCGATAACTATTGCTATCGTAACAGTTATGGCCTTTCAGGTTATAAAAGAAAAAATTGTAAACAAATGAAAAAACTAACCGTATTAACGGGCGCCGGAATCAGTGCCGAAAGCGGAATAAAAACCTTCAGGGACGGAGACGGACTCTGGGAAAATCACAGCATCACCGATGTAGCCAGTCCGGAAGGATGGCGGAAAGACCGGGCACTGGTCCTGGAATTCTATAACCAGAGGCGGCGCCAGCTTCACGAAGTGGAGCCCAATGAGGCACACCGGTTACTGGCAGAACTGGAAAACTATTTCGAGGTGCAGATCATTACGCAAAATATTGATGACCTTCATGAACGGGCCGGTTCTACCCATATCCTTCACCTGCATGGAGAGTTGTTCAAATCCTGCTCCTGCAATAATAAAAACCTGATTTATGAGCATAAAAATGACATCAATATCGGTGATAAAGCCGAAGACGGTGCTCAGCTAAGGCCGTTTATCGTCTGGTTCGGGGAAGAAGTCCCGTTGATGAAGGAAGCGACGAAAATAGTTCAGGAAGCCGATATCTTCCTGGTGATCGGAACTTCTCTCCAGGTATATCCGGCTGCCGGGTTGCTGCATGATATTAAAGAGGACTGCCTTCTGATCGTTATCAATCCCAATGAAACGGGCTTCGGCTACGGACAGAGAGTGGCGGTGATGAAAGAAACGGCCACTCAGGGAATGAAGCTGCTGTTTGATCAACTGGTAAATCTTGCCTGATGAAAAATAGTGTAAAAGCCGGAATTTTCGGAGTCTGTATTGGCGATGCGCTGGGTGTGCCGGTAGAATTTAAAAAAAGAGCAGATCTTAAAAGGACTCCTGTTACAAATATGCAGGAGTTTGGATCCTGGAACCAGCCGAAAGGAACGTGGAGTGATGACAGTTCTTTAACGCTTTGCCTGGCAGAAAGTTTAACAAAAGGTTACGATCTGGAAAAAATTGGCGAAAGCTTTGGTAAATGGGTAAAATACGGACACTGGACGGCGCACGGAAAGCTTTTTGATATCGGAGGAACAACCCGGCATTCCATTGCAAGGCTCATCAAAGGGGAAAGTGCCCGGTTTTCTGGGAATATTTTTGAAGAAGATAATGGAAATGGTTCTTTAATGAGAATTTTGCCGTTAGCTTTTTATCTTAAGGACGAAGAAGATATCGAAAGTTTATACCGGACGGTAAAGGAGGTGTCATCCATTACGCACGGGCATTTCCGCTCTGTTTTTGCCTGCTTTGTCTATGTGGTTTTTGCAATTGCATTGATCAAAGGAAAAGATAAAAGAGAAGCATATACTCATACGCAAAGAGTAGCTTCAGAATTTGCAGAAATTCAGGGTTTTAACCCAAAAGAAATTAAACTTTTTGAACGGATTCTGAAAAATGATATTTCTGTCTGTCCTGAAGATGAAATAAATTCCGGGGGTTACGTCCTTCACAGCCTGGAAGCCTCAGTGTGGTGTTTCCTGAATTCCGAAAACTATTCCGAAGCAGTTCTGAAAGCCGTTAATCTAGGCGAGGATACCGATACCACCGGAGCCATCACCGGCGGACTGGCAGGATTGTATTACGGTTTTGAAAGTATTCCTGAAGAGTGGGTGGCGGAGCTGGTAAGGAAAAACGATATTGAGAAGCTGTGTATGAAATTAGAAGATCAATTGATGAAATAAATATCATGGATGAACAACAGAAAAAGAAAATCAGCAAATTTTTAAGCCTTGTGCTCAGGCATAAGCCCGAAACCATCCATCTGAATTTGGATGAAAACGGATGGGCATATGTTGATGAATTAATCACAAAATCAAGAAGAGATTCTTATCATGCTTTTACTTACGAGGAACTCGATGAGATCGTGGCAACCAATGATAAACAACGGTTTATTTTTAATAAGGATAAAAAGAAAATCCGCGCAAATCAGGGACACTCGGTAGCCATCGACCTGGCTTTACAGTCACGACAGCCACCGGAATTCCTGTACCATGGAACGGCAGAAGTCAATGTTCCGTCCATCCTTGAAAACGGGATTGAAAAGCGCAGCCGGCAGCATGTGCACTTAAGCCAGGATAAAGAAACCGCCACCAAAGTAGGAATGCGGCACGGGAAGCCGGTTATTCTGACGGTTCTGACCGGAAAAATGCATGAGGACGGAATGCTGTTTTATCTTTCGGACAATAAAGTCTGGCTGACGGATTTTGTAGCTCCGGAATATATTATGAAGGTATGAAAAGAACATTAGCAATAGGTGACATCCACGGAGGGCTCAGAGCCCTGAAGCAGGTCCTGGAAAGGGCAAACGTTACCAAAGATGATGCATTGATCTTCCTGGGAGATTATGTAGACGGCTGGAGCGAATCTGCCATGGTGATCGATTTTTTAATGAATGTTGCAGAAGGCCAGGACTGTATCTTCATCAGAGGCAACCACGATGCCTGGTGTGAAGACTGGCTTTTTTCCGGAAAAAGTGAAGATATCTGGCTGTCCAATGGGGGAAGAAGTACGGTTGAAAGTTATATCCGCTATTCTACGGATAAACGGGAAATGCATCTGGAATTTTTCCGGCGGATGAAAAACTATCATGCAGATGAGGAAAACCGCCTGTTTATTCACGCAGGGTATTCTTCCATGCACGGTCCGGATAAAGAAGTATACTCTACCAATTACCGTTGGGACAGGACCCTGTGGGAAACTGCTGTAGCCATGGATAAAAAGCTGTCCAGAAATTCCATACTGTATCCCAAGAGGTTCCTCCTGTACAAAGAAATATTCATCGGCCATACCCCGACCCTGCATCTGGAAAGTAAAGAACCGTTACATAAGGCCAATATCTGGAATATTGATACCGGAGCAGGTTTCACCGGATCACTGACCATCATGGATATCCATACCAAAGAATTCTGGCAGAGCGATCCGCTTCCTGGGTTATATCCTGATGAGACAGGACGTAATAAGGAGGCTGTTAGACACTGAAATAGTTCCTTACTTAGAGTTGGATCCATGGTATGCACAGACCAAACCATCTCTGCTGGAAGGATGAATCAGCCAAAACTCATGAATTGGGAGTAGATTATCCTACATAGCAATACATACCAGATGAATGCTCTTTCCATCCCGCCAAATGCTTTAAATAAGGTCAATCCGTTTCCAAAAACTTTAAGTAATTTTAAAGCCTTAAATTCCCATCAATGAAACTATATGCCCTTTTGTTTCTTTTTGCTTCATCCCTGCTGTATTGCCAGAACGGTTTTAAAACGCCTTTCGAAGAAGGCAATGGCAACCGGACGGTAACGTATGACGAAATGAATGGCTGGTATGAAAACCTGGCGAGGAATTTCAGCACCATCCAATACCTGAAAAAAGGAGAGGATGACAATGGAAAACCAATTTATGTAGTCCTGTATAATCCTTTTCCGGAAAAAGACATGGAGCGGTTAAGAAAAGAAAAGGCAGTGCTGTTCATCAATAACGGAATCCATCCCGGCGAACCGGATGGCATTGATGCGACCATGATGCTGATGCGGGATCTGGCGACAGGTAAGATCAGGCGCCCGCAGAATTTTTTGGTGGCCGCTATTTCAGCCTATAATGTCAGCGGAATGCTGAACAGAGGTTCATTTTCCAGAGCCAATCAGAATGGCCCCGAAGCATACGGGTTCCGGGGTAACGCGAGGAATTATGACCTGAACCGGGATTTCATTAAAGCCGATACGAAGAACGCAAGAAGCTTCCAGCAGATCTACCAGTGGCTGAAACCGGATGTTTTTATTGATAACCACGTCAGCAACGGCGCAGATTATCAGTATACTTTTACCTATATATCCACATTCAAGGAGCGCCTGGGTCATGTTTTGGGAAATTATTTCTACACAACTTACCAGGCAAAAAACCTGGAAGACCTGAAAAAGATCGGGTATGAAAGTACGCCCTATGTCAATATTCACGGGGATGTTCCCGAAGTGGGATTTGCTGCTTTCGAGGATTCGCCGAGATATTCTACGGGATATACCACTTTATTCAATACACTGGGTACGGTTCCCGAAACCCATATGCTGAAACCCTACGATAAAAGGGTTGATGCTACCTATCAGTACATGTTGGTCAACCTGAAGAATTTAGACCAGGAGTACAAAAAGATCAGGCAGCTCCGCATCGAAAACCTGAAGCAATACCAGCCGGGAAAACGGTATGGGATCCGATGGAAGATCGATTCCACAAAGTATACGACCATGGATTTCAAAGGCTATGAAGGAAAGTATAAGCCGAGTGACATTTCAGGGAAGCCCAGGTTGTATTATGACCGCAATAAGCCCTTTACGAAAAATATAAAGCTGTTTACGACTGCGGTGCCTACCGGTTACATTACCATTCCGGAGTATTATGTCGTTCCGCAGTCACAATACCGGGTGATCGAGGAATTGAGAAGGAACAATATTCAGATGAAGCCGATAAGGAAGGACAGCACCATTGCTGTGGAAGCCTATAAAATCAATGATTTTAAGACCGTTAAAAATCCTTATGAAGGGCATTACCTGCATTTTGACACTAGCGTGGAAGCTTCCAACAGGACCATTGCCTTTATGGCAGGGGATTACCTGGTGCCCACCCGCCAGGAAGGGGTGAAATACATCATTGAGACCTTGGAGCCGGAAGCACTGGACTCCTTCTTCAACTGGAATTTCTTTGACGGGATTTTAGCACAGAAAGAATATTATTCAGCCTATATCTTTGAAGACACGGCTTCCGGCCTTCTGAAAAAAGACCGGGATCTGAAACAGAAGTTTGAGGCTAAAAAAGCTTCCGATCCTGCATTTGCAGAAGACGGGACTGCCCAGCTGGACTGGATCTACAGAAATTCGCCTTATTTTGAAGAGAAAACCTTCCGGCAGTATCCGGTATTCAGGATTCTGAATCCTTAGCCAACGCTTAAAATGGTCTGCCAAATGATCATTTTAAGCCGATCAGGTTCAGAAACATAGTCCTTTTTTACACCAGCGTGTTCGTATGGTACTAAAAATAGTCTGTCACTGCTGTAAAAACACCATAAAAAATTCTCCGAAAATTCAAATATCATTATATTTGTTGTAATGGCAACAAAGGCACTCTTTAATACGGTGGTCAACTGGTTCATCCGTCAGCGGATCGATCAGATCCAGAATTTTATCGATCATCCTATTGAAACTCAGAAAGGTATCCTGTTTTCTCAGCTGTTTCATGCTGAAGACACGGAATATGGGAAGAAGTATGGGTTCAATTCCATATCCAGCTATCAGGACTTTAAGAACAAGGTTCCGGTAGTTTGCTACGAAGATATGGAGCCTTATATCGAAAAGGCGCGGCAGGGATGCAAAGATGTAAGCTGGCCCGGATACATCAAGCATTTTGCGAAATCTTCCGGTACCACCAATGCCAAAAGCAAATTTATTCCCATTTCTGCAGAAAGCCTTGAATACTGCCATATGAAAGCCGGAAAAGACATGGTGTCTATATATGCCAACAACCATCCTGAAAACCAGCTTTTCACCAACAAAAACCTGCGCCTGGGCGGAAGCTCAGAGCTGTATGCAGACTTTAATACCAAATTCGGGGATCTTTCGGCGATCTTGATTGATAACCTGCCTTTCTGGGTGGAAGTGACGACGACGCCGAGCAAGAAAGTTTCGCTGATGTCCGAATGGGAAAGCAAGCTGAAAGCGATTGTTTCCGAAGTGAAAAATCAGGATGTCGGCAGTATCCTGGGCGTCCCGAGCTGGATGATGGTACTGTTGCAGAGGATCTTAAATGAAAAAGACATCAGCAGCATTTCCGAGCTCTGGCCAAACCTTGAGGTATTCTTCCACGGCGGGATCAGCTTTAAGCCTTACCGGGAACAGTACAAGCAGATCATCGGCAAAAAGATCAACTATTACGAAATTTATAATGCCTCTGAAGGGTTTTTCGGCATCCAGGACCGGTCAGACAGCGATGAAATGCTGCTGATGCTGGATTACGGGATCTTCTATGAATTTATTCCGATGGACCAGTTTCACTCTTCTAACCGGAAAGTCGTGAACCTGGAAGACGTTGAAATCGGCAGGAATTATGCCATGGTCATCACTACCAACGGGGGACTTTGGAGGTATCTGATCGGTGATACAGTGGTCTTCACTTCCGTGAATCCGTTTAGGATTAAAATTACGGGAAGAACAAAGCATTACATCAATGCGTTTGGAGAAGAGCTGATGATCACCAACGTAGAATCTGCGCTTTCCAGGGCCTGTGAAGAAACCGGTGCTTACATTACGGAATTTACCGGAGCGCCGATATTCATGAAAGAAAATGAAAGCGGAGCCCATGAGTGGATCTTTGAATTCAGCCGCCAGCCGGATAGCCTGGAACATTTCATCGACATTTTTGACAACCACCTTAAATCCATCAATTCGGATTATGAGGCTAAAAGATACAACAATATCACCCTGAAACGGCCGGTAGTGCATAGGGCACGGCCTAACCTTTTTTACTGCTGGCTGGAGTCCAAAGGCAAGCTGGGAGGGCAGAATAAAGTCCCGAGGCTGTGCAACGACCGGGAATATATGGATCCTTTGCTGGAAATGAACAGATAAAAAAAACCGCAGTCTCCTGCGGTTTTTGTATTGGTGGTTACTTTTTAAGGTCTTCTTTAAGCTTCCTGGCCCCTTCTTCCACTTTTGAAGCGCCTTTGGCGGCGGCATCTTTTACATCGTTCCCGATTTCCTTTCCGGCTTCTTTGAGGTCTTTCCCGGCCTCTTTAAGGTCCTGCTTTGTTTTTTGCGCGGCAGCATCGATCTTTTCACCGGTTTCATGAGCTTTTACTTTTGCATTTTGTCGCGCTTCATTAACTTTAGAAGTGTCTACCAGTCCGGTATTTTCCGTTACTGTAGTCGTGGTCGTTACAGATCCGTCAGGATTTTCTACCTGTTCTGTCTTGGTCGTTGATTTGGTGCATGAAGCTACCATAACTGAAACCAGCAATCCTGCTAAAATTTGTTTTTTCATATTGTATATTTTTTAAAAGGTTAATTTCATCCTATTGAGCTGCCGGTGCAGGCGGTTCTGCCTGTTGCTTTTCCCGGGCTGCTTTTTTCTTTTCTTCCTCCAGTTTCTGCTTATTTTCCTGATCTGCTTCCTTGGCGATACGGTCCTGCTCTGCCTGCAGCCTTGATACCTCCTTGATAGAATCCTTGTATTTCTGGGAAGACATCCTGATCTGCCTGATCACATCTATAGAGGTGGCCCCCTGTGAAAAAGAGTCTACTGCTGCAGTATCGTAATCCGCTTTGGTGCTGTACGCTGGGTAGGGATTAGCATGCTCTTTCCTGGAACACGAAAGAAATACGGTACCTAAAGCGCAGATAGCAAACACTGAATTTTTCATGAAAGCTAATTTAGCAGAAATTCTGCAATTACAGGATAGTGATCCGATAATTTTACAGAATGGTCTACTTTGTAACTCAGAGGGATAATGGATTTTGAAGTGAATATGTAATCGATTCTCAGCGGGACTTTATAATCATGGAAACTGGTAGAGCTTCCGTTTCCTGCCGTTAGGAACGCATCCTGAAGGTCTTTGCCCAGGTTAAAATATTCATAGGAATTCGGCACGGAATTGAAGTCGCCGGCCAGGATAACCGGATAGGGTGAAAGGTCTACGGCCTTCCTTATTTTCTTGATCTGCTCTTCATGGGCTTTAAAAGTCGGGGTCATATGAGAAAACAGAGCATTGATCTTGCTTCCTTCCTTTCCGATCCCGTCAAACTGCAGCATTGATTTATGCAGCCTGAAGGGTTCCAGATACACATTCACCACCCTTACGATCTTTCCGTTGATATCAATATCCGCATAGAAAGAATTTCCTCTGGACCGGTCTTCTATGAGTTCTGCCTGCCTGATGATCCGGTGTTTGGTTTTCAGGATCACGGTAGGATATTTTACCATGTCTTTTTTAATGGCGTGGTTGGTATCTTTTTCCTGGACGAGAATGATATCTGCCTTCTGGTCCTCAATATATTTTTTAACCTTATCCCAACCGAAGAAACCGTATTTTACATTGAACGTCAGTACTTTAATATTACGCATTGACTTTACATCTTCCTTCTCCGGCGAAAAGTTAATCCAGCGCCGTATAGGGTTGTAAAACAGGAATGTGACCGCTACAAAGGCTAATGCAATTTTTTCCCTTTTGAAAGCCCATATCAGGGTCAGGATGATATGAAGGATGATCAGATAAGGAAACCCGAGGGAGAGGAAATTCAGGTTGGCAAGGATATTAGGCGGTATCCATGCATTCCCTAAGGTACACAACAACAGAATAATGACGATAATATGAATACCTAATAAGATCCGTGGCAGTTTCATGAAACAGTATCAATCCGCTAGTTTTAAGCAAAAATCTTACCAGTAAGGCCGGTCTTAACTAATTTTGGGAGTTTTTAGCATTTAATCTGAAGGTGGCCAGCACCGGATCATGATCCGATAAATTAACGGAACGGTCTACATGGTAACTTAATGCTTCTATATTCTTTGAAGTGAATATATAATCAATTCGTATAGGGAATTTATAATCATGGAAGCTGGTGCCGCTGCCGCGTCCGGCTTCGACAAATGCATCTTTCAGGTATCCGGCGATGTGATAATATTCGTAAGAATTGGGAACCGCATTGAAATCTCCGGCTACAATCACGGGGTAAGGAGAATGTTCAGCAGCTTGTCTGATGAGTTCTACCTGCTCCTGATGGATTTTAAAGGTAGACAGGAGCCTGCTCAGAACATTCTTGACTTTTACCTTGTCCTCCTGCTCGTTACCGTTGAGCTTCAGGTTTTCCTTTTCAAAATAATACGACTGTAGGTGGACATTGATGATACGGTAGATGTTTCCTTTAATTTCAATATCGTTTTGTGTCGCATAAGCATTTTCTGAGTCTCCGTTTCCAACCCCGTTTTCGATCAGTTCCTTCTGGCTGATGATCTTATATTTGGATAGGATGGAAACCACAGCATTGGCTTTTTTTTCAGGGAAGCCTTTAAAATAACTTACATCAGAACACTCCTGCAAAAGCACAATGTCCGGGTTGTTTTGGCTGATATAGCGCTGAATTTCATCCTGTCCATATTTTCCGCCTTTGATGTTGTAGGACATGATCTTCAGATCCGGTGTTGTTTTACTGGCCGGAGTATAATTGATCCAGCGGATGGTTGCATTAAAAAAAAGAAGGCCAAACAAAAGGAATACAACGGCTCTTTTCTTCCACAGTACAACCCATAGAAATGTCAGCAGAATATAAGCAATCATCAGGATCGGAAAACCCAGAGACAGCAGATTAAGCCAGGAAAAAGTTTTAGGCGAAATATAAGCGTTCAGCAGCATGGCTGACAAAAGCATAAGAATCCCTACATGAACGAGCAGAAACACAAAACGGACAATCTTCACAAATGTATTTTTTAATTAAAACGGTACAGGTGTTTTCTCCAGCTTCTGGCCAGGAGCCAGCCTACCAGTGCGCCTCCTACATGGGCAAAGTGAGCAATTCCGCCTGCATTTCCGGATACTCCCAGAAATACGGAAACCACAATAATAACCGGCAGTAAAAATTTTACTTTTACCGGAACAGGAATAAACATGATCATGATCTTGGCATCAGGATAGAGCGTAGCAAATGCAGCAATAACCCCGAAGATGGCTCCTGATGCACCCACCATAGGAACCCTGAGTGCCATGTACAGCTGTTGTGACAGAGCCTGTCCTTCAGGTGTTTTTGCGCTGATCTGCAGGTCTCCGGAATATCCGATTGCTGCTTTAGGATAAATTTCAGAGGCATTCAGCCCTAATTGCTCCATGCCGGAAACAATCTGCTGTACTTCAATAAAATTCCAGAGGTTAAACAGGATAAATGCTCCGATACCACAGGCAAAATAAAGGATCAGGTATCTTTTTTCTCCCAGGCTTTGTTCCAGGATCGGCCCGAAACTCCATAAAGTCAGCATATTGAATAAAATGTGCATGATGCTTCCGTGCATGAACATATGGGTGATGATCTGCCACGAATGGAAGTTGGGTGAAAAAGGATAATAGGCTGCAAGCGTCTCATTGAGCTGCGGGAATATAAACGACGTTATCACAAAAACGATAACGTTAATGATGATAATATTTCGTGTAATTGGAGGTAGCGTATTAAACATTGCTTAAAATTTGGATTTAAAATCATTGAAAGGGACCTCGTAAAAGCATCTTTTGCCATTAGGCAGGAATTCCGGAAAACCGAGCGCCGTAAAATCCCTGATCAGCTGTTCCGCATCCTTCTTGTAAATAAAATCAAACCTGGATTTGGACTGCATTTTATTCCACTGGTTCTGGTAAAAGTGCATGAATTCGTCTTCCGTACGGTATTCCAGTATTTCAAAAAGATCTTCAAGGAACTTCATGACCTGGGTTTCTTTCAGGCCTTCAGGCACAGCATCGATCCTCAGTACGCTTTCATGAGCAATTTTCATGTCAAACCCTAATTCCGGAAGGAATTTCTTGATGGATTTGTATTTGTTTTTCTCAATTTCGTTCATATGGTACTCCAGGGAGAAAAGCAGGGCATGGGTATTGGGCACGCCTTTTTTAGAAGGTCTCGTACTTTCTGCTACTACCAGCCTGTGCATCCTGCCCAGGTCCAGCATCAGGGTCCTGTCGCCTTTATTGAACAGCCAGTAGCCGCTCGGGAGCCTCATCAGGTCCTCATCGAAATCCTCATCTTCAAAAAGGTTGATCTTGGAAGGTTCCGCAGAAATATTCTGGTGGTACATCTCTGCCAGGTTACTGATCTCCGTCTGCTTAAACTCCCGCTCCTGAAGGAAAGGATTGTAATCCCTGTCAACAATGATTTCAGGCATCTTTACCGTACCGCTGTTCGCTTTGCTCGGGAACGATTTCTGCATGATTTCATCGATCTTCGGATCCTTTTCAAAGTCCAGGCTGGGAGCTACATTGTAGATTCCCAGGGATCTTTTTATGGTGGAACGGATCAGCGCAAAAATAAGGTGCTCATCCTCAAATTTAACTTCCGTTTTCTGGGGATGGATGTTGACATCGATTTTCTCAGGGTCAAGCTCCAGGTACAGGAAGAAGGTGGGAATATAACCCGGCAGAAGCAGGCCATCAAAAGCTTCCTGCACTGCTTTGTTGAAATAAGCGCTTTTAAAGTACCTTCCGTTGACGAACAGGAACTGTTCCCCTCTGGTCTTTTTGGCTCCCTCCGGTTTGGCTACGAAGCCATGGAGCTGGCACCAGATGATATCTTCTTTGATCGGGATCAGCTGCGGCTGGAGTTTCCTTCCGAAAATATCCACGATACGCTGCATCTGGCTTCCCTTTCTCAGCCTGAATACGGCTTCGTCATCGTGGTAAAGCGAGAACTCCAGGTTTTCATGGGCCAGGGCTACCCGCTGGAACTCATCAATCACATGCCTGAATTCGATATTATTGTTTTTCAGGAATTTCCTGCGGGCAGGGACATTGTAAAAAAGATTCTTAACGAGGAAGTTGGAGCCTTCGGCAGTCTGTACGGGATCCTGGAACTGGAATACGCCGCCTTCAATGTAAATATTGGTTCCGATGGAGGCTCCTGCCTGTTTGGTCCTCAGCTCCACCTGCGATACGGCAGCAATAGAAGCCAGTGCCTCACCCCTGAACCCTTTGGTTGATATTTTGAAAATGTCTTCCGTTCCTTTTATCTTGGAGGTAGCATGCCGCTCAAAAGCCATTCTGGCATCCGTCTCAGACATTCCTTTGCCGTCATCAACTACCTGGATGAGATTCTTGCCCGCATCCCGTACGATCAGTTCTATCTTGGCAGCCTCTGCATCGATCGCATTTTCCAAGAGTTCCTTCACAATAGATGCAGGCCTCTGCACGACTTCCCCTGCAGCAATCTGGTTGGCTACATGATCCGGTAAAAGCTGAATAATATCTGACATAAAAACGTAAATCAACTTACAAAAATAGTCAATGAAAACGGGAATAAAAACATTCCAGCCGTGAATTAAGATTTAATTATCAACAATTAAGAACGTTTTATCAAGGTCTTTGTGTGGATAAAATAACAACCCCCTAATTGCAGAGAGAATTAGAGGATTGCTTCAGCTAAGTTTACACAAAATTAATACTGATATTATTTTTTATTATTTGTCGAAGACAAGGTTCCTTTTTTCTTTTTTATCAGGCTGTTCCCCATGGATCTTTTCATACAGGGATGCTACCACATTGGGTTTCTTATAAATTTTTGCATACCGGTACTGCGTATTGAAATGCCTTAAATGGATTTTATAGGCGTCATACCCGATTACCACCAATAGACAAGCGCTGATCACATAAAACACCCTGAATTCCAGGTGATAATAGGTAAGCCCGGAGAAGATCGCTCCCATTACATATGAGATCATGATGCTCATCAGAAGCTTGGCTCTTGCCGTAAGCTCGGGATTGCTCCTGAACTTTTTCTGCGTAAACATGGAAAACAGGATTCCAAGGTCGGTTGTAGTTCCTGTAAGGTGGGTGGTTTTAACAGAGAAGTTGGAAATACTTGCCGTAAGCCCGTTCTGAAGCCCTGTGGCAAACAACATGAGAGCAACCAGTGCCTCGGTTTCCCCGAGCGTCTGCTGGTAATACAGCTGCCCGTATACTCCTACAAACATCAGGCATATAATCTCCAGGACAATCGGCATGGCATGGGCAAAATACTTGCTCTTCCGGTTAAAGTTGATCACAATAAAATTGGACACGAAACCTCCGAAGAAGAATAAGAAAATCCATCCTCCCACTACGGCAACCTGTGACCAGTTACCCTTGCTGATTTCCGCTGCAAAAATGGCGTAATGCCCCGTTACGTTGGAGGTAAAGGAAAGGAAGATCAGTAATGAGGCAATATTGATGGTCCCTGCGGTAAAAGCAGTCAGAGTCCCCAGCCTGATATTATCTCCCAACGTTCTGCTATTACTGTATTTTCTTAACATGTTCTAATTTTTTTTAAAGTGTTTTTTCTGATTTGAATGGTCAAACCTCTACAAAGATCTCAGCGAGTTTTCCTCTTTCTGGGAGCTTCTCGCGGGTATCCAGTGAAATCTCGCGCGACTGAAGGTCTGCGTTCTTCCTGATATAAGGAATGATGTCAAACATGCCTTTATCTCTGCTCCTGACCGATGAGGAAAAATATGCTTCCTCAACAGCATTTGATTTTACGTATTGGTTAAACGTACGCTGGAAGCTTCCTGTAAAAACATCACAGGTAATTTTGCTGATCAGATGAGGGTACTTGTTCCTGATGATGCTGTAGGCTTCACAGAATTCCTTAGGCCTGATTTTATTGAAGATGCTGCCTTTCGTGTTGAACAGAAGATCCCTGATGGAATCCCCGGTATCATAACCCGAAACCAAAAGAACATGGTATTGATTGGAATCTCCCGATTCATCTTTCTCTTTGAGAACTTTTTTCAAAATATTCAGCGACTCCAGGGAGTAGTCTGTGGCAATTAAAATGGTCCTGTTCATATCTCAAGGTTTTGCGTTGTCTTAATTTTTGATACTACAAAACTAAAGCGACCGTATTAGAAGGGCTTTGGAATGAAATTAAAATGTGATTAAGGAGATTAAAATGAGATTAGAAAATGGATAATGGGCAAATTTGGGAGCAGTACTTACATTTCCTGGTTCTGCGTGCTGTAGAAATTGGGGAAGCGCATCTGTACGGTAGTTCCGTGGTTCTCATGTGAGGTCACCACCAGTTCGCCGTGGTGCATGCGTACAATATTCCTGGCCAGCGGAAGGCCGATCCCGTATCCTTCATAATTATCCGTATTCGAAGCCCTGAAAAACGGATCGTATATTTTGTTCATTTCCTGCTGCGGAATCCCGATTCCATTGTCTTTCACAATCAGGTATACATCATTGTCTGTGGCGCCCAGGGCGACTTTAACCTGCTGGAAGTCCGAATATTTACATCCGTTGCTGATGATGTTGGCAACGGCCAGGTGCAGCAGCTGTTCATTGCCCTGTACCTTAAGTTTCTTAGGGTTGTCAGGCAACATGCTGATGTCAAGAAAAATATTGTTGCGGGCATCGATTTTCCTCAGGGTTTCAATCACGTCCCAAAGGAGCTGGTCCATCCGTACTTTATCCATCTTCTGGATTTTTCCGTCGAAACCGGTCTGGGCAATCATCAGCAGGGCCTTGATTTTCCTGTCCAGCTTTTCCGCTTCATCCAGGATAATACCGAGGGTTTCGCGGTATTCGCCGGCTGTCCTCGTGATAGAGAGGGCCACATCGGCTTCCCCCATGATAGAGGTAAGCGGGGTCCTCAATTCATGCGAAACATTGCCGATGAGGTGGTTCTGGGTCTCAAACGAGGTTTCAATACGGTTAAGCATATCGTTGAACGTATCCACCAGCTCATTAAGCTCTTTATTGCCCGGCTGAGATTCCAGCCTGAGGTGCAGGTTCTCGGAACTGATTTCCTTTACCTTGCCGGTAATTTTCAGAATAGGCTTGAATAAAGTCTTGGACAGGTAAAAAGAGAAAATCATACTGAAAAACAGTGATAGGACGATACAGGTGATCAGTGTCCTCTTTAAAAAACCGAGGTAGTACACAACGTAATGGTTTTTGGCCGAAGCAATGGCGATATAGTTTTTGCTGCCGTATCTGAACGTCTGCCCGATATAGTAGAATTCCTTGTCATTGTAATTGGCTTCACCCTGCTTGACAATATTTTTGAAAAATGAAGAAGGAATATGCACCTCCTGTGATATTTTTCTGAAATTGGAATCTGAAGGAACCGCGAAAACATAGTCGCGTTCCATGGGAAGCTCCTCATCATTCAGCCGGTTCAGGATATGGTTTTCCGGCAGGTCCAGGTGTTCCTTGCCTTTTTCAATCTGAATGATGGTTGCCGTACGGATTTTCAGGAGTTCATAAAACCGCTGGTGGGAAAAGTTGACAATAGAAAAGTAAACCAGGCCGCTAAAAAGCAGGATGATTGCGGTAAAAACCATCATGAGGAGCACCATGGTTTTGGTCTGGTTGGTCATTACTCTATTGAACATTCTTTATGGTTTTTTTAAGACATACCCCATTCCGATGACCGTATGGATCAGCTTCTGGTCCTCCTGGTAATCCAGCTTTTTTCTCAGATAATTAACGTAAACATCCACTACATTGGTCCCCAGTTCATAATTGACGCCCCATACGGCCTCTAAGATTTCGGCTCGTGAAATGACCTTTTCAGGATTATTGACAAAATACAGCAGGAGCTTATATTCAGTGGAGGTCAGCGAAATCTCTTCCCCGCCCCGTGTTACTGTTTTGGTATAGTCATTGACAACAAGGTCTGAAAACCGGAATATATATTCCTGATCCGTTTCCGGCCCGGCTGTTTCCTGGACACCGCTATGGGTATTGCTTCTTCTCAGCAGTGATTTTACACGGGCGACCAGCTCTATGAACTTAAAAGGCTTCACAAGATAATCATCACCTCCGCACTCCAGTCCCAGTACGATGTTTTCGGAGGTTCCCAGAGCAGTTAAAAACAGGATCGGAACATGCTGGTTGGTTTTCCTGATCTCCTTGCAAACATCCAGTCCGTTCATCTCCGGCAGCATGATGTCCAGAATCACCAGGTCGAAATCATTGGACTGTACCAGCTGTACCCCTGTTTTTCCGTCAAAAGCAACGGAAACTTCATAGCCGTTCTCCTGCAGTCCTTTCTTGATGAAAGAGACTACGCTGGTTTCGTCTTCAATAAGGATGATTTTTTTCATGAGGTATGGGAATGACACAAAAATAGGAAATAAATCTGAGTAGCAGCTATAGGCTATCATCTCTATATTTGCCATGGCGGCCGTTCCATACGGTAATTACAGTAAACAGGATATCAATACAGGTTTGCCGGATATCAATTCTTTCGTGCCGGTTTCTTCTTAAATGAGTAATCTTGTTATACTCCGAAGTTGAAACAAAACGAATATTATGAAAGAATCCCTTAACCAGGAAGCGTGGAATGCGCTTATGGACAATAATTATCCCTTAGCGGCAAAATATTGGGTGGACGGGTACGGCCTTCTGGATGATGATGAAGAGCTGGAACGCATATTTCAGCATGTGAACACCCTCAATACAGCACAGCACCATCCGGATCTCTGTGCCATCCTCGGTCTTATTGCCCTTGACCATAATGATATTTTTGATGAAGACAGGGAAAATGCCCTTATCCAGTGCCTGCAGTGGAGCCACCAGGGACTTGAAAAAGATCCCCTTCATTATCAGTGCAGCCGCAATGCCGGATCTGCGCTGTACTGGCTCGGAAGCGGCCTCGAGGCACTGTCGTATTACGAGAAGGCCCATAGCATACAGCCATCACCGGTGCTCCAGATCCGCATGTTCAACATCCGGAATCAGGATCAGCAGGATCCGGATTTTTTCGGGCTCATCCTTTCCGAGGATACCGGATCAGGAATGGAAGCCTACAATACCGGTGTAGAACTCAACAGGCTGCTGATACAGTATCCTGATATGCCGGAAACAGAACAGCAGCGACTCAGTGCGTTGAAAAAAAAGTTTTACGAAAAAGCCTATCAGCTTTATAAAGATGCAGTTGTACATAAGACCGGTGACCGGCTGAATGATGATCCCCACACTTTCGCTATGTGCTGCAATAATCTGGCAGGGGAGCTCAGCCATGAAGGCAAATATCAGGAAGCCATTGCCATCGGAACCGAGGGGATTGAGCAGAGCCCGTTTCTCGTCATCCTCATGAACAGGATGAGCAATTATATGTATGGCGGAATGCCGGAACAGGCCATCATGGATGGAAAGCGGCTTCTGGATGAGTATGCAGGCCAGATGGACATCATTTCTTTTTTCAGTGTGATAGATACGATCTGCATCAGCTACCTTGAACTTAACAACTATGAGGAAACCCTGCAATGGGCAGACAGAGGACTGGAAACTTATTATCAGATCAACCCGTCAGACCCTATCCTGCAGGATGCGGAAATGACCCGATGTGTGACCAATTTTTTCATTAACAGGGCCAAGGCTGTCGCTGCCCTGGGTATCGATACTGACCCTACTGAAAATGCCAGGGAAGCTGATCAGTTGCTGGAAACAATGCCGGATAACCCAAGCCTGATGATCAGCAGGGCAGATACTTTTGTAAAAGAAGGACAGTGGGAGAAAGCACTGGAATGCTATGAGCAGGCCATCCATTTCGGGATGGAAAGAGGGATGGAAAGATCTGTGCAGGTAGCCCTATACAACAAAGGATACATTCAGGAAGTATATCTGAAAGAAAGTGATGAGGCCCTTGAAAGTTTCGGTCAGAGCATAGAGGCAGGGAACAATGATTTCTGGTGTTATTACTGGGCGGTTCACTGTGCCTATAATCTGAGGGAAGATGAAGCCACGGTACGCTACGGTGAATCGGCAATAGCTGTATTGCCCCAACAGGATGGTATTGCCGATGATATTGTGGCAGAGGTGTATGAGCATATCGGAACGGCCCAGATTGACCTCGGAAATTATGAACAGGCGATAAAAAACCTGCAGAAATCCCTTAATCTGAATTTCTCCCAGACTGCACAGGATAACCTGAAAATTGCCCGGGAACAAATTGGAAAGCAGGGTGGTTTTTTTAAAAAGCTGTTCGGAAAATAATCTGTGGTCACAGAAGCTAGCAAAGCGTCAGCTTATAATAAAAATGCAATTTCCATGAAAGAGCGCAGGAATAAAGCGTATTTCAGGGAAAAAACGGTATCTTGAATCTATAATCAGGCTATGGAAAAAATAATCATAAGAAAAGTTGAACCTACAGACAATAAAGGTCTGTCGAAACTCATCAAAAACACGTTTGAAGAACATGATGCACCCCGGGAAGGAACCGTTTTTTCGGATCCGACGACAGATCACCTCTATGAGCTTTTCCAAACGGAGGGTTCTGTGCTTTGGGTAGGGGAACTGGACGGTCATATGGCCGGCTGTTGCGGCATATATCCTACACAGGGGTTGCCTGAAGGTTGTGCAGAATTGGTGAAATTCTACCTCCGCCCGGAAGCACGCGGAAAAGGGCTGGGCCAGGCTTTAATGAATCAGAGCATCAGCAGTGCAAAAGAAATGGGATATAAGCAGATTTACCTGGAAAGCCTTCCTGAGTTTGCCAAAGCGGTAAGCATGTATGAAAAAATGGGCTTTACACTGCTCGAAAAACCTTTGGGGGATTCAGGACATGGTTCATGTACAGTATGGATGATCATGGAACTCGATGCTTCATAATACAGACTTTAAATAACCGGTCAGTTTTTACCGGGATGCTTATGAAAACAAAAAACCTCCGCAATTCAATTGCGGAGGTTTGTTTTCCATGTGAAACAGATCCAGGCAGCATGTGTCTGCTGAATACTATTTCCTGCTGTGCGGATGAAGGGACTCGAACCCCCATGCCTTATCGGCACCAGATCCTGATTCTGGCGTGGCTACCAATTACACCACATCCGCAGTTTAAGGCCGTATGATAAAGAACTCCTTTTTGTGAGTACAAATATACATGTTTTTCAGAATATTTTCATGACCCATCCTGTAAATTTTATGCAGAAGGCACGAAAAACAGGTAGTCTGTTTAAAATCAACTTTTTAAATTTCTGATGCAGTGCGGGGAGTGGGTAAGAAATCTGGCCAGCCATTATCCAAGTTTGACTATGCTTTTGAAGAAAGTGATTTTTTATATGATAAGTGAAGTATAATTTATGGGCAGTGTAGACTGAAAACAAAAAAAGCTGATAATATAACATTATCAGCTTTTTTTATGTACCCCGGGCGGGACTTGAACCCGCACGCCAAAAGAGGCACAGGATTTTAAGTCCTGCGTGTCTACCAGTTCCACCACCAGGGCATGGCGTGGAGCGAAAAACGGGATTCGAACCCGCGACCCCAACCTTGGCAAGGTTGTGCTCTACCAGCTGAGCTATTTTCGCAAACTGTGCGGATGAAGGGACTCGAACCCCCACGCCTCACGGCACCAGATCCTAAGTCTGGCGTGGCTACCAATTACACCACATCCGCAGTTTTGTTAAGTCGTATTTTAAAGAGCTTGTCTCGTTTTTGTGAGTGCAAATATAGGACATTTTTCTTTGTCTCCAAACTTTTGCAGGAAAAAAATAAAAAAACTGCAATTTTTTTCCGGATGGTGTGTTATTACATTTCATTTTCTTACTTTTACATCATTATTAATTATGTTATGGAATTACAAGGAACGGTAAAGAAAATCACTGAAACCCAAACGTTTGCAAGCGGATTTCAAAAGAGAGAAATGGTTATTCTGACACAGGAGCAGTATCCGCAGCCTATCAACATAGAATTTCTGTCTGACAAGATCAGTTTGCTGGACAATGTAAGGGAAGGCGAAAATGTGAAAGTAGGCATCAACATCAGAGGAAGAGAATGGGTTTCTCCGCAGGGCGAAACAAAGTACTTCAATTCCATCACCGGATGGAGGCTGGAAAAAGTTTCCGATAATGGTTCAGAACCTACCCAGGCTGCACCTTCATCTTCTTCATCCCAGACTTCCAACGAAAATCCTTTTGCAGGGGATGACGATGACGATTTACCTTTTTAATCAGATACAATAAGAAAATCTAATCCTGCTTTTTAAGTGGGATTTTTTTTCCCTCAATCATATGGTTCGACTCGATGAAAATGAAATGTCATTCCCGGATCCGCTTTTGTATGACGGCCATGAGGGCGTTATTGCTTTCGGCGGCGATCTCTCAGTGGAAAGAATCTGGTTCGCGTATACTTTAGGCATATTCCCCTGGTACAATCCGGATGAAGAAATCCTCTGGTGGTGCCCGGATCCCAGGTTCGTATTATTCCCCGAACATCTGCGTGTATCCAAATCCATGCGTAAAATCCTGAACCGGAATATCTTTACCTTCACGGAAAATAAGGATTTCAGGGCGGTCATCAGCAACTGCCAGAAAATCGGAAGGAGAGGCCAGTCGGGAACATGGCTCTCAGATGAGCTGATGGAGTCGTTTATCCGGCTTCATGAATATGGACTGGCTAAAAGTGTGGAAGTATGGCAGGATGGCGAACTCGTGGGAGGCTTCTATGGCATCCAGATGGGAAGGGTATTCTGCGGGGAAAGCATGTTTGCTAAGGTCAGCAACGCGTCCAAAGCAGGATTTATTCATTTTGTGCAAACACACCGGGATGAGCTTGACATCATAGACTGCCAGTCGCATACAGACCATCTGGAAAGCCTGGGTGCGGAGATGATTTCGAAAAAAGAATTTTTAACCATTTTATATCAGAATAATGAACGAAGATAAAGAAAAATGGATTCTCCTGGCGGTGCTGAGCATCATCTGGGGCTCTTCATTTATTCTCATCAAAAAATCCCTTGAACATTTCAGTCCGTATCAGGTCGGGGCTTTAAGGGTATTGATTGCCGGAATCATCCTTATGCCGGTTGCCATATCCAGATACAGGCAGTTTCCTAAACACCATCTTAAATGGCTCCTTCTGGCGGCATTCACCGGGAATTTCATTCCGATGTTCCTGTTTCCCATTGCAGAAACGGAAGTCAGCAGCAGCATAGCCGGAATCATCAACTCCATGATGCCGATATTTGTCATTATTGTCGGGGCACTGGTCTGGAAGTTTCAGACGTCCAGGAAACAGATGGTAGGAACGCTGATCAGCTTTACGGGAGTCTGCCTGCTGGCTTTCGGTGGACAGGAAGGGACGGAATTTAAACTGATCCCAATCGTATTGCTGCTGTTTGCCACGCTTTGCTATGCCATGAGCACAACAACCGTCAAGTCCAAGCTGATGGAAGTTTCTTCTACTGTTTTATCTGCTTTTGTATTCTCTTACATCCTGTTTCTGCCTTCTCTGATTGCTTTGGCCTGTACGGGATTCTTCTCGAGCTTCAGTTTTACGAAAGACACGATGTTGGGCCTTATGTTCGTCAGCCTGCTGTCGGTATTCGGGACCGGACTGGCCATGATGATGAATTACAGGCTGCTTAAAGTCTCAACGCCTCTGTTTGCTTCCACGGTAACCCTACTGATGCCGATCGTTGCGATCATCTGGGGCATTCTGGACGGCGAAAAACTCAGTTTCCTGCAGTTTACCGGCGCAGGGATCATCCTTGCCGGGCTGATCTTTTTAAGGGCTAAATCAGATAAAAAATAAATCCTGCCGTAAAGGCAGGATTGTGCTGAATATGATCAGATCTTAATTCTTCTTTTTTGCTTTGGTTTTCCCTCTTTTAATCTCATCTTTCAGGTAAGGATATTTTTTCTGCATATCCTGAACCAGGGATGGGTCAAGGTCTAAGGCCCTGTTCAGGGATTCTGCCCCTTTATCCTGGTTTTTAAGATTAAAATAACAGTTGCTCAGCTGGTAATACAGCTCGGCCCTGTGATGGTTCTTCAGGGCTGCCTGAAGGACGGTAACAGCCTCTTCATATTCCCCTAACAGCATCAGTACTTCACAATAGGCGTACCAGTTGTAAAAGCGGGAGGGCTCAGCCTCTACAAGTTTCTTCAGGCACGACAGGCTTTCTTCAAATTTCCCTGAATCGATGAACAGAAAGGCAAGGCGCTTCTGGTAATCCAGGTTATTTTCATTCAGGTGCGTAGCTTCGCGTGCAAAGTGCAGGGCTTCCGTCATACCGCCCATTTCTTCATACAGGTAAGACTGCTCCATCATCGAAAGGTAGAACTGCGGGTCTTCCCTTAGCGACTTCTGGAAAGCATTGAGTGCCATAATTGGCTGCTTCATTGCTTTGTAGCATAATCCGATCTTGTAGAAGGTAAAAGCTTTCGTATATTCCAGTTCCAGCATTTCCCCATAGATCTCAATGGCTTTGGCGTACTGGCCCAGTGCTTCGTAACAGGCTGCTTTATTGGCATAAACCCCTACTGAGCTTGAATTGATCGCAAGCAGATAATCGTATCCGCGGATGGCTTCCTCATAATTCTTTCTGTTGAAGTAGAACTGCCCGTATTCCAGCCATGCGGTCTCTGAGTAGGCAAATTCATCCAGGTAGTCATTAAGGAAAGTAATCGCCTCATCGCTCTTATTCAGGTCGCTGTAGCAGAGCATACAGTTCTCCAGCGCATAATCATCGGTAGGATCTTCCTTCAGGGCACTTTTATAATGTTTCAGTGCATTGAACGGATCGCCGAGGTTAACGTATTCGTCTGCGATAAAGTTGTTCAGGAAATTTTCCTCTTCTTTCAGTTCCAGCGCTTTTTTGCAGATCTCAATGGATTTTCTCGGGTTTCCGAGGTTTGAATAGTATTTCGCATAACAAACCAGGAAGTCCGTATTTTCCATAGAGGAACCTTTCAGCTCGTCAATCAGATCTTTGGCGGTGGTGTATTCTTCCCATTCCAGAAGGATCTCAAGTTTTTTTATTTTGATGTCCAGGGAATTGGGATGAAGCTTAAGCCCGTAGTTCACTGCCTGGTCTGCGTAATTGAAATCACCCAGCTCCAGATAATAAACAATGATGTCTTCCAGTTCTTCTGTATCGAAATAGAATTCATCCTGATTCTCCATCATTTCTTCGAACCGTTTTACCAGTTCATTTTCAAAATATTCTTCCAATAGTATCTTCTCCGTCAGTCCAATGTCCGAATGTTTCTTGCAGACCTTGGCTAACTATTTAATTAATATTATTTCTTCATTATACAGTACAAAATTGCATCTTTTTTCCGGATTTTCTTTTCGTAAGTTTCTATCTTAAAGATAGCGAAAAATCTATCAGGATACAAGTATATTAACACAATATAACATCAAACGGCGGATGATATACGGTGTTTTATATAATTAGATGCATGATTTACATTTATGTTAAATCTCCTTCCGGGTCCTTTTCCGTAAATAGTATACTGCAATTTATTTATGCATCAGATCAGGCTCCTGATCTTGGCGATCATATCATCGCCCAGCCTGTCTGCTTCCTCCTGGGTAGCTGCTTCCGTGTAGATCCTGATGATCGGTTCCGTATTGGATTTCCTCAGGTGTACCCAGTTGTTCTCAAAATCAATTTTTACCCCGTCTACTGTAGAGACTTCTTCATTCTGGTATTCCTGTTCCATTTTAGCCAGAAGGCCGTCCACGTCAATTTCAGGAGTAAGCTCTATTTTCTTTTTGCCCATGAAGTATTCCGGGTACCCGGCTCTCAGCTCAGAAACCGTTTTGTTTTCTTTGGCAAGGTGAGTCAGGAACAGGGCAATACCTACCAGGGAATCCCTTCCGTAATGCAGGTCCGGATAGATGATCCCTCCGTTCCCTTCGCCGCCGATAACAGCGTTCTTTTCTTTCATTAAAGTGACAACGTTCACTTCACCAACTGCGCTGGCAAAATATTCCGACTGATGGTCCTGTGCCACGTCCCTCAGTGCACGGCTGGATGAAAGGTTGGAAACTGCTGCGCCTCTTTTATTTTTCAGCAGGTAGTCAGCTACGGCAACCAGGGTGTACTCTTCCCCGAACATTTCTCCTTTTTCATCGATCAGCGCAAGGCGGTCCACATCCGGATCCACGACAACGCCAAGGTCTGCCTTTTCCTTTTCTACCAGTGCACAGATGTCTCCGAGGTGCTCTTTTAACGGTTCCGGATTGTGCGGAAACTCACCGGTCGGATCGCAGTACAGCAATACGGTTTCACAGCCCAGCTGGTCCAGCAGCATCGGGATGGCGATTCCTCCTGTAGAGTTCACGGCGTCCAGGACAATTTTAAATTTTTTAGCTCTGATGGCTTCCGCATCTACCATCGGCAGGTTAAGGATCTGCCGGATATGGATGTCGAACGCATCATTTCTGGTCTCGTATTTTCCGAGGTCATCGATTTCTGCGTAGTTGAAGTCTTCGCTTTCAGCAAGTGCCAGCACTTCAGCACCGTTTTCGCCACTGATGAATTCACCCTTTTCATTTAATAACTTCAGGGCGTTCCACTGTTTGGGATTATGGGAGGCCGTAAGAATGATACCGCCGTCCGCATGGAGTTCGGGTACCATGATCTCCACCGTAGGCGTGGTGGAAAGACCCAGGTCAACTACATGGATCCCAAGGCCCTGTAGGGTAGAGGTTACCAGAGAGGAAACCATCTGCCCGGAAATCCTTGCATCCCTGCCGATAACCAGCGTAAGGTCTTTTTTATTGTTTTTATTCTGGAGCCAGGTTCCGAATGCAGAGGCAAATTTCACCACATCAAGCGGGGTGAGGTTGTCATTTACTTTTCCTCCTATTGTTCCGCGGATTCCTGAAATACTTTTTATTAATGACATTCTGTGTTTATTTAATTCTGATTGATTGTTTATCTCAGGCAAAATTAGATATTATTTGTGATGCCGCCACAGAAAGTTATGAACATCCGCAGTCCTTATCGCAGCTGTTCCTCTTGGAGCTGAACTTCTTGGGTGCAAAATTTTTCCTGAGCACCCTGAACAGAGAATAACACGCAAAGGCTACAATAAGCAGGACCAGGATATACTGTATGATTAATGAAGTGTCCATTATTTTAAAATCTGGTATGCAAACATCGCTACAAAATAGGCCAAACCGGTCATCATGATCACCTGGAAGCCGGTCCATTTCCAGCTTTTGGTTTCCCTGTAGACCACTGCAAGTGTGGAAACACACTGCATTGCAAACGCGTAGAACAGCAGTACGGAAACTCCTGTGGCAAAGCTGAACACTTTTTCTCCGTCAGGCTTCACATCGCGTCTCATCTTATCAATCACCTTTACTTCCGGCGCATCATCTTCCAGGCTGTATAAGGTAGACATGGTGCCTACGAAAACTTCCCGGGCCACAAAGCTCGTTAAGATCCCTACGCCCATTTTCCAGTCATATCCCAGAGGCGCAATCACCGGTTCTATGCCTTTACCCATTTTGGCAAGGTAAGAATGATCCAGCTTCACATTCGTGGCCACCATTTCACCGGGGTTCTGTTTCGGGCCGAAATAGCTCAGGAACCAGATGATGATGCTCACGATAAAGATGATTTTTCCCGCTCCCGTAATGAAGTCCCAGACCTTGCCGAGGACCATTTTGAAATCATAGCCGAACAGCGGTTTTTTATATGTAGGAAGATCCATAACAAGGTACGTCTTCCCTTTATCCTTGATGAATGTTTTCAGCACCGCCGCTGAAAGCAGGGCAACAACAAAACCCAGGAGGTACATGCTCATTAAAACCAGTGCTTTGTATTTAATGCCTAAAAAAGTTCCGTCTGAAATAATCAGCCCGATAATGATGCTGTAGACCGGAAGCCTTGCAGAACACGTCATGAAAGGCGTCACCAGAATGGTCAGCAGCCTTTCCTTTACATTTTCAATATTCCTGGTGGAGATCACGGCAGGAATGGCACAGGCAGTCCCGGAAACCAGTGGTACGATACTTTTCCCGTTCAGTCCGAACGGCCTTAGCAGGCGGTCCATCAGGAATACCACACGGGCCATATATCCGGAATCTTCCAGAAGGTAAAGGAAATATAAAAGGATCCCGATCTGCGGGGCAAAAATGACAATTCCTCCTACACCCGGCACAATTCCGTTGGATATAAGGGAATTAACGGGTCCTTCAGGCAGGTGTTCCGCACTGAAAGCAGACAGCCAGGCAAAAAATTCATCAATCCAGTTCATCGGATATTCCGCCAGGAAAAAAACGCTCTGGAAGATGATGAGCAGGATCAGCATAAATACTACATAACCCCAGAACTTATGGACCAGTACCCTGTCCAGCTTTTCCGTAAGCAACTCTTTGAACTGCGGCTTTTTGGAAATCACATCCGCCAGGATCTTGTCTACCGTCTGGTATCTCCTTACGGTTTCCTGTACCTGCAGCCTTTTAGGAACCAGGCTTTTAGCGTCGGGCTCATTGATCAGCTCCATGGCAGACTGTATGCGTTCCGGTTCTTTTCCCAGGGAAAGGTTGATCCAGGCTCTGTATTCATTGTCCATCCCGTGATGGGAAGCAATTTTCCGGATAAAATCCTTATGTTCAGACGGGATCTCGAAAGAGATGTGGTCAGATGTGACAAAACTGTTGCTGAAGACCGCTTCTTTAAGATCACCGATCCCGATCTCTTCTTTGGCATTGGTCTGGATAACAGTAATGCCTAAAGCACGGGAAAACCTGTCGATATCTATGGTAATGCCCCGTCTTTCCGCCTGGTCGATCTGGTTAACTACGAGGATCATTGGGATGCCCAGGTCCTGGATCTGCTGAAACAGGAGCAACCCTCTTTTGAGGCTCAGTGCTTCAAGGATATAAATGACCCCGGCATAGTTCTGCTGTTCTTCGATCAGGAATTTTGAAAATATCGCTTCATCTTCGGAACTCGGATAGATGCTGTATGATCCGGGTAAATCAATGACCTCAACAACTTCATCTTTATAGTTGTAGTGGCCTGAATGACTGGCTACAGTAACCCCGGCGTAATTTCCGGTTTTCTGTTTTTTATTGCATAAAGTATTAAAAACCGTTGATTTTCCTACATTGGGGTTTCCCACGAGGAGGACCTGTTTTTTTTTATTTTCCTGCATTAATTCAATTGTTCAACAATGATAAAATCTCCTTCTTCTTCACGAAGGGCGATCCGGCTTCTCTCCTCCCCAAACTCCACATACATCGGGCCATTGAACGGGGCCTGATACAATATTCTGAAAATGGTTTCCGGAAGGAGGCCCATTTCTATAATCTTATTAGGCATTTTCAGTTGATGGTTATCATAGCCCAATATCTTTCCCACTCTGTTTCTGGGAAATCCGCTCAGCTTATGTAAATCTTTCTGTTTCAAAAAACTGCATTTTGTGATGCAAATATACGCTATTTAAATTTAATCTAAATAACAATATTGCATGAAAGAAATCAACCCAAATACCTGGACGCATTTGGGTTGAATAGAGTATCTAATGGGGTCAGAGGGGTAGGTTAGTTATTTTCTTTTCCTACTTTTTCCACTTTTCCTACATTCAGTTTCTGGTATGGCGGCTCGATAGGGTTGTCGCTGGAGTTGAAGAAATCCTTGTACATTTTTTCCTGTTTTTTCAGCATATCACCAATGGTTCCGTCCATTCCCGGAATGGTCTTGGACATCATTTCCTGGGTCAGCATTGGCCTCATAGTCGCAAAAGGATCTTTCTTGAATTCATTGAATGTTTTTTCAAACTTCTCCCTTGGCATTTCGGTAACCTTGAGGTTCATCCCGGAAATCTTTTCTGCGTAGGACAGTTCTTCCCAGTTAGGAACCTTTTTATTGCCCTGGAGTACCCAGGAATAATCCTTGGCCTCATCTTCTATTTTTACGATCAGACCCGGAAGCCCTGAGAATTTGTAAGGACCATCCTGGAACGGAAGGTCTGTACTGAACCATGCGGTCCACTTTCTTCCTCCAAATTCTGTTGTAGCCTTCTGGGCGTTGTAAGCACCGATCTTTTCTTTTTCATTCAGGATTTTCCAGTCGAATTTAGGCGTTTCATTATAAGCGATGCTCATTGGAGTAAAACCGCTGGAGATCCTTTCGATGTACTGGATTTTCATACCCGGATACAGCTTTACGATCTTTTCTGAAAACTTAGGCATCCTGATGGATTTGCTCATATCCTTGAATACCCCGGATTTCTGCATCGCTTCTACCTGGATTTTGATAATGGAGTCTTGGCCGATCACAGTATAATCCCTGTACACCGATCTGTCTTTTACAATATCCAGCGCCGTAAGTACTTTTTCAGTTTTGACAGAGTCTTTTTTAGGCTTAAAAGTCAGCTCATAAAAAAAACGGTTGGCTGTTTCTTTGGCATCTTTTGAATCCTGTGCCATACCAAAAGTAAAAAGACCTATCAGTAGTATTGAAAATAGTTTTTTCATTTTAATTTTTACTAATAAGTTGGTGAAAGCAGGAATATGTTACAGTTTTTTCCGGTTTATTTTTTAATGGGCGGAAGATAGCCTAGTCTTTCTGGATTTTAAAATTCCTGGTTTCCGAAGCTGTCCCGATTTTGATCATATACGTTCCCGCAGGCAATGCCGACATATCGAGCGCCGTTCTTTTCTGTCCGGGCATAAGGTTGATCAGAAGTTTTCCGGAAAGGTCAAAAACACGTATATTCCTTATGACAAGGTTGTTTTCGATATGAAGCATATCTCTTACCGGGTTCGGATAGTACTGTAAGGCAGATTCTTTTCTGATATCCTTGGTAGACAGGGCATTGTTGACAACCGTCAGGGTGTAGTCCCTGGTTTCTCCGGATCCGAAGTTCGAGCAGGCATTGCTGCCGGTGACAGAACTGCCGTATGCCCTTGTTCTGAACCTTATTTTAAGCGTTCCTGAAGGAAGACTGGCCGGAATGTTCAGCGTAGTCGTATTTTGTGTCGTCATGGAATTGACCACGGATGTAAATTCATTGCTTTCAAAGGTCCCGTTATTGTTATAATCCATCCAGAGGCCGATGACAGCTTCCGAAGAAGTGGAAGTGTAGAGTGAATATGACTGTCCTGAAATAAGGGTTGCCGTGGTCTGCCCGGAAGCCGGATATTCATGGTAAAAGGTGGTCTGGGCATTGAATGTGTTGTGGTCAAAGGTGGTATTGTTGATCTTTACAGTAATGAACCCGGGATCTGCATCTCCGCCGAGATTGGTGGTGCAGGGTGTATTTTGCGCATTCATAAGAGCTCCCCAGAAGAGAAAGACGGTCAATTTTTTTTTCATAGATAAATTTTAGACCGCAAAAATACTAAACAAATTCAATAATGCAATAATGTTGCAATAATTTAATATGGCCTTGTTGAATATTACGTGTACTCTTTTTTCATGGTGTTGCATATTCCTGCATTCCGTGTCGAGGTATATCAACAAAAAACCAGCCTTGAAGGCTGGTTTATGATTACTTAAAGTTGAATTTTACGGTAAACATCACCTGGCTCGGGCGGAGCTGCATGGTGGTCTGAGTAATGGTGGCTGCATCAACATTGATTCGTTCAAATACTTTTCTGTCTGCAATATTCATCCATTTCAACTCAAAATCAACTTTCTTCTTTGCCCAGGTAAACTGATAAGAAACATCGAAAAACCCGTTGTTATATTTGGTTTCTCCCAGTTTGGAATTGATCTGGTCCCAATAAAAACCTATGGTGTGGTTTTCAAGAGGATAAAAGAAAATATTCAGGTTATGATTATAGTTTTCAGTTTTTGCCAGACTGGTCTGGATAATTCCGTTGGTCTGTTTGTTCCAAGATTTGGTCATATTGAAATCAATGCTCATCCATGAGAAATAAGTATTGTTGAATTTGAATCCTAAGCTGTTGCTGGTGTTTTCATTATTGATATCCTGATTATTCCTTCTGGACTGTGATTCCGAATTGGTATTGCTGAAATTCACAGAAGCATTGGTTTTAAACTTCGGGAAGTACTTTCCAATTTCAGAGTAAAAGCTTTTACTAGTTCTATTGTTTTCGCTTTCAATGTATTCGATAACACTGAAACCGGATGGGTTCACTGAGCTGGAAGCTAGTAAATTATTTTTGGCATCGCTTAATCTATATCCTAAGTTAAAGAAAAGATTATTCAGCGGATTACGGTACTCCAATCTCACTCCTGCACTTTTAGTAGTGGTTTGCGGAATAGGATTGTTGGGATTCATTACATTAAACCCGGCAGGGCTTGTTAAAATATATCCTGCATAAGCAGTCTGGATGTCTCCGAAATTATTGCTGATATTGGCATTGGCACTTGCTTTAAAGAAAGATGCAAATGAGTACTGTGCGAAGATATTAGGCGTAAATGTTGTTCTGTTCAGAGATTTGGAAACATTTCTAAAGGCATCTTCAGCCTTAATACTATTGAAGTTAACCGGGAAATTGGCAAATAAGCTCCAGGCATCAGATTTATAATTAACACCTACAGAGGCGGAAGGCGTAATCTCTGTAAATTTAAGATCATTTTCATACAGGCTGCTTCCGAAATCAGGTGAGTTGGAATTGGTAGAGGCATCAAAATTTGTTGTAAGCCTGTCTGTAGAAAAATCTACACCCACCTGTGGTGTAAAGGTCCATCCTTTTGTTGAAAAACTGATATTCGCAGAGTGTGATGTATCTAATGTCTTGATTCTGAAGTTTTGCAATGCAACTGTTCCGGGAGCAAAGTCAATGGTTGATAAAACATCACTTCCAGGCTGCCTGTAAGGTATCTGCAGGTAATTTGCAGGCGAGATCTCTAAAGTCTGGCGGTCATCTTGATAGTTAATGAAAGACTTCAGGTTGACCATCTTTTCTTTCCAGGGGATGATGGTACTTAATGAATTCTGAAATGATGATGTTGGAGACTGAAGGGCTTCATTACCATACCGCGTTATCCCTGCATTGGATCTTTCTGCCATGGCACGGTCTGCATTCCAGAATTGGGAGAAAGTGGTCGTATTTTTAAAAAATCCCTTTTTAGCATTTTTAGTAAAAATCAGTTCCCCTTTGGCTTTATCTGTGTAAAATTTATTCAGGAATTTTGTTCCGTACTGAGTTCCCTGCTGGAAATCCGTAGTACTGCTGGTAGATTCTCTTTCTACTGCATTATTGGTATAGTTTGCATTGGCTTTCAGTTCCCATTCCTTTTTATTGTCGATATTGGTAAGGTAGTTGGCAGAGAGGTAATGAACGCTGTTCATCAGGTATCTTTTTACCGGAAGGTTTGGGACTTCCGCATTCTCTACATTCAGCCAGTCGTTTTGGGCGGCATTCACCCTTCTTCCTTCCCAGGAGCTACCGAAAGCAAGGATATTTCCTTCATTTTCCACCTGCTCACCGGTATTATTAGTTTTGTAATTAACCACCCATTGGCTTTTCTGTCCGAAGAACATCGGCGTCAGCTTCACATTCCACAGCCATGGATCTCCAAATCCGGTTCCTACTTCCCCGCGCCCGGTCATGGTCACGGAATTTTTGAGTTTGATGTTGATGGCTGCCTGGTCAGAAGGCACTTTATCCTGAAGGATCTTGACCGGCTGGTGGTTTTCCAGGACCTCTACTTTCTGTACGGCATCCTTCGGAAGGGAATTGTTGATGGTTCCGTATCCGCCTTCCATAAGGTCTTTTCCGTTTACATAAAACTTATTGATGGCATTTCCCTGGTAGAGGATGGTTCCGTCGGCATTCACTTCCACACCCGGGATTTTTTTCATGACATCCGCCAGGGTACGGTCATTCTTGCTGTCGAAAGCTTTAAGGTCGTAGGAAATGGTATCTCCGCGGGCTGTAATCATGCGGGTTTTCAGTTTTACCTCTTTGATTTCAGTCGCTTCGGATTCCAGCTTGAAGCTGAGTGTCTGATCTGTATTGCTGATCTGCTTAGTCACCGATTTCTGGTTGAAGGCCTTCACTTTAAGGTCCACATTGGATTCCGGAGACGTAAAGGTAATCTTATATTCTCCTTTGGAGTTGGTGATGGCATACGCCAGGATCGCATCTTTGCCGGGCTCTTCTATTGTAACGCTGGCACTTGGAATGGCCACCCCGTCTTCATCTGTAATTTTTCCCGAAACCGTTTTCTGGGCAAAAGTAAGCGCAGAGAAGAAAAGCATCAGAAACAGAAAGACATTCTTTTTCATAGTTTATTATTTGAGTAATTAGTTATACAACAATCAGGTTTGTTACACCTGTATAAAGATGTTTTTTAGTGGCAAAGGTTAAAACCTTTTTTTATCACTACAAATATAGTTATATTTTTGAGCTGACAAATTTTTCTTCAGGTTATTATTGTTTTTAAGAAAAGTATACATTTGTAAAAAATAAACACATGGGAGTAGGAACCAATCTTAAGAAACTCAGAAGCAAAACGAAACTTTCCCAACAGGAGATTGCCGATATGCTGGGACTGGACAGGAATACCTATACAAACTGGGAAAATGAAACCACGGATATCAAATCGCAGTACATCCCGAAACTGGCGGAAATTTTTGAAGTGAGCATCCTTGACCTGTTTCAGGAAGGCCAAAAAAACCAGTTTGTCAATAACAATTATGACAATAAGGAAAATGGCCAGAATGATATCCAGCAGGGGATCATTATTAACATCACGGATTCCGAAGCTGCCAAAATGCTCAGCAGCCAGTTGGAAGAACTGATCAAATCATTGAAGAAATAACTCTTGAATAGGCTTCCGGCTGTTTAGTGCGGATCTGTACAAAACGGGCATTCTATTCCCTCTAAAGCCCGGATGATCTTATTCGAAGGGTTTCAGTTCGATGGGATTGTTGTACATCTTTTTTCTTTTCTCTATCAGGGACTGATAATATTTACGCTCTTCTCCTGCTATTTCCAGTCCGGAAAAAGCAGCCAGCGTATTTTCCATATTGTATTTGGCCTTCAGGTATTTATCTTTTGGATATTCTTTAAAGGGTGAAAGATTGACGGTGAAACCCGAAGCATATTTTTCAGCTTTTGTCAGCGTAAAATGATACTGGTCCCTGGTATCGTACAGTTCAAAGATCAGTCCCGGTAAACCGTTGAATTTATACGGTCCCAGGGACTGGGGATACTCTTCTGAAAAATAGGCAATCCATCGCCTTCCGTATTTGTTGGTGGCAGCCATCTGGCATCTGACGCCATTGATGGTCTTCGTTTCGCCGTACAGGACCCATTTGAGATTAACCTTTTCCTGATACCGTATCTTATCATCCCCGTATTTGAAGAAGACGGTGGTACTGCCTTCTTTTCTCAGCAGCCTTTCCTGAAAATAATCGCTGGCCGTTTGCAAATCTATTCCTGCCTTTGCCTTATACTGTCCGGTATCGTTAAGGTAATTCTGGATCCCGGCAAAATAATAGTCCTGGGAATTCCCGACCAGGACAAACTTCTGAAATTTCCGGTAGTTCTCTCCCAGCTTCAGGGAAGCATCATAATCTGCCCTGATGGTGGTGTTCAGCTCTGTTTTCTGCCCGAGAACAGCCCAGGACCAGCATAGCAGGAGGAGCATGATTGTTCTTTCCATATCGTATTATATTAAAAGGCGGAGTTTTTTCTATTCGTTACCTGAAAAATTTTCAGGAGAATTATTCAAACGGCTTAAGCTCTAACGGATTGTTGTACATTATTTTTACTTTATCAAGAATCTTCTGGGTCTCTCTCCTGAAATTTTCATCATCGATCGGAGGAAAAGCAGCCAGAGTAAACCTCATATTATATTGAGCCTGTAAATAATTCCTTTTACTCATCAGTTTGTAATTCGAAAGATTGAATGTGAATTCTTCCGAATCTTTTTCAATTTTCACCGCTGTAAAATGATACTCATCTCTGGTATCATATACTTCCATTACCAGTCCCGGCAGTCCTGTAAATTTATACGGCCCGGTAGAAATAGGATATTCCCGGGAAAAATAGGCAATCCATCTTCTTCCGTATGTATTGGTGGCTGCCATCTGGCATTTTATTCCGTTAATGACTTTTGTATCGCTGTATAAAACCCATTTTAAAGGCTCAGATTCTTCATATCTTATTTTTGCATCCGAAAAACGGATGAACACAGATATTTTGTTATTTTCTTTTATGACCCTTTCCTGAAAGTAATCGCTAATCACTCTGGTATCAATAGCTGCAGTCTGCTTATATTGTCCGGTATCATTCAGGTAGTTACGAGCGGCAGCAAAATACGAGCTCTGGGCATTACTCAGCAAAATAAATTTTTGATTATGATTGTTTTTTTCACCCAATTGCAGCCTTGAATCATACGTTACCTTTAGGGTCGGTATAAAACTGATTTTCTGAGCAAAGCTTAACATACTAATAATGGTGGTGATAATGGTCAGTATTATTTTCATGGTAATATTCAATTAAAAGACAGGCAGATACATTCTGCCTGCCGGATTTAATTAAGGATTAATGGTAACATCCGGTGTTACGCCACATTCAGCCTGGTTCGCCGTAGCAATCCAGTCAGCCATCTGGTTATAAGTAAAATTACTTGGGAATGTGGTGTAATGCTTTACCCCACAGGTTGAAGTCCAGACTGCCTGAACAGCTTTCGCAAATGCCATCACGGAAATCCCTATCATGGCGGAAAATAAAATCTTTTTTTTCATTGTAATTTTTTATTGGTTGACACTAATTGTTTTGCCACGGTACTTTCCTGTCTAGAATAGAACGTACGGTAGCTGATGCATCATGATAACAGTAAGGAGAATTACACTTGCCGGAACGGCATCGTGTTTCGCGAAATCCTCATTTGTGTTATGGTTCAAAAGTAAGCATAAGTCTGAATTGGTAAGGTGATAAAAACCGGCAAATTATGCTTGTTTTTTTGGGCATGGCGATTAACTTAATCATTAGAAATAGTGTGGCCTGATTTTCCGGTCAAAATGTAATTACTGTAAAAAAGATCAGTATTTAACCAATTAAAATCATTAGATTACATCATGATATGATCTCAGGCAAGTCTGTCTTTTATCAGGATATTGTACTTTTGCAGGATGTACCATGAAGATCAATCCGTTAAAGCTTATTTAGAATAAATAGGCAAAAGTGATTTGTATCATAGATTAAAAAAAGCTTAAACGATGTTAAGTATATATTAATTTAATAATTTTGTAATATAAAGTTTATACAATGGGAATAATTTTAAAGCCTATAGATGTTGTTGATGATATTACCCAGGAAGAATTTATCCGGAAATATCTCAAACCCCGGAAACCGGTTGTCATTAAGAACATGGCGAAAAAATGGCCAGCCTACCAGAAATGGACCATGGACTATATGAAGCAGGTCGTAGGAGATGTGGAGGTCCCGTTGTATGACAGCTCTAAGGCTGATCCTTCAGCTCCTATCAATGCCTCAGCGGCTAAAATGAAGTTCGGGGATTATATCGACCTGATTCAGAGAGAGCCTACAGACCTCAGGATTTTCCTTTTCGACCCTATTAAATATGCCCCGAAGCTCCTGGAAGATTACATTTCCCCGAAAGAGCTGATGGGTGGCTTCCTGGATAAATATCCCAATATGTTTTTCGGTGGAAAGGGCTCCGTAACATTTCTCCATTTTGATATTGATATGGCCCATATTTTCCATACCCATTTCAACGGCAGGAAACATATCCTCCTGTTTGATTATAAATGGAGGGAAAGGCTGTACCAGATCCCATATGCTACCTATGCCCTTGAAGACTATGATATCGAACATCCTGATTTCACAAAGTTCCCTGCACTGGACGGGGTAGAAGGAATTGAGTGTTTCCTTGAACATGGCGATACCCTGTTCATGCCTACCGGATGGTGGCACTGGATGAAATACCTCGATGGCAGCTTCTCTATTTCCCTTCGGGCATGGGATAAATCCTGGGCGGTGAAAGCACATTCCCTATGGAATCTTACCGTGCAGCGTAAATTTGATGATATCATGAAATCCAGGTTCAAGAAAAAGTATATGGACTGGAAAGAAAAGAAAGCGGTTCAAAGAGCAGAGATCGCCCTGAAAAGGGGCCTGCCCAAATAATAAACATATCTATACATTGAAAAGTTACCGCTCAGGCGGTAACTTTTTTTATGACGGTATCTGTATAATACCATAAAACCGCCTGTTGATTACAGACGGTTTTATCATATTCATTGATGTTATAACTCGTATTGGAGACGGATATTAGCAATATTCATCGTAAGCAGCCTGTAAATTGGCTGCAATAGCACCCGCAGGATTTCCTTCGATGTGGTGTCTTTCCAGCATATGCACCAGTTCTCCGTCTTTAAACAGCGCCACGCAAGGGGAGCTTGGCGGGAACGGAGCAAGGTGTTTTCTGGCCTCCATTACGGCTTCTGTATCAAAACCTGCAAAAACAGTCGTTAAATGATCAGGCTTCTTATCTCCGGTCAGAGAGTATACCACACCCGGTCTTGCTGCGCCTGCAGCACATCCGCATACGGAATTGATGACCAATAGGGTAGTTCCTGATTGTTTAAGAGCTTCTTCCACCTGTGCAGGAGTCGTAAGATCTTCAAAGCCTTTATCTGTAAGCTCAGCCTTCATAGGCATTACTAAATCTGTTGGGTACATAATATTATATTTTATCCATGCAAAGATAAACAATTACCTACTTCCTTTCAATACATAAAAACTATCATCAGCATTCGTTAATAAAAATAAATCTGAAATTATAAATCCCAACTTGGTTACTATTCGGAAAATTATTACTAAATTTGGTAAGATTCTAAAAACATAGCCATGAAAATTGTTTTAGAAAATTCCCTCACCAGGTAATTGCAACATGAGTTGTGAACCACGAAAAAACGAAATCCGGAGCTATTTAGCTCCGGATTTCTTAATCAAATCGATATGCAAAGGTTAAATATCCTTTTATTATAGCCCGGATCCAGGCATTTCAGTAGTGTATTATCCTGATGATGGTATTAGGGAACCATTCATTAAGACAAAAGCTTTTTAGCCATTTCGGAAATGCTTTTTCCGTCTGACTTCCCCGCCAGGGTCTTGGATGCCACACCCATTACTTTTCCGAGGTCCTTAACGGACTCAGCGCCGGTTTCGGCAATGATGTTCTTCATTTCAGATTCCAGTTCTTCTGCTGTCAGCTGTTTGGGAAGGAATTCCTCAATAACTTTCATCTGGGCTTCTTCCACTTCGGCAAGGTCATTTCTTCCCTGTGCCGTAAACTGGTCATATGAATCCTTACGCTGCTTCACCATTCTCTGGAGGATGGCAATTTCCTGCTCGGCAGAAACATCAGCTCCTTTGGCTTCTGTTTTCAACAGTAAGATCTGGGATTTTACAGCACGCAGGGAATCAAGGGCCACTTTGTCCTTGGCTCTCATGGCTGTTTTTATGGCTTCGTTGATGGTATTTTCTAAACTCATATTTAGTCATTTGAAAATTTGAAAATAAATTAATTTGGCAATGTAAATTTCCAAATTATTACATTTTCAAATTAATTTAATCTACATCCTTATTTAAAAATCTGTTCTCCCTGATGTTTACGGAACCGTTGTTTTCAGACAGGTAGGTGTTGATGTTCTGTTCTGAGGCATTGTTCCCGTCAATGGAAATGTTTTTTCTCTTGAACGCAGGTACGGATTCGAATTCATTGCTGCTGTCGAAATTCTGGTAGCGTGAATTGAATTCTTTCAGCTTATTTCTCCTTTCCACGATTTTTTCCTGGTCCACAGATTTGTTCACGAAAGTAAATTCGGATTCTTCCGAATGGTGGATCTCGGACCTGACTTCTGCCTGAGGCTCTTCTTTCGGCTGTTGCTGAGGTTTTTCCGATACGTTCAGTTCCGCTTTAGGCTGCCCGAAATCTGTCTTAGGCTCCTCGATCGGTTCGTGAACGAAAAAACTGAATTCTACAGGTTTTTCTTCAGATGAACTTCCGGGTACCGGCTTATTTTTTTTTTCTTCTGTTTCAAATGAGAACGACTGGATCTCAAGGTCATTAGGATCATTGTCGTCATCAAAAGAGAATACGAAAGATCTTTCTCCGGCCTCCTCGTCTTTTCTCCATTCCTGGGCAGGATGGTCTTCCGTTTCTTCATCACGTCCGAAGAACTTTACTTCAGTTTTTACCTCTTCCTCTTCCATGATCATTTTTTTCTCGGTGGAAGTAATGCTGAACTGGGGCATGTCATGATCGTCATCCAGCCTGAAAAGGTTTTTTCCGCTGAAGTCGTGTGAAGATTCAGGAGCCGACTGTCTTTCTTCCCTGGTCTTGAACGGAGATTCCTTAGGGGTTTCAAAAGTATCGTTCAGGCTGATCTTGATCTTTTCCGTTGGTCCGGCAAATTTTTTATGGTCATTGGAGAATCCGGTAGCAATCACCAGTACGCTTACAGAATCGCCCAGCTCTTCATCAGAACCTACCCCGAAGATGATGTCTGCGGTATTCCCGGCTTCTTTCTGAATATGATCCATGATCACACCGATTTCATCCATCGTCACTTCTTCCACGCCGCTTCGGATCAGCAGGAGCACGTTTTTGGCACCGGTGATCTTGTTGTCGTTCAGCAACGGAGAATCAAGGGCTTTCTTAACGGCTTCTTCTGCTTTATTTTCGCCTGAAGCAATTCCGGTGGACATCAGGGCCGTTCCGGAGTTCTGAAGCACGGATTTGGCATCCCTGAAGTCAATATTCACATCAAAGTATCCGGTAATTACCTCTGCCATTCCTTTCGCGGCATTGGTAAGCACCTCATCAGCCTTGGAGAATCCCTGCTTAAAGCCCAGGTTCCCGAACTGCTGTCTCAGTTTATCGTTATTGATCACAATCAGTGAATCAACGTTGTTTCTTAATTTGTCGAGGCCGTTTTCTGCCTGTTCCAGCCTTCTTTTTCCTTCAAAGCTGAACGGAACGGTTACGATCCCTACGGTAAGGATGCCCATATCTTTGGCCACTTTGGCAATAACAGGCGCTGCCCCGGTACCGGTACCACCGCCCATACCGGCAGTAATGAATACCATCTTGGTATTCTGCCCCATGGCAGCCTTGATGTCTTCGATGCTTTCGATGGCTGATTTTTCCCCTACTTCAGGATCTGCCCCTGCACCCAGGCCTTCGGTAATGGTGGTTCCCAGCTGAACCTTGTTGGCAACCGGGTTATTGTCCAGGGTCTGTGCATCTGTATTGCATACCACGAAATCCACTCCGTGGATTCCTTTCTCGTACATGTGTTTGAGGGCGTTGTTCCCACCGCCTCCGACACCGATAACTTTTATAATGGATGAATTTCCTTTTGGCAAGTCAAATGAAAACCCCTGTGTCCCTAAATTTTCCATAATTACAATTTTTTTAACAATTGATTATTATTCACTGATGAATGACCGCTTACCGCCCTTAGCATGAAGAAAAATCACCGATCAGTTATCATTTATATTTTTACTCTACTTCTTCAAAGAATTTTTTTACTTTTTCCATCAGCGACTGTCCGAACGTAAGCTTTGACTTCTTATGATCAAACTGCTCGCTTCTCATATGCTGCTCATGGACAGGCTGTTGTTCCTGTTCAGCTACCTGCGGGATTTCAACAGGGGCAACAGGAGTTTCCGGCTGTTGTTCTTCCTCTTCAGGCTCCTGTGCAGCGGCATTCTGCTTCTTGTCACGGATCTTCAAACTTTCCATCAGCAGGCCGATAGAAGTAGCAAATTCCGGGCCTTTAAGATACTGATTTTTATCGTTCGCAATATATTCATTTGCAAAACCTATTCTGCTGTCGAATCCGGTGGTATAATTGGCCAGCTGACGCAGGTGTTTCAGGTTGGAACCCCCGCCTGTAAGGACGATGCCGGCAATCAGTTTCTTTTTCTGCTCAAAGGCGCCGTATGCCTTAAGTTCGGTATTCACCATTTCCAGGATTTCCTCCACTCTTGCATTGATGATCTGGGCAAGAGTCTTCAGGGAAATTTCCTTGTCCGGCCTTCCGTGAAGCCCGGGAATGGTAACATAGGTACTGTCCTTTTCAAGTTCCGGAACGGCTGATCCGAATTTTACCTTCAGCTGGTCGGCATGCTTTTCTATGATGGAGCAGCCTTCCTTGATATCTTCGGTAATAATTCCTCCTCCGTAAGGAATAACACAGGTATGGCGGATGATGTTGTCTTTGAAGATGGCAATATCCGTTGTTCCTCCTCCGATGTCCACGATGGCCACACCGGCTTCCTTCTCTTCTTTGGTCAGAACGGATTCTGAAGAGGCCAGCGGCTCCAGGGTAAGGGCTTCCATTTCCAGGCCGGCTTCCCGCACACATCGTGCGATATTACGGATGCTTCCCATCTGGCCTACCACAACGTGGAAGTTGGCTTCCAGGCGTTTTCCGTGCATGCCAATAGGTTCCTGAATCTCCCCTTCGGAATCTACTTTGTACTCTTGTGGAAGTACATGGATAATTTCTTCTCCAGGAAGCATGACCAGCTTTTTCACCTGATCTTTCAGTGCTTCAATGTCATCATCTGTAATAAACTTATCCGGATGTTCACGCATAATATAATCAGAGTGCTGCAGGGAGCGGATATGCTTTCCCGCAATACCTACCGTTACTTTACGGATAGGGACTCCAGCGCTGGACTGTGCTTCAGCCACGGCAGCTTTGATTGAATTAATGGTTTGCGAAATATTATTCACAATACCTTTGTGAACACCAAGACTCTTTGCCTTCCCGACACCGAGAACTTCTATTTTCCCGTGTGCATTCCTCCTTCCGACAATCGCGACAATCTTCGTTGTCCCGATGTCCAGACCTACTGAATACTCTTGATTTTCCATTTTTTATATCGATTTGATTTTTTTATTCTTTGTTCTATTCTATTTTTATTTTAGCCTTGGTTTTCGGCTTTGCCGCTTCCTTCTTTTTTGTTTTCTTCGGCTGTTCCTTTGCTTTTGCTTTCTGCTTTGCTGCAGTTTTGGTTTTGGCGGGCTGTGAGGGCTTCCTGTCTGCCGTTTTAGGCTTTGCTTCGGTTTTCTTTTCCGTATGCGGCATTGTAACCGGAACCTTGGCCAGCTCCATCTTACCCGCTTTCAGGATGCTGTCGTTTTCCTTGAAGTAAGGATTCAGCGTGGTGACGATCTGGTTCTGGTATTTCACGGAAACCATGCTGTATTTTTCAGGGTCCTGATACACGAGGTATTTCTCCACAAACGTTTTAAACCCTTTTACCTTAAACTCGATATGGTCCAGATCCCCGATTTCCACCTTATAATTCCCTTCGCTGGTAAGAAGATAATAATTTTCTTTAATTTTTGAGATACCGATAAAGAATTTTTTACTGAAATCATCTTTGTCGATCTTTTCCACCAGCTCAGCCAGCTCCCTGTATTCATCAGGCTTCACATCGCCGGTAACCAGCATGGAAGGATGGGAGTAGGTTTTGGAGATCGGAAACTCCACCCCTTTCTCATCAACATAAAAATCCCTTCCGTTGGTATTGAGCCTGAAAACCGGTACCCTCTGCCTGATATCCAGGTTCAGCTTCCCGTTCAGATTCAGGTACACATTCGCACTGTCTACAGCAGGCAGCGCCTTGATTTTCTGTTCCAGAACCGGAATGTTGAGGTCACCAACTTTCCCGGATGGGTTTTCCTTTTTTACAATAGCCAGGATATCTTTTTCATCGATGAAATATACCGGCGTCTTTTCACTCAGTTTTACAGAAATCTTGTTATCCGTAATCTTCTGACTGCTGAACCTTTTCAGTGAAAAGCTCAGCAGGAACCCCAGAATGATCACTGTGACCGCAATTTTTAATATTCTGTATTTATTTTTCATAATCGCTGTACGGTTGTATACTGTACAATGTATTTCTTTTATTTACTCATTACTATTATTATCCTGCACTCTGTACAGAAGCATTCATCCACTCACAGACAGGATCGTACAGGGTATCGATATTCCCGGCACCTATCGTAAGGAGGATGTCAAATTCTTTTTCCTTTATCCTGCCGAATGCATCCCCTAAAGAAGATACCTCCTTCTTATCCAGGGTTACTTTTTCCAACAGCCATTCAGAGGTGATGCCTTCAAAGTTTTCCTGGAGCTCCCTTGCCGGGTAAATGTCCAGCAGGATCAGCTCATCCGGCTGGCTCAGGCTTTCTGCAAATCCGTCTGCAAAATCCCTGGTACGGCTGAACAGGTGCGGCTGAAAGACCACCAGCAGCTTTTTATCCGGGTAAAATGTCTTTACCGATCCCAGTACGGCATTGATTTCCGTGGGATGATGGGCATAATCATCAATGTAAATCTTACCGTTCTGATAAATATGTTTTGTATACCTTCTTTTAATGCCTTTAAAGCTGGCAATGGCTTTTTTCAGCGTTCCGAAATCCACGCCTAAATGATGGAGTATGGCTAATGCCACGGTAGCATTTTCCACGTTATGGATCCCCGGAATTTCCCAGACAAAATCCTGTATGATTTCCTCCGGCGTATGGAAGTCAAAATAAATCTTATCATGTTCCATGCGCAGGTTATCAGAAAAATAATCTGCTTTTTCGTTCACGGCATACGTCCGGTGGTCCCGTCCTATTTCAATGCCTTTCCTTACAAAAAGCTGTCTGTCATCCGGTACCAGAGCGGCAAACTGCCTGAAACCTTCTTCAATGGTATCTTTGTCCCCGTAAATATCCAGGTGGTCTGCATCCGTAGAGGTGATTACAGCCCAGTCGGGGGAGAGGTTCAGGAAACTCCTGTCATATTCATCAGCTTCCACTACGGAGTACTGGCTGCCGTTATACAGGAAGTTGGACCGGAAATTTTCAGAAATTCCGCCCAGAAAACAGGAGAACGGAAGGTCAGCTTCTCTACAAAGGTGCGAGACCAATGTAGAAGTAGTGGTCTTGCCATGGGTACCGGCCACAGCGATGCAGTCTGTATTTTCTGTGATCAGGCCTAAGACTTTGGCTCTTTTTTTAACCTCGAAACCATGGGCACTGAAGTAATCCAGGATACCCAGCATTTTAATTGCCGGGGTATAGATGACCAGGGTCTGATCCTGATCAAGGTCAGTGATCCTTTCGTCGATCAGATCTTCAAAAACAATATCGATTCCTTCCTCCATCAGCTGCCGGGTCAGTTTGGTATTGGTTTTATCGTACCCGAGAACTTTTTTGCCGGAAGCATGGAAATAGCGTGCCAGAGCAGACATGCCGATGCCTCCAATCCCGACGAAGTAAAAATTCTGATATGTTTCTAATCTGTTCATTTATTCTGTTTGTATTATTGTATTATGTAAAATGTATTCACGTACTTTATGATGGCATACTCTATACTTTTACAGCCTACTTTTACAGTTTCTTTATTATTTCTTCCACAATCTCCTTGGCTGCATCCGGCTTGGCAAAATACTGCAGGTTTTGAGACATCTCTCTTCTTAATGCTTCATCTTCGCAGATTTCTGAAAGGGTACTCCAGAACTTTTCCTGCATTTCGGAATCTCTTACCATTCTTGCGGCATTCTTTTCCACCAGCGTCATGGCATTTTTGGTCTGATGGTCTTCCGCTGCAAAAGGGAAGGGCACCAACAGGACCGGTTTCCGGGCTACTGCCAGTTCTGAAATGGCAATGGCTCCGGCTCTGGAAACAATGATATCCGCTGCCGAATAGGCGATTTCCATATCTTTGATGAATTCAAGGATGCGGATGTTATCGCCAGCTATATTTTTGGTCTCTTCCGCAATTTCTTTGTAATCCAGCTTTCCCGTTTGCCAGATCAGCTGGTAGTCTTTGCTGATGATGTCCTTCAGGTGGGCTTTCCAGGCATTGTTCAGGGTTCTGGATCCTAAGGATCCGCCTACGGAAAGGATGGTTAGCTGATCAGGGTTTAGTCCCATTTCCTGTTTGGCTGCCGCCGTATCTTTCATTCCGGACACAATGGTAGACCGGATAGGATTTCCCAGGAAGTGTATCTTTTCTGCCGGAAAACCTTCCACTTTCGGGTAGGCTGTAAATACCGCTCTGGTTTTCTTGCTTAAAATTTTGTTCGTTACTCCTGCATGGGCATTCTGCTCCTGAATAAAAACAGGGATACCGAGCTTAGCGGCTTCGTACAGAGCGGGACCGCTGGCAAAGCCTCCCGTACCGATGGCAAGATCCGGGGCAAATTTTTTGATGATCGCCTTGGATCTGGACAGGCTTTTCAGGATTTTAAATGGCAACCCCAGGTTGGACAACAGGTTGCCCCTGTTGATGCCTGCGATATCAATCCCTTCAATGCTGTAACCGGCCTGCGGGACTTTTTCCATTTCCATTTTCCCGTTGGCCCCGATGAACAGAAACTCTGCATCCGGAAATCTTTTTCGGATCTCATCTGCAATGGCAATGGCCGGGAAGATATGTCCTCCTGTTCCTCCGCCGGATAGCAATACTTTTAGTTTTCTGTTCATAGTATATTCAGGTTCTCCCTGTTTGTTATCTTAATTATGCAATGTCATTGATCTCTGCAATGCTCTGTTTTTTTCCCATGCCTTCTTCATCATAGATCTGTATCCTCGAACTGATGTTGAGGATGATTCCCAGCTGCAGGTAGGTCACCAGCATGGAGGTTCCCCCGTAGCTGATGAGCGGCAGCGGCTGCCCGGTGACGGGAATGAGGTTGACTGCCACGGCAATGTTCACCGAAAGCTGTATAAAAATCATCACACCCAGGCTGAGCACCAGCAGCGAGCCGAAAAAGGCCGGCATTTTACTGGCGATCATCACGATCCTGATCATCATGATGAGGTACATGCTGATGAGGAATGCCGCGCCTATCACGCCATATTCTTCCACAATGATGGCAAAGATAAAGTCAGAGGCGGACTGCGGGAGCATTTGCTTCAAAGCACTTTTCCCCGGTCCCATTCCTGTAATCCCACCATGTACAATGGCGGCTTTCGCCTGCATGACCTGGTAGTTTTTGGCCTTGACGCTTTCGTCATCCACATCGGCAGATTTGGCTTTGCTGGAAGTAAAGGTCTCTACACGGCTCATCCAGGTATGTACCCTGTTCCCGCCGATCAAATTGGTATTCAGTGCCACCAGAAGGAACAGTGCAATCGCAACGAAAGAGGATGAAATGAATCCGGCAATATATTTCCAGTGCAGCTGTCCTACGATCAGCACGATAACGGATACCATGAGGATCATCAGTGCCGTAGAACCGTTGTCTTTGGCGACCAGCACAAAAACCAGGAGGATAGGCCCGAAAATGTACATGATATTCTCTATCGGGAGCCGTTCGCGGGTTATTTTCTTGGTCAGGTACCTGCACAGGTAAATCACCAGCATTAAAAAGGCAAATGACGAAGGCTGGAATGAGATCGGTGTTCCCGGGATCTTCAGCCACCGGGAAGCACTCGCCCCATCGATGGTCTGTCCGGTAAATATGGTGATAATCAACAGAATAATCATCAGGCCAAGCAGGATGCTGCTGAGCTTTCCGATGTACTCGTATTTTATGGTTCCTACCAGCCTCATGATGACCAGTCCCAGTACCACAAAGAACATGTGTTTGATAACGTGGCCGGTAGTGGTCCCGTTGTTAACGATGTATTCGAGATTTGAACTCGCGGAATATACCGGGAAGATAGAGAAGATGGAAATCACAAGAATCACCATCCAAAGCACTTTATCGCCCTTTAGAAATTCAAATCTGCTTTCTGTGGTCTGTTCGTTCATATACTGTATTCATATCTTCATGCAAAAAAGTATTGATGCGGGAAACCTGATTTCCGGATACCTTTTACACAGGACCATTATTTTAATACCTGCTCTTTAAACTGCCGTCCCCGGTCTTCATAGCTTTTGAATAAGTCAAAGCTCGCACAGCATGGGGACAGTAATACCGTATCGCCTTTTTTGGCCAGTGCCTTTGCAGTCTTCACGGCATCTTCCATGCTTGACGTATCATAGATCATATCCTTTTTATCTTTAAAATAGGAAATGATTTTCTGGTTGTCTATTCCCAGGCAGACAATTGCCTTTACTTTTCTTTTGACAAGATCCTCTATTTCCGAGTAATCATTGCCTTTATCCACACCGCCTACAATCCATACGGTTGGGGTTTTCATGCTTTCCAGGGCATAATAGGTGGCGTTCACATTGGTAGCCTTGCTGTCATTGATGTATTTTACGCCATCCAGCTCGGAAACCATTTCCAGCCTGTGTTCCACGGCCTGGAAAGTCATCAGTGAATTCCTGATGCTTTCATTGTTGATCTCCAGTATTTTACCGGCGATGGACGCTGCCAGGCTATTGGCTACATTGTGGTTTCCGATCAGTGACAAATCATCGATCTTCATCGAGAATTCATCTTGGAGTGTAACCACGATCGTATCTTCGCCTGTTACAAAACCTCCTTCCGGCAGTTGTTCCCGGGTTGAAAAAGGGATCATCTTCGCTTTGATCTCCAGCTTTTCCAGAAGGTTTTTGCTCATTTCGTCATCTTTGTTGTAGATGAAGAAATTATCATTTTCCTGGTTTTCCGCAATCCTGAATTTCGCCAGTGCATATTCTTCGTAATTGTAGTTGTACTGGTCCAGGTGGTCTTTGGAAAGGTTCAGCAGCAGGGAAATATACGGCCTGAAATTCTGGATGTCATCCAACTGGAATGAACTTACTTCCAGCACATAATATTCATGGTCTTCATCTGCTACCTGCTTCGCAAAGCTGTAGCCTATATTTCCGCCCAGGCCTACATTCAGCCCGTCATTTTTCAGGATGTAGTAGATCAGGGAAGTGGTGGTGGTCTTTCCGTTGCTTCCGGTAACGGCGATGATCTTGGCATCGGTGAATTCCGAGGCAAATTCGATCTCAGAAGAAAGCCTGATGCCCTTCTCCTGGATTTTCTGGATCATGTCTGACTTTTTGGGAATCCCCGGGCTTTTAACGATCCAGTCTGCGCCTAAAATCCTTTCTTCGTCGTGGTTTTCTTCCTCAAAATCAATGGCATTGTCCGTAAGAAATTGCTTATAGTGATCCTTAATGGTACCCTTGTCTGAAAGAAAAACTTCCATACCCTGTTTTTTTGCCAAATAAGCAGCACCGCAACCGCTTTCTCCACCTCCTAAAACAACTACTTTCATATTATTTTTTGATTTAATGATTTAAAAATTTAAATGATTCAAAGATTTTTTAAATGTTTAAATACCTCAATTTTTAAATTATTTCTTATCTCATTTTCAATGTGATCAGGCACACAATAGCCAGCATTACCCCAATGATAATCATCCTGTTAACAATTTTGCTCTCATGAAAACCGGTTTTCTGGTAATGATGATGCAGTGGCGACATTTTAAACAGCCGGTTATTCTGGGCATATTCCAGCCCGTATTTCCTTTTTCTGAACTTAAAGACGCCTACCTGAAGCATCACAGAAATATTTTCAATCAGGAAGATCCCGCATAACACCGGAATCATCAGCTCTTTCCTCAGGATGATGGCCAGGACGGCAATAACACCTCCCAGCATCAGGCTTCCCGTATCACCCATGAATACCTGGGCAGGATAAGTATTGTACCAGAAAAACCCGATCACCGCTCCCACCATGGCCACTACAAAAATGGTGGTCTCACCCATGTTGGGGAGGAACATGATGTTGAGGTAATCTGCAAAGATGATGTTTCCCGATACATAGGCGAAAAATGCCAGTGCCAGCAGGATGACTGTGCTGGTTCCGGCTGCCAGTCCGTCTATACCATCAGTGATATTGGCTCCGTTAGAAACCGCCGTCACAATGAAGATCACGATCGGGATAAATACGATCCAGGCCCATTCATGCGCATCTTTATCGTTCATCCAGAACAGGATACCGCTGTAATCAAATTCATTATTCTTGGCAAAAGGAACCGTAGAAACGGTAATTTTCTCCGTCGGCATAAAATTCTGCTCCACATTGTTCCGGTTCACTACCTTGGCATCCGAATATTTCCTTTTTACCGTAATATCAGGATGGAAATACATGGTTACACCTACAATCAATCCCAGGCCTACCTGTCCGACCACCTTGAACTTTCCGCTCAGGCCGTCTTTATTTTTCTTGATCTTCTTCAGGTAATCATCAAGGAAACCGATGGCACCCATCCAGATCACCGATACCAGCAGGAGGATGATATACACATTCATGATCCGGGTAAACAGCAATACGGGAATAATGGTGGCCAGGATGATGATGAGGCCTCCCATGGTTGGGGTGCCTTCCTTCTGTTTCTGTCCATCAAGCCCGAGGTCACGCACCAGTTCACCCATCTGTTTTTTCCTCAGGAAATTGATGATCCTTTTCCCGTATACCAGGGCAATGGTCAGGGAAAACAGCACCGCAATCCCCGCACGGAAGGAAATGTATTTCAGCATTCCCAGTCCGGGAATATGGATCCCGTGGTTGGTGAGATATTCGTATAGGTAGTATAGCATGTTTCCTCTTTAGATTTAAAAATTTAATTATTTAAGCATTTAAAGATCAATGTGTTCTTTTAAATATTTGATGAAGTTGGAGATGTTGGAAGAGATTTCTTTTGACAGGATGATTATTTCTTCTGCCAATACTTCGTCTCCTAATTCCAGTCTTCTACTTATGATCATCATACTTCTTACTTCTGCGCAACTGCCTTTAGCAATTTTTAAATATTTAATAAATTGTCTGTTACTGTTATATTCTGAGCCTTCTGCAATATTATTTGATACTGAAAAAGCGGCTCTTTTAATCTGATTGTTAAATTCAAATTCTTTTTCGAAAGATGAATGACCAAGAAATCTGTAAGTCCTTTCAATCAGGTCTAAAGCCTTGATATAAACCGGAAATTCCTCGAAATTTTTTGTCATTACTTAATCTTTTAAATCTTTAAATCATTCAATCTTTGATTCAATCTGTTTATTTACTCATCAGTTTCCACAGTTCATTAATGGTTTCCTTGTCATCGAAATGATGTTTTACGCCATTGATTTCCTGGTAGTTCTCGTGGCCTTTGCCGGCAACGAGGACAATATCTTTAGGTTCTGCGAACTTGATCGCCATTTTAATCGCTTCTTTCCGGTCCGGGATCGAAGTGTATTTGCTGAAGTTCTGCGGCTCTACGCCGGCTTCAATATCTTTTATGATCCGGGCCGGGTCTTCAGTCCTCGGATTATCGGACGTGATGATGGCCAGCGTTGATTTCCGGGTTGCAATAGCGCCCATTTCAGACCTTTTGGAATGATCACGGTCGCCTCCGCAGCCGAAGACAGTAATCAGCCGTTCATTTTTGGTCCTGATGTCATTGATGCTGTCCAGGATATTTTCCAGGGCATCCGGGGTGTGGGCATAATCGACCACGAAGAAAATACCGCCATCGGATTTAAAGGTTTCAAACCTTCCGGAGACCCTTTTCAGGACGCTGATGGCCTGGAGGATCTCATCCTGTCCGAAGCCCAGCTCGGAAGCGATGCCGAAAACAAGCAGGAGGTTATAGACGTTGAACTTTCCGGTAAGGGTAGTCCAGAATTCTTTCCCGTTGAAGTTCAGCAGCATGCCGTTGAAATCCACTTCAAGAAGACGACCGTGATAATCGGCCATGGTTTTCATGGCATAGGTCTTCTTTACGGCTTTGGTGTTCTGGAGCATTACGCTGCCGTTTTTATCATCGGCATTGGTGATGGCTACGGCCGTGTCCGGCAATCCGTCAAAAAACCGTTTTTTGGTCTTCAGGTATTCATCGAATGTCTTATGATAGTCTAAATGATCGTGGGTAAGATTGGTAAACCCTGCGACGGTAAAATGCAGCCCTTCAATCCTGTTCTGGGCAATGCCATGGGAGCTAACCTCCATAAATGCGAATTCACAGCCTTCTTCCAGGGCTTCCGCCAGAATCCTGTTGATGGTAATGATATCCGGCGTGGTATGGGTGGCCGGGATGATTTTTTCTCCGATCCTTATTTCCACCGTAGACAGCAGTGCGGCTTCATAACCGAGGTTGCTGAATACGTCAAACAGCAGGGTGGAAACCGATGTTTTTCCGTTGGTCCCGGTAACCCCGATGAGCTTCAGCTTTTGTGAAGGGTTTCCGTAAAAGTTGGATGCCAGCTGCCCCAATGCTTTTGAGGAATCTTTCACCTTGATGTAAGTGACTTTTTCATCAAGGTTTTCAGGAAGCTCTTCACATACGATAGCTTCTGCACCTTTTTCAACAGAAGAGCCAATATAGGCGTGGCCGTCTGCCACGGTTCCTCTTACGGCAACATAGAGCGTGCCTGCGGCAGCTTTTCTGCTGTCGAAAACCAATCCGGAGATCTCGCGGTTTTCATCACCGTGAATTTCCAATACCGGAATCCTGCTCAATAATTCTGTTATTACCATTCTATGCTGTGGTCTTTATCTGTTTTAAACTGTTTCGGAAATCTTTATGTTCCGGGTCATTAATTCTGCAGGGATAAATAAATCCTCTGGTTCTTACTTATGGCCGTCCCTTCTGTCGGGAACTGGTCCTTGATCCTTCCTACGCCTTTATAATCTACCCGGTAACCGAGGTTTTCCAGCTGTGGAATTATATTTTTGCCAATCAATCCTACTACGTTGGGCATCCTTTTTCCTTCTACGGTTACTTTCACATTAGGATCAACCATCTTATTCAGATTCACTTTCCTGTCTACCAGCATTTCCTTTTCTATGTTCTGCGGGGTCTTCAGGAAGGTTTTGCCTGCGATTTCCTTAAATACCGGAGCTGCAACGGCTCCTCCGTAAAAACCTATTGAGGTATTGGGCTCGCTGACCATGACATAGCAGGTATATTTGGGATTGTCTGCAGGGTAGAATCCGGCGAATGAAGACCTGTATTTCATAGGTCCGGGAAGCCAGTATTCAAACCTTGCGGTACCGGTTTTCCCGGCCATTTTCAGATTGGGGGTAAAGATGCTTTTTCCGGTCCCTTTTTCTACGGCTTTGGTCAGCGCGTCGGTCATCATTTTGATGGCTTTTTCAGAGGCCATTTTATTGACCATCACTTCAGGCTTGGCCTGGTAGATCAGCCTGCCGTCTTTCATGATTTTATCGATGAACAAGGGCTTAAGCATTTTTCCTCCGTTGGCAACCCCGTTATAAAATGTCGTCAGCTGAAGAAGGTTGATGTTGGACGCATATCCGTATCCCAGGGAGGCCAGAGCTGCTGCGTTCCATCTTTTGCTTTCCGGGGTTACAAACCTTGGCTTGGTGATTCCCGGAAGTTCGATATCCATTTTGTCAAACAGTTTCCAGCGCTTTAAGTGGTCCAGGAAAATCTGTGGCTTTTCCGCATAGTATTTGGTGATCAGCTTGGCTGTTCCTACGTTGCTGGATTTGGCCAGTACGTCGCTGATATCATAGGTGCCTCCGCCGTGTCCGTCGGAAATCCTCTGCTTGGCATATACCCAGACTCCGTTTCCAACGTTAACCGTGGTGTTCTCATCGATAAAACCGTCATCCATGGCTGCCAGGAGCGATACGGTTTTAAAGGTGGAACCCGGTTCTATATTGTCTTTCAGAGCATAGTTGTAGGAGTCGATGTATTCTCCGGATTCGGTTCTTCTGAGGTTGACCAGTGCGCGTACTTTTCCTGTTGCAACTTCCATAACGATAACCGTTCCGTGTTCGGCTTCAAAATGAAGCAGCTGCTTTTCCAGGGCAGAGTGTGCAATATCCTGTATCCTGAGGTCCAGTGTGGTATACACATCCTGGCCGTCTACAGGTTCCTGTACTTTCCAGTAGTCGATAGGCTTCCACTGGGAGGAATTGATCCTCTGCTCCAGTCTCTTACCGTTGGTTCCGGTCAGGTATTTGGAAAAGGCACCTTCCAGTCCGGAGCTGTATTCGCCGTTATCCATCCCGATGGTTCCGGCACCGATCTCCGAGGTGGCCAGTTCCCTTTTATAGTTTCTGTCGACAATAAACCCGCCTTTGTTTTTTCCTCTCTTAAAGATCGGGAACTTCCTGATGCGGTCATATTCATCGAAATCCAGCCCTTTGACGAGTGCATAATACTGGTTTTTTCTGGCCCTCTGCTCATCGAACCGCTTCCTGAATTCAGCCCTTGGCTTTCCGAACATCTTGCTCAGGGAATCTGTCAGCGCGCCGATGTTGTTGCTGTAGACCGTATCCTTCATGGTTTTGAAATCCAGGTAGATGTCATAGCGCATTACGGTCGTGGCAAGAATAGAGCCGTCTGATGCAAAAAGGTTTCCGCGTGCTGCCTTCAGAGTGGCCTCACGGTAATTTTTATTGATGTAATCGTCTTTGATCTCCTGTACATTGGTATTCTGCAGGATGACAATCCTGGCAAGGAACATGACAAACACGCACAAAGCTACCACTGCAAAGAGGTAGCCCCACCGTAACGTTTTTTTACGTTTGTTATCGTATTCATTTTGCTTTTGCATCGGTACTGTCCAGTTTGATTAGCAATTTATGTGGGTGGCTTTCCAGGGTCATCAGCGAATCCCGGGCGACCTCCTTCCCCAACTCCGATTCCATTTTTACTTTGATCAGCTTACTTTGTGCGTAAGCGTTCCTCGATTTGTATTCTTCTGTCTCTTCCTTTAAGGCGTTGACGATCTTTATTTTTTTGTTCACCAGGTGGTTGCTGTAGATCATGGCCATCATCAGCACGAACAGCAGCAGGAAATACTTGTAATGTATCTTGATCTCATCACGGTTCAGGAAATTCCCTTTTATAATGTCTATAAAGGTTAATCTCTTCTGAGGGCGGTATGTTGTTTTCTTTGCCACTGCTTCTGTTTCGTTTAATGATCAATATTCACCATTCACTACTGACGATTCATCATTTTACACTTTGATCCCGGTTCTCATCTTAGCACTTCTTGCCCTTGAGTTTTCTTCAATTTCCTGATCGTCAGGAACGATGGCTTTGCTTTTCAGCAGTTCAAATGCTTTTTTATAGTTTCCGTAAATATCCCTTTCCGGCTCTCCTTCAAACATTCCGTTTTTAAGGAACCTTTTAACGAGGCGGTCTTCCAGGGAGTGGTAGGAAATCACCACCAGCCTGCCGCCTGGCTTTAACACTTTATAGGCCTGCACCAGCATTTCTTTCAGGACTTCCAGCTCCTGGTTTACCTCGATCCGGATGGCCTGGAACAGCTGTGCATAAAATTTATTGACTTTATGCTGAGGAATGTAGCTGAAAAGCTTTTTGAGGTCTTCTGTAGTTTCTATAGCCTTAATCTTCCTGTGGTGTACGATTTCCCTGGCCAGTTTGCGGGCTTCCCTCAGTTCTCCGTAGTAGTAGAAAATATCGGCCAGCTCTTCTTCTTCGTACTGGTTGATCACCTTTCTGGCATCCAGGCTCTGCATCACGTTCATCCTCATGTCCAGCGGGGCATTGCTCCTGGTGGAAAACCCTCTTTCCGCCTCATCAAACTGATGCGAGGATACGCCGAGGTCAGCCAGAATCCCGTCTACTTGGGAAATGCCGTACATCAGCATAGAGTTCTCCAAAAACCTGAAATTCTGATTGATTAAAGTAAACCTGGAATCGTCTAACGTATTGTTCAGGGCATCCAGGTCCTGGTCAAAGCTGAACAGCCGGCCCTTTTCGGAAAGCCTGCTCAGTATCTCGCGTGAATGACCTCCGCCACCGAAGGTACAGTCTATATATATTCCGTCCTGATTCGTCACCAAATCATCAACACTCTGCTTTAACAAAACGGGATTATGATACATACCTCAGTTTGTGTTTTTTATGCCTTTACAGCGGTTATTCCTCATCAAAAGCACTGCCCATTACATCTTCGGCAAGACTTGCAAAATCTTCTTCATTGGTGGATATTACCTGCTCATATGCCGTTTTGTCCCAGATCTCAAACAATTCCCCTGCACTGGTGATCACAATATCTTTCTGAAGATGTGCGAAATTCGTGAGGTCTTTTGATATCTGCAGCCTTCCTGCATTGTCCGTTTCCACTGTTTTTACGCCTGCCGTAAACATTCTGATGAAATCAGCATTCTTTTTAATGAATCGGTTCAGTTTATTAATCTTGCCCATCAGTTTCTCCCACACATTCATAGGATAAACTTCCAGGCAGGGCTGGAACACGGAGCGTTTGATCACAAATGTCTTATTATCAAAGTCTTCCATCTGTTTTATTAAAGAAGAGGGAAGCTTTAACCGACCTTTGTCATCGATCTTGCACTCATATGTTCCAATGAAATTCTTCATTTGGGACAAAATTATATAATAATTTCCAAAATTTCCCACTTTTTCCCACTTTTTGACTTAATGTTAATAAGTTTTGACACAGGGGCTTACTAAGCTGATGATCCGTTGGCCTTCATTTTGTTGGAAGGGTATTATTCGCCTCATAGCAAAAAGCCAATGAAAAAAGACCTCAAGATATAACCAGGTATGTTATTTTTAGTTTAAATTAGAGGGATCAAAATATTTTTGAGGTTTAATTTGTATTTTTGCAAGGCTTAGATTAGCATTATGATATTCAGTACAAAAAAAGAAAAGAAATATACCTTTGTGGAAGCGGGGGAAGGACGGCCATTGGTTCTGTTGCACGGACTGATGGGAGGTTTGAGTAATTTCGACAAGATGGTGGCTTTTTTTTCAGACCGGGGATTCAAAGTATACGTTCCCCAGCTGCCGATCTACGATTTGCCGGTACTCAATACCAATCTCACCACCATTGCAAAATATATCATCCGGTTTATAGAAAGCCATATTTCTGAGCCGGTTTCTATCGTAGGGAATTCCATGGGAGGGCATATCGGCCTTATCCTTACCCTGGCAAGGCCGGACCTGGTTAAGAACCTGGTGCTTACCGGGAGCTCGGGATTGTATGAAAGGACTTTCGGGGACAGCTTTCCGAGAAAAAACGACCGTTCCTACATCAGGAAAAAAACAGAGGAGGTATTCTATGATCCTGCCGTAGCTACGGAAGACCTGGTAGATGAAGTGTTCAATGTGGTTAATGACAGGATGAAAGGCATCAAAACGGTTATGCTGGCCAGAAGTGCCATCAAACACAATATGCTGCATGACCTTCCTAAAATTACCTGTCCTACGTGCCTGATCTGGGGGAAACAGGATAATGTAACGCCTCCCGAAGTCGCGGAGGACATGCATAAGTTCATCCCGAATTCGGATCTTTTCTGGATCGAGCATTGCGGTCACGCTGCGATGATGGAAAAACCGGATGAGTTCAATGAGATCCTCTACAACTGGATAAAAGATAAAGTTTAACAATAACAATATACAACCATTAAGACTTTTCTTAATGGTTTATTTTTCTAAATCATTCAACAATGGTCATTAAAACAGCAACATTTGTCAAAAGCAGCGGAAAGTGGCAGGACTGCCCTGAACCCAATATCCCGGAATATGCTTTTATCGGAAGGTCCAATGTTGGCAAATCATCACTCATCAATGCCATGATGAATCATAAAGACCTGGCCAAGACTTCACAGACGCCCGGTAAAACCCAGCTGATCAACCATTTCCTGGTCAACGAAACCTGGTACCTGACGGATTTACCCGGTTACGGCTACGCAAAAGTGTCCAAGTCTATACGGAAAGATTTTGAAAAGCTGATCACCAATTACATCCTCAACCGGAGAAACCTGGTGAACCTTTTCGTACTGGTGGACTCACGCCATTCTCCCCAAAAAATCGACCTGGAATTCATCCAGTGGTGCGGTGAAAGCGGTGTACCGTTTTCTATTGTGTTTACCAAAGCAGACAAACTGAAACCGAACGTTGTCATTAAAAATGTAGAGGATTATAAAACGGAACTGCATAAAACCTGGGAAGACCTGCCGGAACTGTACGTAACCTCAGCAGAGAAAAAGGAAGGCGGTGACGAAATCCTGAAATTTATAGGAAAAACCAATACATTCCTGATTAACAATAAGGTCAGTTTCAATGAGTAATATAATCTGGAAGATCAAAAGTTTTGAAGAGCTCACCGTCCCGGAACTGTATGCCATTATAAAAGCCAGGGTAGATGTATTTGTAGTAGAACAGGATTGCCCTTATCCTGACCTGGATGGCTATGACCAGCAGGCCCTTCATCTGTGGGCTGAGCAAGACGGTGATGTGCTGGCTTACTGCCGCATTTTCAGTAAAGGCATCAAATATGACGAAGCTTCCATCGGAAGGGTACTCACCACAGCGCAGGCAAGAGGAAAAAACCTTGGGAAACAGCTGATCGACTATGCCGTACAGGCTGTTGAAAACCGTTTCCACACTCCGGAAATCCGGATTTCAGCCCAGGACTACCTGCTGAAATTCTACAGCGGCTTCGGGTTTGAAGATACCGGGAAGAAATACCTTGAAGACGATATTCCGCATACAGAAATGATCCGGAAATAAATAAACAGGGAGGTCCGAAACCGGATCTCCCTGTTTGATATAAAGAATGGTATTAGTTTTTGTTGGTAATGGCTTTGTTAATAATGGGTTCCAGATTGGAGGGCAGGTCAGCAGATTTGATCTGATAGCGGGTAATGCCCATATCCTTGAACCAGTTTTCCCAGAATTCTTTGATAACGGCTTCTTCAAAAGGGTTTCCTTTCTCAGGATTGATGCCTAACACAACCACTTCCAGGTTTTTGAGGTTGTCATTGGCTTTTACAAATCCCAGATTGCCTTTCTGAATCTGCTCTTTAAAATCTGAGTTATTAAGTTTCAGAGATTGTATCAGCTTTGATGTAAGGTACGAGGTTTTTGTTGTTTCAGAGAACTTGGAATCTTCATGATACATATAGCCGTCTGTCAAGATGAAGAGAATATTCCTGTGGTCGTCTTTGATGCAGTAATCTTTCACTTTATTCTTAAAGAACTCCCAGATATCCGATCCGACATAACTTCCGTCCTTAATCGCTGATTCGTAAATCCCGACAGGCAGAGTAGAGTAGTTTTTAGCCATCATATCCATATTATCCTCAGATGTGTTTTTATCAAATGAGATCTTCAGCTGTTTGGTCACCTCATTGATTTTAGGATCGGAAGGTTCAGGATTGAAAAATACCTGCATCTGGTCATTGAGGCGGATGACTTTTTTCTTTTCAATATGGCTTAAAAACCCTTTGTTAATCGCTTTGATATATTCGAGGTCACGCTGATAATATTCCATGGTAGGATTAGGATTGGTCACAGGATCTATCCTGTCGGAAAGGTCAATCAGAATGCTGACATTTAAGTCATTTGGGTTTACAATTATTGAATCTTCTTTATCATCTTTCCCATCTTCACCCTCTTTTTCTTTACCACATGAGAATAAAAATAAAACAATAAATAAGTATAGTATTTTTTTCATAAGGTTAAATTTTATAAAGCGGAAATATACACAGAGTTCTGGCTTTTCTCATTGGCTCCCACAAGGTCAAGGTTGGTGTTGTAGGTTTCGATACAGCTTTCAATCAATGACTGTTTCTCGGTTTTGGAAACAGCAATCTTTTCACCGATATAGGTGATCCAGCCCTGTACATATTCTGAAGCATACAGCTTATAATCCTTAGTAGGAATGATGACCCCATCGATGATATTCTGAAGCTCCTCAATACGGCCTCTGGTCTTAATCACCAGCTCTTTAACATTGCTGATGGCCGTTGTAATTTCTTCCAGTTCTTTTCTTAGGATACCGATTTTCTCAGTCAGGAATGCAATATTTTTCTTCCGGATTTCCACTTCATTCCTGATCTTATCCCGTTCGCGGTGTTCCTTCATCACAAAATCAAAGACCAGACCCCAGATGATATAGACAATAAAACCGGCAAAGATGATTCCCCAGAACTGGTTTTTACCGAAAGCAATCTTGAGGTCAAAAGGCGGAGTCTGGAAGGTCTTGTTCAGGTCGTACAGCTTGGATTCAATCTCATAGGCCAGGATCACGTCAAATACGAAAGTCATAATGAAGAGCAGTCCCAGTTTGATGTAATTGGTCCTGTTTTTATTTTCACCGAACATATGGATCAGAAAGCCCAACCCTAAAAATACAAACGGAATCAGGGTAACAAAGGCACCTTCCAGGAGTCCGTCATTCCATGCTTTGCTCAGGGCTTTGGCATCGAGTACATTCTGTATAATGGTGGTATTGGGATCAAAATCCCTGAAAAACGCTGAATAGGAGGTAGAAATATAAAATGTGAAAAGATACAGGGTGATCGGAATGATAAGAATAAGGCCGATCCAGAATTTAGCCGAAGCTCCCCGGGTAGCTTTCACATTGTACTTCTCAGGATTTCGCGGGAGGTCTATGATTTCTTCATTGAGAGTTTCAATGGTTTTCTGAACGTCTTTTATCTCCTCTTCTTTTTTCCTGAGCTGTTCTTCTTTTGTATCCTGTGAAACGTTGAGGGCTTTGATTTCAGTTTCCCGGTTTTTCTGTTCATTTACATAAGATTCTTTCAGCTTGCCCTGCTTTTCCTCCATCTCTTTTTCTTCGTTCTGAAATTTAGAATAGACCGCATCCAGGCAGATCGATAGGGTAGAATGATTGCCGAATGTCCTTGCACTGTCTCTGTAGCCGGCTTCATGGTAGGTTCTTTTCCTGCTCTCTTCAGCAGATTCTCCATCCTGCGCAGGTTTTTCCTCAGCTCCATCCGGTTCTTCCGGAGCAATAACGGCCAGCGATTTCAGCTTAAATAAGTTTTTAATATTTGTTGTCATATCAATTAGTTGTTAAGTTCATATAAAATATCGGTTTTGGGTTTTCCCGCCTGTACAGATTCGATGAGGTAATCTACAATAGGCTTTGCATTTTCTTCCAGGAACCCGAACATCAGCACATACTTTTCCATAGCGGCGTATTCGTTGGGCGTAACCACGCCGTCTGCCCAGATCATGACGGTGAGATCATAGAGGTATTCCACCTTTTCTTCAATCGTTTTGGGAAGCAGGGATTTGATGTTGATAGGATTCATGAGGATGTCGTCAAGGTTCTTGGAGGAGATTCCTCTTTCTTCAGCACACTGGTACAGCATTTTAAGTTCAAGGGCGCTGAAGTCGTCGTCGCAGATGGCCATCTGGTAAAGTCTTAAAAAGTGGGCTTTCAGGTTTTCAGTAATAGGAGTTTGTTCCATACGGTCAGTCTTCTTTGGGTTTTTTAGGGTTGATGATGATATCTTTGGCGTGTGTCATAAGGGTGTAGTGTGGGTGTGCAGGTTCTTCGGTAATTTCTTCCTGTTTCTCAATGACTTTAATTTTGTCGGCAAAAGCAATTAAGAAAAAGAGTATGCCTGTAATCGTATCAATTGGAATCCACAGGCTTTTTCTGTACAGAAACACAGGAAACACAGGATTAAACAGCATGAGCACAGCTGTAAAAATAACGCTCAGGTAATACTGTCTTGCAATAATGCCGTTATAGATGATAATCAATGCACCAATGGAAACAAGAGTCCTGAGGAAGGTATAGTATTCTATAGGAAGTTTATAAATGGCAAGAAAGCAGGCTGTGGCACAAAGGATAAGCAGAGCTTTCATAAACGCCGGTTTTGAAATCCTGTATTCACATTATAATGCATATTGAAATGATCTTCGGACATCAATATGAAACAGAAGAAATCGAAGCATGCGATGATGGCAGGGATTAAAGTCCAGCAAAAAAGAAGATAAAACAGTCCCCGTATATTCTGGCCCAAATAGAATCTGTGAATTCCCAGCCCGCCTAAAAACAAGGCAAGCATAGCGGTAGTAAATTTTGATTTCATACTCTTGACAGGATTTCATTTTTCTTAGTTTCAAATTCTTCGGAAGAAATGATCCCGTGCTCTGACAGGCTTTTCAGCTTTTGCAAAACAGCAAAAGGATCTTCCGATTCTATCAACGTAGGCTGCGGCGTAAATGCCTGTGGCTGCGCGATAATGGGCGTTGCATTATTTACGGTAACTCCTCCTGCCGAAGCTCTCCTTGTTTCCAGGTCTTTTTCTCTTCGGACTCCTCTCATCCGTTCTTCTATTTCCTGAGCAAACTGATACAGTTTCCTGGCCTGTGCTTTGGGCAGGTAATCTATCATATTACTGAAATTCCTGACGGTACGCATGGTAAAAGTAGAGCCTATGATTCCCTCTTTAATATGGCAGTCAAGAACATCCTGCCAGCCATAATCCTGGAAATCCATTGACAAACCGAAATTCCTGGGTCTGCAGAAAATAATTCTCCTGTTGGTAAGGGCAATACAGTCCGAAGAAATGTTTAAAGCAGGCTTTTTCTGAACGGCAATGTATTCTACAAATTCCTGTGAGGTGAGTAGGCTGTTGATTCTCACCAGAAGCTTTTCGACCGCTTTAGGGTCCTGCTCCTCGTTTAAAAATTGTCTTAAATTCATGATTGTTATTTTTGTTTTGGATCTTTATATACATATCCTAGTTTATTTTCTTTTTTAAGTAGTACGGTATACCAGTGAGGATTTCCAGGCAAGGGAACCAGTTTTTCATTTTTAGATATTCCACCAATAATATCTGAACTACGATCTGGCCTTTTGTATACATTTATAACCGCAAGCCCTGCCATATACCGGTTATTGGTATTGATGTTAATGGCATCAATCTGGATTTTCGGGGATATAGTAGTGCGCGATGATTTGGATTTTCCGGAAGTATTCTTTTTGGAGCTATGTCTGGATCTCCGGGAATCACTTTCTGACGGGCGCCTGCTGCACGCCCCGCATGTTCCTCCGTTTCTGGCACAGTGTCCGCACCCCGAACAATTGGTACAGGCTGTACAGCCGGCATCGCCGGTGCAACCCCTGGAATGCTCTGTAGGGGCCACCGGCTCAGGTTTCCAGAAATGTGTAAATAAGGTTCCCAGACATACCAGGATAATAGAAATAAAAGTTTTCATGGTTAATAGATTTAAGCGTAAAGTTCAAGGGTTTTATGCAACTGCTCGCGGTACTGATAGATCTCATCCAGATTGTTCAGCAGGACTTTTTCGCCTGCCTCCTTACCGTTATGGAAGACTTCCAGGTATTTATTGGATGTATTGAAATGCAGCCTGCAAAGCGGTTTCCGGTTATTATCGTCCAGCAGGATCCCGAAATAGGAAAGAGTATCCCGGTATGCGATCCTTGGAGAAGGGATCTTTTCCCTGAGGATGGCCTTAACAATCTGGAATCCTTCTATTTCTTCTTCAGTCGTGACGATCTTAGCGTCATTCTGATCTATAGGATTGTTCTTTGCCGGTTCCTCCTGCTTTTCAATCTGCTCATTAATGCTTAATGCAGATTTCAGCCTGAAACTGATGGATTCATTAATTGAAGTACTTAATGCTTTTTTGGTGTATTCTTTAAACGCAACCATCCTGTTGGCGGTGATCGACTTTTCAAAGAACCGGCTGACCAGAAGTTTCACCAGTTCGTCTGAAGGACTTTCAATTTCCTTTTCAAACTCTTTCCGGATGGCTTTGATATATTTCAGGGCTTCTGCCGAATCGAGGATTTCCTCAAGATTGTAATCCTTTTTGGTGAATTTCTCCAGGATTTTGATCGAACTGTCTTTCAGGTCCTCAATGTCAATGGTGAAAAAGGGTTTTTCATCCATAATATTGGGCTTCTCCAGGTCCGTGTAGAAATTATAGACGATTCCGTTGGTCAGCACGCCAAAACGCGTCTTGGAAACATGATAATACCGGTGGAGTTGTGAATTGTGGGCATCGGCACTTTCTTTCCAGTGCTTGCATTCAATAATGAAAATCGGCTGGTCGTTGTGGCGGATGACGTAATCCACTTTTTCTCCTTTCTTGGTCCCGATATCACATACATGTTCCGGAATGACTTCCGTGGGATTGAAGATATCGTAGCCCAGAATCTGAATAAAAGGCATAACGAATGCATTCTTCGTGGCTTCTTCGGTGCCGATCTGGTCTTTCAGCCCCATAACTTTCTGATGCAGCTGCTCAAGTTTAATTTTAAGATCCATGGTTTAAGGATTAAGGGTTTGATCAATGATTTCGGACATCGGTGCATTGGATTTCACAGAAGCGATGCCTCTTTCCATTGAAAAACTGTCATTGTACAGCTGGCTTTTGCCAATAATCTCACCATTTCCTGCTTTCAGCACAAAATAAGGCTTGCTGTTAGTGGACATGCGCCGGTCAAATCTTAAATCATTGTTTGAATTGACCCTTACGGATTCAATTCCTTTCAGGCAGGATGCCTTCTGTACATAGCCTTCGCTGGTTAAAATGGTTTCTCCGTTACCGGCTTTCAGGTTAAACTGATACTCTTTGTTGACTCTCTGAGTAATAATAAATTTTCCCATGGTAATGAGTTTAACTGGTATGACAGGCGTTTGAACATGTTTTGCAACCGTTTGACTGGCTGTATTCTTTTTTTGCTTCTTTTACCGCTCCCTCGCAGGATGAAAACATCCCAAGATATTTTCGGTTTTCAGAAGAGGGCAGATAGGTGCAATATTCATCATGTACTTCATGATCTCCGTTGCTCTGTGCTTTTTTGTTGACATAATACTTTTTCATAGGTTGAAAATTTTAATTTTTTAATACCTCAAAAGTAAAGTCATTCACGTAGCCATCCTTACGGGTTTCCGTAAAAACAAAAAAACCTTTCAGAAAATGAAAGGTTTATTGTTGATTGAAATGAATTCATATGATGCCAAGGTCTTTACAGAATACTACAAGTTGCTCATTGCTGTTGACCTGCAGGGCATCTTTAAGGGCATTCAGCCTTTTTTCAATACTGCTCAAACTGTTGGGCGTTATATGGTTCTTCTGGAAGTAAACGGGAATGTTTTTTTGTAAAACTCCCTGGGAAATCAGGGACACCAGATTAATGTCATAGTCGGAAAATTCGTAGCTGTTCAGCTTTTTGATTTCCTGTTTCAGATCCAGGGAGAGGTAATTTTCATTCTGAGCTACTGCTGTAAGGGCCTTTTTGAGCTCTTTTGAATCGTTTCTCGCTTTTCTTACATATCCGTTGATGCCCGATTTGGTAAAAAGGGAATCTATAACGCCGGATTTATGTTCCGCAGAAAAAACAATGACCTTAAGGTCAGGCTGAAGTTTTCGTACCTCTTCGATAAGTTCTTGGCCGTTCTTGATATGCTGTTCCCGATGGTCTTCTTCATACTCGAGATCGGTAATCATCAGGTCATAAGGTTCTTTTTCACGGATGGATTTCTGTATTTTCCCCAGGGCATCGTCACAGTAATAGGCATAATCTACTGTGTTGATGTTCAGTTCTTCCAGTGTTCTTTGTACTGAAATATTCGCACTTTCATGATCTTCTGCTATTAAAATTTTTTTAAACATGGTTAGTTTTTTTTTAGAGATAAGAGATGGTATTAATCAAGTCATTCATTTACTTATTTATCAATAAAGACTATCACAATACCCAAATCATCTTATATGATTTTTGATTGGTATGTACGTTAAAAACCTGTGCTTGCTCAATAAGCAAGCACAGGATAAAGTTAGGCATATTGGATCAATTCCCAGGTCACAGCCTGTCCATTGTAAGGGGGCATTCTGTTGCCTCTTGAAATAGGAGCAGTAGTCGATGGGCTTCCAACAACTTTCCATACCCCAGATTCCGGGCAGTCTTCACCTGTTTTTGCTTTTGTTCCTAATGGTCTTTTCATAGTAAATGATTTTAAAAGTTAACAGGTCAAAAGTATAACGCCTGATCATTCCATCCTTACGGTTTCACGTAAAAGTGAGAAATAAATGAAATTAAGCCATTTATATGAGCCCGATATCCTTACAAATCACAATCATTTCAATATTGTTTTTTGCATTAAGGCTGTCACGGAGGTCATTCAGCCTTTTTTCAATGGACCGGATGCTGTGGGGATTAATGTTATTCTTTTTAAAATAACTGCCTATTTCATTCTGTTTCCAGCCTTTGGAAAGAAGTTCCAGCAGTTTCAGGTCGTAATCGGTAAAGTCAAACGAAATATGGCGCAGGGCATTCATAATATCCTGAGGAATGGCTCTTTCCCCATTATACACTTTGCTGATGGTGTTTTTCAGGTCTTTTCCGTCATTCCGTGCTTTGCTTACATACCCGTTGATCTGATACCTTTCATACAGGTCATAAATAATTTTAGCCCGGTGCTCTATGGAGAAAACAATCACCTTTAAATCCGGCTGTACCGTTCTTGCCTCAAGGATCAGCTCCTGGCCGGAATGTATGTTTTGCCGGATATGATCTTTCTGAAAGGACAAATCTGTAATAAGCAGATCATAAGGCATACTCTCAACAGCGGCTTTTTTTATTTTGCTGATGGCGGTATCACAATACGTGACAAAGTCAAAGTGCGGGATGTCCAATTCCTTAATGGTATTGGCAATTCCCAGATTCATCACCTGCTGGTCTTCGGCAATTAAAATTTTTTTGAACATGGTTACAACGTTTACGAAGTCGGAACAGAAAGATTCACTTTCAGCCCTTTTTCAATTTCCGTGTCAAAAATAATGGCTCCACCGATAGCAGCCATGCGGCTTTCCGCATTACGAAGCCCGTTTTTGTAAATAAGATCCCCGGGAATACCGATGCCGTTGTCTTTATATTGGATTTCTACGGACGTCTCCGTCTTTTCAAACCTGAAAGCGACATGGCTGGCCTGGCTGTGCTTTTTCATATTCACCATCAGTTCGCGGATGATCTGGAAGACTTCGTCTTTTACTGGTGGACTGATGTTTTCCCACAATGCCGAATTGTTTCCTGCGGTAAAGGTTTTAACCGTGTCATTATTGAATGAGGCGATTAGCTCTGAAATTTTCTTGCTGAATTCCTGTTCCTCATCCGCTTTGTCATAGGAGATATCCCTAGATTTTTCATATACGAATTCCAGTTCATCCAAAGCGGTATCCCGGTCAAAATGTTCCTGGTTTTCAATTTTGGTCATTACCTGGTAGATGCCGTTGGCAACAACATCATGCACTTTTTTGGATAGCCGCAGCTGGGTGTTTTTTACTTCGAGTTCTTTTTCTTGTTGAAGTCTTTTTTTTCTTTTTTTATACCAAAATATACCTATTATTAGAGATAATGCTAAAAAAAGAATTCCAATAGCTTGTTTGAAATTTTTATCTTTCAAAGATTGATTCTGAGCATTTTTTTGCTCGACATCGTACCTTACGATAGCGAATTGCTTTTTAGCTTTATTTCTTGCAGTCTGCACGCTATCGTTAATAAATAAATACCTTTCAAAGTTTATTGAATAAGTCTCAGGGTCTAAAAAAATAATTTTTTGTAAAGCTAATATTTGATCATCAACACTCTCATTTTTTATTGCAGATGTAAGCATTTCATTCGCAAATTTTAATGATAAAGCTTTATCTTTTTCTAAATAATAACTAGATAAAGTCTCATAACTTGAGTTTTGGCCTTTCCCATCATTCTCTTCCTTTCTTATATTTAGAGCCTGATAAAATTCCGGCAAAGGATTGTAATTATTATCATCAAGATATTTAGCTTTTGCTAAATTATTTAATGCTCTAGAATAGTTATTTTTATTTGAAGTTTTAATGGCCTTTTCTAAATATTTCTTTGCATCGTTAAATTTACCTAAAGTAATCAATACGTCTCCGATATTATTATAATATATCCTCTTATTTAAACTATCATTAGAATATTTTAAAGCACTCAAGTGATAATTAAAAGCATCCTCATAATTTTTTAAAAAATGAGAAGCAATTGCCATACAATTGTAGCTTGAAGCTAATGTATTTCTATTAGTACTGTCTCGATCATTTTTAAGAAATTTATTTGCTTCTAATGTAGTTTCTATGGCACCATAAAAATCACCATTATCAGATTGAATAATTCCCATATTAACTAATGATTTAGAAATACCTAATGAATCATTAGTTTTTATATAATCATTTTTAGCTAAATTAAAATAGTAAAAAGCAGAATCTGAATTATTTGTTTTTAAACATATTTTTCCTTGTTCATAGTGCCTATTATTCTTAAATGTTTCTTTTTTACTGCATGAAAGTAATGTGATTGATAGAAGAAAAAATATATTTTTTTTCATAGTAATAGTTTTAATAATGCAAATTAAATAAAAAAGGATAGATCTTTTTGATCTATCCTCAATTAATTATGGTTGTTTTACAAAGGGTGGTGGTGTCTGTCCTGAGTTACCGCCAACTGGGCCTCCATTTCCATCTCCAGTATCAGTTCCTGGGTCAAATCCCGTTCCCGGATTGTCAGCTGTCTGAATGGTTGTGGTATCGCCGTTATTATTGCATGATGTATTGGCATTATGGTTTCCGAATGCTAAGCCGAATAGCATTAAAATAAATTGGATCATTGTCAAAAAATTTAATTGTTAAAGCATTCGTGTACTTCCCTGCGAAACCGATCGCAGGCAGTGGTACACGGTGAAAATTTCGAAGCGCTTCTTAAATTTTTTGGGAAGTGAACCATCTAAAACGGAAGAGAAACATCTGCTTCCCAACCCGGATATTTTCTTCCGTTTTATCTGGTGAGTTTGAAATCAGTTTTTTTTGTTTTTTTTGTCCCTGATTTCTTTTACAAATATCCGATAGTAGGATGTCCTATTGAAGACAGTGAGTGGACAGTATAAGTAGTATAAAGTGCTGTTGTTTACGGTTATCCGCAATTTTATTGTCCAAGATTTGTCTAATTTGGACAACATATAACCCACTTATTAAAATTGTATGTTTGAAAAAAGAAAATTGCTGTTAAAAACAGCATATGAAAGAGCAAAAAAAGAGATCAAAGAGGAAAAAAATAATAAGAGTATTATTTTCGGATTTTTGAGTTTAAAACTTGAAGAGAAATTTGGAGAATCAAAAGATGCAAGAACCTTTGTGAGATACTATAATAGATTGATAAACGAAAATAGAGATTATGATATTGACGGAATAACTTTAGATCAGTTGAGTTGGTATATTGGATATAAAAATTTTGAAGATTTCTGTGATAATTATGTTATTGAAAGAGACAGAGGCGATACACAGATTCAGTTAAAGATTGATCATGATGAAGAATCTCTTTCAGAAAAGCTTTCCAAAATCATCATTAACATAACAAATACACCAATCTTCAATGTTCCGCAGTTAGCAAAGAACGGAATTGGAATAGGGTTAATGTCATTAATTCTTGTACTAGGGATGAATTTTAAGGATATATTGAAGGATAAAAACTTAATGTATTGGGACGGCAATGAGTATAAATTAACTTCTGAAGGTGATAAGAACCCAAATCGACAATTGTTACCAGTAGACACAATAAGGCTCAAATATTTTAAAAAAATAACAAGACCAGATACTTTGACAATTGACAATGCATTGGGAAATACCTATTATTCAAAAAAGGATAACGAAGTAGAATTTTTTACTATGGGCGGTATTAATCCAAATAATGGTAAGGGTCTCAAGCAGGCAACTGAATATATGTTAACCAGATATGCAGGAATTTATGAAGAATAAGTACTCTTTCACAAATATTTAAAACTGCCGTAAAACAGTTTATATAATATTCCTTTATTTTCGTGCTTTTATACGATGAGTAAAGGAATATTTTTATTTCTGGTAGGTATCAGCGCTCTGCTGGGTCCTATAAACAGCCAATGTCTAGTACACCCTTCCTTTGAGTTTAGTCTCCTGTGAACGGGAAATATTTGAAAATCGGAGCACATTTGTGCTCCGATTTGTATTTGCATACTGCTCATGCATATTTCATGGTATCAGGTCCTGGAATAGGATTTGCCCGTTTTTTTTACTATCTTAGGTAGGTTTATTTTTCCTGAAGAAAATTACTGTATCAAACATTATTTTCCGGGAAGAACATCCGCACACAATAGAAATGACGTGACACTATGGTAACAACATTAAAAAAGGGCATCATCTTTCCGAGCCTTATTTTCATTCTGGGTATTTCATTCATATCCATTTTTTTTTCCTCAGGTAACTGAACAGCTGCTCAACAGCGTTAAAAATTTCATATTTGTCAACCTGAACTGGATTTATATCTGGTCCGTAACGATATTTGTTATCTTCCTGGTCTATCTCACCTTCAGTGATTACGGGAAAATAAAACTGGGAAGGAATGACAGCAAACCGGAATATTCTTTCTTTTCGTGGATGTCCATGCTGTTTGCTGCAGGGATGGGGATTGGGCTGATGTATTTCGGGGTTGCAGAACCCATGCAGCACTATTCGTCCGAAGTTTTTGCCTCAGGGCATTATATCAATCGTGCCAAGAATGCCCAGTTGTATACCTTTTTCCATTGGGGTATCCATGCGTGGGCCATCTATGCGGTAGTAGGGCTTTCCCTGGCATATTTTACCTACCGTTACCGCCTTCCGCTGTCACTTCGCAGCTGCTTCTATCCACTGCTGAAAAATAAGATCAACGGGAACTGGGGCAATGCCATCGATGTCTTTGCCTTATGCAGTACATTTTTCGGGATTACCACCACACTGGGTTTCGGCGTGGTTCAGATCAATTCGGGTTTGCAGATCCTGCACGTGATTCCCGAAAACAGCTTTACCTATCAGGTCATTATTGTGGCAGTCCTGGTTTCGCTTTCAGTGCTCTCGGCGGTAAGCGGAGTAGACAAAGGCATTAAAATCCTGAGCAACGTCAATATCATCAGTGTGATATGCCTTCTGCTTTTCGTTTTATTTTTAGGTCCCACAGTGTATGTCATTGCAAGCTTTACCGAAGGCCTGGGCAACTATATCAACAGTTTTTTCAGCCTTACATTCAATACGCATATCTATGAAAAGGATACTTTACCCTGGTTTTATGACTGGACGATTTTGTACTGGGCATGGTGGATCTCCTGGTCACCTTACGTAGGGCTGTTTATTGCCAGGATCTCAAAAGGAAGGACCATCCGCGAGTTTATCATGGCTGTCCTGGTATTGCCAACGGTATTTAATTTTATATGGATGTCGGTTTTCGGGAACAGTGCCATCTGGTTTGATCTTACCACAGCCCAGGGAGCACTCAGCAAGCTTGCTTCCAATCCGGATATGCTGATGTTCCGGTTCCTGGATTACTTGCCGCTCACAACGCTGGTCAGCTTTGTTGTGATTGCCATCATCATCATATTCTTTGTGACTTCCGCAGATTCAGGAATTTTCGTAATGAACAGTATTGCTACGGAAAATGCGCCTAAATCCCCGAAATGGCAGATCGTATTCTGGGGCATCCTGTTAGCGGCACTGGCACTCCTCCTGCTGAATGCCGGCGGCCTGAAAGCCCTGCAGACCATGACGCTCATCACTGCACTGCCTTTTGCCCTCATTATGATTGTTTTTATTGTCAGCCTGATGAAAGCCCTCGTCGTCGACCGGAATTATTATGAAAAAGATTTTTCCGCTTCCGCGATCCCCTGGACAGGAGTGATCTGGAAACAGAGGCTGAAGCAGATTGTTTCTTTTAAGGACCGGCCCTCCGTGGATGATTTCATACAGGATACGGTAAAAACGGCATTCACAGAGCTCAAAGATGAATTTATGGGCAACGGGATCGAAGCCAAGATCAATACCTGGACTGATCCGGCAGCTGTTGAGATCGAGATCCGCCATGATGTCGTCAACAATTTTGTGTACGGAGTGAAGAGCCATTCAAAAACCATATCCGAATCTATGATCAAGGATGACAACCTTCCAGATGTTGATGAAAGTAAAACCTATTATCCCAGGGCCTATTTCGGGGATGCCCGTGAAGGATACGATATTCAGTATTTTACCAAAGATGAACTTATTTCAGACGTCCTGAAGCATTATGAAAGATTCCTGGAGATTATTTCCGATGAAGACAATGAAATGTTTATCAGCATCAACACAGGAAAGAAATAACGGTAATAAAAAAAGCGAAGAAACAGGTTTCTTCGCTTTTTTTTTGGTTATGCATTCAGCATTCCCAGTTCCCCGAAATGCTTCCTGAATTTCTGTATTTTAGGTCCCACCACAGCGCTGCAGTACGGCTGGTCAGGATTTTCGTGGTAATAGCCCTGATGGTACAGCTCAGCCGGCCAGAACGTATCGAATTTCGTTACTTCCGTCACATAGGTTCCCTGCCATCTTCCGGATTCCTGAGAAGCTTTGATCGCAGCCTCCGCTTTGGCCTTTTCAGCATCGTCTTTATAGTAAATGACAGAACGGTACTGGGTTCCTACATCATTCCCCTGACGGTTCAGCTGGGTAGGGTCATGAAGGAAGAAGAACACATCCATCAGCTGCTCATAAGAAATGATGGATGAATCATATGTGATCTGCACCACTTCTGCATGTCCGGTCTCGCCGGTGCATACTTCCTTATAGGTAGGGTTATCGGTATGGCCTCCGGAATATCCCGATACGGCGGAAACCACTCCTTTCAGCATATTAAAACAGCTTTCCACACACCAGAAACAGCCTCCTCCAAAGGTGATCTGTTCTAAATTATTGTTATCCATTGTCAATTGATTATTGTATTAAAATTCTTTTCTCCTGCAGAAATGGCTCAGAGAAAAAACAATCAAAAATAGGAAAACTTTTGCAGTCTGTACAGCGGACAGGCATTCAAAAATAAATCCTTTCGATTGTTTCTGCCAATGATGAAACCATAATCTGTACCAAATCGTGATTGCAGGAAGATGCTTGTGCTAGTCATGATATGGCAACCACTATAGTCACAGAGATTTTTTGACACATAAGAATAATGAAGGAAAATCTTTGAAAACAGAAGAGCACATAAGTTCTAAAAACCTACGGTTTTTAAAATGCATGAAAAAATCTGCTTCATTTGCCGATCTGTGAGAGGATCATTATGCATTTCTGAGATGTCCCAACTGTAGAAACGATTGAGATGGATAAGGATAAACCACAACAGTCACAAAAGTTTTGACACAAAAGAATAATGAAGAAAAAAGCTTTGAAAACAGAAGAGCACATAAGTTCTAAAAACCTGCGGTTTTTAAAATGCATGAAAAAATCTGCTTCATCTGCCGATCTGCGAGAGAATCATTATGCATTTCTGAGATGTCCCAACCGTAGAAACGATTGAGATGGATAAGGATAAACCACAACAGTCACAAAAGTTTTGACACATAAGAATAATGAAGGAAAATCTTTGAAAACAGAAGAGCATTTAAGTTGATGAAATCAAAGATTTTTATCTGATGCTGTCTAATATTGCTTGCTTTACTAAATTTGTTTGACGACCGAACCTTGTCAGGGTTTTAAACCCTGACAAGGTTGAGGGATCAGTACCGATTGATCCACTGAATTTGACGTTATCTAAAAATCAAACAAAAAAGCATCCGAAAAGGATGCTTTGTATCAATGATATAGATGATTGGTCTATTTTTTCTCCCAGACTAAGGCACTGGCACCGAGGATCGCCGCATCGGCTTCATCCAGCTCGCTGAAAACCAGTTTCACTTTGTTTCTGAAAATCGGGAGGAGGTTTCTTTCCATATGCAGCTTGGCAGGTTTCAGGATAAATTCACCGGCTTTGATCACCCCGCCGAACAGCAGGATTGCTTCCGGAGAAGAAAACATCACAAAATTCGCCAAGGCTTCACCCAGTTTCTGTCCGGTATACCGGAATACCTCAATGGCAATAGGATCTCCTTTCAGGGCACATTCGTGAACCGTTTTGGAATTGATTTCCTCTTCAGGGTATTGGTTCAGCATGGATTCTGCAAATTCGGCCCTCATTTTTTTCGCGGTAATCGAAATTCCGGTTGCTGAGGCGTAAGCTTCAAGGCTTCCTTCGGAACCTGTGCTCCAGTGCTTTCTTCCGCCCGGTTTTACAATGGTATGACCAAGCTCACCGGCAAATCCGTCATGGCCGTAGATCAGGCTTCCGCTGGCTACAATGCCGCTTCCTACCCCTGTTCCCAAGGTAATCATAATGAAATCCTTCATTCCGCGTGCTGCCCCGAAGAGCATCTCTCCCAAAGCGGCCGCATTGGCATCATTGGTTACGGTACACGGAAGATTGAATTTATTCCGCATCAGCTCCGCGAAAGGAACAACGCCTTTCCAGGGCAGGTTAGGAGCCAGCTCAATAGTCCCTTTATAGTAGTTCCCGTTAGGAGCACCTACGCCTATTCCGTCAAAGTTTCTTTCTTTTCCGTAACGCTCTATGGAAGGGAATACCTGTTCATATAAAGCGTCAATGAATCCTTCAACAGTAGGATAAGCATCCGTACGGAGGCTGCCTTTTTCAAGAACCTCTCCTCTGTGGTTTACCACACCGAATTTGGTGTTGGTGCCGCCAATATCAATTCCTAAGGCAACGTTTTTTGATAAATCTATTAATGACATTTTCTTTTGTAAAAAATTCTAAAGGTCTAAATTATAAAAAAGATTGTATTAATAGATTATTAACGAAATATTTATTTAAATAATTAGGCTGATTTTACCGTCTTCTTTTTTCTGCGGCCCCACCAGATCATAAATCCCGTTACCGGCAGGGAAGCACAGATCAGGCTTACCACAAAGGCAATGATTTTGGTCGGAAGCCCCAGGATAGCCCCTACGTGGATGTCATAGTTGGCTGCGACAGCTTTTTCACCCAGGTTTTTATCCTTAGGGTCATGGGTATGCAGCAGTTCACCGGAGTTTTCATCGAAGATCAGGCTGCTGCTTTTATGATAAGAGTAGGAAAGGTGCTTTACGTAGACTTCAAAATTCGGATGGGCATGGTCATCCATATGTTCATGGCCCAGATCAATAGAAAACCCGTATGCATCCGGATATTTTGCCTTTACTGTATTGATGATCTTGTCCAGTGTTCCTGCTGTCCTCATTTCAGCAGGAGCTTTTGTAGTGATGGATGAAAAATCGGGATATTTCGTCTCTCCTCCTGAAAAGGTGAAGTAGATTGCTGCCTGTACGAAAAAAAACGCGTAGAATAAACCGGTAATGGCGAAAATCAGGGCGAAGATAGACGAATAAAAACCCAGGATATTATGGAGGTCATAATTTTTCCGTTTCCAGTTTTTTACATTCTTCCATTTAAAGGAAAGGCGCTGTTTCCTGGCAGCCTTGTTTTTGGGCCACCATAAAATGATCCCGGAAATCAGCATGATTACAAAAATAATGACCGGGATTCCTACCAGGTAGGTTCCCCACGACTGTTTGAGGAGGTAACTCCAGTGGATCATCTTTACGATCTGGAAAAAGCCGTTCTTTTCGTCATAGGTCCTCAGGACTTTTCCGGTGTACGGATTTACATACGCCACTTTATAAATCGGGAATTCATCAAAATAATTCCAGCCTTCCGGGTTATGCTCGTACCAGTAGAACTGGTAAGAAAGTTTCTTATCAACCGGGATATTGACCCAATGGACCGGATATTTCTCTTTTACCTGCTCCACAACGGCTTTTTCGAGCACTCGGATCGGAAGCACTTCTTTGCGGTCGATGCCCTGTTCCTGATGATAGATGACATCTTTCCGGGTTAAATTTTCTACTTCATCTTTGAAAACATACAGCGCTCCCGTAATGGAAATAATAAAAATCAGGAAGCCTACGGCCAGCCCCAGCCACAAATGCAGTTTCCCTGTCCATTTCTTAAATACACCCGGCTTTTTTTTATGATGATGTTTTTTCCTCATGTCTCTGAAAAGTTTTACAAAGATAAGTTTAATGTTTTTATTTAGATTAATTAAAATCTATATTCAACCATAAAAGTTCCCCTCATCCCCAAGGCATTCACGAAATCACTGTCGCGGGCTGCCCACCAGGCAATAGCCGGCTGATATACTTTATTGAAGACATTTTCGATTCCAAGCGATAGTTTCCATTTGGAATTAAGATCATACGAAGACCTGAAATTGAATACGGTATAATCAGGAACAGTACCTTCCCCATATGAATATAGTCCGGTTTTAGGATTCGGATCAAAGCGGTTTTGCCTGAAGCCATGCAGCATATCCAGGCCAATAGAAAGAGCCTGAACCGGCTTTACTTGTATATATGCCAGTACTTTCGGTGCTGAAATCCTGCTGTTGTTGATCTTGGCTGAATAATCACCGTCATCTTTCAGGGAGGTGATCCCTTCCATCCAGCTGTAGCTTCCTCCGAAATTCAGCCATTTTAACGGCGTGAAGTTCAGGTAGCCTTCCACACCGTATACGATTTCCGGGGCCCGCTGGATTGTCAGTGACCGGTCAGGGCTTTGTACGAAAGATGCCCCCAGCTTTGAGGTGCTCACATAAGAAGTCATTTCATAGTTCAGCCATTTCGCAATCTGTCCTGTTGCTCCGAATTCATAGTTGTTGACAATAATCGGCTTGGTCTCCAGATTGGCAATGGTTTCTGAAGTAGAGGTCCTCAGAATTCTTCCCAGTTCATTGATGGAATACGATTGGGAAAAGCTGCCGAAAAGATTGAGGTAAGGCTGGATGTTGTACCTGAGCCCTATATTTCCTACCAGGGCATTGTATTCCAGGTCTCCTCCCTGTACGAAAATGCTTTTGGTAAACGTACCGTCATTTTTAATGGTGGACAACGTATTGAAATCACCTACTTTTACCTTGATGTTTTCATACCGTAAGCCTCCTTTCAGCGTCAGCTTTTTAAGCAGGTCCACTTTTACCATTACGAAAGGAGCTACATTGGTCATGTCCATATCCGGGGTCCAGTAGCGGCCGTCCTCCAGTTTCTGGACGGTTTTGTCATTCAGCACATCAAGACCGTATATCACTTCTCCCTGGGAGTTTGCCGTATTCCAGAGCTGGGTATCCAGGTTAGCCCGCAGCCCGGACTTTTTTGATATAACATTGGATTGTCCGCCGTTCAAGAATGTATCGCTGTATCCATATACCGTCCTGAAATCCTGGTAATACAGGTTGACATTCAGGGCTGTATTCCGGAACAGGTTTTTATTGTCGTAGCTTAATTTATAGTTGTGGTTCCTGGGGGTTCCCTGTGGTGTAAGGCCCAGGTTTTTCCCCGTTCCTTCTGCAATGGTGGGCGTAATGCCATATTTTCCTGTCTTCAGGCCGAGATCAAGGTCAGATTTTGAGGCATATCCGATATAGGAAGCTTCAATCCTCTGATTCTGATTGATATTGTATCCCAGCTTCAGCATACCGTTGTAATTATCCATTTTTGCCGTACTGTAGGTGGGGCTGAGATAAACGCCGTCTGCATCTTTCATATAGCCCGTCCGTTCGTAGGTCAGGGATGCTACATAATCAAACTTATCGGATAGCTTACCTGATAAAAGCTGTGTCGCTCTGAATCCCAAGGTCCCGCCATAGGGCTGACCGGTGATGCCGATCTGAGAAATTCCTGAAATTTTCTGGCCGGTCCTGCTCCTTCTGGTAATATAATTGATAATTCCTCCATCTGCACCGTTCCCGTAAATGGATGATGCGCCTTTGATCACCTCAATCCTTTCGATTACCGAAGGGTCAATGGAACGGATGTCCCTTGCACCATTTCTTAAAGGGGTAGATTGTGGGATCCCGTCAATCAGGACCAATACCTGACGTCCTCTCAGCGTCTGGCCGCTGTTGGTGGTTGTTCCTGAGCTTGTTGCAAGGCTGGGCACCGTATACTGGAGGATATTGCTGATATCTGAATTAATGGTCAGCTGTGACTGAACCTGCTTTTCACTCACTACCGTTACTGAGCTTGGAACTTCCTTGATGCTTTCTTTCTTCCGGGAGGCCGTCATGACCACCTCATCCACATTGTTTATTTTTAAGCTGTCTTCCGACTGGGCAAAAGCCATAGCCGCTGCCAGGAAAGATATTCCTGTAAATGTTCTTTTCATTGATTCTTTTTTCTTTGCTTTTTTTGTTTGCCCTGCCATACCAGAAATCCGGTAACAGGCAGTGAAGTGCAGATCAGTCCCGTGGCGAACCAGAGGATTTTACCCAAAAGCCCGAAATATGATCCTGTGTGGATATCATAGTTCGCATGGGCGTACTGTTCCGCATTGGTTAAGGTATGATGTGGTTTATTGGATAATATTTTGCCTGAATACCGGTCGAAAATCAGCTGGTGCCTGATGGCATACCTACCGTCTTCACCATAAACGGTTACCGGGATGTTTTTCAGTTCCTTTCCTTTTTTATTTTTGCCGTTAAGAGGGATCCTGAAACTTGAGGATGTTCCGTATAATTGTTGAGCCTGCTGTGCAGCAAGGTCAAAAAGGTGTCCTTTTTTTGATGTAAGGGAGTCCGGGGATGTGATTTCTTTGTCTTTCGGAAGCTCTGCCGTTCCGGATAGGGAATAGTTAAAGGCATTTTTTACCCACGGATAGGAAAAGTAGATTCCTGTCAGGCTGATCAAAAGAGCAATAAATGAGGCATAAAAGCCTAAAATATTGTGGAGGTCATAGTTTTTCCGCTTCCAGCCTTTTACATTTTTCCAGCTGAACCTGAGGCGTGACTTCCGGGCGTTTTTATTCTTCGGCCACCATAATACAATGCCGGTGATCAGCATCATGATGAAGAGCACAGTCGGAATGCCCACGACATATTTACCCCAGTCTGCGGGAAGCAGCAAACTCCAGTGGATGGCTTTCAGGATAGGGAAGAGGTCATATTTTTCATTGTACACCCCCAGGATCTCTCCGGTGTACTGATTGACATACACCAGCTTATTGACCTTTACCTCATCAAAATAGTTCCATGCTTTTTTATTTCTTTCATAATACAGGAACTCGTAGGAGCGGTTTTTATCCAGGTACATCTCTACGGAACTGATGGGAACTATTTCACGGACTTCCGATGAAACTTTTTCCTTCAGTATATCAATGGACAAGGGAACCGGAGTAATGCTTTCCGCTTTCACATACATGGCGTCTTTTCTCAGGATGCCCTGAATTTCATCTTTAAAAACATACAGGGTTCCTGTAAGCGAAACGATGAAAACAATAATCCCCACAGAAAGGCCGAGCCACAGATGCAGCTTTGCAGACCATTGTTTGCCCCATGAAGGTTTCTTTTTATGAAGATGTTTCTTTCTCATGAAAAAAAGCCAGCCTTCAGGCTGGCTCTGTGATGGTTTTGGGTTAGAATTTATATCCTACGGATAACCTGAAATTTCTTGGTGCCTCTGCCTGGTAATAATAGTAATTTCCATAGGGCGAACCTGAATACAGGTACCGGTTAAATACATTGAACACATTCAAACCTACCCTAAACCGGGTATCTTCCCAGGAAAGTCCGGCGTCAAATTTTACATAGTCGCCCATATTCTGCTGTGTGCCGCTGTTTGCCCAGTTCCAGGTGCTTCTGTCGCCAAGGTAAGTCCCTCCGAAAGAAAGCCCGAAACCTTCCAGGGCTCCGTTGGTAAACGTATAGTTCAGCCATCCGTTGGCGGTGTGCTTGGCATATCCGGGAACCCTCATCCCTACAGGATTGCTTACTGGATCGTTGGATTCGGTAACTTTGTTTTCCGTGAAGGCGTAATTAAAAATAGCATTGAACCCCTTTACAATTTCCCCTTTCAGATCAAATTCCACTCCCTGTACCCTGGTTTTTCCAAGCAGGATGGAGAATTGTTCATTCCCTGTATTGGTCGGGTCATTGGTCGTTGCATTATTTTTGATGATGTTATACAGGGATAATGTCGTATTCCATTTACCTCCGAACCAGTCTTTTTTCACACCGATTTCCATGTTGTTCCCTGTAATCGGTTTTACCGTACTGCCGTCCCTGAAAATAGCGGCCTGTGGTACGAATGACTGGTCATATAAGCCGTAAACGGACAGGTTTTGATCGATGGAATAGCTGATCCCCACACGTGGTGTGATCTTATCCGCTTCCATTTTAGTTCCATAGTTGCTTTCTTTTACCGTAGTATACCTTGCAGCAAGGGTTAACCTTAACCGGTCTTCAAGAAAACCGAGTTCATCCTGCAAATATAAACCGGTGTAGTTCTGATTCAGCATGCTGCCTGTGCCGGCTCTTTCTGTAAGCGTCTTGGTTGTTCCGTCAAACGGAAGAAAGGCCTGAGTGTTATTGTAGCCGTAATACGCTCCCGTATTGATATCGTAATTGTTGGTATTCAGGTTATACCAGTATCTGTAATCTGCAGGAGCATTATAATCGTCATTTGCATTGTATTTGTCCAGATTATATCCCTGAGACCAGTCTGCCATGTATTTTTTGCTTCCTAAATCCAGTCCGGCTAAGATTTTATGGGAGACCATACCTGTTTTAGCATACCCGTTCAGGAAAATCTGCCCGAATTTCATGGTATTGTCTGCTTCCCAGTAGCCCAGGCGACGGATCATGTAGTTCCCTACGAAGTTGCTTGGCCAAAGGTTGCTTCCCATTGTGTATTCATTCACATACGTCAGCTGGGATGTCAGTTTCCAGTTCTCATTGAATTGATGCTGTAAATTGATGTTCACCGTATTGTTGTCCACTTTAGTCGGTTCGATACTCGGATCGGTCGCCGTATAGGAAACCGGTCTTGTGGCATAGCCGTCAAAGCTGAAAACATAGGCTGAACCTACTTCAGACATTTTGGCTTTCTGATAGATGTATTCTGCTGTTAACGTAGTTTTATCGGTAAGGTTGACCTTCAGGGAAGGATTGATGATATACCGGTCATTGAATTCATAATCTCTGAAGCTGTTCCTGTTTTGCGCCATCAGGTTGAGCCTGAATGCCACCTTATCGGTGATTTTGGTATCAATATCGGTTTCTCCGCGGTACATATTGAAGCTTCCTAGGGTTACCCTCGCAGAACCGTTCAATGACTGTCCGGTAGGCTTTTTGGTAACGATATTGTAAATCCCGCTCGGCTCGCCGTTAGACATTAGGAATCCCGATGGTCCTTTGATGAATTCAATATGGTCTACAAAGGACATATCTTCGCTTAACGGTCCCCAGTTGGATGTAACATTGACTCCGTTCATGAAAGCAGCTGCCCTGGAACCTCTCATATTGACCCTGGTATACATGTCTCCCCAGTGTTCCAGCCTTTGTGCTCCGGCTACGTTTCTCAGTACGCCGTCACTCATGGTGGTGACCTGCTGATCTTCCAGTGCCCGGTTGGTAATGATGGAAATATTCTGTGGGATTTTAATCAGTTCCTCATCCAGTCGCATGGAGGAAGAACCTTCTTTTTCAACGTATTTTTTGTAGTATTTGCCGCTTACAACAACTTCTTCGATGTCATTCGATTTAATGGTGTCATTGTGTTGGGCCCATGCCAGTGTCGTTGCAAGAATTGCAGCGGCCATTGTAAGTTTTCTCATTCAGGTAGTCCTTTAGTAGTGTATCTAAAATTTATAGGTAATGCTTCCTAATGCATTGATCAGTGTTTGCGGGTTGGCGGTGGTGTATCCTATCCAGTAGTGCTGATTGGTAAAGTTGTCTACTTTTACTCCGATCCTGAATTTTTTAGCATCGTAAAAAGCATTCGCGTTCAGCACGAAATATTTAGGCAGGGTAAAAGTTGATCCCGGCTCATTTAAAATTTTGTTACCGCTGGCATAATTTCCTCCGATGCCGAATCCTAAACCTTTTAGGTTGCCTTCCAAGAACTGGTAACTGGCGTTGAAGTTGGCGAGCCATGGCGACCCTGCAGTATTCGGCCTTAAACCTATCCTGTTTTGCTGAGCACTGTCCATTTCGGTAAATTTGGAATCGTTATAGCTGATTCCCCCGATTACGGAGAAGCCTTTCACAAGGTATGCATTCACCTCAAGCTCTACTCCCTTGCTCGTCATTGCTCCTGCCTGGGTCTGTATGGCTCTTGCTCCTGCATAACCGAGTGTTAACAAAGTATTCTTTACATCGATATTATAGTAGCTTACCGTGGCATTGATCCTTCCGTTGATCAGGTTGGTCTTTAATCCTCCTTCAAACTGGTTCGCTCTTTCCGGGGTTGACAATGCCGTATTTCCTGCCGCATCAGTCATGTAATACCCATTGCTCCTGAAGCTGTTCTGGTAGTTCCCGAAGACGGAGAACCTGTCCTTCACAATCTCATACACGATCCCGAATTTCGGAGACCATGCTGATTGTTTGTATGGATCGGTATCCAGCGTACCGCTTTTTCCGCCTTTGAAATCATTGCTTTCATACCGAACGGAAGCCATAATATTCAGTCCGGATAACGGAGTGAACACATTGGAAATATAACCGCTGTAGGTATTAAGGTCTCCTTTGATTGCGTAATCACTGACATTTCCGGACAGGTAAAGGTTTCCAAGCGTCTGCCCGTTCATATTGGAATAATCACCACCTGTTAATGGCACGAGATCAAAGCTTCCGGATGCAGGGAAGATGAACATCTGGCGGTCGCGGGTCTGCATGAAGTCAAATCCGGCAACGGTCCTGTTTCTCATTTCACCAAAGGAATAGTCCAGGTTGAAGTTCTGCTGTACCTGGAAGAATTTTTTCTTACTGTCTACAGTGGACTGGTCAGCTCTTACGACATTCAGTGCTGCGGTTGCAGGATTCATCATGACAGAAAAATAAGGATTGAATCCGTCTGAATAACTGTATGCTGAACTTACAGCAGTGGTTGAACGGATATTTTTGTTGATCTGATAATTGATCTGGCCGAAGAGATTCCTCACTTTCGCTGTTGTATAGAGATCATCTCCGGTATAGGATTGCTTATAGTCCAGGCCGGCTTTTTCAAGGTCTTTCATATTGTCAAATCCGGTAGTTGCTTTTGAAAGGTAAAAGAAAGACTGTTCAGGAGTCGCCCTGGTTTCAAACATTTCATATTCCAGATTGAAACTTAATTGATCATTAAGTTTGTATGTTAATGACGGGGTAAAGGCAAAATAGGAATTTTTAGCATCCGTCTTTTGAAACGTACCCTGATTGGTATATGCGGTATTCACCCTGAAAAGCAGTTTTTTATCATTGGTAAGCGGAGCGTTGAGATCAGCCTGCGCACGGTAATAGTTATAGCTTCCGCCGATCAGTGAAACATTTCCTCCGAAATGTTCATACGGTTTTTTAGTCACCCTGTTGACGAGTCCTCCGTACGAAGTTACGGTACTTCCGAAAAGAGTGGCGGAAGGGCCTTTAAGCACTTCAATCTTTTCGAGGTTAATGGCATCCATAGAAGTAGTCACCGGTGCTACCAGTCCGTTGCGCAAAGAATTGTTAGAGACAAACCCTCTCATGCTGTAATAAGCACCGCCATCACCGGCTCTGTTGGTGGCGCTCCACATGCGCTGTACTCCGGGCACATTGCGCAATGCGTCATCTGCGGTAAAAATAAGCTGGTTTTCCAGTACCGTTTTATCAATGGAAGAATAGACCTGAGGGTTTTCAATGGCCTTCAGGGGCATTTTATTGGTATATTCCGTATCTTTTTTGATGTAGGCATCAACAATCACTTCCTCTATATCATTTGCTTTCACAGTATCTTTAACCTGTGCTGCAACAACAACACCTGACAGCATTGCCACACTCAGTACCATCTTTTTCATCGTATAATATTTTTATAATAATGTTTAATAATTAAAAGTAAAGGGACTGAGAGCGACAGCCATCCGAGCAGATCCCAGATCCCGTCACCGTTCAATGCCGCAACCAGTCCGAAAACGGATAAGAGAGCCAGAAGGATGGGCATGCCCCAGAGTTTGAGAAATGTATTTTTCATGCTTTGGTGTTTTTAGGAATCAGGATCTGTAACTGCTGTTTTTCAGCTTTTCTTCTGGCAATCCATAAATACAGCCCTGTAATAAGCACCAGAATGGTAAATACGTCGAATACCACCCAGATAATTTTAAGGCCTATCCCGCCGTAATTCCCGAAATGCAATGGCTCTGAGATGAATAAGGCATTGACATACCATGGCATATCCCTGGAATCAGTTACAGTACCCGTTGTAGCATCTATAAGGACCGGCTTCAGTAGTTTGGAGGTTAGCTCCGTATTTCCCCGCATGAACACCGCATAGTGATGTTTGCTGGTGAAATCCGTACCCGGAAATGCAATCACGGCTACATTCATATCCTTGATGGCTTTCTCAGCAGATCTTTTGGCATTATCCAGAGAACTGAGCTTTCCGGTAATAGGTTTCTGATTTTTGTATGGAGCCGTCATTTCTGCCAGCTGGCCCTGTTGCCACAATCCTACGATAACATCAGAGAGGGTATTGATAACTCCTGTAAATCCTACCACAAGCATCCATGCGGTAATGGCAATTCCCAGAAGGTTATGGGTATCCAGCCATTTGAGCCTTTTAGACTTATTCTTGCGGACCATCCCGAAATCATACTTCTTCATGATAGGGCCGTAGAGTACGATTCCTGAAACAATGGAAATCATAAACAGAATGCCCATAATGCCTAGGAAAAGCTTTCCCGGAATGCCGAGGAACATATCCGTATGCAGTTTAAGAATAATATGCATGATTCCATCTGTCCTTGGAGCTCCCAGAATTTCTCCGGTATATTCGTTCAGCACCAGGTATTTACTTTTTTCATACGGTGCATCCGGCCTGTCTACAATATCGAAAATGACTTTGTTCTTTTCATTTTCGTCCCAGAAAACATACCTTGCTTTCTCTCCGGGATATTTAGATTCCGCCATATGGGCGAGAGTATCCAGGCTCAATTTCGCATGGTTTTTTATTACCGCTTCTTTATTTTCCTCCAGGAGATGTTCAATTTCTTCATGGAAAATCAACGGCAACCCTGTAATACAGAGGTACAGCAGAAAAACGGTACAGATGAGGCTTGTCCATTTATGCCAATTAAACCAGCGCTTAGCCGTTTTCAGTTTCATGAACCAACAATTTTTTGCAAATATATTATTTTTAACTGTTCTAAATAAATAAAATACTTGATATTTGTCATAGGATGTTATCCACAGGATAACAAAAAACCGCTCCAGCAAAGGCTGGAGCGGTTTTTATATTGTTGAAATAATTTCTTATGCCGGGATTTCTCCTTTGTATAAGAATGAAATGATCTCTTTGTTCATCTTGTCGATCATATCACTGAACAGGTGGAAAGATTCCTGTTTGTAGATAACCAACGGATCTTTCTGCTCGTAAACGGCTCCCTGTGACGATCTTCTCAGGTCATCCATTTCACGAAGGTGAAGCTTCCAGTTTTCATCAATGATCGATAGGGTAATATTCTTTTCAAAATCATTAATCAGGCTGTCGCAATGCGTTTCATACGCCTCTTTGAGATCGGTTACAATGGTAAGCGTCTTATGGCCGTCTGTAAACGGAACCTGGATCATTTTAAACATGGCTCCCTGGTTCTGATATACATTCTCAATAATCGGGAATGATTTTTCTTTCAGAAGGTTAAGCTTCATCTGATAATCTTCCTGGGCAGCCTTAAATACGATTTCAGTCAGGTCTTTCACATTTTTGTTACCGAAATCATTTTCTGAAACCGGAGATTCCATTGTGAAGTTCTTGATGATCTCAAATTCGAAATCCTTATAGTTTCCGGATGCTTTTCCTTTGGCTACGATGGAGTTGGCCACGTCAAAGATCATATTGGTAATGTCATACTTCAGGTGATCCCCGAATAATGCATTCTTTCTTCTCTTGTAGATCACGTCACGCTGCTTGTTCATTACGTCATCATATTCAAGAAGCCTTTTCCTGATCCCGAAGTTGTTTTCCTCTACTTTTTTCTGGGCTCTCTCAATAGACTTGGTAATCATGGAATGCTGAATAACTTCGCCTTCCTTGTGACCCATCCTGTCCATCATCTTGGCAATACGCTCGGAGCCGAATAAACGCATCAGGTTATCTTCAAGGGATACATAGAACTGAGAGCTTCCCGGGTCTCCCTGACGGCCGGCCCTACCTCTCAACTGTCTGTCCACACGTCTGGAATCATGTCGTTCCGTACCGATGATGGCAAGACCTCCTGCTTCTTTTACTTCTTTGGACAGTTTGATATCCGTACCACGTCCTGCCATGTTGGTGGCAATGGTTACCACACCCGGCTGTCCTGCTCCGGCAACGATTTCCGCTTCCTTCTTGTGAAGTTTCGCGTTCAGTACCTGGTGCGGGATTTTTCTCAGCTGAAGTGCTTTAGACAGTAACTGGGAAATTTCTACGGATGTAGTTCCTACCAGCACCGGTCTCCTGGCTTCGGTAAGCTTTTCAATTTCTTCAATGACAGCGTTGTATTTTTCACGGTTGGTTTTGAAAACCAGGTCCTGTTTGTCATTTCTCTGGATCGGACGGTTGGTCGGGATCACCACGACATCCAGTTTATAGATTTCCCAAAGTTCGCCAGCTTCCGTTTCAGCCGTACCGGTCATCCCCGCAAGCTTGTTGTACATACGGAAATAGTTCTGGAGGGTAACGGTGGCAAAAGTCTGGGTTGCTGCTTCGATCTTTACGTTTTCTTTAGCCTCAATCGCCTGGTGAAGACCGTCTGAATACCGTCTTCCTTCCATGATACGTCCCGTCTGCTCATCTACGATCTTTACCTCGCCGTCAATCACCACATACTCGTCATCTTTTTCAAACAGGGTATAGGCTTTAAGCAGCTGGCTCATGGTATGAACCCTTTCGGACTTCTCCGCAAATTCTGAAAACAGTTTTTCCTTTGCTTCAAATTCCTCTTCTTTAGACAGGTTTCTCGCTTCTACTTCAGCGATTTCAGTCCCGATATCAGGAAGGACAAAGAAGTTGGGATCGGAATTCCCCTGGGACATATATTCCACTCCTTTATCGGTGAGGTCTACCTGATTGTTCTTTTCTTCGATCACAAAGTAAAGGTCTTTATCTACAATCGGCATATCCCGGTTATTGTCCTGCATGTATTGTGCTTCCACTTTCTGAAGCAATGCACGGTTCCCGCTCTCAGACAGGAATTTAATCAGCTGTCTGTTTTTAGGAAGCCCTCTGTAGGCCTGAAGAAGCTTGAATCCTCCTTCTTTGGTGTTCCCGGCAGCGATCAGTTTTTTCGCCTCATTGAAAATTGCGGAAACGGTTTTTTTCTGTACCTCAACGATGCGGTCGATGGACGGTTTCAGCACATCGAATTCCTGACGGTCACCCTGAGGTACCGGCCCGGAAATAATCAGCGGCGTCCTGGCATCATCTACCAGCACGGAGTCCACCTCATCCACAATGGCGAAATTAAGATCTCTCTGTACCAGCTCTGAAGGTGAGGTCACCATATTGTCTCTCAGGTAATCGAAACCGAATTCATTATTCGTTCCGTAGGTAATATCTGAGTTATACGCTTTTCTTCTTCCGTCAGAGTTAGGCTGGTGGTTGTCGATACAGTCGATCGACAGTCCGTGGAATTGGTACAACGGGCCCATCCAGGCCGAGTCTCTTCTCGCAAGATAGTCGTTAACGGTTACCACATGTACCCCTCTTCCCGGAAGTGAATTTAAATAGATAGGCAGTGTTCCCACTAAGGTCTTACCCTCACCGGTTGCCATCTCGGCAATTTTACCGCTGTGAAGGATGACCCCGCCGATGAACTGTACGTCGTAATGTACCATATCCCACACTACGGCAGTTCCTGCAGCATCCCATGAGTTTTTCCAGATGGCTGTATCACCCTGGATTTCTACAAAGTCTTTTCCTGCACCGGCCAGTTGTCTGTCCCAGTCGGTAGCCGTTACACGGATTTCTCCGTTCTGGGCCCATCTCCGGGCAGTTTCCTTGATCAGCGCAAAGGCTTCAGGAAGGATCTGTCCAAGGACTTTCTCCTCAAGTTCGTAAGATTCTTTTTTCAGGATCTCGATTCTGGAAAACAGAGCTTCCTTTTCATCAACATTGGTCGAATTTTTAATCTGCTCTTTAATTTGTTCTATCTGTGCTGTGACTTTACTGCTTGCAGACTGTATCATCTCCTTAAATTCAGCAGTTTTTTGTCTCAATCCGTCATCAGATAATTCCTGGATGCCGGGTTCTGCAGCTTTGATTTTTGTTACAACTTTTTTTACTTCTTTTAGGTCCTGCGCTTTCTTGTCTCCCAAAAACCCTTTAAGAACTTTGTTTAAAAAACTCATAAATTTTTACTTTATGCCTAAAGTGATATGCTTTAAGCGTTTTAACAACACGCCTATCGTGTAAATTGATGTATGAAATGGCAAAGCTCCAGGCAGGATGCCTAAAGCCTGTTCAATGCTTAATATTCGTCTTCGTTCCAAAGGAAGTCCTCATCGGTAGGATAATCACTCCATACCTCTTCAATAGACTCATAAATCTCTCCTTCATCTTCAATGGCCTGAAGATTTTCTACCACTTCCATAGGGGCACCTGTTCTGATCGCATAATCAATAAGCTCCGCTTTCGTCATCGGCCACGGTGCGTCACTTAAATATGAGGCTAATTCTAATGTCCAGTACATAATTTTTTAATTTTTGCAAAAGTATAAAAATAGGTTATATAATAAGATTTTTTATAACTGATTTTCAATTCTTTTTGTTAATTTTTATTATTGTTGAGCGCATACCATGACAAAGCATGATGTGCAGGTCATTTGGTGTCATTTTCTCAAAAACCATTCCACAAATTTTTTTATGCCATTTTGGAAGTCGGTGTCTGGTTTGTAGCCGATTAAGGCTTTTGCTTTGCTGATCTCGGCATTGGTTTTCTGCACATCTCCGGGCTGCATGGGAAGCATCTTTTTCCGTGCCTTTTTTCCCAGCCTGTCCTCAATGGCAGACAGCATTTCAGACAGCGAAATCACCTGGCTTTCACCAAGGTTCAGGACTTCATATACCCCGGAATGGTTTTCCAAATATCTGACAGACTTTACAATTCCGTCAATAATGTCATCAATATAGGTATAGTCCCTTGCCGTGGTACCGTCACCATAAAAAGGGATTTCCTGATCTTCGGAAATCAGCCGGGTAAACTTGTGAATGGCCAGATCGGGCCTTTGACGGGGGCCGTAAACCGTGAAAAACCTCAGCTGGATCATGTCCATGCCGTACAGCTGATGATAGACGTGCCCCAGAACTTCCCCGCATTTTTTGGTGGCAGCATACGGTGAAATGGGATGGTCTACAGGATCGGTTTCCGAAAAAGGAATCTTTTCATTGTTTCCGTAAACACTTGACGATGAGGCGCAGACAAATTTTGTAATACCGAAGGCTCTGCATAATTCCCAAAGATTCATGGTACCGCGGATGTTTACTTCTTCATATTCCAGCGGTCTTTCAATAGAGGGGCGTACTCCTGCAAGCGCTGCCAGATGAATAACAAGGTCAATGCGGTGTTTTCTGAAGATGTTTTCCAGGCCGGATTTATCCCTGATATCCTGGCGGTATAATACATACCGGTCTGATTCTGTGGCTGAAATGAGGTTCCGGATGTCTTCCTCCTTATTCTTATATTCAAAAGCCGGATTCTGGCCAACCGATTCAAGCGTATTGTTAATTTTAACCCTATAGTCGTAAAAATCATCAAAGCTGTCAATGTTAATGACAGAATGTCCGTTTTTCAATAACTGCTCTGTCAAGTGAGAACCAATAAACCCGCTTCCTCCGGTAACAAGATAAACCATCCGTGATTTTTTTATCACACAAAAGTATAAAATTTACTTTTGAAAATATAAATGATTACTTTTACTTCCAAAAGGAGTACATATATGATGCAGTTTCAGGGACAAATTTTAAAAATGGCCACCTACAACGACCGGCCTGTGCAATATTACCTTAACCTTTCCGGGGATCTGATCCACATGAACGAGCTGTTCGGAAAAGAACTGACCATAAAGCACACGGGATATGAGTGTGTGCACTGCGGCGAGGACAAGCCGGTATACAGGATGGGATTCTGCAAAAACTGCTTCTTCGAAAGTCCGTATGCCAGTGATACCATTATCCGTCCCGAGCTTTCAAAAGCCCACCTGGGTATTGCCGAGCGTGACCTGGATATTGAAAAAGAAATACAGCTTCAGCCTCATACCGTTTACCTGGCCTATACGGGAGAAGTGAAGGTTGGGGTAACGAGAAATACACAAATTCCTACGCGATGGATCGATCAGGGCGCAACATTTGCTCTTCCCATAGCGCGAACTGAGAACCGCTATGAAGCCGGAATGATAGAAGTGGCTTTAAAACAGCATGTGCCGGACAAAACGAGCTGGAAAAAAATGCTCCAGGATGATTTCGAAGGGGAAGTGGACCTGGCCGATTTCCAGCAGAAGATTAGGCAGTATTTTCCGGATGATTTCGAGAAATTTTACAGTGAAGGGGAAGAGGTATGGATGATAGATTATCCTTTTGAAAAACCTGAAAAAGTAACCTCATTCACGCTGGACAAAAAACCTGAATATACAGGACGGCTTACCGGAATCAAAGGGCAGTACCTCAGTTTCGAAGGTGGTGACTTCATCAATATAAGGGGCCACGAAGGCTATAGGGTGGAGCTCACTATTAAAGACTGATTGTATTAATACCGATAATAATTATGAAGAAATGGAGTAAAAAGCTGCTTGTTGTTTTAGGAATTCTGTTTCTGATTATTCTTATGGGTAATTTCGGGCTGAACATATGGCTTAAAAGAAGCCTGCCCGGATACATCAGCAAAAATACCGATTACAAAGTTTCCTATAAGAAACTGGATGTGGACCTGCTGACCGGGAATATATTTTCCGCCGGAATTTCCATCAATAATAAAAATCCCCTGAATACCGACGTTATAGGCCTTCAGGGGACTATCGATACACTAAAGATCAGCCGTTTCGGAATCTATGATGCGGTTTTCAACAAGCAGATCAGCTCATCAGACCTCCTTCTTGCCCACCCGCGGCTTAATGTCATCCTTGCGAAACCGGTCAGCCGGAAAACCGGAAAAAAAAGAAACCCTGTCGTTTTTGAAAATATAAGGATCAATCAGGGAGACATTACCATTTTTAAACATACCCGGCAAAAATACTTTGCGGTAAAGGATCTTGATTTATCCGTCACTAATCTTAAGATGACTGAAAAATCGGTAGAAAATCAGCTTCCTCTTGTATTTGACCAATACAGAATCCGGAGCAAAAGCCTGTTTTTCAGGCCAGATAATAAGTATGTCCTGAAGATAAATACCATAAGCACTTCGGAAGGATTAATGACGCTGGAAGGGTTGAGGCTGATTCCACTTCTGACTTTCCCCCAGTTCAAAAGATTTTATCCCCGTCAGACAAAACTCTACCAATGCACTATTCCTAAAGTGGAATTTAAGGATGTGCTGCTCAGGAAAAATAAAATATCGCTGGTCAATGCTGTTTTCCAAAGCCCGGAACTTTTAATGTATACGACCGATGCGCAGCCTCAGAAGTCCGATAAGCCATTTGGTTTCGAAATCAGTCTCAATGCTGTAAAACTCGTCAATGCCAGAATAAAGATCACAAAGCCCGATGGCAGCCGTCTGATGTCTGCCGGCGCCCTGAATGTGAACATCAACCAGCTGACCCTTGACAACGAAACATCAAAAGAGGTCATTCCCGTAGGTTATAAAAACTTTACGGTTTCAGGAAGGGATATCGTGTATTCCGGTCCTAAAGATTTTACAGTGGGCAGTCTTGCGCTGAACCCGAAAAGCGGAGAACTGAGGAATATTTCTATAACTGATCCTGCTACAGGTAAAGAACCATCGAACCTTTTGGTTGGCCGCGTTGCTTTTACCCTGAACAAGTGGGAATTCATTAAGCGCAAGCTAAGCCTTGATATCAAGGAAATTCTGGTGAATAAAGCTAAGGGAAGCATACGGGCAGCTGAAACTACACCAAACAAAAAATCAGGGGACGACGGGATTCATTTTCCGGTCCTGGTCAGGAAAATCCTGATCAGGGATTCTGATGTTGGTTATGAAAAAAATAATCAGCCTCTGGCGGTTACCAATCTTAATGCATTCGTAAACGGGCTTCAGCTGGACCGGTTATCCGGAAATCCGGGAATGGCCGTAAGCATGAAAGATTACCGGATTACTGCCGGAACGTTTTCTTACCGGACCCGGTTTTACCACATGACTGCCAGTGCATCTGAGTTCAGTCAGAATAAAATCAGTATCAGCCAGTTTGCGATGAAACCGGTAGTTTCGAGAGTGCAGTTCATCCGGATGATACCCGTGGAAAGTGATTTATACGATATCAGTGTACGGCAGATCACGGCTGACGGAAGCTGGGATTTCTTTTCCGGGAAAAAGTTTATCAATGCCTCCCATGTAACGGTCAGTTCAGCAGATGCCAATATTTTCAGGAGTAAGATCCCGAAAGATGATCCCAAGGAAAAAGCATTGTATTCCAGGATGCTCAGGACCATTAAAATTCCCCTGTATGTAAAAAATCTCGATCTTAAAAATTCAAAACTCATTTACGAAGAAGATACACCTGAAAGCGAAGGCCCCGGAAAGCTGACCTTTGGCAGCTTCAATATGAATGTTAAAAATTTGAATTCTGCCAGGATGCAGGGAAAGCCTACACGTGTCGACATTAAAATAGGCTGTTCTTTCATGAACCTGGCCCCTTTATCGGTCAACTGGAGTTTTGATGTGGCTGATCAGAAAGACCGGTTTACTATTTCAGGAAAAACCGTTAATCTCCCTGCCGCAGGGATCAACCCGTTCATCAGGCCTTACCTGCATGTAACCGCTACGGGAACCATCCAGGAAATGCTGTTTAACTTCAAAGGAGATCCAACAGGGCTCGGTGGTGCTTTCAATCTTAGACATAAGGATGTTAAGGTGACGATCCTGAATAAAGACAGCAGGCAGAAAAAAGGGCTGCTTACGGCCATTGCAAATCTTTTTGTCAAATCCGACTCAGAAAAGCTTCCGCAGGATGTAACCATAGAAGATGTAGAACGGGACCCTACCAAGTCATTTTTTAATCTTTTCTGGAAAGGAATTGAGCAGGGCCTGAAGAGGACACTGATCGGGATCGCCGGCGGAAAAGAAGAGCCGGTGAGTGTGACGACCCAGCCTGCTAAAAATGTGGATAAGAAAGTAAAGCAAGCTACCGGGAAAAAGCCCGGCCCGGAAAAAGCTGCGAAATAAAAAAAGACATAAAATAACCCGGTACTTTTTAAGTGCCGGGTTCATATTTACAGGGTGAATTCTTCATCTTCCTTAATTGGGATTTCCCTTAAGAATTTATCGAACTCATCACCGGGATAATTGCTGTCTGCCCCGTAAGAATCGATAATCATGCCCAGGTTTCCTTCCGTATCCTTAACCACATACAATGCTACATTATCTGCCGGATTACTGTCACCTTCAAAACGGTAGGTTCTAAGGATACATAAATCTGCCGGCTGATAGCTTCTTCCGGAGTTTTCAAGGGTCATGATACCCTCTTCATTCATCCTGAACTCTCTCTTAATTCCTCTCTGGGATATCTTTGTCATTACCTGACTTAAGGTTGTCATTTCTTCAGAACTATACATAATCAATAATTTTCATGGTTACTACAATAATTGAACCATTGGTAACAGTTTAAAGCGGGATCCGAAGAATGATATTTATCGTATCAATAGCGCAATATTAACAAAATTTAGAATTTCAGAGCTTCGGATAGGTATACTTTTTGTAATAGGTATGTAAAATCAGATTCATATGAAAAAAGAGGTAGGCGTATTACTGGCAGGGGGAGTTGGACTTTTAGCCGTATTAAGTATCATAGGCATAAAAAAAATTTTATATAAAAAAGATAAAAAGTACAGTGATTATTATTCAGATTATCACAGGCACTTTAGCAATGATCCATCAGAAGATGATGACCATGGCATTGAATTTTACGCATTGAAATAGAAGTAGTATTAATATATCGTATGTTAAACGAACAGGCCGGTGCTTTCAAGTGCCGGTTTTTTTGTGGAAAACTTTAAGGGTGAAAATACGATGAGAATACCGGATACGTTTTAACTTTACATCATCATGGAGCACAGGGACATTATTAAAGGACAGGGAGCGCAGCGGAATGTAGTCAATCGTTTCGACCGCTATACCTTTGACCCTGAGGAAGAAGATCTGGACGTGATCAAGACTTCTTTCACCGAAGTATTTCCGAAGACCATCGTTAATAAGGTCAAAAGTGATGACCTGCCGATGGAATATTCCATGAATCCGTATCAGGGTTGCGAACATGGCTGTTCGTATTGTTTTGCCAGGCCTACCCATGAATATTGGGGGTACAGCGCCGGAGTGGATTTTGAAAGAAAAATCATGGTGAAGAAAAATGCCCCTGAGCTGCTTGAACAGCTTTTCAGAAAGAGAGGGTATCAGCCGGCTCCCATTCTGATGTCCGGGAATACAGACTGCTACCAGCCTGCGGAACGGCAGTTTGAAATTACCAGAAAACTGCTCAAAGTATGCCTGGACTATCGCCATCCGGTACATATACTTACAAAAAATGCCCTTGTTTTACGGGATATCGATATCTTAAAGCCGATGGCAGAACAGAATCTGGTTTCGGTTTCTTTAAGCATTCCCACAATTAACGAAGAACTTCGAAGAACGATGGAACCCCGCACAAGTTCTGCTGCCAATAAACTGAAGGCAATATCCCTACTGGCTGAAAACCATATTCCGGTGAATGTTATGGTTGCCCCGATTATTCCCGGGCTGAACAGTGACGAGCCTTTGAGCATCCTGAAAGCCATTTCTGAAGCGGGTGCCCAAAATTTCGGCTACACGCTGGTGAGGCTGAATGACTCGGTGGAACCGGTCTTCGTTAAATGGATTGAATCTGCCTTTCCGGACCGTGCCCGGAAGGTCCTGAACCTCATCCGTTCCATGCGGGGAGGTAAACTGGGTGAAAAAAAATATTTTGACCGGCAGAAAGGGGACGGCAATATTGCAGAGATGATCCACAATACATTCAAAATAGGACGGAAAAAGTTTTTCGACGGAAAGGAATTTCCCAAGCTTTCCACGGGCGGGTTTACCGGTGCGAAAGATCAGCAGCTTAGGTTGTTTGATTGATGTTTGTCCTGCTTAGCTTCCTAGAAAAAGTAATAGGTAAATCGTAAACTTGGATAATAAATAGTACCCAGATAATTTAACTGATGCACATAGCTTTTACCGCTGTAGTTCCAGGTGTATTGATAATGGGATTCTTTAGACTGGATTTTCTGGACAGGAATATTGATGGATAATCCAAGGTCATATTGGCTCCTCGGGCCAAAATTCAGACCAAATCCAATATTGGTGCTTATGGTATAGCTTTTTTCCCCCAGGTTGGTATTGTAAAAATTCTCAAAGTAAATTGTTTCTTTTATGCCTTCCTGAGCTTCTCCGTTCCCTTCATTGTAGCTCATGACATTATTGTTATAATCTGCACCGACACTGGCTTCAATATAGACTGAACCTGTATTCACAGGAAACAATCTTCTGTATCCTACGTATAATGAAATGCAGTCATATTTCTGGCCAACCGTTTCTTTGTTCGTAAACGGAATTTCCGGTTCATTGATATTATACTGATATTCTATCTTTTTCCTTGTATAGAGCAGATCTGCAAATAGTTTGTTCTCTTCATCCAGGTTTTTAGAAAGCCTTGCCCCGAGATACAGTGAGAAAGGTGTATTAGGTTTAAAATGGCTTTTGTCGGTTGAGCGTGAATTTCTATAAATATTAGCTCCAGAACCAACAGTAAGACCTAAGGAATAGCTGGATTGGGCATAAAGATTTCCGGTGAAAAGGAACAAAAATAATAGAAGAGTATTTAAAAGTACTTTCATATTCTGTTTGATTAAAGACTTCCTGCATATCATGCAGGAAGTCTGATTTAGTGTTTAATCTCTGATTATTTTTTTGCTCAGCCTTTTGCCGTTGCTGTCTATAAGTATGAAATACTCTCCTTTTGGAAGGGAAGAAAGATCAATCTTTAACGATTTTGAGTTTCCTCTGTTAACCTGACCGTTATATACATCCTTCACTTTTTTTCCTGAGAAGTTGTAGATCTGGATATTGGTATTGCCTTCTGAAAGATTGTTCGAGAAATCTATAGTAATGAAATCGGACGTAGGATTCGGATAAACATTAAACTGATATTCATTTTTAGCAACCGCCAGATCGGTATTGTCTGACATTTTAGCAGCATTGGCCTTAGTATCCGGTGCGCCGTCACCCTCAATCTGTACGGATACCTCATCTAATGAAATGCTCTGGTCTACTGGGAACTTTAACGTAAGCCCGGTTATGACCACATAGATTTCATCTCCGGTATTCACTACTTCAAATTTGGATTTAATTTCCTCAGTAACCAGCTCTCCTTTAAATATCAAACCGTTATCCGTTACTTTTACAGTGATCTGATGCAGGATTTCCGAATCATCCATGGTTTCATCCTCAATGAAATTCACAGTGTCATCAGTTGGCTTCCAGATTGAAAAACGAAGATCCGAATAAAAACCATTGTTCTTTTTCAGTCTTATTTTTCCGTTAATATTAGGAATTGCCACAGCATGGGAATCTTCATCAAAGATAGATGGTGCAGCCTTGATTTCAGATTCTTCAATAGTCTCTTCAGCCTCATCTGTCTGAGGTAAGAAAAACTCGTCAAACAGGCTGATCACTTCTCCTCTGGAGCAGATTCTCTTATTAACACCGCCTTGTGCCCAGATCCCGTTATCTCCACGGGAAGCTTTTTGCCAGGCACAGTTTTTAATTTTTTCGGCATACGCATATCCGCAGTTACCGGTTGTCTGGGAAGCAAACAGCCCTGTAAAAACCCTTGCTGTCGCATGGTATTTTTTGTTCCACCATTTGCAGTTTTTTCTTTCTGATGTGCTCCAGCCGGCGTAGATACTACTGGAAAATACCAGTATAAAAAAAATGGAGATTAGTTTTTTCATAAATTTTTGTAAAAGATAGCCTACTTTCAGTTTATTTTAAGTCGCTGTTTCGGTATGTCCGACTTATGAAAGAAAATTGGATACACTAAAATTAGTGGCATTTAACAATATTTCCTGTCAATAAATCTTCCGTTGCATAATTTCATGGTCATTTAGTTTTTGTCAGAGATGGGTAGGTAAAGGCTATCCGTAAAATTCTGTCATTTCCAAATATAATTAATAATCCATTTCCAAAATGATTTTTAAAATAAAAAGCGGTAATTTAATTTCAAAATATTGATAATTAAGTAATTAATTTTATTATTTTATCTCTTTAATGTGATTTTATAACCATTTAGATGCTCTTTTCAATTGCTTTCAGGAGAACCGGATCTCTGTTTTTTGATTTAATTTCTACTTGTTCACCTTTCATCAGGTACTGTTATCAGAATCTCATATTGATGAATAATAAATAAAAAACCGCTCCTCAGGAGCGGTTTCAGTATAAACTTTTTTGGATTTCAAATTAGATGGAATTATCCGGGCATTTGAAGTCGTTACTGCATGTTGCACAGATAAGGATATTCCCACATGCATACATGCATAATTCCGGCTCAGGAAGCGGCTTGATTCCTCCTCCTGAAATTCCTTTTAATTGGCCTTTGCTTAGTTTTTTTAAATTTTTCATACTGTTTTAATTAAAAATTTGATAGTTATGTAAATATAGATAAAAAATTAATTCATAAAACAGATGTGGTATCCTTTCTTTAAAAAAACTTTTTCAGCAACGTGCGAAGGTGTGATTATTTCTTGATCAGTCCCAGTTCTATCAGCCTTTCGTGAAGGAATTCTCCGGCAGTAGTATCTTCAAACAGCTTGGGATGCTTTTCATCCACACAGTTTTCAAGCGCATTCAGAGACATGGAACTTACCGGGTGCATAAAGAAAGGGATGGAATATCTTGAAGTGCCCCATAATTCTCTCGGCGGATTGACCACGCGGTGAATGGTAGATTTCAGTTTATTGTTGGTATGCCGGGAAAGCATATCACCGACATTGATCATCAGTTCATCCGGTTCGGCAATAGCATCAATCCATTCCCCTTTGTGGTTCTGTACCTGGAGGCCTTTACCCTGGGCTCCCATTAAAAGGGTAATGAGGTTAATGTCCCCGTGTGCTGCTGCTCTTACCGCATCATCCGGCTCCTGGGTAATCGGCGGGTAATGGATAGGCCGTAAGATAGAATTGCCTTCAGCGATTTTATCATCAAAATAAAATTCATCCAGGCCGAGATGCAGGGCAAGTGCCCTCAATACATACTGGCCTGTTTTTTCAAGCATCTGATAGGCTTCTTTCCCAACTTCGTTGAATTTAGGCAGCTCTTCTACGATAACGTTATCAGGGTATTCGCTTTTGTATTTTGAGTCTTCAGACACATACTGGCCGAAATGCCAGAATTCTTTCAGATCTCCTTTCTTGAAGCCTTTTGCGGTTTCTTTCCCGAATCCTACATACCCTCTTTGTCCTCCGATCCCCGGGATCTCATACTTCTTTTTCGTTTCCGCAGGGAGTTCAAAAAAGTTTTTCACTTCTTCATAGAGTTCTTCTACCAATTGGTCATCAAGAAAATGGCCTTTTAAGGCAACAAAACCAATTTCTTCATAAGCTTTTCCGATTTCATTTACAAATTTCTGTTTGCGTTCCGGGTCACCCGAAAGGAAATCACGCAGGTCTACACTAGGTATTTTGTCCATTTTTAGAAATTTAACGAACGGCTAAATTACATTTTTTTTGGCTTAAATGATTTTTAAATAGGTATATATAAACTAAATTTGCCTTATGAAAAAATATTCTTCCAAAAGAAGCATTCAGATACTGGCGCACCTTCTCAGGCAATACGGAATTTCAGATGTGGTGATTTCCCCGGGTTCCAGGAATGCTCCACTTGCCATTCATTTTTCGGAAGTAGATGGGTTCAACTGCTACAGCATTGTGGATGAAAGGAGTGCGGCTTTTGTCGGATTGGGAATGGCGATGAGTGAGAAGAAACCGGTTGCCATTACCTGCACCAGCGGATCTGCCGCAGCCAACTATTATCCGGCCGTCACCGAAGCTTTTTACCGGAATATCCCGATGCTGATTTTAACGGCTGACCGCCCGACGGATTATGTCGATATTTTTGACGGGCAGACCATCCGCCAGAACCATCTCTTCCAGCAGCATTCATACGGAGATTTCCAGATGGTGGAAGACAGTAAGGAGAACGCGGAAGAACTTAATTTTGACATCATTAAAAAGGCCATCGAGCTCTGCTTTGAAAAGCAGGGGCCGGTGCATATCAATATTCCCCTGGAGGAACCTCTGTATCATCTGGTTTCGGAGATCCCGACTTTTCCTACCGTTGAAAAAACGATCAGGACCAAAGAGTATGAGATCCCTTCCAACCTGGTGGCAGACTGGAATACTTCCAAAAGAATCATGATCCTGGTAGGAACCAGGGATTATAGCGCGGAACTGGAAAGCCAGCTTTCGCAACTTGTAAAAAATCATTCTGCGGTAGTCCTGAGCGAAGTGAACTCGAACCTGTACCATGAAAAGTTTTTCAGGCATATCGACCGCTATATCTATAACTTTACGGAAGAAGATTATAAAACCTATGCTCCGGACCTGCTGATTACATTGGGGCAGAACGTTGTATCCAAAAAAGTGAAGCAGTTCCTGAGGAGCGCGCATCCCAAGCAGCACTGGCATCTGGATGAGGTATGGCAGCCGGATACCTATCTAGCCCTCACGGAAAAGATAGAAGTGAAACCGGAAGCATTTTTTTCAAAGCTTCTTAAAATGATCAGCCTTGAGCCCAGGCCTTATTTCAACCTTTGGGATGTTTTAAGGGATAAAAAAGATGCGAGGCACGAACAGTACCTGAACCTGGTGGAGTTTTCGGATTTTTATTTCTTCAATAAAACTTCCCAGACCATACCGGAAAATTATAATGTCCATTTCAGCAACAGTTCAGCGATCCGCTATGCACAGCTGTTTGATTATGGAAAACGGAGGATCTACTGCAACAGGGGCACCAGCGGAATCGACGGTTCAACTTCCACAGCAATGGGCTTTGCCATCAAAAATCCGAATCCTACTGTCCTGATTACGGGAGACCTGAGTTTCTTCTATGACATCAACGGGCTATGGAATCAGTATATACCGCCTTTTGTAAGGATTATCATCTTTAATAACGGGGAAGGGAACATATTTAAGATTATCCCGGGTCCGGGCAATGCCAACCCTAATACGCTGGATGAATTCATTGCGACAAGGCACCACAAAAATGCCGAGCTTCTTGCCAAGCATTTCGGGTTTTCCTACAGTAAGGTGGATGATGAGGCTACGCTCGACAGGGTCCTGGAAAATTTCTTCAAAGCGGATATGCAGCCTAAGATCCTGGAAGTGAATACGGCGGGTAAAAGCAATGCTTCCGTCCTGAAATCATATTTCAGTTTTGTCAAAGATAATTAAGGTCTGAATATTCTTCATTTCCGGGCAGGTTGACGATCTTGTGGATGGGATAGACGAAATTTTCATCAAAATCATTCAGGGCGTTGATCAGCTGGAAATGAGAGAATTCTTTGATATTCTGAAGCGTAATGTCCCGCTCCTTGATTTTTTTCGTCTTCAGGAGGTGCTGCCTCTGTACTCCGTTCAGCAGGTAGGTGGAAGGCGTAAACCATTCCTTGCCTTTCAGGAAGAGGAGGTTGGAGTATGAAGTATCCGTGATATGGTTGTTTTTAACGATGATGATTTCCTCAGCCTTCGCTTTCATCTTCATCATATCAAGTTCCTTTCTGTTTTCAAATTTAAAGGAATAATCATAGCTGTTGTTTTCCACAAGCTGGAAGCTCCCGATCTCCGGAATGGCGTACGGGATCATCTGCGTCCTGATCTTTTTGTCAAGGTCATAGGTAATCCTCAGTTTAAAAAGGCCGTCTTCCTCATGGTTGAGGTGATCATAAATCTTTTCCAGATTGATGGAATCCCCGTTTTTTCCGAAATGGGAGAAGGTTTCATCAACGCGTTTCTGATGTAGGTCGAGAAGAAAAATTTCCTGGTCCTCTACTTTAATACTTTCAATGAATTGGTACATAAATTTTATTTTTCATTTCCTCATACTCGTCTTCCAGCCGGCTCATATGGGTAATTCCGCCGCCGCTTTTAAAATACAGCTGATCGCCTTCGCGTTCAATAAATCGGATCATGACACAGCTGTCCAGGTCCTGGCCGTCAAACCAGCCGCAGACCCCGGTATAAAAACCCCGGTCATAGCCTTCCGCATCCAGGATGACTTCCAGCGTCTTCGCTTTCGGTGCTCCCAGAATTGATCCTGCGGGGAGCAGCTGCTGCATCATGCTGCCTATTCTTCCGGCAAATTCCGGCTTCACGGTTCCTGAGATTTCCGAACTCATAGCCAGCAGGTCCTTTTGCCGGGTTTTAATAAAATCAATATGCTGGAACCGGTCTACTTTGACGTGATCCGAAACCCTGCTCAGGTCATTCCTCAAAAGGTCCACTACCGTATAATGCTCCGCCTTCTCCTTTTTGTCGTTTTTCAGGATTTCTGCGGCATTCTCAAGGGAAGCATCTATGGTGCCTTTCATAGGATAGGTAAAAATCTTACCGTCAATAATCTTCACAAAAGTTTCAGGAGAAAAAAATACGAAAAAATCTTTATAAAACACCTTGTACTTTGCATGGGAGTGATAAAAAATTTCTCTTAATGAAAGGCTGGTTTCAATCGGGGTCTTTCGGGTGTAGTTGATCAGGTACGAGTTGCCAAGCTTCAGGTTCCTCTGCACCTCATCAAAGCCTTTCCGGAAGCTTTCCAGGGTTTCCGGAAAGGTTTTCCAGCCTACTTCTTTTTCCAGTGGGCGGATTTCTTTTCCGGTATTGGAGAAGTTCTGGAAGTCAATCAGCAGTCCGGCAGCTTCCAGCTCATTTTCCTGAAAGACCTCAACCTGCGATGCGAGGAAATCGATCATAAAGAAATAAGGAACCTTCCGCAGGGAAAGCTCATCCATCTCCATAAATTTTTGATGATTTGCAGAAAACATTCGGCAAAAGTACTTATTGATGTTTACTTTTGCATAAAAATTTTTTGATGCAGAACAAATATCCTCAGAAACCGGGAATTGATTTTATACTGAAGCAGGCATTTTTCTACTGGAGTAGGACCCTCATGTTCCAGCTGATGTTCTCCGTCATCTATTTCGGAATCCTTTTTACCGTTATATTTTATTTTGATGCGCGTTATGGGATCATACAACAGTATATGGACGCTGCTGCAGTTTACGCGAAAGGGGGAGGCATAGAACAGTACAGTGCCCAGATGGCCAAAATGGTTTCTGACAAAGGGTTCCAGGTGTTTTCATGGTCTCTTATCGGGACACTGGTCTTTTTATATCCCCTTAACCTGGGTTTTTATCAGATCTTCAGGAAGATCGACCTGAAGGAAACTCTGGAAATCAGTGATTTATTTGCAGGATACCGGGGGGTTAATTTTTTCAGGTATGTTTCCTACTATATTTTCTGGTTCTTTGTCTATGCTTACACCGCACAGACGATCATCCTGGCTATTGTATGGGTGTATGTAACCTTACTGGTTGCGCCTCTGATGTTTTTTATGGACAGGCGGATCTTTGAAGCGATTTCTTTGAATGTAAAAGCGTTGCGGATGTACTTCCTGGAAATCACGGTGTGTATTATCGTAGCTGTACTTTTTAAATATGCCGGATTGCTGCTGTTCTTTTTCGGGGCTTTGTTTACATTCCCTTTCTGGAACGCTATGATCTATTCCCTGTACCAGATTATCTTTTCCGAAAAACATCTTCCGGGAAAAAATACTGAATCATCAGGGTACTAGTACCGGGCAATTTTTAATCCTGAATAAAACACGGTATAAGGCTGTATCTTGTTACAAGTATTCTGCTGTAAGATAATAATATGGCACGTTTTTTAGTGTTTCATTCCTGACTTTACATAGCAGGCGTTGAATGCTTTTTAGACATGCCGGTAGGATCTCAGATGCTGTGTATAGGTATTTCTAATTAAAAATCAAATCAAAATACGATACATATGATGAATAAAGATCAGCAAATCAGTGGGGTGAAGATCAAGCAGGTATTCCTGCTGTCTATTATTATTATATTGGTAGGCCTAATCTGCTTTAACCTTGCTCTTTTTATCCCTTCGGTCCTGGGTGCCATTACCATTTATGTGGTGTGCCGTAAATATAATTTTTATCTCCAGGAAGAAAGGAAAATGAAACCATGGCTGGCGGCCACTATTCTGATGCTGGCGAGCCTTATCATTATCATCCTTCCTGTTTATTTTATCGGAGATCTGCTGATTGAAAAGCTGGGGAATGCCCAGGCTTATATGACGAAATTCAATGTTTTCCTGGAGAAAATACATTCTTACATTTATTCTAAAGTCGGGTTTGATATCCTGAGCAAAGAGAATATGGGCAGGTTGAAGACTTTTGTAGGTCAGTTCTCAACCACTGCGCTCAGCAGCACGGTCAATACACTTACCGTAATTGCCTCCATGTATTTCATCCTCTATTTCATGCTTGAAAAGCCGAGGTTTTTTGAACGCATCCTGGCCTCTTCTGCACCGCTGAAAAGAGCTAACGTATCCCTGATCGGAGAAAAGATGAGAAAACTGATCATAGCCAATGCCATCGGAATTCCTGTGGTAGCCCTTGGACAGGGTATCGTAGCTGTGGTAGGGTATTTTATTTTCGGTGCTCCTAGTCCTATTCTTTTGTTTGCCTTAACAGCAGCAGCTTCCATGATTCCTGTCGTAGGGGCAGCAATTGTGTATGGGCCTGTCTGTATTTATATGTTTGCTGAGGGCGATACAGGGCATGGACTAGGCCTTGCAGCATATTGCCTCATCGTAGTAGGCTTAACCGATAACCTGCTGCGTTTCACACTGCTTAAAAAGCTGGAGGATATCCACCCGTTAAATACCGTTTTCGGAATTATCATGGGGATGAATTTATTCGGATTTATGGGGCTGATTTTCGGGCCGATTTTAGTATCTTTCACCCTTCTTCTGATTCAGGTGTACAAGGACGAGTTTTCAGACAATGATACTCCGGAACTTGAAATTCCTGATAAGAACAAAGAACTAGAAAATAAAATCGAAATAGTATTATAAACTGTGGAAGGGGTAAATCCGGAAATCCTGCGTGACATCTGTATCATGAAAATGCCGTTCGGCAAATATGAAGGAACGGTACTGGCCGACCTCCCGGTCAGTTATCTGGAATGGTTCCAGCGCCAGGGAATGCCTAAAGGAAAGCTGGGTATGCAGCTTGCTACCATATATGAAATCAAGATCAACGGTCTCATGGAACTCCTGATTCCTATCCGGATGTCCCTTAAAAACAGATAATCCGGGTCATGAGCAATATAGCTTTTGTTTATTATTGGTCATGACCTGGAAATATAAAGTCATTGTATTAATAATCCGTTTTCTTCATTATTTTACAGGTTCCCATAATTCTATCTTATGGCCTTCCGGATCCAGGATATGGATGAACTTTCCGTATTCATAGGATGAAATTTCATCAAGTATTTCTACATCAGCCTGTTTCAGTTCCTGTACCAGCTGTTCCAGGTTATCAACGATATAGTTGATCATAAACGGATGTTCTGATGGCTGGAAATAAGTGGTAGACTCCGGAAACGGGCTCCAGCTTAGGGAACCTTTTGAATCCTCTTCAGGTTCAAAAGTAGCTCCGTAATCATTCACGTTTAATCCTAAGTGGGTTTTATACCATTCTTTAATGGCTTGCGGGTCTTTGCATTTAAAAAAAATGCCGCCGATTCCTGTTACTTTTTTCATGGCTGATAAATAATATTGTTAAGGGTTTATAGGAAAGGTTACTGCTGCGGCATCGAAGATGCCGCAGCAGTAACCAGGTTATGCTTTTAGTGCCGCAATTTCATCTCTTAGCTTAGCAGCTTTGATAAAATCAAGGTTTTTGGCAGCGGCTTCCATCTCTTTCTGTTTTTGGCTGATGACTTTATCCATGTCTCCGGATGTATAGCTTGCCTTGGCGTCCGCAACTTTCTGAAGTATTTCTTTCTGGGTATATTTTTCATCCGGAAAGTCCTTGCTTCTACCTACCAGGCTTTCAGAGATCTTCTTGTTGAGTGCTCTCGGAACAACACCATGTTCTTCATTGTATTGCATCTGCTTGGCACGGCGGTATTCTGTTTCGTCCAGTGTGGTCTGCATGGATTTGGTAATCTTATCGGCATACATGATGGCGCGGCCGTTGATATTCCGGGCTGCCCGTCCTACCGTCTGGATCATGGATCTCCTGCTTCTCAGCATCCCTTCTTTATCGGCATCCAGAATGGCTACCAGTGAAACTTCCGGAAGGTCAAGGCCCTCTCTGAGAAGGTTTACACCGATAAGTACATCGAACAGTCCTACCCGGAGGTCCTGCATGATCTGTATTCTTTCCAGCGTTTCCACATCGGAATGGATATACCGGGTCCTGATCCCGAATTTGGTAAAGTATTTGGTCAGCTCTTCAGCCATTTTCTTGGTCAGGGTCGTTACGAGAACCCTTTCGTCTACTTCAGCCCTTTTGCGGATTTCTTCCATCAGGTCATCGATCTGGTTGGCTGTCGGACGGATTTCTATGATCGGATCTAACAATCCTGTGGGACGGATGATCTGTTCCACATACGTACCGCCTGTTTTTTCAAGCTCATAATCTGCCGGAGTAGCGGATACATAGATTACCTGGTTCTGCATGCTTTCAAATTCCTCGAACTTCAATGGCCTGTTATCCATAGCTGCAGGAAGTCGGAATCCGTATTCTACCAGCGATTCCTTACGGCTGCGGTCACCTCCGTACATGGCATGGACCTGAGGTACCGTAACGTGGCTCTCGTCAATCACCATCAGGAAATCTTTAGGGAAATAATCGATCAGGCAGAATGGGCGCGAACCGGGCACACGTCCGTCCAGATAACGGGAGTAATTCTCAATACCTGAGCAGTACCCCAGCTCCTTGATCATTTCAAGATCCAGTTCCGTTCTTTCCTGAAGCCTTTTGGCTTCTAAGGGTTTTTCTACTTCATTGAAGAAATCCACCTGTTTAACCAGGTCATCCTGGATATTCCTGATCGCTCCGTTCAGGGTTTCCTTCGATGTAACGAAAAGGTTGGCCGGATAAATCTGGATCTGGTCGAACGCTGCCGTTACGTTCCCCGTTACAGGATCGAAGCTCTGGATCTTTTCAATCTCATCACCGAAAAACTGGATCCTGATCGCATTATCCGCATAAGCCGGGAACACATCAATCACATCGCCTTTAACACGGAACGTCCCGCGCTGGAATTCATTCAAAGTTCTGGAATATAATGCGTTGACCAACGCATGCAGTAGTGCCGTACGCGTCACTTTCTCTCCAATACCAATGGATATGAGCGATTTGTGAAACTCGGAAGGGTTCCCGATACCATAGATACAGGATACCGAGGCTACAATAAGCACATCCCTCCTTCCGGATAAAAGACTTGCGGTGGCTGATAACCTGAGCTTTTCCACTTCTTCGTTGATGCTGAGGTCTTTTTCTATATAGGTTCCTGAAGAAGCAATATAAGCTTCCGGCTGATAGTAATCATAGTAGCTTACAAAATATTCAACGGCATTTTCCGGAAAGAACTCTTTAAATTCCATGAAAAGCTGTGCAGCAAGCGTCTTGTTGTGGGCCAGGACAAGGGTGGGTTTTTGCACATTCTGAACCACATTGGCTACCGTAAAGGTTTTACCGGAACCCGTTACCCCAAGCAAAGTCTGGTATTTCTCACCGATCTCAATGCCTTCGGTAAGTTTCTGGATCGCTAATGGCTGGTCCCCGGTAGGTTTATATTCTGATTGAAGTTTAAAATTCATAAAATTTGTGATGTTATCCTAACAAAAATACGAAAGAATTATTTGGCATTGAAATATATGATGGATCTTAATCTGTATTTTGATGATTCATTTTATTTATCGTTAACCAATAAAAAAGCATCCGGTTTCGGATGCTCGTCTGTTTATTCAAATGACATGGTTAAAGGCATTCGCATAGCGTAATTCACTGGTTTTCCATCTTTTTCCGCAGGCTTCCAAGTGACATTTTCATTGGCTTTTTTAAATGAGATCAATGCTTCATTATTAAAAGACTCATTATTTCCTGCGACTTTTATATTCACCACACTTCCGGTTTCATTTACGGTATACAGAATATCGGCTCTTGACAAGCCTTTTGGTTTTTCAGCTTCCAGTCTGGAGGCGTCGAATAATTTTAAAACTTTGTTTCTCAGTTCATTCATTCCGCCCGGAAATTGCGGAAGCTGTGTTGGATCATTTGTTGAATTGGACACCGTTTCCTGATTCAGATTGGTGTTTTTACCTTCTTGCGGCCGGATGGTATCCTGGATCTTTTTATTTTCGATCAGCTGCTCAGGAATTTCAGATGCTTCAGACAAATCATATTTTGCAGATTCCGTACCTTCGTTTTGTTTGGTTTGGTCTGCCGGATCGTAATCAGGCCCTGACATTTTCTTTTGTGTCCTTTCAATCATTTTTTCAATCGGATGGGCATAGGTTTTTTCTACAAATAATCCGAAAACAATGACCAGAGCAGGGATACTGATGGCTTTTTTCACTTGGGTCCATGTAGACTTCTTGGTGTTCATCATAATAAAACGTTTTTTGGTATTTTTAAAATTGAATGTATTGGTGAGGGTATAATTTTGACTTGAGATGATTTCTTCTAATACTAAATTCTGATAGTCTTTGACGTTAAAATTATTTTTCAAAACCGAGTCATCCGCCAGGAATTCATGATTCATAAGGATGGCGTTTTTGTAAAAGTAGACAGCAGGATTGAACCAGGTGAAAGCTTTCACTATTTCGATAATAATGAGATCAATGCTGTGCTTCTGTTTCAGGTGGCTTTTTTCATGCAGAAAAATTCTATCATCTATTTGATTATTCATGAAATATCTTTTTCCTAAGTAGATCGTATCCCAAAAACTGAAAGGCTGTATTTCATCTTCTGTTACTGAAACTTTCTGATTTTGATAAATGATCTTTTCTCCCTTTACATTTTTGATTTTCATAAATGAAATAATGAGTCTGCATAGGAATACAGTAGTGATGATTCCATAGATTATCCAGATCAAATTAATGAAGTCGAAATCGTTCTGCCCGGGTGTAAGATCCAGAATCTGCTGGGTAGTTTCTAGGGTAGTCTGTAAACGGTTGACAGGTTTCGGAGCTTCCGTACTGATAGAGATAAAAGGAACCGCATAAGAAAACAACAATGAAAATAGCAGATAGATCCTATTGAACCGGTACATCTTTTCCTTCTGCAAAAATCCATAGTACAATGCAATCAGCAGGGCAGAGCACAGTATAATTTTAAAAAGGATTATCATTTTTCATCAATTTGCCTGTCGATAATTTCACGGAGTTCTTTCAGCTCTTTCTGGGATAGTTTTGCGTTCGAGGTAAAAAACGAAGCAAACTGTGTTACAGAACTGTTGAAAAAACGGTCAATCATGGAAGACATTTCTTCTTTGAAATATTCCCCTTTCGCGATTTTCGGAAAGTATTCGCGGGAATTTCCATACAAGTTGTAGCCAACAAAATCTTTGTTCTGCATTCTTTTCAGCAGCGTGGCAATCGTGGTCGTTGCCGGTTTCGGCTCCGGATAAGACTCCAGGATATCCTTCATGAATGCTTTTTCTTTTTCCCAAAGAATATCCATAAGGCCTTTTTCAGAATCGGTAAGTTTTATTTCTTTCATATTCTACGGATTGTCAATTTGTTCTACAAATGTAGAATAAAAATATGAACTGCCAAATTTTTATGGCATTATTTTTCCATCCATTTCCGGAACCATCAATCTAATCATATGAAATTCAATAAATTTTACATTTCTGCTTTCAGCTTATTCCTGATTTTATCTTCTTGCAAAGACAATACTGTGAATGCACAGAGCCTGGGTAAAGACGGAAGTGTGGAAACCAAAGAACCAAATTCTCCGGAATATAAGCCCGCATTTGCAGGACAGACCAGGATAAAAGCTGTAAAGACCTCAACGCCCTACAATGTGGAGGTTCTGAGTAAAGACCTCGGAAAACCCTGGGGAATCATTAACCTGCCGGACGGACGTTTTTTAATTACGGATAAAAGAGGATATATTAATGTTGTTTCGGCCGACGGAAAACAGATCTCCAAAATTGAGGGATTCCCGAAAGTGGATTCCAAAGGCCAGGGAGGAATGCTGGACATCGCCCTGGATCCGGACTTCAGCAATAACCGCATGATCTATTTCAGTTTTTCAGAGCCTTATGAGAAAGGAAATCATACTGCAGTGGGAAAAGGGATGCTTTCTGCCGATCTGAAGAACGTTTCAGGAGTTCAGGTTATTTTCCGGGCAACTCCGACCTACGATGGCGACAAGCATTACGGCAGCCGGCTAGCTTTTGACAAAGACGGAAACCTCTTCGTAAGTACCGGCGAGAGATCGGATAAGCAGACCCGGGTTTATGCCCAGAGAACGGATAATTATTTAGGGAAAATTTTAAAAATAACAAAAGACGGGAAACCGGCGCCGGGAAATCCTTTCATCGGTAAAACAGGCTTTAAACCGGAAATTTATGCTTACGGGATCAGGAATCCTCAGGGAATGGCCATCGATCCCAACGGGACACTTTGGGATGTTGAAATGGGACCGAGAGGTGGTGACGAGATCAACCTGATCAGGCCGGGTAAAAACTATGGCTGGGGCGATGTTACCTACGGAATCGAGTATTCCGGGGAAAAAATTAATAACGGAACTACGCAAAAGGCCGGAACGGAACAACCGGTATATTACTGGGACCCGGTTATTTCCCCAAGTGGCGTTACCTTCTATACCGGAAACATAGAGGAATGGAAGGGGAATCTGTTTATCGGCTGCCTGAGCGGCGAGCATATCAACAGAATTGTAATGAAAGACAATAAAGTTGTAGGCGAGGAACGCCTTCTTACAGATCAGAAAGAAAGGTTCAGGGATGTGCTGAACGGTAGTGACGGTAGCCTGTATGCCGTGACGGACAGCGGAAAGCTGTACAGGATTTCGAAAAAGTAAACTCTTCAAATAAACATTATAAAGAACGGGTTCAGAATATTTTTCTGAACCCGTTTATTGTATCGCTTTAAGCTTCTTCCAGATGTACTGTGAAATGCCTCAGGAGCTCAGGCTCCCAGGTGATTCTATATCCTTTGGTGATTTCTTCCCGTCTCTCATATACGTTTTTAATCGCGGCGGCAATATAATCCATATGATTATTCGTATAAGTTCTCCTTGGAATGGCGAGCCGTACCAGTTCCAGCTTAGGATAACGGTTTTGTCTGGTCTCTGGATCCCTGTCAGCCAGCAAGGTCCCGATTTCCACAGTTCTGATACCGGCTTCTTTATAAATTTCCAGTCCCAGGGTCTGTGCCGGATATTCTTCGCGGGACACTTCCGGAAGGAAATTCAGGGAATCGATAAATACCGCATGTCCCCCAATCGGTTTCTGTACCGGGATCCCATATTCGATAAGCTTATGGCCCAGGTACTCCACCTGGGAAATTCTGCTTTCAAGGTAAGCAAATTCCGTAGCTTCATCCAGTCCTACTGCCAATGCGGCCATATCTCTTCCGGCCATTCCGCCATAAGTAATAAAGCCTTCATAGATAATGGTAAAATTGGAAGCCTTTCTGAATACTTCTTCGTTATTCAGGGCAATGAATCCGCCGATATTTACAAGACCGTCTTTCTTTGAACTCATGGTCATTCCTTCTCCATAAGAAAATATCTCTTTACAGATGTCCTTGATGCTTCTGTGCTCCTGTCCTGCTTCTCTTTTCTTGATGAAATAAGCATTTTCAGCAAATCTCGCCGAATCAAAAAATACAGGGATTCCGTATTGGTCGGATAATGCTTTTACTGCTTTCATATTTTCCAGAGATACGGGCTGGCCTCCGGAAGAGTTACAGGTAATGGTAATCAGGCAGAAAGGGATCTTTCCTTTCGGATGGCTTTTATAGACTTCTTCCAGTTTTTCGAGGTTGATGTTTCCTTTGAACGGGTGAAGGTCATTAATGTCAAATGCTTCATCTATGGTACAGTCGATGGCATGGGCTTTCCTGAACTCAATATGCCCTTTTGTGGTATCAAAATGCGAGTTTCCGGGAATCACGTCACCGTCTTTCACCAGTACGGAAAACAATACGTTTTCTGCTGCTCTTCCCTGGTGGGTGGGTAGAAGGTATTTGAATCCGGTAATCTTCTGAACGGTGGCATGCAGCTGCTCGAAAGATCTGGATCCGGCATAGCTTTCATCCCCCGTCATCAGGGCTCCCCACTGCCTATCAGACATGGCGCCCGTTCCGGAATCCGTCAGCAGGTCAATGAAGACCTGTGAAGATTTAAGGTTGAATAAATTATAACGGGCTTCTTTCAGCCACTGTTCTCTTTCTTCTCTGGTAGACTGGCGGATTTCTTCCACCATTTTAATGCGGAAAGGTTCCGCGTATGGTAAAGTCATGGATTAAATATGTTTAAGGATTGTTATAGAAAAATTGAAATAATTTCATTGATCAGAGGTCTGCACAGGAAATGCTATTCCGGTGCCTTGAAGATATTATCATCTGAATGAAATCCTGCAACTCCGCCGCTAACGGCAAATTTCATGGCTGAAGCTGCGGTCATGCCCACGACGGGCTTGATATTTTTTTCTTCCGTAACAATTACCCAGCCCGAAATGGCATAGGAATGCGGGAGGTAAACGGCCACATAATTGTGTTTTTCCACATCGGCCATCTCTTTCTGGGTCAGAAAGCCGATTCTCCAGATCTCGGGATTCTCATTGGTTTTCACCCAGACCGGATCATTGAATTTTTTCTTGTCTCCCACGAAGGACGACATAACGTCTTTAGTGGGGGTATAAATATGTTTTACGCCCGGCGTTTTCTCCAGAAGCCGGTCCATGGAATCAAAAAAGAATTTCCCAACCACGAATTTATTACCCAGGAAACCTAATGCGGCCGTAAACAGGATCGTCGAAATAAAAACCAACCCCGGAATTTCTTTGGCTACCGACGGGATGATATTATCAATGGAAGTCACCACATACCAGATAACGAAAATCGTCAGGCCGATTGGTCCGATGATAACTAATCCCTGGAAGAAATTCTTCAGGAAAAAATTGGCTATATTTTCAAACGTAAATTTTTTCAATGTCTGTTCTTATCCGTGTATGGTTTCACCTTTTCCGTACGATTGAATGATTCCGGCTTCATAGTCCAGCCATTCTTCCCATCGCGCATTGACTTTTTCCGGGTCTCCAAGCTGCCTTGCGAATCCGATGAACGTCGTATAATGATTAGCTTCCGAAATCATCAGCTCACGGTAAAACGTTTTCAGTTCCTCATCCTGTATGTTTTCCGTAAGCACTTTGAATCTTTCACAGCTCCGGGCTTCTATCATGGCTGCGAAAAGCATTTTATCAACAATCAGGTCTTCACGGCTTCCCTGGATGATGAACTTCATCAGTTCATTAACATAATCATCCTTTCTGGCCCTTCCGAAGGTATACCCTCTTTTCTTGATGATTTCATGCACCTGGTTGAAATGGTCCAGTTCCTCCTGTGCAATGGCAAGAAGTTCCGTAACGATTTCCGTGTGCTCGGGAAGCATGGTGATGAGGCCGATGGCATTGGTAGCCGCTTTCTGCTCACACCAGGCATGATCCGTTAAAATTTCTCCGATGTTCCCCTCTGCAATATTGGCCCACCTTGGGTCGGTAGGGAGTTTCAGCTTAAACATGTTTCAAATTTTCTGTAAAATTAAAATAAATTGCGATATGGAAGAACTTTTATTGGATTTTAATGTTTTCAGAATATAAGTGTTGGTTTTCCTTAAAAGATTTTAAAATAATGGTATTTATTTTGATATTATGTCTATAACATTAAAAAAATAAAACAATGAAAACAATTCCAATGCTGAAAAGCAAAATCAGTCAGGCATTTGCCCTTATTTTGTTCACTCTGATGTCAGGATTTAATTTTGCACAGGAAAACAGCGGAAGTACAGGAACCGATGTTACTGTAAATTCTACCACCACAACAACGACAACACAGTGGTACACTGACCCTAAATACATTATTATAGGTGCTGTGGTACTCATTCTTATCGTTGTACTCCTCACCCGGAATGGAAGAAGAGACAGAGGTTAATCAGGCTGCTGTCTTCTTTCTTAGAAATTCCAGTATTTTCCATCCCTCTGCATCCGTTTTTTTAAGGACAGGTGCAATCAGCGATGCTAAAATAATATTAATGCCGTAGATGAGGATCATCATGATCCACCACGGCATTTTTCCGTTTATAGGAACAACAATGAAATATACCAGTGATGAGCTGATTCCTTGGGCGAAGTAAAAGAATATGGCATTTTTACCTATATAAGTGATAAAATTTTCTTTTGTGACTTTAAGCCTGTTGTATAACGTAAATAAAGTAACCAGGGAAAACAATGTCCAGATTATATAAGGGATCTTAGGAGGGAACTTATTCCTGTTGATCTGATAAAAAATATCGCTTCCGTAAGACCAGAACATCAGCATCAGCAGGGCACCTACAGCCAGATAAAGCAACGGGACCATCCGGGTGCTTATTTTTTTGCCTCTCATCCTGTTGCCGATCAGGAAAACCGCCAGATAAAAGCTGACATATCCCACCTGGCCCGTCGGATAGTAGAACGGGAAAAAATTAAACAGCAGTGTCAGGATAATGCAGAGGGCAATAAACCAGTTGATATGTTTCGGAAAAAACTTCAGGATCAGCACTCCGAATACACTCAGGATGAAATAGACTTTCAGGTACCAGAAACTTCCCATCACCACCGGGAAAGTATCGGCATTGGTATACTGGTGCAGGTACCAGTTCCCCAGTGTCTGCCATTGCGGTTCTGCAGATATTGCCGTTGCTGCATATTTGGATCCGAAAGTGGAATAAAACTGCTGTAGCCACTCTGCTGAAAAGAAGCTGAGGCCGAATACCTTGAAAGAATAATCCGCAAAAAACAGCAGGGTCACAAAAATCATATAGGTAATCTGCAGTTTCAGCAGCCTGTAGAATGTTTTTTCAATATTGCTGCCTGAGGTTATTCCGCTCAATGCATAAAACAGAGCTACATCAAATACCAGCGAAAGCACCCTTACTTCGGCCGGAATATAAAACTGTCCGGACCAGAAAGCGGTGTGGATGAAGATGATGGACAGGGTAGCGAGCCCTTTGGCAAAATCAATATAAAGATCTCTTTTCATGCAGGGTATTGGATATAATTGATACAGCCAAAAATAGATAAAGTTTTCCGAATAGTTTTTACAAAAAAAGAAAGCAGAACCGTAATCCTGCTTTCTTTACTGTAAATATTGAGAATGAATGTTATTATTTCAGTTGTTTGAACTCTTCGGCAGAGATCTCTCCGGACTGGATTTTTCTCAGCTCGTCAATATACTGCATCATATAGGCATCAAGTTCCGGGTTCCTTGAATTTTTCCCCATTTTATATGTGCCGTTCAGCACACCCTGGTAATAGTAGAAAAAGTTGTAATCAAAATCAGATGCAGAAAGGTTATACTGCCCCAGCAGGAATCCGAGACGCACTGCTGATCTTCTTTGTGGCGGTGTACCGTGGTGGCCCGGGCTTGTCGTCGCATAATCCCCGATGCTCTGGGCAAACTCATAAGCTGCGGCAATTTCGGAGAATTGCGTTTTATTGTAGCCTTCCGGTCTTCTCAGGTAATAGCCTGCAAATCCGTCCGCCTCAAGCTCATTCGGCCTGGCTGTGGATTCGTTTACGGAAGGCAGTCCGAAAATGTACTGGAGCTGATGGCCGTACTCATGGGCCAGGATCATGGCATTTACAATATCCCCGCCTTTGTTTTTGGCATCATAATAGATGGCATAACCGTAATAAATTTTCCCGGTAGAATAGGAGATTGCATTGTAGGTAGAATTCGGGCTGGATGGGTCATCAACAAATCTCAAAGTAGGATTGTTTCTGCCCCATAAGCTGGCGATTTTAGTCATCTGGCCATTCATGAAGTTGGTATCCGTTGAGGTTTTCAGGGTCGTTTTCAGCACTGCTGAGGAATTCCAGTTCTGGTCTACATAGTAACATGCCTTTTCCCGTTCATTAGGCTGCTCGACTTTGGCACTTTCAGCTTGGGGCTGTTGTAAAAGATTGTTGTCTTCGGTAGAGTTGTCATTACATGCTGTTAAAGAGAATACAGCAATAGCTCCTGCTAAACAGCAGAAATTAAAGTTTTTCTTCATATTAAAAATTTTGGTATCGACTAAGTTATAAAATTATCTTTTACACGGAATGATATTCATCTGAAAAAATATTCGTAGCATAGTGAATAGGATAAGTGTTTTATTTCGCAAAAAATAAAGATTGATTATGAGAGGATTGGAAAATTATTCATATATTTGCACCTCGAATAACTAAAATTTTATAAACAATGTTTGCAATTGTAGAAATAGCAGGGCTTCAATACAAAGTTGAGCAAGACCAGAAGTTGTTTGTAAACCGTTTGGCAGGAGACAAAGGATCAAAAGTTTCTTTTGACAAAATTCTTCTTACCGTAAACGGTTCAATCACTGTAGGCGCCCCGGCTGTAAGCGGAATCACTGTAGAGGCAGAGATTCTTGATCACGTTAAAGCTGATAAAGTAATCGTTTTCAAAAAGAAAAGAAGAAAAGGTTACAAAGTTAAAAACGGTCACAGACAATCTCTTACTCAGATCCAGATTACCGGTATCACCGGATTTGAAGGAGCTAAAAAGGAAGAGAAAGCTGCTAAGAAGACCACGAAAAAAGCAGATGCTGAGACTGCTGAAAGCGCAGAATAATTGTAAAACCAAAAAACCTTAGAATAAAATGGCACATAAGAAAGGAGTTGGTAGTTCCAAAAACGGTAGAGAATCACACTCCAAAAGATTAGGAGTAAAGATTTTCGGAGGTCAGGAAGCTATTGCCGGAAATATTATTGTTAGACAAAGAGGTACGCAACACCACCCGGGTGCAAACGTGGGTATCGGTAAAGACCACACTTTGTTTGCATTGGTAGACGGTAAAGTAGTTTTCAGAAAGAAAGCAAACAACAGATCTTTTGTATCTGTAGAAGCAAACGCATAATTTATTTATCCGTTTATACACAATTTAATCCTCAGCAGTTTTGCTGAGGATTTTTCTTTTTATTTATACTATTGATTATTATTTTACGTTATATAAAAACCAATTCTAAAATAAAATCAATATGAAACACGTAAAAAGACTTTCCAGAAATGAGCTCAGGACCCTACAGGGCGGTTTTAAGTGCGAAGGGATTTCCTGTGACTGGTACTGCAGCCTGCCTGCAGGAAGCCGTCCGGTATGCCTTTCGCCCCAGACCTTAGTGCCGATCTGCGGCGGATGCAACAGTGCAGATATATAACCATAGCTGCAGCGAAATAAAAATCTCCTTCTTCACGAAGAGATTTGCTTTTTAGAATCCTACCTGGAAACCTGCTTTTACGCCGAATTTGGAGATATCCGGCCGGTCCAGGTAATTGCCCCGCCAGTTAAAATCTACCCTGAAAATCCTGAGGTTCCCGAAACCGATGTTTTCAATTCCGAAACCGTATTCAAAATAAACATGGTCACTTGGAGCAGAGTATTTGAAACCGGCAACATTGATGTTCCTGGATTCATCGCTTAATGTTCCGTAAGCGCCTCTCAGGAAAGCCACTTCCCTTAGTTTGAGCTTTTTGATCAGCGGAATAAATGACAGGATTTTACCGTTGAAGTGATGTTCCAGATGCAGGGTGGTATAAGTGTCTGCAACAAATTCATAGTAATTGAGCTGCGCAAAGGTATTGGGCGCAAGGCTGTACGACTGGTTTCCCGGGATTACGTTCTGCAGGGCCAAAGGGACGGTATCGAAGTTTTTCCCGGCTTCAAAATTCACCATCATTTTACCCCAGCTCCCGATCAGGACCGGTTTATAAAACATAAACTGCAGCTTATTGTAATTATAGTCAGCGTTAAACAGTCCTTCTATACCACGGGTATATTTAAGGATAATGGTTGGCGCAAGTGTGCCATGTTCGGTACGGTCGACACCAGTCTGGGAAAATTTGGCGCCCGGCCTTGCAATAAGGCTGAAGGTAACGTGTGAATCATTCAGGGTTTTCCTCAGTTCCCCGTTGCGGTAATACATCAGGTTGAATCCCGAAGGATTGGCGGATTTAATGCTCTGCATGGTTCCGTCTACTCTGAGCTGGATATTTTTCCAGGGTTCGATAGACGTGAACACATTGGTCTGGTTAACGGAGCTTAATGAGGCATTTTCACCTCTGGCAAATACCGTTGATGAAGCAAAGGTCCTGGACATGATCCCGTCATCATTGGTCAGCTGGACACCTAACTGAAGAATGTCTCTTCTGGTTCCTGCCCCGATCATAAACCGGTTGACCCTGTTAAACATATATTTGGCTTCCGCACCGTATTTCAGCTGTTGGTCCTTAAACCCGTATGCCGTATAAAACTGGACCCTCCACGGATCATTACGGGTAAAATACGTTCTGGCTCCGATCCTGATCCGGTCGCCTTCCACATCATTTTTTCCGTAGACAGAAAAGATAGGACCCAGATCGATGGCTTTAAAGACGTTATAATACCCTGAACCAAGGGTTTCGTACAGTTTTACGATACGATTGAATTTTGGGGTCTTTTCAAGCCTGTCAAGCATCTCATAGACGCCCTGTTCGCTTTTGGATAATGAATCAGGCCTCGCTTTGGCCCAGTACGCATCATCTTTTTCTACAAAACCGCTTTCATATTCTTCTGCCTTGCGGTTGAATACCTTCGGGTCAAGAACTTTATTGAAATCATATTCAGAATAGTCTACAGTTCTTTTCGCGATCAGACTCTTTGCCGTTTTCTTTTTTGAGAAAGGCGTCATTTCGATTTCGGTCACGAACTTCCTAGGAAGAAAAGTATTCTCATCCGGGTTGTCATATTCCAGTTCGGTGGAGATGCCGTTGATAAAATTGACATTGATCTTTTTCGTTGATTTTAAGGTAGCTCCCAGCACGGCATAGCTGTCTTTTGCAATATAGAGGTAGCCCTGAAAAGCCAGGACCTCTGTCCGTTTAGGCTGATACCGGATTCTGAATGCATTCTCCCCGCGTACGGATATGGTGTCAATCAGATTATAATCGTAAGTACTGAACCCGTCCGTTCCTACCGGGCTGGGAAAACCGATGTCGAAATAGTTCAGTGTATTGTCATAGATATTGATGTCGCGGTACAGGTTTTTAGCTGTTAGAATGACGATCTGATTATCCTGGAACCCGGAGGTCTTTTGTGCAACGAGCAGTTTCTTGTTTCTTTTGGCCGGCCTGTTTTCACCGTAATTTTCGTACACAGCTTCATTAAGGAATAGCGGAAGCGCCAGTTTGCCGCTGGCAGTGGAATCGGCATAATCGAAGACAAAGTCCAGCTTGTTGAACATTTTCTTTTTCATGAAGGCACTGTCCAGGTTATTGGCATCAAACTCTATCTTCTCGTATTCCTTATAAGTGTAGGTGTCAAACTTATCCAGCCCGTTGTTTCTTTTCCGTTTCCATACTTCCTGCATGATGGCATAGGCCGGATTCTCTTTTTTATTTTTATACTTCGGCTTTTCATTGTGAATCACCACTTCCTGGATATCGCTGACTTTCTCACGTGAAAGTTTAACCAGAAGCGGAGCTGTGTTGTCCTGAGCAATACTGATCGTTGCCAGGGCATAGCTTTTTTTCAGGAATTTCAGCTGGTAAATGATGCTGTCTGACTGTACTGTGAATGCTGCGGAAGAAGTAGTCAGTACCGCTTTATCTGATTCATTGATGAATACATCCACTCCGGTGATTTCCTTGTTGGTTTTGGCATCGATAATTCTGCCGCTGACAGTACTTTGGGAATAGATGAAGCCGGAAAAGAATGTGAAGATTAAAAGATAATAATATGGAGTATGGTTAAACATTTGTTGTTTTATCAGGCATTAGCATAAACAAAAAGTATGCACTTTATTTTAAACGGTATCATTTCGGATAAATTTCATTAATCCGGTAAAAAAGTGCAAATGTACTGAATTAATATCAGCCGTTTCATGATGAGCATCAGGGCATGGATTTTAATTCAGTATGCTATGAATAAAAACGGTTTAATTATGTGGCTGAAGCTGCCGAGCACTAAAGCCACGGGATTGATTCTCTATCTTTATATGGTAATGAAGATCAGATTGCTCTCAGTGGTTACCGGAAAAAAAAATTGTCTGATCAACACAATACATGATAAGATCAGACAATTTTTTGATAATCTGTTTAGTGTGTTACACTAAAGTTCGATACTGTTATTTCTTACACTATATTTTTTTTTCAATTGTCTTTCTTCCTCGCGCATTTCTTTTGACTGAAAAAATTCATCCGGCAATTGCATACCCGCAGGCATATGCTGAGCAAACGTCTCTTTTATACCCGCAAAAGGATTCTTTTTATATTGATCGTATTTTTCTAAAAATTTTTCTTTTGTAACTATATTAGGTACGGAACTGATATATTTATCCATATATGATTCAAACTGGATATCGCCGGTTTTTCTGTTTCCTTTCAGTTCCCAGGAATAATTTTTTCCCTGATCTTCAATTTTGACGATTAATCCCGGAAGGCCATAAAATTTGTAGGGGCCATCCTGAAAAGGGATTTCAGTCGTGAACCATGCAATCCACTTCCTGCCGCCAAAATCTGTAGTTGCTTTTTGAGTGTTGTATATACCGATTTTCTGTTTTTCATCCGAAATCTTCCAGTTCAGGTTTGGGTTTTCGCGATATGAAAAATAATCCAGGGCAATCATACCTGTATACACCACTTCATGGATCGGGTATGTTTTGAAAATCCGATGCATGAATAGAGCATTTTTATTACCCAGTTTCTTAAGCTTAGGCATTTGGCCGATTTTTGAAAATTCCTGGAACACGGCATCTGCTAATGAATCGTTCTGAATTTTGTCATAGGATTGGTAAAGAGATCTATTCTGATCAATATCCAAAACCATCATTTCCTTTTCGAGTTGTACAGAATCCTTACTGGGTTTGTAGGTCAGCTCATAAAAGAATCGGTTTGCTGTATTTTGTGCATTAAGCAGCACAATAGCCATGGTCAAAATGACCTGTAAAACTTTTGTCATAATCGATGTTTTAGGTGGTATGTTTAATTGTATTGGTTGAATGCGTATTTTTTTGTTCTGTCAGGTCTCGTTTCAGGAAAGAGTCAAGAACATGGTTCATATCCGGAAAAGACGGATCTTCCCAGTATTTTGATGTGTAATAACTTCCGTTGATGTCAAACTTTACTTTATGATCATCTTTACGGTCTCCGGATTCAAAGGAAGTCGGATAGAAATTAGCATAGATATGGAGTATATTGTAGTTCAGTTCGTTTTTGTATTTCAGTTTTATAGATCTATTTTGATTGTATTCCAGAAGGTCTTCCAGTGTTTTCCGGGAATCTTTGTTATAAGTGATATTTATAATATTTCTGGTATATAAAAAATGATATCCCAGGAATGCTATGTCTTTTTCCGGATATTGCACATCTTTGATCTCTATTTTGTCACTTTTCATGCTCTTCACTTCCTGATAAACCATGTTTTTGCTTTTTTTGTATTGATCAACGTTTCCCACCCATTTTACATCCGGAACTTGCATAAAAGCAGAGAACTCCCAAGAAGATGATTTTTTTAGGTTTAACTCTGATTTCGGCAATCTGAAAACCCTATACTGCTGGATCCGGATAGCTTTCAGTTTTTTTGTTTTGCTGTTGAAAATATATCTTATAATCCCGTCAGCATAGCCATTTACGGTATTGTTAAGGGTTATATAGGTATTGAAGTTTCCCGTAACATATGTGTATTTCCCGGTTTTATGGCTTTTGACCGGCACAGGATCAATTTTTGTGACCCGATCACTAATTTTGATTACCGGCTGATCAAAATCTGAGTAGGACAGGGTATCTACGGGAATATTCTTGTACACAAGCTGAAATTTCTCCTGATCAGGTTTCAAAGATTGTTTATTAATTTTACCGCCGACATCAGAATACGCTGAAATACTACCGTCTTTGCCGAAAACCGAAACCTGTGGCAACGGTTTTCCGGTCCTTTCGGAAACAAAGGTGATGCTCTGCGCATTGATGAAGCTGTACCATACGATCAGTAAGAATAACAGTGTGCTTTTTTTCATGATAATTGTATATTGAAGATTAATAATCCTATCCTTTATAAGACAATTAAAATGTCAAAAAAGTTTCACCGGATTGATATTTTTATTTTCAATATAAAAAAACCGATAACTGACATCAGTCTTTCTCCGCAATTTTTCATCATTCATAAAGTGGCACGGTAAACATTGAGATCGTTTTTGCAAAATATTTTTAGTATTGATATAAGAACAGGGCAGTTGCTGAAGATCTTCTTAAATCCTTAATGTTCATTAGGCTCCTCTTTTAGATCTCCTTTAAAAAAGCTGCTGAAGACCGGCTGCATATTGGGAAAAGAGGGATCCTGCCAATACTTGGACTGGTAATTACTGCTGTTTTTGTTGAACCTTACTTTTTTAATATCATTATCATTGCTGAAACTGAATTCCGTAGTGTAAAAATTGTTGTATAATGCTAATTGATTGTATTCGGATTCACTCTTATGTTTAAGCTTCATGTAAATAAGTTCATTATATTCCAGGAAGTCTCTTAACGTTTTTCCTGATCCTTTTTCAAAAGACATACTGAACACTTTTCTGAAATCATAAAACCGGAATCCTAAGAACCCGATTTCTTCTCCCTTGGCCATCGCCTGGATCACTTCAATCTGATCTTTCACATCACCCTTCAATTCTTTTATGGTATTGCTTGCTTTTTTATATTCCTCAGGATTTCCCAAATGTTTAAGTTTCGGCAGATCCAGGGAATTTACATAATCATAAGAAGAAGTGTTTTTTATATCATTCGTTGCAGTTTCTAATCTGAATATTCTGTACTGCTCTACATTGGTACTTTTCAGCTTTTTTGTTTTGTTGTCAAAAACATAGGTAACAATCCCATCGGCGTAAGCATTGAGCCTGTCGTTAACAGTGACATAGGCATTGAAATTTCCCTTGATAAGTATGTACTTTGCTGGCTTGTCATTTTTGATGACTACCGTTTCAATATCTTTGATGCGGTCATTAATCTTGATGATGTCCTTATTAAAATCGGAATACGATAAAGTGGCAATGGAAACATTGTCATAAACCAGCTGGAATTTTTCCTGGTCAGGTTTTAATGACTGCTTATCAATTTTACCGTCAATATCCGAAAAAGCCAGGATGCTGCCGTCTTTTCCAAAAACTGAAACTTTAGGCAGAGGCTTACCGGTCTTTTCGGAAACGAAAGTAATGCTTTGTGCATTAATAAAACCGTAGAATGCGATAACCAGAAATAAAAAGATCTTTTTTGTCATGCTGTCTTGTTTTGAATTATTGAAGAATCATTTCTATTGATAAGACAACGCCAATAGCAAAAAGGTTTCAGGTGATCTGCATTTTTTTACCGGAAAGCATAAAAAAAGACTGATCATTACAATCAGTCTTTCTGTTGATGGTATTATATTTTATCAAAAAGTACATTTTGAATTTCATACTAACATTTCTCCCGAATATCTATATTATAGGCATCATTGAAGTACGGATAAATATATTAAGGCTTGTATATGCAAAATCATACTTATTGTATCAGGGAATATGCCTTGCCTATTCTTTACTTTCCATTGGGTAATTCCCTTAGGTCTTCTTTGAAGAAGCTGCTGAAAACCGGCTGCATGGTAGGAAAAGAGGGGTCCTGCCAATATGGTTTCTGGTAATTGCTGCTGCTTTTATTGAAATTTACTTTTTTAGTATCATCATCATTACTAAAATTGAATTCTGTCACATAAAAATTATTGTATAATATCAATGGATGGGGGATGGGTTTCTCTTTCAGTTTAAATTTTGAGGAGCGGATTTCACCGTAGTCCAGAAAGTCTCTCAACGTTTTTCCTGATCCTTTTTCAAAAGATATGTTTATAATTTTTCTGTAATCATAGACCGTTACTCCCAAAAATGAAAACCCTTTTTCCGACCCGATTTTATCTAAGATTTCAACCTGGTCACTCTGATCTCCTTTTAATTCTTTAATCTTATTTTTTCCGGGCTTATATTCCTCCGGCTTTCCTACGTATTTAAGTCTTGGTATATCCAACCCTGCTGTGTAAGATAAGAAAGATCCATTCATTTCATCCTGCAATTTGAAGATCCTGTACTGCTCCACATTGATACTTTTCAGTTTTTTTGTTTTATTATTGAAAATATAAGTCACGATCCCATCAGCATAGCTTTTCAGCCTATTATCTGAAGTTACATAAGCATTGAAATTCCCCCTGATAAGAATATACTTGGCGGGCTTGTCATTTTTGATGACTACCGCTTCAATATCTTTGATGCGGTCATTAATCTTGATGATGTCCTTAATAAAATCGGAATACGATAAAGTGGCTACGGAAACATTGTCATAAACCAGCTGGAATTTTTCCTGGTCAGGTTTTAATGACTGCTTATCGATTTTACCGTCAATATCTGAAAAAGCCAGGATACTGCCGTCTTTTCCAAAAACTGAAACTTTAGGTAGCGGCTTACCGTTTTTCTCGGAAACGAAAGTGATGCTTTGCGCATTAAACAAACCGTACAATGCAATCACCAAAAGAAAAAAAATCTTTTTTGTCATACTGTCCTGCTTTGAAATATTAAAGAATCATTTTTATTGATAAGACAATGACGATGGCAAAAAGGTTTCAGGCTACCGGAATTTTTAACGGTAAAGCATAAAAAAAAGACTGATCATTACAATCAGTCTTTTTTATTATCTTGTTATAAGCCCTTAGAAAGGATACTCATAAATTTCAGATTCGTGTAAATAAGGGTTTCCTGTAGGGATAAGTTTAAGTTTGGATAATGCAGTCATTACCGTAAAGATAAACAGTCCTCCTACGAAAAGGATCGCTCCGATAACCAATAGGAATACTTCAGGAGTTTTCCAGTATGGACCTACCGTTCCAGGCATGACCATATTGAAGTAGTCTACGATGTGTCCGAAGATCACCACGATTGCCATGATGGTTACCACTTTATAGTTTCTCTTGATGCTGCTGCTCACCAGTACCAATAACGGTAGAAGGAAGTTAACGATCAGCATCGGCAGGAAAGTAGAAGAGTAGTGCTGGAACCTTCCGAAGAAGTAGTTCACCTCTTCCGGAACGTTAGCGTACCAGTATAACATGAACTGAGCGAACCACGTATATGTCCAAAGCATACTTGTTGCGAAAAGGAATACACCGAGGTCGTGAAGGTGATTATCATTGAACTGAGGCAGGAATCCGTTTTTCTTAAGGAAAACACTTAAAAGGATGATTACTGCAATACCGCTTGAAAGGCAGCTCACCATAGAATACCAGATATACATGGTAGAATACCAGTGAGGGTCAATAGACATCAACCAGTCCCAAGCCCAAGCTGCAGAAGCAAATCCGAAGAATGCAATATATCCTACAGCCCATCGGTACAACATCTGGTAATCTGTTTTTGATTTAGTTTCATCCACTTTCTTAGACTGTGCCTTAAGCTTCCATGCAAAGAACGATGCTCCTACTACATAGATGATTGTTCTTACTGCGTAGAATGGAATGTTAAGGAACTTTTTCTTTTCAAACAGGATAACGTCGAAGTTAGGTTTGGTAGGGTCTGTCAGATCCGGATCCATCCAGTGGAACAGGTGCCCGTTGTGCGTAATATTCAGGATCATAATGATCACCAGAATAGCACCTCCGTATGGGATATAAGAAGCAATAGCTTCCATTACTCTTGTAATAATGATTGGCCAGCCTGCGTGCGCAGCGTGCTGTATACAGTAAAAGAACAGTACGCAGCAGCTAACCCCGAAGAAAAATACAGCTACAAAATGGATGGACGCCAATGGCTGATTGTGAATCTGCATGGTAGCATGTTCCAGGTGAGCTTCATGATCCTGAGGACCTACCATCTCGCTGGAGTGGGTAGGGGCGTTATGGCCTGAAGAATGAACAGCCTCCATCATATGTTCGATCTTTTCAGTGGTGATTCCCTTATTCATAAAGAAACCGATACCAAACAAGACCAGACCTACAATAAGGAGAATTATAGAAGTTGACTTTAATTTTGGTGAAAAACTATACATTTCTTGTCTTATTTTTTAGTTGCGGTAGAATCTGTTTTTACTCCTGAAGCGGCTGCTGCCGGTGCTGCTGCATTCTTTTTGAATGCATTCATCACATACATGGCCACTCTCCATCGGTCTCCTGCATTCAGTTGTCCTGCATAAGAACCCATCGCATTTCTACCGTTCGTAATTACATAATGAACGGATCCTACAGTAATTTCTCTATCTGCATAATTAGGTACTCCCGAGAATGCTCCGCTCTGTACGATAGGACCTTGTCCGTCTCCTCCTACACCATGACAGGCAGAACATGTATGGTCGAAAAGGATTTTCCCTCTTTCAAGATCTTTTGCTGCATTGGCAGGATTCAGGGGAGAAGCCGTAAGTGTCTTTGAAGCATCATACCCTGCATTGTACTCGTCTACATTTTTAGGAAGTTTTCCTTCTTCAAAAATACCGTCTTTATTTTGCGGAACCGTACCTTCTACCGGAGTAAGTCCCGTTGCTCCATTGTTTTTTACGAAAGCAGGGATTTCATTTTCATGATCAGAATAGGCATCCTGAGCTTTCATCAACGGGTCATAGGCTACCGGGAAATACATATCCGGGAAATATACCAGGGGCGTATTTTCTTTCGGACCGCAGGAATTAAGTAAAACTGTTGTTAAACCTAAAATCGCTGTAATTTTTAATACATTCTTTTTCATCTTAAGCATCTTTAACAGTTATTTCTTCTACTCCGGTTTCTATCAGCAGCTGCTTTACAGAATCCACATCATCCGTTACGAATTCCATCATGAATTTATCATCGGTAGTCCTTGGATCAGGGTTCTGTGCAGGTGCTCCCGGATACATTTTGTTTCTTACCAGGAAGGTAAGCGACATCATGTGGGCAGCACAGAATACCATTAATTCAAACATCGGAACCACGAATGCAGGCATGTTATGTGCCCAGTCGAACGCCGGCTTACCACCGATGTTCTGAGGCCAGTCATGGTTCATAGTATACCATGTGATGGTAGCACCAATCGTAACTCCGTAAAGAGCGTATAGGAATGCGGCATCAGAAATTCTCGTTTTCTTTAACCCTAAAGCTTTGTCCAGCCCGTGAACCGGGAACGGAGTATACACTTCGTTGATTTTAATTCCTTTATCGTTGAATGCTCTGACGCCGTTCATTAAATCGTCGTCGTCAGCATAAAGTCCGTATACAATTTTAGTGGTGCTCATCTCCTTCTTTTGCTTTATAAGTTTCACCTGAGATTTTCAAAATCGATTTTAATTCAGCCTGTGCAATTACAGGGAATGTTCTTGCGTACAATAAGAATAATACGGAGAAGAATCCGATTGTTCCCAAATATACACCCACGTCAATGATTGTTGGCTTAAACATCGTCCAAGAACTTGGTAAATAGTCTCTGGAAAGGTTGATAACGATGATATCAAAACGCTCAAACCACATCCCGATGTTGATGATCAGGGCAACAATGAAAGTCCAGATAATGTTCGTTCTCAGTTTTTTGAACCAGAATGAAGCAGGAATAACAAGGTTACAGATGATCAGGGACCAGAAAGCCCACCAGTAAGGTCCTACAGCAGCTCCCGGAGAAAGGTAAGTGAAATCCTCAAATCTGGATCCGGAATACCATCCGATGAAATATTCAGTAGCATACGCTACGGTTACCATACCACCGGTAAGGATGATTACGATGTTCATGATTTCGATATGGTACATGGTAATATATTCTTCCAGGTGACACACTTTTCTGGCTACAAGCAATAAGGTCTGTACCATCGCGAACCCTGAGAAGATCGCACCCGCAACGAAGTATGGAGGATAGATGGTAGAGTGCCATCCTTTGATTACCGAAGTGGCGAAGTCAAAGGATACCGTGGTGTGTACCGAGAATACAAGCGGTGTAGCCAAACCTGCTAATACCAAAGATAATTCCTCGAATCTCTGCCAGTGTTTTGCTTTACCACCCCACCCGAAAGCAAGGAATGTATATATTTTTCTTGTCCAAGGCGTCTTTGCTCTGTCACGGATCATGGCAAAGTCAGGGATAAGCCCCATGAACCAGAATACCGTAGATACAGAGAAATAGGTAGAGATCGCAAATACGTCCCAAAGTAGAGGAGAGTTGAAGTTCCCCCAAAGAGAACCGAACTGGTTTGGTAATGGGAATACCCAATATCCTACCCAGACTCTACCCATGTGGATTACCGGGAAGATGGCTGCCTGTACTACTGCGAAGATGGTCATCGCTTCCGCAGAACGGTTTACAGACATTCTCCAGCGTTGTCTAAATAATAATAACACTGCGGAGATTAGGGTCCCGGCGTGACCGATACCTACCCACCAAACGAAGTTAGTGATGTCCCATCCCCAGTTAATCGTCCTGTTAAGTCCCCATGCTCCAATACCTGTTCCGATAGTGTAAGCGATACAGCCGAAACCGTAGATGAATAGAACCAAGGCAGCATATAATGAAATCCACCATAATTTACCTGCTCTTTCTTCGATAGGTCGTGCAATATCTTCCGTGATATCGTGATAAGTTTTGTGACCAATAATCAGAGGTTCCCTTATCGGAGCTTCGTAATGTCCTGACATTTTTTACCTATTTATTATTTAAACTTTATTTTTCTACTCTGTTTCTTACTTTAGTATGATAGAACACGTTTGGTTTGGTTCCGATCTCTTCAAGTAAATAATATCTTCTGTTGTCAGCATATAGCTTTCTCACTTCAGATGCTTTGTCATTCATGTCTCCGAACTGAATAGATCCGGTAGTACAAGCTTTTGAACAAGCAGTCTGGAACTCTCCGTCTTTTACTACTCTTCCTTCTTTTTTCGCTTCAAGGATGGTAGTCTGTGTCATTTGGATACACAGAGAGCATTTCTCCATAACCCCTCTTGTTCTTACTACTACGTCAGGATTAAGTACCATTCTTCCAAGATCGTTGTTCATATTGAAGTCGAACTTGTCATTCAGGTTATAGGTAAACCAGTTGAAACGTCTTACTTTATAAGGACAGTTGTTCGCACAATATCTTGTACCGATACATCTGTTGTATGCCATATGGTTCTGACCCTGCTGACCGTGAGAAGTTGCCGCTACCGGACAAACTGTTTCACATGGTGCATGGTTACAGTGCTGACACATCACCGGCTGGAAGATGACATCAGGATTTTCGGCAGGGTGGTTCAAAGCACCTCCTTCACCGTTGAATGCCGTTCCGTACAGTTCAGGCACCGCCATTCCTTCCTTAAGACCTTCATAAACCTCTACTTTCTGCTTAGCGGAATAATAACGGTCAATTCTTAACCAGTACATATCTCTGGACATCCTTACCTCATCCTTACCTACCACCGGAACGTTGTTTTCTGCCTGACATGCAATCACACATGATCCGCATCCCGTACACGAGTTCAGGTCGATGGACATATTGAAGTGAGGTCCGTCTGTATCATCAAAAGCATCCCAAAGGTCAATTTTTCTTGCCGGAAGGGCTCCGCTGATGGTATGGTATTCCAAAGGCTTGTTCCATCCGTGGTGTTCATCATCAAAAGCTACGTTTAAGAAATCTGCCAAAGGAACTTCTTTTGCGATTTCATAACGTCCCATCAGGGTGTTCTGAAGCTGGATACCAGCGAAAGGATGCATTTCGCCTGTTTTTTCTATTTTAATGTTGGATACGGCCAGGTTGGAACCGTCAAACAAAGGATAAGCATTCACACCGGTGTCTGCCGTAGCTCCCGAGTTTTTCTTACCGTAACCTAAAGCAAGACCTACGGAGCCTTCTGCCTGTCCCGGCTGAATGAATACAGGAACATCTTTTACCGTCACTCCGTTTACCGTAACGTTCACGATGGAACCGTCCAGCTGCATTCTTGCGTTAAGGTTATTTTCAATACCTAACCTTTCTGCATCTTTAGGAGAAATAGTCAGGTAGTTATCCCACGACATTCTGGTCAACGGATCCGGTAACTCCTGAAGCCAAGGGTTGTTGGCCTGTGTACCGTCTCCCATTGCTGTTTTGGTGTACAATACCAATTCCAGGTCAGACGCCTTGAAAGCTCCCAATTCAGCCAATGCCTGAGCAGCATTTCCGCCGGAATAGGATAAAGCCGTTGTATTGGCTGTAGTATTGAACCCGTTATATAGCGCTTTATTGAAAGAAGTGCCTCCTAATACTGAAGTGGCATTCGCTTTCAGGTAATCGTAATAATTGTTGGCAGCATTGTTCTGTCCGTTTTTCCAAACCAGAAGAGATTCTTCAATCTGTCTGGATTTGTAAATCTTCTGGATGGTTGGCTGCATCAAAGTATACATTCCTGTCTGAGGCTCAATATCTCCCCATGATTCCAGCCAGTTAGCTACAGGAATTACAGCTTTCGCTGCTTTGTACATTTCGTTTTTCTTATCAGCAATCGCTACTACGTAAGGAACTTTGGATAAAGATTTTTTGAAATCCTCGCCTTTATGGTAAGAGTAGATCGGGTCTACGTTGTTGGCGATCAGTACACCTACCTGGCCTGCGTTTACCCATCCTAAAAATTCCTGGAACCTTGCTTTGTCAAATTCCTTAAGGAAGTTTGCTTTTCCTGTAAAGGCTACTGATCCTAATTTCTGGTTGATCAGATGCGCTAACACCTGAGCTCCTTTGGATCCGTCTGCAAATACTACTGCTTTGCTGCCTTTTGCCTGAAGTTCTTTAGCAATTTCTGAAGCTGTTTTATCAGAAGTTCCGCCGCCTACGATGGCATTGTAAACTTCAACCAGTGTTTTATTAACTGCACTTGGCTTCAGTCTGTATCTTGAATCTGCATTGGCTCCTGTTAAAGACATATTGGATTCAACCTGGATATGTCTCAGCATGGCTGCTCCCGGCTTTCTTGCTGCTGCATAAGAAGACTCAAGGCTTGCTGCATTGTAGTCTCCTAAGAAGTCTGCCTGGAAACCTACTACCAATTCAGTTCCTCTGAGGTCATATACCGGTAATGCTCTGGTTCCGAAAACTTCCTGAGCCGCATCCAGGGCAGCAGCATATGGGAAGGCATCATATGTTACCAGTTCCGCAGTAGGGTATTTTGCCTTGAATTCAGCAAATAACTTTTTGAAAGTAGGGGAAGGGAAAGAGTGTGATAAAAGCACGATCTTTTTCCCTGCTGTATTGGCCTCTGCCAAACCTTTAAGGATGAAAGCGTCCACTTTGTCAAAAGTTTCATCTTTCCCGTCCAGTTTAGGCTGCTTTACTTTATCGTTGTCATATAAAGAAAGAACGCTTGCCTGAGCTCTTGCATTGGTTTTACCCAAATCTCCTGCAGCCGTGTTAGGTTCGATCTTGATAGGTCTTCCTTCTCTGGTTTTTACCAGAACGCTGGCAAAGTCAAATCCGTCGAAATATGTTGAAGCGTAATAGTTAGGAATCCCCGGGATAATATCATGCGGCTTTACCACATAAGGAATCGTTTTGATTACCGGAGCCTCACATGCAGCAAGCGTTACCGCTGCAGTGGAGAACCCTAATAGTTTTAAAAAGTCTCTTCTTGAAGTACTAGATCCGTTCTTTTCAGCATCTCCGAGAAAATCTTCTACCGGAATTTCTTCCTGGAACTCTTTTTGAGCCAGCTTATTGTTCAAAGCCGGGTCTTTAAGTTCATGAATACTTCTAAATTGTATTTTGTTTGAAGCCATTTATACTTCTAATTTTTAGTTATTAATAATGACATTTACCACATTCAATACCTCCAATTGCATCTACAGTAATCTTACCACCGTCTTTAGGGTATTGTTTTTTCAGTTTTTCGTGTAGATTCTTGAAGTACTCTTTATTATAACCGTTGTTCATATCAACCTCAGTCGTTCTGTGGCACTCAATACACCATCCCATGGTAAAGTCATTGGCCATCTGAACAACATTCATAGTGTCTATCTTACCGTGACAGGCTTTACATACCACATCGATTTTGTTATCAGGATTCTTTTTGTTGAAAGAATTGATGATGGCCTGTTCACCGGCTACTACGTGCTGGGCGTGGTTAAAGTAAACGAAATCAGGCATATTGTGGATTCTGGTCCATTCCACCGGTTGTGTTTTTCCGGTATACTGCTGTTTCTGGGAATCCCATCCTGTAGCAGCGTAGATCTTCTGGATCTCTCCGTCATAGAATGCCTTGTCTTTTCCTGGCTCCATGTAATGCTCTGCATTGTATTCGGAAATCGTTCTGTGACAGTTCATACAAACATTCATAGAAGGGATTTCAGATACTTTACCGTACTTGGCACTGGAGTGACATAGCTGACAGTCGATTTTCTGTTCTCCGGCGTGAATCTTGTGCGAGAAGTAAATCGGCTGTTCAGGTTTGTACCCTTTGTAAACCCCGATCCACATCAGCCAGTTCCATACGCCATAAGCGGCAAGAATGGCAAGGATCGCCAGTAGAGCTTTACCTACATAATGATACTTTTCATAGATTTCACGGAAAGAACGAACTCTGGTTTCGTTAAGTCCGGATAGTTCTTCAGACTGACCCAGTTTTACTAATTGCCTTAGTTTTAACAAGATCCAGACTAGAAGTCCTGCAATCGCTAAAAGGGAAATGATAACCACGTTTGTTGTAGTAGAACTTTGTTGTGCTGCGTTAGCAGTTCCGGCAGCAGACGCATCTTTTGCATCGTCTTTTTTTGTGGTTTCCGGTGCAGGAGGATTAGTTGTATAGGCTAAAATGTCGTCTATATCCTTTTCCGATAGATTAGGAAAGACCTGCATTTCAGTCTTGTTGTACTTTTCAAAAATCTCATTGGCATACTTGTCTCCGGAAGCTCTAAGCTCTTTGTTATTCTTGATCCACTTGTGAAGCCAATCCCTGTCTACACCACCTTCTGTCTTCACCCGTTCTACAACCCCTTTAAGAGGTGGTCCTACAACTTGTTTATCCAGCGCGTGACATGCAGTACAATTCGCTTTGAAAAGTTTCTCGCCGTTTTTAGGATCGCCGTCTTGCCCGTAAATTGAAGCACTGGTTGACAACAATAATCCTATTGCAATCAACGTTTTTTTATAATGCTTTCTCCAACTAATCATTTAAATTATCTTATGTTAGTAAATATTGAACATTCAATCAATTCCGCAAAAATAATATATTTAACAGGAATTTAACGGCATAAGGAAATGGTAAAATATCATTTCACTTTAATTTGTATTGATTCTAAATAACTCTATTTAGCGTAGTTTTTTAAATTTGTCTAAATTTGCGGAAACAAGTTTAAATGAGAAATTTGATCAAAATATTTTCAGTATTGTCCCTGTTCGGATTTTATACTGTTGATGCACAACAGATTGTAAAAAGAGATACGTTGTCCGGTACCGAACTTGTGATGACTATGGATTCCAAAGTGAATACAGCATTGGAAAATCTTGAGGAAAAGTGTTCAAGGACCGCCGGAAATAGCTCTGTAAGAGATAATAACGATGACAGTTCGTTCACAAAACCAACCAGGATTTACGTGCCGAGCCGGGAACTTACCAATGCTGAAATCTGCAGGAAGAATCCAAGGATCTTAGGATATAAAATACAGATCACCACCGTGAAAAGTAACGATGAAGCCAATGAGGTAAAAGCCTATTTCAGAAAAAGGTTCCCTAACCTGAAAGTGGAAACCGATGCTTCATTAAGGCCTAATTACAAAATCCTTGCAGGAAGCTATTTTACCAAGCAGAGTGCAGCCGGTGATCTCTCCAGAATCAGGGAATATTTTAAATCGGCCGCTGCAGTACAATATAGGATTTTCTGTGCTGAGGCCAAATAAAAAAGGTTGATTTTAAAATCATATATGAGGAGCGGCTGACCGTACAGGTCAGCCGCTTATTTATGTGTAAAAGCGATCTAAAAACCAGAAAAATTCAGACATACGGTACACATTATTGCAGGTCAGGTATACTGAAAGAATTGTCATGACAATTAACAGGGCGGTCAGGCAGACAGCGGATTTCCTGTAAGCATACAATAGCCATCCCAACAGAAGGGGATAGACAAAAACAAAGTGTCCGCCGTAGATGTATCCTGTATGCAGCCCGAATTTTAACAGGCAATGGATGGCGATATCAAACAGGAAAGAAATCATCAGTACCTGCACCATTTTGTTGTTGAAATTTTTAACATAGCTCCAGAAAAGCATCAGCAGTAAAACGGTTATGAAAATGTAAGGTACCCAGGATGAATACACATCCATGATCAATCCTTTGAATTCAAATCCTTTCATATTGTGCTTATCACGAATGATAAAATTAGAAAGCAGGATATTCTCTCCGAAGAAATATGACATGATCATGTCCCATAAAGGTGTGGAGTGAACATTAGAAAACTTTTCGTACTGCTCGCTGGTTTTATTGAAGATGTTGTTATAATTAAAGTTGATCCTGTTCAGGTATAACACAACAAAACAAATGCAGGTAATAGCTATCCTTACCACTGCATTGCCAAACTTTTTCCAGCTTTTGAATAATCCCTGCTCGAACAGCACAGGGATGAAAACCTTTACGATATTGGTAATGGTTATTCCGCCTACGGCAATTCCCGAAGTAACCATGGCAACAGCAGAAATTTTTCTTTCATTCTTTAACTGTTTCGCAGAATAATGATTGTAAGCAGTCAGCAGAAATAAGGTGTAAGTAAAATTCTCCGGAGTAAAAGACAGTACCAGGACAGTTGAAAAGACTCCGAAAAACAAAGTCAGCAAAACATTCATGACAAGAGGCAGGCGGATGATATTCTTAAGATATTTGAATACCTGAAGGACACTTAATGAGACTGCCATATTACTGAACCATGCTAATGTTAAACGGAACACAGCATCTGTCTTCCCGTCAGAGATCCACAGGGCTGTAATTCTCATCCAGTTGAAGAAATAATAGGACAAAGGATGTCTTTCAAAACTTCCGCCGGACAGCACAATGGAACGGTTATCAAAACTGAAATAGGCGTCCCAGGGGATTCTGTCATCAAAGATGATTCTGTAATTGAGGGCTATATAAGATCCGAGAATACCATATGATATCAGGAAAAAAAGGAATACAAAAAATTCAGCGCCTGATGAAGGAAAGATCAGCTTTATGAAATCAACGAATTTTGTTTTGAGTTTTGACACCTCTGGAAATTTGTGCAAAAATAGAATAAAAAAACTTTCTGGATTATTGCGTTTCTTTAATCTTAACAAGTTTTTAATAGACTGATAAATCCAGAAGCATATTCAAACATGCAGAATACTGGGTTTATCATGAAATTCCAAACAAAAACCCGCCTAATTGGCGGGCCTATATGATTTGAACTTCTTAAGAAACTTATTCTTTGATCAGTTTCTCTGTAGAAGTTGTTCCGTCTGCAAATTCAACCTGAAGCATGTAAACACCTTTCGCAAGAGAAGATACATCCACTTTTTGTGTCGTTGAACTCAATACGGTCCTTCCTGAAATATCCAGTACTGAAGAAGACTTGATCTTTTTATCCGTTTTGATATTCACTTCTCCTTTGGCAGGATTAGGGTAGATTGACAATACTTTATTTAATTTTATGGCATCAGATACGCTTAAATTCTGAGACGACTTGAACATGCCGCCAACCGTTGATGAAGTATTAAATCCGCCTGAATAGCAGTTGCTTGTATCTGCGCATCTTACGCTTAAATGTTGTGCTGTATCAATTGAAGTCCAAGTAGTTCCATTATCTATGCTTTTCCAAGATCCCCCTGCTGAACTCGTTGCAAGTAAGATGTTAGTTCCTGGAACATAAGCTATATCATTAATCTTATTTGCGGCAGTAATTCCTGTAAACGTAACTGTAGACCATGTTGCACCTCCATCTGTGGTTCTGTACAGTGCTATAGCTGTGGGTGCCGCATTATTGCCTGTTCCAGAGAAATTCTTTTTCATGACAATACCTCTGTTTGCATCACTCCATGCCATATCTCCGTTTACAGCTGTTGCACCAAAATCTGTAAGGCCATACGTAGAGCCCGTAAAGGCAATCGTCCATGTCAGACCTTTATCAGTTGATTTGAAAATTCTTCCCTTTCCAGTATAAAAGAATATATTACTTCCTACAGCATAATATCCGGAATTATATCCATATTCACCACTAAGGGGATTAGGTACATTGGCAGCAGATACTCTTGTCCAGCTAGTACCACCATTGGACGTGGTATAAAGTTCAAATTCACCACCTTCTGGATCTCCACCAGCAATTACATTATTGGAATCAAAGGCATGGACAAAGTTTAAATAGGATTCACCAAATGTAGAGAAAGGTTGCTGAGCTGTCCAGGTTGTCCCTCCGTTTGTGGTTTTATAGACAGCTCCTAGACCGTCAGTTGCTGTAGAGGCTAAGGCTCCTACCCAAGCAGTTGTGCTGCTGACACCGGAAATATTAGTGATCGTTAAACTAGGGTCCCCAACATTTATTGTTCCTGAAGTCCAGGTTGTACCACCATTAGACGTCTTTGTAAATTCCTGAATATTGGAAGTTGAATTTGTTGATCCATCATATGCAAAAGCCCATACTGTATTTGCGTCATATACTTCAAGCCCGGATATGCCCCTTGATGCATTAGAAAAGCCGGAATTTTGAACACTCCAATACTGAGAAAAGGCAGTAGTTCCAATCATTAATGATGCTAAAGAAAATAGAATTTTTTTCATAAAACTTTTTTTGTAAAAATAACAAAAAAAACATCAATACGGTTAATATAATAAAAAAAACCTTGCTATATGATGAATTCTATTTATGAACTACATGAAAGCATAGAACATCCGGAAACATTATCATAGCCTGAAGGCCTTTTAACACAAAGTTCAGGATAACGTTCTTCATATGGATTTTCCAGGGCAATGGTCAGTTTTTCCAGAAGATCTGTTTTACCCTGATTGATTTCCTCAATACACTCATATAAAAGATAATTCCTCAAAATAAATTTTGGATTAGTAGACTTCATCATGCTGATCGATTCTGTTCGTGAGATGATATTTTTGGAGAGTCTTTCCTGATATGCTTTTAAAAAATGATTGAGTTTAGAAAGTTTTTCCTCATTCAGGATAGTATAACAAACATATCCGAAGGCTTCTTTTGTTGCTTTCACTAATTCACTCCCGATATTTTCGAGGTGACTGAAAAACAGCGTATAGTCAAGCTGTAGTTCGTGCATCAGTCCCTGCCAGTTGGTGAAAAATTCATCATCACCTTCCATCAGTGTATCAAAACCGAATTTTTTGCACAGCATACGGTCATGGGCTGCCCAGAAATAATCACCGTAGCCATTCAGGGCGTCTTCCAGGAATTTTTCATCATTGATCAGCGGGAATAGTGCATTAGCCAGTTGCCATAAGTTCCACTGGGCAATCTGTCCCTGTTGTCCGAAAGCATATCTTCTTCCCGGGAGGTCGGTGGTATTGGGGGTGAAATTCAGGTCATATTCATCCAGCATAGAATACGGTCCATAATCAATGGTGAGTCCCAGAACGGACATATTATCGGTATTCATGACTCCATGGACAAAGCCTACCCGTAGCCATTCCACCATAAGGTCAGCAGTACGTTCGGAGATCCTTTTAAAGAAGTCTTTATATTTGTCAGTCCCTGCAGAAGTAATTTCAGGAAAATAATTTTCAATGGTGAAATCGGCAAGCTGTTGCAGCAATGTATACTCTCTCTGTGCAGACAGCAATTCAAAATGCCCGAACCGAAGAAAACTCTCTGCTGTACGCACTACAACAGCGCCTTTTTCTTTTTGTGGATTCCCGTTATACATCATATCACGTACCACATCTTCACCCGTAAAAACCAGGCTTAAAGCCCTCGTTGTAGGCACATTCAGATGATACATGGCCTCGCTCATCAGGTATTCGCGTACCGAGGACCGGAGAACCGCTCTTCCGTCTGCATGCCGTGAATAGGGAGTAGCTCCCGCACCTTTCCACTGAAGCTCTGTTTTTCTGCCTTCCGAATCGGTGATTTCTCCGGCCAATATGGCTCTTCCGTCTCCCAGCTGTCCTGCCCAGTTACCGAACTGATGTCCGGCATATGCTGTAGCATAAGTCTGTATGTTTTCGGGAAGTTTTGTCGCTGCCAGAAAATTAAGGTCTTTATCTTCAAATTTTCCCAGGCCTATCTCCTCAGAAAGCTGGTGATTGAAAGCAATCAGTGCCGGGTTTTCAAAACCTGCCGGGCTGATGGTTGCAAATAATACTTTTGGCGTATTTCTTTGCATAAGGTTCCCTGAAAAATCTCCAGGGAATTTTTTTATAAAGGGTTGTTGGATCAGATCAGTATTCATACCTCAAATATATTAATAATAAAAGACCTTTCATATGATTGAAAGGTCTTTAGTATGTATGTACGACGTTTTATTTGTTAAAATCCACGTCTTCTCCTTTATTAAGGTTTTCATTCACATTTTCCTCTTTTTTATCTGAGGAAGGTCTTGACGGTTCGGCCGGCTTCGGATTTCTGATCTCATCCAGGGTCTGAAGTCCGCCTTCATCACCATATCCTGAACGCAGGCCTTTCAGGTCAGAACATCCGTCTTTCCATTCCGATGGTTTGACAAATTTATCTTCCGGCGAAACCTTCAGGCTTTTGTCTGCCCATACCTTTTTCATGTAGATGGCCCAGATTGGTAAGGCCATTCTGGCTCCCTGCCCTTCTCCAGTTCCCAGGAAGTGGGTGGCACGGTCTTCCCAGCCTACCCAGGTTCCGGTAGCGAGCCTTGGTACTATACCCATGAACCAACCGTCTGAGTTGTTCTGAGTGGTTCCTGTTTTACCGGCAATCTCTATGCTTTTCGAGATCCCTTTTCTGCCTAATTCGCCGGAAGCTGTACCGTACTGTGCCACTCCTTTCATCAATTCGATCATGGTATAGGCATACAGCGGGTTCATCACTTCTTTTGGTTCCACATTCACTTCTTTAATGATCCTTCCGTTGGCATCTTCAATCCTCCAGATCATTTCAGGTTTATTATAATTTCCGTAATTGGCAAATGTACTGTAGGCTCCGAGCATTTCATAAATGGTAATGTCTGAAGAACCTAATGCCATCGGTAAGCTTGTGGAAATATCTTCTGTAACCCCAAGGTCTCTTGCTGTCTGGATCACACTCTGCGTTCCGGCCATTTCAGCCAGTCTCAGTGCGACAGGGTTTTGGGAGTGGGCGAGTGCATCTTTAAGCGTAAGCATGCCTCCTCGTCCCGGGACGTGATAGGTCCCTTTGTTGAAGCTTGCATTGGAAACCACCGAACAAGGCGTCATCCCCAGTTTCATAATGGCTGTGGCATACACGAAAGGCTTGAAGGTTGAACCTACCTGTCTTTTACCCTGTTTGATATGGTCATACTGGAAATGCTGCCAGTCGATACCACCTACCCAGGCCTTGATCTCACCCGTTGCAGGAACCATAGACATCAGTCCGGCCTGCGCAATCTGCTTATGATAACGGATAGAATCCCAAGGAGACATTTCTACCTCTTCTTCACCGTTCCAGGTGAAACGTGACGTTTTGATAGGTTTATGGAATTCCATCAGGATGGAATCTTCTGAAACTCCGGCAGCTTTCAGCTGCTTGTAACGCCCGGTCCTCTTCATAGCCTGAACCATGATGTCATTGATCTGCTTGCTGTTGATATAATAGAACGGCCGGGTTTTCCTGCCCCTCTGTTCCGCATCAAACCTTTTCTGAAGATCTGTTAAATGCTCCTTGATTGATTCTTCCGCATATTTCTGCATCTTTGAATCAAGGGTTACATAGATTTTAAGCCCGTCTTTATAAAGATTGAGTTTCTTTCCGTTTGCTTTTTCATACTCTTTAAGATATTGGTCTATTTCTTTTTTAAGATAGAACTTATAATACGCAGAGTAGTCGTCGCTGATATTTTTGATCGGGTGGTAATCCAGCGTAATCGGAGTTTCCACCGCTTTGTTATACGTTTCCTGATCGATATATCCCGTTTTCAGCATCTGCTCCAGTACAACATTCCGTCTCCCCTTGGCCCTTTCCGGATTCCTCATCGGATTGTTTTTTACCGGGTTTTCCAGCATGGCAACAAACATGGCTGCTTCTGGTAAGGTCAGTTGGCTGGTCGTCTTATTGAAATAGATCTTCGACGCCATTTCGATACCGTTGGCATTATACAGGAAATCAAACTTGTTGAAATATAAGGTAACAATTTCCTCTTTTGTATATCTTTTTTCGAGGCTTACCGCAACCACCCATTCTTTAAGCTTCTGAAAGCCTCTCTGCAGCTTATTCTGAGACGCTGCGCCGGTAAAGAGCAATTTGGCTAACTGTTGGGTAATGGTAGAACCTCCGCCTCTTCCTCCTCCGTACACCACAGCTCTGGCCACGGACTGAAGGTCGATCCCGGAATGTTCTTTAAACCGCTCATCCTCTTTAGCCTGAAGGGCATAGATAAGATAGGGGGGAAGGTCTTTATACGCAATAGGCTGCGTCTTTTCTTTCTCAAATTTACCCAGAAGCACACCGTCTGCGGAGTAAATCTCAGAGGCTACATAAATATCCGGGTTTTCAAGTTCTTTTACATCAGGCATTTCGCCAAGGAAACCCTGCGAAACTGCGAAAAAAAGCCCTGAAATCCCTAAGACTACTGCAATAAGGCCGACCCAGATCAGTCTTGCCCATTTTTTCCAGGAGTTGTCCCTTTTCTTTTTGGGAGGAAGCGGGAATGTTTTTCCTCTGCTTCCCGTATTTTGCTTGTTTTCTTCCATGTATGATTACGGTTTAGCCGTTTCTATTTTTACGCCAACGTCTTCAATTCCCGGCAGGACATCATTCCTCATCGCCTGAATAAGGCCGATCTCATATTTTCCCTTGGAAGGAAAACGGTAATTCAGCCTATACTGAAAAAGGGTCTCCTTGGTATCGCCGAACCCTGTTCCCAACCATTCCCCATTAGGTTTCGCAAGCACATAGTTCAACGTATCAGTCTCCTTTTTCTTGTTTTGAAGATTGGTGAAATTGACAATAAACCTTATATTGCTGTAAGGATAATCATTGTTATTTCTTACAACAAATATAATATTTTTAGGATTCTGCGGATCTGCAATCTCAAGATTAAATTTCTGTTCACTTTTCTTATTCCACTTATTATCAACGGAATTCATCTTAACATCTCCTTCCGGAGAATGGCAGCTGAAGAAAAGGACAAGCGGTAATAATCCCAGCATTTTACGCATTTCTGTCTTTTTTTGGAGGATATTTCTTTTTGAAGTTTTTCTTTGCCGGTTTTTTATCTGCGCTGTCGCTTACCTCAGTTCTTTCAGGCTGTATTTTCTGCACTTTCTGTTGCGGTTGCTGCGGCCTTGGCTGGCGGTTACCGGCCTGGGAATTAGGGTTTTCAGACTTTTCAGGCCTGTTTTTCCTCTGCCCCTGATTCTGCTGGCTGTTATTATTATTCGGCTTATTATTATTATTATTCCTGTTCCTGCTTTTCTTTTTTTCAAAGCGGTCAACATTATTCTCCTGAATAAGATCGATGCTCTGGAAAGATGGGTCAGGCTGCTTCAGCTCCTCCAGAGGAAGGGCTTTTTCACCCCTTTTATTTTTCGAGATCAGCTTCTTCACCAGGTCGATATCGAAATCATACCAAGCGATGGAGCTATCCACATAAGCAAACCACATTTTCTTTTTGAAAACGTCGATCTTAATGCAGAACGCTCTTCCTTTTTCAGTCTCCAGGGTAGTGGACGAAGGCGGAAAATCATGCAGGGCATCAAGGTAACTGTCCAGTTCATAGTTAAGGCAGCATTTCAGCTTTCCGCACTGGCCTGCAAGCTTTTGCGGGTTGATGCTGAGCTGCTGGTAACGGGCTACATTGGTATTCACGGACCTGAAATCCGTCAGCCAGGTAGAACAGCAGAGTTCTCTTCCACAAGATCCGATACCGCCTACTTTGGCCGCCTCCTGCCTGAAACCGATCTGTTTCATATCGATTTTTGTCCTGAAAGCAGCAGCATAATCTTTGATCAGCTGTCTGAAATCTATACGGTTATCAGCGGTATAATAGAAGGTTACCTTTGAAGCATCACCCTGATATTCAACATCAGTAACTTTCATTTCTAGCCCTAATCTGTGAGCGATCTTTCGGGCTTCTATTTTTACGGTGTCCTCTTTTTTTCTGACTTCCTGCCAGACTTCAATATCTTTTTGGTTAGACTGTCGGTATATTTTAAGCGCAGACTCTTCTGAAAATCTTTTCTTTTTCATCTGAATCTTTACTAATTCTCCGGTAAGGCTTACTACACCTACGTCATGTCCGGGGCTTGATTCTACTGTGACTACACTACCTATATGTAACGGAATATTATTGACATTTTTATAAAACGATTTTCTATCATTCTTGAATCTAACTTCTACAAAATCGCATCTGTTGGGAGCGGGATTGTTGATGTTAGACAGCCAGTCGAAAACACTTAATTTATAACTATTACCACAGGTATTTACATTTTCACAGCCACTCGCGGTTTTCTTCGGTCCGCATGAATGGGCAGAATCGCCGGATGTTTTGCATCCACAACTCATATGTTATATATTTAATCTTGCAAATTTAGGATAATTTATTTTATCTCCTGAAAAAACTCAAATATTCACTCTGATAAATGTTTAATGTTAAACATATAATCTGAGTCAGATCATTTTATTTTTTAAAGTTTTGAATAGTAATATGTTGCAAATGGTAATTCAGAGATGTTATTTTAAACATAGTTTTATTGGTGCTTATCGTTTAAAAAATTAAGAAAGATTAACAGTCGTACGCAAAATAATTTTATATTTGACTTTATATAATAATAGTCTATGAAAAAATTAATAATATCAACGGCTTTGTTGGCGGGTGTTATGTCTTACGCGGGAGGCTTCAGGGTATCTCTGCAGGGCGTAAAGCAATTGGCTATGGCTCATACCAGTGCCCACGCCGAGGATGCGAGTGTTGCATTCTTTAATCCTGCCGGGATGTCTTTCATCCCAGCCAGACTGAGTATTGCTGCAGGAGGTTTCGCTGCTGGCAATAAAGTAACTTTCCAGAACATGAATACGCTTCAGAGCACAGAGACGGATAACCCGATCGGGACGCCTATCTATGCTGCTGTTGCTTATAAACCGATTGACAAATTATCCATTGGGTTCAGTTTCTCCACACCTTTCGGAAGTACCATACAGTATCCGAACGACTGGGAAGGAAAAGAACTGGTACAGAAGCTTGAGCTGAAGAGTTTTTACTTCCAGCCGATGATTTCCGTTAAAATGGCAGACTGGGTTTCTTTCGGAGCCAGTTATATTTATGCCAAAGGAAAAGTAGACTGGGATAAAGCAGTTACTCAATTTGGCGGCCAGGTAAATATTAATGATGAAAAAGCAAGCGGCCACGGATATGGTTTCGGTTTTTATTTCAGGCCGGATCCTAAACTTGATGTAAGTGTTGCTTACCGTTCGCCGGTAGATATGAAAGCGAAGAATGGAACGGCTACATTCAGATTCCCGTCACAATCCATTTATCCTCTTTTAGGCCTGGACCAGTCGGGACAGGACCGTTTTACCGCTACTTTGCCTTTAGTAGAAGAATATACGATAGGTCTTACTTATAAAGTTACCCCGAAATGGTTGGTATCTGCTGACTTTAATTACCATGGTTGGGAAAGGTATTCCAAGCTGACGCTTGATTTTGACAAAGCGCCGGTAGGAAACCAGGCTGACCCTACGGTTCTGGTAGCGCCTAAAAACTTCAGGAATTCCAAAACGTTCAGACTGGGTACCCAATATGCATTCACCGATATGATCTACGGTCGTCTGGGAGCATATTATGATGAGTCACCTTATACGGATGATCATTTCATTCCTGAAACACCTTCTTTCAACACATATGTGGTAACAGGCGGGGTAGGTTTCAAGGTAAAACAGTTCGGAATCGATGTTTCCGGAGGATATGCCATGCCTCAGGCCAGAGATGTTAAAAATTCTACTATCGGTCTGTATGGTCAGGCTAAAGCAACTGCGTTCTATGCAGGGTTAGGTTTATCTTATAATCCTTTTTAATTGAAGACTATGAAAAAAATTATAATTTCTACAATAGCTGTCTCAGCACTTCTTTTTACAACAAGCTGCGAGAATGATTTTGATACCGATGTGAAGGATGTTGCCGTAACCAGCGGGGATGCCAGTTTCAAAACCTATGTCGCCCTTGGAAATTCCCTCACTTCAGGGTACAGGGACGGTGCGTTATATTCTGACGGACAGAATGAATCTTATCCGTCGATGATCGCTGCACAGATGAAACTTGCAGGCGGCGGAGACTTCAAGCAGCCTTTGATGCCGAATAATATCGGAGGTTTTACAGGCCTGCCCGGGTTCGGTGGGAAACTTACCCTTCAGTTGGTCAACGGAAGCCTTACGCCTGTTCCAAGTGCGGCGGGAGCAGCGTTAGATAATGTATCTTCCGGAAGACCTTATCAGAATATGGGTGTGCCGGGAGCAAAATCCTATCATCTGGTAGCACCGGGATACGGCAGCCTTGCCGGTCTTGCTACGGGAACAGCCAATCCTTACTTCGTCAGGTTCGCTTCTTCTTCCACCACATCTGTTCTGGCAGATGCAATGGCTCAGACTCCTACGTTCTTTTCACTTTGGATAGGGAATAACGATGTTCTTTTTTACGCCATCAATGGAGGAACGAACTCTCAGACAACAGGAGGTGTAACCACGTATACTGCTGCAACGGTACAGACAGGAACAGGAACGAGTCCGGCATTATATAAGTCTAATGATATATCAGATCCGAATGTAGTGGCAGGTTCCATTAAAGCGGTTCTTGATGGCCTTAAAAGTGTAGGGACTACAAAAGGGGTTATTGCCAATGTTCCTTACGTAACGTCAATTCCATATTTTACTACAGTACCGTACAATCCGCTTACCCCGGCAGTACTGGGTTCTAATATCACTGCGCTGAATACCGGCCTTTATGGCCCGCTGAAGCAGGCACTGACTGCTTTCGGAGCCGGAGGAAGGATCAATCTTCTTTCTTCTACCTCCGCAAACCCGGTTTTGATTAAAGATAATTCCCTTCAGGATCTTTCCGCTCAGCTGACAGCTGCTCTGACGCCTTCCCTGGGATTGGCTACCGCAACCGCTTTCGGACAGATCTACGGACAGGCAAGGCAGGCAACAGCAGAAGATTATCTTCTTCTTACTACAAGTTCTGTCATCGGGACTACAGCTCCGGGAGCACCTGCTGCGATCAATGTTTACGGGATTTCGTATCCGCTGCAGAACCAGCATGTCCTAACAAAGACAGAAGCAGGGTATGTGAAGACGGCAACAGATGCTTATAATGCCTCTATCCGAACCATGGCTGATACTTACGGACTAGCCTTTGTGGATTCAAATGCCAAAATGGTGGAGCTTAACGGAAAATCCGGGATCACTTATGACGGTGTGAAGTATACTGCCAAATTCGTGAGCGGAGGAGCGTTCTCACTGGATGGGATCCACCTTACCGGCAGAGGATATGCGATTATCGCCAATGAATTTATCAAGTCGATCAACTCTAAATACAGGTCTACTTTACCACAGGTAGATCCTAATAAATATTCGGGTGTGAAGTTCCCATAATATTGAGTTCTTAAAAACTTAGAAGCCACAGGAGTAATTCTTGTGGTTTTTTTTTAAATTTGCAGAATCTTTTAAAAAGTAAAAATGGCTGATCAGTTAACTTATCTATTTAGTACAAGAACAAGCAAGGACTTGGCAGAGAGAATTGCCGAAAATTACGGGCAACACCTCGGGAAAATCAACTTTCAGGAGTTCAGTGACGGGGAATTTGAGCCTGTTCTGGATGATTCCGTAAGAGGGGGCAGGGTTTTCCTTATCGGATCTACCTTTCCGCCGGCAGACAACCTTCTTGAGCTTTTGCTGATGATTGATGCTGCAAAAAGAGCTTCTGCAAAAAACATCACCGTAGTCATTCCTTATTTCGGGCTGGCAAGGCAGGACCGTAAGGATAAGCCGAGAGCTCCGATCGGGGCAAAGCTGGTGGCGAATCTTTTAACGGCTGCGGGAGCTACCCGCATCATGACGATGGATCTTCACGCAGACCAGATCCAGGGATTCTTTGAAATTCCGGTGGATCATCTGTATGCTTCTACCATTTTCGTAGATTACATCCGAAACCTGCACATTGAAAACCTTACCATTGCATCTCCGGATATGGGAGGGGCGAAAAGGGCTAAAAACTATGCCGGACATCTGGGTGCTGACGTAGTTATTGCCTATAAAGAAAGAAAAAAGGCCAATGTTGTGGAAGAAATGTTCCTTATTGGTGATGTGGAAGGTAAAAATGTGATCCTTATTGATGATATGATCGATACGGCAGGCACCCTGTGCAAGGCGGCGGACATCCTTATGGAAAAAGGTGCAAAAAGCGTAAGAGCAATGGCCACTCACGGTGTCCTTTCAGGAAAAGCCTATGAGAATATTGAGAAGTCCCAACTGATGGAAGTCATTGTAACTGACTCAATTCCTGTGAAAAATAATTTGTCATCTAAAATAAAAGTGCTATCTTGCGCCGCATTATTTGCAGACGTAATGAAGATGGTGCATGAGCACAGATCAATCAGTAGTAAATTTATTATCTAATTGATTATTAAAGGTTTGTGAGTTAATTTCGAAACAATTTTTTAAATTTTTATAAATGAAATCTATTACAATTCAAGGTACAAAAAGAGAAAGCGTGGGCAAAAAGTCTACAAAAGCTTTACGTGATGCTGAATTAGTTCCTTGTGTTGTTTACGGAGGTGGTGAGCCATTGAACTTCTCTGCAGAAGAGAGAGCATTCAAAGGTTTGGTATATACTCCTGAAGCACACACGGTATCTATTGAGGTTGATGGTCAGACAATCCCGGCTGTTCTTCAGGATATTCAGTTCCACCCGATTACAGATAAAATCCTTCACGCTGATTTCTATCAGCTGGCAGAAGACAAGCCTGTAATTATGGAGGTTCCTGTAAGAATCACAGGACGTTCCAAAGGGGTTGTTGCTGGTGGTGTTTTACGTCAGTCTTTCAGAAAACTGAAAGTGAAAGCTATTCCTGCTAATTTACCTGATGAGATCGTTGTTGACGTAACCCCGTTAAGAATCGGTAACAAACTGTACATCGGAGGAATCAAGGCTGAAGGATATACTTTCATGCACCCTGATAATGCAGTAGTTGTAGCTGTTAAGATGTCTAGAAATGCAATGAAGGGAGGAGCAGCAGCTGAAGATGATGAGGATGAAGAAGAAGTAGCCGGAGCAGAAGGAGAAGCTCCTGCAGCGGAAGAAACTGCAGCAGAATAAGAATCATCTTATGATATAATACAGAACCTGTCAATTCGTTGGCAGGTTTTTTTGTTAAATAACATCAATAAAGGCAGATTCTCAGTTCATTCATCCTACCTTCTGGCTTTCGTCGCTTTCCACCATTGAATCTTTCTATCACCTGACAACAATCAGCTCCTTCCTCCATTCTCCCTTTCAGAAAAAAAGCCGTAAATTTGAAGTGTTCTAAATAAGGACATAATTTAAAATTTTAATAATGCTTGACATTCAGGAAATAAGAAATCAGTTTTCCATACTTAACCGGGAAGTGAACGGTAAGCCGCTTGTTTATTTGGACAATGCTGCAACTTCACAGAAACCGGATTCGGTTCTGGAAGTCTGGAATACCTATTATACAGAGCTTAACGCCAATGTGCACCGGGGAATTCATACCCTAAGCCAGCTGGCGACGGAAGAAATGGAGCTGTCCAGAAGGAAAATACAGAAATTCATCAATGCCAAACATGATTTCGAGGTTATTTTCACCAAAGGGACTACGGAAGGCATCAACCTTATCTCTTATATACTTACCCAAAAGCTGAAGAAAGATGATGAAATAGTTATCTCTTATCTTGAGCACCATTCGAACATCGTTCCATGGCAGTTGTTGTGTGAAAGGACAGGAGCTAAGCTGCGGGTAATTCCTATGGATGAAAATGGAGTACTCAGGATCGATGAGCTGGATACCCTCCTCAATGAAAGGACAAAAGTGGTTTCTGTTAACCATGTTTCCAATGCTCTGGGAGTAGTGAATCCTGTAGAGGAAATCATTGCCAGGGCAAGAAAAAATACCAGTGCCTATATCGTTATCGATGGTGCCCAGGCGGCTCCGCACTTTACGCTGGACGTTCAGAAGCTGGACTGTGACTTTTATGTTTTTTCAGGACACAAAATGTATGCGCCGATGGGTACGGGGATCCTGTACGGAAAACAGGAGATTCTGGAATCCCTTCCGCCTTTCCATGGTGGAGGTGAAATGATTGCCACCTGTTCTTTTGACGGGACCACTTATGCAGCCCTTCCGTTCAAATATGAGGCGGGAACACCTAATGTGGGCGGAAATATTGCTCTGGGTGCAGCTGTTGATTTTATGGAGCGGGTGGGGCAGGAAAATATTCAGCAGCATGAGAACGCTTTGCTGGAGTATGCCCAGAGAAAGCTCCTGGAGCTGGACGGTCTGAAAATATATGCCGAAAAAGCCGTAAGAACCGGGGTCGTTTCATTTAACCTGGAAGGCGTCGGGATATCCTCTGATGTGGGAATGATCCTCGATAAAATGGGGGTTGCCGTACGGACAGGCCATCACTGCACCCAGCCTATCATGAGTTTCTTTAATATTGCCGGAACCGTGAGGGCAAGTTTTGCCGTATACAATATGTTTGAAGAGATTGACCTGCTGGTGGAAGGCGTGAAAAAAGCGCACAGGATGCTGGCCTAAATAAAAAAGCAGTTTATGATTCAATAAACTGCTTTTTCTTTTTATGAACAGGACATTCCGAATGGAACACATGAGCATCTGCCGTCAACAATACACTGATAATATTCACTGGCACATTCCAGACAGATTTCAGTGCCTGCCATAATGCCTTTCAATTCTTTTTTGCTTAATTTTTTCATTTGGATACGTTATTGGTTTACGTAAAGATATGAATATGAACTTAAATCATCAGGATTTATCTGATTTTTTTAAGTCTGAAAAATCAGATCTTTTTATGATGCCTGCATTAAAGGATTCAAATAAAAAAGGATACCTGACAGGTATCCTTATATTGTTTATTACGTATTTTAAATATTCGGTTTCCACTCTACCACCGCTCTAATAAACGCTTCTGCATTTTCAACAGGGATATTCGGTAAGATGCCGTGACCTAAATTTGCTATGTAACGGTCTTTCCCGAAACGGCTGATCATTTCATGAACCATTTTCCTGATGGTTTCAGGATTGGAGTGCAGCCTTGCAGGATCAAAGTTGCCCTGAAGGGTGATTGAGTTATGGGTCAGCTTCCTGGCGTTTTCCGGCGTGATTGTCCAGTCTACTCCTAAAGCGGAAGCTTTGGACTGTGTCATGTCCTCCAGCGCAAACCAGCATCCTTTCCCGAACACCACTACGTGGGTAAGCGGGCTCAGGGCTTCAACGATCTGGTTGATGTACTGCCATGAAAATTCCTGGTAATCTGCCGGGGAAAGCATGCCGCCCCAGGAATCGAACACCTGTACTGCGGAAACGCCTTTTTCTACTTTTCTTTTCAGATAGGCAATCGTGGTATCTGTAATTTTCTGAAGCAAAAGGTGGGCTGCTTCAGGTTGCTGGAAACAGAACGATTTGGCAATATCAAATGCCTTGCTGCCTTTTCCTTCCACGCAATAGCATAAGATGGTCCATGGAGAGCCGGCAAAACCGATCAGTGGGATTTCATGGTCTAATTTGTGAAGCGTAAGTTCAATCGCATCAAAAACGTATCCTAATGTATCATTTACATCGGGAACTTCAATATTATGAACCTGTTCTGCGGTCCGGATCGGATCTTCAAGCCATGGACCCACAGATTCTTTCATTTTGAAGTCGATGCCCATCGCCTGGGGAACCACCAAGATATCCGAAAACAGGATCGCAGCATCCAGAGGAAACCTGCGGATAGGCTGAACGGTAATTTCCGCAGCCAGTTCCGGAGTCTGGCACCGGGTGAAAAAGTCATACTGGTCGCGTAAGGCAATGAATTCAGGCAGATACCTTCCGGCCTGTCTCATCATCCATACGGGAGGCCTTTCCACGGTTTCTCCGCGAAGTGCTTTTAAATATAAATCGTTTTTAATCATAATTGATCTTTGCTATAGTCTTACAGGTGCCCAACTTTCAAATATGGTTTTTAACCAGTTCCAGAACAGAAGCCAAGGTATTGCCCTGAGCCGTTAAAACAGGTTCCGGAGTCATCTTCCTCAATTCCCGGGAAGTGGTCTCTCCAATAGAAAACAACATCATACCCTCCAAAGAGTTGTGCTTTGCAAAACTACGAACTCCGCTCGGACTAAAAAAAACGGCGGCATGATATTTTTCAGTAATCACTGGGTTAAGTTCTTCGGTATGGTAAATAACAACCTTCCTGTACCTGATATTCTGCAGCGGAAGATTGTCATCAAGGACATCCAGAGCAAGGTTTCCGCAGAAATGCAGGAACTTTTCATGCTGGCAACAGCTGGTAATGAAACGAGAGAGGGCTTCAGCATTTTTCAGGACCTTAAATGTCCCGAACCCATGTTTCCTGAGGGCTTTCTTTGTTTTTTCGCCTACACAGTATATCCTGTTGTAGTTTTTTGCCGTAAAATCCTCGTTCGGCTTGAAACCATTGATGAAAAAAGCATTTACGCCGCTTGCGCTGGTAAAGATCAGGGAATGGTTTTTCAGGTCGAATGACGGAACGGATAAAGGATGGGTCTTAATGACTTCGATACAGTCCACCATAATACCTGTTCCCAATTCTTTGGCTACAACATCAAGGTCGGTATTTTTAGTCAGTAAGATCCTCATACTTTAGGGTTGAAGGTCAGAATAGGGCTAACCGGAACATAGAATCCGGATCAGTTTACATGTGATCCTTGATTTCCGCCATCAGTTCTTTGCCACCGTTTTCAAGGACGATCTGGGCAAACTTTTTTCCGAAGTTTTCCGTATCGTTATACTCGAAGCTTTCGTCGGTGGCAATATAGTTTTTACCATCAAGCGAACAGAGGGCTGCCTTGAAGCGGATCTGGTCGCCGAGGATTTCTGCAAATGCTCCGATAGGAGCTGTGCAGCCTCCTTCCAACGTGCTCAGGAAATTTCTCTCGATTTCCACGCAGATCTGTGTAGGGCGGTGGTTGATGGTCTTTACAATCTCATTGATCTCTTTCTTGTCAGAATGTCCGGCAACGGTAATAACGCCCTGTGAAGGAGCAGGAATCATGAGCGGAAGCATTTCATAATCAATATCCATCTTCATCCTTTTGATGCCCGCAAGAGACAGAATAGTAGCGTCGAAGTCCTGGTCTTCCAGTTTCTGTAAACGGGTCTGGATATTGCCCCGGATATCTGAAAATGCCGCTCCGGGATAGTTCCTCAGCCAGAAAGCTCTCCGCCTGAGGCTGCTGGTTGCCAGCTTAAGCTCATGGAACTCTTTATTCATGGAAGATTCCTTGCGGATCAGGACATCCTGCGGAAAATCCCTTTCAAGATGCGCAATCAGTTCGATATGCTGAGGAAGCTGCGTAGGGACGTCTTTCAGTGAGTGTACGGCAATATCTATTTTATCATTCAGCAGAGCCATATCCAGATCGCGGGTGAAAACACCAGTAATCCCCAAAGCATATAATGGCTGGTTGAGGTTTTTGTCTCCGGAAGAAACAATCGGTACAATTTCCGTTAAATAATTCTGGTTCTGAAGGTGTCTCGCTACTTCCCTTGCCTGCCACAGGGCCAGTGCAGAGTTTCTGGTGCCTATCCTAATGCTTTTCATGGAATTCGTTGTTGGGTTGTTCAACTAATATTTCGTGCATTAATTTACTGATTTCTTCCGCTTTGAGAGGATTGTCAATGATATATTTTGCAAAACGGTTGGTAATTTTCTGGATCATCTTATCAGAAAGCTCCATATCCGTGATGTTGATGTATTTATTTTTCCGGTAGAAGTTGTGCATTTCATTGCGCTCCATATTTTTCAGGACAGCTTTGAAATGGTGGATATTCGGAGCCAGCTTTCTTTTCTTTTCCCATTCCAGGAAATCTTTCATCAGTTCCTTGATGATCTTTTCAGCTTTCGGGATTTCCTTTTCCCTCTGCTGGATGGTTTCCTGGATCTGCTTGGAAAGCTCATCTACGTCAATCAGGGTAACGTTTTTGTTCCTGGTAACTTCTTTCTCTACGTTATGAGGAATGGAGAGGTCGATAACCAGGGTTTCCTTTCCGTTGGGAAAATGTGACTGGTTAACGATAGGATGTTTGGCGCCGGTAGCAACGATCAGGATATCCGTATTTTTAAGTTCTTTGTCAAAATCTCCGTAATCAATATGCGGGATGTTGTATTTCTGGGAAATTTTTTCCGCTTTTTCCTGTGTTCTGTTGGCGATTTTTATTTTTGGCTGGTAGACGTGCTTAACCAGGTTTTCAACAGTATTCTGTCCGATTTCACCTACCCCGAGAAGCAAAATGTTTTTTTCCGTAATTCTCTTCTGGCTGTTCAGGATGTAATGAACGGCCGCATAAGACACCGATGCGGCTCCGTTGGAAATTCCCGTTTCATTTTTGATCCTCTTGGAAATCTGGATGGCAGCATTGATGGCCCGCTCCAGATACGGGTTGGAATTCTGGCGCTCTTTTCTAAAACGGCTGTACGCTTTTTTTATCTGGCCTATGATCTCAAAGTCCCCGATAATCTGGCTTTCGAGTCCGGCGGCTACCCTGAACAGATGCGTAAGGGCTTCCTCTTTCGTCAGGATATTCGCAAACTGAAGGAAATCCGTGATGTTGACCCCGATGGTTTTACAGTATTCCTCCGCTACCAGAAGGTAATTGGGCGTCGTGGTGTAGATTTCCGTCCTGTTACAGGTAGATACAACAAAAGCATCTCCTAAATTTTCATCGTGAATACGGTTGACGAAACTTTTGATATTTTCATCAAAAAAAGCAAACTTACCCCGTGTTTCTACATCAGCCTTTTCATAGCTTACAGAAAGTACGGCAAAATTAGCAGTTTGATGGATGTTGGAATACTGTAACATAAGCAGGGCAAATTTACGGTTTTTTTAGTAAATTCCATTCTGATACTGTGTATGATAATTATCGTGAAAAACTATAAATTCAGTGTTCATCGTATTCTGCTCAGGTTGAGGAGCAATTGGATTAAAAAATTGCACAAAAAAACTGTCAAAATTTAATAAAATTTTAACCAAATTACCCTTGCATATAATTTTATGGCTTGTCTTAAATTTATATCTTTGTAATTCTTAAAAATCAGAAGGAAAATATGAGTTTATTCGATATGTTTACGCAAGAAATTGCGATAGACCTGGGGACTGCCAATACCCTCATCATCCATAATAATAAAATTGTTATAGATCAGCCGTCCATTGTAGCCATTGAACGTTCTACCGGAAGGCCTATTGCAGTGGGGGAGCAGGCAAAGCACATGCAGGGGAAAACTCATGAGGATATCAAGACCATCCGTCCATTGAAAGATGGGGTCATCGCTGATTTCCATGCTTCTGAGCATATGATCAAGGAATTCATCAAAAAAATTCCGGGTATTAAAGGCAAATTCATACAGCCGGCCCTCAGAATCGTGATCTGTATCCCTTCCGGAATCACTGAAGTGGAAAAAAGAGCGGTAAGGGATTCTGCACAGAAAGTAAATGCCAAAGAGGTTCGCCTGATCTATGAGCCGATGGCTGCGGCAATCGGGGTTGGGATCGACGTTCAGAAACCTGAAGGGAATATGATCATCGACATAGGTGGCGGTACTACTGAAATTGCCGTTGTAGCTTTGGGAGGTATTGTCTGCGATAAATCCGTAAAGATTGCCGGAGACGTATTCACCAATGATATTGCCTATTATCTGAGAACACACCATAACCTGTATATCGGGGAAAGAACAGCGGAAAGAATTAAAATTGAAGTAGGTTCAGCCGTTGAGGACCTTGATGTTGATATTGAAGATATCCCGGTACAGGGGAGGGACCTGATCACAGGAAAACCAAAAGAAATAATGGTTGGATATAAGGAAATTGCCCGTGCGCTTGATAAATCCATCATCAGGATTGAGGATGCGGTTATGGAAACGCTTTCCCTTACGCCACCGGAACTGGCAGCTGATATTTACAAAACCGGTATTTACCTTGCCGGCGGAGGAGCATTGCTGAGAGGTCTGGCAGACAGGCTGCACAAGAAAACCGGTCTTCCTGTTTTCGTGGCGGAAGATCCGTTGAGAGCAGTGGTTCGCGGAACGGGGATTGCCCTTAAGAATATGGATAAATTCAACTTCCTGATTAAATAATTTTAACTTTTACGACTCTTTATCGGAATGGGATTTTTGCTGAGATTATTTTCGAAGAATGCTCTGTTTGTCTTCTTTATATTTCTGCAGATTATTGCTCTGGTTCTGATATTCTCTAAAAACGCCATGCAGCAGTCCTGGATTGCGGGGCAGACGGCGGCATTCAATTCATGGGTGTCCGGTTATATTGATGAAGGAGTTTCTTACCTGAAGCTGAAGCAGATCAATGAAGACCTGGTGACGCAGAATAAAGCGCTGATGACCCAGCTCTATGGTAAAGATGGTGCTAAAAAACCGGTCTTCAGAAAAGTTCACGATACTCTCGGAGGAGGCCAGATCTATACTTTTGTTGATGGTGAGATTGTTTTCAACAGCATCAACAGGAGAAACAACTATTTTACGATCAACCGGGGAAAAAGAGATGGCGTATTTCCGCAGATGGGGGTTATTGCTCCTAAAGGAATTGCCGGGATCATTATTAATTCTACAGACAGCTATTCTCTTGCCCAATCTGTTTTAAGTGTGAACAAGATCAGGATCAATGCTGCCCTGAAAAATTCAGGTTACTTCGGGACATTAACCTGGAACGGAGATAACTCACGGGTCATGCACCTGGCAGATATTCCGAAATATGTGGCTGTTAAAGTCGGGGACTCTATTGTTACCGACGGAAAATCAGCTGTTTTTCCTAAGGGTGTGATGATCGGGACTATTGCAGGATACTCTGTAGACAATAAAACAGGTTTCTGGGATATTTCGGTGGAACTGAGTGAAAAGATGGGCGCTTTAAGCAAAGTATATGTTGTTAAAAACCTGAAGAAAGCTGAAGTGCAGAAAATTCAGGATACCATGCAGGCGGTAATAAAGAAAGAAAATGATTAGCAGGACATTATTTACGGATATTTTAATCATGGCTTTTCTTGTCGCACTACAGATTTTTGTGCTGAACAGGATTACGCTTTTCGGGAAGTATACTCCGGTAGTATACCCGGTATTCGTTATGTTTTATCCTTTCTTCAGAAATAAATTCCAGTTCCTGGCGCTGAGTTTTCTTATAGGGCTCAGTATTGATGCTTTTCTTTATTCATGGGGGATCAATGCATTTGCGACTACATTAATTGCCTATTTCAGGACCCTGATCTTCAGGACTTCTACAGATACTTCTACGGATTTCTTTTCCTTCCAGTCCCTTCAGTGGGCGCAGTTTTTGCTGTTTTTATTTTCAAGCATATTTTTACACCAGCTTCTGGTACAGTATATAGAGTTCTTTAAGCTGAGCCGTTTTTTTGAGATATTATTCAATGTTGTGGTCACGAGTGGAATTTCGTTTGTGTTCATCGTTATATATGCACTAATATTTAAAGTCAAGCAGAAAGTGTGAATACACGGTACTTAAAAATTTTTTCCGTCCTTATTGTTATTGCTCTCATTTTTGTAGCACGGCTTTCCTATTTACAGCTTTTTACAGACCGGTATGCTCTCAATGCTGCCAATACATCCATAAAAATTGAATACATCATCCCGCAGAGAGGGGTAATTTTTGACAGGAATGGTAAAATTATGGTAGGCAACCAGCCTGCCTATGAAATCTCTTTTACCCAGGCGTTGATGAAGCCTGATTTTGATACGATGGCCTTCTGCAACCTGATGAAAATCAGCAAAACCGATTTCATCAACAGGGTTAACACCATCAAAAAAGAAAAATATTATTCCAAACTGACTCCGATGCCTTTCATTAAAGATCTCAGCAGGGAGGATATTGCCCGGGTACAGGAAATTATTTTCAAATATCCGGCGTTCAGTATTGTTTCCAGGCCTCAGCGCCAGTATGAGGTTTCAACTTCAGGAAATCTTCTGGGTTACACAAGTGAGGTCAACGAGCGTGATATTAAAAAAGATTCTACCTATTACCTTCCCGGAGATTTCATCGGTAAGACAGGGATCGAGAAATCTTATGAAAAGCAGCTTCGCGGAATCAAAGGGATGAAATACATCCAGAAAGATATCCGGCTAAGGAATATCGGCTCCTATAAAAACGGGTCTCTGGATAAAGATGTGGTTACCGGAAAAGATATTACACTAACCATTGATTATGATCTTCAGCGCATGGCCGAAGAGATGCTGGTGAATAAACACGGAGCCATTGTCGCGATTGATCCGAATACCGGGGAAATCCTGACACTAGCCACCGGGCCGGACATAGACCCGAATGTCTTTACCGGGCCCAACAAGTCTAAAAATTTATACGCTTTATCAAAAGATACCCTGTATGAAAACAAGCCTACCTTTGACCGTTCCTTACAGGCGGCTTATCCTCCAGGATCCACGTTTAAACTCCTGACCGCTCTGTCTGCTATGCAGATGGGAGTTATGGATGAAAATACCATATTTCCTTGCGGCGGAGGCTTCAGCTACAGAGGGTTAAGGATTAAAGGTCACGGAGGAGCAGATCCGCTGATTCCATCTATTCAGGTATCCAGCAACTGTTATTTTTCTTATGCCTATCTTGCTATCCTTAATAAATATCCAGGTAATCCATCCAAAGGCGTTGATGAATGGAAAGGTATCCTGAACAGCTTCGGCGTAGGGGAGTTCCTGAATAATGACCTGGCCGTAGGTGCCAAAGGAAGGATTCCTTCCGGCGAATTCTATGAAAAAAGAATGAAGTCTATCCTGAAGGCAAGCGGTTCAAAAAAAGATTATAAAAACTGGGATCCACTGGCGACCGGTGCTGTGTTTAACGGAATGGGGCAGGGTGATGTCCTGGTAACTCCGCTTCAGCTGGCCAATTATGTTTCAGCCATTGCCAACAAGGGATGGTATTATACGCCACATATCGTGAAAGCCATTGATGGAAAGAAGAATCCGGATCCTAGATTCACCAAAAAACATAAAACGCTTGTTGATCCTAAACATTTTGATCCCGTGCTGAAAGGAATGGAAGCCGTGGTCCTGCGGGGAACGGCGCATGGGCTGAAATCCAATGATTTTACCCAGCTGGCCAAAACGGGAACCGCACAGGTCCCTCAGGGGAAAGATAACTCCATTTTTGTTCTGATCGCCCCTGCTGACAAACCTAAGATCGTGGTTGCTGCCGTAATGGAGCATGCAGGCTTCGGAGCAACATGGGCAGGTCCGGCTTGTACGGTGATTGCGGAAAAATACATTACGGGAGACCTGAAGAGGGAACACCTGTACAAAAAGATGGTTACGTCCAGCTTCATGCCGGAATATAAGCGGCAGTGGATTTCCGATCTTAAGCGCAAAGGCCTGTATGTGGAGCCAAAAATGGATTCCGTTAAGCAGAAAAGGATTCAGGACAGCCTGAATTATATCAGACAGCAAAAAGCCAAGCTGCAGAACGCGATCACCGACGAAACCAGGAATATTAAAAACACAAAACCGGCACAACGATGAAATGGATGGAAGGAATAGATAAATTGGGGCTCGGGCTGTACTTCCTGCTTTGCATATTCGCCATTGCCAACATCTACAGTGTGGATCAGAAACTGGGGGAAAAGCAGCTGATGTTTTTCTGTATTTCTGTATTTGTAGGTATTGTGATTTTTGTGGGAAGAAGCAAGTTCTTCGAAAATATGTCCGGGATTATTTACATCGGAGGCGTCCTTCTTTTGATTGGGTTGTTCCCTTTCGGTAAGGAAATCCTTGGACAGAAAAACTGGTATAAATTCGGGAGCTTTACCATGCAGCCGGTAGAATTTGCCAAAATAGGAACGGCACTTATGCTTTCCAATTATGTATCCGGCCCCGAATTCAACCTCAGCAATAGAAGATCCCTCCTGACTTCCCTGGCTATTATCGGGATTCCCGCAGTGGTTGTACTGGCGATTCCGGATGTAGGATCAATGCTCGTATTCATTGCTTTTTTTATTGCCTTATACCGTGAAGGACTGAATGGATTGCTGTTCGCCATAGGATTTCTGTTTGCCTTCGTATTTCTTATTTCCCTGGCAGTGCCGCCCTTATATGTAGCGATTGCCATCGTTGCCGTGATAGGAGGCTGGATTGCGATGAATTATTATAAAATGTCCTGGAACGTCATTTCCATTTCCGGGATTGCTGCATCGGTTTTAATTTTGTGCGGACTGGCATTCGGTTCTCCCTATATCCTGGAAAAGCTTCCGAAGCACCAGCGGGAAAGGATAGAGGTATTGTTTAAGGGGGAAAAAGCATTCCGGGATACTTCAGGATATAACCTTCTGTATTCTAAAACGGCCATTGGTTCCGGAGGGCTCTGGGGTAAAGGATACCGGGAAGGTTCCGTTACACAGGGGAAATTTGTTCCCGAACAGGAAACCGACTATATCTTCTGTACGGTGGGAGAAGAATGGGGCTTCATAGGAAGTGCCGTCCTGATCCTTTGTTATATGGTCTACATCGGAAGGATTTACTATCTTGCCGAGAACCAGAAATCCTCATTTAACCGGGTTTTTGGGTATTGCTTTGCTTCCATCCTGCTGATGCACTTTTCCATCAATCTAGGAATGGTTATGGGACTTTTCCCTACGGTTGGGATTCCGCTTCCTTATTTCAGTTACGGAGGGAGTTCATTGCTTGCCTTTTCCATGATGACCTTTATCTTTTTTAAACTGAATTATTCAGATAAGAACAGTCTGGTTTAAGCAGCCTGCAAGTAACTTAGTTTTATTTACAGTCATTATTGCCGATTTATCATGAAAGAATTTTACTTTTCAGATCAGGAATTTAAAAATATGGATGCATCGGAACTGTATAAAGGCGAATATGAACACTGTATTTTCCGGCAGGCTAATTTTGAATATGCGGATCTTTCAGGATTTCGTTTTAACAAGTGCCGGTCCATCCTCTGTAATTTAAGCCTTGCCAATCTATTCGGGGCCATTTTCAGCGAAGTTGTGTTTGATGAATGTAAGCTGCTCGGCCTTCGTTTTGATCAGTGCAATCAGCTGGCTCTGTCGGTGACCTTTAATTCCTGCCTGCTTCATAATGCCGTCTTTTATAAAGCGTCTCTAAAGAAGACTCAGTTTACAAATTCCAACCTTATGGAAGCTGATTTTTCTGAATGCGACTTGTCCGGAGCCGTATTTGCAGACTGTGATCTTTCCGGAGCTGTTTTCGATGGTACAAACCTTGAAAAAGCGGATCTGAGGACATCGGTCAACTACTCGATCAATCCGGCTGTAAACAGGCTTAAAAAGGCTAAATTTTCACTCTCCGGTATACCGGGTCTCCTTGATGCGCTGGATATCGAAATTGACCGTAATCATTAAATAAATATTTCAGAATTATCCTCAGTAGCCCGAGCCCCGAGATTGATTCTGAATTACCCAGAAACAACATGAAGTTTTAATAAAGAAAAAAGCCATCACGATCGTGATGGCTTTATATGTAATTAATGGGTATCTCTAATTAAAAGTTGGTTCCGCTGTTCGCTGGCGTTACCGCAGCCAGGTTGCCGTTATAAGCGTCTCCGTTTTCATTGATGATCCTTTTACCGAATCTGTATTTCGGACCCCAGTACGAATCATTCAGAGAGGAAATCATGACTCCTTTGGATGTAGCAGCATGAATAAATTTCACTTCACCGTTTTCATCTACACTTTCTACGATCCCTACGTGAGAAATTCTTCTGCCGTGGGAAAAGAAAATCAGGTCACCTTTCTGCAGGTTTTCTTTTTCAATCTTCTCTCCTTCTTCAGCCTGGGAAGCGGCAACTCTTGGTAAGCTTAAGCCGGCCGCTGCACCGAATACGGAAAGTACGAATGCTGAACAGTCGATTCCGTTTCTGGTCATTCCACCGTATCGGTAAGGTGTTCCTATATAGGTAGCAGCCTCGGAAAGGATACCGTCGATTGTTTTATTATGCTTGATTACTTTGGCAATCGCAGAATTCTTAATGGAATTTTTAGCGTTGGCTAAACTGGCAGCTTTTTCTGCAAGAAAAGAATCAATAAGTCTTTGCTTGTCAAGTTCCATTTTCTTGGTGTCAAGAGAAGCCAGTTTGGCATCTGTTTTGTACTCTTTCGTGTAAGTTGCTGGTTTTGATACCACATAATTAGTTACACAAGATTGTAATGAAACGGTAGAAACAAAAGCAACTAAGTAAAACAAAACTCTTTTCTTCATATATATTTGATTATCCGTGTTAAAAAAGGATTATTTATTTTCAAAAGCAACACAAAAATATGTATTCCTTATAAAAGGGCTTTAATATGAGTATTTTTGCACTTTGTTTTTAACACATTTTAACATATTGCATTAGTATGTTAAAGAAAAATAAACCGCTTTAGGCTATTTTTAGCTTATAAGCGGTTTTTTTTATTAAGATTCTTTAACAAAATTAATGTATTGGCTTTATCAGGAGTATTTTACATTAATTAAAGCCTGTTAATTATCATATTAAAGCAATAAAAAACTCTCCGGGCTTTCCGGAGAGCTAACTAATATGGAACTTTACAAACGTTATCTTGTAAATAACATTTCTCTGTACTTGGTCATTGGCCAAAGCTCATCATCCACCATCATTTCCAGTGCATCGGAAGCTTCACGGATCACGTCGAACAAAGGCTTAACCTGGTTGCAGTATGCTTCTGCCTGGGCCTGGCTGTCAGACGTTGCTTTTGCAGCCTCTCTGGCCTTGATCAGGTCTTCCACCCCTAATTTGATCGTTGCCACATTTTCTGAAATGCTGGTGATCAGGCTCATCTGTTCTTTAGCCAATGGCTTGAACTCAGAATCCCCGAAGATCTCCTTCAGTCCTTTTACGTTTTCAATCAACCTGTTCTGATAGTTCAGCGCAGACGGGATGATGTGGTTTCTGGCGATATCACTCAATACTCTCGCTTCAATATCAATAACCGTTGAATATTTTTCTAATTTGATTTCGTTTCTTGCTTCTACTTCTCTGTGTGTAAATACACCGATCTCCTCATACAGGTCAAGGAACTTCTGGTCCATTTCTTTTTTCAGGGCTTCAGGAGTAGTCTTAAGGTTATTAAGCCCTCTCTTTTCAGCTTCTTCCGCCCATTCGTCAGAATATCCGTCTCCTTCAAACATAATATTTTTACATTGCTTGATGTATTCTCTCAATACATTGAAGATGGCCTCATCTTTTTTCAGTCCGCTTTCAATCAGTGCATCCACTTCTTTTTTGAACTCAGTAAGCTGTTTTGCAGCGATGGTGTTCATTACCGTCATGGATTCTGCACAGTTGGCGGAAGATCCTACCGCTCTGATCTCAAATTTGTTTCCTGTGAACGCAAATGGGGATGTTCTGTTTCGGTCTGTATTGTCAAGAAGGATTTCCGGGATCTTTCCTACAACGTTTAATTTAAGGTCTGTTTTCTCTTCCGGAGAAAGTTTTCCGCTTTTTACTTTTTCAAGTTCTTCCAATACTCTGAACAGCTGGCTTCCGATAAATACCGAAATGATCGCCGGCGGAGCTTCGTTGGCTCCCAGCCTGTGGTCGTTGCTTGCCGAAGCAATACTCGCTCTTAAAAGGTCGGCATACTCATGAACGGCTTTAATCGTGTTCACGAAGAAAGTAAGGAACTGTAGGTTCTTCTTAGGGTTTTTTCCCGGGCTTAACAGGTTTTCTCCCGTATCGGTAGCCAGGGACCAGTTGTTATGCTTACCACTTCCGTTTACGCCTGCGAAAGGCTTTTCATGGAACAGGATATGGAAGTGGTGCCTGTGGGCAATTCTCGCCATAATGTCCATCAGCAAAGAATTGTGGTCTACCGCAACGTTAACTTCTTCAAACATCGGAGCCAGCTCGAACTGGTTAGGGGCTACTTCATTGTGTCTTGTCGTTACCGGGATTCCCAGTTTCATACATTCTACTTCAAGTTCCATCATGAAGTTCATCACCCGGGTAGGAATAGATCCGAAGTAGTGGTCATCCAGCTGCTGTCCTTTAGCAGGAGAGTGTCCCAAAAGGGTTTTTCCTGTAAGAACAAGGTCCGGGCGCGATTGGTATAAGGCAGAGTCAACAAGGAAATATTCCTGTTCCCAACCTAATGTAGGGGTAACTTTGGTTACATTTTTGTCAAAATACTGCATTACTTCAGTTGCCGCTTCGTCTACGGCATTCAGAGCTCTTAAAAGAGGTGCTTTGTAATCCAGGGTTTCTCCTGTATAAGAAATGAAAATAGAAGGGATGCAAAGGGTTGTTCCCATAATGAATGCAGGGGAAGTAGGATCCCATGCCGTATATCCTCTTGCTTCAAAAGTATTTCTGATTCCTCCGTTAGGGAAAGAAGAGGCATCCGGCTCCTGCTGGATCAGCATACCTCCGCTGAATCTTTCAATGGCTCTACCGCCTTCAATAGGGCTGAAGAATGAATCGTGCTTTTCTGCCGTACTTCCGGTCAAAGGCTGAAACCAGTGCGTATAGTGCGTTACGCCTTTGCTCATGGCCCAGTCCTTCATGGCTACAGCTACCTGGTCTGCAATATGCCTCTGGATTTTCGTGCCTTTTTTAATGGCATCTATAATCGAGGTAAAGGCTTCTTTGGTCAGGTATTCCCTCATGGTTTCTTCCGAGAACACATTCTGGCAGAATAACTCTGATAATTTAGCAGGTACTTCAACAGAATTATCTCTTCTGAAGTCTTTGAAAGGTAAGGTTTCTAACGCTTTGAATCGTAAAGTTGACATATGAGTTTGATTTTTTATGGGGCAAATTTACAAAAAAAATGAATTGAAAATATTTTAGCCCTAAAAAATAAGGGGGTGTACAATGATTTTATGATATTTTAAGCTTTGTAGGGTGTTTCCAGAATGTGATCCGCAGTTTACTGCTTTTCTCTACACTAAATTGACCCATCATATATATATATAAGGTATACTATAAATATATATGATAATAATGGTATGCTAACATCGTAATATTACATGATCTTTTTTAAAAATGTGGTATTCATGATATTACATTTGCGTGAATTGAATCTGTAACGGGTGCTTATGTTAAAGGGCTTATTAAAAGATACTTAAAATAAGTTAGACGGAGATTTTGTATATTTGTGTGAAATTTACAGTATGACAAATTCCAGAGCCAGAGAAACAACGGAAGCTATCGAACGTTTGTATATTTCTATGAGGCACCTCTTTTACAGAGGTTTTTTTAAACCTGCCGGTGTTTCGGGGGAGACCATCAGAAATTTGTTGAAAATCATTAATCCGGAAATTTACGGAAGCATGAACATTGCCAGTAAGCTGGAACTGAACGGTTTGATGTATGTGCTGGACAGGCTTCCTGAAGGCATTGAAGAATGCGCGTTCATCCACCTTACCTCAGATGAAGGTTTTGACAAAGGAAGTTTTGAACCGATTGTCCCTAAGAAAAGAAGGAGAAACTGCTACAGGATTGATGAGCATCAGATGAATATTGAAGTGCTGCTTGGCCGCTCCGAAATCTACGATATCCTTACTCACCTTACCTTCCTGTTCATAGAAGCGGATAAGATCAGGAATCTCGCCTTCATCCAGGAAGAGAACTGGAAACCGACCAGGGCATTCAAAATTATTGAAGAAGTGGTTAAAGGCGAAAAGAAATTCAGCAGAAAGGAAAAAGAAGTGGCATTGATCCATCTTTCTTCTTTAATAGGAAGGACTTTCGACGAAACCCTGATGGCATACAACACCTTCGGGGACGATGATAATCCGGATCGTCTTTTCAAAATTATTTATAACCTGGGGAAAGTAAGCCTTGAAGATGCCAAACAGACCCGTGAGCGCGAAATTCATTTCAGCTCCATCCTGAGGGAGAGGGTAGGGCACCATTATTTCGGAGAAAAGTGGGCCAATAAAGTTAAGGAAGTCCTGTTTGATAATGATCTTCATATGCGTCCTCTGCACATCATTTCCGCTAATATGCATTCTGTGAAGAATGTACTGTATGCCAACAATGCGCTGAAGAAAAAGCAGCATCATGATATAGATTATAAACTGTACGAAGATATCTCCAATAAAAAGGACCTACGCGACAAAGTGCTGAAATATGCACTGGATGAAGGAATGATCTATATTGATGATAAAAGCGGAAGCAATATCGATGTACAGATTATCGACCTAAGCAAAACCGACTTGAAGAATACGCCGTTCAGCGACAGCAAGTTTGGCGGGGATGATGTCGTACTGGTCTTCGACTATGCTTTCGGAGAGCAGGCATTTGAGGTAATGGATGAGTTGCTGAGGCCTTTTGACCATAAAGGCGAAATCTACATGATGAAAGTGAAGTCTGTTTCCATCATGGGAAAAGCGGGTATCCTCGCCGGCGGCAAAGGAGATATTATGATCCCTACTTCGCACATCTTTGAAGGAACGGCAGATAATTATCCTTTTGAAAATGCTTTGTCCCTTGATGATTTTGAAGATGATGAGCTGCAGGCTTTTGAAGGATCCATGATTACCGTTCTGGGAACATCCCTGCAAAATCGTGATATCCTTTCCTATTTTATGAATACTTCGTGGAAGGCCATCGGACTGGAAATGGAGGGAGCACACTACCAGAAAGCGATTCAGGTCGCCTCAAAGATCAGGCATCACATCACTCCGGACCTGTTTGTCTGCTACGCCTATTATGCTTCAGATAACCCGCTGGAAACCGGAAGTACCCTGTCTTCAGGTGGTCTAGGACTTACCGGTGTGAAACCAACTTACCTGATTACCGTAAGGATCCTTGATAAAATCCTGAATGGAAACAGGAAAGCCATCAATAATGCTTAAACAGTATTTTAACTGATTATAAAAAGCCTCAAAATAAACATTTGAGGCTTTTCAATGAATAATAATGAATATCAATTTTAATCGGATATAGCCTCGGATTATTATCTTAAAAAAAATAAAGAAATGAGTTTAACAGTACAACTGGCTAAAAGATTCAGGGAAGTTCTCCTGGATGGCGTATGGATTGCCAATACGAATTTTAAAGATCAGCTTTCAGGGTAACATGGCAGCAGGCAACTGCGAAAATAGGTTCCTTGAATACCATAGCAATGCTTACTTTCCATATCGATTATTATATTGCAGGACTGGTCCATGTTTTTGAAGGCGGAAATCTGGAAATCAGGGATCAGTATAGTTTCGATCTTCCTCCAATCGAATCTCAGGATCAATGGAAGTGTCTTTTAACCAAACTCTGGGAAGATGCCAAGAAATTTGCTGCATTACTGGAGCAGATGCCGGATGCAAAAATGAATGAAGTTTTTGTAGATGAAAAATACGGATCTTATCTCAGGAATATTGAAGGGATGATTGAGCATTGCTATTATCATCTGGGACAGGTGACTTTGATCAGGAAGTTATTGAATGAATAATTATTACAAGTAGTGGATAATAAGAATACTTTTCTAAGCTTCATAGAGATTTCCTGTCCAGGCGTCTTATTTTAATTACTTATCTTTAGAAAAAATTAAAATTTTAAATGAAAAAGACGGTTACAATCCTTTTTGCGTTTATTATTGCTCAGTTTCAGGCCCAGCAGGGACCTTATTATCAGCAGGCGGCAAAGTACACCATGGATATTGATGTAAATGCTGAAAAATTCACCTATCAGGGCAAACAGACTCTGGAATACACTAATAATTCTCCGGACGAACTGAAGGTCGTCTATTTCCATCTGTACTGGAATGCATTCAGGCCGAATTCAATGATGGACCAGAGGGTTGCCGGGCAGGGCAAAAACGGGGATTCAAGATTGCAGAAAGACGGTATTTCAAGGCTGGCTTCCATTCCGAAAGACCAGGAAGGAGCCCAGAATATCCACTGGATCAAACAAAACGGCAAGGAGCTGAAGTTTGAAATTCAGGAAACCATCATGAAAGTTTACCTTGCGGAACCCATCAGGCCGAAATCATCCGCTACATTTACCATGGACTGGGATGCGGTGATCCCGCAGCAGATCCGGAGGAGCGGAAGGAATAACAGGGAAGGCGTTGATATGACCATGACCCAATGGTACCCTAAGATCGCAGAATACGATTATGATGGCTGGGCAACATTTGATTATATCGGAAGAGAATTCCATGCCCCGTTTTCAGATTTTGATGTGACCATTAAGATCAATAAAGATTATGTCATCGGAGCAGGAGGGATTCTTGAAAACCCTTCTGAAGTAAAAGGATACGAGGCCGGTGCTAAAATCAAAGCTGAAAAGAATAAAGCAACCTGGAAGTGGACGGCGAAAAATATCCTGGACTTTGCCTGGGCGGCCGACCGGGATTATATTGTAAAAAGTTTTGATGTTCCCCAGGGACCGAAAGTCTTTCTGGTTTATCAGAACAACGATAAAACAAAAGTATGGGAACAGGCGCAGCCTTATGTAACGAGATATTACCAGCTGATGAATGCCCGTTTCGGGAAATATGTTTATCCGACTTATGCTTTTATCCAGGGAGGTGACGGCGGAATGGAGTACGGCATGTGTACCATGATCCTGGGTGAGGCTAAGGATATCGAAGGATTGATGGGATTGATGGCTCATGAAGGAGCGCATTCCTGGTATCAGCAGATGCTGGCTACTAATGAATCTGTGCGTCCGTGGATGGATGAGGGCTTTACCAGTTATGCGGAAGATTATGTGATGAACCAGCTGTTTCCTCCTAAAGAACCCCTTCCGAATCCGTTTGCCGATAAAGTCAATGCCTACAGGAATTTTATTAAAAAAGGCATTGAAGAGCCGGCGGTGTGGCTGGGAGATCATCATGATAACGGAACAGCGTATACCTATGCGTCCTATATCAAAGGAGAATTGTACCTGGTTGAGCTCGGCTATATCATGGGAGAACAAAATCTGGCGGAAACGTTGAAGCAATATTACGATCAATGGGCTATGAAGCACCCTTCTGACCGGGATTTCCTGCATATTGCCCAAAAGGTTTCCGGAATGGACCTGAAATGGTTCCAGAACTACTGGATCAACACCACCAAAACCATTGATTACGGGATTAAGGATGTGAAATACGATGCAAAATCCACAACCATTACCCTGATCAATAACGGACAGGTTCCGATGCCGGTTGATTTCGGGATCATTACGAAAGACCGGAAGATGGTAACCTACCAGGTTCCGGTAAACCTTACCCACACCTGGAAAGAAAAGGATATTTACGGAGATTTTAAGACGATGCCGTACTGGCCATGGACACAAAAGGAATATACTTTGACAATTCCTTACAGCAAAGATCAGCTTTCCGTCCTGGGAATTGATTTCAGCCAGAGGCTGGCCGATGTCAACATGGAAAATAATTTTGTGGAAATACAGTAAAATGCTTCTGTAATTATATATGTAAAATCCCTGAATAAATTCTTCAGGGATTTTTTATTTAATACTGCCTGGCATAAGTCTTCTTTTCTGACAGGTATTCGGATTTTGATCCGTCACCTGTTCTGAACAGTGTTTTCAGGGTGTTTTTCTGTTTCGGTTTTGATGCGTCAGGGAGAAAGCAGACAAAATGAAGGTGCGGTCCGTTGGTCCAGCCTGTATTCCCGCTGAGGGCGATTGGGTCTCCTTTTTTTACCTTATCACCAGCTTTTACTTTCACGCCGTTCTGCTTCAGATGGAAATACTGGGCGATTGTTCCGTCGGTATGCATGATGGAAACGTAATTGGCCTGGTTGGCACAGCTGATGTTCGGGCAGCCGGTATTGCTGTCCTGTACGGCGTCAATCACAATGCCTTCCCTGGCGGCCATAATTTCCGTCCCTTCGGGCATCACAAAATCCAGTGAGTTTTCGTTCTGATGGGAGTATGTCCCGTTGTACCCCTGGTAAATATTAAATGATTTTCCTTTCCGGAAAGGAAGGTCATAGACGTATTCTGTATCATAGGTCTGTATGGTGGCATCTCCGGCTAATGTAAAGTAGTCCGGCATTTTCTTTAGTTTCCATCCTTTTTTCCTGTCAGTCACTACAAAAGATGCCACTTTATTCTTCATGGTATTCGGACGCAGGACCTGAACGGTTTTAAATGGATCTGCCATGCGTAAGTTTTCGAGTTCGGGCTGTCCTGTGAAGGCAACAGAAATGGGATAGGTTTCAATATTGTCTGCATAATAAAACACCGTATCCTTTTTGACTTCAAAATACATTTTGGCGGGTTTCTGGGAATATGCAATAAGGAACTGGCCCAAGAGAATCACAAAAAGAAGCTTTTTCATCATATCTGATAATCGTTTTTGCTAAACTAAAAGATTTTTCCTTAAACTGCAATGGCATTTTCAGGAAATTAATTTTACTTTTACCAAAGCATAGTTTTTAACATAGTATTGATGTTTCAGCAGTGTGCAGATACGGGAATATCAATAGAATTTTGAAACAAGATCAATGAATTCAATTGTAATCAACATAGGCAACAGCAATATCCGCTTCGGACTTTTTAACGGGGACAACTGTGATGTTTCATGGGTGATCAATACCAAGCCGTACCGGACGGCAGATGAACTCTATGTACAGATGCTGATGCTGTACCAGACGTATAAAGTGGAACCGAAAGAGATCAGCAAAATCATTGTAGGCTCAGTGGTTCCGCAGCTGACTAAAGTCATGAGTTCGGCCATCCGGAAGATCCATGGGATGGTTCCTGTTATTGTAGACCGGACTACCCCTTCCGGTGTTCAGGCTAAATCCAAGCAGATGGGAACGGATATTTACGCTAATCTGGTCGCCGCGCATCACCTTTATCCGGATCGCAAGAAAATCGTCCTGGATTTCGGGACGGCCCTTACGGCAAGCTGTATCGCTGAAAGCGGGGAAACTTTAGGCGTGATCATTGCCCCGGGAATTGTTACCGCATTAAATTCCCTGATCAGCCATACGGCGCAGCTTCCGGAAATAGAACTGAAGAAACCCAAATCTGTCCTTGGCCTGGATACCGTAACCTGTATGCAGAGCGGAATGGTGTATGGCTTCCTGGGAATGGTAGAAGGCTTTATCGACCGTATTAATGATGAGGTTAAAGACGATTGCTTTGTGGTGGCAACAGGAGGCGTATCCCATGTGTACAAGCCCCTGACGGATAAAATCCATGTCATGGACCGGCTGCATACCCTGAAAGGATTGTACTTTTTAGGGAAAGACCTGTAAAATTAGCAGGAATCATAATTTATCTGTTCTTTAGCTTAAAATTAACTTCGTTATATAAAAAGCAATGATGCAAAATTTCCCCCGAATAGAAACGGACCGGCTGATCTTATCTGAATTACAGGAAGATGATCTTCCATCGGTCGTTGAATACCTGCAGGACGAAGAATTCTCCAAATACACTTCCAACATTCCTTTTCCCTATAGGAAAGAGGATGCTGAATTCTGGTTAAAACTTACCAGAGAAGCTTTTGAGCAAAGGACAGCTTTCACTTTTGCAGTTCGGGATAAAAAAGGAATGATGATCGGGGCTATCGGTCTTCACGATCAGGGATCCGATAAAGCAGAACTGGGATACTGGATGGCAAAAGCGTTCTGGAATCAGGGATATATCACGGAAGCCGCAAAGGCTGTGGTTGAATTTGGATTTAATGAATTGAAATTCAATAAAATTTATGCTACTCATTTCCTGCACAATCCGTCTTCCGGAAAAGTAATGCAGAAAATTGGGATGGAACTTGAGGCCGTCTTAAAGCAGCACCTGAAAAAGGAAGGCAAATATTACGATATTCCGATGTACTCGATCTTTAAAAATAAAGATTAACTAACGCTTAGATCTAAAAAATTCCTTTACGATTGCGGAACATTCATTTTCCATGATTCCGGTGACGATTTCTGTCTTCGGGTGAAGCGAAAGATGCTTGTTGATGAAGCCACGCTGCTCGTCCCTGGCTCCGATCACCACCTTCGAGATCTGTGCCCAGGAAAGCGCTCCGGAACACATTACACAGGGTTCCAGCGTCACATACATCGTGCAGTTCACCAGGTATTTGCCACCCAGGAAATTAGCCGCAGCGGTAATGGCCTGCATTTCAGCATGGGCGGTAACATCATTCAGGGCTTCGGTCAGGTTATGGGCTCTAGCAATCACCCGGTTGTTAGAAACAATCACACAGCCTATCGGGACCTCATCTTTTTCCCGTGCGGTTTCGGCTTCGTGCAAAGCCATCTTCATATAATATTCGTCAGTGAACATTTAGTCTTCAATATTCATGGTTAAAGGCAGCTGAAAACGGAAACGGACCGGATCGCCGTTAATGTGTCCGGGCGTGAACTTTTCAGATAGCGAGTACAGAGCAATCTCGGCCTGCCGGTTAAAGGTGAAATTCTCTCCCTGTGCATGCACATTGCTGATGCTTCCGTCCCGCTCGACGATAAAGGCTACGTTGGCTTTAACCGTCTTGATTTCGGAATACACTCCTGCTGCGTAAAAGAGATGGCCCACTTCCTGCCGCAATGCATTGATCCCTCCCGGATAATCCGCCGGCTGGTCTGTTGAGGAAGAAACTTTGACATGGCTGTCGGGTTTGGGAATTTTATTCTGGATCCTGTCGAGATCCTCTAAGTTTTTTACTTTCAGCAAAGCACCAATCAGAGCAACGTTCTCTATGCTGTCCATTTTTCTCATGAACAACTGAAAATCACTTTTAATGCTTATTTTGTTGAGGGTACCGGTTTCTGCATCAAATTTTTTCCTGAATTCGGTATTCAGCATGACCCGGTGATGGTTATAAAAATCTTTGACACGCCTGAATTCCTCTTGTTGCTGGGAAAAGCAACAGGAAGCGATGCAGCAGAACAGCAGTATAAAAACAGATCTCATTCCGGGATATTTCATTCAAGTAAATGTACTTAAAAAAATCTTAATCCGGGCTACCTTTTCAGCTTTCGGAATAGGCATTCAGCGATTCCATAAGATGGCTGCGGATGTCATCGACTAAACATTTAGGTTCCAGAACCGTCACTTCTTTGCCATAGGATAAAATTTCCTGCATGAAATCATAGGTAGGATGGAGGAAGAATTCAAAGAACAGGTATTCAGGGGTTTCTTTTATGGCCTGCTGCGACTGGTGGAGCGGGAAACTCTTAATATACTCTCCCTGATGCCTGCTGCACCGGATCGCAATCCTTTGCGGCTTCTGTTCGGTAAGGTTCATGACTCCGAAAGCATTTTTAAAATGTTCCCGGAAATTATAATTGTATTTTTCCCGGAACTTATTTTTCAGTACGTCAAGGTAATTGATCCGGTCCAGGCCGAAGGACTTCAGCATTTTGTCCTTGGTGTCAATGGCGATGAGGTACCATCGGTCCTTGGATTCTTTTAACGCTAACGGATGAACTTTGCGGGAAGTCATCAGCTTATTTTTGTAGTTGTAATGTTCAAAAGTCACCACCCTTTTGTTCCGGATGGCAAAGAACAGGTCATAAAAATGGTCCACACCGGTAGGTTTCCGGGTTTCAAAAAAGATAAAGTCAGAAAAATCCGGATGAAGGTTCAGGGCATTGCTCACCTGAAAAGATTCCAGCAGCTTCTGATTGTATTCGTCTACTTCCATAATAGGGCGGCTCTCAATATAGTAGCGGTTATCGCCTTTCTTTTTATTGTGGATGGAAAGATTGAACAGATCGGAAATCTCCCTGATGTCACGCTGCAGCGTCCGGATGGAATAACTTTTTATCCCTGCATCCTGAAATTCGAATGAATTCAGGAGATAGTCTTCCAGCTGGGTGTAGGTAGCTGGCGCGCTTTCCAATCGTTTGATAATCAAAGCATATCGTGTTAAATAAAAGTCTTTTTTCATGCCGGTCTGTTTTTGCTGCAGTGGTCCTGCTCTGTTTTTGAACAAAGCAAGACTACTTCATGGGTTAATTTTATAAAACAAATATATATGCTTAATGCGACAAAACGTGTCGTGTTTTATTTTTGTGGATAAGTTTTGCAATGATAAAAAATAGGCTGTCATTTAGACAGCCTTGAGACAGCGTCACCTATCAAATTAGAATAGCAAACGTTGTTTAAAGTATTTAAAATAAATGACTTTAATTGAAAGTATTTTTCATATTTTCGGCGGAAAATTAATGCATGAAAAATCTTTTACATATTGATTCAAGCGGTAATAGAATTTTCGGATTAGACCTTATGCGTTTTATTGCAATCATAACAGTTCTTATAAGTCACTCAATTACAGTTTTACCTGCCAGGTTCCATAAGGTACATAATTTTATTTTTGATGGGGTACTTATCTTCTTTGTTTTAAGTGGATTCTTAATAGGACGAATCTTTATACGTGATTTTCAAAATGAGTGCAATACGGTGAAAATAGTATACTTTTGGAAAAGACGGTGGTTCAGAACCTTACCAGCATACTATTTTACGGTTATACTTTTGTTTTGTTTATCCTATTTTGCCGGAAGGCAGGTTGATATTTCCGACCTTTTTAAATCGTTCTTATTTATTCAGAATATCTATTACCACTCAGGGCATTTTTTTCCTGAGTCCTGGTCTTTGGCCATAGAAGAATGGTTTTATTTATTGCTTCCTATTCTATTTCTAATCTTTCAGAAATTTCTTAAAAAAAATACGAGAGTCAGTATCCTGTTTGTATTCATCTTTATAAGTCTTGTTTCTGTTGTCATCAGAATTTTTGTCTTTATAAGGACTGATGTCAGCTCTATAGCTGAATGGGACCAAAACTTCCGATCCCCTGTAATTACAAGACTCGATAGTATATTGATGGGGGTACTGGGTGCATGGTTTTACATTTTTAAAATCGATTATTTTAAAAAATATAAAAATATTTTTTTTATAATAGGTGTATCAATCTTCTTTTTTAATAAACTATATTTAGACTATTATATAGAATCCTTTAATAATTTTTATATGTGTGTCTGGTATTTCAGTATTGTACCTGCTTCTATATTTTTGATGATCCCTAAATTTTATTACATGAAGCCCTCTCGTTTTCATACGTTAAACACTGTTATTGTCAAGGGGAGTCTTATAAGTTATTCAATGTATCTCATCAACTTAAGTATTATATCATTTATCGTCCTTCACAATTTAAGAATTAATTACTGGTGGAAGTTTTCACTTTTTTGGGTGCTTACAGTAATAGGATCAATATTAATGTATAAATATATAGAAATCCCACTTATGAAATTGAGAGATAAATCCTGAATTAATAAGATTTATCCTAAGGTGATGGAATAGTTTGATCTACACGACTGTCTGAGCCTATTTTCTTGATCATTATACCCTTACCTCCATTGATCCTCATTGTATTTACTGTTCCTAAATTCCCCTTAACATTGGCATAAGTAATATTTGCTATACCTAAATTGTCAGGATCATTAACTTCATAATGTGTAGATTGCCATTCATTAGCAGAAGTCGTTTGCCCATTTCCTGCATATTCCATATTTAACTGTGCAATTTCAAAAACATGATTTCCGAAAACCGAGATTTGATTCGCATTTCTCTGCAAACAGCATCTTGAAAAATACGATGCATGATCAGCATCATAAAAAGACAACGCATTTTTGCAGCTCTGGATTTGTAAAGAGTTTCCATTAGTATGTTCGAATACTTTAATTCCATGGTTGAATCCGCTGATGGCAATATTTTCCAGTACCGTTAGTGCCCCATTAGAATTCTTTGGTGTTACAATACCTGATGTTTCGTAGGTAGGCTCTGTTGAATTTACATTATAAATTCCGGTATCTATGACCACATTTTTTACATAAAGCTGTGCTATACTCCATGCATCAATACCGCAGATCTGAGGATTATCATAGGCTCTTAGGGTTAAGTTCTCTACTGTTAGCATGCCCAAATTGAAATTTGAGTAAGAGTTTCCCGGTTTACAGTAGATTATTCCATGTCCGGTATGCTTGCTTATGATTGTTGTTCCATTTGGCTTGTTAATATCAGGATCATATACGTTAGGTAGGGTAATGGTACCAAATCTTTGAGCAGGAATGAATTCTCCTTCAAGTTTTACGTTGAACCAATTCACTACATCAGGAATCTCTATTTGATTGACGCAATAGTCGCCTGCTGAAAATTTTAGAATCCCACCGCCAGCTAAAATAATGTCGCTAATAAGAGTATTAATTATATCGGTATTTTTTTTTCGTACAGCATCGTTAACATCACTACCTCTTACTACACCATGACTAAGCACATCAATTTTATTTTCTCCAGTAATTTTATTGTCAATATACGTCTTAACATTAGAACTGTTAAATTCTGATTTGTAGATTTTTATGATTGAACTTAATCCATTATTATTATTTGTATCATTAAATATCATCAGTGAAAATGAGACATAAGGAGTCAAATCAAATGTAAGATTTTCAATCATACCAGGTGGAGATGTAGAATTTCGGCCAATGAGTACATCTATTTCCCCACTTTTTTTAATTCCCAATAAATTGGTATGATACGGATTTTGAGATAGACTTCCTCCTATTCTTACCAGAGAAAGTACTATTTTACTCATTTTTTCGTTGCCAGATACTTTTGTAGGTACATTCATCCATAAATAAGATTCGCCTCTGCTCTCATTGCTGTATACCATTGTAGTATTGTCAGACAATAATAGATCTATTCCTCCGGTCCTATGATTAGGTGTTTTGCCATTAATAGAAAAATTTTCAAATCCTTTGCTTAATAAAATCGTTTCATTAACAGAACCTGTATCCAGAAAGCCCTCTAATGCTCTTTCAATTGATGGATTATTATTGACTGCGATGTGGGATTTTATCCATTTACCACCATCATAATATGCTTCATTGAGTTTATCCTCGTCTGCAACGATGATCGACGAAGATCCCGTATTATCAACAGCCGGTACCAGATTTGTATACGAGCCAGTCTCTAATAGCCTGTATAATCCTGGAACTGATGGCATTTTATCATCTATTTTAAGATAACCTTTATAGCCAGCATTAGCTGCTGAGATTACCTGGTTTTTAAAGTACGTTAAATCCAGTTGCTGATTCTCTTGTAGATCATCTTCGGTAGTATACGGGAATGAAATTATATTGCCACTAATCACAGGTTTTTGAATCGTCTTTACGTGATCGGGAAGCTGTTTCGCAGGTACCTTTCCTTCTACCAGATCAGCCTTCGCTGAAAAGTTGTATTGTATGTTAGCTGCGGGTATCACATCTTCCTTATGGAAATAGGATTCCTGCCATTGCCAGAAATCTTCCTGTTTTGGAACATCTCCGTTCTCAAATAATTTTTTTAATTCTTGCTTGTTTAACATTTTAATATTGTTTTAAAGTATTGATGGATTTATCTAAATCGACACAGTTTACCATGTTCAGCATTACTTGAATGTCGGATTTAAAGATTGTAAATGAAAATGGATTTAATTTCTTTTACAAGCCAAAGATCATATCCGATAGCGTCAAAACTTGACGCATTTAAAAAATAATTGTTTATTCCACCCTTGTAATTGAAACCAAAACGACTATTAACAAAAATTCTGTAATCTTTGGATTACAGAATGCTAACTGTTTCACCATTCTCAAGTTTTGGAGGTTTAGGCTGCCATCTGTTTTCATCAAACTTTGTTTTTTCAATTTGCTCTCCTATGGTAAACGTATTTTTAAGCGAGGGAAACTGTGTTGTAGAAAACGCATGATCCATCGACAAAGCTTCTGCTCCAAAATCAAACATGTCTTTGTATTCTGTGTTTTTCATTGTCTTAATTTTAAGATTAATAAAAAGGCAGAGTGATTCACTCTGCCTCTTTTGATATGGTTAAACAGAATTACTGAAGCGCTTTTTTTAGTTCTGCCAGAGGCAGCTGGGCTACCACTTCTTTCGGGCTGTCGTCTGTAGTCAGCTGAAGGAAGCCCTCATTCAGCTCGATATTGTCAATGAAACGGTCATTTCCGGAGTTCAGCTGGGACTGCACGATGGTAAATTCAGTTTCGGTAACTACGTCTTCCGGGACCTCAAATTCTTCAGGATTTTCATGGGTGAACGGTAATGCTGTTTCTGTCACCAATCCTGCAGAATCCTTCTGTAAGATGTTAAGCGCGGTAGGTAAGGTCGTGATCCATGCTTTGCCCTGCTTCTGTCCTAGCGGTTCACGCATTTCGTCTACGATGCTCATGTACATCGGATCGCCGATGACCGGAACTTCGCCGCCGTTCCAGATCCTTCCGGTAGTCAGGAAGAACTGTACGGCATCTTCAAATCCCGGATTAACGGTGACAATCACTCTTGCCATACCGGCCTGAAGGAAGTTCCTGAACAGCGGGTCTGCACTGTTGGACAGGTACATGTTCTGCCATTCACTTCTGTTGGCCCAGTAGTACGGATAGAAAGTATACTGCATAATGGTCCATTCAAAGGCCTGCTCCATAAATTTAGCTAATGCGGTATACTGATCCATGTTCTCATCGAGGATGATGCTGAAATCCTGCATGGCTTTTGCATTATTGGTCAGGTTTTTCCCTAAAGCAGAGTAATCCTGAAGGAGAAATGCGATACAGTTATGCTTAAGGATCACCCTTTCCATATCACGGTAGAATGTGGACATTTTCTCCTGATTTTCTTTTTCCTGTTCTTTGGCAGCCGCTTCAAGCTCTTTCTTCTTCTCCTGGAATGCGGCATCAGCCTCCTGATATGCTTTGATGATAGCATCGAAGTTCTCCTGCTTCCATGCATTCATGTAGGCATCTGAAAGATTGCAGGTAATTTCGAAATTGAAATTTACAGAATCAATATTAATCCCCTGATAAACAAAATTGTAGGTTCCCGTTACATTCTGAGGAGAAAAATAGGCGATGCTGTCAACTGAAGTCCCTCCATTGTTGAACGTTGCAGTCCCTCCGGCAAAATTGCTGGTATTCAATGTGCTTCCTCCTCTTCTGTTTCTTTCGAATCCATACCACATTTTTACGTGATTGGCTTGGTAATTGGCAGGGATGTCAATATTCAGATGCTTATATCCGGTATCTCCATTAAGCTTGATCCACTGTAACCCTGTAGTGAACTTTTTGGTCGTTTCGATCAGTTCAGTAAGCTTAACACCATAGATGCCTGCCCAATACTGGATCTGATCTACTGAAGCAGATTTAGGATCTGCCATGGTCCGAGGCTGAGGGGCCGTTCGCGGATCGACAGGAGCAGTCAGGGTTTCTGTCACCGATGCGGCCGTGGCCAAACGGTGCAGTTTTGCCGGTTCGGGGATCATGAACTCAAACATAGCGCGCTTGCCATAGTTGAAGATCTGATTCTTCATCTTTTTATCAACCCATCTGTACACACCGATGACATGTTTGTCACCATTTCTGTTGTCAAAACCATGGGCATTGTTCTCTTCAAACTCCTCAATGATCTTTTCAATCCTTTCTTCTGCAACCTTAGTGAGAAGTCTTTCGGTTGCTTTCTCCGTGATTTCCTGGGATTTGGCAACTGCCTGCCTTGTACTGTTTTCCTTGGCATTGTGAGAGGCAAAGCTGCCGCCGACCTGATAAGATTTACCAGCTCCATACTGAAAATGGGCCTCCGCATTGATATCCTGCTGGATGATATTGGCCACTTCAGACTGCATGTCATTTCGGGTGGTTGAAGTCGTGTCATTCAGATTTTCCCTTTCGGTAGATTTGGATGTGGTCGTCTGGATCTCACTTCTCCTCAGCTTTCGGGTGGATTTCTGCTTGAATTCCTTAGCCATTATATTTTCAATATGGGTAACTTCTCCAGGAACATAGGCGTGCATCGTCTGTACCACCTTGAGGTAATCGGCAATACCCAGTCTTTTTACCCCGAAATGTTTAGGGAAAAAAACGCCCGGTTGTGGCGTGTCATTACCGGAATCGTCTGTCTTGATTTCTTCAGTATACAAGATCCCGGTATAAGGCTGGCCAATTCCCAGCCCTGAATATTCCACTGTAGCCTGTTTTCCGTTGTTAAAGAAAATCTGGATCTTCAGGGACCTGATCACTTTCCCAAACCGGTTAACCAGGATAGGAGGAAAAGTTACCTTATTATCGACAATGCTGATGTTGGAATAGGTTTCTTCAAAAAGCCCCATATCTGTACTGGCTGAAATTTTTGCTGAGCCTAATCCGTAAGAATTACTTTCCGCCTGATAATAGAACGTCAGCGAAGCAGAAGTCTGGGCAATTCCAGTAGTATAGCCTGCCTTTAAATAATACGTCCTTGAAACGGCCTGCGAAAGATTGCTTTGCGTATTGCTTACCGGAACGAGGATATTCCCCAGGTTAAGGTATTTCTGCTCCTGGAGAGGCGACTTCTCAAGCAACGACTTCAAGACTGCTGACCATTGCTCATCCAGTTTTTCTAAAACTTCTGCAAACGTATCATAAAAATCAGTGATTTCAACAATAACATTCCCAAGCTGTAACTGCCGCTCTGAGATGACAGCCGTATAATTATCATCATAGCTGCCGGCTGAAGCATTTCCTGTTCTTTTTGTAAAAAGATTGATGAATAGCTTCAGTGAATCTAAAGAAAGCCCGCTTTTAAGGTCTTCAAAGTTGAGCTCATTTTTGTAGGTAAACTGGAATAAAGGGATATTCAGCGGTTCAAGACTTGCATACAGCTTGTCAATTTCAGCATCAGTCATTCCATCCGTGATCTGGGATTTTATTCTTTCAAGCTGTTCATTGTACGCGTCAATTTCCTTTCTGTACCGTTCCTTATATTCGGCGCTGGCTGCATCATAGGCTTTGTTTCTGAGTTTTACGTAAACGGTCTGGATATCCTGCAATCCTGCTTTTAATTCTTCGAGTCCCTGTTTTTCAAAATTCAGTCTGGAAAGATCTGAGATTTTATCACCTTCCGCTGCCAACTGATTGTGGATAGACAAAGGGAGGTCAGTGCCGCTGATGGCTGCTTCCCCAATTGCAGAGGAATCTACCCTAAAGGCATCGTTACGGCTGGATAATTGTGAGGCGGAAGAGTTTTCCCCTTCGTATCCGTCCCCGAAAAATTTCATCGGCAGTACGACACGGGCATCCAGTGCTTTCGCTTTCAGGTCCTCGCCATTGATTTTAACCAGTTCCGGCGTTGGAGATAAGGTACATACATATCCGAAATGAATCGCCTTTAAAATATGAACGAGGGCTTCTTTTACATAAAAGTTTTTTTCTGTAACGGTCTGGTAGATCAGATTATCCCATAATTGAGGGACCACACCCTGAATATTGCTGTCGCTGTAAAGGTTTTTTGCGGCAGTTTCATCAGCCGCGGAAAGTGTTTCCCTTCTTGAAATTTTCCTTCCGATCTTCAATGCTTCCGCAAAAGGGCCGCTTTCGATGATCAGTTCAGACTCATAGCCTGTTGTGGAAAAGGTTTTTGCTGCCCTTTCCAATGCCTGGAATTTTGCCAAGGCAGAATCTCCGGGATTAACAGCGCTGTTAAAAGCACTTCGCATTTCAGAAGGCCTGAGAATAAAACCTAAGTTCTGTTTTTTAGTTTCTGTCAGCTGTGGATTTCTTAAGCTCACAAATCTGAACAGTGTTTGTGAAACATTGTTTTTGTTGTTGGTTGTTGCCATTTTTTATTGGTTTAAATTTTTGTATTGATAAGGTTAGTTATTGGTCATAGTTCTGGCTGTCCAGCATTGTATGAATGTTGAATGCAATAGATTAAAATGAATGTTGGATTATGTTTTCTTGTATTTCAAAGGTAATGTCGGACAGCGACAGAACTTGACGCAATAAAATGATTTATGTATTAACCCAGTTTTTTGAAGTTATTTTGATCGAACATCAGGACTTCGCCTTCATCATCGATATATAAGGTAATCTTGTTTGCCGCAGCCAATAGGTAGGGCTTCAATCCTTCGATATTGATGCTGACAGAAGCTTTTTCGAAATTAAAAATCACAAAGGTCTGTCTTCTTCTGATTTTCCCGATATTCAGTTCATTTCCTTCCCTGAATAATACATGGACCAGTTTTCTTCTGCTGGCAATGTCGTAGGAACTGCTGCCTTTCAGGGAAAACTCATCAGGCTGTACGGCAAGCTGACCATCTTCCAGGATGATTTCTTCTGATGCGGATGATTGGCTGATGGCGTTGTTCCAGGTATCAATATTTGCAGCATTAATATTATTAACCGGATGTGATTTCGGAATATAATTCTGGCTGACATAATTTTGTGTTGCATATCCTGCATTTGCGTGGTTGCCCCAATTGTATGCTTGATACCATGCGCTTGCTGTTCCAAAATTAGCTGTTACTATATTGCTATCAGGTTGAATCAGTACCTTTTCATTATAAGTAGCACCATTATCGTCGGAAAAATGGAAGGCATAGCCTAAACTTTCAGTATTTCCGCCTCTTTTGTTTCCCACTTTCCAGCGAGTTGCATAATGACTGTGTACCCATGCTGATACAACTCCTGCATTACCCGTAGATTCATTATATGATTGAATATGGTTGTTGTCAACGCCACTCACTTTGAAGGTAGCCCCGGCTGCTAAAGCAAGATTGCCCGCTTTAGTTTGTGATGAAGTATCGGTTGTGATAAAATTGTTTTTAACCCAGTTCTGTGTTGCCAGGTTAACAGGTCCGTCTGTAGAATGAACAATGTACGGAGCATTGGAAGACATCCCTGACCCAAAACCTAATGCAGATGCTTTTTCCTGAGTATTTACTTTTGAATCTGGATTAAAATTATTAGAGTGCCATATTTTTTTAGGAGTAAGTTTGACCCCATTACCATCCTTACCGGTTAGGAAAACTTCACCGCCTCCATAATCAAACGCTAAACCCGCACCATATGCACCGTTAGAATAGCCTGGATGGTTAACCCAGATCAATAAAGCACCATAATAATTATCATTATTAGGTCTGTAAAAACCTGATTTTTTAGGACTGAATGTATTTTCTGGTTGTCCGAAATCTGGAGGATATGCATTACTGGTTCCTGTAGCATTATCTCCAAAAATAAATTTAGTCGTGTCAGCAATAGCTAAGTAATTCGCTGGATTAAAGTTATCTGAGTGCCATAACCATTTATGTAAGCTCCATGTATTATTATCTCCATTGTGGGTTCTAATTCCCACATGATTTCCATTATATTCGCTAAAAAGTTCAGTAGAATAATTACCATTTAAACCTGAAAAATTAATAACTGATCCGGAACCACCAGTTCCTGCCCAATTATAGTCAAACCAAACTTTATTGGATCTTTCTGCTGAGCCATTATTTATACCTGCCTTGCTATCAACTTCAATACCATCCGTAATATATTTTTGCCACAAAGTAAATCCATTATTGCTGTTCCTCGCCCTTGTTTGCAGCTTTCCAGTAGTTATATCAATAGAAAGCTGAGTCAGTTCGTCTCCCTGATACATCTGATTTAATACAGTACCATAATCAAAAGGTCTTCCTGACGTATCAGGTGTAATCCTATAGAAAGAGGTATAATTAAATCCGCTTAAATCATTAACAATAGGAGAAATTGTACCACCAAGACCATAATTATGATAATCTTCTAAGTTCCCTGTATGCCAAGCATCATTCCCCTGTATATTAATGTTGTTTTTAAGATGCAGAATATTATTTGCAAGGTACATTCCGGCATCGGTTGCGTCATTGCCCCACATAATTTTTTTACCTTGATTTCTGCTAATCAAATCGCCTGGTTCAGCATTACTAAAAAATTCACCTGCTGCTTTAGGCATTGCTAGCCATGCATTGACTCCAGGTCCTCCAGAACCCATACCTGATATCCCGGAAGAGGGCATGTCAATCCAAGTTCCTCCATGGAAAGGCAAAAATTTGATATTACTCAATTCCGAAGATGAATCAGAGTTTAGCTTTAATATATGGCTGTCATTATTAGACATTCCAATAGTAAAATCATTCCCTATAGGGCCTAAACTCCAAGTCTGATCTGAAGTAAAACCAAGCCTTGGATAATATTGTCCCCCTCCAAAATCTCTATATCCTAATAACAGGGATTTACCTGAGGGTGTCACTGTGCTAAGTGGTTTAGCACCGGAATCAAAAAGACCATCGGAGGTATAAGAATCATAGGAGGTACCGAAAGTCTTTTTGCCATCTATTCTCTGTGGAGTAGCCAGTGTCACATAATCTTTCAATGTGCTACCTAAATCATTTACGGCATTGCGAATGTCATTGGTGTTGGCATTCATCAGGATCCCTCCACTCCAGATTCTGGCTTCGATAGGTTCTGCAGTTTGGCCATATACGGTATAGGGCGAGGTATGAAGCGTCGGAATCGAGGTACTGTTAACATCAAACCAATATTTGGATCCTCCTTTGACATAAATTACCACATTGGAGGAGTATATCATCTGATCATATCCTATTACTTTAGTATCATCTTTTACCCAGGACTCATCCTGGTAATTGCAAATCGCTTTAAATTGTGTCGTACCCCAGCCGTTACCATAGACTTCAAATTCATAATAACACCAGAATCCGCCACCATGTGTTGAATAAGAGGGAACGCCCATTGAACTATCCAACGTTCTGTACACCTTAATTGTTGACGGATAACTTCTGTTACATTGTATCGTAACCGGATAATATTTGGACTCATCCAGGCCTAAGGTGTCAATCATAGTCCTTTTCCCGAATATTCTTCCCCCGATCTCAGAATCATTGCCTGCATTGACTGCATTCCTTGCCTTTATATTTCCGTTGGAATCTACTGTGAGGCCTGGATTTCCCTTACTGGTAAAAATATGGTTGTTTCCCGATTCATGGTAGACCGTATCGACTATAGGATTTCCAATATAAAGCTGATCTGCATTACTTGCATTAATAATTTGGCTGCCATTTAATTTTGAAGAAGAAAACTTATCACTGATGACCGTTCCGGGCGTATTTATATCCCCTTTTGAGTATATTCCAAGATGAGGAACTAACGATTCGTCCACATATCCGTCAGAAAGTAGTAATCCTCCTGCTAGCAGTCGTTGTGCCTGATTGTTTTCATTCAGGATACCCAGAGGCTTATTAGTCGTTATCGCCCTGTAGATACCCATATCTCTTTTTCCCCAGTAATCATTTGGGTTAAAATTATTACTCGTCCACAGCTTATACCAATCCGTATGGTTTTTTTGGTCATATCCGGTACTCCTGTACTTTCTGAAATACATATTGTCCCCAAATAATGGAGATGCCAGTTGAAACCCATAGTTGTCATGTTCAGCCCATGCGTTGACGTTAATCCATGCCGTATAATAGCTTTCCGGTAAATTGCCATTAGGATCTGCGCCGAAAAAACCGGATTTGTGGGTAATATTAGGGTCCGTAATATTATTGAAATTTCCGCCCCAGCCATTATTGCCGGATACGATATTCTGCAGGTTACCTTCATGGATGATTTCCCAGCTTTTAGTACCGTCATTGTTTTCTACCCGCGGATTCTGATTACTGCTTCCTTTTTTTAACGTTATTCCTGAACCAGCCTTCTTGTAAATTTTGTTACCTGCTTCGAAATTGATCCCCAGGCCATCATCCGTAAGGTTTAAATCTCTTTTGAATGTTTTGCTTCCTGAAATGGCCTGGTCAGTATGCGTAGTGACAGCTCTTGAATCTTTCTTAAAATATTCGCTGAGCGTTGTTGCCTGCAACACAAGGCTTGAAGCGTCCGCATCCCATTCCAGCTTCCAATGGTCTTTATTGAAAGTCTGATCTCCCAAATAAGCCTGGAGATCTGTAATGGCAACCCTCGGATAAGCAAATATACCCAGCTGTGAGCCTAAGATCAGTACGTAAAAGTCTCCGGAAGCAGGATCTTTATAAAATTCAATTTTCCCGATATGGGTAGATTCTCCGGATTTCCAGTTTACGGTAGGTTCATAATGATTTTCCTGATACCTGTACAGGTTGATCTGAAATTCATAAAATTCGTAAGGATAGCTGTATAGCTTCACAGTAAAGGTCAGCATATTGCCCGCCACAGCGGAAACTCTGATCAGCAGATTGCTTTTGAATCCTCCAACGGCATCATTGATAACAGAAAGTCCCATGGTGCCATCCTGAATTCCGGAATGGGAATAAAAGTGTTTAATATCATGCAGGTTCTGGCTGTTGAGGCTTACAGTACGGTCAGCACCCTCATAAGGAATATAATTGCCTAACTGGGTATTATCAATCCCCACATAGGAACTTCCGCCCCATCGGTATTGTTTGTTATCTCCCGTAGTGATATAGATCTTTCCTTTCTCACCCGGTTGTGGCAGTTCTGCATAAGACCCGAATTCAAGGACATCATCCACATAGCTGGGAAGCTGCGATGCCGGAACTTTACCGTCGACAAGATCTGCTTTCCTGGTAAAATCATAGGCAATGTTTTCAGGAGGGATGCTGTCCTCCTTATGGAAGTAAGATGCCTGCCATTCCCAGAAATCTTCCTGTCTGGGAATATCTCCGTTCTCAAATAATTTTTTTAGTTCTTCTTTGTTTAACATTTTTTTCTTTTTTAATTTATGCGTAGATAATAAAGCTATCAGCTACCGGCCTTCCATTTATGATGTTTTAGAATGGCTGAGCATGATACCCGCTCATTTTTGAGTGTTTTTCCTATGTGAGATACTTTAAGCTAATCATAGACATTATTCTGGCTGTCCGTCATTTCGTCAATGATGAATCTAAAGGAGCTGAAAAGGTTTTGGTAATGGTCAGGAGTCAGGTCTGGTCAGATGTGAATCGGGTAGGCAACAGAAGCTGTTTGTGCTGTAATATTTTTAGAATTCTTCTTCAGGAATATCGGTTTCATAATCTTCCCGGAAAAAATTTTCAATGTCTTTGAGATAATTCTCATAGTCCATTTCTGTATTTTCGATGTCGCTCCAGTCTATGGTGTAGAGGTCTTCATCAAAAACAGGTTCTGAATGTTTGTATTGTGTTTCCATATGATAATACTATTTATTGGATTGGGTATGAATTGTTAAAATTTGTCAGTGTATTCTTTGTTTTGTAAGTTGTTGTATGGATAAAGGCAGATAAAAGGATTTCTTGTTTTGGCTCTGATTCAAAGGTATAAGCGTAGTACGACAAAACTTGACGTAATAAAAAAAATAACTCAATAATGAGTTATTTTTTAGGTGAAGTCAGTGAGTTCTATTTCGTCTCCCATGAGCATGAGAATGTCCATTTCAGAGAGCATGGATTTCAGCTTTACAGTTCCCATTTTCAGTTCATTATGGGTGAGCAGGTACAGCCAGATATTGCGTATGAAATCATTGAATTCCATACTGTTGTTGTATCTTGGGGTATAGATGGGTGCTGCCAGTGTTAAAAGCTGTTTGATGATCTCTCTGCAGTCGTTTAGTTTCCTTTCATAGGGAATCAGTACATTCAATACGGTATTCTGGATATCGTAGAGAATTCCGGAAGCTGCCTTGGTCTGGTTTTTCCTGATGTTGATTCCTCTGCCATCAGTCAGCCTGGCCGAAATAATTTTACTCCTGAAGCCAGCAATTTCCGATACTTCACTGATATTATAGGTAGAAAGGATATTTTCAGAAGCCTTGAGCCAGTCCATAATCTTATCAATAAAATAAGGGTCTTTTTTGTCAAGTGAGGATACGACAGACGGGAATTCCAGCAGCTTTTCTTTCAGTTGGGTAACCAGGATAAATTGTGATTTTTTCATTATTCAGGGATTAGGGTTTCAACAATGTTTCCGTCAATATCTTCATAGCGTGACCATTCCATACCGGTTTCACTGATGCTCATTTTAGCATAAATCAGGCATTTCGGATCAAGCTCCATCAGTTTGGACGCTTCTACGATCACACTGTTGTCAGGTGTTTTTTCAATAACTTTCTTCGCTTCATAGATTGTGCGGCTGAGGAGGCTCTCACGCAACGTTTCAATACTGGTTTCCTTCCAGTAAATGTTAGGAAGAGATTCGCATATTTCAGCAATGCGGTAGACGATATTTCCGAAATATTTTTCATATCTGGGATATACATTTTTTATTTCCTGTGATGTTAACTGATCAATGATTTCATCATATTCAGACTCCAGTTCTATAAGGGCTTTTCTCAGATGGAGATCTGATTCTCTGTCGCTCGGGTCATAATTTGTTTTAAGTACTTTGGTGATTTCATCATAGGCAAAATCCCTGAATTGGAGAATCGGCAGGCTCCCTGCCTGTGCAAAAGGGATGGTGAGGTCTACGGTCCCTATTTTCATCCTTGGAACGGAAAAGTTTTTAAGCAGTTCATCCTTGGCATATTCTCTGGCAATCTGTATGGTCTGGAGGTCGGCCATTTTGCGCGCGGAAGCAATTTCGGAAACAATTCCTCCCAGGTATTCATTTAATGTCGGCATGATAAAGTTTTTTATGATTAGTATAAATGGTATAAAAGGATGGCTGCCGTAACAGCCACCCGAAAAAATTAAACGGCAGCAATGCTGTCTTCCAGCATGTCCAGGATTCTGGAAAGTCCGGCCGGCAGTTCATCATTCACTGCTTTTACGTGTACGCCTAATGTATAAGTTCTTTCAGTAGTTGAAGTACTGGATGATGTCTTTTTATAGGATGCAGAAGCATTGAACTTCACCTTCCAGAATTTCGCGCTTAAACTCGCATTTCCACTGAACTCACTGGACACATTCTGAGTCTCAACTGAGTTTAATTTGGCGTTGAAATCAATGGTCATCTTATCAATTCTCAGGGCCGGAATAGTCAGCATCGTCAGGAAAGGCACTTTCAGGTTCACACTTGATTCATTGAAAGGCTTTGAGCCTGATACTGCAGGGTCATACGCTGGATTGGGAACTGACTTTTGATAATTAAAGTCTACATACCTCAGTTGAGCCGGTGTAGCAGCTACTGCAGTGGAACCTGATCCTGAGGCGGCAACCGCTGGCGTAAAGCCTACTTCCTTGATGAAGTTGACCTGTGAAATAGAAGCGTCATGCTGGGCTTTTACTGCTGCCTGCAAGGGGCCGCCAATATAAACGCTGAAATCTAAACTGTTTAATTCTTGTACTAAATTTGCCATAATAATGGGTTTTAAAGGTTAATAATTTGGTTGAAAAATATAGTTGTGCTAGCTACTATTAGGGATAGGGAGTACATATCCAGTCTGTTTACTGACTGAAATCTGTGGGAATAATAGGATAAGTGTACGTTCGGATAGTCCGGAGTGCCGGCTATTGAATTTCTGGACGACGGGTGTCGGTGTAAAATATTTTCATGATTATTGGTTTTTAGGTTATAGTTTTTATTCTGATTCAAATATATTCAGGCGCAGCGACAGAACTTGACGTGTTATAAAAAATTTCAATATAAATTGTCAGTTAGTGTATGGGTAGTAGAGTGTGGTTTGTTCGTCAGTTTTGCCGTTCTTTAATTCAGCAGGAAAAGCGCCTGAATAATCTGTATGCTATTTATTTAATTGGTTATTGTTTTATTCTGATTCAAATATATTCAGGCGCAGCGACAGAACTTGACGTGTTATAAAAAATTTCAATAAATTGTCAGTTAGTGTATGGGTAGTAGAGTGTGGTTTGCTTGTCAGTTTTGCCGTTCTTTAATCCAGCAGAAAAGCGCCTGAATAATCTGTATGCTGTTTATTTAATTGGTTATAGTTTTATTCTGGTTCAAATATATTCAGGTGCAGCGACAGAACTTGACGTAATATAAATTTTTTCAAAGATGATCATAGGTATTGAGCTTAGTTAATGTAATATGAGCACAAAAGATTCATGATAATTCTATAATACAGCAGTTGCCATTAAGAAAGTAAGACTAGGTCGTGGAATATAGTTAATGACAACTGATATATTACACCTTATAAAGTTAAATTATAAGCATATTTACTTATTTTAATGATTTATAAGCTAAAGAGGTTATATTTTATTCCTGATTAATTTTTGAACAATCTGATTTAATGTTTCGCGATGATCATCAATATAGGCCAGTCCCGCCTGGATCAGGTTTTCAATATTACTTCTCCTTACATCGTCCATAGCCGGTGAAGCATTTTTAAGCGATGGATTAAGCCGGTAATAGTTTTTCTGGTTTCTTTGTCCTAATGTCTGGAACATCTGGCAAAGCTGATAATCTACCGTTTCAGCATTGGCTGACATCAGGATGTCAATGATAGGATTGACCCAGCTTATTTTTCCCGCCTTTTCCAACTTCTTAAAAGAATAGGGCCGGGCCTCAATACCGGTGCCGATAGAAACGATCAGCATATCACCCACACCGGGATTATTGGCCTTCTGATGGTTTTTAAGGATTTCCGCAAAAGGCGTTTTCCTGGCTTCTGCGTATGCACAAAGTGCCGGATTATTGGCAAACATACCTCCGTCAATCAGGCTGAAGATCTGTCCGTACATCGATTTGATCTGAACCGGGCTGAAATAGGTAGGAGCTGCTGAAGTTGCCCGGCAAACATCTTTAACGTAAAAATTATCTGTGCTCAGGTTAGCTTTAAATGAATTGAAAAGTTTTGCCCTCCTGTTTTCTATATCATAACTTGTGATGAGGCAGGGTTTAATCAATTCCTTAAGTTCTAAATTTCCAAAAAAATCGTTCAGGTTTTTTTCAAGTGCCTCCTGGGAAATTTTTTCATTAAGCAGCCCGAATGGATTGAGCAGCCTTTCCCAAAAAGAAACCTGGAATATGTCGCCACCTTTTTCAGCATATAATTCCAGCCCTTTTCGGATGGAATATTTGGCTTTCCGGTGTTCGTCAGGACATAGAATGATAGAAGCAATCAGTCCTCCTGTACTGCTTCCTGCAACCATATCAAAATAATCTCCGAGCTTGGCACCCGGCTTATCGTAATACTGAAGCTGTTCCTCTATGTAACGCAGGATAATACAGGTAATGATACCTCTAATCCCGCCTCCGTCCAAAGAAAGAATGGTTGTCTTTTTCATGTGATTGTTAACTTTTTAGAAGAAACACATTAGGCCTTTAGACAACCCAACCAACAGATATAGGCTATCTATTGGTCGGGAGTATTGCTTTATATGGTTCTCGTAAAACAAAAGTAGGATGGGGAAGCGACAGAAGTTGACGTGTTTTAAAATAAAATCTCTGTAAAGAGATTTTATTTTAAATGATTTTTATATAGATTATTAAATGATGAAAAATTATAGAAATCTGATTAGAAGGATAGAAAAATAATTCTTTTTAAAAAACTGATATAGAGTCATTTGGTCTGCTATTTTTGAAAAGTCCAATAAAGTGGTCATCAGTTCAAGACTACATAACCGCTCTTATCTCTCGCCATTTTAGACAATGCTCTCCAGCTTGTCTTTATAACTCCTTTAGGGGTTCGAAGCTCTTTCTTTTCAAAATGGGGGAGGTCTTTAAACGTTTTCCAGTTACCACCCCAGTCCCAGCCATGTTTAGCAAAAATTTTCACGCATTCATACCAATCGGCTACCTGGTCATTGTCCCAGTCTCTCGCAGTATCCCAACTTGCCGTTTTACCGTCGATCATCAGGCATATATCGACAGCAAGACCGTAATTATGGATGCTCTGACCTGCTTTGGCATTGGTAACTTTTTTTCCTTTCGTGATTCTTCCTATAGCATACAGTTTTTCCTGTTCCTCAAATGACCTCAGCCCCTGGGTAATCCTTATTTTAGCCCTTCCTGTAAGGGCTTCGTCACACTCTTTGATAATCTGCTTCACTTCTTCCCTTACGATTGGGTGCAGCTGATCTATTCTCTGTAAAGTTACTTTGTCCATAATAATATATTGTTTGATAACAAAAATAAATACCCGGAACGACAAAACTTGACGTATTTAATACCTTTTATACTGGTAATCTGTTAACGAATATAATATTTAATTCATTTAGGTCTCTTTATTTGAAAAGAAATTTTTAAAAAACTAGCGATAGCTTATGAAAGCGTATGCTAAAGATAACCATTCAAAATAGGTTAACCTTTATCTTTACATGACAAATAAGCTCATAAAAGACCCATTCAACAATTTCATTGACCGATATTTTGATCTGTAAAAAGTTCTCCGGAATACAAAATTCTTTTTAAAAATAACACCCTTATCAAGAGAGATTTCACACCTTATTGAGACTTGTACCTCCTTAAAATTATTAAAATTCCGAATTTTGTTAGTATGGAATAGTTAAAATAAGCGATTTAAAATTCAGGTTTTCAGTTGTTTATGTTTTTGAGTGAATTAAGAGGCCTTGCAGAGGAAATATTTTTGATTTTATCTTTGTGAAGAATCTAAAAACACATTTGTATTCTAAAAACATCAAATGATATGAAAATTTTTATTTCTTTAATCAGGGTGTCCGTAGTTTCGGGATGTCTTATTTTCAATACCGTCAGAGCGCAGAATGTAGGGATTAATACCAGAAATCCACAGGCTGCTTTTCATGTAGACGGCTCAAAAGATAACCCGGACTCCGGAAGCCCAAATTTATCACAGGCTGCAAATGATATTGTTTTTACTTCTTCCGGCGAGATTGGTATCGGAACCTTATCCCCGGCAGTAAAAATAGATGCACGCTCCACAGTAAATACGGATAATGCTATCGGAGTGGGAAAAACCACCCAGGCTGCATCAGATGCCGGAGAGGGTGCGTTAAGGTACAATTCATTTAATGGAGGTAAGATGCAGTATTCTGATGGAACCGTATGGCAGGAACTTGTTTCCACACCTACCAAATCTGTACTGGTAGCGAATATACTGACGGCTAATTTTACAATCAAAATTCCTTATCAGGTCGCTACCGGAATCCAGGGATGGAATGAAATTTCAGATCCGTCCAATAACTTTAATTCCTCAACGGGAATTTTTACGGCGCCCAGAACCGGTATTTATCTGGTATCCTTTACTTATGATTTTGTACGTGTCCCTATTGTTTCAGGATATTTTTCCGAAGCCAGGTATGTTGTCAACGGAACCAATACCGTTAAAAAATGCATCAAATCTTTTTCAAATACTTCCAGACAGGCTCAGATTGCAGGCTCATGCATTGCAGGAGTTTATCTAAACAAGGGAGATGTTTTTCAGCCTCAGATCTATCAGTCTGTATATAACGGGGATCTGAGTCTGAGAACAGATAACTCTACTTCCAGTCCCGATTACGGTTTTATTAATCTTTCCATAATAGAACAATAAACACAAATGATTATGAAACACAAATTTACAGCCTTATTATTTGTTACCGTTTTTTCAGGCTGTCTGCATGCGCAGGTTGGAATTAATGATGTGTCTCCTGAAGGGGTACTGCATGTAGACAGTAAAAAAAATACGTCGGGAGCGGCTTCAGGATATTATGATGATGTAGTGGTTACACAGACCGGAAATCTCGGAGTAGGGACCAAGTCCCCTAAAACAAGGCTAGACCTGAGATCAGGTGAGAATTTGAATGCTTTAGGTATCGGGTCCACTGCACAAACAGCTACCGATGCCAAAGCCGGAGCAGTACGGTATAACTCAGGAACAAAAAATCTTAGCTATTCAGACGGCAATGCATGGATTCCTTTAGCTTATAAAAGCACGAATGATTTCGTAGATGCCCAAAATTCTTCACAGCAGAGTTTCGGTAACGGAACGAAAACAGATATGATATCATGGACTGAAAATACCGATGTAAACGGGAGCTTTAATCCGTCAACAGGTGTTTTTACAGCTTCAAAGCCGGGGATATATGTCGTTGCGTTCACTTTTTCATTTGCCTCCGGCAGCATCGGAAATGATGCCCGCTATGAAAGCACGATTGAAACCAACTCCACAGCTGCAACCAATAAGATATTCAGGTGTGTGGGAAGTTATCCCGGCAATAATACCATCGCCAACAGGGTAGCAGGGGGCTGCTCGGCGATTTTTAACCTGAATCAGGGAGACCAGATTAAAGCAGCGATCAATCAAAGCTTGGGAAGCACAAAATCATTGGATGCTGACGGCACCAATACTTCTCTAAGCATTTTTGGATTATAAAAAACAAATGATGAGAAAGAATATTTTATGGATCGTTCTGATGGTAAGCAGTAATGCCGTATCAGGACAGATGGGAATCAACACGGTTAACCCGCAGGGTGTATTACATGTGGATGGCCAGAAAGACAATCCGGTTTCAGGAAATACTTTTACGGCCGCCCAGCAGGAAAATGATGTGGTCATTACTGCTCCCGGCAGGCTGGGAGCAGGAACCATATCTCCCGCGGTAAAAGTAGATGCCCGGAACCAGGGAAACGGAGCTATAGGCTTTGGAAATACTTCATTATCAGCGGCAGCGGCAGATGAAGGTGCTGTAAAATACAATAATGGCCTTCAGTATTCCAACGGTAACGAATGGATACCCTTGCTCACTGCCCAGTCTAACAGTAATAAAGTGATTGTCATAGCTTCCAAAACGAACAATAATGTCAAACTGGTTGCTCCTTCTGCCAATACCACCACAGGCCTGCAGAACAGGCAGAGTAATTATCTTGTAAGCTGGACAAAAACCTTTGAAAATAATTCAGGAAGTTCTTTCAATGCTTCAACAGGAACATTCACTGCTCCTCATGACGGTGTTTATGCAGCATCATTTAATACCGATATGGCACCTCTTGCAATCAATTACAATACAGATGCTCTAAGCCCTATCCAGATCGAGGCGATCTGGCAGCTGTATGACAACACTACGGGACTGGCTTCATCCAATATTATCAGTACGGTTAAATGCGCCAATACCATGTCTTCAAACAGCATCGGAAATCTTGATGCCGGAAGTAACTGTACAGCCTCTTTCTTTATGTCTGCAGGGCAAAGGTTAATGCCTTATACATGGTTTAACCTCAACAATTCCAATACAGCTAACTTTTCGCTGAATACTTCTGCCGACGGCTATAATAGCCTTACCATCGCTGAGCAGTAATCAGGAGACGCGGGTGAGGTTCTTGATAAATGCAGAAGGATGTATTCCCACAATTTTTTTGAACTCATGGGAAAAAGCACTGTGTGAAGAATATCCTGAGATCTCGGCAAGATGATTGATCTTGTATTTACGGAATTGCGGATCATTTTTAAGCTGCTCGACAATATAGCCGATCCTCAGGGCATTGATGTACTGATTGAAATTGGCATCTTTATGTTTCTTGATGACTGCTGAAAGATATTTGGTGTTGACATTCAGTTTATGGGCCAGATCATATTTTGCCACATTCCTGTAGTTGAATTCCAGGTTTTCTTCAAATGCCTGCAGGCCTCTCAATATATTTTCCTCCACTTCGGGGGAAATTTTCATAGGTGAGGTAAGGGTTTCTGTATCTTTTTCATCTTCATCAGAGTCTTTTGTTTCCTCCTCATAGGGAGCCTGGGTGATACCTTTCTGATACACTTCAGCTGTGATCTTTCTGTTTTTTTCATTCAGCTGCTTAATCCTGATCATAACGGCTCCAAGTATCAGGATCAAGATAATACAGGCAACGATCAGAGATCTGGATAGAAAGCGGCTCTGATCAAGCTTCCTGGAGTATTCCTTTTTCTCACCGGCAAGCACTTTCCCTACAGTAATGCTTTTATTATACGAGGCACTGTCTTTCAGGAGGAGATGCTGGATCTTGTACGTTTTTGCACTGTCAGGCTCTGCTTTTTCAGCATAGGCCTGTTCAAGATTTCCTGTAATTTCTATTTTCTTTTCGGTAAATCCAAAGGCGTCTGCAATACTCAGTGCTTGATGGTAATAATGCACAGCACTGTCCGGTTGTTTGTTTTTTGAAAATGAGAATCCTATATCATGCAGAATACAGCACTTGAGATAATCATTACCATTCCCTACTAGGGCATGAGCTTTCTTTAGATACTGCATGGATTCTTTGAATTGGTTAACTTCTGACAGGTTATACCCAATATTGCTATAGGCGGAAACAAGAAGTTCGTTTCTCCGGGTCTGATTTTGTATTCCAAGGTATTCATTGATGGATTTCCTTGAGTAATACAGTTTTTTCTTATACTCTTTCTCATTCAGAAATATCAGGTAAGAATTATAAATCATACCCCTTAATTCATGTCCTTCATCAGTATCTAAATGTTCAACCTCTTTAATGCCTTTGGAGAGATTTTCTTCAGCCTGCTCCAGAAGACCGAGTTTTGCATACTGTGTTCCATACATCCTGTACGACAGTGCTTTTCCAACAGTATAATGATTCTTTTCAGAAATGTCGAAGACAATCCCGGCATAGCGGATGGTATTTTCTGCATCAGATTTCACATAGCTGTTAAATGATTTCAGATAATAGGCTTTGGCAAGGTATTCAGGCTGATTGTCTCTCTGTGCTGCTTCAATAATGCTGTTCAGGACAATATCCGAACTGTCAGGAAATTTGCCCGCAAAGTACCGCGCACGTTTATACTGTTCCTCAAAAGGAAATGGCTGCTGCGACCATGACTGGGCAGAAAATACAAGCAGAAATAATAAAATAATTTTTTTAGCTGTCATTTGTGATGGGGTTATGTGTTTTTAGTTTGTTATCATGGCCTTTGTCACTCAAATAATGCCACAGCAGTATTCACCAGGAACTTTACCTGGTCAGGCCGTCCCCGGTCATTTTTAGGCAGGTTATGGTAGCTTCCGGTCCGTACGATGACCATATCGTATTCAGGAACCATAATGATATACTGTCCCTGGAGTCCCAGAAAATAATAATGCTTGACAGGGTTGTCATGGTTAATCCAGAGCCCCATGCCGTAAATATGTCCTGAATGTTCCGTAGGGGTTCTCATCTGTTCAATAAAGTCTTCATTCAGAATCTGTTTTTCCCCTGCTTTTCCGTTATCAAGGAACAGTTGCCCTAATTTCGCAAAATCCCTTGCATTGGAATGGATGCAGCAGTACGTTTTTTCCATGCCGCTTTCGTCTGTGCTCCAGCTGGCAGGATGTTCCATACCCAGAGGGGTCCAGAATTTCTCGGACAGGTATGCGGCCAGGGTCTGGTTAATGGCTTTTTGTACGGCAAAACCTAGGAGCTGTGTGGAGCCGCTCTGGTATTCAAACCTGCTGCCGGGCTGTTCTTTGAATTTCCGTGGAAACGTAGCACTGATGAGGCTTCTGCCATAATATGCTTTGGCGTTGGGGAGAAAAGGGTTTTTATAGTTTTCCTCCCAGTCCAGTCCGGATTCCATGCAGGCGAGATGTTTCAGCGTGAGTTCTTTTCCGTATTCCTTCTGATTAAATTCCCCGAAAAAAGCGGAGAACTTTTCATCGATACTGCTGATTTCCTTTTCCTCGAGTGCCTTGCCCAGCAGCATCACTGTGACGGCTTTAGCCATCGAAAAAGAATTGGTAGAGGATTCGGCATGATAACCGTTCCAATACTGTTCATGAACGAGCTTTCCGTTTTTCACAACAAGAAAGGAAGCTGTGCGGGAAAATTCCAGGTCTTGCATCAGGTCTTGTGGCAATGTATAAGTATTGTACTCCGGTGCTTTTTCCCATGGTTTAGGGGATGCAGCAGCTACCCTATTGCTTTGAAAATAGGGGCCATCGTCTATATTGGCGCTTAGCTTCCCTTTAAAGTAAGTTTTTGAAATCCCATTGAAAATATAGCCATAACCGGTCAGGTAAACTAAAATTACTGCCATGGCAATGACGATCAGTACGATCAGTAAAGATAACCACATAGATGTAGGGATTTGGATATAAACAAATCTATTCAAAAAAATGTTATAAAAAAAGCCCTGATTTCTCAAGGCTCTGAATTTATATTTTTGAAAGTAAATTTCTGAAACTGGTTTTTTCATCAATGATCCTTCTCAATTCTGAAATCGGGACCCTTTCCTGAGCCATTGTATCCCGGTCTCTGATCGTTACGGTATGATCCGTAAGTGAATCATGGTCTATGGTAATACAGTACGGTGTCCCAATAGCATCCTGTCTTCTGTAACGTTTACCGATGGCATCTTTCTCCTCGTAGAAGAGATTGAAATCGTATTTAAGGTCATTGAAGATTTTTTCTGCATATTCGGCCAGACCGTCTCTCTTCATCAGCGGAAGAATGGCTGCTTTAATAGGAGCAAGAGCAGGAGGCAGGGAAAGAACAGTCCGTTCAGATCCGTCTTCAAGCACTTCATCCTTCAGGCAGTGGGAGAATAGAGCCAGGAATAATCTGTCCAGACCTACTGATGTTTCCACCACATAAGGAACATAATTTTCATTTCTTTCAGGATCGAAGAACTGAAGCTTTCTTCCGGAGAATTTCTCGTGGGCTTTCAGGTCAAAGTCCGTTCTTGAGTGGATTCCTTCCAGTTCTTTGAACCCAAATGGGAAGTTGAACTCAATATCGGCTGCTGCATTGGCGTAATGCGCTAATTTTTCATGGTCGTGGAAGCGATAATTTTCATTCCCTAAGCCTAACGCTAAATGCCAGTTGAGACGTGTTTGTTTCCATTTTTCATAGAATTCAAGCTCAGTTCCCGGAGCTACGAAGAACTGCATTTCCATCTGCTCAAACTCACGCATCCTGAAAATAAACTGTCTTGCAACGATTTCATTCCTGAACGCCTTTCCGATCTGTGCGATCCCGAAAGGAAGCCTGTGGCGTGAAGTTTTCTGTACATTCAGGAAGTTCACAAAAATTCCCTGAGCGGTCTCAGGCCTTAAATACAGGTCCATCGCCGAATCTGCAGAAGCACCTAATTTGGTCCCGAACATCAGGTTGAACTGCCTAACTTCCGTCCAGTTTTTAGAACCGGTATCCGGATCAGCGATTTCCAACTCTTCAATCAGTGCTTTTACATCAGCAAGATCTTCATTTTCCAGGGATTTGGCCAGCCTTGTCAGGATCGCTTCCCTTTTTGCCCTGTACTCAAGGACTTTTGGATTGGTGGCTACAAATTGTTCTTTATCAAAAGATTCTCCGAATCTCTTGGCTGCTTTTTCAATTTCTTTATTCTCCTTATCTTCAATTTTGGCACAGTAATCTTCTACTAAGACATCTGCACGAAAACGTTTTTTGGAATCCTTATTATCAATCAACGGGTCATTGAAGGCATCTACGTGGCCCGACGCTTTCCATGTGGTGGGGTGCATCAGGATTGCCGAATCAATCCCCACAATATTTTCGTTAAGCTGTACCATGGCTTTCCACCAATACTGCTTGATATTGTTTTTAAGTTCGGCACCGTTCTGTCCATAATCATAAACAGCGGATAAACCGTCATAGATCTCACTGGAAGGGAAAATAAACCCGTATTCCTTAGCATGAGAAATTACTTTCCTGAAAACATCTTCTTGTTTTGCCATATATTTTACATCTGAATTGCAAAAATAGGAATTTGGATTCCAATATCATGAAATCCGGTGAAAAAAGCAGTTGAAAAACTGCTGCAGTCCGGTCTTAAGAAATCATACGTTAAGCCTACGCCTTTTAAGGCGGTAAGAAGTTTTGGAAATACATAGCCTCAGAATGATAGTTCAGATAGATTTAAAATGATTTTCAGGAGCCGGGAACCTGCTTTCCGCTGCAATTCCTCATGGTGCGGCTCCGCTTTGCTCCACCGCTCCATTCCGGGATTTACGCTTCAATCAGGGCTATGGATACAGAACTGTCCGGGGATTGAAGGGTTTTTAATCCTGATCTGATCTATACAATACCCATTGTCTCATTTTGAGATATTTTAACGATATTTGTGTGAATTAAAGCAATACAATGAAAAAAGCAGGCTTTTTAATCCTTACTTTCCTCCTGTCTATAGAGCTTTTATCAGCTCAGAAGATTCCTGAAGGAAAAGTCGTCACAACCTATATTACGGCAAAAACGCTGCAGAACAAAGCAGGGGAGAATCCGAAAAGGAGGGTTTCCGTCTATCTTCCGCCAGGTTATGGACATTCGGCAAAAAGATATCCTGTCATTTATTTTCTGCATGGGTTCTTCTGGAGTGACAGCCTGCTGGTGAACAGTGATAAGATCAACCATATCTTCGACCGTGCGATTCAGTTACGAAAGATCAGGCCGGTTATCGTGGTGATGCCGGATGAAAGCACGGTATTTAAAGGAAGCTTTTATGCCAATTCAAAATCATCCGGAAACTGGTCAGACTTTACATCAATGGAATTGGTGCACTCTATCGACCAGCAGTACAGGACCATCGCGGATAAAGAAAGCCGTGGGATTTCCGGGCATTCTATGGGAGGAAACGGTGCGTTGAGAAATGCCATCCTGCATCCCGAAGTCTTTTCATCCGTCTATGCACTTTCTCCAGGTGTCCTTGACGCCAGGTATTTTGCCCTCACAGAAATGGATTCTTATAAAAATGCGGCTGATGTTAAAGAAATAAAAGATCTTTCAAAGCCTGAAAATGCAAGAACAAATATTATTTTTGCCATCGCAAGGGCATACAATGGAAACCCTGCTAAACCTCCGTTTTTTGCAGATCTGCCTTTTGCTTTTAGCGGAGAACACCTGACAGTAAATGATGCGGTAACAGAAGATTTGAGAAAAAACTCCACTTCGGAACTCCCTTTTACCCATTATGAAAACCTTAAAAAGCTAAAAGCAATCAAATTCGACTGGGGGAGGAATGATGAGTTCAGGCATATTCCGCCTACGTGTATGGAATTCAGCAAAACCCTTGAACTCCTGAAAATAAAGCATGAAGCTGAAGAATACATTGGCACTCATGGAAGTGAAGTAAGCAAAGAAAACGGAAGGATTGAAAACAGCATGCTGCCGTTTTTCAATGACCATCTGAAATTTGAGGAATAGTATTCCTGAACCTGATTTAACCCAAACCGATATTAGTATTGTAAGAGCGGTATGGAATGAAATCTCTATTTTTGCCGGATGTTAGAAATCCTGTACCGTGACGAACATCTTATTGCTATCAACAAACCCAGCGGGCTGCTGGTGCATAAATCTTTTTACTCGGGAGAAGCGGATACGTACGCTATTCAGGAGCTGAGGAACCAGATCGGACAAAAAGTATATCCGGTACACCGTTTAGACCGTAAAACTTCAGGCGTTCTGCTGTTCACTTTGGATAAAGATACACTCAGGGCCATGAGTGATCAGTTTGCCACAAGGGAAGTTGAAAAGAAATACATCGCCATTCTCCGTGGCTGGACGAAAGAAGAAGAAACAATTGATTATGATTTGATTAACGAAAATGAAGTGAAGCAGAATGCCGTGACTTACTACCGCCGTCTGCAGACTTCAGAAATCGATTTGCCTTTTTTAAAACACCAGACTTCCAGATATTCTCTGGTGGAAGCTATTCCGGAAACAGGGCGGTTTCATCAGTTGAGAAAACATTTTAAACATATTCTGCACCCCATCTTAGGATGCCGTAAACACGGATGCAACAAACAGAACAAATTGTTGCTGCAGACTTTTAATATGACCAGGATGACCCTTCACGCCTATCAGCTTGCTTTTACTCATCCTATTACCCATGAAAGGATACATGTAATTGCTACTATTGATGAAGAATTCAAAAAAGTAGGGGATACCCTCGGTCTTGATCTGAATGCGTATGTCAGGAATCATTAAATTGGTTTTTACAATCGGCTGATAGATCAATTGAAATTCAAAGCCACTGCATTGACCACATTTCAAATTTTCAAATTATCACATTTTCAAATTGTAAAAAATCTCTATACTGAAACAATGGTTTCCATACAGTTTCCTCTTTTCCTTTAACGTTTAGAACTTCAACTAAAAATCAGTATCTTTGTACTCCAAAAACAAGGCATGTACAAATCGCTGATCCGTCCGGTCCTTTTTAACTTTAATCCTGAAGCCGTGCATCATTTTACCTTTTCGATGCTTAAAAATTTTGGTTTTCTTACCCGGATATTTTTTCCTGAACCTATTGCCGACAAACGGCTCGAAAGAGAAGTGTTCGGACTGAAATTCAAAAATCCTGTAGGCCTTGCGGCCGGATTCGATAAGAATGCCGTCCTGTTCAATGAACTGGCTGACCTTGGTTTCGGATTCGTGGAAATCGGTACGGTTACACCGAAGGCACAGGCAGGAAATCCCAGGAAAAGACTGTTCAGGCTGATTGAAGACGGCGGAATCATTAACCGGATGGGCTTTAACAATGACGGCCTGGAAGCTGCCATTGGAAAACTGAAAGGCAATAAAGGCAAAATCATCATCGGCGGAAATATCGGGAAAAATACAGATACAGCCCCGGAAAACTACACCCGGGATTATCTGGAGTGCTTTGAAGGCCTTCATCCATATGTGGATTATTTTGTCCTGAATGTCAGCTGCCCGAATGTAGGAAGCCATGCGAAACTGGAAGATGTGGAATACCTTCGGGAACTGATTACGGAAGTTAAAAAAATCAACCAATCCAAAGCCGTTCAGAAACCGGTCCTTTTAAAAATTGCCCCGGATTTGAATGACCATCAGCTGGATGAAATCATCGGCCTTATTGCAGAAACAAAAATTGACGGAGTCATTGTTTCCAACACGTCTGTTAACAGGGAAGGCCTGAAAACACCACCGGAAGTGCTGGCGGAGATCGGAAACGGCGGATTGAGCGGAAAACCGATCCGGGAACGCAGCACCAGAATGATCCGTTATCTCTCAGAAAAAAGCAACCGGGCATTTCCTATCATTGGTGTGGGCGGAATTCATTCGGCGAAAGATGCCATTGAGAAACTGGATGCCGGCGCAAGCCTGGTTCAGCTGTATACCGGATTTATATACGAGGGTCCTGAGCTGATCAATGATATTAACCGCGAAGTGCTTAAAAGGGCAAGCCGGTTACCGAGATAGAATGTATTTCCAGCTTAGCTTGAGAATTGGAGACGGTTTTTGTGGCTAACTCATAATAAACAAAGGAGCAGTATCAATCAAGATGCTGCTTTTTTCATGGGCTAATACTTCAGATAAAAAAATGCGCAATCGTATAAATGATCAACCCTACCAATCCGCCGACAAGTGTTCCGTTGACCCTGATAAACTGCAAGTCTTTGCCGACTTCCAGTTCCAGCTTTTCGCTCAGCTCTTTTCCCTGCCAGTTGCCCACGGTTGAACTGATGAGGTTGCCGAACTGGTGGGTGTTTCTAAGGATGTATTTATAGGCTGTTACCCGCACCCAGTCATCAATTTTGTCCTGAAGTGCTGCATTGGTTTTTAAATTCAGGGCGAATTCATCCAGGTTTTTGCAAATATATTTCTTAAGGGCAGAATCATCATGCTGCAGTTCTTCCGTTACTGTTTTTTTGATGGAGGCCCAGATGTCCCGGGAATATTCATTTAATTTTTCCGGTTTCAGGAGGTCGTTCTTAATACTTCTGAATTCTTGATCCCATTTAGGATCCTCCTTCAGGTCCATGGAAAAATCCTGGATCTTACGGGTAATCAGGTTCCTGATCTCATGCCCCGGATCTTCTTCTATTTCTCCGAAAAAATCAGCCAGTCCGCTGGTGATCTTATCTGCGATTTTATTGTCGACAAATGCCGGAATAAAAGTGTAGCTGCCTTTTTTGACGCGGTCCTTGATCATTTCATCGTTTTCCAGGATGTAATTTTTGATCTGTGAGGAAAGACTGGTAATAAGGCGCTGATGGTCGTTTTTTTCAATGATGTAGCTTATCCCGTTGCCGACAATTTTATTGAGCTTAATGTCATCCGTCATTTCAGACACCTTATCACTGATAAAAAGGCTTACCGTATCGTCATCCAGTTTATTGAGGATATCCAGAACGATGTCTGATATATTTCTGATGAGAATCCCTTGGTTTTTTTCTTTTCCCAGCCATTCACCGACAAAACCGGATATCCTGAGTTTCTGGATATAAGGACGGATGTTTGCCGGTGAAAGGAAATTATTCACGACAAAACCACCCAGGTTATCGCCCAGCTGCTGTTTGCTGTTTTCAATAAGGTTGGTATGCGGGATGGGCAGCCCCAGAGGATGCCGGAAAAGTGCGGTTACGGCAAACCAGTCAGCCAGCGCACCAACCATGGCTGCTTCAGAAAACGCCCGAACATAACCGATCCAGTGGGAGGTATTGCTTTTCTGCAGTATAGTGGTGATGATAAATACAGCAGCCATCAGCAGGAACAGTCCCGTGGCGAATGCTTTGTACTTTCTTAACTGTTTTCTTTTTGCTTCATCATTCATAAGGTGTGGTATACGGTTGTTATGGGTGAGATAATCAGAGAGCTTACCATCCGATCATGATCAGGTATTCCGCCTGTTCTGGTGTCAAAAATCCTTTGATATATTATAATCAGTTTAAAAATAACAAAAAAATAAAAGTTTTATCTATTATGGTTCAATTTTAGCTGTTATCGAATCATTAAACGATTACATGGAACACGAAGCAAAAAACAATCCATACTATTCCCGGACAGATCGTTCAAAACTGGATATTCCTAATGAAGAATGGAGAAAGTATCTTTCTCCCGATTTATATGCGATTTCCAGGGAAGCTTCTACAGAGCGTCCTTTTACGGGAAAGTACAATGAATTCGACGAATTAGGCGAGTATTATTGTGCGGTATGCGGCAACCATTTGTTCCGTTCAGATGCCAAGTTCTCAAGCAGCTGCGGCTGGCCGAGCTTCTTTGAAGCGGATGAGGAAGGGGTCTATTACAAAAGGGATACAGCTTTCGGAATGGAGAGGGTAGAGGTGCTCTGCAAAAGGTGTGATTCCCACTTGGGACATGTTTTCGATGATGGGCCCAGACCTACGGGATTAAGGTATTGTATGAACTCCGTCAGTTTGGAATTTATTCCGGATACTCAAAATTAAACGCTGATTTGATTCTATAAATCAACGCGTTAAATTTTCTTAAATAGCGTTAAACTTTATAAGATTATAAGGGATGTACCGTTATGTTTTATACATTTGCTCTCGCAATTGTATTTAACATAATATCTGAATGAAAGGAATTTATAGCTTATTAAGTATTGTTTATGTGGTTACGACCTCATTTTATCTGTCCCCTGAGAAGGCTGTTACAGGGAATCGAATCAATTCAAAAAAGACCGAAAAAACAGCTGGTATGAACTCTGCAAAAGCAGAAAGCACAGTATCTTCATCCGAAGAACTTTACAAATCTATCCCCTTTGAAACAGGGCATAAACTTAACGAAGAGGTTTTCTTTAAAGCGATGACCGGGTTTGAAAACCTGAAGAAAGCCGGGTTATTAAACCAGGATTCGCATCTCCTGACGGTATGCGATTTTTCTATGTCTTCCAATACCAAGAGACTTTGGGTAATCGACATGAACGAGAAGAAAGTCCTGTTCAATTCTTTGGTAGCGCATGGTAAAAATACAGGCGACGAGTTTGCGACGAATTTTTCTAACACGGAAAGTTCGTTGCAGAGCAGCCTTGGATTTTATATCACAGATGCAACGTACCAGGGAGACAACGGGTATTCTCTGAAACTGTTGGGCATGGACAAAGGATTTAATGATGCCGCTTACAGAAGGGCAATCGTAATGCACGGAGCAGATTACGTTAGCGACCAGTTTGCTGCTGTGCACAAGAGAATCGGGAGAAGCTGGGGTTGCCCGGCAGTCCCGAGAGACCTTACACAGCCGATCATCAATACCATCAAAGGAAGGAACTGCCTCTTTATCTATTATCCGGACCAGAATTACCTTTCGAGGTCGGAATGGTTAAAAGGGTAACAAAAAGTATTTGTCAATGCAAGGCAGTCTGGTTTAGACTGCTTTTTTTGTTTTCAGACACAAACCGGATCCTGAATGTGCTTCCTTGTTCAGGATGAGAATCCAGAGAAATTTGTCCCTGATGCATTTCTACGATTCTTTTAACGATAGAGAGGCCGATCCCGTTTCCTGTTCCGTAATTTTTATTGGTGCCGCGGTAGAACAGGTCGAAGATTTTATTTCGTTCCTGCTCAGCAATGCCGATTCCCTGATCGATAAACCTTATCTCCAGGGTTTTATTCTGCACTTCTATTTCTACCCGGCAACTTTTGTCCGCGGAATACTTGCAGGCATTTTCCATTAAATTCAGAAATGCAATCTGAAGCAGATAGGGATTTCCATAAAAGTCATAATTACTTTCATCCTTATCAGCAAGGCTATCCGTATAATGGATTCCGATGTGGTAATCCGGATTCTTCTGAAGCAGGTCAACTTTAGCATCCGCGAGGATTTCATCCAGGCGCACATCGGTGAAACTGATCTGGGAAACATCATAACTGGCCCTGGCAAAATCAAGGAGTGCTGAAGAAAGCTGTGAAGCATGGGTAGCATCCTGGAGGGCATTATCAATCGAAATTTTATAATCATCCAGCGTCACATTCAGCTCCTTGGCCAGCTCCAGTTCAGCAATCAGCGTTGAAAGCGGGGTTCGGAATTCATGCGAAATGGTAGTCACAAACTGGCGGTGGTTACTGAATGATTTTTCCAGCCGGTTAAATGTAGAATTAAAAGTTTCGGTGAGCTCGTAAATTTCATCTTTGGCTTTGGGGACTACCAGCCGTTTATGAAGGTTATGCTCTGAAATATCCCGGATCTGAAGGATAATGTCTTTCAGCGGTTTCAGGGTATAGTAAGAAAATAAGAATCCGATGATAAAGATTACCAGCACGGAAATGATATAGACGATAATAATATCTTCCCGGAACTCCCGGATATGAGCCAGGCCCGTAACATCTACCGCACTCCCGATAATATAGTAATTGTCGTCATCGAATTGATACCGGAAAGCCATGTACTGCCGGTCTCCTCTCTGCCAGATCAGTTTATCTCTCCCTGTTCTGATAAGCTTGTCGAGGTAATATGGATTTTTTGAGCTCGGCTTTATATCGGTGAAGATCAGTTCCTTTTTGCTGTTGTACACACTGATGTCAGCCTCATTCAGCATTTTTTTATTCCTTTCGTGGAGCGTTTTTAGTTTGTAACCGTCAATATGCGCATCAAAAATAAATTCAGCCCTCCAGATAATCTTATAACCTAAGCGGTCATTGAATTCATCTTTCCTGTTGTTTTCCGATACGAAATAGAGGACATAGGCAAAAATGAAGAGTATTCCTGCAGTAAGGAGTGCATAAATGAGGGCGGTTCTGGTAGCAATCTTCATAAGTTACGGGTAAAAATAAACCCGACTCCGGGTTTGGTATGGATCAGTTTTTCATCAAAATCCCTATCAATTTTCTTGCGCAGATAGGCAATATACACATCAATATAATTGGTGCCGGTATCAAAATGGTTCCCCCAGACATTTTCTGCAATTTCTTCACGGGTAAGGATCCTGTCTGAATGGCTCATCAGGAAAACAAGCAGTTTGAATTCTTTGGGAGTAAGGATGATTTCCTTTCCGTCCCTGAATACACGGTTGGTGTTCTGATGGATAACCAGATGGTGATATTGAAGGATATCCTTTGTATCGCTGTGTTTAGGCAATGATGATTTCCTCAGCAATACAGCTTTTATCCGGGCATACAGTTCTCTGATTTCAAAGGGTTTCACCATATAGTCATCAGCTCCGGCATCAAAGCCTTCGATTTTTTCATCAATAGTTCCCAAAGCAGTCAGCATAATAATGGGAAGGTCAGGCTGCTTGTTTTTAATCATCTTGCAGAATTCGGTACCGCTCATCTGTGGAAGCATGATGTCTGTAATGATAAGGTCAAAGCCAATCCGGGCCGTCATGATCAGGGCATCTTCCGCATCTTCCGAAATATAGATCTGATATCCCTGGCTTTCCAGGCCGCGTTTCAGCAATGAGGAAACCCGGGCATTGTCTTCTATGATTAAAATCTTCATCTGGAATAACTGTTTCACAAAGTAAGCAGGGTTGGCGGTGATGTTTCATGATAGGTAAAATCCACCTGAACTGCTGATCCTTATGCAAAGGTATCCCATATTTTTCTTCCGGAAAAACAGATGGATCCTTTTAATGGTTTTCTAAAAGATTTCTAATAGTCTTCTAATGCTGTTCCAGGTTTTTCGATGCTAATTTTGTCCTGTCAAAACAACGAAAGAGGACCAGAACACTATGGACAGAAGGTATTTTAAAACAGGACTCATACTTGCCGCACTGATCGGCATGAGCCAGAAGGCTGAAGCTCAGAAAAAGAACGACTTCAACAATCCTGCTCTTACCCACTATTTTAATGAACAGCATTCACGGTATATTTCCTTTAGCGGATATGCGGAACTCTGGGCCCGTTATGCCCAGCTTAACCCGGGAAGCATGGTGAATAATGATGCCAAATCAGAGGTGTCGGATCTTTCACTTCGCAGGGTAAGGGTGAAAATGACTTACAAACCTACTGAAAAGCTGATGTTTGTGCTCCAGGGAGGAACCACCAATGTGAATGTCAATGCGAAAGGCAGCAATTACTTCGATCTGCTGGATGCCTATGCAGAATATGCATTCAGTGATAAGATTGCTTTCGGTGCGGGGCGATCCACATGGAGAGGCCTTTCCCGGTTTACTACGGGCCCGCTGAATACACTTCTGTATGATCTTCCGGCCTATGCGACATCCAATGCCGGTGCAACAGATTATACCGTGAGAGAATTAAGTGCTTATATCAAAGGTCAGCTGGGGAAATTTGATTACCGTCTGGTAATTGCAGATCCGTATACCATGGCAACGGCAGACCCGAAACCCAATGTGTCCACCTTCAGCAAAAATTCGCCCCACAAAGATTTCTCAGGGTATTTCAGGTATGCTTTCCTGGATACGGAAAATATTTCTACGCCCTTTAATTCCGGAACGTATGTAGGAAAAAAGAATGTGTTAAGCCTGGGTGCCGGATTTGATTATATCCACAATGCCATGTGGCATCAGGATTCTGCTAAAAATACAGTGAATGATGATATGAAAAGCTTTGCGGTAGACCTGTTCTATGATGCGCCGCTAAACCAGGAAAAAGGAACCTCCGTAAGTGCCTATGCCATGGCTATGCATAATGACTACGGTCCGAATTATGTCCGTTATGTGGGAACCAATAACCCGGCCACTTCGGTGGATGCTTCGCTTGCCAGCCTTAACGGTGCCGGAAATGCCATGCCTGTCATCGGAACCGGGAATACCTATTATGTCCAGCTGGGCGGAACTTTGCCCTATCTCAACAAAGAAAAGAAAAACCTCCAATTGCAGCCTGCTGTAGGCGTACAATTGTCCGACCTGAAAGCCCTGCATGATCATGCCGTTATTTATGATGCCGGAATTTCCCTGCTCATGAACGGAATGTCTTCCAGGCTTACCTTCGATGCACAGAACCGTCCGGTTTTTACCGGTGATGCTGCAAATAATGCTGTCGTGTCAGACCGTAAGTGGCAGTTTGTCCTGAAGTACAGGATTGATTTTAATTAAATGACTCCCTCCGGTCACTACTTGACAGGAGACAACCATAAACAATAGTATTTAGTATGGAAAGAAGAAAATTTTTATTCCGCTCAGTACAGGCTTCGGCATTCCTGCTGTTTTCAGGGAATATGCTGGCCTCTGCTTTACCTATGTTTAACCCCGTAAAAAAGAAAAAAGTGTATTTCCATTATTTGTTATTCTGGCTCAGAAAAGATCTTTCTGAAGCTGAGGTGAAAGAATTTGAGAACTTCTTCAAAGGGCTTGCAAAGCTACCTTATCAGAAAAATCTCCGTTACGGAAAACCCGCAGCGTCCAGTCCGAGAAGTGTTCTGGATAATAGCTTTACGTACAATGCCTCCATGGAATTCGACAGCCTGGAAGAATTGGAAGCGTACGGGCAACTTCCGGAGCACCTGGCCCTCGTAAAGCAATACAAGCCATTCTTCGAAAGAATGCTGGTTCATGATACCGTTTATAACGCATAAAAGAATCCTATTAAAAAAATGAAAAACATCATTAAAGGCATAAGCCTTGTTGTAGCACTTTCCACAATGAACTGTATGAATGCACAACATCATCATGACAAAAAAATCAGTGTAAAAGCAGAAGAAACCACTGAATACATCCCTGCTATCCGGCTTGTCAACAATCCGGACGGATCATGTACTTTTGAAAAAGGAAGAATTCCTACCCTGAAGCATATGAACACCACTACGTTCTGGATGAGCAATAAGACCGAGGATTGGGAAAAAAATGCCCATCCTGCACCTAGGAGGCAGTATGTGATTACCATCAAGGGGAACATCAAGTTCAAGGTAACGGACGGTTCTACGTTTGTCATTAAACCCGGAACCGTTTTATTGGCAGAGGACCTTAAAGGAAAAGGGCACAGCTGGGATATGGTGAAAAGCAAGGTTTGGGAGAGGCTGTATATTCCGATTGCAGAAGATGCAGACGATCTGTTTATTGCTGATCAGGACAAGGACAAGGATTAATTCAGCTGTACAGCTGAGTTTATATTATTCGTACAATGGAAAAGCAGCCCGAAAGGCTGCTTTTTGTGTATTACATTCTGTAATCTAAAAAAATTACTGAAACTTTTTAAACACCAGGGTAGCATTGTGCCCGCCGAAACCGAAGGCATTGCTTAACGCAAAATTGATCTTTTTTTCTTTCGCCTCTCCGAATATAATGTTAACTTCTTTCGGAATATTTTCGTCAAGTTTGTGAAGATTGATCGTCGGCGGGATGATCCCGTTCTCAATGGCTTTGACGGATAAGATCGCTTCCGCAGCACCGGCGGCCCCGAGCAAATGCCCGGTCATGGACTTCGTAGCACTGATATCTAGGTTTTTACTTCCTTTAAATAAAGTATGGATCCCGTTAAGCTCTACCAGGTCTCCCATGGGGGTAGAGGTTGCATGAGGATTCAGGTAATCGATATCTTCTGTATTGGCCCCGGCTTCCTTCAGGGCCAGCTGCATCGCTTTGATCGCTCCCACTCCGCCCGGATGAGGTGCCGTCATGTGATAGGCATCCGCAGTCATGGCAGCTCCGGCCAGTTCCGCATAAATTTTCGCTCCTCTTGCTCTGGCATGTTCATATTCTTCCAGTATCAGCGCTCCTGCCCCTTCTCCCATCACAAAACCGTCACGGTCTGCATCGTACGGACGACTCGCCGTTGCACAATCATCATTCCGGGTAGACATGGCCTTCATAATAGAGAAACCGCCGACAGAGGCCGGAGAAATGGCAGCTTCGGAACCTCCGCTTACCATCACTTTCGCTTTGCCTAAACGGATGTAGTTAAAAGCATCCATCAGGGCAGTGTTCCCTGTGGCACATGCTGAAATAGTCGTGTAATTAATGCCCTGAAGGCCAAACTTCATGGAAATCATTCCGGAAGCCATGTTGGCGATGAATTTAGGGACAAAAAACGGATTGAACCTTGGCGTTCCGTCGCCCTGTGCAAAATTCATCACTTCATTTTCAAAAGTCCACATACCGCCCTGTCCGGTTCCCCAGACTACACCGGTATCAAAAGGATCCATAGTTTCCAGCTCAAGACCGGAGTCTTTCAGGGCTTCAGCAGCAGAATACATGGCGTATTGTGAAAACAGGTCACTTCTTTTGATTTCATTATGGGTAAGGTGGACTTTAGGATCAAAGTTCTTCACTTCACAGGCAAAGTCCACCTTGAATTTTTCAGGATTGAAATGGGTAATTTTACCGGCTCCGCTCACTCCGTTGATGCTGTTCTGCCAGAATTCTTCTACATTATTTCCCAAAGGCGTTACTGCGCCCAGTCCTGTAATAACAACTCTCTTCATTTAGGTATTGATTTTAAAAAGATTAGAGGTTCCCCTCGCGATAAGGCGTGTTTTATTTGCATTCCATATTTCGCATTGCGCGTTCACAAACTGTTTCCCTCTTTTAATAATTTTCGTTTCGGCTATAATATGATCATTTTCTTTGGCTGTTGAAAAATAATCAATACTGTTATTTACCGTAACAATAAAGTCTTTCTCATTCAGCGTAAACATAGTAGCGCCAATACTGTCGTCTATGATTGCAGCAGTAACACCGCCATGAAGGTTGCCCATCGGGTTGAGCCATTCACCCCTTACCGTATACTTAAACGCTATTTTGCCTTCTTCTGCAGAAAGCACAACAGGATTCAGCCAGCGCATAAAAGGGGAGGGTGAGGCTGTAAACTCTTTTCCGGTAAAGGACCGGAGGATTTCCAGTTTATCCATGATATTAATGATAAGGATTTTTTTGTATTTCGGTAATCAGTTGTAAGACCCGGTCCAGCGCATAATGCAGGTGCCTTTCGTTTCCTGTGCTTTTGGAGAGCAGGATGCCGCCTTCTATCAAAGTGACCGAAAGGGAAGCATATTCCTCTGCATCAATGGTCCTGCTGAATTCATTTTTTTCCTGTCCGGACCTGATGATTTCTGTAATGGCTGCGATCCATGATTCAAAAGAATTCTTCACCTGGCTGCTGAGTACGGGAAAAGTGTCATCCGCCTCTGTAGCTGCATTCATCAGTGGGCAGCCTCCGGTTTTAAAGACCAGTGGCCAATGGTTGCGGTAGAACGATACTAGCGCATACAGCTGATCTGAGACTGTAGGGTATTCTTCTTTCATGACTTCCTGCATATGCTTCCTGAGAGTTCCGTAATTATACTGGAATACGGCAAGCGCTACTTCGTCTTTATTTTCGAAATTCCCGTAGATACTTCCTTTTGTCAATCCGGTAGCCTCGCTGATATCAGATAACGATGTAGAAAGGTAACCTTTGGTGTTGAACAAAACGGCAGTTTTCTCGATGATGAACTGTCTTGTCTTTTCTGCTTTAGACATAGATCATATTTAGAAGCAAATATATAAAAATATACCGAATGGTATATTTTATTTTAAAAATAAACCTGAACTTTAAAAAATCCAGGCTTGTCATCTTAATAGCAGTGCTATTAAATTAGGCTAATGTAGCATTAAGCGTAATTTCAAAATTGAAAGCGGCGCTTACCGGACATTCTTTCTCTGCTGTTTTTGCATGCTTCTGGAATTCTTCTTCAGAGATTCCCGGTACTTTTGCTGTTAATGTCAGTTCCGATTTTGTAATTTTTCCGGCACTTGGATCAAGGGTTACCACAGATTTAGTAGTCAGTTCCTCAGGCGTAAATCCTGCCTGAGTAAGCTCCGCGCTCAGTTTCATCGTGAAGCATCCTGCATGGGCTGCAGCCAGTAATTCTTCAGGGTTGGTTCCCACACCTTCTTCAAAACGGCTGTTGAAAGAGTATTGGGTCTGGTTTAAAGTTGTGCTCTGGGTAGTAAGGTGGCCTTTTCCTTCTTTTACGGTTCCGGTCCAAACGGCTGTTGCATTGCGTTTCATAATAATTCTGCTTTTTATTGTTATGTGTATTGATTTTATTGGACAAAGATATATCACATACTGTTCCAACTCAATACACAAAAGGAACTACCTGTTGTACTTTTTTCCCGAAAGGTAGTTTTTCCTGAAATTGGCAGGCGTGTTTTCTGTCTTTTGGGTAAAAAGCCTGTTGAAATACGCCGGATCATCATAACCCAGATGGTGGGCAATCTCTTTAACAGGTTTATCGGTATACAGCAATAACCTTTTGGCCTCCAGTAAAATCCTATTGATGATCAGCTGGTTAGGACTTTCCAGCTGTAAAGCTCTGAACTTATGGGTCAGTGTTTTTGGGGCAATATGCAGAAGGTCTGCGTACTCCGAAACGTTGTGCTTCTCCCTGAAATGAATTTCAAGGTACCTGCTGAAATCCCTGAAAATGTCCAGCTCATGACCGGAAATCCTGATCTTGTCCTGATCAAGATGTTGCTTCTTCCACATTCTGGTAGATCGTATGATCAGCTGTTTCACATAGGTGCGGATCATTTCCTCTGCAGAGGAATCTTTCCATTCCAGTTCATGCTGTATGTTGCTGAATATATCTTTTACAACGGCTGCTTCCTCATCGTCAAGTTCTACAAACGGGATTTCGAAAACATTATGAAACAGGAGCCCGTCACAGGCTACTTCTTTGTCATGGATCTGTATGCAATAAAAATCGCGATTATAATAGAGCAGAGCCGCTTCATCTTTACCGTGCTCTATATTCACCTGCTGGTTGCTGAGGAAAAAAAGACTAGGTTTTTGGGTCCTGAAATGATTAAAATCAACAGTCAGTCCATAACCCGCCGGAATAAAAAATATTTTCACGTCATGACGGAATTTATCACTGTTAACCATTCCGGGATGTTCACCGGAAAAGAATTCGAGCCCAAGCTTCTTATAATGGTCTTCAAAAATGAGCGGTTGCAGCATATCGATATATTGGATAAAAATACAAAAAAGCATGGCTTAACGGTATCAGTCAAGCCATGTTTTACGACCGGAATCCGGAGATGGTACAAGCCACCTTCTGAATGCTATCTAATCCAGAACTTTTAGAATGTCACATCCAGTCCTACATAAAAGTTCGCTTTCATGATCGGCGCATAAACCATTCCGCCGTCAAAATAATTTCCGAACGGATTCCTGAAATCTACAATAGCGTTCTTCTGATAATAAGAAGTCAGGTTTTCGCCTCCCAGATAAGCCCTTAGTTTGTTGCTGAAATTTCTGGAAACCTGTGCATTCAGCACGGCATAAGGTTCTGAGTAAGCCGGCAGCCTGAATTCCTGAGGATTGGAAGATGTCTCCGGAAGCCTTTGCTTTCCGATCCAGTTGAGTGTGGTATCGAAGCTCCAGAATCCGCCTTTTGTATTTTTATTGGTTGCATACGCAAGATTCAGAAACCCTCTGTGTTTTGCCATAAACGAAACTTCGCGCCTTCCTTCAAGATAGTCTGCCTGAACATCGTAATATTTGTATGCCAGCCTTACCTCGAAGTTTTTGAACGGAATAAAGTCCCACTGGGTCTGTAAAGAATTGGCAAAAGACTTCCCTTCAAGGTTATAGAAGGTCAGCCGCTGCGGTGAACGGTCAAGATCTACCAGTACCTGATCCCGGAAATCGGTTCTGAAAAAATCAGCGACGATGGAGGATTTCCTTCCGAACAGTTTGAATTCCTGTTGCAGGCTGGCTCCATAGTTCCAGGCGATTTCAGGTTTCAGTCCATAGATGTTTCCGCCATTCTGCATGATCTGAACTGTACGGTTAGAAGCAAAATACTGCTGGCTTTCCGCGAAAACATTAGCCGTCCTGAATCCCCTTCCTGCCGAAAGCCTCAGGATGGTCTGCGGACTGATGTCGTATTTAAAGTTCATTCTTGGTGTAAACTGCGTTCCTGCCAGATTATGGAAATCCACGCGCGCGCCTGCAACCAGAGTATATTTCAGGCCGGTCAGCGTATATTCGGCAAAGGCTCCCGGAACGATTTCATTCCTTTTGAAGTGATCGGTCAGATAATTTTCATCATAACCGTCATACATGAAGCTTGCTCCTGCTTTATATTTATGGTTAGTATTGCCCAGTATGCTCTCAAAGATCAGATTGGAATAATAGGTATGCTGTTTACCTGAATAATTCCTCAACCCAAAGAAGCTGTCCTGCTGGTGATACGTGTACTGGTTCATCCAGCCTAAGCTCTGGTAAGGTTTCCCTTTAAAAACATAGCCGGTCTTGTTCCATACCTGAAACCTTGAGATATCGATTCCTACACCATAAGCCGATTGTTTATCCTGAGCAATCTTTTTATCGAATCCCGTTTGTCCGGAAGTCCGCTCATCCCTGATGAAATTAATCCCGAAGTGAGAACCGAAACCGGATTTTTCCAGGTCATTGTAATTTAACAAATACACGGCATTGATCTGGGTGCCTTTTGGCCTGTCGAGAAACCCGTCTTTATTCATATCCGTATTGCCGAACGTTCCGTTTCCGTGAAGGAGGAACGTTTGGGACCATTGGTCATTGATTTTGGAGACACTGGTTATGTTGGCTTCGGTACGTCCGTTGAAATCGGCAAAAAGGTTGAGTGAAGTTTCAGGCTTTTCTGCATTTTTCAGCAGCTCAGTGTTGATCTGCCCGGTAATGCTTTCATATCCATTGGTAACCGTGCTGCCTCCTTTGGTCAGCTGAATGCTTTCAATCCATCTTCCCGGAATAAAGCTGAGACCATATGCCGAAGCCAGTCCCCTGATTTCCGGCAGCAGTTCTTTGGTTAAGCTGGTGTATTTCTGATCCAGTCCCAGCATTTTAAGCTGTTTGGTTCCGGTAACGGCATTGCTGAAAGAAACATCTACGGTCGCATTGGTTTCGAAGCTTTCGGAAAGGTTGCAGCATGCAGCCTTCAGCAATTCCTTGCGGTCAATATTGAATACCATTCCGGCTTCTTTTTTATTCAGTGAAGTAGCAGCCTTTGAGCCCGTCACCGTTACGCCTTCAATTGTTTTCCCATCTGTTTCAGATACGCTGTGCTGAGCATGGGAAGAATTTGTTGCTTCTTCTGCATGAACTTTGGGGTTAACTTCCCCGAAAGGGATGTTCCTGTCATAGAGACAGCATGAAGGAAGATTTTTATAAACAGCGTCTGATGCCCGGTATAATTCATTATCATGCCCTGCATCCGCAATTTTCTGCAGGATCTTATCTGATGAGGTAGTGGCAGGATCAAAATCCAGGATTACCTTCTGGCTTTCTGCATTCCATTCGGCAGAACGGGCGCCGGCTTCCTTGGCTGCCTTTTCGATTCTTGCCTTACAGGATTCACAGTTCCCCCTGACAAAAAATTCATTTTCTTTCTTTGTATTGTGATGGCTGTATTCAGCAGTACCCTGGGTATCATCGGGTCCGCGATCATAATGGCAACAGGCGGGCAGTGCTTCATACGCCGCAGGACTTGCCTTAAATTTCTCATTATCGTGGCCAGCCTCAGCTACCTTCTGTAAAATACCATCTGTAGAGGTGCTGTTGTCTGTTTCAAGCGTTAATATCTGGGAATCTATAGAATATACAGCTTTTTTTGCGCCTGCTTTCACTGCTGTACTTTCAATTCTTGCCTTGCACATCTCACACTTTCCTTTTACGCCGAATTGCTGTTTAGAAAGGGTTTGGGCAAAAATCCATTGGGAAGATACCAGGAATATACCAAGAAATATCCTGGAAATATATAATTTCATGTGGTTTAAAATTTAGATTAATAAAAATTCAGTTCACCTGTTGATGGTAAACTTTAGCGAATAGTATTAACCTAATTTAGGCGGCTGCCATATTTCTTTCAAGCGGTCTGAAAGATAGGGATCCGAATACTGAAACTGTAAGTTCCTGTTAGACTTATAATAGGATAATTCCAGCTTTTGGTTTACGGAAAAAGGTGTTCCGATAAAAGTATAGCATACTGCACAGGTGGAGCAGCAATGGTCATCACAGGAAGAGGGTTTCTGGCTTTTATCCTGACGCTGATTGGAATGATGAGTATGCCGGCTGTCTTTCTTACAGCATTGCATTTCTGAATCCTGTTGTTTACAGCAGGTTTCCTGCATATTTTCGAGATACAGCGTATCCTTAGGAACCAGAAAAATTCCCAGGCAGAAAACAATCGCTATGATCTGAAATAGTTTCACTGATGCAAAAATACAAAAATTACGGCAAAGCTTCACCAACTTTTACCGCGCAGTTATGCCATGGTTCCCCATGAGGCGGATTCAATGCGGGCTTTTCTCCTGTAGGAGCCGGAGCCGCAGGCGGCGGAGTGTTTTGTGCTATGGTTTGTACCGGTTGTTGTACGGTCTGTGCAGGCTTGCTGTTCAAAGGCTGCCCTACCGGGATATCACACCGGTGTCCGGGTTCCCCGTGAGGAGGATTCATTCCTTTTGCCGTTTTTACGCCGACAGGCTTTCCATTGGCATCTACCGTAAACTTTCCGGGCTTAAGAGCATTGGGATCGATTTGAATGGTCTGCTGTCCCTGGTTAGGATTAACGGTGATATTCTGCGCTCCCTGCTGTGCATTTTGCGACGGTGCTGAGTTCAGAGGCTGTCCTACCGGAATGTCACACCGGTGGCCCGGCTGTCCGTGCGGAGGATTCATTCCGGGTGCACTAACAGATGCTGATGTCGTCTGAGCAGGCTGAACTCCCGCCTGATCAAATAAAGATACTTTAGGAGCATTTCCCGCCTGAACGGGCTGGTCTATTGCGGCTTCTTCTGTTAAATAGGTAGCACGCTGATCTTTTTTACATGAAACCAGTGTTGCCGAAGCAGCAAGCAATCCTAAACAGCAGTTTTTTATATTTAATAATCCCATAAACGCAAAATTAGCAAAACATTTTAATTGTTTTGCTAATTGTATAGGAATAATCCTGAATCTTTCTAGTAGATATGATTAAAAACGTAAATAGATATCAGGCTAATTTTTGACCAGTAAGCGGAAACCTTCACCGTGGACGTTGATGATTTCCAGGCCTTCGTCATCTTTCAGCAGTTTACGGAGTTTGGCAATGTATACGTCCATACTTCTGGCGGTAAAATAATTTTCTTTCTTCCAGATTTTTCGCAGTGCGAGATCTCTCGGCATAAAGTCGTTTCTGTGAATGCACAGAAGTTTAAGCAGCTCGTTCTCCTTAGGGGAAAGCTTGTATTCTTTGTCACCTACCCGCAGCTGCCTCAGCATGGAATCAAAAAAGATATTGCTGATCTTGAACTGTTCCTGCTCCTCATTTTCCAGGGTTGAACTTCTCTGAAGGATGGCTTTGATTTTATACAGGAGCAATTCGGTATCGAAAGGCTTGGTAATATAATCGTCGGCACCCAGCTGATAGCCTTTAAGGATATCTTCTCTCATGTTCCTTGCGGTAAGGAAAATGATCGGAGTGTTTTTATCAATCTTTTTTACATCTTCTGCCAACGAAAATCCGTCCTTTTTGGGCATCATTACGTCAAAAATACAGATGTCAAACTCATTTTCAGTAAACTCTTTCAATCCCTGTTCTCCGTCTGTGGCCAGTGTTACTTCAAAATTATTGATCGTTAGATAATCTTTTAGCACGGCTCCAAAACTCTGATCGTCTTCTACCAGTAATATCCTGTTGCTCATAAGTTTATATTTTTTTTAGTTGGTAATCATTTATGGTGGCGTTATCCAATGGTTTTATCCTGATAACCTTAATTTAATTTTTAATTCATCGGCAGCTTTATCGTAAAGGTGCTGCCTTTTCCTTTATTGGATTCTACAATCACATGGCCTTTATGAAGCTCAACAATCTTTTTTACATATGACAAGCCTAATCCCTGTCCTTTTACATTATGGATGTTTCCGGTCTCTTCACGGAAAAATTTCTCAAAGATCTTGGTTTTGTTGTGGGTTTCCATTCCCATTCCTTTATCCGAGACTTCAATGACATACCAATTTCCCTCATTTCTTGTTTTAACATGGATTTCAGGCGCTTCGGGAGAATATTTATTGGCATTGTCAAGCAGGTTGACCAACACATTGGCAATATGGAACTCGTCAATTTTGAATTGGTATTGTTCCGCTGTGAACTCTTGGGTCATCGTACCGTTTCTCTGGCTGACAATCAGGTTGAAAGACTCTGTTGTCTTCTTGATCAGTTCCCTTACATTCGCCTCTTTAAGGAAAAGATTAACCTCATTCCGCTCCAGTTTAGACATGTTCAGGACATTCTCCACCTGCTTTTTCATCCGGAGGTTTTCCTGTTTGATCAGTTCCGAATAGTATTTTACCTTGTCCGGGTTGGTGGCGATTTTATCATTGGCCAATGAGTCCGTAGCTACGGAGATGGTCGCTAATGGCGTCTTGAACTCATGGGACATATTGTTGATGAAATCGGTCTTCACTTCCGCCAGCTTCTTCTGTTTCATCATATAGTTGATGGAAATGATATAGATGCCCAGAATGGTCAGTAAAGAAAGGAAGGTTCCCAGCAGCATGGGCCAGTTGTTCATAGCGAGGGAATATTCCTTTTTTGGAAAAACCAACGCAAGGTTATAGATCGTCCTGTATTTATTATCTGTAAACAGGGGATAGCTATAGGTATTGTTGTCTTTTTTATCCTTATACAGCTTATTGAATATGCCGGTTGTATTATTATTTTTATCGGTGATGCCGTAACCGAACTGAGCAGAAATGCCTCTGATCCTGAGTTCTTTGGTAATGACGGAATCCAGGATTTTAGTGTTTACTCTTTTATTCAGGGGAAGGTTGTTTCCATATACTTTGGCAAATTCCTTTACCGTGTAATCCCCGTTTTCAATATCCTGGTTGATATCGGCAGTCAGCAGTTCACGGTTATTGGTGTCCTTTTTAACCTTATAAGCAGCTTCGTCGGAATAGAGTTTAGTCAGTTTTATAGAATCCCCTTTCTGAGAAATCGGGAGCTGAGTTTTTTCAATGATGTTCTTTGAATAAATAATCTGTCTCTGTGTTCCTGAATCTTCCACCTGCTGAATGGTAGTCAATGACGGCTGGTCATTGTTTGCGAGGATATTGTTCCTGAAGTTTTTAAAATCTTCATTCATGTATTTCTCCACCTCAATTTCGCCAACGCTTTTAGATGTACTTTCCAGGGCGGAATAGACCTTATTTGAGAAATCCTGTTCCAGGGTACCGTAATACCTTTTCAGCCAGTAGAACTGAAGCGTAACAAAGACAATCAGTGAGATCGTCATAAACACTGAAATGATAGGGATGAACTTATTATTCATTATTCGATACTGCAGTTATGATTACGAATGTTAAAATTAATCATTTTATGATTTCATAAACAAAAAACGAGCCATAATATTGTGTTATTTTTCTTAAAACAATCAATTTTAACATTTATTTATAAATGTGGTATGTGTTCCATAGTATCATTTTCATTGACAGATAGGCAGCAAACCCATGAAAAAATTAATGGTTTGAAATCCTCTTACCGTCTTTTAATGAAATATGGTATAATTTGTCTGTTATGGAACATAAATCCGTATCCTAATTTAAATAGGTCTTCCTGCATAATCCACCTGTTTTTTATCATGATACCGATACAAGGAAAAACAAAAATGGAAAGCAGAATAGACTGCTTTCCATTTTTCATATCGTATAGTCCTGATACCTCAGTTTTCAGATTCAAAGTAATTCCTCATCCTGAAAATACTGGATGATCGCCTTTTTCATCAGCAACTGCTGCTCATTGGGTTTTAATTCCGGAAGCTCTTCCAGTTGATCAAAATGCGGATATCCGTCATCGTCATAATGTGAAAACTGATAATACCCGAAAGGTTCCAGCAACCTGCATACTGCAATATGCAGCAAGTTAACCTTATCATCTTTCGTATATTTCTGCTGTCCGCTGCCCAGTTCCTGAAGGCCTATTAAAAAAAGGTATGTTTCAATCGGAGCATTTTTTTCCGTATCGAAATTTTCAATGAAAAATTGTTCTATTTTCTTCCAGTATTCTGCTTCGTTCATAAATTACAATTCATTTTGAGAGCCTTTTCAAACTCACATTTTATACCTTCCATTAGCTGCAAAAGCCACAGAAGAGTTGAATATTTTGTTTAAAATTAATTACCATACAAGATAAAGAACATCAAGCTTTAGCAATCCTTGATTTTCCTCTTTTTGAGAACTTGATTCTTCTTTAACAGAGGGTTGGTAACCGGTAAGATCAGAGCCTGATCATTTATCTTTTATCAATCATCAGAAGAAATGCATATTCCAGGGCATCTTCTTTCAGTGATTCGAATCTTCCGCTTGCCCCGCCGTGCCCTGCGCTCATATCAGTTTTAAAGATCAGCAGGTGGTCATCTGTTTTCAGTTCCCGAAGCCGGGCTACCCATTTGGCCGGTTCCCAGTACTGGACCTGTGAATCATGAAGGCCTGTAGTGATCAGCATATGCGGATAATCTTTGGCTTCTACATTGTCATAGGGAGAATAGGATTTCATATAGTCATAATATTCCCGGTCATTCGGATTTCCCCATTCGTCATATTCCCCGGTAGTCAGCGGGATCGTCTCGTCGAGCATGGTCGTAACCACATCTACAAAAGGGACCTGCGCTACAATACCGTTGAACAGCTCAGGTTCAAAGTTGACCACGGCTCCCATCAGAAGTCCTCCTGCACTTCCGCCCATGGCATACAGGTGCTTTGAGGAAGTATAGTTTTCATGGATCAGGAATTTTCCTGCATCAATAAAATCGAAGAATGTATTTTTCTTATACAGCATTTTCCCTTCTTCGTACCATTCCCTGCCCAGGTATTCCCCGCCGCGGATGTGCGCGATGGCATAAATGAACCCCCTGTCCAGAAGGGATAGCCGCACATTGGAAAAGCTGGCATCTACCGTATGTCCGTAGCTTCCGTAGCCATATAATAACAAAGGAGTATGTGGAGATTTCGCTGTATCTTTATGATACACCAGCGAAACCGGGATTTTGGTTTTGCCATCCCTGGAATCTGCCCAGATTCTTTCCGAAATATAATTTTCAGGGGAGAACGTGCCGCCCAGTACTTCCTGTTGCTTCAGGAGCTGGGTCGTTTTCTCTTTCATGTTATATTCATAGGTGGAGCCGGGCTGGGTGAGGGAAGTATAGCCGTAACGCAGGATATCGGTATCAAATTCAAGGTTGATTCCGATGTATGCCGTGTAGGTAGGATCTGAAAACGGAAGGTAATAGGATTCCCCTGTTTTTTCGTTGATGATCCTGATCTGCAGCAGGCCCTGCTCTCTTTCCTCAAGAACCAGGTAATCCCGGAAGATCTCAAAACCTTCCAGAAGGACGTTTTCCCTGTGTGGAATAACGTCTACCCAGTGTTCCATGCTGCATTGGCTGATCCTGGTTTTTACAATTTTAAAATTGGTGGCCTCATCGGCATTGGTGATGATGTAGAATTCATCCTCATAATGCTCTACGGAATATTCTAGGTCATCTATCCTCGGCTGTATAACGGTCCAGTCTGCGAAAACATCGTCAGATGGAATAAAGCGGTGTTCATCCGAAATCGTACTGGAGCTTGCTATGAAAATGTATTTCAGGGATTTTGTTTTGAATACATTCACGTCAAAAGTGTCATCTTCCTCATGGAAGATCAATACATCTTCTGAGGGGTCTGTTCCGAGCTGGTGCCTGTATACCTGAAAAGCACGGAGGTTCGTGTCTTTCCTGATGTAGAATACATGCTGATTATCATTGGCCCAGACTGCTTTACCGGTCGTATTCGGAATCTGATCAGCAAGGATTTCCCCGGTTTCCAGATCTTTGAAATTAATGGTATAGATCCTTCTTCCGATATTATCGGCGGAAAAAGAAGCCAGCCGGTTATCCGGGCTTACAGCTACACTCCCTACCTCGAAAAAGTTTTCCCCTTCTGCGAGTATGTTAACATCTACAATGATTTCTTCCGGCTGATCCAGACTGTGCTGTTTCCTGCAGAAAATAGGGTATTCCTTGCCTTCTTCGTATCTTACGATATACCAGTACCCGTTGAAAAAATAAGGAAGCGACTCATCATCTTTTTTATACCGGGACTTCATTTCCTCAAAAAGCTCTTCCTGAAGTTCCTCGGTATCCTTCATGATAAGGTCTGCGTAGGAATTTTCTTCTTCAAGATAGCGTATGACTTCAGGATTTTCCCTTTCGTTGAGCCAGAAATAAGGATCCATTCTCTGATCCCCGTGAATTTTAAGTGTCTTTTCTATTTTTTTTGCCTGTGGAGCTTTCATGCAATATTAAATCTTGTTCAAATTTAACTAAAAAAAGCCATCTTTCCTTTTAATGAGAAAGATGGCCGCTGAATATTTTGACTTTAAGAACTACTTGTGCAGTGCCTTAATGTATTTTTCAAGAGCCATGGTCATGGATGGTGTTTCCTTGGTAGGAGCCATCAGATCAACCTTCAGTCCTGCTTCTTCTGCTGCAGCTAAAGTGGTATTCCCGAAAACACCGATCTTGGTTTCCTCCTGTTTGAAATCCGGGAAATTCTGCTGTAAAGACTTGATCCCCTGCGGGCTGAAGAAAATAAGCATGTCATATTCCTTGATGTCGATATCGGTAAGGTTGCTGCATACGGTTCTGTACATGATGGCGCGTGTCCAGCTGACATTGGCGGCATCCAGTGTTTTTACGATATCCGGACTCAGTACATCAGAAGAGGGAAGGAGGTATTTTTCCGTCGGGAACTTTTTAAAGAGGGGTAAAAGATCTGAGAAGTTTTTCTCCCCGAAGCTGATTTTTCTTTTGCGGTATACGATGTGCTTCTGAAGATAGTTGGCAATGGCCTCAGACTGGCAGATGTACCTCATGGTATCCGGTACTGCAAAGCGCAGCTCTTCAGCAAGCCTGAAGTAATGATCAATCGCATTTTTGCTGGTGAAAATAATCCCTGTGTACTGCGTTAGATCAATTTTTTGTGTTCTAAGTTCTTTATTGTCAACTCCTTCTACGTGGATAAACGGGCGGAAATCAATTTTTATTTTTTCCTTCTTTGCAATATCCAGGTATGGAGATGACTCACTCGGCGCTGGTTGAGAGACCAATATAGACTTTATTCTCATCATTGACTTTTATTAAAAAAATAATAATTTCCAAAGCAGCAATAGTGGTGTGATTTGGAGGGTGCAAATATACAAAAATTTATAATACCATTTTTGCGGCAAAATGTTGTTTCTGTGAAATAAATAGAAAAAAATCTTGAAGATAAATACAAATAAGAAGAATATCAGGTAATAAAAAAACAATTGATGTCTGTCTACCGGGAAGTAATAATGGGTAATGCAGAGAATAATGAGGATAAAAGACAGGATGAAATAAAATTTGGTAGCCGTAAAATAAAATACAGTCCATTTTTTCCCGTCTCCCGTACTGTGGTAGAATATAAAGCCCAGGGCTGATTTCGACAGATAAAAAAACGTAATCACCAGTAAGGTGTACCCAAACTTATTCAGCTGGAACCCTGAAACCTGAATGTCCGAAATGAATTTCGGAACTGTGGGTATGGTTTGCGATATAAGCGCAGCGAGCGTCAGGGTGGTGATGCAGGAAGTAATGATCCAGCTGGGAAGATTATTGCTGGCGTCAAAATACTTCTGAAGCAGAAAGTCCCTCAGGCTGGCTTCCCTTTCCACGATGTTCATCATAAAAAGATATAAAAAAATGCAGCCTAACAATATAAAGATGACCCAGTCGTTATGCTCAGGGATTCTTACGTGATTGACAAAATTTTGTGGTGATGGCAAAGGGATATTTTTTTGCAAAATTATAGATTATTTTGTATAAAATAAAAAGGTTAAATAAACTATCTTTGCAAACTGAAATGAAAAAACTGGTCATTATTCCAACGTATAACGAAAAGGAAAATATTGAAAATATTATTTCCGCAGTTTTTGCATTGGAAGACGGCTTTCATGTTCTGGTGGTGGACGACTCTTCTCCTGACGGGACTGCCGGTATTGTAAAGGAACTGCAAAAAGAATTTCCGCACGACCTTCACCTTTCCATACGGCATATTAAGGATGGCCTGGGAAAGGCCTATATTCATGGCTTTCACTGGGCTATTCAGAATGGATACGACTACATTTTCGAAATGGATGCGGATTTTTCGCATGACCCGAAAGACCTTCCGAGGCTTTATGAAGCCTGTCTGAATGCCGATATGGCTATCGGTTCCCGGTACTCCAAAGGAGTGAATGTGGTTAACTGGCCTATGGGGCGTGTATTATTATCGTATTTTGCTTCCCGGTATGTCAGATTTATTTTAGGACTGCCTATTCATGATACCACCGCAGGGTTTGTCTGCTTTTCAAGGAAAGTACTGGAAGAGATAGGACTGGAAAATGTGAAGCTGAAAGGCTACGGCTTTCAGATTGAAATGAAATTCCGGGCTTTTAAAAAGAACTTCAGCATTGTGGAGGTGCCGATTATTTTTACCAACAGGATCCTCGGGGAAAGCAAGATGAACGGCGGGATCATTCATGAAGCGGTTTTCGGAGTACTCAATTTAAAGTGGAAATCCATCATCAACAGATTATGAAAAAACTGGTTTTCTTTTTTGTTTTAATGAGCATGCTGCTGGCTTGCAGCGGTTATATGGATAAGCCTGAAAACCTCATTCCTAAAGACCGGATGGCGGAAATCATGGCGGATATGGCTATCAATGACCAGGCAACCTTTGTATACCCCAACAGTAATCTTGAGGCAGGCACCAGGTTTGTGCTTAAGGCGCATCAGGTAAAACCGGCTGATTTTGTGGGTAGTTTCAAATACTACACGATTAATCAGCAGATGAAAGGGATTGCGGATGATGCCCAGAAAATACTGCTGGAGAAAGATCCCAAAGCAGAAAAATATATACAGAATAAGCTGAAGCAAACAGGAAATGTACCAGCTTTTGCAAGATAATGACGGTGCAGGACCTGTACTGGCGATGAAGATGAATCAAAAAGCATACAAATGAATTTTTTTACCATACATAAAACCTCTGAGGGTAAGGCCAGAGCAGGAGAAATCACCACAGATCACGGGGTGGTTCAGACACCGATTTTCATGCCTGTAGGAACCGTGGCCAGTGTAAAGACCGTTCATCAGAGAGAATTAAAAGAAGATATCAGGGCGCAGATTATTCTGGGCAATACCTACCACCTTTACCTTCGTCCGGGAATGGATGTTATGCAGAAGGCAGGCGGGCTGCATAAGTTTATGAACTGGGATCTGCCTATCCTTACCGATTCCGGAGGATTTCAGGTGTTTTCCCTTGCAGATACCCGTAAAATGACGGAAGAAGGAGCCCGCTTCAAATCTCATATCGACGGAAGTTACCATATGTTTTCCCCGGAAAGGTCTATGGAGATCCAGAGGCAGATCGGAGCCGATATTTTTATGGCTTTTGATGAATGTACGCCATACCCGTGTGAGTATAACCAGGCCAAAACTTCTATGGAGCTTACCCACCGGTGGCTTAAGAGGTGTATCGACTGGACAGAGCAGAATCCTGAGCTGTACGGATATAAACAAAGACTTTTCCCAATTGTTCAGGGATCAACGTACTCCGACCTGAGGAAAATTTCTGCCGAAGTGATTTCCGAAGCAGGAGCAGAAGGAAACGCGATCGGAGGGTTGTCTGTAGGAGAACCTGAAGAAGAGATGTACAGGATCACCGATGAGGTAACGGATATTCTTCCTAAAGAAAAACCAAGGTACCTGATGGGAGTCGGTACCCCATGGAATATTTTGGAATCCATTGGGTTGGGTATTGATATGATGGATTGCGTAATGCCTACCCGGAATGCAAGGAACGGGATGATCTTTACCTGGAAAGGGGTTGTGAACCTTAAAAATGAAAAGTGGAAAGACGATTTCGCTCCGTTAGATGAGTTCGGGACCAGCTTTGTAGATCAGGAATATTCAAAAGCTTACGTAAGGCACCTTTTCGTATCCAAAGAATACCTGGGCAAGCAGATTGCTTCTATTCATAATCTGGCATTTTACCTGGACCTGGTAAAAGTAGCCCGGGAACATATTGTAGCAGGAGATTTCTATGAATGGAAAAAATCCGTTCTTCCTGTTCTGAGACAAAGACTGTAAGGCATGCTTAAAATAGTAGACAGATATATCATTAAGAAATACCTTGGGACCTTCAGTTTCATGCTGATATTGCTGTCTGTGGTCGTTCTGGTCATTGATGTTCAGCAGAAAATCCCAAGGATAGAAAATGCGCGGGCACTGGACCCGAAATTGGATCTGAATTATTTCCTGATTCATTTCTATCCTTTCTGGATCATCAACCTTGTGATGACTTTCCTGTCTATTCTTGTCTTTATCTCCGTTATTTATTTTACCTCCAGGATGGCCAACAATACGGAGATTGTTGCCGTGATCAGCAGTGGAGCCAGCTTCCACCGGTTTGCAAGGCCGTATCTCATTACGTCCCTGTTTATCGCACTGCTTTCGCTTCTGGTGAATCATTTTGTGCTTCCCTGGGCCAATATCAAGAAAAACCAGCTGGAGGCCTACACTTATAACTCGACCAATAAAGAAAAGGTTCTGGGTACTGCTCCGGTTTCCGCGCAGCTGAGCCGTATGGAATATATTTTTATCAATTCCTGGAACAAGCGTGAAAAAAGAGGCTCCGGCTTTGTGTTCCAGAAGTTTGATAAAAACCGGAAGATGACCTATGAGCTGAAAGCCAATGATGTTTATTGGGATAAGGCTAAAAAGCAGTTTGTGCTGAATGGTTTCGTTGAGAAAACGATCAACAGGGATGACAGCGAAAAGCTGAACAGCGGCTTCGACCTGAAGAAAAGCTACGGACACGATCCGGAAGAACTATTTCCCAATGAACTGTTAGGACAGAACAAGACTACTCCTGAGCTTCTGAAATTCATTCAAAGGGAAAAGGAAAAAGGAAACAGCAACCTGAATGCCCACCTTAATGAGCTGTATCAGCGGACGTCAATGCCGGTTTCCGTAGTTATTCTCACTTTCCTTGCACTATCACTTTCCTCACAGAAAAAACGGGGCGGGCTGGGAATTAACCTTGCGCTCGGGATCTCACTGGCGTTTATCTTTGTATTTTCATTTGAGGCTTTAAAGGTTGTTTCTGAAAACAAAAGCATGTCCCCTGCGCTGGCGATGTGGTTCCCAAACATGATCTTCTTCCCGATCGCAGCTTACCTGTATTTCAAGAGGGCTAATCAGTAAAGCAGTTTTACTTCTTTGTGGTAGAAAGATTGTAAACCGGTTTTTTCAAGCTCAATCCATAAAGCGCCATGTTCATCGGCATGACGGATGATGCCATTTTGGCGTTCTTTTTCAATTTCAAAAACGGATATTTCATTCCTGCGGAACAGATGGGCATTGAATTCTTCCAGGATTTCCTGTGCAGAAGGAGGATGCATTAGATTTTCTGTAAGGAACTGATGGAGCTGAATCGTCAATTCATCCAGTTCAAAATGATTTCCGGTCTGCGTCAGAAGCGAGCCGGCATTGGAAATGTCTTCAAATGCTTGCTGCAGCACATTAAAGCCCGCCCCGATAATGTAATAGGTATTCTGATTAATTTTCTTCTTTTCGATTAAAATCCCGACGATTTTCTTACCTTTAAGGATGATGTCATTGGGCCACTTTATTTTAACGGGCAAACCGGTCAGATTGGCAAGGAATGACCTGATAAGGCCTGCGGTATAATAATTGAATAAACTATCCGGGAGCCGGAAATTCGAGACGCTTGCCGCCAGAGTGTATGCTACATTTTGTCCGGCCGCTGATGTCCAGCGGTTTCCATACTGACCGCGGCCTTGAGTTTGGTTGAAAGTATGCAGGCCGATAAAATCTGAATTTTCATAAAGTAAAAATCCGGGAATTTCGTCATTAGTAGAAGAACATTCTTTCAGATAAAACAGTTCGCTCATTTAAGAAAACTTTAAGATTTTCCGGGGCTAAAAGTAAGGCTAAAGTAAAGAAAAAACAATAAATTTGCAGATTATAGTATTTTTTTAATGAATAAAACAGCAGAAAAGCAACAATTACAAGATAAAATCGTTGAGGCATTACAAGATGTAAAGGGTGAAGACATTATGATCTTTGATCTTTCAAATATTGAAAACTCGGTGGCTGAAACCTTTATCATCTGTAGCGGAAACTCCAATACGCAGGTTTCTGCATTAGCAGGAAGTGTGGAGAAAAAAGTAAGAAATGATTTAAAGGACAGACCTTGGCATGTGGAAGGTACCGAAAACTCTATGTGGGTACTGGTAGACTATGTGTCTGTAGTGGTTCATATTTTCCAGAAGGAAGTGAGGGCATACTATGATATTGAGGAACTTTGGGGTGATGCAGCCATCACAAGAATCGAAAATGAATATTAATTTAAAAAAGGTAAATGAACAATAAAGGATTTAACTGGTTTTTTCCGATTGCGATCATAGCTCTTTTGTTATTTTTCGGCTCCAATTTTTTAGGAGGCGATAGTGCAAAATCTATTGATGAAGATGAATTCTTCCAGATCATGCAGGCGGGGAAAGTCCAGAATGTATTGATATACAAAGACACGGAGAAAGCAGATGTATTCCTTACACAGGCTGCCCGGTCTGAAATGGTGAAGAAAACAGCAAAACAGAACGATCCTTTCTCATCTCTGGGAATGGCATCCAAGGCAGATTACACGGTAAAATACGGTGACCTGCAGCTGTTTCTCCAAAAGTTTGATAAAGTTAAAGCAGATAATCCCAATTTAAAAACAACCAAAGATTACGGTGCCGGTAAAAGCCCGTTTGCAGACATCCTTGTTTCTGCATTGATCTGGATTGCCATTCTCGGATTATTTTATTTCCTTCTTTTCAGAAAGATGGGTGGCGGTGGCGGCCCTGGAGGTCAGATTTTCTCTATCGGGAAATCCAAAGCCAAACTTTTTGACGAAAAAGAAAGAATCCAGGTGACCTTCAAGGATGTTGCCGGACTGGAAGGTGCCAAAGAAGAAGTTCAGGAAGTTGTAGATTTCCTTAAGAACTCTGAAAAGTATACCAAACTGGGAGGTAAAATTCCGAAGGGGGTACTCTTGGTAGGTCCTCCGGGAACCGGTAAAACATTGCTTGCAAAAGCAGTTGCAGGGGAGGCCAAAGTACCTTTCTTCTCTCTGTCAGGATCTGATTTCGTGGAGATGTTTGTAGGGGTGGGAGCATCCAGGGTAAGAGATCTTTTTGCCCAGGCAAAAGCAAAATCCCCGGCGATTATCTTTATTGATGAGATCGATGCTATCGGGCGTGCAAGAGGAAAAAATAATTTCTCCGGCGGCAATGATGAGCGTGAAAATACCCTTAACCAGTTGCTTACGGAAATGGACGGTTTCGGAACCGATACCAACGTAATTGTAATGGCAGCAACCAACAGAGCTGATATCCTGGATAAAGCATTAATGAGAGCAGGCCGTTTTGACCGTTCGATCTATGTGGATCTTCCGGAGCTTCATGAAAGAAGACAGATCTTTGACGTGCATTTGAAGAAAATCAAGCTTGATGATTCGATAGACAGAGAGTTTTTAGCCAAGCAAACCCCTGGTTTCAGTGGTGCGGATATTGCCAATGTATGTAATGAGGCGGCGCTTATCGCGGCCAGGAATAACCATACCGCCGTAAACAAGCAGGATTTCCTGGATGCAGTAGACCGAATCATCGGTGGTCTTGAGAAGAAAAATAAAGCTATAAAACCTTCTGAGAAGAAAAGAGTAGCCTATCACGAAGCCGGACATGCAACCATCTCCTGGCTGGTAGAACATGCTTCGCCGCTGTTAAAAGTTACTATTGTTCCGAGAGGACGTTCCCTGGGAGCAGCATGGTACCTTCCTGAAGAGCGACAGCTGACTACTACAGAACAGATGCTGGATGAAATGTGTGCCACTTTGGGAGGAAGAGCTGCCGAGCAGGTTATTTTCAATAATATTTCCACAGGTGCACTTTCTGATCTTGAAAGTGTAACCAAGAGAGCTCAGGCGATGGTTACCATCTACGGATTGAGCCCGAATATCGGTAATATCTCGTATTATGACAGTTCAGGGCAGTCGGAATATAATTTCGGTAAGCCTTATTCAGAAGATACCGCAACAAAGATCGATTCTGAAATCAAAGGGATTATTGAAAACCAGTATGACCGTGCCGTAAGAATCCTGACGGAGAATAAAGATAAGCTTGATGCATTGGCCAATAAGCTTTTAGAGAAAGAAGTGATCTTCCGTGAGGACCTTGAGGAAATCTTCGGTAAACGGGCATGGGATCCTGAATTAACAGAGAAACCGGTTACCAATACAATTCCGGGAACTAAAGAGCCGGATGAAGAAATCATCATAAAAGAGAAAGAAGGCAAAAGCGGAATTCAGGCTCCTGAAAGCCCTACCCAGCTTTAACCCTTTAAAATACACTACCTGAAAAACCTGGCGATATAAAATTGCCGGGTTTTTTCATATTTAAAGGGACTTTTTTAGAATCTATATAATTAATTTTTTACTTTTGTATAAAGTTGACTAAAAATCGATTAAGTTGAATTTATTTAAGAGGATTGTAAACAAACTTACCAGCCAGCCTGAGGAGAGTGAAAAAGAAAGTCTGGAGAAGCTTGGGGATTCGCTGAAAAATGCGGATCTCGACTATAAGTTTGCGCAATTGTTTACGCATTCCGGTGGATTTTTCAATTACTGTGCAGATGAGGCGGAAGCACTGCAGACTTTACATCAGATCATCAAGATAGAAGGCATCGGTAATGTCTTCTGCTGGGATAAAGAATTACAGAGCTTTCTGAATGTGATCAGAACTCCATGCACATCAGAACTTGAACCGTCCAATGATGCCGCTTTTATTACCTGTGAGTATCTCATTGCTTATGACGGCAGAATCATGCTTTCCCATAATAATATCCTTCATTACCATTCATCAAGGTTGCCTGCAAAAATCATTATTATCGCTAATGTATCGCAGATCGTCAATAATCTTAATGATGCTATGGGGAAGATCAAGAGAAACGGGAATATCAAAAACCTTACTTCTATCAGCGGAAGCCAGTCTAAAATGGACCATTCTTCCGGTCCTGCTACGAAATTATTTTTATTGCTGCTTGAAGATTAGCACAACGTACTAAACTGTAAATTTTGGACAAAAATCTTATTCAAAGAACCCTCTCGGGAATCGTATATGTGGCAGTCATTATTTTCTGTACCAGCCCGGTGGGTGCGCATCTCATCAACAGCATCTCTCGTGAGCCGGTAAAACAGCAGTACCTGTATTACGGAATGATAACACTGTTTCTGGCAGTAAGTTCATGGGAGTGTTTTAAGATCATGAAGTTCGGGAATGGTTACGAAAAATGGGCGGTATGGCCGCTTATCATCTTCATCTTTTATATTTTCTCCAAACGGTACTTCCAATATGGTTTCTTCTTCGACTTCAGGCTGAGTGAGCTTCTGGCGATCCTTCTGATCCTGATTGCGGTAGTCACCCTATTCAAGTATTCCAATGAACTCTATTATGACAGTGGTAAACTGATCTTTACCGTTATTTATACTGCCCTGCCTTTCTGTTTTGCACTTGGGCTCCCTAAATTTTCCAGTTTCGACGATCATTTCTCGCTTGAAGTAATGTTTTTATTTATCCTCATCTGGAGTAGCGATACTTTCGCTTACCTGGTAGGTAAGTTTTTCGGAAAACATAAGATGGCACCAAAAATCTCTCCGAAAAAAACCTGGGAAGGGTATGCCGGCGGTGTGGTCCTTACGCTTATCCTGTCGTATTTTATCGAACATAATCAACCCGGCCTGCGTGGGAACTGGATGGTAGTAGGTTTTCTTATTGCTGCTTTTGCACCGGTAGGGGACCTGGTAGAAAGCCAGCTGAAAAGGAATTTCGGGGTGAAAGACAGTGGGAATATTATTCCCGGTCATGGTGGATTATTAGACAGGCTTGACAGTTTCCTGATCTGTGTGCCAGTCGTATATTTGTATTTTATATTAGAAAAATTTATATAGCTCATGAAATTACACAGAGAGTCAAAAGGAACCATTACGGTAGCTACGCTGCTTTTTATCATCATCAGCGCAGCAGCGATCTATTTTCTTGAGATGTGGTCATTGCTGATCATTATGCCATTGCTGATCATTTACAGCCTTGTATTCTGGTTTTTCCGTGTTCCTGACCGTGAAATTCTGGAACACAGAGAGAATGTAGTGGCACCTGTGGACGGAAAAGTAGTCATGATCAAAGAAGTAGATGAAAATGAGTTCCTTAATGAAAGAGTCATCCAGGTTTCCATCTTTATGTCACCACTTAATGTGCATATCTGCCGTTATCCTGTTTCAGGAAAGGTGATTTATAAAAAATACCATCCCGGAAAATATCTGGTGGCATGGCATGAAAAGTCTTCTACCGATAACGAGAGGACGACCGTTGCGGTGGAGAGTCTCACGCACCATAAAGTTGTTTTCAGGCAGATTGCAGGGTATGTAGCCAGAAGGATTGTCTTCTACTGCAATGAAGGGGATGAAGCTAAAGCAGGGCATGAATTCGGGTTTATTAAATTCGGCTCCAGAATGGATATATTCCTTCCGCTGGATACTGAAATTATCTGTAAGATCGGAGATATTACCAAAGGCGGGCTGGATGTCATCGCGAGGATGAAAGATTAATAAAAAAATGATTGCATTAACAAAAAGAGGAAATTCAAGTTCCTCTTTTTTTATTCCTTACCTTATCATCATCTGACTTCTATCAGGATTGGGATTTTTATGTTAATTGATTTATTGTTGCATTAAATACATGATATTGTTTGTATATTTGAATTTTAATTAAATAATAGGTAAATAATTTAGCGTATGAAAAGATTCCTACTTCCTTTTTTTATTGTTTCTTCTTTATTCAATTCACAAACCACCATTAACGTATTTTCCCAGGTAGTATTCTATGACGGATATGCCAGTACGGTTACCCAGCCGGTACCTGCGAATACCCTTAGGCTCGCTAATTTCCGTTATACCAGAAAGCTGACGGATGCTGAGCTGAACAGCTTTCAGAATAAAATAACCCTTAATGTCAGTATCGGTGCGCTATGTGACAATTATGACAGGATAGGAGGGGTACATATTGCATTGGTGCCTAAAGGGCAGGCCTCTTATACCCTTAATGATACTCAGGTTAAAAGATTTGAGATAGGCCGGTATATTACTCCTTTTATGAACAAAAATATCTCTCCGACGGAAGTTCCGTACTCCTATGAGGTAAATAACCTGTATTCTGTGTTCAGCAATATGGCTTTGAGAAATATGTATGACATCTGGGTGGAGCTGGATGTTTTCGGAGTCCCTTACGCAGCCAATACGCAGGTGGCAGGATGCTCCGGGAGGAATGATGTTTTTGCCGGCACACTGAATTTCGTAACTTCTTCCGATCCTTCAGTTTCAGGTAGTTTCAATACGATCTTACCAATGCTGGATTCAGATCCGCTGAATAATTATGCCAATACGGACGTGGCGGGGCAGACCGTGCGGTTTGTTAATTTCAACCTTTCCCAAAACGCTACCAATCCCAAATTCTTTATTGTAACGACTCCTCACGGAGCGAATAGCGGCGGAGAAGAATATGTGAGAAGACAGAACTATGTTTCGTTGGATAATGCCCAGGTCCTCACTTTTAAGCCTGGTGGCAAATCCTGTGAGCCTTACCGAATGTATAATACCCAACCTAACGGCATCTACGGAAATTATGCACAGTCGGAAAGCTGGTGGACGAGCTGGAATAACTGGTGCCCGGGAGATGCGGTGCCTATCAGGAGCTTTTCTGTAGCTTCTCTGTCAGCCGGAAACCATATCCTGAAGTATGAAGTGCCTACTGCTGTATTTAACGGCCAGCAAGGACAGATTGTACTGTCGATGTACATGCAGAGCCAGAACCAGAGTTTATCAGTACAAGACGTTGCGACTACAGACGTTTCCATTTATCCTAATCCAACTGCTGATTATGTACAGGTAAAAGGCAGTAAAAAGGTGAAACACATCTCAATATTATCCGTTGACGGAAGAACACTCTCAGAAACATTTGATTCAAAAGCTGACCTGACGGCTTATCCGGCCGGGACTTATATTCTGGATGTCCTTTTAGAAGGCGGCGTCCGCTTTAGCCATAAGGTCATTAAAAAATAATCCTGTATAGTCAGATAAAAAGATTCCGGGCGCGACAAAGTCGCGCCCGGAATCTTTTATTTTCTTTTTTAATCGAAATTCTGCAGTTCGACCAGCTTATTGTACATGCCTTTTTTGGAAATAAGATCATGATGGGTTCCTTGCTCTATGATATTTCCTTTTTCCATCACGATAATCCAGTCGGCTTTCTGAATCGTGGATAGGCGGTGGGCAATTACCAGGGAAGTCCTGTTTTCCATCATTTTTTCCAGAGCATCCTGAACAAATCGTTCCGATTCCGTATCCAGTGAAGAGGTGGCTTCATCCAGGATCATGATCGGAGGGTTTTTGAGGACTGCTCTTGCGATAGAAATCCTTTGTTTCTGGCCCCCGGATAATTTTCCTCCGGCTTCACCGATATTGGTATCATACTGCTTCGGTAAATCCATAATGAAATCATGTGCATTGGCTACTTTAGCAGCAGCCTGAATTTCTTCCAGTGATGCATCGGGTTTACCGAGTGAAATATTATTCCGGATAGAATCATTGAACAGGATATTATCCTGGGTGACCAATCCGAAAAGTTTCCTGTAGCTGGACAGCTTTATATTCTTGATATTTTCACCGTCTACCAGGATTTCTCCTTTGTTGACATCATAAAAGCGGGTAATCAGATTGGTGATGGTACTCTTTCCGCTTCCGCTCTGTCCTACCAGGGCAATGGTTTTTCCTTTAGGAATAGAAATAGAGAAATTTTTAAGGATTTCTTTTTCTTCATACCCGAAAGTAATATTGCTGAATTCGACACTCTGTTTGAAATCCTTTATTTCTTTGGCATCTTTTACTTCTTTGATATGGAAATCCGCATCCAGGATTTCAAAAATCCTTTTAGCCGAAACTTCCCCTTTCTGAAGGTTGGAAATAGCGGAAGACAAAGCTTTCAGAGGCTGTAATATGGTATAAAATAAAGCGATATACGTAATGAATTCACTTCCGGACAGCCCTTTTCCCTGTATGGCCAGGCGGCCCCCGAAATAAACGATCATACCAATGGTAATCGCCCCCAGAAGCTCACTTACCGGAGAAGCAAGCGCTTTCTTTTTGAAAAGGCGAAGCGATAAATGCCTGATGGTATTCAGTACCTCATCAAACCGTTTTTTTATCTGTGGCGAAGCATCAAAGATTTTGATGATTTTAAGCCCTACAAGGGTTTCATCCACAAAAGAATACATTTTTCCCAGCTCATTCTGTGCTTCACCGGTATCTTTTTTCAGGCTTTTCCCGATAATGGATATCAGGGTACCCATGATAGGAAAAACAATCAGTGTAAAAATGGTCAGCTCAAAATTGGAATACAACAGGTACCCCATGGTAATGATGATGACGATGGGAGACCGTATGATATCAATCAGGCTGTTTAGGATATTGGATTCCACTTCTCCTACATCGGAAGTAATTCTTGCGAAAACATCCCCCTTCCTTGAATTGGTGAAGAATGCTACCGGAAGTTCAAGGATCTTATCATGAAGTTTGATCCTGAAATCCCTGGAAACACCAGTCCTGGAAAAAGTAAGGTAGAATTCCGACAGGTAACTGAAGATATTTCTCAGGAAAAACATCGTGATAAATAATATGCAGGTGATCAGGAGGATATATTCCGGTCCTTTTTCTGCCTGTAACTGCTGGATGTAGTAATTAAAGCTGTTTTTCAGGAATTTTGCGGCGCTGGAAATCCCGGTATAGACCGGCTGAGCAGCAATTTTTTCCGTTTCTTTATCAAACAGGATATTCAATACAGGCATGAAGAAAAGCATGGCAATGATATTGAATAAGGCGTAAAGAACGTTAAAAAAAATGCCGGCTGCAATAGATTTTTTATAAGGAAGTATCTGGTCTATTGCTCGTTTATAATAACTCATTAAATTTTTGGATTAATCAGACAAAAGTAAGGAAAATTAATACATCAGACGTTTCTAATCCAGTTTTACTTTATTGTTGTACTGAGGACTGAAGTTTGCAGGAGCCAGTTTTTCCAGTGTTTTCCCAAGGTTATTGATGATTTTGGTCAGGTTGCCGAAATCGACTACAGAGACATCATCATTCTCATGATGGTAATGGGTAGCTTTGGTCATATCGACTGTTGAAAAAGAATGGGCAATGATCTTCTTTTTTACAAAGCTAACATTGTCTGAACGGTAAAACAATTGCTGTGCTGCATAAGGATCCGGATAGATTTTCAGGCCGTTTTCAGCGTTCTTGTTGAACAGTTCATCAAGATCTGAAAATTCATCGCCGGTCATAAACAGGGCATTTTTGCCGAAAGCTGATTCTGTTGCCACCATTTCGAAATTGAAAAGTGCGGTCATGTGATCATAAATATAGTCCAGATTCTTATCAGCTGCGATAGCCCTTGAGCCGAGCATTCCCTTTTCTTCCCCGTTGAAAGCCATAAAAACCATGGAGAATTCAGGCTTTTTATCTTTAAAATAATCGGCGATACCAATCAGGGTTGTGATTCCGCTGGCATCGTCATCAGCACCGTTATAGATCTTGTCTTTAGGGTTTTTGCTGGTTCCGATATGGTCAAAATGCCCTGAAAATCCCAGGTACTGCGGGTGTGTTCCTTTTTTGATCCCGCAGACATTATATGCTGTTTTGCCTTTATACTCAAACGGGACCAGGTAAGAATTTCCCGTACAGTATTCCAGGTTGTTCTCTTTAAAAAGCTTGGCAATATAATTTGCGGCAGATTCATTTTCCGGTGTCCCGATTTCACGGCCTTTCATTTCATCCGATGCCAGTGTTGAAAGCACGGTCTGCACTGTTTCCTGGCTCACTTCCTGGGCAGACATCAGTACGGAGAAAAATGAAAAGGCAAGATAGGTTAGTTTTTTCATGAAGTCAAATTTTCACTAATCTGTCGCATTCCGAGCGGAAATGTTGCACAGAAGTAAAAATAGTTTTGAAATAGCCTTAACAGAGGGCGTTTGCAGAGCATACATGCCCTGTAATCAAATGTATTGTAATGATCATAACAGGACAAAAAAACAGCTTCCTTTCAGAAGCTGTTCTCACTCAAAAAATCGTTGTAATGCTATCGGAGCCTGTCTACAGATTTTACGAGCCTATCATCTTTTTTGATGTATACATTTGCAATAAGCAGACATATAATCGCCATCAATGGAAAAAACGGCTCAATACCCTTCTCAGGAAACTGAATTCCTCCGGATAAGTTAAGTAACCAGTACACCAATATGCCAATCAACAAAACGTTTATAATAATGCTGACTGTATTCAGCATGATTTGTCTTTTCCTGTTGTTGAAACTGAAAATACTCAGTACCCCTACAATTACGAGTACGATACAGGCTGCATCAATAATAGGTGTATTGCCGGCAACGGCAACATCCTGTCCTGTGATGAAAAGAAAGACGGCAGCCAGAACTGCCAGGAAAATCCATATGGTCTGTATTCTTTGTAGCATTGAAAGTAAATTCCAGGCAAAAGTAACATAAATTTTGCACAATTCAAAAATTAGTGTAGATTTGCATTATACAATGTACCTGAAAACAAAAGTCACCGGACTTACTTTTCTTACTCACAATTAATTACATTTTTACATAAAATATGTTTAACATCGAAACGTTAAGGTCAAAATCCGTAACGGAGTTGACTAAAATCTTAAAGGATTTGGGCGTTAAAGTAGCAAGAAACAGCAATGAAAACGATAAGATATTTGCGATTCTTGACTATCAGGCTTCCAATCCAAAGGTAGCCAAAGACTATTTCAACGCTACGGAAACCCCTTCAGTCACGGAAGAAAAACCGGCAGCGGAGAAAACCGAAAAGGCTCCCACCAGAAAGACCACTGCAAAAAAAACGGCCACCAAAACCAAACCGGAAGCTAAGCCAGCAGCGGCAGCCAAACAGGATAAAGAAAAAGCAGAAGAGAACATCCCTGTTTCCGAAGAACCTAAACAGGAAGAACCTAAAGCAGAACCTGCTGAACCCGTTGCAGAAGATGCTGCAGCAACAGCAGCCAGAAAAAAAAGAAAAAGAGTTTCCACAGCCGCTACAAGTGGTACAGAACCCGCACAGGAAAAACCGGAAGCTCCAAAAAATACAGAATCCCAGGAACCTGCCCCTGCAGAAGAAAAGCCTCAGAATCCTCAGAATCAGGCCCGTCCTCAGAAAGGACAACACAATAATCCGCACAACAACGGAAATCAGAACCGGAATCAAAATTCAAATCAGAACCAACATCAACACCAAAATCAGAACAGGCAGCAACAACAGCAGCATTCTGAGAGAGGGGATGAACAACACCACCAGCAAAACCAGCAAAATCAGCACCACCAGGAACAGAAGAAAGAATTCAGTTTCGACGGGATGGTAAGCATAGAAGGGGTGCTGGAAATCCTTCCTGACAATTACGGATTCCTGCGCTCATCAGATTTCAGTTATATTTCTTCACCGGATGATGTCTACGTTTCTACTGCTCAGATCAGAAATTACGGACTGAAGACAGGAGATACCGTAAGAGGGATCGTAAGGCTGCCGAAAGAAGGCGAGAAATATTTTTCTTTGCTAAAGCCTACAGAAGTTAACGGACGCGACCTGGCTTTTATTAAAGACCGCGTTGCCTTTGAATACCTGACACCGCTTTTCCCGGAAGAAAAATTTAACCTTACAGGAAATAATTCCACGATGTCAACAAGAATTGTGGATTTAATTGCACCTATCGGGAAAGGGCAGAGAGCAATGATCGTTGCCCAGCCGAAAACGGGTAAAACGATGTTGTTAAAAGATATTGCCAACTCTATAGCTGCCAATCACCCGGAAGTCTATATGATGGTCCTTCTGATCGATGAACGTCCGGAAGAGGTAACCGATATGGAAAGAAGCGTTAATGCAGAAGTTATCGCATCTACTTTTGACGAAGCAGCTGAAAAACATGTGAAAGTAGCCAACCTGGTTCTGGCAAAAGCCCAGAGAATGGTGGAATGCGGACATGATGTGGTTATTTTGCTGGATTCCATTACAAGGCTGGCAAGAGCTTATAACACCGTTACACCTGCATCCGGAAAAGTACTTTCAGGAGGGGTGGATGCCAATGCGCTCCACAAGCCGAAGAGGTTCTTCGGAGCCGCTCGTAAGATTGAAGGAGGAGGTTCCCTGACTATTATTGCTACCGCACTTATTGATACCGGTTCCAAGATGGATGAAGTAATCTTCGAAGAATTCAAAGGAACAGGGAATATGGAACTTCAGCTGGACAGAAAAATTGCCAACAGAAGGATTTATCCTGCTATTGACCTGGTTGCTTCCAGTACGCGTAGAGATGATCTGCTTCTGGATGAGACCACTTCCCAGAGAATGTGGATTCTCAGAAAATACCTTTCTGAAATGAATCCTGTAGAAGCTATGGAGTTTGTCAGTAAAAACATAAGAGGAACACTCAATAATGAAGAGTTCCTGATGTCTATGAACAAATAAATCTTCAGTTTATATAATTGAAAATCGTAGGCCTGGAGAGGTCTGCGATTTTTTATTTTGAGCAAAGAATTTTTCACTTAAATTTTCAATGTTAAAGATTTATTAAAGTAATTTCATTTTTTGATATTCGGGCAATAAATAGTTAAATTTGAGTAATAACATTAAAAAATTAAAATTATGTCATTTCAATTACCAACATTAGGATACTCTTATGATGCATTGGAACCTACCATTGATGCAAAAACAATGGAAATCCACCATACAAAACACCATCAGGCCTATATCGATAACCTGAATAAGGCTATTGAAGGAACTGATCTTGAGGGAAAAACCATTGAAGATATCTGCAAAACCGGAACGGATAAGCCGGCAGTAAGAAATAACGGAGGAGGACATTTTAACCATACGCTGTTCTGGGAAATCCTGACTCCCGGAGGAAGCAAAGAACCTGTAGGAAATGTAAAGGCTGCTATTGAAAACTATGGCGGTTTTGAAAAATTCAAGACTGATTTTTCTGAAGCAGCAAAAACAAGATTTGGTTCCGGATGGGCATGGCTGATCAAAAACGAAGACGGTTCTGTTTCCGTAACTTCTACACCTAACCAGGATAACCCCCTGATGCCTGTAGCTGACGCTAAAGGAACCCCTGTTCTGGGACTGGATGTCTGGGAGCATGCATACTATCTGAACTATCAGAACAGAAGACCTGATTACGTTACGGCATTCTTTAATGTGGTCAACTGGGATAAGGTGGAAGAATTATTCAACAAATAATTGTTAGTCAAAATAGATAAGAAAAGGTTCAGCTGAAAGCTGAACCTTTTTATTTACCTCCGGAAAATATCGCTTCCGCTTAAACCGTTCATGCGAAGTCCGTATTTCCAGTTGACATAAGCAAACACCTGGTACAGCTTATACTCGAATTGCAGCCCGTATTTTTCTCTGGGATCGTAATCGATGGAGGATTCAATCACATTCCGGTACCTTCCGGAATTATAATAGGAATTCCATTCATTCACCAGCAGTGTATTACGACTTTTCAGAGCAGCCTCTGAGTATTGATTCATAGGTTTGGCTATTGCACTCAGAAAATAATCGAATTGTGTATCTATAACCGTAAGGTCCCATTCGCCGTCTTCATTTTTGGATGGTTTCATTTCCTGTTTCTCTTTTTCTTTATCGCTTTTATTATCGGCCTGTGCTGAACAGCTGAAAGGAATCAATGCTATGATCAGGATGAGTATTATATTCTTCATAGGATACAAGGTACAAAAAAAGCACTCTGGCGGAGTGCTTTGTATCTATGGTTCTTTCTGCAGGATGACGAATGCCGGAAAGTGGTCGCTGAATCCTCCGGTAAACTGATCCCCGTTCCACGACCTGAAAGGATAGCCTTTGTAATTGCCTTCTTTATTCACCAGGTAAGCCGGTGCAAATATTTCAGCTTTATAAACAGAATATTCTTTGGTTACCTGATCTGAGATCAGGTTTTTGGAAACGATAATTTGGTCAAAAAGGTTAGGGGCATCCTGATAAGCCAGAGAAGCCACACCTTTTTTATAGAGTGGGTACATCAGGTTAAGGTAGGGGTTATTGTCATTAAGGTCTTTAGGATTTGCCTGGGCCTTTAGGTAATTTTTTAAACTTGAACTTACAGGGTCGTCATTAAAATCTCCCATAGCAAAAAGCTTCGTAGAAGGATCTGCTGTTCGGACACTGTCCATCTGTTGCTTTAACAAAGCTGCTGCGGCATTTCTTTTCGGAAGTGAAGCGGCTTCACCGCCTCTCCTTGATGGCCAGTGATTCATGAAGAAGGCCACTTTTTCATTATCCAGGAAGCCGGTAACCACCAGGATATCCCGGGTATATTCTCTTTTTCCTTCTTCATTAAATACCTTCAGCTCTTTCTTCAGAGAATGGGTAGGTGTAAACCTTCTTTTCTGATAGATCAGCGCTACATCAATTCCTCTGTAATCATACGAATTATAATGAATGATGCCATAGTCATATTTAGCCAGGGCCGGCTGTTTGATGAGGTCTTCAATAACCTGTCTGTTTTCTACCTCAATCAACCCGACCACTGCCGGAGCTGTTCTGGTGTATTGCGCACCGAGTTCTGAAATCACTTTAGCTTCATTGGCCAGTTTGGTTTTATAAACCCTGGAATTGTAATTTTTGGCACTTCTTGGGGTGAACTCTTCTGCTCCTCCCTGGTATCGAACGACTTTCTTTCCTTTTAACAGATCATCATTCCATTCACCGTCATATTTTTCAGCTTCAAGAAATTTTACTGAATCCAAAGGGATGCTTCTGTGGAAAGCAGGATTTCTTTTGTCCTTGGTTCCGTCTATATAATCGGCTGATCTGATCGTGTCAAAAAGATTTTCTACATTCAGAAAACCTACAGCAGCAACTTTTCTCAGTTTGCCTTGTTGTGCAAAAACTATTATGGAAAACATAACAGTCCATAAACTTAAAAATCTTCTCATTCTTGCTGGAATATTAAAATTATTAATCGACAAATGTAATGCTTTTAGGAATTAATTCATTTTAATTATTTGTTAACAGAAATTATGGTATGCCTGTTATTTTTATATAATGAATCATAAAACATTGCAATGTTAAGAAAAAATAATGTACAAATAGTTTTAAATTGTAAATTTTAATTAAATTTGTGCCCCACTTTTAAAGTGTTGACTCTTAGGAATTAAAGTATTTATAAAAGAAATATACTCATGATTAAAAAACTATCATTAGTCTCTTTATTTACTTTGCTTCCGGCATCTTATTATTTTGCGCAGACCACGGTGTTTGCCTATCTTAAAGATGCGGAAGGAAAGCCCGTTGAAAGGGCAGAAGTAGATCTTAAGGGAAGTGAGAATGATGTAACGGCAGACAAAATCGGATATTTCCAGTTTGTAGATCTGATGCCGGGACATTATCAGATTGTGATTACGAAACCCAATTACGAAACCAAAGTAATGGAGTTCGACGTGGCCGAGGAAAAGAAAAAAGATTTAGGAACCATTACGCTGTATTCCGCTCTTACGAACGCCGACCAGGGATTGACAATCATTGATTCCGATAACGATGACGATACCAGCACCAGCCAGGTTTCTACCGTTGGGCTCTTGCAGTCGTCCCAGGATGTATTCAGCAGGATTGCTGCCTTTGATCTTGGATTCTACTGGTTCCGACCGAGAGGGATAGACGGCAGATCGGGAGAAACTATGCTGAATGGTGTTTCCATGGTAAAATCGGATAACGGAAACGTTGATTTCGGTAATTGGGGTGGTCTGAATGAAATTACCCGTTATCCGGAAATTTCACAGAACCATGCTCCATCCGAATATGCTTTCGGAGGAAATAGCTCTGTGATCTATAAAAATACCAAAGCCAGTGAGTACAGGAAAGGATTCCAGTTTACGCAGTCCCTCACCAACAGGAACTACAGAAACAGGACATCGCTCCGCTATACGTCCGGGATGAGCAAAAGCGGCTGGGCATTTACCGCAATGGGGGCGAGAAGGTGGGCTGAAGAAGGCATCCAGGAAGGAACATTCTATGATGCTTACGGAGCTTACCTGGGTATTGAGAAAAAATTCAGTGATAAACATACGATGACCCTGAATTTTATCGGAGCTCCTTACAGCAGGTCTACGGCAAGCCCGAGCACTCAGGAAGTCTATGATTACAGAGGGGTACATTACAACTCCTATTGGGGATACCAGGATGGAAAACAGCGCAGTGAAAGGGTGAGGAAAGGTTTCCAGCCACTCATCCAATGGCAGGATTTCTGGAAGATCAGTAAAAATTCCAGCCTCTGGACCTCCGTGTCTTATCAGTTTGGAAAAGATAAGGGATCCCGCCTTGACTGGCAGAATGTACCGAATCCTTCACCGACTTATTACAGAAACCTTCCGAGCTATTACGATTCCTTAGATCCTAATGCTTCTGTAGATACACCTGACGCATCGGCAACCACTGCACAGAAAGCTTATAAAGCTTCTATGGAAGCCTGGATGTCGGGCGATCCGAATGTTACCCAGATCAACTGGGATAACCTCTACAGAAGAAATATGCAGCAGCCGGCAGGAAATTATTATGGACAGACCGGAAGAAGAGCGCTTTATTATCTTGTTAATGATGTAAGCGATGACAAGATCTGGAATGCAGCCACTCACTTTGTACATAATTTTAATGATAATATCAGATTCCTGCTGAATGTATCTTACCAGAACTACCGTTCTGAGCAATACCGGGAGGTGAAAGACCTTCTGGGTGCTGATTTTGTGTTGAACAGAGATCCGTTTGCCGCAACGAATCAGCCTGGAAAATCAGGGCTGTTTAATGAAGGGGAGGAAAATGTAACCAAAAGAGCAGGCGACAGGATGACCTACGATTACATTTTCAGAAGACAGGAAGTAAAAGTAAATCCCGGACTGAAATTCAGCACAGGGAAGTTTGATGTTTTTGTTTCCGCGATGGCAGGATATTCCAGCTCCAACAGGGAAGGATTGTTCAAGCATTACCTGTATCTGGATTCCAAAGGACAGGGTAAAGATTATAACTTCTGGAACTATGGTCTTAAAGGACAGCTGATCTATAAGCTGAACGGAAGAAACTTCTTCGTGTATAACGGAGCATACTATTCACAAGCGCCTTATTTGGAGGACCTGTTCATCAATCCAAGGGTAAACGGTTCCGTAGCTCCCAATATCAAGAATATGGTAGTCAATGCCAATGACCTGAGCTATGTGATCTCCACGCCATTCCTTAAGCTAAGGCTGACAGGATATCTCGTAGACACGGAAAATGAAACATCCGTACAAAGGTTCTTTGCCGACGGGATCCAGCTGAACAACTCAGATGACCAGGGAAATCAGACCATCGTGCAGAGTGCTTTCGTAACGCAGGTGATGACGGATGTAAAGAAAAGAAATATGGGGGCTGAACTCGGTGTTGATGTTAAAGTCCTTCCTACATTATCGCTTCAGGGCCTTGCCAGTATCGGGCAATATACCTATCAGAATGATCCGGTTACGTATTTTGCTTCTGATGCCACCGGGGTATTCTCGAATGGGCTTTCTTACCTTAATTTAGGAAAAGCATACATCAGGAACTACCGTCAGGGAGGTACGCCGCAACAGGCGTATTCTCTGGGTTTCCGGTACAATAACCCTAAATACTGGTGGGTAGGAGCCAACTGGAATTATTTTGATGACAACTACCTGGATCCTTCCGCACTGATCAGGACAGAAGGTTTTATACAGAATAATAATTCTTCCACACCCTATTACAACCTTACCGAATCCGAATTAAGAAGGGTCCTGGAGCCCAACAAGCTTCCTTCTTCTTTTTTCCTGAATGTGAATGCCGGAAAATCATGGGTGATCGGCAAATACTATGTGCTGGTTTCAGCTACGGTAAATAATATCCTGGATAATACAAAATACATTACCGGAGGTTTTGAGCAGACCAGGAATGCCAAATTCCCTGATTTCGTACAGGACAACGACCGGGAATTTACCCTGTTCGGACCAAAATACTGGTATACCCAGGGAAGATCTTATTTTGTGAATGTACAGTTTAGATTTTAACCATAACAATCATCCTTTTAAAAATTATCATAATGAATATAAAGAAATACCTAAGCCTTGTAACGGGAGTTGCCTTCGCAGCGGTTTCCATTACCTCTTGTGTACAGAAAGATGAGTGGGAAACGCCGCCGATCAACTGCAACAATAAGTTTCCTGCCCCAACGATGACTATGGCAGCCTTTAAAGCGCAGGCGCCTTCATCAGGATACCTTCTGATCAGTACAGATCAGATCATCGATGGGTATGTAGTATCTTCGGATGAGAACGGAAACTTCTATAAAACCATTTCCTTCCAGGACAAACCTGAAAACCCTACCGTGGGGTTACAGATTGAAGTGGATAAATCCAGCAACTATGCAGATTTTCCTGTAGGAGCCCATATCAGGATCAATGCAAACGGATTGAGAATCGGGACAGACAGAGGCGTAGTGAAAATTGGCGCTGTAGATCCTACGTATGCTATCGGAAGAATTCCTGCAGCATTGGTGAGCCGCTATATTGCAGGAGTTTGTAATGGGAACGGGCTTGATGTAGCCACGATAAAACCTGTTGAGCTGGCTAACCTTAAGCTTGCCCAGGATGAAAAATACCTGAACATGCTGGTAAAAGTACCGAATGTACAGTTCTCAGCCGGAGAACTGGGTAAAAAATACATAGATTATCAGGCGGGTGCAGGAGTGGATACCGACAGGAGTATTGTAGACCAGTCCGGGAACGCTACCATCATCAGGAATTCAGGATTCTCAACGTTCGGTGCCACTCAGCTTCCTGATGGTAAAGGAGACCTTACTTTTGTAGTCAGCCGCTACAACAGCAACTGGCAGATGCTGATCAGGAGCACCAATGATGTTCAGTTTACGGGAAAAAGATTCTTCTTTGAAGGATTTGACGGAAATCTTACGGACAACTGGATCCCGGTAAGTGTTACCGGAGCTCAGATCTGGAATATCCAGCAGTTCGGAAATCCGAAGCCTTGTGCGGTAATGAATGGTTTTGCGGGGTCAAATAATGCCAATGAAGACTGGCTGATCTCCAAGCCGATCTCATTACAGGGCTTTACATCGGCATCTTTATCATTTGAGACGGATGTACGCTATGCCGGAAATCCTCTTGAAGTATATGTGACGGAGAATTATACCGGAAACCCGGCAACCACCACCTGGGTTCAGCTTTCAGGGGTTCTGGATACCAATTCCGGAGCATTCAATACCTGGACAAATTCCGGGAACATCAGCCTGAATGCTTTTGTGAATAAAAATGTACAGGTCGCCTTTAAATATACGTCTACCACAGCAGCTGCCGCTACCTGGGAGCTTGATAATGTAAAAGTGGCAGGAAACTAATTTAAACTCTGTTTTATGATGATACAAAGAACCGCTCATGGCGGTTCTTTTTTATTATCTGGAAGTATTATTTCTCATTCTAAATGACATGTCGATCAATTGACACCGTAGATTGATGCATCTATAAGCTGATCAATCTTTTATAATTAAAGCTAACCCTTAATGGGCTTTTGAGCAAGTAAAAACCACTGCAATGGTATTGCAGTGGCCTTTTATTATTCAAAATTAAACTTTTTTAAAAAGATACTTCATTCACTTCTTTACCGCGCTGAAAATTCATGGTCTTCTGGCTTCCTTTATAAGCAATATTCACCAGATTGATCTGTTTGGGAAAAGCGCTTAACAGTATCGTATTCTTAATCTTTAGGGTACTGATATCTGAAACACCTCCGGCTTCAAAATACACCCATACCGTTTCTCCGCTTACCTGACTTCCTGTGAAAGTAATGGTTTTTGGAGCACCGTTAACGTAGACATCAAAATTGTTGTTGACATATTTTTTGACTTCCGCTTCAAATCCCGCAGTATTAGGATTGATTTTTATGGCGTCTGAAATATGGCTCGTATTCATTTTTGTAGTGAATTTCAACGTCCTGCTGCCTTCTACATAATCCACTTTAGTCATTGAAGAGAAGAAGTCGACTCCGACGAAACTCATCAATATAAAAAGTGTTAAAACCCCCGAAATACAAAAAAAATTTTTCATTCTGATTAATAGATTTACAATCATGCTTGCTGGTTATAATTCACAAATAATGTGCCAATTAAAAGTTAACATTTACCGAGTATTTGTCGTAAAATGCCTTCACGTGGGCTACTGCTTCATCTGCAGAATCCACCACCCTGTACAGGTCCAGATCGCCCTCTGAGATCATTCCGTCATTGAGCAAAGTAGTCTTGAACCAATCCAGGATCCCGTTCCAGAATTGCGACCCTACGAGGACAATCGGGAACTTACCGATCTTATTGGTCTGGATCAGGGTCAAAGCTTCCGTAAATTCATCCAGCGTGCCGAACCCTCCCGGCATAACGATAAATCCCTGGGAATATTTTACGAACATCACTTTGCGTACGAAAAAGTAATCGAAGTTCATGGAGTAGGATTTATTGATGTACGGATTGAAATGCTGCTCAAAAGGAAGGTCGATATTCAGTCCGATGGATTTTCCCTGGGCATTGAAGGCTCCTTTGTTTCCCGCTTCCATAATCCCTGGACCGCCTCCGGTAATAATCCCGAAACCTATTTTGGTGATTTTCTCGGCGATTTCCACAGCCATTTCATAGTATTTGCTGCCGGGCTGAAGCCTTGCGGATCCGAAAATAGACACGCACGGACCAATTTTAGCCAGCTTTTCATACCCGTCTACAAATTCGGCCATCACCTTGAATACCATCCAGCTGTCCTTGGCGATGGTTTCATCCCAGGTTTTCTGTCTGAAGCTGTTGTGCAGTCTTGTTTCGTTGTTATCCAGTTCAGGATTAATCAGGCTCTCGTCTCTTCCATTAGTATTCATTGCGGTCTGTTATTTAAAATATTTTTCAGCTGCCGTTACGGATTCGGGTCTTCCTACATCTACCAGGATACTGTCATGGATAAATCCATGAATATGCTCCGTATGCATCAGATCCAGGTATTCTTCCATAATGGAGAATTTTCCTGTCCTTTTTATTTTATTGAAAATAACCGGATTGATACAGTGGACCCCGCTGAAAGCCAGCGGCTTGAAGCCTTTATTGAACTCAGCAAGCCTCTGTTCTCCGGTCTGCACATTGAGCCAGCCCCGTAAAACCAGTTCTTCATTAAAAAGCAGCTTTCTCGAACTTTCACGGTCCGAGACTGCTAAAGTAGCAAAATCTTTTATTTTTTTATGGTAATCAACCAGTAAATTGATATTGAGGTCGGTAAGGATATCAGCATTCATAATCAGGAAGTCTTCTCCATGATCCAGGAAACTTCTTGCGAATACCAGACCTCCGCCGGTTTCCAGCAGCTCTTCTGATTCATCCGAAATCTCTATCCGGCATCCGAAGTCATCATTTTCTTTAAGGAATTCCACGATCTGGCTCCCGAAATGATGGACATTGATGACAAAATCACTGATCCCGAATCCCTTCAGGTAACGGATGTTCCGCTCCAGCAGCGGGATGCCGTTAACTTTGGCCAGTGCCTTCGGGTGGTGATCTGTAAAAGGCTTAAGACGGGTTCCTTTTCCGGCTGCAAAAATAAGTGCTTTCATTGTGATGAGTAATAAGTAATGGGTAATGAGCAATAGGTAATGAGTAATATTTAACTGTATTAAATATTACTCATTACCTATTGCTCATTACCTATATTCAGCTGGTGCTGTTCATCATGGTGCAGGCTGATTTCCGTCCCTTCAGAATACTTTTCCCGTACAAATTCAGCTATTTTCAAAGCGCAGTATACGGATCTGTGCTGTCCCCCGGTGCATCCGAAATTGATCTGCAGGTTTTCAAATCCTCTTTCCAGGTAATTATCAATATTGATGGAAATGATATTCTTGATGAGGTCGAGGAATTTCGGCATGTCAGTCTGGGTTTCCAGGAATTCCTGTACGCCGGGATCATTTCCGGTAAGGCTTTTATATTCTTCAATCCTTCCGGGATTAAGGATGCCGCGGCAGTCAAAAGTAAATCCGCCTCCGTTTCCGGTAGTGTCTTTTGGAATGCCTCCTTTTTTATAGGAAAAACTGTGGATGTCTATATGTAGCATAAATATGGGTTTTAAATGAGTGGATGATCTCTGATCTCCGGATCATGGATTCAGAATTTTGTTGATCTTTAATTGGGTTTCCTGTGTATTAAGTTGCTGTATCACGTTGCTCAGTTCCGGGAAGTCCGTCATGCCCTTCCAGGAATCTGCAAATTCTGAGATATTGTCTATTCCTTTTTCCAGGCTTGAAATAAAATGCGGCTTTCGCTGAATAAGCCCCCTGAATCCATAAGCTCCCAGAACCTGAAGGAACCGCATCATTTTAACGGGCTCTGCCGATTTTTTTAGTTGATTTCGGGTTTCCTCACTGTCAGAGAGTTGAATGTAAAATTCCAGCATTTCATTTTTGAATTCCTTCGGGAAGCTGGCCTTAGCCTGAAAGAGGAAAGAGATCACATCATACATGAGCGGGCCTTTCATGGCAGACTGGTAATCGATGAACGATACTTCATTGCGGTCATTGACCATGATGTTCCTTGACTGGAAATCACGGATCATCATTCCTTGCGGCTGAAGGCTTTCGATAAGCCCGGCAATGGCTTTGAATTCTTTCAGCAGTGTAGACTTGTGGTATTCCAGTTCCAGGACATCGGCAATAAAATTCTTAAAATAATACAGGTCATGGATAACGGGAAGTTCATCATAGCTTTTATATTCGAAAGTCCTGCTGAAGTCAATCTTATCGATGGTACGGCTCTGGAGCCTGAACAGTTTTTCAAGCGTCTGTTGTACCAGTCCTTTTACTTCAGCTGACAGTCCCTGCGCTGCAATGATGTCAGAGAGCGTTTTGCTGCCCAGGAATTCCTGGATGTACATTTTACGGTCTTCAGAAATGGCAATGATCTTTGGCGTATTGAGTTCCAGTGACGAAAAAACTTCTGAATAATACAGGAAGCTTTCATTTTCCTGAAGATTGGTATTGTAGGTGATGATATAGGAAATGCCATCCGCTTTCGCCAGGAAATTAATCCTCGCCGAACCGCTTTGAGCCAGGGTGACGAACTCAGAAGATTTTTTATCCAGATAATTTTCAAAAAATCGTTTTGCGTTTTCGGAAGTCATAATACGGAGCAAATATACTAATTTGCAGACGAATTTCTATCTTTGCAGCATGTTAAAGGATTTCAGGCCGGTTTTAGGTATCTTATTGCGTTTCATCATCATTTACGTGCTGCTGCTGCTGGCGTACCAGCTGTATCTGAACTCTTTTGCCGGTTCCGGACTCGATCCTTTCTCAAGGGTGATGGCCGGCCAGGTCATGCATATCCAGAATGCACTGGATTACCCGACTCAGCTGTATGATGATATAAAAGGGGAGCAGGTGTGGTTTTATGTTCAGAAAGAATATACTTCCAGGATGGTGGAAGGATGCAACGCCATTTCCGTGATGATCCTTTTCGTTGCGTTTGTATTTGCTTTTTATAAAGGGGTAAAAACATTGGCCTTCATTTTTGCCGGGCTTGTAGCTTTGTATATCATGAACCTGTTGAGGATTGTAGGGCTGAATATCGTTGTTATCGATCATAAAGAATACAGCAAGGCCGCCCATGATTTTATTTTTCCGGCTGTGATTTACGGAACGGTAGTCGTACTCTGGCTGGTCTGGATTAAATTTTTTGCGCTTAAAAATGAAAATTCTTAACTGGCTTTTTGTAGGATTGGGAATCCTGGGGCTGATCGGCGTGAGGATGATGGAAGACCGGATCTTTTATGATCCTTTTCTGACCTATTTTCATGAAGCCAGCAAACAGGTCGCCTTCCCTGCCTTTGACTGGGGTAAATTAATCCTCAGCCACCTTTTCAGGTTTATTCTGAATCTCATCTTTTCCTGCCTCATCATCTATTTCTGGTTCAGGAATAAACAATGGATGCTTCAGGGCGGCGTTTTAATGATGATCATCTTTGCCATTACCTTCCCGATTTATTTATACTGCATCTACGACCGTTTTGAAACCGGTTACCTTTTCTCTTTCTATATGAGGAGGTTTGTGATCCAGCCTCTGATCCTGCTGCTTCTTATTCCGATGTTTTATTACCGGAAAAGCTTATCGGAAAGAAATCCGTAAAAGAAATCCTGATCCACATCGTAAAAAATATTCTCTTATAAAAACAGATCTGTTTATAATACTTAATTAAATCAGGGTATTTTTGTAATGTTTTGAATTGCAGGTGTTTGTTTTGATTGAATGTTCGATTAACGCCACAAAATTTGTTGTATTTTCACAACAGATATCATGGGTTTTAATTCTTAAGTTTGTGATGTTAACAATTAAAAAAAACAAAATATGAAAAAAACATTTCTGGTTTCTGCCTTACTGGCAGCAAGTGTATTGAGTGCATTTCCTTTTAGGACTTCATGTGGGAGTACTCTTCAAGTTAGCCAAACTATTGCTGATCACATGACACAGAATCAACTTACAGATTATCTGTCTGTATTAAATGGTGAAGCCTGTCCGCAACATGCTAATTCTGCCATTATTATTCACGTTTATTATCATTAATTGTTTAAAATTAGACCGCCTTTAATCTGGCGGTCTGTTGTTTAAAAAGACTAAATGAAAAAAATTATATTATTAATGTTCTTGCTAATGATTACATCTGGTTTTTCTCAAAAAAAATTTGATGTTGATTATGAAGCAGATTATAAATTGGATTACAAACTTTCCAATGCAAGCAATTATAGAAAAGAAACTACTTTTGCCTTGTTAATTAATGAGAGATCCTCATTTTTTAAAGATTTGCATAAATATATTGCTGATTCTCTTGAAGTTGAAAAAGCTAATATTTCATTAGAGGAATCAATGAAATATAATACTGACTTTCGCGACTACATTGGAACAACATCTGCAAAAATTTATGTAACTGCTGAGGTAAATTATATTGCTTTTGAGTATCAGGAAATAAATAAAACGGATTGGAAAATAAAGAATGAATTTAAGATTGTTTCAGGATATAAATGTCAGAAGGCCGAAACTACAAAATATGGCCGTACTTGGATTGCTTGGTTTACTACCGATATTCCTTTTCAATTTGGACCGTATAAGTTCAATTCTTTACCTGGCTTGATAGCTGAAGTATATGATACAAAAGACGATTATCATTATACTTTATATGCATTTAGAAAGCGAAAATATACGTGTAAATCAGCAAATGTTGCAAAAAATGCTAAAAAGATCACTAAGGAAAAATTCAATGAAGTTTTTAAGAACAGACTCGCAGGCAGAATGAAATTGCATGAACAGTATCTGGAAAACAAAGAGGATATTGAACAGTTAAGACGTAATGCAATTGCCGCGGAAAAAACTTATAATCCTATAGAATTAAATATTTATTAAATATACTTAGACTGACATTAATCATTTACGTCTGAAGAGGCTGCCCTTCAAAACAGCTTTTATATTATTTTTTATGTCTAAAATATTTATCTAACTCTTCTGTAATTCTAGATACTGAATTTTCATCCGAGACATTAATGATATTTATAACAATATTTCCTTTTTGCACACCTACTCCGCCAGCCCTATCCTTATTTTCAATATTGTTGATAATCTGAATTTTCTGGTCATCTTTAAAAAGTTCCTGAAGGTCAACATCGAAAATGTCTGCCAGTTTGGGGATATACTGGGATTTTACATCAAAGGTTTCATTTTCCCAATTGATATATGTAGCCCGGTCAATATTCAGCTGATCTGCTATATCCTGTTGCGAGAGCTTAGTTTTAGCTCTTAATCTTTTAAGATTGGTTCCTACTCCCATTACGGTTACTTTTTAGCAAATGTAATATTTTTTTATGAGTCCGTGGTGTGTTTCTCCACGCGCGTCACATTTTCCGGTGTCCACTGTACTCTTTTGACGAAGTTGCGTTCTCTTACCGGACAGTCCATAATCTGGCATACCGGACAGGAGATACTTTTGCAGTCATCCATATGGAAATTGAATTCCACACTGCGCTGGGTATTTTTTGCCAGCAACATGATGACATTTTCCATTTCTTTATGGGCATCCCGAAGACTGTAATACCAGGGAAGGGTGATGTGGGCATCAATATGGAGGGAAGCCCCGAACTGCTGGATTTTCATATTGTGGATATCAATCCATTCCGTTCTCCGGTTTTCTTCGAGGATGCTGACGATCTGATTGAGGAGATCGGGATCCTGTTCGTCCATAATGCCGCTTAAAGACCTGCGGACAATCTTATACCCTACAAAGATAATATACAATCCGAAAACTAAGGCAACCACCGAATCCAGCCAGTAAATTTTAGTAAAGTAAACTACCACGAGACTGATGACAACACCGAGCGTTGTTACCGTATCGGATTGGAGGTGCTTTCCGGAAGAGATCAGCACGAGCGAGTTTTCTCTGCGGCCTTTTTTGACAGAGATATATCCTAAGATATAATTGACTATCGCAGTTGCCGCAATAATTAAGATACCCCAGTCCAGTTTATCCAGTACTTTGCCCGTTAAAAGGCTGTTGATGCCTTCGTAGATGATCATAATCCCTGCAATGGCAATCAGGGCCCCTTCGATTCCTGAAGTGACAAATTCAACCTTCCCGTGGCCGTACGGATGGTCTTCATCTCTGGGTTTGGCAGCAAGGTGTAGCGAGTACAGCCCCATAAATGCACTGATCACATTGACGATGCTTTCCATAGCATCGGAGAAGACGGCATCAGAATTGGTGAGTTTCCACGCAATGAGCTTCCCGATGAAAAGGATGATCCCAAAGACTGCGATGATCTTCTGGAATCCTATTTTTTCGGTCTTGTTTTCCTGTTTCCGGTTCATAAGTTCGGATAAAAAAAGAATCCCGTTCTGAGATTCTTTTTTATTTGTTAGTTTATACTAAGTTATGTTCTACAAGGTATTCTGCAATCTGTACCGCGTTGGTAGCAGCTCCTTTCCTGAGGTTGTCTGCTACGATCCAGAGATTCAGGGTTTTAGGCTGCGAAAGGTCCCGCCTGATTCTTCCGACGAATACTTCATCTTTGCCTTCCGAATAGAGCGGCATCGGGTAGTGGTTGTTTTTCACATCATCCATAACGACTACGCCGGGTGTTTCGGAAAGGATCTTTCTCACTTCATCCAGGTCAAACTCGTTTTCAAATTCGATGTTAACGCTTTCAGAATGTCCTCCCTGCACAGGCACTCTTACGGCAGTGGCAGTCAGATTGAAGGTGTCGTCACCCAGGATTTTCTTAGGCTCCTTCATCAGCTTTATTTCTTCTTTCGTATAATCATCGTCACCGAATACATCACAGTGCGGCAATGCATTTTTGAAGATCTGATACGGATAGACTCTGGAAACGGAGTCATCCCCGCTGATTTCAGCGTTCAGCTGGTCTACCGCTGCTTTTCCGGTACCGGTTACCGACTGGTAAGTAGATACAATGACCCTTTTAAGATCATATCTTTTATTGAGCGGTCCCAGAACCATCACCAGCTGAATGGTAGAGCAGTTCGGGTTGGCGATGATTTTATCTTCTTTGGTTAAAACATCAGCGTTGATTTCCGGTACCACCAGTTTTTTATCCGGATCCATCCTCCAGGCGGAAGAATTATCGATCACGGTAATGCCTGCTTCCGCAAACTGCGGGGCAAATTCCAGCGAAGTGGATCCGCCGGCAGAAAAAATGGCGATATCAGGTTTTGCGGCAATAGCGTCTTTTATGCTTACAATCGTAAATTCCTCCTGTTTATACTTCACCTTCTTACCTACAGATTTTTCGGATGCTACCGGGATTAATTCTGTGACAGGGAAGTTTCTCTCCTCCAAAACTTTAAGCATAACCTGGCCAACCATTCCTGTTGAACCTACTACTGCTACTTTCATTGATGTAATAAATATTTAAATATTAAACTCTAAAAGAGTTATGGCTTATAACTCCTAATTTATATCTATGCCCCGAAGACTCTGGCCCAAGGGAATGCAAAGGTAAATAATCCTACTGCAATAAGCCCCATGATTACAATGGCAAGGGAAATCGTATCATTGGATTTTATTTTTTTATTGATGATGGTCATCAGTACGGCACCAATCAGCATAGAGAAAGGGTGCTCTACATACTGGAACCTCAGGTAAGAATCTTTCATCACGGATCCCATGTCCATTCCTTTGCTGAAATTGATGATCAGCATGGTAAGCCCTATCAGGAACTGAATGTGGAAGAAGATCATGGTAAACAGGGTGGTCTTTTTCAGAAAGCCGTTCACTTTACCGCTGAATCCGAACATGGTAGTTAAAAGAGCAATAACAAATAATGCTACCAGAAGCAGTTCCAGGTATCCAAATCCTTTGTGTGCATTCAATAAAATGTTGTAAAAATCCATAGTCAATTTTTTTGTACACAAATATAACAAAAATCCCGGCTTGTTGCCGGGATTTGATAGGGATAAAATCTAATGTTTTTCTTAGAAGTTGAATGATAATGTGGCAGCCCATGTTCTTCCGAATCCGAAATATACACGGTTTGACGTATCAATACCTTTGAAGAAATTATTAGGATTATTAATGTAGTTATTATACTGTTGCTGAGCAGTTACACCTCCAGCATCTTTGAAGTCACCCTGCTGCTTAACAAAGTTATTGGTGGCACCGTCCTGGATATACGTTTTATCAAACAAGTTGTATACGTTTGCTCCGATGGTAAAGAATTTAGAGTCATCCTTTAATCTTATTTTGTAAGACACACCAACATCTGTTAAATTATAATCAGGTAATTTTAGTACCCCTCTTTCCTGGTTGGCAGGATTTGAGAATGTAGCAATATCAATAGATGAATACAGTTTTCCAACATAACGCCATCCTGCATAGATGCTTAAGTCTTTTACCGGCTTAAGAGTCGCTCCCAGAGCAGCTGTCATTTGAGGGATACTGTTGTTGCTTGTTCCTCCTACTTTTACTTTATCAAGATAAAGGGTCGTTGTATTAGAATCACCGGCAACGGTTAAAGGATTATTGTTTCCGTCAAATGTTGTCCCGGTAGCATTTCCTTCATAGTGGTAATCACCCCAAGAGAACATTCCGTTGAATTCTAAGAAGCTGTTAAGTCTGTATACTGCATCTACTTCAACTCCCTGGTGGATTTCAGTGATCCCGTTCATTTCTGCATAAGCGTCCGTTACGTTAGGAACCGTAATCGTTCTCCTTAAAGCTCTGTCTTTCCACTGCGTTCTGTAAAGGTTAACATTCGCATTGAATTTTGCAGATCTGAATCCGTATCCAACTTCGGCAGAGAAGATTTTCTCGTTGGTAAGCTGAGGGTTCACTACTTGCTGGTTGCTAGGATATACCGTATTCATAAACGGCTGCTTGCTGTAATAACCAATGTTGGCAAAAACATTATTATTATCATCAATGTTATAGTTTGCACCTCCTTTAATATTGTATCCGAAGATGTTTTTGAATCCGGTCTTTCTGTTTACCGTCTGGTTTCTCTGTACTGTAACGCCATCCTGAACGAACTCGTCAATTCTCTGATATCCCTGGTTTGAAACGGATCCCTGGATGAAAGCAGATAAATCGTTTTTAGAATATTCGATTTGCCCGAATCCACTATACCAAAGTACTTCACCGTCATTGCTGAATCCTACTCTCTCGTTTAACGGAACCTGGCTTCCACCGAAAGGGTTCCAGTTTAATTTCTTATAATCAGAAGTAGCCGTCACCACGTTAGGTGCGATGTTCTTATTAGCGTTGTCTTTGTATCCTGCTGCTCCGTAAAGATCTGAAATCACCTGATAATGATACCCGTAATAGTATCTGTTATCTGTACCTATTGAGAAATTCCAGTTGTCATTTACTTTATGCTGGAAGTTGGCTAAGATACCATACCAGTTGTGAGAATTGATGCTGGCTCTGCGGATAAGGGTACTTCCTGCATTGGCTGCATTTACGTTCACAGCCGCATTCTCAGCGAATAATTTATCGTAATTGTAAAGTCCTTGTGCATCTCTGAAGTATGGTACACCATTTACAGAAGCGGTAAGGTTTCTTCCGTTTACTCTACCAAGGTCACCTGTTCCGCCACCTCTACCATTAGACATATAGGCTACGGTACTTAATTTGGATTTTTCATTGAATGTCCAATCCCAGTTTAACATCATAACAGGCTTGTTATAATAGTTGGATCTGTTGGATAATGCCACTCTTCTGCCTTCTGCATTGGTGTAATATCCCCAGTCGCTATTATACGTTCTGTCCGGTGTTCCGTCATTATCCGGATTGTATCTGATATAGTCGGAAATAGTAGGTGCAAAAGATCTTTGATCGTGCCACTGTGGAGCTCCTGTAATCGTAAACTGTAAATTATGCTTTGGGTTTACTTCCCAACCTAAAGCAAAGAAGTATGTATATGCTTCATAATCTGTGTTCTGAATATAAGTAGATCCTGATTGTCTACCCATTAAGAATGATGAAGACCATCCTTTATCAGATTTTCCGGTATTATAAGCAAATGAAGTTTTTAAATAATCATTGTTACCAACCCCTAATCTTACAATACCGCCTTTTTTCATGTCGGCTGATTTTGTAATAAAGTTCATCGTACCTCCTACAGATGCGATCGCCAGTTTGGAAGAACCAAGTCCTCTCTGTACCTGGATAAAGCTTGTTACATCAGAAAGACCCGTCCAGTTTGAAAAATAAACAGTACCCCCCTCCATATCATTAACAGGCATACCGTTTACCATTACTGCAATGTTTCTGGATTCGAACCCACGCATAACAATCTGAGAGTCTCCGAAACCACCACCACCTTTTGTAGCATATACGGAAGGTGTTGTATTAAGTAATTCAACAAGCTCTTGGTTTCCTTGTCTTTCAAGAATCTGTGCTGCCTTAATGGTAGAAACAGCTACCGGTGTCTTTCTATCTTTAGCGATATCTGTAACACCTCTTAGAATTACCTCTTCAATGTCTTTGGACTTAGAAACGGTATCCTGAACTTGCTGAGCATAATAGACACTAGCTGTAGACAGTGTAATTACTGCAGTTAGAATCGATTTGTTGATTAATTTCATAATCGTTAGTAATAGTTAGATTTAATTTTCTGCAAAATTGAGGAAATAAATTTTAACCAATATTAACTTTATGTTAATTTTTAATCATTCTTATTAGCTTTTATAAAATTGATTTTCAATGTATTGCATAATTGTTGATATTTAACATGAAAAAAATCATATTATTGACTTTTTAACAAATCAATACCATTTTTATTAAAAATTCAACGTTATTTCACAGCTTTAAGGCTTAAATCAATATTTTGTGCTGAATGAGTAAGCGCGCCGGCAGAAATATAAGTAACCCCTGTGGAAGCAATTTCCTTTAACATATCCCGGGTAATTCCTCCTGACGCTTCACTTTCACAGGCGCCACTAATCATCTTAACCGCTTTTTTCATGGTTTTCACATCCATATTGTCCAGCATGATCCTGTCTGCTTTTGCCCGGATCGCCTCTTCAACTTCCTCCAGGTTTCTGGTTTCCACTTCTATTTTAAGCTTCTTTTTATTTTTTTTGATGTAATCCTTTGCCATTTTCACCGCATTGGTAATGCTGCCGTTATAATCAATGTGGTTGTCTTTCAGCATGATCATGTCATACAATCCGTAACGGTGATTGGTGCCTCCGCCAATAGCGACCGCCCATTTCTCACAGATCCTGAAATTAGGCGTGGTTTTCCGGGTGTCCAGAAGTTTGGTTTTGGTTCCAACAAGGCGGGAATCCCAGTCATGGGTAAGGGTCGCGATACCACTCATGCGCTGCATGCAGTTCAGCACAAGCCTCTCGGTAGAAAGGATGGACTGTGCGCTTCCGGATACGACAAAGGCAAGATCTCCTGCCTTGGCTGCTTCACCGTCTTTAATGAAAACTTCAACACTCAGGTTTTTGTCAAATGTTTTAAAGATCATCTCGGCCATTTCCACGCCTGCCAGAATGCAGTCCTGCTTTACCAGCAGTTTTGCGCTCTGCTCAAGGTCTTTCGGGATGGTGGAAAGAGTAGAGTGGTCTCCGTCCTGAATATCTTCTTCCAAAGCATTTTTAATGAACTGCTTTAATGCTTTATCGGTCACATATGCCGGTCTTTTCATAGTATGTGGGATTATGCTAAATCTTTGTTGTAAAATGCACCTTTGTTCTCTTTCATTTCCATAGACTGGGTAATGATGAGCCGGGCAACGGTCGTTAAGTTTCTGAGTTCGGACAGCTGAGGGGAAAGGATAGAATAATGGTAGATCTCATCTACAGCTGCCGCGATTTCCTGATGTTTTTGCAGGGCCATACTCAGGCGGCGGTTGCTTCTTACGATACCCACCAGGTCGCTCATCATTTCCTGCAATTGTTTCCTCAGATAGGATACAATCACCATTTCATCCATGATCTTCATGCCTTCCTCGTTCCATTCCGGAACGGCTTTCAGGTCATCAAAGTTGAAATTATTCTGATGCAGGAGCTCTACCGTCTTCATAGCAGCGTTATGTCCGAAGACCAGTCCTTCAAGCAATGAGTTGGAGGCGAGCCTGTTGGCGCCATGCAGTCCGGAATTGGTGCATTCTCCTACAGCAAACAGGTTATGGATGGAAGACTGTCCGTCCCTGTCCACTTCAATCCCGCCCATCAGGTAATGGCAGGCCGGAACTACGGGGATCAGCTGTGAGAAAGGATCAATACCTTCATCCTTGCATTTTTTATAGATGTTGGGGAAGTGTTCCAGGAATTTTTCCCGGTTCATCTCCCGGCAGTCCAGGCCAACATATTCGTCGCCGGTTATTTTCATTTCTGCATCAATGGCGCGCGCTACAATATCCCGGGAAGCCAGTTCTTCACGCTCATCATATTTATGCATGAATTTTTCACCTTTCTTCGTCCTTAATTTGGCTCCGTCCCCGCGCACGGCTTCAGAGATCAGGAACAGCATGCCGTCAATCTTGCTGTAGAGGGCCGTAGGATGGAACTGATAGTACTGCATATTAGATACTTTTCCCCTGGCCCTGGCCACGAAGGCAATCCCGTCACCGGTAGCAATAGTAGGGTTGGTCGTATTCTTATAGACATGGCCTGCTCCTCCTGTAGCTACCAGAGTGATTTTTGAAGTGATTTTTTTGATGGTTTTCTGCTTCTCATCCAGGATATAGGCTCCGTAGCAATGAATATCGCCTTCTACCAGTTCTTTTCCGGGAACATGGTGCTGCGTGATGATATCGATGACATAATGATGGTCGAGGATCTCAATATTGGGGCTGCTGTTGGCTGTCTGCAGCAGGGCACGCTCAATTTCAAACCCGGTAATATCTTTATGATGGACAATTCTGTTTTCCGTATGCCCGCCTTCTCTTCCTAAAGCGAATTTCCCGTTCTTCATATCGAAGTTGGCTCCCCATTCCACAATTTCATTAAATCTCGCGGGTGCTTCTTTTACCACCATTTCCACAATGTCGCGCAGGCTTCCTCCGTCGCCGGCCCGCATGGTATCTTCTATATGCTTATCGAAATTGTCTTTCTTAAAATCCGTGACTACAGCCAGGCCACCCTGCGCGTATTTGGTATTGCTTTCGTCTTTGTCAGACTTGGTCACCATGATGATTTTGGCATCAGGAAACTGTTCAGAAACTTTAATGGCATAGGACAGACCCGAAATACCGGAGCCGATCACTAATACATCCGCTTTTATCATTATGCTTGCTTTAGGTACAATCGTCACAAATAACTAAATAAATGTAAACAATTTTTCGTTTGGTTTTCTTACTTTTTTCATGTGCTGGAAAAGATCTTCTTCCGAGCGGTAGCCCAGTGCCAGGGTAACGGTCACCTTTTCCATGGCAGGATCAATGTTCAGTGTTTCTTCCAGAACATCCTGACGAAAGCCTTCCATCGGACATGAATCCACATGTTCAAGAGCCGCCGCATACATCAGGTTGGCCAATACAATGTACGACTGTTTTTCTGCCCAGTTGAAGATCTGGTCATCTGTCTGCCGGTCCATATGCTGATGAATGCTTTTCTTAAAAGGATCCAGCTCTTCCACAGGAGTATCCCGTATTTCTGCAATGTGGTTGAAATACCCCTGGATATACTTTTCATCAATACTTCTCTTTGAGGTAATAACGATGAGGTGGGAGCAGGTGGAAATCTGTGATGGGTTGTAGAACGAAGGAATCAATTTCTGCTTCATCTCTTCACTCTGCACCACGATGATTTTATAAGGCTGAAGACCCAGAGAACTGGCTGCCAGTTTTCCGGATTCCAGTATGGAATGCAGGGTTTCCTGGGGAATGATTTCCCGGTTGAATATTTTTACAGAATATCTTTTGCTTAAAGCTTCCAAATAGTTCATACAACAAATTTAAGCATTGGATATTAATAAACCGGTTAAAAAATGATATATCATTCAGTAAAAACATAAAAAAAGAGCCACTGTATTCCAGTGGCTCCTGCTGATGAATAGTTGCTATTTATTCCCTGTTTTTAACCAGGATCCATCCTGAATAGGTAACAGAGGTGTTTTTCTTATCGTTTTCATTCCAGGTTACCGAATACCAGTAGCTTCCTGTAGGCACTTTTCGTCCTCCTACCGTGCCATCCCACCGGTAACGGTTGGATTTGTCCCCCTGATGGATTTTAGCTCCGTACCGGTCGAAGATGCTGAACGCCAGGTTCTTTTTCCCGGCAAGCGCAGAGTAATCAATGGCGTCATTCACGCCGTCTCCGTTAGGTGTGATGACATTGATGATATTAGGTACGGTAATGTCTATTTCCATCGGAGTACAGCTGTAACTGTCCCTTACATAGATTTTGCTTACTCCTCTCGATGTGTTTTTAAAGATATTGGAATCCTGCCAGTGTATATTATCCATGGAATACTGGTATGGAGCAGTTCCGCCGTTAACATACACTGTTACCGTTGTGCCGGAGATATCAACGGACGTAATCACCGGCTGTTCCGATGGATAGACTTTGACGCTTTGGGTAACGACGCAGTCTCCGGTTTTTAATTTCACCCAGTACGTTCCTATGCCTACATTGGTTATGGAACGGGTATTGGCTCCGGTGCTCCACTCATAGCTTGCGAATCCGGGACCTGCATCCAGCGTGGTGGTTGCTTCAGGGCAGATGGTTTTGTCAGCCAGTACAGAAGAATATACGGGAGGAATCACCACCAGCGTGACTTTTGCAATTCCGTAGCATCCGCTGGTGTTGCTTACTTTTACATACACCACCCCGTTAGGAGCGATATAAGCCGTTGGTGTAGAAATCTCATTGGTTCCGTTTACCGCATCTGTGAGCGACGGATAGTATTTTTTGGTGCCAGTTCCCACTGTAGCTGCTGTAAGATTGAATGACGCGGTGGCCGGGCTGGTTTCAATAGGGCAGGATCTCAGAGTAGCATCGGTAACCGTAACTGTGGGAGCAATATTCAGCGTGATTTTGGCATTGGAAACGCATCCCTGGGATGTGGTCACCTTAACGTATACGGTAGCAGCCGGAGAGAAAAATGCAGCAGGATTGGTAATTTCAGGGCCGCCATTATTCAGGTCAGCCAGGGTATTGTAGAATTTTTTGGTGACACCCGGTACATTAGTTACTGCCGCGGTAGTAAGGTCAAAAAGCCCTCCTCCTGCATTATTATTGTTACAGGCTGTAAGGCTCGCATCCTGTGCTGCAAATGGAGTAGGATTCAGCTGAATGACGCCGTCTCCGTTGTCGCAGAGTGTTGAGGTGGGATCTTTGATGACTACAGTAATGGTTGTATTTCCGCTGTACTGGAAGTTAGAAGGATTGGCAATAGGGGTAGAGCTTCCTAAAATATAATAACTAATAATATAGCTGGAAGGATTGGCTACAAATTGCGAAGCGTAAGAGGTCAGGTCTACGATACCGGTACCGCTTGCCGGGTTAACGCAGACAAAAGGGGTCACGGTATTGGTTAAAATAGGAACTTTGTCGATGAATATTTTAGCATTCTTTATAGAATGCCTTGCACTTGCCGCCCCGGTAGCCGCTGAAAATCCGAAATATCCCTGGGTCATGCCTATGGCTCCTCCTGACGGGGCAAAAGACTGATTGACGATCTGTACACCATCAATTTTAATGCTGATGATCCAGTTTGTTGGATTGGTAAGGTCGGTTTGGCCGTTGACTTCCACATGTTTGTACGTTGGTCCCACAAAAGGCTGTGTAGCATTCAGGTCCGGAGAGTGGAAAGTACTTCCCGGAGTGTTGTTATATTCTATATTATTATTGGTTGAATTATTGGTTCCGTACAGCAAATGGACTTTACTCATCTGAGCCTCTGTGCTGTTGTTGAAGATATCAAACCCAACCATCAGTCCGGTAGCATTGGCAGGAATCCCAAGCCCTCCTCCGGTGATAAATCCTGTAGGAGGATTATTCAGGTACCAGAATGTGAATCCGTCTCCTTTTCCGTAAGCAGCCGTTCCGTTGCCATCAATTCTGAAATCAAATTCAACCTTCCACTTATCACAATATTTCAGGTTGATAGGGTCGTTCAGTTTGATCGCACCCGACTGCCCGGTTATGTCATCCGTCAGCCGGATAAAGTCCGTTACGGTAGTTGCGGAAGGGATAAGCGTCCAGCCGGTGGTATTCACGGGATTACCGGTGAGCTGGTAGGTCTGGGACAATGAATGTTGCGGGATCCCGCAGAACACAAGCAGTAGAAAGTACGTGAGTAGAGCTTTTTTCATCTGATCAGAATTGATTGTTTGTTAATAGAATTGGATATGATATGGCAGTGCATATGCATGTATCATGGTTAAAATAGAAGATCACTCCTGTGCAGAAGTGATCTTCAGATAGTTTATTCTCTGTTTTTTACCAATACCCAGCCTGAATAGTTTGTCTGTGTATTATTTTTATCATTTTCATTCCATGAGATGGTATACCAGTAGGTGCCGGTAAGGATTTTCTTTCCGGATGAAGTTCCGTCCCATTTGTAGTTCCGTATTTTATCTGCCTTGTACAGCTGGTTTCCATAACGGTCATAGATGGTAAATACCAGGTTTTTCTTGTAAGCCAGCGCAGAATAGTCGATAAAGTCATTTTTGTTGTCTCCGTTAGGGGTAATCACATTAAGCAGATTCGGAACGGTAACCTGGATCTGAACCGGTTCACAGTTATAGGCATCTTTTACATATACTTTAACTTCCCCTCTTTTAAGGTCTGTAAAGATATTGGAGTCCTGCCAGTTAATGCCGTCCAGCGAGTATTTGTATGGTGGTAACCCTCCATTTACATTAATGGTAATGGTATTGTTACTGATGTCGATAGAAGAAATTACCGGTTGTATGGCAGCATTCACTTTAACCATCTGAAGAGTGTAGCAGTTGCCCGTTTTCAGCTTTACCCAGTAAATTCCTACAGGGACTCCCTGGATGGCCTGGGTAGTGGCGCCGGTGCTCCATTCATATCCGTCAAATCCCGGTCCTGCATCCAGTGTGGTTCTGTTTGCGATACAGATGGTTTTGTCTTTCAGGACTGATGACTGTACAGGCGGCAATACCTTAAGGGTAATTTTAGCAATCATATAGCAGCCGTTTGAATCAGTGACCTTCACATATACTTCTGCATTCGTTGAAATATACGCTGCCGGATTCAAAATCTCATTGGTTCCGCTAACGGCATTTGCAACCGTAGTATAATATTTTTTGGTAACCCCTGTCACTGAAGTCACATTTGCTGAAGTCAGGTTGAAAGCTCCCGTTGTAGGTGCTGAATCTATAAAGCAGGACTGAAGCGTGGCGTCATTCACTGTCGTATTGGGGTGGAAGGTAAGGTTGATCTTGGCGTTTCCTGTACATCCCTGTGATGTGGTCACTTTTACATATACGGTTCCTGCTGCAGAAACGTAAGCAGCCGGGTTGGTAATTTCGTTGGTTCCAGCGGTGAGATCGTTGAGGGTTTTGTAATATTTTTTTGTTACACCGGTCTGAGCGGTTACGTTGGCTACGGTAAGGTCATAGGTTGCCGTTCCTGCATTGTTGTTATTACAGGCGGTCAGTGTGGCATCATTCGCTGTAAAAGGAGACAGCGTAAGCAGGATCTTTCCGTCCGGGTTATCACACAGGATCCCGGCGTTATCTTTCACTACTACTGTAATTGACGTATTGGTGCTGAACTGATAGTTAGCAGGATTGGCAATAGGCGTCGAGCTGCCGGTAACATAATAGGTAAATGTATAATTGCCCGGATTGGAAACAAACTGGCTGTTGAAAGAGGTCAGGTTAACCACCGCGTTTCCTGTCGTAGGATTCGGGCAGAATGACTGTGTCGTCGAAGTCTGTAAAATGGATACTTTATCTGTGTATATTTTTGCATTTTTAATGGAATGCCTGGCACTTGCTGCTCCGGTAGATGCTGAAAAGCCAAAATACCCCTGGGTCATTCCACCTGCTGTCCCGGATGGAGCAAAAGACTGCGAAACAATAGTGTTGTTATCAATCTTTATGGTAATGATCCAGTTGGTTACATTGGCCGGATCTACTTCTCCCGTTACTTCTACGTGCTTGTAATTGGCGCCTACAAAAGGCTGGGTTGCAATAAGGTCCGGTGAGTGGAAAGTACTTCCCGGAGTAGTATTATATTCTATATTGTTTCCTGCGGTATTATTGGTTCCATAGAGCAGGTGAACCTTGCTCATCTGTGCTTCCGTGCTGTTGTTGAAGATATCAAATCCGATCATCAGCCCTGTGGCATTAGCGGGGATCCCGAGTCCGCCACCGGTTACATAGGAGGCAGGAGGATTCGCCAGGTACCAGAACGCAAAGCCATCCCCTTTTCCATAGCTGGTAGTTCCGTTGCCGTCAATCCTGAAATCGAATTCCACCCTCCATTTATTACAGAACTTCAGGTTGATCGGTGCATTGAGCTTGATGCCTCCCACCTGCGAAATCTGATCTGCCGTAAGCTGTATGAAATCGGTATTGACCGTTGCTGAAGGAACTACATCCCATCCGGTTGTGTTGACAGGATTTCCTGTGAGCTGATAGGTTTGGGAGAAAAAAGTTCCGGAAAAGCAAAACAATAGTATAGTTAAATAAGACAGTAGTTTTCTTTTCATTAATATAATACTTTTAATTAGACGCGTAAAGATATTAAATCCTAATTGAATAACAGGTATTACATAATGATTTTGTTATAAATGATGTCTTTTTTTTAATAAATGATAACCCAAATCGAAAATGGTTAAAATTTTAAATAATTAAATTGTCTTATTATAAAATCCTGTTTGCAGATTAAAAGAGCGAATTATTTTCCATGTTTTCAAAGTATATGTCAGTTTCCAGTTGCCCGGAAGCAGCTGCTGCAACGGCAAGTTTATCGCACAGTTCATTTTCAAAATGCCCGGCATGCCCCTTGATCCAGTGCAATTTAGGTGTGTGTTTCTGGTATACTTCAATAAAACGTTTCCATAGATCAGGATTCTTTACGTTTTTCCATCCTCTGCGGACCCAGCCTGAGATCCAGTTCTGGTTTACCGCATCTGCTACGTACTTGCTGTCGGTGTATATATGGATGTCGTTTTCTGTGGATTTAAGCTTCTCAAGCGCTGTAATTACGGCGAGGAGCTCCATCCTGTTATTCGTAGTTTTTCGGAAACCTTTTGAAAACGTTTTCTGGTAATTTTTTTCAGGGACACGCATGAGAATTCCGTATCCTCCTTTTCCGGGATTTCCGCTGCAGGCTCCGTCTGTGTAAATTTCAATTCTCAATGGGTTCCGTCGTAAAATTATAAGTAGCTTCCGGTTCTGTCTGACTTTTAAATGTCCTGAGTGGGTTCAATTAAAAAGGAAAATCGTCATCCTCATCAAAATCATTCATGGAAGATCCTGACAATTGTGAGCTATCCGGAATGTCAAACGCGGCACCCGGCTGGATGGTGGTCCTGATTTTATCAAAGCCATTGGCATCACCAGACCCGAAGTTTGAAGGATAGCCTCCGCCACCCTCGAAAGCTGCTTCTACATCTCCGAATTTGGCAAAATGCTTAAGGAAGGAAAGTCTTACATCTGCAGTGGCACCGTTCCTGTGCTTGGCAATAATAAGCTCTGCCTGATTTTCCGTTGAGGTTTCCTGTCCTTCTTCATCGTTGTCCCAGACAGTAATTTTGTAATATTCAGGACGGAAGATGAAGGATACGATGTCCGCATCCTGCTCAATTGCTCCGGATTCCCTCAGGTCAGAAAGCTGGGGTCTTTTACCCGGGCGGGCTTCCACACTCCTGGAGAGCTGAGAAAGTGCAATAACCGGCACGTTAAGTTCCTTGGCAATAGCCTTCAGTGAACGTGAAATCATGGAAATCTCCTGTTCACGGTTTCCTACGCCTTTACCACCGCTTCCGGCAGTCATCAGCTGAAGGTAATCCACCATGATTAGCCTTACACCATGCTGCATCACCAGTCTCCGGCATTTTGCCCGGAAATCGAATATGGAGAGGGAAGGCGTCTCATCAATATAAAGCGGCGCATTCTCCAGCTCGGAAACATTGGAGAACAGCCTTTGCCATTCATCATCGTCCAGGGTACCTTTTCTGAGTTTCTCCGATGAAATCCTGGTTTCCGAGGCGATCATCCTGGTGATCAGCTGTACGGACGCCATCTCGAGAGAGAACAGTGCCATTGGGATTTTATGCCCTACCGCGATATTTCTGGCCATGGACAGCAGGAATGCTGTCTTCCCCATTGCCGGACGTGCCGCAATGATGATGAGGTCAGAATTCTGCCACCCTCCTGTTTCTTTATCTACATCCCGGAATCCTGATGGTACTCCGGAAAGTCCCTGCTTATCTTTAAGGGACTTAATTGTTTCAATCGCTTGTTTTACAAGGGAATTGGCGGTGTCAAATCCTTTTTTAATGGTTCCGTTGGTGATTTCGAAGAAAGACTGTTCCGCCTTATCCAGAAGTTCAAAAACGTCTGTTGATTCTTTATAGGCAGAATCGATAACATTGGCGGAAACATTGATCAGGCTCCGCAGGATATATTTTTCAAGGATAACCCGTACGTGGTATTCGATATGGGCAGAAGAACTTACCCCCATGGTAAGGTCAATAATATAATGATCTCCGCCCGCAGTATACAGTTTCTCTTCTTTTTTCAGGTCCTGTATGATGGTCATCAGGTCTACCGGATGGTTCCCTTCATATAGTTTCAGGATGGTTGCAAAAATTACCTGATGCCTCGGATCATAGAAAACTTCAGGAGTAAGCAGGTCAATGGAATGGTCAAGCCCTTTTTTATCAATTAAAAAAGTTCCGATCACCAGTCTTTCAAAATCCACTGCATTAGGAGGCATTTTTCCATCAGCAATTGACAGCTCTCTGGCAAAATTTCCATGTGTGAGAGATGATAATGTTTCTTTCTGCGCCATGATGCAAAGATAGTTTTTTTGAAAAGTAAATTAAAAATAGTAATCCACAAATTAAAGGGATCAGGAGCAAATGCCCATCAAATCAGGCAATGCGGTGTGTAAAAAAAAATCACCCTGCAAGAGGGTGATTTTTTAAGTATTTGAAAACGAAGGCTATTCCCTGTTTTTCACCAGTATCCATCCGGTATATTTCGTCTGGGTATTGTTTTTATCGTTCTCGGTCCACGTGATGGTGTACCAGTACGTTCCGGTAAGAACTTTTTTACCTCCGGAGGTACCGTTCCATTTGAAGTTTCTTAGCTGGTCCGCTACGTAAAGCTGGTTTCCATATCGGTCATAGATGGTGAATACCAGGTTTTTCTTGTAGGCTAAAGCCGTGTAGTCTATTTCATCGTTGATATTGTCACCATTAGGCGTGATGACATTGATCAGATTCGGAACCGTTACCTGTACTTCTACAGGATTACAGTCGTAAGCATCTTTCACATATACTTTAGCTTCTCCTCTCGGAAGTCCTGTGAAAACATTTGAATCCTGCCAGTTCACACCGTCAATAGAATATTGGTATGGGCTCTTCCCGCCGTTTGCGGTGATGGTAATGGTATTGTTGGAAATCTCTATGCCGGTAATCACGGGCTGTTCGGAAGAATAGACACGGACATTCTGGAGCGTGAAGCATTTTCCTGTTTTCAGTTTTACCCAATACATCCCTACACTTACGCCCTGGATGCTTTGTGTGGTAGCACCGGTACTCCACTCATATCCGTCAAAGCCGGGACCGGCATCCAGCGTAGTCCTGTCTTCAATACAAATGGTCTGGTCTTTCAGGACGGTAGATTTTACCGGAGGAAGAACTATAAGATTGATTTTTGAAATGGCAAAACATCCGTCTGCGCTTGTTACCCTCACGTACACTACACCATTCGCTGAAATATAAGCTGCAGGATTAAGGATTTCATTCGTCTGGCTCAGTGCATTGGCATTGGTCGTATAAAATTTCTTGGTAATACCGGTCTGAGTGGACACTGCCGCAGATGGAAGATCAAATGCCGCTGTAGTGATATTGGTATCAATATAACACGATTCCAGCGTCGCATCTTTTACCACTACCACAGGTAAAAAGTCCAGTGTAATCACTGAATCATCTGAGCAGCCCTCGGAAGAGGTCACTTTTACATATACTTTTCCGGGACCGGAAACGTAAGCAGTAGGGTTCATGATCTGGTTGGTGCCTGCGTTCAGGTCATTCAGGGTAGGATAGTATTTTTTAGTAGCCGTAGGTTCGCTGAAAACATCGGCCAGGGTGAGGTTAAAGGTTGCGGTACCGGCACCGTTATTGTTACAGGCAAGCAGGTTGGCATCCTTGGCAACAATATTTCCCTGTTTGAATTTGAACGGCCCGATCTGCGTACAGCTGTTGATCGGGTTATTAGGGTTGGCCGGGTCCTGGTAATGGATGCTGTAGTAGTAAATATCGGTTCCGTTTACTGTAACGGGACCCGTAATCGGGTTCGCTCCTGTAAGGGCATCATTGGAAGAATAGTGGTAAGAAACCTGGAAATTGGCATTACCGTTAACAATGCCGTTTGTCAGGGTACTGAAGTCAAATGTAGTAGGCAGCTGGCATTTCAGGATTTCATTAGGAGCGCCTGTTGTCGCGCTGGGATTTCCAGGGGCTACAAATGGATTTGGCGTTAAGTTCGGATCTGTAAAAGGGGAAGCCAGCGTAGCGGTCCCTCCCCAGGTAAGGGAGAATCCCATGGTGTTGGTAGAGAAGTTATCGACGATCATGTAGTATGTTTCGCCGGGTAAAACATCCATATATTTTACAAACCGGTCACCTCCGGCTCCTTCTGTGGTATCAGTGGACGTCATATTCAGTCCTGTAGGACCTCCTCCTGCAGCAAAAGAACATCTCACCGGAGTACCAAGGCTTCCGCACTGAACATTGGGGCCGTATACAGCCCAGTCATAATCCGTGCTTACAGGGTTATTGGGGTTTACTGTAGGATCGATAACAAAGGTAAGTGTACCTCCGGTAGCAATCGTAAATTTATACCATACGGAAAAATGTTCTGTAGACAGGCATCCTCCCAATGGGCTTTCCTGCACCAATCCGTGGCCGCTGGGGGTATAGGACTGGCCTGAATTCCCACATACTGCAATAGCTGTAGAGCAGTCTGACTGTGAAAAATACAGATGTGACAGGGATAAAAGTAAAACGAGTAGTAACTTTTTCATTGTAAAACAGTTTTAATAAAACAAATGTAATGAAAATATTAAAAAAATGTTATTTTCTACTTTCCGGATATGAAGAAACCGCTTATTTAAGCGGTTTCTGTCATTATGATGAAATTTTTATTCTCTGTTTTTTACCATCACCCAACCGGAATATTTGAATGGGGTATTCTTTTTATCATTTTCATTCCAGGTTACTGAATACCAGTAGGTGCCTGTAGGAACTTTCTTGCCTCCCGAAGTACCATCCCACTTATATCCGTTGGATTTGTCCGCCTGGAATATTTTCACTCCGTACCTGTCGAAAATGCTGAATATCAGGCTTTGTTTTCCGGCTAATGCAGAATAATCAATAACGTCATTGATTCCGTCGCCGTTCGGAGTAATAACATTGATCAGGTTAGGAACGATTACTGTTATACTGATCGGATCACAGTCATAGGCATCTTTCACGTAAATCATATTGTCACCTCTCGGAACATTATTGAATACATTGGAATCCTGCCATTTGATATTGTCCATGGAGTATTTGTATGGTGGTGTTCCTCCTGTAACGCTTGCTGTTACCACATTGTTGGCAATGTCAATATTGGTAATGACCGGCTGCTCGGAAGGATATACTTTTACCGTCTGTAAGCTCACGCAATCTCCGGTTTTCAGTTTCACCCAGTACGTGCCTACTCCAACATTGGTGATGGTACGTGTCGTTGCTCCTGTGCTCCACTCATATCCGTTGAATCCAGGGCCTGCATCAAGCGTTGTGGTATCTTCAATACAGATGATCTTATCTTCCAATACACTGGAGTATACCGGAGGCAGTACAATTAAGGTTACTTTAGCAATGTTGTAACATCCGTTCGAATTGGATACTCTTACATAGATTACACCGTTAGGAGCAATATAAGGTGAAGGAGTAGCAATTTCGTTGGTCTGGTTTACGGCATCCGTAAGTGAAGGGTAATATTTCTTGGTTACCCCAGTCTGGGTAGTTACAGCTGCTGTTGTAAGGTTGAAAGAAGCCGTGGCAGGGCTGCCCTCAATGAAGCATGACCTCAGGGTAGCTTCCGTTACTGTAACAACAGGATTGAAATTCAGGGTGATCTTTGCATCATCTGAACATCCCTGAAGGGTGGTTACTTTTACATAGACCGTTCCTGTTGAAGATACATAATTGGTAGGTGTCGTAATTTCATTGGTCCCTGCATTAAGGTCTGCAAGGGTAGGATAATATTTCTTAATGGCTGTAGGGTCTGAGAATACAGCAGCCGTGGTGAGGTCATATACTGCTGTACCGGCATTGTTGTTATTACACCCACTCAGCGTAGCGTCCTGAGCGGTGATATTGCCCAGCTTGAATTTAAATGTCCCGGTCTGCTTACATTTGCTGATGGCACTGTTCGGATTAACAGGGTCTGCATAGCTGATGCTGTAATAATATACTGAAGTGGTATTAACCGTTTGTGGTGTCGTAATCGGATTGTTGCCGGTAAGGGCATCGTTGGCTGAAGTATGGTAGCTTACCACGAAATTAGGGTTTCCGTTAATGATTCCTGCGGATAATGTGCTGAAATCAAAAACAGCAGGAGTGGCACATACAATAACCTCGTTAGGTCCGTTAGGAGTAGCGTTAGGGCTTCCAGGCGGAATAAAAGGGTTGGGCTGTATTGCAGAGGTAAATGGTGAAGAAAGTGTGGCTGTTCCTCCCCAGGTAAGAACAAATCCATTGGTATTGGCAGAGAAGTTATCTATGATCAGGTAATAGGTTTCTCCGGCAAGGACATCCATATATTTACAGAATCCGTCACCACCGGCCCCTTCGGAAAGGTCTGTGGCAGTCATATTCAGTCCGGTAAGGATTCCGCTTGCCGTTGAAGCATAAGAACATCTTACAGGAGCACCCAGGCTTCCGCATTGTTTATTGGGACCGAAAACCGCCCAGTCATAATCTGCCTGTGCGTTAGGGGTGATCAGGAAAGTAAGGGTTCCGCTGGTAGATGCTGTAAATGTATACCATACGGAATAATGCTCAGAAGTAAGGCAGCCGCCTCCCAGAGGGTTTTCCTGTATATTCCCGAATCCGCTGGGCGTATAGGAAATAGCAGAGTTCCCGCAGACAGCAAGACTGGATGTACAGTCTGACTGTGCATAAAATATCTGACAGAATATCATCAGAAAAACAAGTAAAACTTTTTTCATAAGGGGAAATTTGTAGCAAATATAAAAAAAAGTTGCCTTTTATTTAATATTTACGTAACATAAATATTAAAACGCAAATAGTCTCCTAATATTGCATTTTTCTCAGCTTTGCATTTGTAGTTCCGACAAGTAAGGCAATAAGCACCGTCATGCTTCCACCGAAAACCACTGAGCGCACCACACCCAGCAGTTTCGCCATAAGCCCGCTTTCAAACTGGCCCATTTCATTGCTGGACATGATAAAAATGGAGTTAACGCTGAGAACCCTTCCCCGGATGTGATCAGGGGTTTTAAGTTGTACGATCGTTCCACGGATGACGACGGAAATTCCGTCAAGCATTCCGCTCATCACCAGGAACATAAAAGAAAGCCAGTACAAGTGGGATAGCCCGAATCCTATAATGCAGAGCCCGAATCCGGCTACTGCTATTAGAAGGATTTTACCCTGGTTTCTCCTCAGCGGGATAATGGATAATACCGTAATAATACACATGGAACCTATATCAGACGCTGCATTCAGCAATCCGAATCCTTCCGCGCCAACTTTAAGGATGTCCGTAGCATATACCGGGATCATGGCTACGGCGCCTCCGAAGAGTACTGCAAACATATCCAGGCAGAGTGCGCCCAGGATCTCTTTTGTTTTCAGGATGTACGTAATTCCTTCACCCATGCTCTGCATGACGTTTACCGTCTCTTTTTTATACTCAGAATACTGTTTATTAAGCTGCCAGAAAAACAGGGAAGCCACAAAAATCAGTGAGAGGATGACCACCAGTGTCCATTGTACCCCGAAATACCCGATCAGGAAGCCGCCAACGGCATGTCCGCAAACTGAAGAAATCAGAAATGTTGCCTGATTCAACGTAATGGCATTGGGCAGGTTTTCTTTTTTGACGATTTTCGGAATCATGGAAGGTACGATAGGGCCTATGAAAGCCCGTGCTATACCGGTGAAGAAAATAACGCCGTAGATGAAATAAGTGATCTGATGGCTGGTAAAATGGATTTCTACATTCAGGAAAGCCGGAATCAGCAACAGCCCGATCAGGAATATATAGGCATAATTGCAGATCAGCAGCAGTTTTTTCTTTTCATTCATATCAATCACATGGCCTGCATACAGGGCACAGCTTACGGCTGGAATAACTTCCGAAAGTCCGATCAGGCCAATAGAGAAGGGATCTTTTGTCAGCTGGTAAACCCACCAGCCCAATAAGGTGGCCAGCATCCTGAACGCTAAAACGATAAAAAATCTTCCCGTAAGAAGATTTCTGAACTCAATATTTTGCAGTGTCTTTAACGGAGTGAATGAAATCATGCACAAAAATAGCCCTAAATATCCATTCAGGGCTTTACAGAGTATGTATTTTTAAATGATAAATCAAATAATGCGCGAAAGACCGTATCTATTTATCTGCTCTCGAAGAGCTCAGTACCAATGCGGCTACTCCGGCTGCACCGATTACTACAGCACCAGCTGTAACTCTTGCTTTTGATCTGTCTTTAACCGCAGATACATTGGATTTCGGGATGATTACCACTGTACTGTCTTTCTTGCCTGCAGTTCCTATGATATTGTCACCGTCTACATTACGGAACAGCATGGTCTGCTTTTTAGAACCGTCTTTTAAGGTTACCACATACATTTTGCCGGCCTCCAGGTTAGAATAATCGTTTTTTGAAATGTCTTCAGTATATTTTGTAGTGGCGCACGACGAAATGACGAATAGACTTGTTAATAAAGATGATTTAAAAAGTACAGATGTTTTCATTTTTATTTTTTAGGTTTTTCAAATTTATAATTTTTTTTGAATATACGTTTTCGGAATTGAAAAAATGTGGTTAAAGTTTATAAACTTCTAACAAATCTGCAATTATCCTGTCATTGGCAAGCCTTGGGATCTTATTCTGTCCTCCCAGTTTCCCCTGTGATTTTGCATAGTCCTGAAATGCATTTTTCTGCAGGTAAGAAATGTTGAGGGGCTGAAGGATATTGCCGGAAATCAGGTCGTCATAATAGGTATTGCGCTGTCTCATCTGATGGTCCAGTTCCTGTCTGAAAGCTTCAGGGTCTGCCGGTGTTTTTTCAAATTCAATAAACCATTCGTGGTAGGGAAGGCCAGACTGAGGATTGACTTCCGGGGCCAGGTGAAATTCTGTTATCTGTGCCGGAAATTTCTGCAGGGTAGCTTTAATGGCTTCTTCCGCTTCAAAAGCAATCACATGCTCACCGAAGGCTGAAGTATAATGCTTGGTTCTCCCGCTTACCAGAATCCTGTAAGGATCTTTACTGATGAAACGGATCACATCACCAATCGAATACGCCCATAAGCCTGAATTGGTGGTCAGGATCATGGCATAGTCTTTATTAAGTTCGATATCTTTTAAGGTCAGCCTGGCAGCACCGGGTTTCCCATATTCTTCAAGAGGGATAAATTCATAAAAAATACCATGGTTGGTAAGCAGCAGAAGTCCTTCTCTGGTGTAATCATCCTGAAATGCGAAGAACCCTTCAGAAGCCGGAAAGGTCTGGATGATATCTACCGTTCCGCCCAGCAGATCTTCCATTTTTTCACGGTAAGGTTCATAATTCACGCCGCCGGTAACGATAAGCTGAAGATTGGGGAAAATCTGTTTTATTTTTTTGCCGTGCTTTTCCGTCAGCTTTTCAAAGTACATGATCAGCCATGGCGGGATGCCTGAGATGAGCGTCATATTTTCCTTCTCCGTCTCCAGGACAATCCGGTCAACCTTCGTTTCCCAGTCTTCGATGATATTGGTTTCCCAGCTGGGAAGCCTGTTTTTCTGCAGGTATGCCGGGATATGATGGGCCACGATTCCTGACAGCCTGCCGGTTTTTACTCCATACAGGTCCTCAAGCTCCGGGCTTCCCTGGAGGAAGATCATTTTTCCGCCTACAAAATCTGCGTTATTTTTTTGTGCGATATAGTGGAACAGGGCACTTTGTGCTCCTGCAACCTGAAAAGGCATTCCTTCGTGGGAAATAGGGATGTATTTGGAGCCTGAAGTAGTTCCCGACGTTTTCGCGAAATATTCCGGGATGTCCGGCCATAAAATATTAGCCTGGCCTTTTTTCATCCGTTCAATATATGGTTTGATATCTTCATAATCGGAGACAGCAACCTTTGCCTGAAAATCTTTTACAGACCGGATGTTTTCAAAACCGCGCTCTCTTCCAAACAGTGTTTTTTCAGCCTTTCTAACCAATTCAAGCAATAATGTTTCCTGGTTTTGCACAGGATTGTTTCCGGAAGCACCGGCTTTGCGGACGTGTTTTCTGGCCCATAAGAGCGCCACTTGTTTCTTGAGGAAGTTTAACATAGGTCAAATTTATAAATAACTGAATAATCTTAACCCATATTGAGTCCGGTAATCAATAAAAAAACCGATGAATGAATCATCGGCCTTCGAAATTTGATTATGAAAATAACAACTATATATATAAGTTTATTTATTTGCTTTGTATCTCTTATCAGGGGTACCGTCCTTCTTAAGCATTTTATTTTCCTTATATCTTTTATCCGGCGTTCCGTCTTTCTTCATTTTGGCGACAGGTTTTGCCGTTTTTGTTTCTGTGGTTTTTACCGTTTTTACGGTTTGTTGTGCCGTTTTTGCCGGCGCTGTCTGCTGAGCTGTGGCAAGTCCCAGTCCAAGAACCAGTGACATGGCGGTTAATAATTTTCTCATGAGATTGTTTGTATTTGTTTTCTTGATCAAAGATAGATAAAAAACCGGACTGAAAAATCTGCCTTTTAGAAACTTAACTAAAGTTTATCAGTGCTTAAAAAAAGATTAAACTTCCTGTTATTCTATACATAAAACCTGCTCCTCAAAACTGAGAAGCAGGTCCTTACATATTGCATGAATAGTTGGTTTAACGGGTACAGTTAGCTGTCCACGTTTTACCGTCTCTCGTAAAGAACATTTTCAATTCGTTATTGTCTATTCTGATGTATGTGGTTGCATTGGAACCTACCATCACCAAAGTATTGTCGCCTGTCTGCTGAAATTCTACACCGTTAAGGTCCGGGATGTTGTTCGAGAAAGCAAAGTTATACTTTGTTCCGCTGGCAATTTTCGTTACAAACACGCTTCCGTCATTCGCACTGATGTTATTACTGCCTTCGTTGTAAGAAACACTTCCTCTGTATGTTCCGGCAAAGAAGTCGTTATTCGCAGGATCATCATCATCGCTGCATGAAGTGAAAGACAATGCCGTGAAGAATACCAGCATAAATAAGCCTAAGATTTTGATTGCTTTTTTCATAATATCATTTCTTTAGTTGTAAAAAGTACCTTTCAAACAGCATGCCACAAAAGCAGAGTGAAATAGTTTTTAACGTTTCCTGACCCTATTATAAAGCTTTTTTATTTGAGCTGAAGACAAGATCCTATGGCACAGAAATTGGCTTTTAGCATTCCATAATCCCGAATTATCCATACCTTTGCCTCTGTCATACGGTTTCGGAAAGTTTCGGAATCGCATTCTTGTTTATACCGATTTTATTTATGCAGTTAAAAACCATCAATGAAAAGTTTCTTCCGTATCTCCTCCAGAAGGAGTTCGGAAAGGAAATTTTTAACCGGCTGGACACTCAAAATCATATTGCCGTAAAAGGAAATGCAGGATCTGCGGTTTCCGTTCTTACCGCTGAACTGTTCCTTACCTGTAAAAAGACAGTGCTATACCTGACTGATGATAAGGAGGATGCCCTCTACATCAATACTGAAATGGAAGGGCTGCTCGGAAAAGATAAAGTACTGTACTTTCCTGCCACTCATCTTGAACCTTATCAGGTAGAAAAGACCCAGAATGCCAACCTGGTTTTACGGACAGAAGTATTGAATAAAATGAGTTCCGGGAAAACGCCGCGGGTAATCGTTGCCTATATGGGCGCATTATCTGAAAAGGTACTGAAAAAGGAAGATTTCAAAGCCATTTCACATCACATAGAAGTTGGCAGCCAGCTTGATTTTGATTTCGTGGACGAATTGCTGAACCATTACCATTTTCAGCAGACCGATTTCGTTTCCGAACCGGGAGAGTTTTCCGTACGGGGAGGAATTGTGGATGTTTTTTCATATTCCAATGAGCAGCCTTACCGGATTACATTTTTCGGCAATGAAGTAGAAAGCATCCGTACTTTTGATATCGAGACCCAGCTTTCCGTAGACAAGGTGAAGGAGTTCCAGCTCGTATCCAATATGAATTTTTCAGTGACCGGAAGCCGCGTTTCATTACTGCAGCTTTTGTCTGAGGATAGTTTCATCGTTTCTAAAAATGCAGTGGTGGGATTGGGTAAAATCAAGACCTTTTATGAAAAAGCCCTGGAGAAATACGGAACCCTGCATCAGGATATAGCCCACCGCGAACCTCAGGAACTCTTTATTTCCGATGAAGAATTCTTGTTTGATTACAAAAAGTTCCATACGATTGATTTCAGCAGTGTAGCTATAGACAGTATAAAAGATCAGTCTGAGGTCATTCTGGAGCAGACCGCTCAGCCTTCTTTCCATAAAAATTTCGAACTTCTGGCAGAAGATCTGGAAAAAAGGCAATCGGAAGGCTTTGATACCTGGATCTCGTTCTCTACAGAAAAACAAAAAGAAAGGCTGGAGCTGATTTTTGAAGAACTGGAACGTGAAGTGCCCTTTAAAAGTTTCACGTCTGAACTGCATGAAGGATTCGTAGATAACAGCCAGAAGATCCTGATCTATACAGACCATCAGATTTTCGACCGCTACCAGCGGTACAAAGCCAAAAATACATTTGCCAAGTCTGAGCAGCTGACGCTTAAAGACCTGATGTCCCTTAAAATCGGGGATTATATTGCCCATATCGATCACGGGATCGGAAAATTCATGGGACTTGTAAAGGTAAACAATGACGGCAAGATCCAGGAATGCTTCAAACTCACCTATAAAAACGGTGACCTTTTATATGTAAGCATCCATTCCCTTCATAAAATTTCCAAATACAACGGTCCGGAAGGCAGGGAGATTGTCCTTAGCAAACTCGGATCCCCTGCTTGGAAGTCTTTGAAGCAGAAAACAAAAGAAAAGGTAAAGCAGATTGCGTTCGACCTTATTAAATTATATGCCCAGAGAAAATCGGCTAAAGGATTTTCGTACTCCCAGGATTCCTACCTGCAGAATGAACTGGAAGCCAGTTTTATCTATGAAGATACACCGGATCAGGAGAAAGCCACTATTGATGTAAAAAAGGATATGGAAGACTCCACGGTGATGGACAGGCTGGTGTGCGGCGATGTAGGATTCGGTAAAACCGAAGTGGCCATCCGGGCAGCATTTAAAGCGGCTACGGACGGAAAACAGGTTGCTGTACTGGTTCCTACTACCATCCTGGCTTTTCAGCATTACAGGAGTTTCAGGGAACGGTTAAAGGATTTTCCGGTCAATATTTCGTATCTCAACCGTTTCAGGACGGCAAAACAGAAGTCTGAAACCCTGGCAGCCCTTAAAGACGGAAAAGTAGATATTGTCATCGGGACGCATCAGTTGGCTGGCAGCAGTGTCAAATTTAAAGATCTTGGCCTGCTCATCATTGATGAGGAACATAAATTCGGGGTTTCCGTAAAAGATAAGCTGAAGACCCTGAAAACCAATGTTGATACCCTGACGTTAACCGCCACGCCTATTCCAAGGACATTGCAGTTTTCTTTAATGGCCGCAAGAGACTTATCCGTTATCAAGACGCCACCGCCTAACCGGCAACCTGTAGATACGCAGCTGGTAGGTTTTAATGAAGAAATTATACGGGATGCTGTTTCCTATGAACTTCAAAGGGACGGGCAGGTATATTTTATCAACAACAGGGTGGAAAACCTGAAAGATATTGCAGGCCTGATCCAGCGCCTGGTGCCCGATGCAAAAGTCATTACCGGACACGGCCAGATGGAAGGGAAGCAGCTGGAAAAAAATGTCCTGGATTTTATGGAAGGAAAATACGATGTCCTGGTCTCTACTACTATCGTGGAAAGTGGCGTGGATGTTCCTAATGCCAATACCATTTTCATTAATGATGCCCACCGGTTCGGGATGGCAGACCTTCATCAGATGAGGGGAAGGGTAGGACGAAGCAACAGGAAAGCTTTCTGTTACCTGATTACCCCTCCTTATGATATGATGACTGCCGATGCCAGAAAGAGGCTCGAAGCCATTGAACAGTTTTCAGATCTGGGAAGCGGTTTCCAGATCGCCATGAAAGACCTGGAAATACGGGGGGCCGGAGACCTGTTAGGTGCTGAACAAAGCGGATTCATCAATGAGATGGGCTTTGAGACCTATCAGAAGCTGATGCAGGAAGCCCTTGAGGAACTGAAGGATGATGAAAATTTTGAAAACCTTTTTGAAAACGAAGAAGACCGTCAGAAACTTTTCAAAAGCACTAAAGATGTCAACATTGATACTGACCTTGAACTGATGCTTCCGGATTCCTATATTTCCAACACCGAAGAAAGGCTTTTGCTGTATCAGAAAATTGCCGAAATTGATAATGAAAAAGACCTTCAGAAATTTGAGCATGAACTGAAGGACCGTTTCGGAGCATTACCGAAAGAAGCCGTGAATCTCCTTAAGAGTGTTTCCCTGAAATGGCTGGCCTCAGATATCGGCTTCGAAAGGATCGTGATGAAGAATGGTATTTTCCTGGGTTATTTCCCGGCAAACCCTCAGGACAAATTTTATCAGACCGATAAATTCAGGCATATCATCAGTTATCTTACCCAGAACCCTGCTGAGGCACAACTGAAAGAAAAGGTAACCAAAGATGGAAATCACCTGATGATGAGAAAAGATAAGATTAAAAATGTGGATGAGGTGAATACCCTGCTGAAATCTATTCTTCAGACCAAATAACTGGCTACGGTTTTATTTTAGAAAGCCCATTGAAAATACATTGCAGATCACGTGAAATAAATTCTTCACGTGATCTTTCTTTTCGGTAAAACAATTATTCGGTATAACTCTACCAAATCAATAGGCTCATTATATATTTTGAATTTATTAATGTTTGTTTTTGCGCTTTTTTCATTTAATGGGGTGTATTTTTATTAAATCGATTTTATATAAGATAAATTTTTTTATATTTGGTGGCAATGAAAATTAACATCTATGACAAACAATTATTTCCTGAGAATTTTTGCGATTCTTACCCTTGGTTTTTTTATTTCCTGTGATAATACCACAGATGACCCGCCTAATCAGAATAAAAATAGTTCATCCTCTTCATCATCTCCGGGTGGCAGCGGTATTACAGGTCCCAGGATTCTTGAAAAAGTTAACATAGGAAACACCACTGTAGAGGAGTATAGCAGTACTTCCGGAGTTTTGTACCAGGCGGTTATCAGGGATAACTCCAGTTCAGATGCTATAACTGCCACATTAACATACAATAATAATAAGGTTGCCAAAATAAAATATATCGATAATAAACCGACCCATGTTATCGACCATACCTACCTGCTTACTTACACCAATGGTAAGATTACTTCCATGTCGCTGGATAATCCTGCTTTCAACATAAACAATCACAGTGATTTCACTATTTCTTATGATTCAAACGGGCAGCTGTACCGTATTGTGGAAAAGAAAAAATTGGGAGGAAGCAGCGTATATACCCACTATATTGAAGATAAATTTACCTTTGCTTCTACCAATATAGCCAAGGTAGAACATACGACCATGTTAATGGATAATAATACCCCGGATCCTACAACGGCTTCCACTATAGCATATGCGTATGATTCTTATGACAGCAAAATCAATCCTTATACGACGCTTCCGAAAGAATATCTTATGGTGACCGGAGTTTTGATGGCTCAGATTAATTTTTATATGCTTTCCAGCAATAATGTCGGGAATATTACAATCCAGAGTCCTGTAGGTCCGGCGATACCGGTTCCTAAAACCTATCTTTATGATGCTCAAAATTATCCTGTATCTGACCAGACCCAAAGTGTAAAATATCTTTATAAAGCATTATAATGGTTTTTGATTGCAATTTTTACCGTAAAACAGGCGGTAAAATATTTTGTATTCAAAAAAAAGTTATATTTTTGACCGAATAAATAATCCCTTAAGGAATGAAACGACTCTTTTACTTTATTTTATTGCTGGCCGGTTTGTCTGCCGTGCATTCTTGTAAAGATCTGCTGGATGAAAATGGCGATCCCCTGTTGGATATCAATGAAAATACAGGGCTGAACGGACCTAGAGCATTGTTCAGAGAGATCACGGATTCAGATACGCTGGCAGAATATCATTACAACGGGTCGTTACTGTCCAGGGTGATCACGGACAGCGCTTCAATAACCGATGTGATGTGGAGCGGAGATAAAATAAGCAAAATCACCTTTAAAGGTTTCCTGGATCTGGACGGAGATGGAGATTTAGATAAAGACAGCATCTCTTATACACAGCTTTTTACCTACGGGAACAGCGGGAAACTGGAAACGATCTCAGAGAACAGGTCATTCTTTAAGAGAACTACCGTGCCGCCGTCTACCACGCCGGGGCCACAGACTTTGTACAAGAAAACAAAATCGCTTTATACACTTAAGTATGCAACAGCGACCAGCAAGCTGGATTCCATTATCATGAGAAACGGCCCGGATGCTCCGGGAACCATCGGTTTCCAGGATTATTCGAAAACAAAATATGAGTACCTGGGAGATAATATTTCAAAGGTCACCAGGAAATACGGCCCTCTTAACGGAAGTGCTTTCGGAAGTGTTCTTACGGCTTATTCTTATGAGTATACCAATTATGACGATAAGATCAGCCCTTTTACACTGATTCCTTTCGGGTATAAAATTTCAAGGATCCTATCTACGGAAAGAAATGATATTGAAAGCAGTATGCTTTCCCCGAACAGTCCGAAAAGATTGTCCATTACCGATCTGATGACTCCTGTTCCGGCACCGGTTATATTCTCTACAGACTATAATTACGATGCTCAGAGCTATATGAAGAAAGGCTTCGGAGTCAATTATATTTACAAACCACTGTAAAACGATTTTCAAAAATATCAAGACTCAATCCTTACAGGGTTGAGTTTTTTATTTATATACCGTAATTTTGCAAAAAATTTCTTCATGAAATATCTCATTGTCGGACTCGGTAATAAAGGTGCTGAATACGAAAATACAAGACATAATATAGGTTTCAAGGTAGCGGATAAAATTGCGGAAACCCTGGAAACTTCTTTTAATACGACCAACTTCGGCTGGATGGCAGACGGGAAATACAAGGGAAGAAGAGTACTGGTGCTAAAGCCCGATACGTACATGAACCTTTCCGGGAATGCCGTAAAATACTGGATGCAAAAGGAAAACATTCCCCTGGAGAATATACTGATTATTACTGATGATCTTGCGCTGCCATTCGGAACCCTGCGTTTGAAAGGGAAAGGGTCGGATGCCGGGCACAATGGACTGAAAAACATTAATGAAGTTCTTCATACCCAGAATTATGCACGCCTCCGCTTCGGGATTTCGGCAGATTTTTCAGAGGGAAGGCAGGTAGATTATGTGCTGGGAACCTGGAACGGGGAAGAATCGGAAAAACTCCAGGAAAGGATAGAGCAGTTTACCAAAGCCTCCCTGTCATTTGTCTTTGCAGGCATCAACAATACCATGTCTTCATTTAACGGGAAATAATCTTCCACAGATCATAAAGCGGAAATAATTTCTTACGATAAAATCAGACTATTGTGACACCATCATATTTTTAACGATTTTCTTTTCCAGAAAGTTCCGTTCGCTTGGGGTGAAGCGGTAGTTATGTTCCTGTTCAAGAAGCTCAAGAGGAGCAGTCTGGCTGTCATCGGGTTTCCAGGTGATGATCAGGACTGCATTGGGCCTTGCACTGACATCTTTACCGGAAAACGTAAATAAAGTGCTTGGCAGCGTGTTTTCTTCCTCCGGACGGATGTCAGATTTGGCTTTGGCCGGCTGCAGCTGTGCCATATCTTTGAGAAGCAGCGAAAAAGGCTTGCCTATATATTTCTCTTTATTGGTTTCAATCCTTTTCAGGTATCCCAAAGTATCTTTCACCGGTTTCTGGGCAGATAAAAGCCCGGAAAATACCAGCAGTATAATAAGAAGAATGTTTGTCTGTAGTTTCATGACGCAGGATCATTTAATCTCCTGTCAAAAATAATCATTTCAGAATATATAGCGGACGTATATTTTTTATAATTGATGATTGATGCACCTTATTAAATTTCAGGGAGGCTGCAATATAAAAGGCCGCCGGATCCCGGCGGCCTGGTGATGTAACTTTACATCAATTTATCTAACTATAACATAATATTACATCCAGCCTTGATGACAGCTGAACGAATCATTTTCTATAACCAGCTTACCATTCCTGTTTCTACATCGTAGTTGGCTCCCACAATTTTAATTTTACCTTCTTTTTCAAGGTTTCTCAGTGTTGAGCTCTGCTTACGGATGTCTTCAATGGCATGTTTTACATTCTGGTGGTTCAGCCTTTCAAGAAGATCGCTGTTCGCGGAAGAATGCTCTTCTCCGTCTTTGATCACTTCTTTGATAATCGGGCTGAAATGATTGATCAGGTGATTAAGGTTATCCATTCCCATGCCCTCAATCTGGGCTGCATCCAGTCCGCCTTTTAATGCCCCGCATTTCGTGTGTCCCAGGACAACAACTAATTTGGACCCTGCTACGTTACAGCCGAACTCCATAGATCCCAGAATATCCTGGTTAACGAAGTTACCCGCAATCCTGATGCTGAAAATATCCCCAAGGCCCTGGTCAAAGATGAGCTCAGCAGATGTACGGCTGTCTATACAGCTCAATACCACCGCAAACGGCCATTGCCCTTCACGGGTTGCATTCACCTGCTCCAGAAGGTCTCTGTTGGCTTTAAGGTTATTGACAAATCTCTGGTTACCTTCTTTTAAAAATTCCAGTGCTCTTTCAGGACTGATGGTCGACTGTGTTTCGTGTGTATGTGCTTTCATATAATTCTATTTATTTTTATTAATCTATTACCTAAAGTATTTACATTGCCCTTTTATGGGTCACTACAATATGGGAATCTTCATTCCTCTCATAGTCTCTGTACGATGTTTTGAAACCGAGAAGTTCTACGGTAATATCTTCTTCCCTGGCACGGATATTGGCAAAATCCTGGATCATTTCAAGGACATCCGTTGCAATATACGAGGTTTCTCTGGCATCAATCGTTACCGCAGAATTTGGCTTGATATTTTTCAATGTTTTTTTAATAGCAGCTTTATTGAGGAATGAAACTTCCTCAGAAAGCCTGATCATGATTCCGTCTGCATCATTCAGCTTTTCACGGCTCAGGTAATATGCCCGCTTCATATTTCCCTGCAGGATATAAAATACCGAGATCGCTAATCCAATCCCTACACCTTTCAGCAAATCTGTTGCCACTACGGCCACTACTGTTGCCAGAAAAGGAATGGACTGGAACTTTCCTAAATGCCAGAAGTGCCTGAACGTAGCCGGTTTAGCCAGCTTGTATCCTACCAGCAGCAATACTGCAGCCAATGTGGCAAAGGGTATCAAATTTAATATGGCAGGGATGGAAAGTACGCATAACAACAGCAATATACCATGAATAATGGTCGAGAGCTTTGATGTAGCTCCTGCATTGGCATTGGCTGAACTTCTCACAACAACTGAAGTCATGGGAAGGCCGCCGATGAATGAGCTGATCAGATTCCCGATTCCCTGGGCTTTCAGTTCGAGGTTGGTATCGGTAATTCTCCTCTGCTGATCCAACCTGTCTGAAGCCTCGATGCAAAGCAGGGTTTCAATGGAGGCCACTACGGCAATGGTAGCTCCTGTAATCCATACTTTAGCATTCATAAAACCTGAAAAATCAGGAAGCGTCACAAAATTTTTAAAGTCATCAACAGATTTCGGAACCGGCAGCGAAACCAGATGCTTTGGGCCGATGGCCAGCGAACTTCCGGAGAGCTTAAACAGTTCATTTAAGATAATGCCCGCAACTACAGCTACCAGGGCGCCCGGAAGCATTTTGATCCTTCTGAGCACATACACTTTATCCCATGCAATCAGTATGGCAATCGAAAACAGGGTGACAATAACGGCACCCGGATGGATGGCTCCTAAAAGTTCCGTAAAATACCCAAAATTCAGCCCGTTGTCGAAAATGGATTCGTGCCCCTCATAATCCTTATCAAAACCTACTGCATGAGGGATCTGTTTTAAAATAATGATGATCCCGATGGCGGCAAGCATGCCCTCAATGACATTATTGGGGAAATAATTGGAAATGCTTCCGGCCCGGATAAATCCTAAAACCAACTGAATCATCCCTGCTATGATCCCTGCGCATAGAAAAATATTAAAGGCTCCCAGATCCGTAATGGCCGTAAGGACAATAGCTGTTAATCCTGCTGCGGGTCCGGAGACCGATATATTAGAGTTGCTGATGAACCCTACCACCAGGCCACCCACAATGCCTGCGATGATTCCTGATAAAGGCGGTGCGCCCGATGCCAGGGCAATTCCCAGGCAAAGCGGGAGTGCTACCAGGAATACAACGAGCCCTGAAGGGAAATTCTCCTTGATTCCTCCGATAAATGATGTCTTTTTCATAATGTAAACTGCTGTGAATAGAAAAGGCTTACTGAGCTTTAATAAGCCAATATAAAATTGAAAATTTAATTTCAGTATTAAGATGCATCCACGACCAGAAAATCCTGATGTGAACCATGATGATAAGTAAGAAAACCTGATGGATTATGCCTCCGGAGGAGGAGAAAAAATAGTGAGTAAGGGTGAAAGATGAAAGGAATCATCAATCAGTACAAAAGAACGGTCTTCCAGGGAAGGCTCAAAAAACTTCAGATAGTCATAGACATTCAGAGGTTTGGGAAGTGTCTTTTCGTAAACAGTAAAAGAGGTAGGATGGGAGTGAGGCTCTTCTTCATTGATCACGATATTTGTCTGGGTAAGGTCCCAGCCCAATACCGCGGCAATACTTGGTAAAGCCGTGAAATTCAGGAAAAACAATAATGTTACAATACTCCAGAGTTTCATTTTACTTTTTTTTTGAAAAACTACTGCGTTTTTCTGCTCATCACCCAATCTGAACTGGTAAGGTTATAGATCTTCTGGATATCTTTCAGGATCTTCTCGAAATCAATCTCCAGGTCTATGATTTTACCGGTTCTTAAGTCGAACACCCAGCCGTGTACCACAGGATATTCTTCCAGAATATACCGCTCCTGCACACAGGCCATTTTAATAACGTTGATGCATTGCTCCTGAACATTTAATTCCACAAGCCTGTCATAACGTTTGGCGTCATCTTTAATAGCATCCAGCTCGCTTTGGTGGATCCGGTATACATCGCGGATGTTTCTCAGCCAAGGATTCAGCAATCCGAGATCCTGAGGCGTCATCGCGGCTTTTACCCCACCGCAGTTGTAATGCCCGCAGACAATAATGTGTTTTACCTTCAGGTGCTCTACTGCATACTGGATTACGGCTGTTGAGCTCATATCCAGTGTATTCACAATATTCGCAATGTTCCTGTGGACGAACACTTCGCCCGGTTTTGCTCCCATAAGCTCTTCTGCTGTAGCCCTGCTGTCTGAACATCCGATGTAAAGATACTCAGGATTCTGGGTTTTTGCAAGTTCTTCAAAGAAGCCCGGGTTGTCTGCAATTTTAGATTCTACCCACTTTCTGTTGTTTTCGAAAATAACTTCGTACGATTGTGCCATAATATAATAATTATTTATTTCGTTTAAATTATTTCCAAATTCAATAGACTAAATCAATAACGCTACAAAAATATTATTTTTGATCAGAAAATCACCATCTTTAACAAATTTTAAGACTCTAATGTGAATAAAGTCATATCCAATTTTTAAGAATTGAGGGTTAACCAACAGGTATTTAAAAACGTAAGATTATGCATATATCAGCAAGAACCAAAGAGCTTAAACTTTTTGTTAGCATAAAAAGATTTACCGGAATTCTACCAATATCTTGTTCTCATGCCTGAATCTTTCCTATATCCATTATCTCCTGTTTTTTACCTGGCAGGGATTTTTATTGCTTTTTTTGCCTCACTCCTGATACTGGGAAAAGCAGGAAAGGCTAAAGCGGACTATATACTGGCTTTGTGGTTTATCATTATAGGTGTGCACCTCATCTTTTTTGTCTGGCTTCTATCAGGAACATATATCAGGTTTCCTTATTTTCTCGGTCTCGAAATACCGTTTCCTTTGATTCATGGTCCAATGCTTTATCTCTACGTGAGATCACTCACAGATAGCCGTCAAGACAGAAATATGGGTTGGGTTCATCTCATTCCGGTCTTGATCGTGTACATGATTTTAGCAGAATTTTTCATGTTGACTCCGGAAGAAAAACTAAGGATATATAAAGACGGAGGAGGCAATTACAGGACATTAAGGAAATATATCAGCATTTTAGTGATCATGTCAGGGATTCTGTATGTGATCCTGAGTTTCCTTGCTGTTAAAAACTACAGAAAAAGAATTTCAGGTTTGTATTCCAATACGGAGAAGATCAGCCTGAAGTGGCTCTACTATCTTATAACAGCAATAGGATTGATATGGATTGCCGTTATTCTTAAAAATGATGTTCTGATTTTTTCATTGGTTGTTATGTTTATACTTTCGGCTGCCTATTTCGGGATTACTCACATAGGGATTCTTAATGAACAGAGGATTAACAAAGCAGAGAATAGGGAAAACGTTATAAATAAGGCCGTATCATCAGTTTCAAAATATGAAAACACTTTTGCAGGTGAAGACACTTTACAGGCTATTTACCATCAGCTAACGATGAAAATGGAAAAGGAAAAACTGTTCATGGATCCTGAGTTAAATCTGAATTATGTGGCAAAGATTCTGGAAGTACATCCTAACCTGCTTTCCCAGACCATCAACTTCATTGAAAATAAAAATTTTTACGATTATATCAACCGTCAGCGTATTGAAGAGTTCAAAAGGATATCCGTGTTACCTGAAAATGATAAGTTCACTATTTTATCTCTCGCATTTGAAAGCGGCTTTAACTCCAAAACTTCATTTAACAGAAATTTTAAAAAGTATACGGGCTGCTCACCCAGGGAGTTCTTAAAAAACAAAAACGTCAGCGTAGAATAATGAATATAAAATGTAACTGATTGATTGTTAGAGGTGAGTAAATTTGTGCCACCTTTCATTCTGGTACGGTTAAGACCTTTTTAATGTGCACCTTTACAAAAAATTATTCAGGTATTATGAAAAAATTACTTTTTGCAACCATGTGCATATTGGCTTTGCTGGTAGGTGCCTATCCCTTGCTATATGCTTTTGTTGAGTCTAAATATACCTTTCTGAGCTCCAAGTCTCCCGAAGTTCTTCATAATATCATTTGGAAAACAGCTTTTCTTGCCCACATCATTTTCGGTGGATTGGCACTTTTCATAGGCTGGCGGCAGTTCGGGCCTTCATTCAGAAGCAAATATACCGGCCTGCATAGGGTGATCGGGAAGATCTACGTAACTGCGGCCATCATCAGTTCTGTATCTGCAGTGTATATGGGCTTCTATGCAAACGGTGGCCTGGTATCAGAAACAGGATTTATCATATTAGGAATTACCTGGCTGATGACTACGGCCATAGCGGTGGCTAAAATCAGAAACGGACAGGTCATTCAACACCAGCAGTTAATGACGTACAGCTATGCGTGTGCATTTGCAGCGGTAACCCTGAGAATTTGGTATCCCCTGTTGATACGAATGACGGGTGATCCTGTTAATTCCTATAGTATTGTGGCATGGCTGTGCTGGGTTCCTAATGTATTGACCGCTTATTTTCTGAACAGGAGCGTGAGAGCGTAAATTCTGAATAAACGGAATATAGATTCTGTGACACCGCATCTTCATTCAGAAAGATCAATTAAAAGCAGCTGTAAATCAGACTTTATTATTGATATACCCTTCTGTTGCCTCAGGATTAGAGTATATTTTGGCAGGATTCCCCACCACGACGGAATGCGGCGGCACATCAAAATTTACATAGGCATTCGGAGCGATAAGCACATTGTCTCCGATGGTAATGCCTCCTACGATTACGGCATTGGCGCCGATCCACACTTCGTTGCCGATGACCGGAATACCTGCATTCTTCCCGCGGTTCTGCTGGCCGACGGTAACGCCCTGGGCGATATTGCAGTTTTTCCCGATTTTTGTACGCGGGTTGATCACCAGGCTTCCCCAGTGTCCCAGGTAAAACCCTTCCCCGATTTCAGTTTCCGGGTAAATCTGGAAACCGTATCTGATCTGGTAATGGCGCAGAATCCATCTCCACACCACATTCAGAACAAGGGTTTCACGATATTGTTGTGCTTTCCTGAATACGTAGATGAAATGCAGGTTCGGGTTGATGCATTTTGCCCAGATTCCCATTGTGGAAAGCCATTGGCCGCTTTCCCGGTAAAAATCTTTCTGGAGGATAGAATGGTGGTCTGCCATAAAAATATTTATTGATCAGGATTAGAAGGTAAATTAAAAAGAGACTCTAACACTGAAACAATCCCGGAAACGGAATTTTCAAGGGTGAAAGGCATCTCGTAATGATTCAGGCGTTCAACGTACGGTTCAAACACTTGCGGCTGAGCCAAAGCTTTTTTCATCCCCGTATAAATCCCTTCTTCGGAATTCTCCACCAGCATGCCTAAAGCGCCATTCATCAGCATTTCGCCTGCTCCTGAAACCTCAGTGGCGATGATTTTCTTTTTCAGGGTAATAGCTTCAAAAAGTACCGTCGGAAAACCTTCATACCTCGAACTCAGCATATAGAAATCTGCCTGTTTAAAATAGGGATAAGGATTATCTGTAAAGCCCAGCATGGTTACGGTTTCGTCCAGCGCAAGATCAGATTGCAGTTTTCTGATGTTATCAAAATCATATCCGTCTCCCACAATCAGGATCTTATGCATGAATCCTTCATCCAAAAGCCTTTTGTGAACTTTCAGCAAACGGTCGAAACCTTTTTGGGGAAAAACCGTTCCTACTGAAAGAAAGGTGGGTACGGACTTATCGAATTCATAATTCAGGACCGGCTCTTCGGCTTTGGCTATAAACTCCCCGGTGTCCAGGGGATTGTATATTTTGATGATCTTCCGGTGTTCCGCATCATTTTGGGCCAGGCTGTGAAAATGCTGTTCGATCTTGTCTGAAATCACCATAATCCGGTCAAACCCGAAAAATTTCCGGATCTCTTTTTCCGTGTAGCCTTTTACCCGGGAAAGGTCATTATGGATCCAGACGATTTTTTTTGATGATTTCAGCGGGGACTTCAGGATTTCATCGCGCATTCCGTGGATGGCCGCAAATTCGATGTCGTATTTTTTATTTTTCAGTTTCCCTTTGTAAAGAAGGCGCGGAAATCTTTTAAGCATTCCCTGGTAGAGTACCCTTGCAGCCTTCTTAGGGATTTCGTGTGGCCTGTTGGTCGTAATCATTTCCCCTTTGTTCAGATATAGGATATTGATCCATTCCGGGACATCCGCCAGGTATTTTCCGGAATAAAGATTGAGCAGCAGATCGATTTCATACTGATCCCGGGGAAGGTTTTTAAGCAGCGTCACCAGGACCTTTTCTGCGCCGCCATGACGCAGAGAGCCAATCCGGATGAGTATGTTCTTCTTTTCAGCCATTTACTTCTTTACCGGTTTATAGTTGTGAGGGAGATGTTCTTTGATATAAGCTTCAAGCTTGGCTCTGTCCCGCTCCAGCTCACGCGGATACATGACATTATTGGCCAGGAGTTTATCACCGTATTCCTTAATGGTACAGATGTATTTGGCAGGCACGCCCGCATACACCGTTCCGCTGGGCATGGAGGAGGTTAAGATAGATCCTGCTCCCAGAACACAGTTGTCGCCCATTTCCACGCCGAGCATGATGGTGGTATCGGCACCGATCAGGCACTGTTTACCGATTTTTATCCTCCCGAAAGTACGCACATCTTTATATTCATCAAAGAAATGCAGGGCGTTTTGTCCACCGTCATGGTTCACAAACCGTACATTATTGGAAAATGTTGTATCGTCCCCGATCTCAATCAGGAAACATTCCGTTCCGAACTGGGGAACCTCTACAAAACGCACATTTTTCCCTACTTTCAGCCCTTTTGATAAGCAGATCTTAAGATAGATCTTCTGGATCATGAACTGATAGGTCGTATGTATTTTCAGCAGGGCACGGTATAATAAAAGCATGCTTATTTTTTTACTAAATTAAGGATCATTTTTTCAATATCGCTGAAGATCTTCCGGTTGTCAAACTGTTCTTCGATATCGGCCAGGTTTTTTCTGATCTGTTCTGTGAGCTCCGGGTCCGTTAAAAACCTTTGCATAGCCTCATACATCTCATCTGTATCATAATTAATCAGACAACCTGTAATGCCGTCCTGGATCATTTCCGGAATATCTCCTGTACGCGTAGCGATAACAGGTTTCTGAAGAAGAAGTGCCTCGGCAATAACCAAGGGCCATGCTTCAGATTCTGACGGAAGGATGAAATAATCTGCATGCTTCACATACGGATAGGGGTTCATCTTGTTTCCTGCCAGGATGAACGTATCTTCTACTTGGTCAGCTGTAATCTGTGCTGTCAGGTTATGAAGTTCTTCCCCGTCACCCACTACGATCACCGAATGATGGAACCCTTCACGGATCAGCCTCGTATGGGCTTCAATCAGCTTATGGTATCCTTTTCTGGAATGCAGCCGGCCGATGGAGATAAACACCGGTCCTGACGGGAATTCACCCATCGGTTCATCCGCTTTTCTTTTAATTTCTTCTACAGGAATAGCATTGATGATCACTTCTTCCGGAGGGTAAGCGAGATCCGGATAATACTGATGCATCATATCCTTGATTTTCTGCGAACAGTAGACCATCTGGTCAAATTCCGGAAAATGCTTCAGGATTCCGGGAACCAGCGGCTGTAGCTTTGGCAGGTTGATCTCAGAATGGAACCAGCCTATTTTTTTTGATTTTTTGTGGGTAGAATGAAGCACCGCTGCAAAATCCCCATACGTCATCCCGATTTCCACATCGTACTGTTCTCCCAGAAGCTGATCGGCGATGACAGGATTTTTCTGCATCTGTCTGAGCTTTAGCCTTCTTTGTGCCAGCTGGATTTTCCGGATGATGGTATTTCCAGAAAAATCTTCCCTGCCGCGGGTAAGGGATACTTTCCGTACGTGATCAGGAAATTCGTCCCGCAGTTCTCCCTGATTGATGTTGAGGCAGACCGTCATCTCGAATTTTTCTCTGTCAAGATTGTTAAGGATGCTCAGCATTACTTTTTCCACGCCGCCCATTTCCATGGAACGGTGCCTGAAGAGCAGTTTTATTTTTTCTGACATAGGCTCGGTCTTATCTGATACTTCCTGCAAAATAACAGGATTTTTTTCTTTATCCTGAACAGGATTTTATTCTGATAATCCAGCAAAGCAAATACCTCATCAGGATGGGTATAGCTTTCCGGGATCTTTTTTCCGTGTATGTTGCTCAGCTGCCTCCGCTTCATGGCTGCCATGATCACCCGGGCAAAATAATCATGGGATCTGGCCTTATTGCTGTTTTGCGAAATACCTTCTGCATGCATGCGGTACAGGTAATGCGGTTCATTAATGAAGTATACTTTACCTTTTTCATACATTTTAAGATACAGGTCCTGGTCTTCAGCAATCTTAAGTTCCGGGTTCATCTTTTCCGTCAGGTTATATATATCCTTCCGGAAAGTAACAAAATGGGCGATCTGAACGGGACAGTTGAAAAAGAAGGGATCGCCGTTCAGTACCTGCATTCCGGACCTGAAAGGTTCTGTCGGATTCAAGTGTTCGTCACATTTCATAAAGTAGGAATAGGTAAGCACAATATCCCGGTCTTTTTTGTAAGCAGCTACTGCTGATGAGATGGCTTCCGGCTGTATGGCATCGTCAGGGTCCACAAAACCGCAGATATCACCTTCTGCCAATTCTATCAGCTTGCTTTTGGTAATGCCTACACCGCTGTTGACCTCATTCCGATAGATCTTAAAGCGGCTGTCGGTACCGGTGAGTTTCCGGATAACTTCCAGGGAATCATCTGTGGAAGCATCATCAAGGATTACCGCTTCCCAGTCTGTATAGCTTTGCGCTATAATAGACCTGTAGCAGTCGGGGAAAAATTTACCGTTGTTATAGTTGGCGATAAGGATGGAGAATTTCATCAGCGGGTGTTTTGCCGTTACAAAGATGGGGAAAATTATGCTCTTGTTTTCAAAAGCAGTTCCTGACGGTTGACTACGGTAGTATTTGCGGGGATGTCACGATACACGGTGCATCCTGCTCCGATAATACAGTTATCTCCTATAGACACGCCTTTGAGAACGGTTACATTGCTTCCCAGCCAGCAGTTGTTGCCAATCCTGATGGGTGCCGTGCTAAAGTCTGAGTACGATATCCTGAATTCAGGAATCGTCTCGTAAGCATGGTTATGATCATATAATTTGACGTTCTCTCCAAACAGGGTATGATTGCCGATGGAAATGCTTTCCAGGCAGTTGATGGAACAGAAATTATTCATGAAAAAATCATCACCAATATCGAGTCGTGCTTTTTTACCCACCAGAATATGGATATAGTTCCTGAATGATGCTCTGCTTCCAAGACTGACCTGCTCCAGATCAGGATCCAGAATGAAGTGATTGTCTGTACCGGAACGCAGGTCTTTCAGGGAAACGCGCGGGTGGCGCCTGAGAACAGACGCCTGACTTTTCCTCCGGATCTTTTCAAAAATGGTATACAGCATAAGCGATTTAAAATTTCATTCACATTTGTAGCACAAAGATAAATGTTTTATGCCATTACCGTAAAAAATCTTATTTTTGCCCATTAAATTCAACACAATGAGTGAAATATCCAGAGTTCTCAAAACATTCATCGCTTACCTGAAAAGGCCGGACCTGTACCCTGAACTGGGCAGAAAAATCATAAAAAATACACTGAACAGGAAAAATGCTTTCAAAGGAAAAGAGAAAACGGGTTCATGGGCACAATCCAAAGCGGTTTCCCAGCATGAGGCCGTACAGCATCTTTTCGGAGCAGATACAGCCTCTTTCAGGAGGCGGTATGCTGACATTCTTGCCGGGGCTGCAAAGAAGGAACAGGAATGTCCCGTAAAAATGGGAGGAGCCGGAGCTTTGGAAATGATCTACTTTGCCTGTGAACATACTCAGGCTAAAAACGTTGTTGAAACCGGTGTAGCCTACGGATGGTCGTCTCTGGCGGCACTTTTGTCCCTGAAAAAGAGGAGAGGAACATTATACAGCTCGGATATGCCGTACCTGGCGCAGGATGGTGACCGCTATGTGGGATATGTAGTCCCTGAAGACCTGAAAGGACAATGGAAGCTGTTCCGTTTTGCAGACCGTGAATCGTTGCCGAAAATCTTCGCTGATAATCCTGTTTTTGATGTTGTGCATTATGATTCAGATAAAAGCTATAACGGGAGGTTCTGGGCGTATCATGAACTGTATGCGCATTTGAGGAAAGGCGGGGTTTTTATCAGTGATGACATCGGAGACAACTCTGCGTATCAGGATTTCTGTGAAAAAAATACTATTGATTCCGTTGTCGTGGAATTCGAAGGGAAGTACGTCGGTATTTTCATTAAATAACATCATCCAGGCTATTTTTTGATCCGTGAAAATCAGTCAGATCACCTTTACCCGTTTCGTTGCGGCCCTTGCTATTGTTATCTCCCACTTTAACAAAGACCTTTTCCTTTACAAGATTCCTTATGTATCCGAAGTTTTCCTGCGGGCTAACGTTGGCGTAAGCTATTTTTTCATCCTGTCCGGGTTTATCATGATCATTGCTTATCACAGAAAAGAAAGAATAGCGTACGCGGATTTTTACAGGAACAGGTTCGCGAGGATTTATCCGCTGTATGTCGGTGGGGTTATATTATACCTTATTACCAGATATTCCGGATTCAATTGGTTGAACCTGATTCTGTATTTGTCGGGCCTGCAGAGCTGGATTCCGGGTAAAGCACTGGTTTTGAACTTCCCGGGTTGGTCAATTTCTGTTGAATTTCTGTTTTACGTGCTTTTTCCTTTCCTGTATAACCGGTATTATTCCAGGAACAATAAAAGCATATGGGTGATTGCCGGTATCATCTGGCTGACTACGCAGGTATTTTCAAACCTTTATGTCCATTCTTCCTGGTATGAAGGTCCTCATACGGACAGTCATGAACTTGGATTTTATTTCCCGCTGCTTCACATCAGTGAATTTCTGGCAGGAAACCTTGCCGGACTCCTTTTTATTAAGAAATCAGTATGGAAAAATTACGATATTGAAATCATAGTATTGGTCATGGCCATATTGCTGTCGCTGATTTTCATCCCGCTTAATTTTCATAATGGCCTCATGGCGGTATTTTTTATTCCGCTGATATTCCTGATCTCACGGAATAATGGGAGGCTGACAAGGATATTTTCATGGAAACTTCTGGAATACTCAGGAGAGATCAGTTATGCCATGTATATCGTCCATATTCCTGTTCTTTATATTCTAAGGGCTGCATTGGCCTCGGCAAAATATGATTTCAGTAATGATATTGTTTTCCTGATCTATATTCCGGTCCTGATCCTGAGCTCAGCACTTTTGTATGAAACGGTAGAAAAGCCTTTGCGGAATATATTGAAATCTAAAACCAAACATTAACCTATTTATCCATACGGATGATTTCGGATGTGCTAATCCGGCAGCCTGATCCTGATGGGACGGGTGATTCAGATTCAATCATATCAAATCCTTTATCAATAAGCCGTGTTTTAAAAAACAGGACGGCAGCATTATTCCGTTCATGCTTATCTCTAAAGTTTTTGTACATGATATTCACTTTCTTATGTGCACAATTGCTGATAAAAGCATCGTATTTATCCAGCAGGAGATCTTCACGTTTGTAATAGGTTAATACAGTGATGCTGTTCAGGACCAGGATTAAAAAGACAAAAACTTTCAGGGAGTTCAGTGTGCGCAGGGGAATATTAAAAACAATAATCATGGCCAGGTACAGGAAAGCATTGCTTTTGATGCGGATATCATCATCGATAACCGTGGTATAATAGCTGTACAATAAACTTAAAAGGATTCCTGAAAAGCAAAGCACCAGATAGAAATTGAAACTGCTTAATTTTTTTCCTTTTTTAATGATAAGCAAAATCCCGCCTGTAATCAACAAAAAACCTGCATACACCTGTATAAAGGATATCCGCGACAGAATTCCTTTATGCAGGATGCCATTGAAAAGACTGAAATCATGGAATAAAGAATACAGAAAATGAGGAATAAATACACTGAAGATGTTTACAGGAACTTGCTGAAGATGGCTTCTGTTTCCTAACGCATGGCCACAGTACATAAAATTGATCATCAGATACGACAATATACCCAATGAAGCAGCAGCAGCTGTATACAGGTAAGACCGTACTGAATATTTTTTTCTCCTGGATATCAAGGCTAAAAACAGCATTGAAAAGGCAAAGACAAAAATACCTGAAAAACGGACAGATACCAGCATAAAAAACAGGATTCCCAGGTAAACGGTGTATTTAGTTTTAAAACCTTCTGCTATGATTCTGTACACATAATAAATGATAAGATAATTGAAGAAGTAATATAAGGGTTCCGAAAAGCTGTAGGTATAAAATCCGGTAAAAGGATAAAAAGAAAAAATAATCAGGGTCTGCGGGAAATAAAATTTCTTCCTGTATGAAAAGAGAACAATTCCGACGTACGAAAGGATATTGACCCATTTTGAAGCGAAAAAAAACTGCCGGTTACATAGCTTAAGATTTTAATGGCCAGAGGATAACCTAACGGAAAATTCACTTGATAGGTCCAGAAATCCTTCGCCTGGAGAAAATACTGAAGGCTGTCCGGAGTCAGGTCCCCGGATGAGTATATAAATTTAAGCACTAAAAAACTTAATGTTCCCAGAATAACGAGACGGTCCAGGAGCCTGCTCTTGTTCTCTGAGGATAACAGTTCTCTCATCAGAATAAATCTTTTCTGAAGTTGATATTGTATAGGCCTGAACGGATTCCTGGATAATCTGTGATAAGGTCTTTTGCTATCATACCCCATTTTTTCGGTACAGGAGCGTTGGCAATTTCAAAACTGCGGTACATCCGGGCAATATGTTTCTTGATGTTTTGAGGGATCGTAGGTTCGTGCTCGGCCCAGTCATGGACTTCTTTCCAGAGCAGTATTTTCGTGGAGGCAGGCTTAATGATGCCGGAATCCACTTTTGTGATCCTGTTTTCTTCGTGTACTCCTCTTACTGCCACAGCTTTATCCAGGATTCCCGGATACAGATCCAGATAATAGGAGAGGCGGAACAGGAATTCCGTATCCTGATGAAGCCTGAGGTGGGTTTTAAAAAGATCTTGCATCTTTTTTAGGGAGTCTTTTCTCACTGTAAGCGTATCCAGGTGGATCAGGCCAAAAGATCCCCGCATATTCAGCTGCCCTGCAAACACATCATGAGGCAGGTGCTTCTTGTATACGGTAGTCAGGCGGTCTCCGAATATGTTGTAATACTGGGACTTTGCCTGTTCCGAATAATAATGCACACCCAGGGCACCATATATTGCTTCTACTTCATGATTTCTGAAAATTTCCCTTTCGGCATCGAAACGGTTCGGCAGGTAATAATCATCCGCATCCAGAAAGGCAATAAAATCTCCTGTTGCTTTTTCCAGGCCGAGGTTCCGGCTAGCACCTGCGCCGTGGTTTCCTTTATCGGGGTGCTGAAAAAGTTTTACTTTTTCATGCCGGGAAGCCAGTTGTGTACAGATCTCCAGGGCATTATCCGGAGAACGGTCTTCTATCAGAAGGACTTCAAAGACTTCGTCAAACTGCAGGGCCGATTCTACAGCCTGGGTTACATATTTCTCGGCATTATACACCGGAATAATAACTGAAATTTTCATCATGACCTGAATTTTACGCTTCGGTGTTCTGCCTGTAAATAAATTAACCGGTTGTTCCGGATGCTTTCATTGACATTTTTTACCACTGCCTCCGGGCTGAGGTAATCATTATAGTAATTCAGAACATTCTGTTTCATAGAAGAGATTTCATCTTCAGAATAATTGAATAGTTCATCAGCAAGAATAGCTTTTAAATGATCCAGATGCTCAAAAATAACAGCATTGAAGCCGTGTTTCAGATGAGGGTACATGACTTCTGCATATTCCTTCTGTATCAGCGGAATGGTGCCTACTGACATGGCTTCGATTACATTATGGCACAGAGGCATTACCACTCCGGGGCAGCATAGATAAAAATTGAAGCGGGAGACTAATCCTCTTACCTCTTCCATAGGAATCTGGTACTGTTCCTTAATGGCAAAAACATATTTCTTATCAAGCAAATCCCCAGATTCTGTAATGTCTTTTCTGCCGGTAATGGAAACAAAAGATTTCTGTTTCCTGAAAAAATTAAGCAGGTCGATCCGTGTTACAACGGAAAAAGCCGTTTTTTTAATGGCCAGATAAGCTGTAGGATCAAAATTTCCATAGCAGAAGACCGCATTGATTCGTTTCTTGCCAGTATCAATTTCCTGGTTCCATAATCCTTTGTGATACATGAAAGGATGAAAGCTCATGGGCACATGAAAAACGTTTTCCTCTTGGTTTTTCAATGTAAAATAAGATTTAAAATAATCGGGACTCAGCATATCCTGTGTAAGCTCAACAACATGATCGGGCATATTTTTCTTCCGGATGCTTAAAAAGTGTTGTTCTTTCACCATTAACCCTAAATAATGGTCTTTATTCCTGAGGTTTCTGAATTTGGCAAAATCCATAGGGTAATAGATGGTATAGCCTGAAAGCTGATACATTTTGACCAGCAGGTAAAAAAAACGATGATACAGATGAGGATTGGGACAACTAATGAGCAGGACATGCTTATTTTGTGGCGGGGTATACTGCCAAGCCCGGGCAAATGCAGCCGTATCCCTGATAAGGGTTTTTACCTGATTGAATATTCTAAGCATTGTGATGTCTGGTTAAAGCATGAAAACGGTATCTGGTCTTTAATATAAGCGGGTTGAACACCGCAGCAGCAAAATAGAAAATCCATTTATGCAACCCTTTCCGGTTGGCTATTTTGAAGCTGAGGTAATTCAGCTTTATGGCCTGCAGGCAATCCGGATTCAGAGGCTGCTGTATGCTCCACTGATAAAGTGACTGATGAAGCAGGAAATTGTTTTTATAAAATCCGGTAGAGTAGAGTCTTATTTTTGTAATCCTGTTGTCATCATGTACCCCTCTTACTGCAACGGCCTTGTTGATAATTCCTGATTTAAGATGACAATGATACGCTAATTTTATAATAAAATCCGAATCCTGGTGAATCCGTAAGTGCGCATTGAATTGAATGTTATTTTTGAGAACAGCTGATCTTCTTACCGTTAAACCATTCAGATGAAAAAATGTACCAAAGGTTTTTGAGGTTAATCCTAAAAGTCCTCTGAAAACTTCTTTGCCTTCTGCTGGGAAATTAACTGTGGTAAGGGATACATTCTTAAATTTATTCTGAAATTCTTCCTGACCTTTCTGCGAAAGAAACTCTACGCCTATAGCACCGAAAACCCCTTCTATCCGGGCATCTTCAAAAATCTGCTTTTCGGCATCAAAACGGTTGGGGAGGTAATGGTCGTCAGCATCCAGAAAGGCGATAAACTCACCTTCCGCTTTTTGCATTCCTAAATTTCTTGTTGCTCCGGCTCCGTGATTTCCCAGGTCCGGGTGCCTCAATACTTTGACCCTTGAATCTTCCGAAGCGAGCCTGTTGCATATTTCCAGTGAATTGTCCTGAGACTGGTCTTCTGCCAGAATCACTTCTTTAACCTCGTCAAACTGCAGGGCAGAATGTACTGCCTTTTCCAGGAATGAAGATGCATTATATACTGGAATGATGACTGATATATTCATGGTGATCCGGGAATTTGTAATAGGATACTTTTTATATAATTTTCTGCATACTCTTCCGGGAGATCAAGTGATTCCTGCTGCTCAGCTTCATTAACATGCCGTCCCGGAATCGGTGTTTTCTCAGTTGCTTTTCTCAAAAACCACATGTATTCAATATCAATATGGCCTATGTCAACTGCCCAAAACCCTGCTTTAGCAAGATCATAACACAGAATCGTTGCCGTAGGGCCCAATGCTACCAGAATAAGTTTATTTTTTCCATACCGTTGCGCAGCCTCGTAAATGTTTTTGTAAACGCGGAAAGCGTGTTTTTCAGGACATATGATCCTTTCCATTGACTTTGCATTGCTGAACAGGTCATTTCCAACCCCCAACCTGGAATACCTTCCCTCTACAATCAGGAGATCCCTGTCATCCCAGATTTTTTTCAGATTGCTGACTGTTCTTTGTACCCTGGTTTCAGATTTATCTTTAAAGCCGATATAAAACCGGCTGATAAATGCGTTCCCGTAAATCCTGTGAGAATCCAGAAATGGAGCTATTCTTCCCCCATAATGGTTTATGAACTTTTTCCACCAGTATTTTGTACTGATATCAAATTTACGGAATGAACAGAACTGTTCGGGAAGGCAAACAATATGATTGCGAAGACTCCCAGCCAGTACCTCTTTAAGTTTCATACGGAGCTCTTCGCTGTTTTCCTGGAATTCAAGATAGTGTTCCGGAAACAGGAGCCTGAATTCACCATCCCCGAATCTGCTGGCTGATTTCCTGTTGCTGATAATTTCACAGATGCATTCTTCTACAGGCATCACCTTATATCTGGGAAATGCCTGCCTCAGTTTCCTGGTTTGTAAAACCCATTGATAATAATAAAAGGTTGAAGAAAGCTTTTCTTTGAATGCCATATCTACAGGTGGATTTTGTTATTTTCTGCCCAAAGTGCCAGCTGGAGGAGATTCCAGTGTTTCATATCCTTATTTAAAAACTTCTGGGATTCATTAAAATCAATGAGTTTAAAAATTTTATGATCAGGATCCCTGAGCAGGCTGTCTGAAAACCTGATCAGCTCATCTTCCGCAAACCAGTCTTCTATAAAAGACCCGAAGCCCTGCTTGTTCCGGTTTTTTATCTGCTCTGTCCAGTAAGAGCCCATCGCTTCACGCAGGATTATTTTATCATGCTCACGATCGAGTTTAAGCTGCTCAGGCAGCTGAATGCAGAATTCAGCAAAATCCAGATCCAGAAAGGGGGTCCTTACCTCAAGGGAATTGGCCATTGCCATCCGGTCTGACTTTACCAGCATATTTCCCGGAACAAATTTTTCCAGGTCCGTACGCATAATATCATTCATGGAATTTTCATCCGGACTGAAACTGTAAGGCTGATGATAATCTCCCTGTACACCCAATTGTGATCGCTCCTGTCCTGAAAAGAAATTGCGTACATGATTCTGATGAAAATCAAGAACGGAATCATACTTCAGATTCTGTTGCGAAACAAAAGACAATTGTTGTATTCTGCCATATAAAGATAACCCGAATTTTGCAATAATGTTCTGATAGCTGAAATGATTCCTCATTATATTCTCTACACTGTAGAAACTGTAACCGCCAAAAAGCTCATCACCGGCATCACCGGAAAGTACTACCTTTAAATTTTTTACGGCAGCCTTGCATATTTCGAAATGAGGAAGATATGATCTGTCTGCGAAGGGTTCATCGAGAAAAGGGGACACCTTCAACAGCGACCGGACCAGGCTCTGTTTTTTTTCATGGATCTCGATATGGTTTGTCCTGTACCGTTCTGCTATCCCTTTTGCATAATGCAGTTCACTACTTTCATTATCATACCCGAAGCTGATGGTGGTCTGTTGCGGCAGTAAATCACTGATCAGGGCAACGACAGAGGATGAATCAAGCCCGCCGCTCAGGAAACTGCCGATTTCAACGTCGGCAACCAGCTGCTTTTTAATGGCATTTTTAAGCAGGTGAATAAATTCCTCCTTGGCTTCCGAAAGGCTGATAGACCTGTCTTTTGCAGGCAGGCTGTAATATCTTGAAACCATTACTTTTCCATCTTTCCATATCAGCTGATGTGCAGGAGGCAGCGTAAAAATATTGCTGTAAATACTCTGATAGGTACTTACATATCCATGCTGAAGGTAATGGGAAAGCGCTTCCTGATTGATTTTCGGACTGATCAGTCCGGATGCCAGTATGGCTTTGATTTCAGAGGCGAAAATAAACTCATGGTCAGGACCTATGGCATAATAGAAAGGTTTCTCACCGAAACGGTCCCGGCCACAGAAGAGCTGCTGCTTTTCTTCATCCCAGATAGCAAAAGCAAACATTCCCGGAAGATCATGGATCAGGTTTTCCTTTTTTCTCTGGTACATGGCAAGAATGACCTCAGTATCTGAGGTTCCGCGGTACGCATATTCCGGATATTGGGTTTTGATATTTCTATAGCCATAAATCTCACCGTTCAGGACAATACATTCGTTTCCGGTAGATGAGAACATCGGCTGTTTTCCGCTATCGGATAAATCTATGATGGAAAGCCTGCGGTGACCCAATGCGGCATTCGGATAAAATTCAAAATGTGCCGAATCCGGGCCGCGATGCGCAATGGCATCCGTCATGTTTTGAAGCTGCTGCTGATAGCTTTCTGAGTTCCCTGCAATAATTCCTGCAATTCCGCACATATGGTTTCAATAATAAGGATTAATATTTTTCACATACGAAAAGATCTTCATCTGGATTAAGTCCCATGTTCTTATATTTTTTGGAAATGTTGATCCTGTTTATCGTAAAGCCCAAACTTCGAAGCCTTTGCTCATAATCCTGTCCGTAAATTCTCACATGATCGAACTGACCGAATAAAGCTTCACGCTGAGCACGGTCTGTAATGGTTAAATCTTCAACTGTTTTCAGGCTGTTTTTAGAAATCGGAACCTGGAGAACGGCTTTTCCGCCAGGCTTCAGCACCCTGAAAAGTTCGGACATCGCTTTTGAATCTTCAGGAATGTGTTCCAGTACATGGTTGCAGATAACGATATCGAAATGATGATCGGGATATTGTATATCCAGGACATTCATATTTTGTACGTGGTCCGGATATTCATATCCTTTCGTAAAAAGATCTCCGCAGATATATTCTCTGAAATTCTGCTTAAGGAAAAGCTTTGAAAGCTTCTGTTCGGGAGCAATATGCAGAATAGAAAGATCTTTCCGGTCAGCAATTTTCAGCTCTTCCATAAAATAGGCGTACAGAAGCCTTTCACGGTCTCTGGATTGACATTGGTAGCATCCTGCTGCTCTTCTGCCGCCGCCTACAACCTGCTTTTCTGTAAGTACCGGGAGGTCATGACCTACCGTTTCCCAGCTTCTTGCATGATATCCGCAGAATGGACAATCATATGTTGAACCTGAGTGGAATACAATTTTTAATCTTCTAAGAATGGACATCTATTTTTGTGTTTTTTATGCTTGAATATTTAGAAATGTCGGTTTCTTTTGAGTGACCTGCTTAAGTATTTCTTTGAACCGACCTTCTTCCTTTGAAATTTTTCTGTATTTCTGTAATAAATTTTTATAATCAGTAAACTTACGTAATAATAGGGTCTTAACCATGCTTTGTGTAAGAGCTTTTTTTTCCTGTTGGAAAGAGTGGTCAAGGTTGGGATTCATAATATTGATCTCCACCCCCAAGTCTTCATAAACGGAATAATCAACCTTATTTAAAAACTGTTTGCCGTCATGCACAACTTTACTTCCCGGCACCAGTAGTGTTTTTTTTCCGTGGTAAGTGACCCTGTTGGCATATTCTGCATCTTCTCCATAATGAAAAAAGTACGGGTTGAACCCTCCTACCGTTTCAACAGTGCTTTTAGGCAGCAACCAATGCGCTGCATTGATGAATTTCAGCTCATAATAAGGTTTCAGATCCCGAAAATACAAGTCTGATATCAGGCGTGTGTGTTCAAAATTAGTAGCGATGTATTTATCCAGGAAAATGTCCAGTTTCTTTTCGCTTCCGTCAATATGCATCGGGCTCAGAATTCCTATTTCATCTTTATCGGGATGGCTGTTATATACCGTAAGCAGGTTTTCAATACTGTCTCTGTACAGCCACGCATCCTGGTTCATCAGGTAAAAGAATTCTGCTCCGGATGCATAGGCTGTTTCAATACCGATATTGTTCGCTTTACCAAAACCCAGGTTCTGTTCCGATTGAATTACATGTACTTCCGGAAAATTCGCATTGAGATATTCCTGAGTGCCGTCAGAAGATCCATTGTCGACTACAATACAGTTGACGTGTACGGAAGAATTTCTCAGGCTTCCAAAACATCTTTCCGCCCATTTCATGGCGTTGTAGGTAACGATAATGATGTAGATTTTCTGCGTCATTTTTTAAATATATTTTTCTGCAAGCATCTTCAGATATCTTTCGGGTGAGGTCTCTATAAAAAAAGTGTTTACTGCTTCCGTAAAGTCAACCTTATAAAAATCTCCCTCATCAGACTCTGTATAATCTGCCTCTGCACCGATATGTTCCTGTATAACATTTACAATTGATTTCAAATCATAATAATAAGGATAGGCAAAATTAACTGTATCATTACTAATGTCTGAGCAACGGCTGCTGACAAACCATGGAATATCATCGATGTCCAGCAGGAGTCTCCTTGCCCTGCGGTGAAGATTAAACTTAGCTTCAGTTTTAATCTGGCTTTTAAGGAAATTAAAAAGAGTATTCGGATTGCCTCCTTTACCCACGATATTCCCGATTCTTAAAATGATGTAGTTTTCTGCATTTTTCCTGATATAGTCTTCAAGCTTCAGCTTATGGATGATATACTGGCTGTCCTGTTTGGACTGGTCTTGAATGCTGAGGGTAGAAAAGTAAAATAACTTACTTTCTTTATTAGATTCGATACTTTTTTTAAGAAGCGAGAATTCCCTTTCAAATTCAGAGCTTCTGGTTTCCAGTGAATTCGAAACGCCTGAAGCAAAAAAGAGATGGGCTTCTGTGTCAATATGCTGTAATGAGTTGGCAATAAGTCCGTTTCCTATAATCATTTGTTGTGTGAGTTTGCTGTATGCATGAACCTTTTTATCAGGTTTCGAGCGATAAATATAGCGTAAGTTTTTTTTCTTTTTAATTTATGAAGAAAATAATTCTGTTCTTTCGAGATGGAAAATAAGAAAGATGTACGGTGGTACCTTCCGTAGGCAATGTCTTGATCGATGATATTTCTTCCGTTTTTTTCAAACTTTATCATTTTAGGATAATGCTGTGGAACCTCACCTTTAAGAAAATAAGTGCTCAGTTGTTTTCCTTTCAGTTTTAATTTGAAATTATAGAAATGTGCCATATCATTTGCTGAGATCATCAATATGCGGTAATCCTTTGATCTGTGCATAACGGTCATTGCAGCCTGGTAGGCAATGAGATAATCCAGCAGCCAGTCTTCTTTGATATTTTGCCTTCTTACGGGATTATGCTTTATTTCAGGATAAAAGTTATGCGGATCCGGTGAGTAATAGCATTGTCTGAATTCCAGATGCCAGTCATGGATCATTTTCCCGTTTTTGGGACTGGCAATAAACCATGTCTCTAAAATAGGATATTCAAAGTCATTCGTAATATGGTCTGAGTAGAAGCCTATCAGGTCGGCATTTGTCTGTGATTTTGAACGGTACAGCCAGTCCAGGTTTTCAGTGAGCATAATGCTGGCATCAATCCAGAATCCGCCAAAATTATCCAATATGGTAAGCCTGGTAAGATCGGTAAAATTAACGAAGGAAATATCTTCCCGGACCGTCATTTCTATATCAGGCAAAAACTTTTTAACGGATGCTCTGTTCAAAACATGGATTTTAAAATCAGGCAGGTATTTTTTCAGATTTCGCACACAGGCATTCACCAGAGGAGATTCTGTGGGATAGTCCCAGAATGACCAGATGATCTTAGGAATAGGTGCGGAATTCTGTGGCCCGTCTCCCCACAGGATTTCTTTATATTTTACCGGAGGCAGCATTGTTTTTCTTTAATGTGTTATAAAAATGTTAACTGTACTTTCAGTATCTTATTCTGTAGTATATGTGTTTCAGCTTTTTGATCTGTTTATCCCAAAGAGACTCATTCTGTTCTCTTACCAGCCGGTCAAAATACTCCAGCCTCTGGGATATGATGCTTTTAAAACCATTTTTAATGAGGCTGTTATCAAATTTTTCAAGATGAGGCTTCAGCAGATGGTCTTCTCCCTTCAAAATTTTATCAATGGTGACATTGGTGAAATGAATGAAGACAACTGGGAAAGTGCCGTTAATTTTCACCTCATCATTTTCCGGATCTTTTGTCCTCCTGCAAAAATCAATATTCCAGCCCGCAAGATTACAGCCCAGGTCTCTCACAATCTTTACTTTTTCAAAGTAAGCAGGAATAAGATTCAGGTAAACCTGATCATGATACAGTCCGACCTCAGGATTATTCCCGCAGAAAATATAACAGTTCTCCGCCCAGTATTCCAGTGCACTTTTACCATGTGCGCTAGCGCCAATGAATCCTGCATTGAATATTCCATGTCTGAATGTAGCATTGAACTCTGCCGGGTTTTCACCGGGTGTCAGAGGCCGCCAATGCGGAGTAAGGAGGATATGGGAAGCATCTAAATAATCAAATAAAAACTGATACGCATTAAAAAAATAGATATCAGCATCCGTAAAGATAACTTTTTCACTGAACTCAAGGCACTTTGATACCAATACAGGTTTCAGGGCCCATCTCAGAATATTCAGGTTATCTTTATATTGATGAATGATTTCCTGCGAAAACTTTACGCCGTCAAAATCATCCAGGGTTAATATCTTGATGTTTTTACCGATCGTCTTGGACGAATGGTCTTCTACGGAATGATCAACCACCGCAACATACAGGATGATATCACGGTCAAATTCTGCCAGGGAATCATACAGTGACAGTGCCCAGGAAAAGTAATTGTTGGTAATGATCGTACAAAAGGCTTTGGGATGCTTCATCTGTGTAAAATTTTTGTCCTTATTCGGTATTTCAGTAATTTATACCTGAAGTATGCATAAGCATAAAAGAATGGCCTGGCTTTCCTGAACAGAAAAACAGGCGATACCGACTGTTTCCGGAGCTCATAATAGATCCAGAAGTGGTTTCTTTCATACCCCAGCTTTTCGTTAAGCTTTTGATAAATAAAAGAAAGTACATACAGGTATTCCTGGTATTTGGCATTTGTAGCAGACTTCAGGCTTCTGGTCGTTTTATCATGGAACCTGAAATGATTAAGCACATCGCTGCAGAAATAGATATTGCTCGTCAGTAAAATCATAGTCCAGAAAAGCCAGTCACCGGAGTAAAACATGGTCTTCATCCGGGAAAAATCAAAATCCTGCTTCCTGAAAATACAGGCACTGGCATTAGGAATGGTATTCCTGAACTTTAAAAAATTGCGTATTTCATCCTTTCCTTCATTGTAATGCGAAAACTGCCACCTTTTTTCATCCAGGCTATCCGGCCAGAAGATATCATAAAAACGACCGTTTTCATCAACATTGTCCGATCTGCTGTACACCAGGCCTACATTTTCTTTTTCAAAGAATAAAGGCATCAGTCTCTCGAGGAAGCTGGTCTCAGCAAAATCATCACTTTCTGCAATCCATATATAGTCTCCTTTGGCGAGGCTGATTCCCTTTTCCCACTGTGCAAACGGACTTCCCGAGTTTTTTTCATTGATAATAATATGGGAAGTCTTGGGATGGTAAGCATATTCCCGCAGTATCATACTGCTGTTATCCGTAGAGCAGTCATCCAGAAGAATCACCTCAAAGTGATCATAGGTCTGCTCAAATACGCTTTTCAGTCTTTGAGGCAGGAACTTTTCATGATTGTAGTTGGGAATGATAACGGAAACTAACGGGTTCATCTTCTATGTTTGTCTTTTAAGGGAATTAAGGTTGTATTTTATGGATGAAATTGATCACACGATTAATTATTTTGTACTTTTTACTGCTGATGATCCTGTTATAGTAATTGTTTTCTCTTTCCAGGGCAGAGACTTTCCATATCAGATGAAAATAATCTCCGAAAGTACTGAAATAGGTTTTGCTATGCTTGTCCAGGATGTATTTCTTGGCCTGATCCATTTTTTCCGAATCGTTTTTGATGTTTTCATTTCTGGAAATATCTTTAATCCTGTAATAGAAAAGCGTCTGTTCCAGACGATGCACTTTCATATCCGGCTGAGAGAGATAGGAAATCCAGAATTCCCAGTCTTCCAGCCCATGGGTCATATTTTCATCATACCGTATATCATTCAGTTTTTCCCTGCTGAAAAGGGCTGAACAGAAAATCACATTATATTTTAATAAATTCTCAAAAGTATAATCCAATAAGACGAAAGGTTCATTTCTGGTTCCGAAATAGTCTGCATGGCAATAGACCAGATCATAGCCTTCCTGAAGTTTTTCCATGGCATAGGAAAGATAGTTTTCATTGATCTTGTCATCTCCGTCAAGCGGCAGAATCCATTTTCCTCTTACTTTATCCAGCCCGAAATTTCTTGCTGAGGCAACTCCTCCGTTTTCTTTTCTGTAGTAGGTAAACCTGGGATCATTTTCTACCCATTTTTTTGCAACTTCAGCAGTATGGTCCGGTGATCCGTCATCGATAATGAGGCACTCCCAGTCCTTAAAAATCTGGAATGCTACAGACTGCAAACACTCATCAAGGTATTGTGCCTGATTGTAGCATGGGACGATAATGGAGATCAACGGTAAAAGCATATTGTGTCTTAAGGAGCAAAGATATTAAAAAACTATCAGCCTGAAAGTTGAGTGAGTTTATTGGTCATACTTATAGTTTATCTCAGCGTTGTGTTGTAAATTTTATTGATGTAATATATTTTTTTTATGCTTTTGAGAAATTTTTTCACATGCAAATGTTTCAGATGATAGAGTGCTACACCGTAATCTGCACGTTGTTTATTCATGTGGCAGTATATCAGATAGTCTGCAATAACCTGTTCCATGAATGCCGACGGAAAATACTTTGAATGTCCAGTAACTAGTTTTTCCCTGAAAACATTATAAGCATTGTTCTTTTGTATGTCCATTGTTCCGGTACCTGAAATACTGGCATTTGAAATCCGTACCTTAACTTTCGAAGTCCTGATATACAGAATATCTCTGTAACCTGAAAATGATAGCAGGGCAATGTCATCACTTCCCCATGCGAGCGGAATTTTTTCAAAGCGATGCTTACGGTACATTTTTGTACGGAATATGTTCTCCGACAGGCTGCTTCTTACGGCTCCACGATATTTCAGTATAAAAAAATCTATCGAATCAAGATATTCTGTTTTATAATCAAATGTTTCTAAGTGATTATTATTATCGTCTATCCATTCATATTTGAATTTTACTGCCGTAATTTTTTTTTCTTCAAGCAATGGGAGTGTATTGTAAAATGCTTCTACAAAATTTTCCACAATCAGATCATCGTCACCCAGTATCTGAAACCATTCTTCCTGTATATTATCCAAGATCCTTTCCCACTGCAATGCCAGATTTTTGCCTCCTACATTATCTGTATAATTGAAGTAAAGATAGTCTTTGGGAGAAAAATATTTTTCTATAACAGGAAGAGGATCATCAGGGCTGGCATCATTCCCGATATAGAGCACAAAATTCCTGTTGCTTTGTGAAGCAACAGACTGAATTGTCTTTTCAAAGAAATCCATTTTATAATATGGGATAACGATGGCCAGTTTTTTCATGAAAAAAGTTTGTAGCGTAACAGAACAAGTTTTTTTACCAAAGGATATCTTCTGATAAAATATTCCTTGATTTTTTTCCTTTCCATGTAGAAAAGAAACTTACTATACAAAATATCTTTGATAATAGGTCCTTCCGCTATATGCTGTGTGGAGTTCACAAAAGAAGCCTGATCCTCATGAAACCTGAACTTTACCAGCTTCTGACCAATAATTCCAATGTTGTATTTAGACAGCACGCGCAGCCAGTATTCATAATCCAGGATCTGTTTCAGGTTATTGTTGAATGGTCCTGTTTTGTAGTATAGTTTTCTGGTAAACAAGCTTACCGTAGGTTCTCCTATGATATTTTCCTGTGAATAACGGTCAAAATTCAGGTTTTTAAATGCTCTTCTACTTAAAATATAAAATTCTGTATCAGGCAGACCAGCAGGAATCTGAAGATCTTTGTAGTTATCATACCATTGACCGCAGGATATTACATCTGATTCCGAGTTGATGATGCTCCTTTTAGAGACCACAATTTCTAAACGATATTTTTTAATGTAATAAATTAGCTTCTCAATGCAATTGCTTTCCATTACGTCATCCTGAAACAGCAGTTTGATATATTGGCCATTAGCCTTTTCTATACAATAGTTCCAGTTCGCTCCGATGCCTTTCGGATTATGTGAATAAATGGAAACTGGAATATCCGGATTTTCTGATTTGAATTGTTCGCAAATTAGCACTGTATCATCTGCGGATTCGTCATCAGAAATGATGACTTCAATATTCCTGTAGGTTTGAACCTGTACGGAATGTAATGTTTCACGGAGATATTTTTCTCCGTTATAGGTAGGAATACAGATAGAAACAAGGCTTTTTTTCACATTATCGTTTTAAAGAATATCTCAATTTTCTGATGAGAATCACAAAAAGTTTTTTTAAACTTAAGTTATAAGCCGCTTTTTCAGGGGCAAAATCAATCTGAACCTTCTGAATCTGCGTAAGTTCATCCATCAAAAAGTTGGACTGTTCGGACAGAATTTTCTTAACATTTTCATTTTGTTTAAAATGTGTGATCAAAAGCTTTAATGCAAATAAGGTATTCACCAGCTGAAAGGCCCTGGTTTGTGAACTCCACATGCCATCTCCTATGCGGTATGCAGCCATTTCTTCTGGGAAATATTTTATCAGGCCAAATTCAGCATTGAGCATATGCAACGGATAATCCCCGATAGGAGAGTAAGGAAGCCATTCAGGCAAAATTTCTATGTTTTTTCTGAACACTACTGAAGGCGTATGAATACAGTTGCCTTTAGCAAGATCTTCTATGGTTAAAGTTTGTTCAGTTTCCGGGCTATTAAGAATAGTATGTTGTTCTTCTCCGGATGTGCTGACTTCCTTTACTTTGTGAAAAGAAATACTGTATTCGGGGTTGTTTTCAAGAAAATCAATCTGCTTTTGAAGCTTTAGAGGATCTGTCCAATAATCATCTCCTTCACATACTGCGATATATCTGCCCTTTGCTTGGGAAATTGTCCATTCAAAATTTGGTATTGCTCCTTTATTTTTGTCGTGTTTTACATACCTTATCCACTTGCCGTTAGGATGGGTATGAATAATATTTTGAACTATAGACTCGGTGTGATCCGGAGAACAGTCATCTGAGACAATAAGCTCGATGTCAAAATCAGCCTGCTGCGATAAAACACCTAAAATTGCATCAGAAATATATTTTGCCTGGTTGTAATTAGGCATCGAGACACTAACCAAAGGTTTTTTTTCCATCGTCTATTCTTCAGCGGGTTCAATATGTAACGAGATAAAAACCTTCTTCCCGCTTTCAGCATCAATGAAGTAGGCATTTTTAAAATTTTTGTGGGTTAGTGACCTTAATTTATCAATCAGCTTTCCTGATGTTGTTTCTTCATCTAAATCAATACAGCATAAATCATTGAAATCCTTCTTCAGATAAATATTTCCTTCATCTTCAGGTAAAAAGGTAGTGTATGTATTTTGAAGAATGACTTTGGCTGTTTTACTGAAAAGCTCAATTTCTTTATCTAAAATTCTTTCATATAATGTTCCAGATGTATCATAAGATTTTTTCTCTACGAACTCTCTGGCTATGATAGGTCCATGATCAAGTTCAGTGTCGATTTCATGAATAGTTGCACCGATTGGAAGATTATGATAGATGGAAAATACCTGTGGGTACCATCCTCTGTTAACAGGATTATATCCAGGATGAATATTTATGCATCTGACATTTTTTACCAAAATTTCCGGGAAAAACTGCTTACAGTGTACGGAAAGAACCAGATCATAATGGTTAATAATAAACTGCACATCATTCTCATTTTTCAAATCCAGCACTAATATTTCCGATACAAGAAATTTTTTAAAATCATTGATTTCAGAAAAAGGGCTGACCGAAAATGTAATCTGCTGTTCCTTTTCTCTATTTTCTTTAAGTATATGTTCCAGTTTTCTGCATAGGATTGCATTGTCTGAGATTACTAAAATATTTCGAAACATATCAATTATTTTGGATTCTTAGCATCAGTCTCGCTATAAACTCAACTTCTTCAAAGGTTAAATCAAAATACATCGGAAGGCATAGAACCCTTCTGGATATATCTTCAGTTACCGGTAATTCAAGCTTAGGTAAATAGGGCAACGCTGAAGATAGACTTGGATAGAAATATCTTCTTGTAAATACCTCAAATTTATCCATTTCAGCTTTTAGTTTGAGTAAAAGTTCTTCACTATCCAGCACAATGGCATGATAAGCATAATTTTCAAAAGAATCTTTATGCCATACAGGCCTCACTGCCCTTAATCCTTCCAGCATCCTGTCATAGAGTTGGGCAATTGCTTTTCTCTTCTGATGTATTTCCTCTACATATTTTAAATTAGCCAGTCCCATGGCTGCATGAAACTCAGAATTCTTTCCGTTAATACCCAATTCTGAAAACGAATCAAAGCCTGAAATCCCAAAGTTTCTGATAGAAGCTAATTTTTTAAGCAGCTCAGGATCTTTCGTAATGAGCAGGCCTCCTTCAACAGAATGATATAGTTTAGTCGCATGAAGAGAGCATGTGGATATATCTCCGTATTCAAAGACAGATTTGCCTTTTACCTCTACACCAAAAGCATGAGCCGCATCGTAAATAACTTTCAAATCATGTTTCTTAGCAATAGCTTCTATGGCTTCAACATTACATGGATTACCGTAAACATGGGTTGCCAATATGGCACTTGTATTTTCAGTGATGGCCTCTTCTATTTTTTTAGGATCTATGCAAAGACTTTTGGGATCTATGTCTACAAATACCGGAGTGCAGCCTTCCCATACAATGCAACTGGTGGTAGCGACGAATGAAAAAGGTGTTGTAATGATTTCACCGGATATTCCCAGAGCTTTTATTGCCATCTGAAGCGCAACCGTTCCATTGGTAACGAAAAGCAGATGCTTCACTTGCAGATAATCTTTAAGTTCCATTTCCAGCTGACTGGCGAGTGGTCCCATATTGGTAAGCCAGTTTCTTTTCCATATGCCATCCAGATACTTTTCATATTCTTCTTTGGGTGGAAGGAAAGGTTGGGTTACAGGAATCATAGTGTTTTTAATTTAATGTTATTATATTATCAGCTTCCAGTTCAAAAGGTACCCATTGCTCTTGGTCTCCGTCTACAATAAATTCAAATATATTATTAATTCTCAAATAAGTATTTGTAACTCCTTTATTATAAAAGCTTACATCAATGATATATTTTCCCAAGGTGAATAATGGGTTTTTTATTTTTACATGATAGGTTACCATATCATTTTCTTTTGAAATTTGTACTTCATCATCTACATATACTCCTGCTACAGGCTTTTGTTCTTTATCTTTGAATTCAATATACAATGCTGGAGAATGAAGAATTTTCTTCTTTAGTTTAATCTTAAAATATAGTGTAAAATCGGTATTCCTGTAAATAGTATTTTCTTTAAGATCTGTTGCTTTTGAAATCAATTCTAGGGCGCCATTGTCAAAAACTATGTTTTCTCCGTTATTGGAGAATTTACTGTAGTATAACTGAACACCTTTTCCAATGTCATTCCCATAATATTCTACCTTTCCATGATCCATTAAAATAATTTCATTGCATATCCTGGATACCATCGGCATGCTGTGGGAAACAAATATAAGCGCAGTATGGGGAAGGAGTTCATCTATTTTTTTGAAGCATTTCAGGACAAACCCTAAATCTCCTACGGCAAGGACTTCATCAATAATAAGAATATCAGGTTCAAGATGTGCTGCAATGGCAAATCCCAGTCTCACTTTCATCCCGGAAGAATAATTCTGGATAGGCATGTCGATAAATTGTCCTATTTCTGAAAATTCAATGATAGATTCCATTTTATCCTCAACATCTTTTCTGGTGAAGCCTAGAATGGAGGCGTTATTATAGATGTTCTCCCTGCCTGTCAGAATGGGATTAAATCCGGCCCCTAACTCAATAAGTGCACCGATTTTTCCTTTCATAACGATCTGTCCTTTATCAGGAGCGTATAAACCATTCAGAATCTTCAGCAGCGTGCTTTTACCTGCTCCATTGTGCCCTATCAATCCTATGCATTCTCCTCTTCTGAGTGTAAAGCTGATATCTTTTACAGCCCAGAATTCTTTAGGACGGAGATCCTTTTTTATAGCAATCCCCAATGTACTTTTGATAATATCCAGAGCACCGTATTTCAATGAAGATTTCATATCCATAGAAAATTTCTTGGATACATTCTGTACAGATACCAATATTTCTTTTTCCTGGTTTTCCATATTAGCCAGCTATTTTTTCAATGATGATCGGCATGGATTTTCTGAAAATAACCAGCCCTGTTAACATGATGACAAAACTAACCGCCGTTGTAACGGTCAAGTATAATGCATGATCAAGTGGTAAGTTGATCAGGCTGTTTCTGGCATCATTAAACATATAAGTTAACGGATTAAATTCAAACAGCTTCTTAAATAAACCCTGCCTAGGAACAGCATATACCACCGGAGTAATATACATGATGAAGGATGTTGCCGTTGTCAGAAGCTTGCCGATGTCGGTGTATATCAGTCCGATAGGAGCAAGTATCAGTCCTATGCTGAATGAAAACAGAATAATTATACACAGCACAAATGGGAAAAATAAGATAACCTCTCCGGGTTTTATACCGTAAAGCAGTAGAATAAATGCAACAAGAATCATTTTCAGCACAAGGTTGAAAAGCATTTTATACAGTCCTGATATTAAAAGTGCTTCCTTGGGAAAGTTGATTTTGGAAAGGATGGCTCTTGCACCATTAACAGAAGTAAGCGGTGTCATAAGAGTTTCGGTAAAGATACTCCATAAGGTGGTGCCAATAACAACAAATGCAATATAGGGAATGCTGCTCTCTGCATTGACGTTTACAGTGCCCGACCTGTTTAGGAAGATCCATACAAGAGAATTCGTGATAATGGGAGCAAAGGCCCAGAAAAAGCCTAAATAGGATTGTCTGTATTGAGACTGAAGATCCCTTTTCGCCATCTGGTACGCCAAAAAATTTGATGATCTTATATTATGGTAAATAGCTTTGAGTTCCTGAAAAAAATGAGTCTTTTTATCAGAAGTATATACGGTGGTTTTCAAAATAAATTTTTAAAGTTAAACGAATAACAGGTTTCTCTGAAAATCCATGATATGCTCCCAAAGCATATCATAGACAATCTACAGCAGACAAATGGCATTGTTGCCGTAAGGTTTCCAATTACTTATTTACCAGCTGCTTCAGGTATTTCCCATACCCGCTTTTGCCATATTTTTTGGCCGTTTCAAGCAGTTTTTCTTCGTTGATAAATTTATTCCTGAAAGCAATTTCCTCGATGCATCCGATCTTGAATCCCTGCCTTTTCTCAATGACCCGTACAAATTCCGAAGCATCGTTCAAAGAGTCAAAGGTCCCTGTATCCAGCCATGCAGTTCCTCTGTCCAGGACACCTACCTCAAGTTTACCCTTATTAAGATATACGTTGTTAACATCGGTAATTTCCAACTCGCCTCTGGCTGAAGGCTGAATGTTTTTGGCAATGTTCACCACTTCATTATCGTAGAAATAGAGCCCGGGTACCGCATAGTTTGATTTTGGAGTAGCGGGCTTCTCTTCGATGGAAACTGCCTTAAGATCTGCATCAAACTCAACGACCCCATACCGCTCAGGATCTGAAACATGATAGGCAAAAACAACACCTCCATCAGGATTAGTCTTGTTTTTAAGTAGTGTGCCCATCTCTGACCCATAAAAGATATTGTCACCCAGGACAAGAGCCGCAGCGTCATTCCCGATAAACTGTTCTCCGAGGATAAAGGCCTGTGCCAATCCGTCCGGACTGGGCTGAACGACATATTCTATATTGCATCCGATCTGTGAGCCGTCACCCAGCAGCTTTACAAAGCCGTCCTGATCGTGCGGTGTAGTAATAATCAGAATATCCCTGATGCCTGCCAGCAATAAAGTGGAAAGCGGATAGTAGATCATCGGCTTATCATAGACAGGCATCAACTGCTTACTTACGGCTATGGTAAGAGGGTAAAGTCGGGTTCCGGAACCTCCGGCTAAAATTATACCTTTCATCTTTGTGTATTTATTTAATGGTATTGGTTTTCATAATATTTCTGGTAGTCACCGCTCGTTACATGCTCCAGCCACTCTTTGTTTTCCAAATACCAGTCGATGGTTTTTCCCAGTCCCTGTTCAAAAGTTACAGACGGCTTCCATCCCAGGTCTTTATTCAGTTTGCTGGCATCGATTGCATAACGCTTATCGTGTCCCGGCCTGTCCTTTACAAAAGTGATCAGCTTTTCCGAATAGCCTTCCGGCCTGTTCAGCTTTGCATCCATCTGTTTAATAAGTTCCTTAACAAGATCAATATTCTGCCATTCATTAAAGCCACCGATATTATAGGTTTCCCCTGTTTTGGCTTCGTTAAAAATCTGGTGGATCGCTCTGGCATGATCAATGACGAACAGCCAGTCTCTCGTATATTTACCGTCACCGTAAATAGGTAACGGCCTTTCATTGATGATATTGGAGATGCAGAGCGGAATCAGCTTTTCAGGAAAGTGGTTGGGCCCATAATTATTGGAACAATTGGAAACAATAAAAGGCATTCCGTAGGTATTGCCATAGGCTCTTACCAGGTGATCCGAGGCTGCTTTTGACGCAGAATAGGGAGATTGTGGGTCATATGCCGTCGTTTCCAAAAAGAAACCGGTTTCTCCCAGGCTTCCGTAAACTTCGTCCGTGGAAATGTGATAAAAAAGATTGTCTCTTTTTTCATCAGGAAATCTTCCGTGGGTATGATCGGGGTTCAGCGTCCAGAACTCTTTGCAGAGATTCAGAAGGTTTGCTGTTCCGTTTACATTGGTATTGATAAATGCCATGGGATCCGTTATGCTTCGGTCGACATGGCTTTCTGCAGCCAGGTGAACCACTGCGTCAGGATTATATTTTTCAAATACAGTTCTTAATTCTTCAGGCTTTGTAATATCCGCCTTTTCAAAAACATAATTAGGTTCATTTTCGATATCCTTCAGGTTCTCCAGATTGCCCGCATAAGTAAGGGCATCAAGATTAATGATTTTGATATCAGGATTCCTCTTTACAAACTCTCTTACGACATGGGATCCAATAAATCCCGCACCTCCGGTTATAATAATATTTTTCATCTGATTAATTTACAATCGTTTTTCTGCCTATACTTTTATAATAAAATCCATTCTGTGCAGGAATATCCAGAGGGTACATATTCCTTCCGTCGAATATTGCTTTGTTGTTCATTCTTTTAGCCATCAGTTCAAAGTTAGGGTTTTTAAATTCAGGCCATTCCGTAGCGATCAAAAGGGCATCTGCACCGTCCAGTGCTTCATACATATTTTTAGCATACTGAATTTTGTCACCCAGGATTTTACGGACATTATTTTCAGCGATGGCATCATAAGATATAATGTTCGCGCCTTTTTCCAGTAATAATCTTATGTTGTCTAATGAAGATGCTTCACGGATGTCATCCGTATTCGCTTTAAAGGCCAGTCCCCATACAGCGATGGTTTTCCCTTCAATATTTCCTCCAAAATAGTTTTCAATTTCAGAAACAAGGATTACTTTCTGATGAGAATTGACCTGTTCGGTCGCTTTCAGGATCTGGAATTCGAAATGATCCTGTTTCCCTGAATTGATCAGTGCTTTGACATCTTTAGGGAAGCAGCTTCCTCCGTATCCGATTCCCGGGAACAGAAAACGGTGCCCGATCCGGTCATCACTTCCCATTCCCAACCTTACTTTATCTACATCAGCGCCAACTTTTTCACAGTAATTGGCAATTTCATTCATGAAAGTGATTTTCACGGCCAGAAATGAATTTGCTGCATATTTGGTGAGTTCGGAAGATTTTTCATCCATAAAGATAATCGGAATTCCGGTATTGGTAAAGGGCTGGTATATTGTAGCCATAATACTCTTGGCCTTCTCTGAACTGGCACCTACCACAACCCGTGACGGGTTCATGGAATCCTCTACAGCAAATCCTTCCCTTAAAAACTCAGGATTGGAAACCACATCGAAAGGAATGTCGGTTTTTGAGGCAATAACTTCTCTTACCCGGTCAGCTGTTCCTACCGGAACGGTGCTTTTATTCACAATGACTTTATAATCCGTCATCATTTCACCGATGTTATGGGCCACTTGAATGACATAGGAGAGATCTGCAGAACCGTCTTCCCCGGGAGGAGTCGGCAATGCCAGATATACTACTTCACTTTTATCAAGGGCTTCCTTTAAATCTGTTGTAAAGAATAACCTTTCGGCCTGAATATTTCTCAGGAACATTTCTTCGAGGTTCGGCTCATAAATAGGAACAATGCCGTTTTTCATATCCTCTACTTTCTTTTCATCAATATCAACACAGTATACTGAATTGCCAAGCTCGGCAAGGGTAGTCCCGGTGACTAACCCTACATAACCTGTTCCTACAATCGTTATATTCAAAATGTATTGGTTTTTAAAAATTCAGTGACAAAAGTAATAAAAATACTTTCATGCGCCTTTACATTGAATAAACAAAACCCAACTTATTGATCTGATAATAAGATATTTTGCTTTTTTATAAAAAATACGTATATTTGCATTGGATTTACGGAAAAACATGGGAAGGCCTTCGGAAGAAAGCCTTTTTTCGTACAGTAAATTTATGATTATAATACCATATGGAGTTTAGACAAAGAATTGAAGAATTATTAAACGAATTCCTGGAAAACAGAAAAGATCTATTTCTTATTGATCTTAAAATTTCTGCCGGGGACGATATTACCGTGATTCTGGATGGTGACAATGGCGTTTCCCTTCAGGATTGTCTTGATGCGAGCAGGGCTATAGAATTTAATATGGATCGTGAGGAGCATGATTTCAGCCTGCAGGTAATGTCGGCGGGGTTAAGCGAGCCTTTGGCAACGCCACGACAGTTTCAGAAGAACATAGGAAGGGAAATTGAGGTTATACTGAATGACTCTTCTAAAGTTGAAGGAGAATTGGCCAGGGTGGATGATGAAAAGATTACCCTTATCCTGCGGTACAGGAAACCTAAAGAGATCGGTAAGGGAAAAGTGGATGTGGAGGAAGAACAAGAAATTCCTTACACTGAAATAAAAAAGTCATTAGTAATAATTAAATTTTAAAAAGAAAAAAAATAAATGGATAATATAGCGTTGATTGAATCCTTTGGTGATTTCAAAGACGAAAAGGGGATCAGTAAGATTGATCTTATGGCGATTATTGAAGATTCACTGAAAACTCTTTTAAGAAAAAGATTTGACTCAGATGATCACTTTGATGTTATTGTAAATCCTGATAAAGGAGATTTCCAGATTTTCCTTAATAAAACTATTGTGGAAGATGAAATGTCTGAAGATGATGACCTTGAAATCGAAATCTCCGAAGCTAAGAAAATAGACCCTACATTTGAAGTTGGGGAAGATTTTACCATGGAGATTCCTGTTGCCCAGCTGGGGAGAAGGAATATCCTTACACTAAAGCAGATTCTGGCTACAAAACTCCAGGAGCATAATAACGCCATGCTTTATGAACAGTTTAAGGACAGGATTGGCGAGATTGTTGTTGGTGAAATCCATCATATCCGTCATAAGCATGTCATCCTGCTTGATGACGAAGGAAATGAGTTCATCCTGCCTAAAGAAAATCAGATTCCTTCCGATTTCTTTAAGAAAGGAGAGAACATCAGAGCTATTGTAGAAACCGTAGACTTCAAAGGCTCCAAGCCACAGATTATTATTTCAAGGACGGCACCTAAGTTCCTGGAAAAACTTCTGGAGCTTGAAATCCCGGAAATCCAGGACGGGACCATCATGCTTAAAAAAGTGGTAAGGATTCCGGGCGAAAAAGCAAAAATTGCCGTGGATGCTTATGATGACAGGATTGATCCTGTAGGAGCCTGTGTGGGAGTGAAGGGGTCAAGAATCCATGGTGTAGTAAGAGAGTTGAGAAATGAAAATATTGATGTCATCCAGTGGTCTAAAAATCCTGAAATCCTTGTAAAAAGAGCTTTAGGGAATGTGACCATCAATAAAATTGACATCAGCGATAACGGAAATTATGCCCTGGTTTATACGCCAGTGGAGGAAATTTCTAAAGTGATTGGAAAACAGGGACAGAATATCAGACTTGCTTCTTGGTTGACAGGTTATGAGATTGATGTGCACAGGGAGTCCAGTGAAGATGATGATGTTGAATTGAAAGAATTCAATGATGACATTGAAGAATGGGTATTGGAAGAGTTCAGAAAAGTAGGTCTTACTACTGCTAAGTCTGTATTGGATAAAGATACCGAAAGCCTGCTGAATATGGTAGATCTTGAAGAGGAAACGATTGAAGATGTGAAACGCATTCTTAGGGAAGAATTTGAAGATTAAGATTTTAAATAAATTTTAATAATTAGTAAAAAGGAAATACTTTAATTTTAAGGATTAAAAAACAGTAAAATAATAGATGCCAAAAATTAGATTAAATAAAGCGGTTAAGGAATTCAATATTTCGATGTCCAGATTAGTAGAATTTTTACAGTCCAGGGGCTTCGTGGTTGAAAGCAATCCTAACGCTCAATTAGAAGAAGCGGCATATTCTGCATTGGAGGCTGAGTTTGCCAAGGATGGCGAGCAACGTAAAGCATCCCATGAGGTGGTTATTACCAAAGTTCCGGAAGAGAAGCTGGAAATTGAGGAAAAGAAGACCCCTGAAGTAATAAGAGCTAAAGCTAATATAAAACCGGAAACAAAGGTTCTCGGAAAGATAGACCTTGATCCTAAAAAGCCTGAGGCTGAAGAGGCTCCGGCACCATCACCAGCTCCCGCTTCTGAAGCGGAAGAGAAAAAAGAAGCTGAACCTGTTTCTGAAAACAAACCGGCTCCTGAAAAGCAGGAGTTTAAAGTCTTGGATAAAATAGATCTTTCCCAGATCGAATCCAGAAACAGACCCGTTAAAAAAGATAAGCCGAAAGTGGAAGAAAAGAAAGCTGAGGAAAAACCGGCTGAACAACCTGTAAAGGAAACCCCGAAGCCGGAACCTGTTCAGGCTCCTGTAGAAATTAAACCGGAACAACCTGCTGCGACAGAGCCTGAATCTCAGGAGCCTCAGAAGATTGAGACGGTATATCAGAAGCTTGATGGTCCAAAGATCGTAGGAGAAAAAATCGATTTAAGTCAGTTTGCTGATAAGTCGAAAGGGGCAGGAGCTAAAAAGAAAAGAAAAAGAATTGAAAAGCCAGGCTCTAACCAGCCCAATACAGGCAATAACCAGGGTGGTAATAACAACCAGGGCAACCGTCCACAAGGTCAGGGAGGAAACAACAGGCCTCAGGGACAGAATAGCGGACCTGGTAACCGTCCTCAGGGACAGGGAGGCCCAGGCGGAGGAAACCGTTTCGGGAACAACCAGGGTAACCGTCCGCCAGGTCAGGGGGGAGGCTTCAAGAAAGGAGGCCAGAACAACCGTCCGGGCCAAAGGGTAATGCCTGTTGAGCTTACAGATGAGCAGGTTAAAAACCAGATCAAAGAAACCCTTGAAAAACTGACTAATAAAGGAGGTAAATCCAAATCTTCCAAACACAGAAAAGACAAAAGGACTTTCCGTAGGGAGCAGGATGAGCGTCAGCAGGAGCTGGAGGCTCAGGACAGGACATTGAAGGTTACGGAATTCATTACCGTAGGCGAATTGGCCAGTCTGATGAATGTTTCCCCTACTGAGGTGATTTCTGCATGCTTCTCATTAGGAGTAATGGTTACCATGAACCAAAGGCTTGAAGCAGATACTTTACTGCTTGTCGCTGACGAATTCGGATATAAAATTGAATTCTCTGATGCGGACCTTGAAGATGCTGAAACAGAAGAAATCATAGACAGTGAAGAAGACCTTGTATCAAGAGCACCGATCGTAACGGTAATGGGACACGTTGACCACGGTAAAACCTCTTTGCTGGATTACATCAGGAAGACCAATGTAATTGCGGGTGAGTCCGGAGGAATTACCCAGCACATCGGAGCGTACAACGTAAAGCTTGAAAACGGACAAAGAATTACATTCCTTGATACACCAGGTCACGAAGCGTTTACCGCAATGAGGGCAAGGGGAGCACAGATTACTGATATTGCGATTATCGTAATTGCAGCGGATGATGATGTGATGCCTCAGACTAAAGAAGCTATTTCGCACGCTCAGGCAGCGGGTGTACCGATGATCATTGCCTTGAATAAGGTTGATAAGCCAGGTGCTAATCCGGATAATGTCCGTCAGCAGCTTTCTGGAATGAATATTTTAGTGGAAGAATGGGGAGGAAATGTACAGTCCCAGGAAATTTCTGCTAAATTCGGGAACAATATCGACATGCTGTTAGAAAAAGTTTTGCTTCAGGCGGAATTACTGGAGCTGAAAGCCAATCCGGACAGAAATGCTCAGGGTGTGGTGATTGAAGCTTCATTAGATAAAGGAAGAGGGTATGTTTCGACTATGTTGGTGCAATCAGGTACTTTAAGGGTAGGTGATTATGTATTGGCAGGGAAGAACCATGGTAAAGTTAAAGCGATGCTGGATGAAAGAGGCAAAAATCTTTCAGAGGCCGGCCCATCTATTCCGGTTACTATCTTAGGTCTTGACGGAGCTCCGACTGCCGGTGACAAGTTTAAGGTATATGAAGATGAAAGTGAAGCCAAATCGATTGCCAATAAAAGGGAACAGCTTCAGCGTGAACTTTCGATCAGGACTAAAAAGCATACTACCCTTGAGGAATTGGGTAGAAGGATTGCTCTCGGTGACTTCAAAGAACTTAATATCATCCTTAAAGGTGACGTTGACGGTTCTGTAGAAGCGTTATCTGACCAGTTGCAAAGACTTTCCACTGCTGAAATCAATGTTAATATCCTGCATAAAGGTGTTGGTCCTATCACGGAATCGGATGTCAATCTTGCGGCTGCTTCAGATGCCATTATCATCGGGTTCAACGTAAGAGCCGGAGGTAACGCCAGAGAACTTGCAGACAGGGAAGAAATTGAGATCAGAACGTATTCTGTCATCTATGCTGCTATTGAGGAAGTGAAAGAAGCCATGGAAGGAATGCTTTCCCCTGAAATTAAAGAACAGGTAATCGGTAATGTAGAGATCAGAGAAGTATTTAAAATCTCTAAGGTAGGAACCATTGCCGGATGTATGGTTCTTTCAGGAAAAGTAGCCAGAAACTCTAAGGTTAGGGTCCTTCGTGACGGTATTGTGAAATTTGACGGAGAATTGGAAAGCCTGAAGCGTTTCAAAGATGATGTTAAAGAAGTAACAAAAGGGTATGAATGTGGTCTGAACCTGAAAGGTTATAATGACATTGAAGTAGGAGATATCCTGGAAGTGTATGAAGAGGTTGCTGTTAAGAAGAAATTAAAATAGTAATATCGTAATAAATACATAAAAAAACTGCCTAGAATAAGGCAGTTTTTTTTATTTCTTAAAGTCAAAATAATTTGTAATGGTTCTAAATAGTAATTTTTGCAATTATTTTTTTTTCTTAAATAAAATTTAGCATGTGTTTTTTTGATAAAAAAAGATATAATAATGAATTTTTTTTTGATTATTCTGTTATTTCAGTCAGTGCTGATTTTGAGTAAAATAGAGATTTTTTTAATTCTTAACATTCTAAAACTTGTTAGTGTTAAAATTTATTAACATATTTGCCCATTAAATATATTAAAATTTGTTAATATGAATGTTAAACTACGTGTATTAAGTGCAGGAGCATTGTTTTTCTTAGGACAAGCTGTTTTTGCACAGACTTCGCAAGATACTATTTCAAGACAGACAGATATCGAAGAAGTAGTATTAATAGGATATAGTTCAGTTCCTAAAGAGAGTTATGTAGGTACAGCCTCTAAAGTTGATGCTAAAGCTATTGACAACAAAAACGTATCCTCTGTGAGTCAGGCATTGGCTGGGGAGTCTGCTGGTGTTAGGGTTATTAACCCATCCGGGCAGCCTGGAACTGATGCTACAATTAGAATTCGAGGATTTGGATCTGTAAACGGAAATAGAAGTCCATTATATGTTTTGGACGGTGTGCCATATACAGGTAATGTAAGTGCTATTAACCCTGAGGATATTGAAAATATGATTATCCTTAAAGATGCTACTGCAACATCAATCTATGGTGCAAGAGGGGCTAATGGAGTAGTTGTAATTAACACTAAAAAAGGACGGTCTAACAGATCTGTAATCCAGCTTGAATCTAAAGTAGGATTCAATATGTCATTACTCCCTAGATATGAGACCATAAAATCTCCTGAACAGTACATCGGTTTAAGCTGGGAAGCCATGAAAAACCGTGGAAGATTACTGGGTGAGGCTAATCCGGTAGCTTATGCAAACGCAAACTTATTTGGTGCTGCAGGTATCAGTCCAAATTACAATTTATGGGGTGTGTCTGCTGCACAGTTGATTGACCCGGCTACTGGACAGGTAAGGCCAGGAGTAGGAAGGATCTATGATCCTGAAAACTGGGAAGACTATGCATTCCAGACTTCAGCGAGAACAGAAAACAACTTAACTATCAGTGGAGGTAGCGGTAAAACGACCTATTATACCAACATCGGTTATTTAAGTGATCAGGGATATTCTATCAACTCGAACTTCGAAAGATATAATGGTAGGTTAAATTTAACACACCAGGCTAAAAGCTGGTTAAAAGGTGAGTTTAATTTGGGATATGCCTATTCAAAAGCTAAGAGAAACGGTCAGTCAAGTGATTCCGGAAGTATTTTCTGGTTTGTAGATAACATCCCTTCAATCTATCCTTTATTCTTAAGAGATGCTGCCGGGAACAAAGTTCCTGATCCGCATTTCGGAGGATATCAGTATGATTATGGTGAAGGAGGAAGAGGCTTTGGAGCCCTGACAAATTCTATTGCAGATGCCACTTATAATCTTAATAAGCTTTATAAGCATGAATTAAATGCAAATATGTTTTTGAAAGCCGATATCACGGATTTCTTAAGCTTTGAAACCCGATTGGGAGGCCAGTATTATAATAGCAGCAATGATCAGGTAGATAATCCTTTCTACGGTAATGCTGCCAGCCAAAATGGATACATTTATAAAACTAAGACTGAGTTGATGGCTTATAACTGGTTACAGTTATTAAGATTCAGTAAGAAATTCGGAGATCACAATGTACAGGCATTTGTTGCTCATGAAAGCAACAGCTGGCAACAAACTTTTATGTCTGCCGGTAGACCGAATATCATTGATATGATTCCGGAATTGAATTTAGGAATTGGAGAATCCCAGTCAAGTTCATATTTAAATAATTATGCACTTGAGAGTTATTTCGGACAAGCTACCTATGACTATCAAAACAAGTATTTCTTTACCGGTACGATCAGAAGAGATGGCTCATCCAGATTCCTTAAGGATAAGTGGGATACGTTTGCATCCGCAGGTTTAGGCTGGTTAATTTCAAAAGAAAACTTCTTGGCAGATAACAAAACGATCAAGAATTTGAAGTTAAAGGCAAGTTATGGTACTGTTGGTGACCAGGGAGGTGTAGGATATTATGCTGGTTATAATGTTTATAATCCTGGAAATTTCATGGGGCTTCCTGGAGCAACGTTTGATAGAAACGGATATCCTGATTTAACTTGGGAAAAATCAAATATTTTTCAGACTGGAATTGAGCTAGCTTTATTTAAAAATAATGTTATCCAGTTAGACGTTGATTACTATAGAAAGGCTACCAATAACCTGATCTTTGATAACAGATTAGCTCCTTCTACAGGTAATGCGATATTAAAAGTGAATGATGGTGTCTTAATTAACCAGGGATTAGAATTTACTTTAAAGACTCACATCATCAACAAAGATGATTTCTATCTTGATTTCGGAGTTAATGGGGAAGTTCTGAGAAATAAATTGACCCGTATGCCACTTGACACTTCTACTGGACAGGCTAAATTATTAGATTTATCTGAAGCCGGATTCGGAAGAGCTGAGGGGAGATCCATTTATGATTACTATATGAGAGAATATGCTGGAGTGAATGCTGCCACAGGAGCTGCACAATGGTATGTGAATTATGTGGATAATAATGGTAATGGAAGTTTCGATGCTGGTGAACAGATTACTTCTTTATATGAATATCAGAAGCAGAATCCTAATGCTGATATCAAAACAGGGGTAACAGAGAACTATGCTCAGGCAACACAAAAATTCCTTGATAAATCTGCAATTCCTGATTTAAGAGGAGCATTTAATTTCGATTTCGGATATAAATCATTCTCTTTAAGTGTACAGTTCCTGTACAGTATCGGAGGCTATGCTTATGATGGAGCTTATGCCGGATTGATGAATAACTCCCAGATCGGTAATAACAACTGGCACAGAGATATCTTAACAAGATGGCAAAACCCTGGAGATGTAACTGATGTACCTAGATTGTCTTCAAACTTTGCGGCTGACGTTAATACCAATGCAAGATCAAGCAGATTTTTAGTTAAGGCTGATTACTTAACACTTAACAATATCAGATTAGGATATTCTTTACCACAGAATTATGTAAAAGCAGTAGGCCTTACCGGATTTAATCTTTTTGTAAGTGGGGATAACCTTTGGCTTGCTTCTAAAAGAAAGGGACTCAATCCAAGTACTTCTGAAACAGGAGGAAGCAGCACTTACACTTATGCTCCGTTATCTACAGTAACAATTGGTGCGAAAATTAACTTTTAAAAATTAAGCAATGAAAAAAATACTATTATTATCAAGTATAGCATTGGCAACTCTTACTATCTCCTGTAGAGAAGAGTTTCTTGAAACCACTCCGACAGAAACGATAGGGGATGCTCCTGTACAAACCAAACTTAACGGTTTGTATCTTATGATGGTCAATACAGGAACAGGTGGTACTGATTTGGATCATGATGATTTTGGACAAAAAGGGTATGATATCTACAGTGATATGCTTTCTCAGGACATGGTACTGGAAGGTTTAAATTATGGATGGTACAGTAACCTGGCCAACTTATCAGCACCGGTAGATTTTACCAGGAATGAAAATTATAAGCCTTGGAGGTATTATTATAGAATTGTAGCTGGAGCCAATGACGTAATTGATGGTCTTGGTGGTACAGATGCTGTCCCTTCTACTGATGAAGCTAAATATGCAATGGGCCAGGCGAAAGCAATGAGAGCTTATGCATACTTTTATTTAATGCAGTTTTTCACAAAAGAGTATAATGCCAGTGAACCGGCAATTCCTTTGTATAAAAAGTCTCAGATGCCTGCAGCGCCTAAATCGTCTCAGCAAGAAGTTTATGCACTTATTGTTGATGACTTGACCAAAGCAATCACTTATTTAGATGGTTTTGAAAGAGCGAACAAAGGAGTAATTGACCAGGGAGTTGCAAAAGGATTATTAGCGTATACTTATGCTGCCATGGGACAATATACTCAGGCTGCAACATTATCTAAAGATATCATTAGCAATTATGGATACCCTGCTACGACAAGAGCACAGGCCATCAGAATGGTTCAGAGTACAGGATCAGCTGCTAGTGGTGGCGGATTCAATGACTTGGCAACACCTAGCTGGATGTGGGGATTTGACTTAGCAGTTGTTAACGGATTAGATTTAGTAAGCTGGTGGGGACAGGTTGATGTATTTACGTATAGCTATGCTGGAGCAGGTGACCGTAAAGGTATTGACATGGGACTATACAACAGTATGAGAGCAGATGATTACAGAAGAAATCAATTTGTAGTATCTACTCCTGCTAGAAATTATCCTGGAAATAAGTTCTTTGATCCGAACAGAGTATCCATGGGACAAAGACAGGTAATTACTGATTATCTTTACATGAGAGTAGATGAATTTTATATGTTAGCAGCAGAATCTTTGGCTAAAACTGGTCAGGAAGGTGAGGCTAAAACAATTCTTAAAAATTATCTACAGACTAGAATTGCAGATGTTTCTTATATAGATGCATTATCTGGAACTAGTTTACAAAATGAGATCTATAAGAATACCAGACTTGAATTCTGGGGTGAAGGTAAATCATATTTAGCAATGAAGAGAAACAAGGCAACTGTTACAAGAGGTTCAAACCACCTCTTCTTTGTAGGCCAGTCTTTCCCTTACAATGATGAAAGATTATACCTGAAGATTCCACAACAGGAAATCTTGAATAACCCAAATTTCTAATAATTTAAAGGAACCTCAAAAGAGGTTCCTTTTTTTTTTTAAATTTGCTCTACAAAAAGCAATCAATGAAGTATATACTTTTCATCATACTATTTTTCAGTTTTTCAGCTCAGGCACAGATTGTTAATAAGACAGACAGCAATACGCTGGAAAGGAAACTGGAAGATACTTTGGTGATTGATTCAGGGACAAAAGATTCCCTGAAGATCTTTAAACCTACCATCAATGACTACCTGTACCAGAAGCAGTTCGCAGAAAAGAAAGTTTTTGATACGGTAATGACGTTTGATAAAACCTATATTTTTTCACAGTATAATAACAGGGACAATTTCGGCAGGGTGCAGGTTGCCAATATCGGTGCCGGCTTTAATCCTCTGTCTTATGAATTGAATCCGGAACAGAACCTGGCTTTGATGCCCACCAATAAATCATACGGCATTTTAGGGGTGGATGACATCAAGTATTACGATGTAAAAACGCCTACCGCTACCTTTGTGTATCACAATGCCATGAAGAACGGGGCTGCTCTTAAGTCCACGTACACGCAGAATATAGGAAAGCGCTTTAATTTCGCCATCGAATACATGGGATTACGTTCACAGGGAATGTACAGGAACAGCCTTGCAGCCAATAACAATACTTTATTTTCCGGACATTATACTTCAAAGAACGGTAAATATGAATTGTTTGCCCATTATCTCCATCAGAATGTAAACAATCAGGAAAGCGGAGGGATTGCAGTGGACAGCCTGTTCCAGAACGGGAACAGCGATTCCAGGAACAGACAGAATATGCAGGTTAACCTTGCTTCAACAAGCTCACAGTTTTCTTACCGCAGGTATTACCTTACCCATCAGTTTGCACCATTCAATTCAGACAAGATACCATTTAAAATCAGGCATACCATTTCTCATCAGGGAAATAAGTACCATTATACGGAAAATGCTCTCGAACCTTACTGGTTCAATAACGTTTCACAATTAGTAAACCCCGGAGGAGCGTTGCCGGTTAAAAAATATTCGGATAACCTGAGCAATACGGTTAGCCTGGTCTGGGATAATGAGAAATTTAAACTGGATGCAGGACTGCGTTACCAGATGCTGAAGTTCGGCGTTACGGAAATTGCTTTGCCCAACCTTGCCATTCCATCTGAACTTAAAGAAAGCCGTTTGGGAGCTGTTGGAAATCTGCAGATCCGGCTTTTGGATAAGATACAGCTCAATTCTTTCCTCGAAATTTCCAAAGGAAGCCAGTTCGGGAGTTATATCAGGACCACAAACAATTTGTCTTTTGAACCTATTAAAGACTATTTTGTCAATGCAAAGGTGAACTTCCAAAGCGCTTACCCATCCTTCAATTATATCATGAATACATCCAATTACAGGAAATTCAACTATTACCTTCAGGATGCAAAAAACCAGGCGGTTACAGAAATTGGGGGAAGCATAAATCTGAAATGGTTTAAAACCGAATTATTTGCCAATTATTTCAGGATAGATAATTACACCTACTTTGATCAGAATGCCCTTCCGCTTCAAAGTGATAATTCGCTCAACATTTCGCAGATTGGAGGCGATGCAACGGTAAGCTATGGGAAATTCCACCTGAACACAAGATTGCAGTTCCAGAATGTGCTTACCAATAAAAACCTGATGCCTTTACCAGGCTTCATAGGAAGAGCCAACATATTCTACCAGACTAAAGCGTTTAAAAACGCCGCAGAAATCCAGACCGGTATTAAGGTCTATTATTTTTCCAAATTTGCTTCCAGGGAATATTTTCCGATCCTTAACGAATATATTCTTCCTGCGGCAAACTCCTTCTCTATCGGTGGACAGCCGATTACGGATATCTATTTTAACATGAAGGTTAAGAAAATGTTCTTCTTTATCGAAGGACAGCAGGTAGCCACATTTATTTCGCACAACAAAGCATACGCATTCCCGCATTATCCGGTATATGATTTCAGATTGAACCTCGGAATCGTATGGTATTTGTTCAACTAAAATTTGCAGACGTTGAAAACAATCGATAAAATATCATTTACTGATATAGAAAGCATCCCTCAGCTCGTTAAAGATTTTCTGAACCGGGATATTGAAGGTTTTGAAGACCATACCTTTACACCGGATGCTGTTAAGAAGCAGATTCGTAAGAAACAGGAATCATTTACTCAGGAACAGAGAGAGGTGCTCTATCAGGCTTTGAAACAACAGCTTTCCGGTACTCATCTGTCTTCTCAACAGGAAGGAAATCTGGATCATTTAAGATCGGCCAATACCTTTACCATTACTACCGGACATCAGCTAAACCTCTTTTCAGGACCTGTATTTTTTGTTTATAAAATTCTTCAGACCATTAAAACCTGTTCTTATCTGAAGGTTCATTTTCCGGAATTCAATTTTGTTCCGGTATACTGGATGGCTTCTGAAGACCATGATTTTGCTGAAATCAACCATTTCAGGACGGAGAACCATTATTACGAAATCAACGAAAAATCCGGAGGCCCGGTAGGCAGGATTCATGTTAATGATTCTTTTTTTATTTCTGAATTTGAAAAAGAGTTCAGGGATTCCGTTTTCGGCACCGAACTGATTTTGATGCTTAAAGAAGCCTATAAGAACGGGAATACTTTAACGGAGGCAATCAGGATGTTTGTTAACAGGATGTTTGCCGGTTACGGACTAATCAGTATTGACGGAGATTGCAGTATACTCAAGCAACAGGTAAAAGATGTTTTTCAGGACGAGCTCATCAACTTCAGCCTTCAAAAAGCTTCCCGGGATCAAGTTGATCTGCTTTCCGGCCGGTACGGTAAAGTGCAGGTCAATCCGCGTGAAATTAACCTGTTTTATCTTTCCGAAACCAGGGACAGGATAGATTTTGATGGCAATGCCTATTTCGTTGTTGATAAAAACATCAGGTTTACCAGAGAAGAACTGCTGCAGGAGCTTGAGGAGTTTCCGGAGAGATTCAGTCCTAATGCTCTGATGCGTCCCGTTTATCAGGAAAAGATACTGCCTAACCTGGCATACATTGGTGGTAATGCAGAAATCATGTACTGGCTGGAGCTCAAAGATTATTTTTCATTGGTAAACCTTCCTTTTCCCATACTCATTCCGAGGAACTCCATGCTTTTTATTAAAGAAAAGACCGTCAGTAAAATAGAAAGGCTCAGCCTGAAACCCGAAAGCTTCTTCCGGAACTTTGCCAAAGTCGTTGAGGATAAAATCCTGGAAAACCAGGACATCCTGAAGATGCTGGAAGATAATGAAACTACGCTAAGAAAACAATTCTCTGAATTAAAGGCTGTTGCGGAAACTACCGAGAAATCCTTCGGGAATATGGTGCGTGCAGAAGAGGTCCGGCAGCTGAAATCTTTTAGGAGACTGAAAAAACGGCTCCTGCATGCAGAAAAAATAAAGCAGAACGAACTTGTGGAACGATTGGAGACCCTTTTCCTGGAAGTGCATCCTTCAGGTACCTGGCAGGAAAGAGTTTACAACTTCAGTGTGTTCTTTGCCGATTACGGCTATGACTGGCTGCAAAGCTGCCTGGAAGAAATGGTGGTGGAGGAATCAAAACTAATAATTGTTGCCATTTAATTTTAAAGGAGTATTTTTGTACATTATAATTGTCGACTATGATTAAAAGGTTTTTTATTCTGTCCGGTCTTTGTATGGCTCTGGGCCTGTCTGCCCAGAAATCCCATACGGTGGTGAAAGGAGATACTCCTTACAGCATTGCCAGGAGATACGGCATAAGTGTAGATGAATTATTGAAACTGAATCCTAAGCATAAAGATGGCAAACTGGCTATCGGAGATATTTTAACCGTTAAAACGGATACCCATGCAGCAGCGGATAAGAATAAACCGGCCCGCGGAGCGGAGCTGGGAAAGATTACCCTGCAACCTAAACAGACCATCTACGGCATTACAAAACAATACAGGATTTCCGAGACAGATCTCAGAAAACTGAATCCTGATCTGGATTCCCATATGAAGATTGGAGACGAACTTACCCTGCCTATGGAAAGCATCAGGAAGTATGGTAATATCCAACAGCAGTCAACTCCGGTACAAAAAGCGGAACCAGCTATAGAACCGGCAGCAGCTTCTGCTGACGGAGAAAACTATACCATCCAGGCCAAAGATAATTACTACAGGATATCCAAGCAGTTCAATACTACGAAGCAGGAATTGTTTGCACTGAATCCCGGACTGGAAGAAAAAGGTCTGAAGCCTGGTGAAACCATAAAAGTAAGGAAAAATACAGCTGCAGAATCCTCTGAGGTTGCCGCGAAGGTAAAAATGGATCAGGATGACAGCAAGTCTTCTGTTGCGGAATCATCATCAGAAACTGCTGCTGCAGACGATTACGTTACTTATACAGTTCAGCATGGAGATACGGTATTTTCCATTGTGAATAAATTCGGGATTACAATTGATGAGCTGATTGCATTAAATCCGGAATTATCTGGCGGCCTTAAATCCGGCATGGTTTTGAAAATCCGGAAAATGGATCCCGCGTATGTCAAGAAAAATGGTGATGCCCTGAGTGTGGTCCTCATGCTTCCTTTCGGATACAGCACCAATGAAACCCAATACAGGGGGATGGCGACAGATTTCCTGACTGGTGCTAAACTGGCGATTGAAAGAAATGCGGCCAGCGGCCAGAAACTGGATATCAAAATAGTGGATTCCGGAAACGAAGCATCATTTAAAAGTTCGATGACCCAGATCAACCCTAATAATACAGACCTTATTGTAGGGCCATTCTTCAAATCCAATGTCATTGATGTCCTGGACTTTATTAAAAATCAGAAAATTCCTGTAGTAGCTCCGTTTGCAAACTCTCCGGAACTGTACAATTACAGCAATCTGATCATTGTGGAAACCAATGACCAGACGTATGCCGATAAGATTGTTGATGAAGTAAAGACAGCATATGCCAACCAGAAGATCTATATAGTGGCTGATGCTAAGAAAGAGAATGCCAGTTATATTAAAGCAGGTATTGAAAAAGCAGTGAAAAGCGCAAATGTCATTATTGTGAATTCTCCGGCAGATATCCAGCTGGACCAGAATATGATGACAGGACAATCTGCGCCGGTAATTGCCATATTAGCCAATGATAGTGATGCTGCAGGAGAAGCATTTTCTAACAGGGTCATTGCCCTTTCAAAAGACGTTCAGGGCGTAAAAGCATTCAGCATGTATTACCATCCGAGCTTCGAAAGAAAAGTGGACGACCTCAGCCAGGCTCACCTGGTGTATCTGATGGACAGGAAAATCAATACGGAAGGAAGCTTTGAAAAAGAAATTCTCGCAGCCTATAAAGCCAAATACTGCAAGACACCTCCTAAATATGCCATCATCGGGTTTGATGTGATGAATGATATGCTGACCAGGGAAAACCGTAAAGGGGAGATTTTCCGTCAGATGAATAAAGTTCAGACCCAACTGGCCACAAAATTTGAATTTGTAAAATCCAAAGCGAATGGGGCTTATGTCAATACCGGTTACAGGGTAATCAGGCTTATGCCATGACCCTGATTAATAGCATTGGAGAATATTGTTAACATTATAATTATATTTGCATAATATTTTAAATCAATACATGAAAGCACTTGTATTTCCTGGGCAGGGTTCTCAATTCGTGGGAATGGGAAAAGAATTATATGATTCTCGAAAAGACATAAAGGATTTGATGGAATCTGCCAATGAAATTTTAGGTTTCGACATCCTTTCCATTATGTTTAACGGGACGGATGAAGATCTTAAAAGAACAGAGGTTACACAGCCTTCTATTTTTATCCATTCAGTTGCTGCGCTTAAAGCAGTTAACGGTTTGGGAGCTGAGATGGTAGCAGGACACTCTTTAGGGGAGTTCTCCGCACTGGTAGCCAACGGTGTTTTATCTTTTGATGACGGATTGAGGCTGGTATCGGAAAGGGCAAAGGCAATGCAGGATGCCTGCAATGCCAATCCGAGTTCCATGGCCGCTATCCTCGGGCTGGAAGATGCCAAAGTAGAAGAAATTTGCAGCCGGATCGAAGGGATTGTGGTACCGGCGAATTATAACTGTCCCGGACAACTGGTTATCTCCGGCGAAACATCAGCAGTAGAAGAAGCTTGTGAGAAGCTTAAGGAAGCAGGAGCCAAAAGAGCTTTGCTGTTACCGGTAAACGGGGCATTCCATTCACCGCTTATGCAGCCTGCACAGGAGAAACTGTCTGCAGCGATCGAGAAAACAAAATTCAGAAAGCCTACTATTCCTGTGTATCAGAATATCACCACTACAGCGGTAACCAATCCTGAAGAAATCAAACAAAACCTTATTGCACAGCTTACAGGACCTGTAAAATGGACGCAATCTGTTCAGAACATGATCAAAGACGGAGCCTCTCAGTTTGTGGAAGTAGGTCCCGGAAAAACCCTTCAGGGTCTTATAAAAAAAATTGACAGTTCTGTGAATATGGCTTCTGCAATTTAATCTTATACCCATACCATGAGCAGGATATTTTCACCGGGAAAGCTGATGCTGACTTCAGAATATTTTGCCCTTGATGGAGCTCTTGTCCTGGCTGTACCTACGAAGCTTGGACAAGAGTTTTTTTTTGAAGAAAACGAAGACCATAAAAGCATGGTTTTCTGGGAAGCGCTTCATCAGGGCAAAACATGGCTGAAAGCAGTTATTGATTACAAAAACTGGGATATTGCGGAAACCAATATTCCTCCCGCTGCAGAATTCGTCCTGAACACACTGAAGAATGTACAGCAGCTTTCCTCTACCCGATTGAGCGGGGATTCTTCCTATCATATAAAGACCAACCTTCAGTTTCCTTCAGATTATGGCCTCGGCAGCAGTTCAACGTTAATGAATAACCTTGCCGAATGGGCGGCCATCGATCCTTTCCGGTTGAATACCCTAAGCCTGGGTGGAAGCGGTTATGATATTGCCGTGGCAAAAGAGAAATCTGCTGTTCTGTATCAAAGTGTGCCTGAGATAAAATATAATAAGGTGATATTTGATCCGGCATTCAAAGATGATCTCATTTTTATCCACCTGAACCAGAAGCAGGACAGCCGCGAAGCGATCCGCCTGTACCGTTCAAAAATAAAGTCTCCTGAACTGGTCAATGAATTTTCAAATTTGACAAAGAAAATTTTGTTATGCAGAGAATTGGAAAATTTTTCCAGCTTAATGTTGATTCATGAACAACAAATATCAGATTTCCTTGGAATTCCCACAGTTAAAGAGCGCTTTTTCTCTGATTGTCCGGTATTTGTAAAAAGTCTGGGAGCCTGGGGAGGCGATTTTGTCATGAGCGCAAAATTTGACGGCTTTGAGGACTATTTTTGGGGAAAAGGTTTCACATCCGTTTTTAATTGGAGTGACTTAATTGGCTGAAATTCATAATTTTATAAACCTGTTTTTTTATTTGCCATTCTGACATATATCATTATATTTAAACCATCTTTAACAATTAGTTAATATTAATTTTGTCAGTACCCAAAAAGAAACAGAAAATATAAGTACAATGAAAAACGCTAAAATCATCCGCGATTTAGAAAAATTAGGGATCAGGGGAGACTATGAACTGGTATATAATCCTTCTTATGAAGAGTTGTATCAGGCTGAAGTTTCTTCCGATAATCAGGGCTTTGAGAAGGCTGAACTTACGGAATCTGGTGCAGTATCAGTAAAAACAGGAATTTTCACAGGTCGTTCACCTAAAGACAGATACATTGTTCAGGATGATGTTACAAGAGATACCATTTTCTGGGACGGTAAGGTCAATTTACCGACAACACCGGAAATTTTCAGCTCCTGTAAAGAACTGGTGTTGAATCAGCTTTCTGATGCAAAGAAAATTTACGTGGTGGATGCATTTTGCGGAACCAATGCAGATACCAGGCTCAAAGTAAGGTTCATCGTAGAGGTTGCCTGGCAGGCCCACTTCGTAACGAATATGTTCATCAGGCCTTCCCATTATGAGCTGGAGCATTTCGGAGAACCGGATTTCACAGTGATCAACGGTTCAAAAGTAACCAATCCGCACTGGGAAACCCAGGAACTGAATTCTGAAAACTTTATCATGTTCAATCTGACCGAAAAACTTCAGATCATCGGTGGAACGTGGTATGGCGGGGAAATGAAGAAAGGGATGTTTGCCATGATGAACTATTATCTGCCATTGAAAGGCATGGCTTCCATGCACTGTTCTGCCAATGTAGGTGAGGACGGGGATGTAGCGCTTTTCTTCGGGCTTTCCGGAACGGGAAAAACTACCTTATCGGCAGATCCGAAAAGATACCTGATCGGTGATGACGAACATGGCTGGGATAATAACGGCGTTTTCAATTATGAAGGCGGGTGTTATGCTAAGGTAATTGACTTATCAGCGGAAAAGGAACCGGATATCTTCAGAGCCATTAAGAGAGATGCACTGCTGGAAAATGTGGTTGTGAATGACGGTGTTTCAGATTATACCGATGGATCTATTACGGAAAACACCAGGGTTTCCTATCCTATTTACCATATCAATAAAATTGTTCTGCCATCCAAAGCAGAACACGCTAAAAAAATTGTTTACCTTTCTGCGGATGCTTTCGGGGTGTTGCCTCCGGTTTCCATTCTGGATGAAGACCAGGCACAGTATCACTTCCTTTGCGGGTATACGTCCAAACTGGCCGGAACAGAAAGGGGGATCACAGCACCGGAACCGTCTTTCTCACCGGCTTTCGGAGAAGCTTTCCTTACCCTGCACCCTACCATGTATTCCAAGACTTTAATTGGGAAGATGAAAGAGCACGGAGCAAAAGCTTATCTGGTGAATACAGGATGGAACGGTACCGGAAAAAGAATTTCACTGAAGGATACACGGGCGATTATTGATGCTATTATTGACGGTTCTATCGAAGATGCTCCTAAGACAAGAATTCCGATCATGAATCTGGAAATCCCTACTGAGCTCCCTAATGTATCTGAAGGTATTTTAGATCCAAGGCAAACCTATACTGAGGTTTCCGAATGGGAAGAAAAAGCAAAAGACCTTGCTGCGAAATACATTAAGAATTTCGATCAGTACTGCAATACGGAAGAAGGAAAAAGACTGGTGTCTTCAGGTCCTCAGTTACAGAAACAAGCGATCAATTAATATACTAAGCCTCATCACTGATGAGGCTTTTTTTATGGGATCTATTGATCTTTTTTTAAATGATGCTCAGGAATTATCATTTTAACCCCAGGACAGCCAGCCGGTATCCCTCCATTCCGAAACCGGACAAAACCGCATCAGACTGTGCTGCTGTCACAGATTTCTGACGGAACTCCTCTCTTGTATAGATATTGCTGATATGCACTTCGATCTTTTGCTGCCGGATATTTTTTAAACAGTCCGCAATAGCATATGAATAATGCGTAAATGCCCCCGGATTGATGATAAGGGCATCAAAATCATCCTCCTGAAGCCGGTTGATGATCTCCCCCTCAATATTGGACTGGTAATACAGGATATCATAAGAGGTAAATTCACCTCTCAGCCGCTCCAGGTAGTCTTCCATGGATACTGTCCCGTAGATTTCAGGTTCCCTGGTGCCTAAAAGATTGAGATTGGGTCCGTTGACGATAAGGATTTTCATTCCGATGCTTTTTTCAAATATAATCATTTAAATCATGTCAGAAAATGTCAATCCGTTTAATTATGGAATGATATTCTCTAGTTGAATTTTCAGGCTTTTGGTCAGGATTGTAAAACATAAGCCTTACCTTTATATGCATTTCTTCTGCTATGAAACAAGACATCGAAAATAAGCTGATCGGTAAAAATACCAGGCCTACCAGCATGAGGATCCTGGTCTACGACTTTCTGAGTTCCCAGCAAGCTGCCTTATCATTGTCTGAAATTGAAAATCACTTTGACCATGCAGACAGGACAACCATTTACAGGACACTAAAGACTTTTGAAGAAAAAGGCATTGTACACGGCATTCAGGAAAATGCCACGACCAAATATAAGCTTTGCCACGACGGCTGCGATGAAAATACCCATAAAGACTGGCACCTTCATTTTTACTGTAAAATCTGCCAGCAGACTACCTGTAAAGAAGATATCTCCTTTCCTGAAAATATGCGCACCGATTTCCGGATTGACGAAATCAGGCTGTTTGCCAAAGGTATCTGTGAAAACTGCCTGGAAAGTTTGCAATAGTATTGCATCTTTTTTCCCTGTAGCTTTGTTTTAAAATTATGCAATATGGAGCAATGCTGCAGCACAAAACCAAAAGAGACACACAACCATTCCGAACATACAGGCCATGATCATGGTCATGACCATTCTCATGATACCGCCGGGAAATCCCCACTTCAGATGTTTATGCCTGCCCTGATTTCCTTCGCGATTCTGCTGTCGGGAATAGCGTTAGATCATTTTTTACAGCCTCAATGGTTCTCGGGATGGGTACGGCTGGTCTGGTATCTCATAGCCTATATTCCTGTAGGATTTCCGGTATTGAAAGAAGCCTGGCAAAGCATCAGACACGGTGATGTTTTTTCAGAGTTTTTCCTGATGGGTGTGGCTACCGTAGGCGCCTTTGCCATTGGGGAATACCCGGAAGGCGTTACTGTAATGTTATTTTATTCTGTAGGGGAAGTCTTCCAGGCCATGGCTGTGACGCGTGCAACCACCAATATAAAATCCCTTCTGGACCAGCGTCCCGATGAAGTGGTGGTCATCAGAGATTCGCGTACACAAATTGTGAAAGCAGAAACGGTACAGGTAGGAGAGATCATCCAGCTGAAATCCGGGGAAAAACTGGGGCTGGATGGGGAGCTTCTTTCGGAAAAAGCTTCCTTCAATACCTCTGCCCTGACCGGGGAAAGCAAGCCCGATACCAAAACAAAAGGAGAGGCAGTCCTCGCAGGAATGATCAATCTTAATACGGTCAGCCAGGTAAAGGTTACTGCTGCCTATCAAGACAGTAAATTAAGCAAGATCCTGGAACTTGTGCAGAATGCTACCGCTCAGAAAGCACCTACGGAACTTTTTATCAGGAAGTTTGCTAAAATATACACGCCGATTGTCGTCTTCCTGGCTGTAGCCATTACTTTTCTGCCCTATTTCTTTGTGACGGAGTATATATTCAGGGACTGGCTGTACAGGGCATTGGTATTCCTGGTTATTTCATGTCCGTGTGCACTGGTGATTTCGATTCCGTTAGGATATTTCGGTGGAATAGGAGCCGGGAGCCGGAACGGTATCCTGATCAAGGGAAGCAGCTTCCTGGACAGGCTTGCCATCATTCAGGATGTGGTCATGGATAAAACAGGAACGCTGACGGAAGGGGTTTTCAAAGTACAGTCTGCCAATTTTACGGAAGGAACCGATGCTGCCGAAATAGTGAAGATGGTGAATATCCTCGAGAGTAAGAGTACACATCCTGTGGCTACGGCAATTCATCAGTATGCGGGAGAAACAGACCACTCCATTGTTCCGGAGGAGGTGGAAGAAATAGCAGGATACGGTATGAAAGCTAAGATTAACGGAAAAGATCTGTTGGTAGGGAACTTCAGGCTGATGGATAAGTTCGGGATCCCTTATCATATCGATGGGCAGAATGAAGCCTATACGCTGATTGCAGTAGCTTATGATCATCATTTTGCCGGCTATTTTACGATTGCAGATACGGTTAAACCTGATGCCAAAACAGCCATTGATCAGCTGAAGGCTCTAAAGATCAGGCCCACAATGCTTAGCGGAGATAAATCTTCAGTCGTCAGGCATGTCGCCACCGAACTGGGTATCACCAATGCATTTGGAGACCTTCTACCGGAGGATAAAGTGAATAAAGTAAAAGAAATCAAGTCTGGTAACAGAAGCGTTGCTTTCGTTGGAGATGGCGTAAATGATGCTCCGGTAGTCGCCATGAGCGATGTGGGGATTGCTATGGGCGGATTAGGGAGTGATGCGACCATAGAAACGGCAGATATCGTTATCCAGGATGATAAACCCGGGAAAATTCCTATGGCCATTGCCATTGGGAAGCAGACAAAAAAAATTGTCTGGCAGAATATTACCCTGGCATTTGTTGTGAAAGCCGTTGTGCTGATCCTGGGAGCCGGGGGAATTGCCAATATGTGGGAAGCCGTATTTGCAGATGTAGGTGTGGCATTGCTGGCAATTGTGAATGCCATACGCATCCAGAGGATGAATTTTAAAGCATCATAAGTATATACTTAACATACTACGGGAATAACAGGATAGCCCTTATATATTAAAGCTATCCTGTTATTGCTTTTTAGATGTAACCAGCTATACTGACTTTCATCATAACAGGACTTCAGAGTATTTCAAATGTGTATCTTTGTCAGAGATAAGACCGGTTTGAAATATATCATTTCCATATTCATCATTTTTATGATCGCAATACGTCCTGTACTGCCGCTGGTGAATTATGCCGTGAATTATGATTATATTGCCAAGAACCTTTGTGAAAACAGAGCGGTTCCGCAATCTACCTGCAAAGGGAAATGCTATCTGGAAAAAGAACTGTCCAAAACGGAAAAACAGTCCGGGAACATTCAGGTACTGAAAATCTCCGTTCCGGATCATTTCCTTGCCCATGATATCCTTTCTGTGGTCAATCTTAGATTTTGTACAGACAGACACCATCAGAATTTTCTTTATTCTGATTCATATGCCCGCGAACATAGTTCCGGTATTTTCCGTCCTCCTTTAAGCTGAATCTTATGTTCCGGACTTTGAATGATTAGCTTTTAACCTTGCTTTTACATCTTGAGCACTGTTAAATATTCTTTAAGATCCGGGATGAATACAAGTATACCTGTTCGGAATCAGTATTATTTAATTACCTTTAACAATGAAAAAACATATTTTTCTGACGCTTCTGACGTCAGTATCATTATATGCCTGTGCTCAGGAGGCGCCCAAAGTAAAACATAAAAAAACCGTGACCCTGTCTGAGGAGGAGCTTAAGAATATAAAAGTTGTCAATGCCGAAGATCCGGTATGCCATATGAAAACGGCCGAATTCCTTAAAGATACAGCCGTATATAAACATAAAACGTACGGTTTTTGCAGTGCTTCGTGCAAAGAAGAATTTAAAAAAAGACCTGCTAAGTATGTCAGCCAGTAAAAAGAAAACGAGCAATGCCAAAAATAAGATCATCATTCCTCTGGTGGTTTTTGCACTGCTGTTTGTCGGAATCGGGGTTGGCATGAGTTATTTCAGGAACAGCTTATATACCGTGATGAAAGTTCCGGATTTTGAACTGACGGATCAGAACAGTAAAAAAGTCACTCCAAAAGATATGTTGGGGAAAGTATACCTTGTTGAGTTTTTTTACAGCCGCTGTCCTACCATCTGCCCGGTCATGAACAGCAATATGAAGTTCATTAACAATGAGATTAAAAATCCGGATTTCGGGATTCTTTCCATAAGCATAGATCCGGATCATGATACTCCGGAAACCCTGCGCCAGCACGCGGCGGGCCTGGGAGTTCATTCCCCGGACTGGCATTTCCTTACGGGTGACAGGGCGTATATCGGAAAACTGGCAGATCAGTTCAATATTTATGTCGGTGACCGGGAAGATCAGGCGGAAAGCCTAAATCACAGCGGAATGATTGCGCTGGTCGACCGTGAGGGGAACATCCGTTGCCGGTACAATAAGGATCATATGCCGATCCTCTATTACTCTGGCCTGAATTATGCCGATGCTGATGGAAAGACTCCTGATCTCCGTGGGAAATACCATCCTGACCGAGAAAAGCTGATCGAGGATATTAGAAAATTACTTCAGTAACAATATGAACCATTAAAAAAGAATAGTATGAAAATTTTAAAAGTAGCCGCTTTAAGTGCGGTTTTTGCAGCCCAGTTTGCGATGGCGCAATTCAAGCAGACTCCATTGCCGTATGCTTATGATGCTTTGGAAGGATCCGTAGATGCCAAGACGATGGAAATTCATTACACCAAGCATGCAGCAGGGTATGTTACCAACCTGAACAAAGCGATTGCAGGGACCCCTCAGGAAAAACAGACGTTGGTGCAGATCCTCTCAGGAGTATCTAAGCTGAGCCCTGCGGTACGGAATAATGCAGGCGGACACTATAACCACGAATTGTTCTGGACGATTCTTACCCCTGAGAAAAATACCCAGCCATCTGCTCAGCTGATGAAGGCCATTACAGCTACATTCGGAAGCATGGATGTATTAAAGGAGAAAATGAGCAAAGCGGGAGCAGACCGTTTCGGTTCAGGATGGGCATGGCTTTCGGTGGATAAAAGCGGTAAGCTGTTCGTGTCTTCCACGCCTAATCAGGATAATCCTTTAATGGATGTCGTGGAAGAGAAGGGGACCCCGATTTTAGGAATTGACGTATGGGAGCATGCGTACTACCTGAAATATCAGAATAAGAGAGCGGATTACCTTACAGCTATCTGGAACATCATCAACTGGAAAGAGGTGAGCAAAAGGTATGAAGATGCCCTGATGAAAAAATAATTCATGAAGATATTTTGCAGCATATTCCTCATTTTCTACATGGTGTTCAGGCCTCTGATCCCCTTGGCGGAATATGCTGTAAATTATACCTACATTGCTGAGGTACTCTGTATCAACAAAGCCAGACCGGAACTTCACTGTAACGGAAAATGCTACCTGAGCAAGGAACTGGCGAAAAACAGTGATGCTCCTTCACCTCTTGATAAAGTCAAAAGTTCAGGACAGAAAATCCTGGATACCTATCTTCTTCCCGACATTGCTGTAGTCCGGCAGATGTCAGAGTTTTCCTCTGAATATATCATGTGTACCTACCGGAAAGCCTACGCCTTCCTTTTTCTTTATTCTATTTTCAGACCTCCGGTTTTTTAAGCTGTATTTTAAAATTATAAGATTGCCGGCAAAAGATTTCCGCGCAGTCAGGTTTGTCATTTTACATTTAAAGTGACCCTACATTCTTGTACCTATTTAAAATCCAACTTAAAAATCAACAATGAAAATTTATAAATTTTTATCGCTATTCTTCATGGCTTTGAGCCTAATCACGATCAGTTCATGCAGCACCCATGATGAAGACGACCCTGCCGATGCAACGCCGGGAAAACTGCAGCTTAAATTTGAGAACGGTTTCAGCAACCTCGGAGGTATTGTGCTCAATCAGACTACCCAGATATCTTCTTCCGGCCAGAAACACCAGTTTTCGACCCTCAAATATATCATCAGCAACATTGTATTGATCGATGAGAACGGAGCGGAATTTAAATACCATAACAACGATCCGGATCATGGAGCTTTTATTATTGACCAGGCAGAAGCCATCGCCGGTATCAACTATATCAACCTTAATGAAATTCCTAAAAATAATTATAGGAAAATCAGGTTCGGGCTTGGAATAAGCCAGTCGGCATACCTTTTAGGCCAGGGCGGGCAGGGAGAATTCTGGGCCAAAGCAAAAACGGCCGGGATGACCTGGTCATGGGCGGCAGGGTATATCTTCACGAAACTGGAAGGGAAATACGGAAGTACATCCGCTGATACGGCTTTTATGAACCATTGCGGAAATATGGGCAATGTGACGGCGAACAATACACCTGACCTGTACCGTGAAATTACTTTGGACCTTCCGGTAAAAGCGAGAGTGACGGCTTCCATTACCCCATCTATCCATATGCTGGCGGATTTCAATCAGTACCTAAGCGGATCAACTCCTCTTACACTGAATAGCTCTAATGATATGGCGATGGGCTCCAGTCAGCACCTGGTGAATATCACCAATAACCTGACGGCGATGTTCAAAGTAGATCATGTACACAATGATTAAAGTGATCCAACCGTTCCGGAGCAGGAAACAACCCCTGCTCCGGATATTATTTGCCGTTCTGATGATGGTTATGAATTCCTGTTCCGATGAGTTTGAAGGAGAACCCGTCAACCGGAATGAAGCCTACCCTCTGGAAATACCGGGATATTTTCCGGAGATGACGTTTGACCTCACCGGCAATCCGGTAACCGTGAATGGAGTGGCATTGGGTAAAAAGCTGTTCTACGACGGAAGGCTGTCCGGGAACAATACCATTTCCTGCGGATTCTGCCATATCCAGGAATATGCATTTACCCATCACGGACATACAGTAAGCCATGGCATCAACGACAGGCTGGGAATACGCAATGCTCCCCCGATACAGAATATGGCCTTCCTGAAGAACTATACCTGGGACGGTGTCAGCCACAATCTGGATGAACGTTCGCTGGTTCCCATAACCACAGATTTCGAAATGGACAGCAATATGCCGGAAGTAGTTTCAAAACTGAATGCAGACTCGCAGTACAAAAGATTGTTCAAAGAAGCATTCGGAGAAGAACAGATTACAGGAAAAAAAATATTGCAGGCTTTATCACAGTTTATGGTGACCATGATTTCTGCGGACTCAAAATATGACCGCTACAAGAAAGGCCTGATTGATTTTACTGCTGATGAAAAGCAAGGAATGGCATTGTTTAACAATAAATGTGCTTCATGTCATTCGGGGGAACTGTTTACGGACCAGACCTTCAGGAACACGGGAATGTACTATAATCCTCAGCTGGATGACCGGGGAAGGTACAGGGTTACGCTGGACTGGAATGACAACATGAAATTCAGGGTGCCCAGCCTCAGGAATGTTGAATACACCGCGCCGTATATGCATGACGGCCGGCTGTATACCCTGGATGCGGTCTTAAACTTTTATTCCGATCATGTGGAAAACCAGCCCAACCTCGATCCGCAGCTGAAACAGAACGGAACAGTCGGAATTCCGATGACCGGCCATGAAAAGCAATTGATTATTGCATTCCTGAAAACCCTTTCAGACCAGAATTTTATTTCCAATCCTAAATTTTCAGAATAAAGCGATCATCATGAAAAAGTTCATCATCGCAATGAGCTGTTTGTGGGGAAGCTTCGCCTTTGCCGGGGAGATCCATGACAGCATTGCCATATACAAAAACAGTTTTAACGATATTGTCCTTGACGACTGTGATGCCTGCGGCTGTGCTGCGGGAAACGGATCATCGGGATTCGAATCGCTGCTCAATCCGCAGTTTATCGGAGTCAAGTACTTCGCACAGCATTACAAAGCCAAAGAGAATCTTTTTGTAAAGGATCTTACCCAGGATCAGTATTTCAATACCCTTCAACTGTGGGGCAGGATACCCGTCACTGAAAAGCTGAGCCTATATGCCAGCGTGCCGTTTCACTTCCATGATAAGAAAACCTTGCAGGGAGACATCAGGATCAGTGGGATAGGCGATATGAACCTGATGGGGATTTACAGCATCCTGAAATCTGAAGCCCAAGTGCACCAGCTGAATGTCGGAGCTGGTATAAAAATACCTTTGGGCAGGTTTGATGAAAAGGGAATTTCAGGGGTGAATCCGAGTTTCCAACTGGGGACGGGCAGTTGGGATTATCAGGTGGTGCTGAATTACCAGTACCGCAAAGGGAATGCTGCTGTCATCCTCAATACGGATTATACGGTGAAAACCGAAAATAAAAAGCACTACCGGTTCGGAAACCAATGGAATTATGCCGCGACGGGATTTTATCAGCTCCTGAACAGGAAAGACATGATCTTTTCTTTGAAAACAGGCCTGCAGGGTGAAATCTATGACGGCAACCGTCAGTTTTCAGAATCATTGCCCAATACCGCCGGAAGTGCACTCTATGGAAAGCTGGGATTTGAAGCGGCTTATAAAAGATTCAGCCTGGGCAGTGAAGTGATGCTTCCGGCTTATTCCCATCTTGCGGGAGGTGATATTGAAGCCAAATCAAGGTTCAGTATTTTCCTGAACATCGGAATTTAATCCGGACTGCCGGTAAGTGTTCCCATTTGCCGGGCAATATAATTTTTGAAACCTGACAGCCTTGCATCTGTCAGGTTTTTTGTGCTCATAAAAGCCGGAATAATTATCTGAATCCGGGAATTAAAAGCGGGTCAGAGTAAGATAAAGCAAAAAATCTCATGTAACTTATGAAGTTGTAGAATTATTTTTACCTGATATAGGTGGTATCCCAAAAATAAATTTTCAATACTGCATTTAGGATCTGTATACTTTTAGTAAAGCAGATGCTTCGCCTGTTAAATCTCTTAAGATGGGTCCGGATCGTAAGGTTGGATCTTTCAATAGAATTGGTACCAAATCTCCAGGTTGAATGAATGTCTTTAGGAATCAAAAACTGATAGTTCCTCAATTGATCGGTATATATTTTTTCCGGCCTGGAATGGATTAAAGTCTTAATGACATGGCTTAAAGTTTTGTTGGTCCTTTTTCCAACATGAAAACGGACGATTTGCTTTGTCGTTTTTTGAAAGGCATAGGCAAGCCACATCGGATTTCTTTTACTGCCTATGAAAAATCTTAGTTCATCCAATTCATAAGATTGTCCAAAAGAAATCTTAGGAGGCACCATATGATCTGCAATAGCAGTAATCCTCTTAAGCACCGTAGTAGTTGATATGGATAATAATCTTGCAATGCTCCTTATTCCTAAACCTTCTTTTGTAAATCGAATGATCAGGGCATTTATATTGTCCCTGTAAGCTTGGTAGGTGTAAAAGGCTATGAATCTTTTACGGCAGTTTTTACAGAAGTACTGCTGCTTTCCGGTTTTTGTAGTCCCGTTTTTTATGATGCTGCAGCAATAGCAGTACCTGCAAATCCGTGCATCACTAAATCTGATATACGAGGAATGATTCTCAGTCATTTGGCTATGTTTTTAAGGCTAAAATAAACAAGAGCAGGTGAATATCCTACTCTTGTTTTTTTTATTCTTGCTTAATGCATTTTAAAAATCAAATGTTTAAATACAAATAAACTCTCTATCACTAACTCTGATACATGACCAGGTCTATAGGACTTTTGTAAATAATAATGAATTTGGGTAATCATTAAAAATGAATACAATAGCTACATATTATAAAGATATTAATTAGTAATAAAATATATAATATAATATTATTTATGCTTTTCACTGAAGTTACTAATAACATAATGAGTAATTGATATATATATAACAAGCTTATCTATTCTTATCCCAAATAACAAATCGAGATTATCATTAAATATATTTGTAGATTCCTTCCAAAAAATTCTTATAAAAATATTATTATAGTTGAAAGTAGTACAGTTATCTTTATTTTCATATCTTTTAATTTTATTCAAAGACTCTTCCTCCTATATATCTATGGCTACATGATCCCAATAAACTAAATCATTTTAAAATCATAATATTGAATCTTTGTCGATAAGCTTATATTTTTTATAGTCTTCTATAACATTTTTTTTATAATTTTCAAATGAACAGGCTAAATAAATAGCATTTAATAGTATTGGTGTATGATGTTTTTTCAAATTTAATTTCAAGATCCATTTTTTAAATCCTACTTTTTGGTTTATATACTGCTGAGGATTATCAATAAATACTTTTAAATGAGGGATATTGTTGATACTACATTCTTCGATATTTAAAATATTCTTCCAATAAATAAAAGGATAATCTAATATATTTACACCATCATTAATTCCTTCGTTATTGATAGTTAGTACAGCATCTTTTCTAATTAATTTCCTGCCAAATTCGTAAATGCAACAAGATGATACAATGATACTTATAATACCAATTATAAATATGATTACTGAATTTCTATAAATAAAACTAACATATTTACCAGGATTTATTACAGCTATAATCCCTAATCCCAATATTAATACCATAACTAATATGATAGCTATTAATTTCAAATTGTTTTTTCTTATATTTCTCATATAATTATTTATACATATTTTCTACAGATTGCGATGCAATTTCCCTATTAATATATCCAACACCAGCGCCGACTAAAATTCCTAAAACGGTTCCAGCATCAGGTACTGGAATGAAGATCATTATTTATACATTTGAAAAATCAAGTTGGTTATTTAGTATTAACTTTTCACATTAAAAATGTAAAAGGATAGATTTTTACTCTACCCTTATTTTATTTACCTGCTATCAAAGCGTTTAAAAATCAATCATTTATTACAAATAAATTTATATGTTAATCAAATTCAATATAACTATTTAAACCTTTTCCAATTGTCAATCATAATATTTGTAATTTCATTTACATTAGAAGATAATGCGCTAGTATTTATAACAAATGGTGTCCCATATTTTTCAGTTCTTGATACAAAAAAATATTTTTGAAGTCCTTTTTCTTTGTTTTTATAATATTCGATATTACCTATGTAGATCAATATATGTTCAATATTATTTATTTTTACGAGCTTTATCTCCGTAATATCATTCCATTTAATTAATCTATTAGAATATTGAATTATACCTAAAAATAATCCATGTTGATTAATTCTTATAAAGAATTCTTTATTAAAAATACTTTTTATCATAATATATGATAAAAAGAATGAACCTAAAATTCCTATTATACCTACTATAACCACAATTAATTCATTAGGCATTAGTACATAAATGTATTTGGAAGGATTAGAAATGAATTTAATGCTGAAATATATTGTAAAAAACAATATTATTAAAATCGCTATGAGAAGAAATAAATACTTTAATTTATTTTTTTTGAAAACAATATCTGACATAATTTTTTATTTATTTATAAGTATTTTCGACTAATTCACCTGCATAATTTCCAGCGTAATAGCCTGCAACTGCTCCAGCTATAAATCCTATTACAGTACCAACACCCGGGGCTACAGAACCACCTAAAGCTCCAGCAATAGCACCAGTAAGCCAAGTTGCTCCAGATCCTACTCCAGCTGATACAATAATTCCTGTGACTGCTTCTGCGGAAGCAACTTGTGCATTCTTACCAAATTTACCCTTATCTTCATAAACCCCATAGCCAATTTGTACAGCATTAATTGCATAGCCTACATATCCTGCTCTTTTGGAATATTTTGCAAACATCTTCGTATTTCTCAGATATGTACTTCTTAATCCAATCTGAGAATCGGCTGCTCTACCTGCATAAGCGGTACTTCTCATTTGTCCAAGATTATCAATCCAATATCCTTTATTGTATAAATCAGTACGTTTATCAGCCACAGCGTTAAATAAAGTTCCAATTGTTCCTGACCCATAATCTGCCCAATTCTTGTACGCATCCCATGAAGTATCGTTGCTAACTTTGGCTCTGTGCAAAGTTACTCCTCCTGTAAAACCGGTCAGCATACTATCATAATCATTATACATGAAGTTATTTGAATTATCTAATGTAGACCATTTTGCCCATCCTTTGTTAAAAGAAATACCATTAATATCTCCTCCATTGGCAAAGTAATCGAACATGGAAGCAGCAGCATTTCCAGTAAATGTGTAACCGCCACCACCTCCGCCTTGTCCTGGATACTGTCCCAGATAAGACTGCGTATATGATCTGGTCCTAACAAAACCATTCGCAGTTCCTGATGTATCGATACTGCCATCGTCATTAAACCACCTTCCGTCAACATCTGCATTAGAAACAGGGTTGTTTGCAACATAAGTGTAGGTACCGGTAGATAAATATTTCTCCGCCAGCTGGTCTATTCCGTTCCATCTTCCGATATCCGGCATATAATCCCGCCAGCCGTAGCTGTACATCCCGGTTTCCTGAAGCTCCTTCCCGTTGTACTTATAGCTCTTATAGCTTCCCTGCCCAAAAAATGCCGTCCCGGATTTTAAATGATTCAGCCCGAAGGGGTAATAATCATTGACATCTATAATCTCACAATTAGATTAGCTTATACACTGCAGCAATAACAGTACTGTAGATCCTTGTATTCACTAAATCTGATACACAAGAAATGATTATCAATCATTTAGCTATGTTTTTTGAGGCTAAAATAACAAGAGCAGGTAAAGGTCCTACTCTTGTTTTGTAATTTTTATTTAATGTAAATTTAAAATAGCTCACCAGATAAAGTAAATATTTATCATTAAGCTGATATATAACCATTATTATATTAGTGTAAATAACTGGTAATTAAATACTTATAATTGATTGGATTATTGTCAGTAATTTTAATATATGACCATTAATATATTGTTGACATTAAAATAAAGCTTAGTATAAAAAAACTAAATATCATAATTATTATTGTAAAGCTAATCCAATTCCATTTACGCCTTAAGTATTTTGGCTGTTTATCAAACTCTTCAAAATACGTTATATATTTATCATTCTTGAACAAGAGCTTTTCATTAATCATCCAAGGTATAATTAATAATAATGCAATAAAAATCAATTTATAAAAATTGTTAGATTCCCAAATATATTGTATTACAGGTTTTTTTATTACTGTTTGAAAAATATTGAAAAAGCCATATTCTAAAAGAATTATTAATCCTCCCATTTGAATACCTGCCCAGACAATATGCAGCCCGGATAATTTATTGTTAAAAATAATTTCGTCAGTAAATTTATTCATATCATCAATACCCCCTTTAGCATAAAACTTTTTTATAACAGGGATTTTATAAAATAATCTAAAGGGATCTATATAAGATAAAATTTTATACACTTTTTTATAAAAATTAAAAATTGCATAATGCACATGATTCCAAATTCTTTCCATAAATATACTTTTAGTCTATTATATCTTTATATTGAGACTGAGATATAAATTATTCTAGTAAAAATTTAATAATCGGGTTTATTTAAGTAATCACTGGCTAAACCTTCAGCATAATCACCTCCATAATATCCGCCAACTATACTTCCAATAATACCACCTATTGCTGCGCCAATAGCAGTTCCAGGTGCTGCTCCTACTCCAAAAAACGCAACACCTATAGCCCCTCCTATAGGAGCAAAGATCTTTGCTCCCAACCATGCACCTGCAGCTGCACCAGCTAATCCTCCAGCTACACTAGCAGTTGCAACTTTTGCTCTAACACCAAATTTTCCTCCATCTTCATAAACTCCATAACCTATTTGTCCAGCATTGATAGCATAGCCTATATATCCAGCTGTTTTAGAATATTTTGCAAACATTCTAGTGTTTCTTAAATAAGTACTTCTTAATCCAATCTGAGAATCAGCTGCTCTTCCTGCATAACCAGTACTTCTCACTTGTCCAAGATTATCAATCCAATAGCCATTATTATAGAGAGTGGTTCTTTGCTTGGCTAAATAACTAAATCCTCCTCCTGCAGCTGTAGATCCCCAATCTGCCCAGTTCTTGTACGCATCCCATGAAGTATCGTTATTAACTTTGGCTCTGTGCAAAGTTACTCCTCCTGTAAAACCGGTCAGCATACTATCATAATCATTATACATGAAGTTATTTGAATTATCTAATGTAGACCATATTGCCCATCCTTTGTTAAAAGAAATATCGTTCATATTTCCTCCATTTGCAAAGTAACTGAACATGGAAGAAGCTGAATTTCCAGTAAATGCATAACTTGCTCTTCCGCCACCTCCTGAATATACTGCTCCAAAACCATAGCTATCACCATACCCAACATTGTTGCCTATTCCCATCCAGTTTGGATTGTAAGAAGGGCTTTGCTGGTAATCTAGCGGACCACCTTCACCTGCTATGGTCAGCCTCCTTGGCATCATTCCATCCGGATCAACAAAATTGACAGGGTTGTTATATGCATAGTTATACGGACTGTGCCTGCGCATCATTTCAGCCAGCGGATCCATTACGCCCCATCTTCCAAGGTCCGGCATATACATCCTGGCTCCGAAGTCGTACATTCCGGTCTCCTGAAGCTCCTTGCCGCTGTACTTGTAATTCTTATAGCTGCCCTGTCCAAAAATAGCTTTCCCGGACTTTAAATGATTCATCCCGAAAGGGTAATAATCATTCGCGTCCACAATTTCAAGAGCGCCTGCGGTCATATAAGGAGAATAAATTAAAATACAAAAAATATTATAATTAAATTTTATTGATAATAATCTCTCCAAACATTCAAGGTTTGAAGAGATATTTTTGTAAAAGAAAAAGAGAACAAAAAAAGTTAATTATAATAAAACCAATTAATATACAAACTATTATAGTTCCTTTTTTATTTTCTGTTTCAGGCAACTTATCAAATTGTTTATTATACTCTTTCCATAAATCTGTTTTGATAAATGCAAAATAATTTATCAAAGAGAAAAATATAAGAGGAATCAATAAAATAGAATATAAAGTGGTACTACTAAATCTTGTAGAAGTAATTATAGCGTAATAATTTAATATTGAGCAAGAAAACCATAATTCAAGTGCTATTAATGCTAAACCTGTTTTAAAATCAGTCCAAAACGCACCACCTACTAACTCAGATGTATATTCTATAGATTTATATATTTTATAAAAGAAATAATAATAGGCTTTTTTAAGTTTTTCCATAATTGTCATTTATTTTTGGCTCATGAGCTCCAAAAACATTAATCCTATAAGGCCCCGCTTGATTAAATCCGTTATCAAGGTTTTTTTGAAATGTATTACCATCATCAAAAAGGCCGGGCCATGCTCCCGGATAAAAATTATCAACTCCAAAATATACTGTTCCAATAGAAGCTCCGATTGGACCTCCCCAATTACCTATCGCACCCATTCCAGTATTTAGAATAAACTTTTCAGTTGAAATTTTATTAGTTGAAACAGCTCCAACGTCGAATATTACACCTAACCCAAAAGAAAATGTACCTGCGAATTTTGCAACTTTTCCTACTTTTGAAATTGGTATAGTTGCGTTAGTCATACGCATTCTTCCAAACTGGCTAAGATTCCTACCGGTTAGCTGGTAATTACCTGCCAATCCTCTTCTAATTCCCTGAGAATACATATGCTGAGATTGTACTGCTCCTGCGAAGCCACTTAAAACACTTCCTGTACCGAAAAACCAGTTTCCTTTACCTCCAGTTTCATACCAGCTGTTCGATAGATTATTATTAATTTGAATTAAATGTCCATTCATTTCCTGAATAACATTTTCTACTCCACTATCACTTCCATCCGTCCAATATGTTAGATACCCATTGGAGATATTACTTCCAATTCCTCTATCAGCCCAGTTGGCTCTTAAACCATCCAAAAGGTAATTGTTACTTGCGCTTCCGCCACCTCCTGAATATACTGCTCCAAAACCATAGCTATCACCATATCCTACATTATTGCCCATGCCCATCCAGTTTGGATTGTAAGCCGGGCTCTGCTGGTAATCTAACGGGGAGCCTTCCCCTGCCATAGTCAGCCTCCTTGGTGCCATCCCATCCGGATCGATGTAGTTAACAGGATTATTATACACAAAATTATACGGGGAATGCCTTCTCATCTGTTCCGCTAAGGGATCCATCACGCCCCATCTTCCAAGGTCCGGCATATATAAACAAGAGCAGGTAGCTATCCTACTCTTGTTTTATTAATCTAATTCAATGTATTTTGAAAATCAAGCATCTAACAACAGCTAACCCCTCTATCACTAACTCTGATACATGACCCGTTACAATTCTTCTCTTATATCTTCGATATAAATACCTTTATCATTTTCATATAAATACCTTTCTAAATATATCTTTCCTTCAGTTTGAGAACCTAGAATAGCAATATATCGTGTAGAAGCTATAGCAATAAATGATGACATATTCTCAGTTTCCATAAATAAAATTGGATAAGTAACATCAAAAAATATCTTTAAATTTTCTTTATTTTGAAAAAATAATGGATCACAATAAAAAATGTCAATGAATGAGTATATAGCAAATTCCTCTTTTCTTACTATAAAATTTGATATATTACTTAAATAAAAAGATTCTATTTTTTTTCTAATATAAGTTGATATTTCATCTTCATTATATCCAAATAATTGGTAAGTTCTAACATAGTCTAATGCTTTTAATGAAGCATCTTTATCTACTATATCGAAATAATTTTCATATTCAGTTTTAAAGTCTTCTATATGAGTATTATAATATTTTCTATATTGTTCTCCAAGAGCAATCTGCTCTTCATCTTTTTTTTCTAATATTTCTTTTAACATATTTATTATTTATATTTTATTGGAATAGGAGGTCCAACTAATCTAACATTGAAAATGTTAACATTAGATCCATAAAAGCCATAATTGGTTCCCCCAAGTTCAATCTTCCTAATAGGTAAACCTAATTTTTCAGAATAAGCACCGGATATACCTGGACCATGAGGTATAGAAATAGAATTAAAAAGGTTTGTTGTTCCTGGCTGCATAGTATATTGAACTATTAAATCATATTTATCTCTCTTACTAAAACCATTTAAAGCTCTTTCTGCATATTCCAAGCGATCTGTAACAAATGGACCCTCACCTCTATAGTTTCCATTTTGATCCCGTTTTTGTTGTAGGAATCCTCCAGTACTTAGATACTCTTTAGATGACATTGCTCTGTAAAAGAATTCTACATTCCCAGGGTCACCCTCTGTTCCCGTAAGCGGAATATCATAACCGCGTGCATGAGAACTGTCTCCGTTTAACATAAGAGGCATTGCCCAAAGACTTCCTTTTGCAATTGTTCCTGCGGCTGCAAGAACCTCTTCCCAGGTTAAAGCAGTTTCAACCCCTTCCGGAATTAAAGCAATATCTATTATTGTAACTTTGACCGTATGCCCGGAAGCAGTGCTTTTCTTTCCTCCAAATAAATTACTAAAGAAATTTCCGATACCTTTCCATATGCTTTGCTTCGGAGTTGGATCAGTAATGGCTTCTCCGCCACCTCCTGAATATACTGCTCCAAAGCCGTAGCTATCACCATACCCAACATTGTTGCCCATTCCCATCCAGTTTGGATTGTAAGAAGGGCTCTGCTGGTAATCTAACGGGGAGCCTTCCCCTGCCATAGTCAGCCTCCTTGGTGCCATCCCATCCGGATCGATGTAGTTAACAGGATTGTTATACACAAAATTATATGGGGAATGCCTTCTCATCTGTTCCGCTAAGGGATCCATCACGCCCCATCTTCCAAGGTCCGGCATATACATCCTGGCTCCGAAGTCGTACATTCCCGTCTCTTTCTGAAGCTCCTTTCCTATATAACCGTACCCGTAAGCAGGGTTTCCGCCCTGTACATTATATCCTTCATGCTTTAAACCAAAAGCATAATAATTGTTTTCTTCAGCCACCGAGGCGCCACCGCCGCCATTCCTGTAATAGCTCAAACGGATGTTACCCAAATGGTCGGTATAGCTGTAAATATACTTATTATTTTCAAAATCGTAGTAGCCTTCCGCCGTAGGGACGAACTTCAGCTGAAAATCAGATGAGGTAGATCCTACCGTAGGGCTCCAGTTGCTCTCATACTGGAAACCGTCCAGGTAGTCTGTTGTCCTGCTGGACAGTGCATAAGCGTAAGCAGGATCTTTATAGTTATGGACCTTCCTGAGTTTAGTCCCGTCCGCCCTGTACTGGTAGGTCGTGTTTACGTAGACTTTATTGTCCCTGCTATAACCTGCGTAATCATTGAACTTAATATATTTAGGAAGGTTCAGGAAGTTATAATCAATGTGAAGGATGCCCTTATCAATCTGGTCCTTCATATTCCCGTTATCATCATACGAAATGGTATTCCCTGACGTATCAGGATATCCCCTGTAGTTGGCAGAAGTATCTGATACACTGCTGAGCCTGTTGCCGCTGTAAGCATAGTTCAGGTTATCGA